>ERZ1023415.2-NODE-2-length-512510-cov-31.075495_pt1 | contig 512510 bp, 505 predicted proteins | sample MGYA00380510_ERZ1023415 | MGnify/ENA primary metagenome ERZ1023415 (study PRJEB33173, sample SAMEA4830299) | metagenome | study: EMG produced TPA metagenomics assembly of the PRJEB25223 data set...
CTGTTTGTTTGGAATTAACGTTGACATATTGTCATTCAGTTTTCAATGTTCATTTGAATAAAATCAATCTTTTCCATCATATCTTTTTTATAAACAAAAGTCAATGACTTATCAAGATTACTTTATTTATTTTAAAGTGTTTTAATCACCTTTGCAAGGGTAAGTTTTACACTCGCTTAACAATTGAAACAAACACTTTACAATCGCTTTTCAGCGACTTTTTTATAATATCAATTTTATGTTTTTAAGTCAACAATTAAATTGCATTATTTTTTAAATTTTGTGAGTGTCGTTTTCGTAGCTCACAAAGAAATATTCTACCATGATTTCTAAAATTTGCAATAGAAAAATCATACAAAAACAAAATTCGTCTTTGTATGATTTAATAAAGCTCTTTTAAAATTGTTTATTTATTTTTGAGTGCTAGCAATGACCTTTCTAGCAATAGATGTATAAATCTCACCTAAGCGATCATCAGGTTGATAAATAGATGGTGAAAAGTCCTTTGGGTTCCATGTTGGTTGTTCTAATGGTAATTCTCCAAACAACTGAGTATCTAACTCATCAGCGAGTTTAGTTCCCCCACCTTTACCAAATACATATTCTTTATTTCCAGTTTCTTTACTTTCAAAGTAACTCATATTTTCGATAACGCCTAAAATTGAGTGGTCTGTATGTTTTGCCATAGCTCCAGCTCTAGCTGCAACGAATGCTGCTGTAGGATGAGGTGTCGTTACAATAATTTCTTTACTAGATGGCAACATAGAATGAACATCTAATGCAACGTCTCCAGTACCTGGTGGTAAATCAAGTAAGAGATAATCTAAATCTCCCCATTGTACTTCTGTAAAGAAGTTTGTCAACATTTTACCTAGCATAGGCCCTCTCCAAATAACTGGGGCATTTTCCTCAACAAAGAATGCCATTGAGATGACTTTAACACCATGACGTTCTACTGGAATGATTTCTTTACCATCTACGCCAGGTCTTTCATCAATACCCATCATATCTGGAACACTAAAACCATATATATCAGCATCTACAAGTCCAACTTTTTTACCTTCTCTTGCTAAAGCTACAGCTAAATTTACAGCTATGGTTGATTTACCAACGCCACCTTTACCTGATGCAATTGAGATAAATTCAACTGGATTATTTTGAGAAAGAAGTCCTTCAATTGTTTTTGGTTTTTCAGTTCCCTTACCACGATATTTCTCAACTGTTTCAGATGGTAACTCTTCGAAACGGATACCAACTGTATTTGCACCATTTTCTTTTAAAGCTTTTACAATTGCCATTTGTAAATCTAATTGTGGTTGGCCACCTAATTGAGCCATTGCAACTTTAACACTTACGTGCTCTATCTCTTCTTTGATGGTTACGTTAACAATTCCATCAGTTTCTTTTAAAGGTACATCAATAATTGGATCCTTTAACGCACCTACTATCTCTTCAACTTGATTTACCGTTAACAAAGTAAATCCCCCTTAATCAATGTTAATTTATCTACATAATAACAAAAGTTATTCATTTACGTAGTTCATCTGTTTAAGTATAAGGCTTTTTTAATGATAAAAAAAGAAGTTAGCCTACATAATTACGTAGACTAACTCGATAAATATATTTATACTTCTCTAATATTTTGAGATTTTCTATTCGGCTCTTTGATAAATAAGGCTAAAATAAAGGCAATAACAACAAAACCTGTTACTAATGCAAATGAAACATCGACACCAGCAGCGACCGTTTGTCTTTGTAATAATTCTTTACTAGCGTGTGCTGATGATGAAGGTCCTAGCCATTTTGCACCTATACTCATAAATGTAACCATTAAAGCTGTACCAAGTGAACCTGACATAACACGTCCAAAGTTCATTATAGCAGTACCATGTGAGATGTTTTTATTTTCTAAGGCGTTAATACCTGTAGTATTAATAGGCATCATTAGTAATGAAACTGCGAACATTCGGATCGCATATATAATGATGAGATACGTATATGATGTATCTGCTTTTAGGAAACAAAGCAACAGCGTACAAATAGTAAGTAATGTAAACCCTGCAAATATCAGAGGTCTCGGTCCATATTTATCATAAAATCTTCCTGTAAATACTGACATGATACCGTTAATAATAGCGCCTGGCATAATAACTAAACCGGATAGTAATGCAGATAAACCTAATGCATTTTGAACATACAATGGAATAAGTAAAGCAGGGCCGACCATTGAAAGCATGACAATCATGGAAGTAATTGTACTGAAACAGAAGATTTTACTTTTAAATACTTTAAGATTAAGTAACGGGTTAGCAATCGTTATTTGTCTTCTTATAAAGATTAAAATAATCACGATACTAATCACGAGTGAGCCAATAACAATCGGATTTGAAAATCCTAAATTACCAGCGCTACTGAAAGCATACAACATTAATCCAAAACCAATCGTTGAATATATAACCGATGGCTTATCTAACTTTGTATCTTTCGTTTCGTTGTAACTTGAAATAGAAACTAATCCAAATATAAATGCAATTAGAGCAATTCCAACAATAATGATAAATGGAACTCTCCAACTTGCATTATCGATGATGAGTCCTGTGAAAGTAGGTCCAATCGCAGGAGCGAATTGTATGACCAATCCAGCTAGACCCATGGCGAAACCACGATGTTCTTTTGAAAATAATGTAAATAATGTGAATTGCATTAATGGCATGAGCACACCAGCACCTATCGCTTGTATGACTCTTGCAGTCATTAATACACCGAAATTAGGAGCAATAGCAGCTATAATTGAACCTAATAAAAACGTCCCCATCGCTCCAAGATATAGTGGTTTAGTTTTTATTCTGTCCATTAAATAAGCAGTCAAAGGAATCATGACACCATTTACCAGCATGAAACCTGTTATTAACCATTGCGATGTATTTTCGTTAATTTTTAATTCACGCATAATATGAGGTAAGGCAGTATTTAATAATGTTTGATTTAATATTGCAACGAATGCACTAATTAACATCACTGCCACTATTAAATTACGTCTATGTTTGGGTAATTTTATAGTGTCCATAGATAATTACTCCTTCTTGTTTGATAACAGTTTTTTATTTAACCAAAATTAAGATCTCGAATCAATCTAATTGCTTATTTGATTATTTTTTATTATTTAAATTTTTACTTTCCGGATAGAAGATTTCCTTACAGACAAATAAAAATCCTATGATTATCATAATTACCCAAAATTGAATATTTATATATACATAATGGATATGAACGATGAAATAAAACATGATAGTTGTGACTATAAATGAAATGAGATGATAAGTGATACCTTGAAAGTATGGGTTGTTTGGCAATTTTTTCTTAAAATAGTCCATTAAATGTTCAATCGCAAACAGCGTAAAATATCCAAAAATAATATAGCTACCGTAATAAAATAAATTATCGTAAAAGCCTTTATTATATTCAAAGTATCCTAAATGAAAGAATATTAAAATTCTACTCAAACCATATAAACCAAAACCTAAAAAAGTTAAGAAAATTGCCCCTGACAGTACAAAGATAGCGAGAACAATAAGTGTTACTGCTAAATTATAAAATTTATTTTTAAACGACTTCACTTTAATTGTCCCCCCTCCTTAATCAATACATATTTATAGTATCACGTATACCCAACCTTATAAAATTTAAAAAACGCCCACACACATCGTAGACGTTTTTAATGTTTATTCAATTAGGATTTAAGTATTTGATAATTCATCATTTCTATAAAGGAATGTCCATATAAGCGCAAGGCATATCGAAATAACAGAAACTAAACCTAATACATTGTGTAAGTCTGAACCAAATAATCCTGCTTTCAAAGCATACATATATCCCATAATTGTTGATCCAACTGAAGAACCTAAATTTTTAGTTAATGCATAGAATGACATCATCTTTTTCATATTTTTTGGTGAACTCTCTTCTTGGACGATAACGCTATCTTTAGTATATACAAAGCCAAAACTGAGTCCCGCAAAAATAACTGCAAAAGCGATTAAAAGTGGTACTTTCAAACCGAATATGATAACAATGCTACATATTAACAGTATTGTGAATGCACTTATATATAAGGCTTTTCTAGTAAAATGCGCTTCAATTTTAGCTAAATTAAAGTTCAGTGTAATCCATGCCACGGATAATGGAAATATAACCAGTCCACTTTGTAATGGAGACAAGCCTAATTTTTCTTGTAAATAGACTGGTATATAGAGATTGTACCCCATTAATGACATAGCGATAAATAAATCAGTAATAAATGCAAGAACGATTGATTTATTAAATTCTGCAACTGGTAAAAATGGATTTTCAGTTTTCTTTTCCATTTTGAATAATAAAATCATAACAATCATCGCTAATATAATAGAGATAGTGTTTAATGAAATGTGTCCTTGATTTAAAAGACCGAACATAAGTAATGCTATAAAGATATAGAAAACTGTTAGTCCCTTTACATCAAAATTAGTTTTATTGACATTTTCTTCATCTGGAAAATGGAAAGTAATGAGCACTAAAATGATAGCGATAATAGCAATTGGTATATTAATGAAGAATAACCAATGCCATGTAGCAAATTCTAAAATTGCTCCTCCTAATAAAGGACCTACAATACTTGAAATCCCCCAAACACTACCGACGATTCCCATAATTTTATATCTGAGAGGTATTTCAAACGCTAATTTAGGGACAATTTGAGATAGTGACATCATTACCCCTGCACCAAAACCTTGGATTACTCTTGAAATAATTAAGAAGGTAAATGTTTCGCTTAATCCCGACATCAAGCTTCCTATTGCGAATAAAGCCACTCCTGTAACTGCAATGTAAATAATTTTAAATCGCGACAGTAATTCCCCAACAATTGGGTTAGCAACCACTAAAGCTATAAAATATACTGTAAATACTAACGAAACTAAATTTCCAGCATGTAAATTGTTTTTAATTGTTGGTAATGCTAAAGAAATAATGGACGTTTCGATTGCAGCCATAAACATAATTAGTATGAGTGCAGTGACTGTAATTATAGATTTTAATTTCATTTTAGTTTACCTCCCTTTTTATGATTTGTATCGAACCTTTAAAATATTAATACGTTATATCGATTAACACAATCGTGCATTAGTATTATTTTAAATCGTTAAAAAACAAAACGGCAGAGTAATATAAACTCTACCGCTAACATTCTTAAATGAAATATAAAATACCTACCATATGTAATAATGAAGCTATAACGATAAATATATGCCATATCATATGGAAATAAGGTCTATTCTTTTGAGCATAAAACCATGCGCCAATGGTATATGAAAGACCACCAAGAAATATAAATAAAATAAATAGCCAAGACGTTCGTATAATAATGATTGGTAAAAATATAATACCAATCCATCCCATCACTAAATAAACAATTAGGCTTAATTTATGATTCACTTTTGTAGCTATAGATTTATATAATATTCCCCAAAGCGTAGTTCCCCATAATAGAATCGTTACCAGCCAACCTATCCAACCGCCTACGACAGTTAGCAGCACAGGTGTATAGGTCCCAGATATCGCCACATATATCATGCTATGATCAATAATACGTAAAATATACTTATGTGCCGTATGATTTTGCATCGAATGATACACTGTTGATGAGATAAACATCATAAATATACTAATTATATAAATAGATACACTTACAGACTCCAATGTGCCACCATTATTAAAGCTGTGCACCGCTGCATAAGGTAATATAAATAACGTCAGTAATGCTGCAGCACCATGAGATGCTGCATTACCAATTTCTTCCCCAAACGTTAAAGGAATGATGTCCTTAAATGTTTCAACAACAGATTCGTTTTTATGCTTAGATGATTGAGACATCTATTCCACCGTCCTTATTTAAATCAATCCCATTCTCTTTAAATCTTCAGTAGCTGTTTCTACACTATCTTTGCCTTCTTTATTTTTAAGTGGTGAGAACTCTTCTTCTCTAGGTACTTGTAAAGTAATGAAACTTGTTCCATATTTAAATATATCAAAATAGAACAACTCAAATTTTAATGTAGGTCGTTCTACTACTCCAAAATCCTCATCCAATTGCTTTAATTTTTTGATAGCCAAATGATATGGTAATTCTCTATCTACCGCACTTTTAATAAATGCTAATTTAAAGGCATGAATACCTATGTTAGCATTGTCAAAATCATTTGCTACTTCAGGATTTAACTCAGAATACTCGAGAACAGTGTCTTTGCAATCGATGTTAACTAATCTACCTACACTTTCTCCTTCACGGGGTTGTATGGTCTTCGAAGTAACATCTCTGTTATTGCTAACAGTATATCCAGCGAATAATGGATCTAAGACTTTAACTAGTACATTATCTATATTGTTTAAGAATATATACTGAACATGATCTTTCTCCATTTTATCTAAATAACCTGCATCTTTAAGCGATTTAAAGACGCCTCCGTTACCATTTGGCGTTTCCATAATATGACCATCTCTATCTAATACAAGCTTTCCATCTTCTCCTAAAGCGACCATGTTTGCTTGTTTGAAAAAGTGTATATGATTCGCATCATATTCAAAATAATTATGCCGTTTGAAGTATTCCAATGTTTCTTCATGATTAATATCGCTTGTCATTATATACCAATTGATAGTGTGACCTGTTTGTTCCTTTAAGTTAATTAACTGACGTGCTTGTAGTTCGAATAAACTTACCCCTTCAATTTCAAAAGAACCTTTAGGCCCCTTATAGCCTAAACGCGTCCCTTGGCCTCCAGCCATTAAGAGTACAGCGAATTCGCCATTTCTAATTGCTTCATAACCTTTTTGTTCATATGTATATCGTTCTTCATCTGTTAATTTGGATTTCACTTCATATTTAACTTCAGAAACCGAAGAAACATCTTCAATAGATTGTCTATTCACATATAAATCTTGATATAAATTTTGAATCGATTCTAAATCAAGCTGTTTCACCTTATTATCTAAAGATTCTTTCTCATTATTACTCATCAATTTCTCATATTCATACAAATGCTCTTGGTTATATTTTTCCAATCGATTTTTGTCTAACATGATTACGCTCCTTATGTACTAATAATTCTATGTTCTTCATTCCATATTTTATTTAAATTTAGAAAAAATGGCTCACCCACTGGTGCGTTAATTCATTAACAAAGGGTTGAAATAAAACGTAGATTGCTCCAAAGCTCAAAGCAGTAGCTAAAGATAAATCTACTAAACCACCTGTCTTAAAATGTATCGGTGATACTATATTAAATGGTAACGGGTAAAATAATTTCACACCTCTAGGAGTTAATATATCTAGTATAACATGTGATATCATTCCAATAACAATCGCAACCATATAATACATGGGAGTATGAATTAAGTACAGTAAAAAGCCAACTAAAGCTATGAATACTAAAGAATGCGTAAATGTCCTATGTCCAAATAAAAGTCTAATGATAAAACTTAAAATTTTAAAACGTCTACCAATTTTACTTTTAGTATGACAAATATCTGGTAATAAGCTTGCAATCGTGGATAGAACGATTGTGGTAATCGAAGTAAATAAATCTGTATGAAAGTATTGTGTTGTGAGGGCTCCTACTAGAAAGCCACAAGATGCATGTGTTTTACCTGTCATTGAACGTCTCCTTCTTTATTAATCATATCACATTCACCCAATAAATGCGAACATACTTTCGCTATATTATATTCAAATCATTAGTATGACATAATTTATTTAAAAGTATCACACAAATGCTTGAAAACGATTTCAATATCATTTATGATAAATGTACAAATTATTTAAAGGATGTGTTTTTAATGGCAATGACAGTAAAGAAAAACGATAATGAAGTACGTATTCAATGGAGAGTTGCAGATATTAAAATCCCAAATAATGAAATTAAAAATATTTCACAAGACCAAGACATCCATGCCGTTCCAGACGAAAATGGTAAAGAAATTTCACGTATTGGATCTACATTTGGGAAAACAAATCGCGTAATTATCGATACTGATGACCATAAATACATTATTTATACTCAAAACGATCAAAAAGTTTATAATGAACTTACAAAATAATAAAGTACATAAAATATGATATGGCAATGAGCTGTCGACAAGGTCAAACTTTGTTGGCAGCTTTTATTAGTTATAGAAAAATTCCGATAGTAAATAAAATTTTCAAAATCTTTTAAAATTGATAATCTTAAATATACATATTATATTTAAAGTAGTATTTAATTGGAGGTATCAGAGCTATGTTCGTTGTGACTAACAGAATCACTGTAAAAAAAGGATTTGCTGAAAAAATGGCACCTAGATTTACTAAAGGTGGACAAATTCAATCATTACAAGGATTTAATGGAATTGAAGTTTGGCAAATTGCTAGAGATGATTATAGTGAGGACATGTATGTTAATACTTGGTGGGAAACTGAAGCAGACTTTAAGAACTGGGTAAACAGTGATGCTTTTAAAGAAGCACATAAAAATACTGGAAAATCAGAAGATTCCCCAGTAATTAAAAGTGAAATTGTAAAAGCGAATGTCTTATCCAAACTAGATAAATAAAAACGATTTAAAGATGGCCATCGATTGGAATTGAAACGATGTGTCATCTTTTTTATTTAATAAACAAGTGTGCTAATAATGCGATAATAGGAAGCGTAATTAAAGTACGAATTAAGAAGATCATAAATAGCTTTCCTATGCTAACCGGGATTTTTGATCCTAGTATAACGCCACCTACTTCTGATAAATATATTAATTGAGATATACTTAATGCGCCAATAACAAAGCGTGTAATGTCACTCTGAACACCTTCAATGAGAATAGATGGTAAAAACATATCCGCGAAACCAATTAAAATCGTTTGAGACGCATGTGATGCTTCAGGTATTTGTAGTAACTCTAAAAATGGTACAAATGGCTTCCCTACTATTTCAAAAATAGGTGTATAATTCGCAATGATTGTAGCTATTGTTCCGATACTCATAACTACTGGTAAGATGACAAACCACATATCAACAACTGTTTTAAAACCAGAAATAAAGAAATCTTTGAATCCAGGTGCTTTAATACCAACTTCTGTTGCCATATCAAAACCATGTCCTAACGCTGTTTTTCCTTCAGGTAATTGTTCTGTTCTAGCTTCTTTAGAAACATCTTTGGCATATTCGTCAGGAATATTTTTTAGTGGCCATATTCTAGGCATAATCATTGCTGCAATTAAACAAGATATAATGACTGTGATATAAAAATAAAAGAATTGATCTTGCATTTTTATAGTTGAAGCAATGACAATTGCAAAAGTGATAGAAACCACACTGAATGTAGTTGAAATAACAGTTGCTTCTCTTCTCGAATAGAACCCCTCTTCATATTGTCTGCTGGTAATGAGTACGCCTACTGTCCCATCTCCGATAAATGAAGCAAGATTGTCTACTGTAGATCGACCAGGCAATGTAAATAATGGTCTCATCACTGGTCTAAATACCGGTCCTAGTAATTCTAATAAACCATATTCCATTAATAATGGTAAAAATAAAGCCGCAAATAAAAATACAGCGACTAATGTTGGTAGCAAACTAGAAAAAACGAGTCCTCCAGTATCTTCTGAATAAATCATCTTTGGACCCACTTTCAAATAAGTAAGCCACACAAATATCACTGCTAAAACTCTTAATATTAACCATCCTATTTTAACGTTAAATGCATTATACATTAAACCTTGCGGATTCAATTTATTTTTTAAAATTGTAGAACATAAAATAGTTAAAATACCAGAAACTGTGATAATTAAAACTATGAGTGGTGACATCACGCCACCTATCCAATCTTTAAGACAATTAGCTAAAAATGCTACAGGTAATGTTGTTTGTTTCTCTCCATCTTGAACAACAGGTATAGGAATTAAAAATAAAATAATTCCTAAGATAGACATTGTTATAAATTTTATTCTTCCTTTAATGATCTCACTTTGGGTGTGTTCTTTCATTACTTTCAATCCATTTCTTTCTATTTATATTAAACTTGAATTTATCAAGATAAGTGCATTTGTCAATGATTATATATGCAAAATTATGAATAAATACGTATAATCACTATACGCTATTCTTCCATTTTTCGCAATCATCAAATTTAAAAAAAGACCGATTTCAACGTATTATAAATTGAAATCGGCCTTGTTATACCCTTGAGCTCACCCATTTATAATTAATGAATAATTTATTTCATTCTACGTAATAAGAATAAGAAATATGGTGCTCCAATAACTGCAATAACCACACCCACTGGAATATCGAGTGGTGGTTGAATTCCCCTAGCTAAGCCATCACCAAGTGTTAATAATATGGCACCTATTAACCCTGACATGATGATGACATGTAAATTCTTATGCCCCACAAGTTGTCTAGCGATATGAGGAGCAATAAGTCCCAAGAAACTGATACCTCCGACTACTGCAATTGAAGCTCCAGCTAACATAACAGCTAAGATAAGAAGTATCATTTTTAAGAATTGCACACGTGCACCGAGTGCAGTGGCTACGTTGTCACCTAAGTTTAAAATGTCCAACTGATAACCAAGTAGAAGTACTAAAGGTACAGTAATTATAAACCAAGGTAGCACGCTGAAAAAGTTAGAGATATTATGTCCATATAAACTACCCGTTAACCAAATTAATGCATTGTTAGCATCCATTGGATTACGAATAAGTAGAAACTGAACGATAGCTGTACAAATTGCCCCTATCGCTAAACCTATTAATGCTAGCTTCGAACCTTTAACATCAAATTTAGATATTAGGAAAGATAGAATTAAACTGATAATTAAAGCGCCTGCAAATGAACCTAAAGGTAAAACAAAGAGAGGAGCTGATGGAAAAATCATAATAATGATAACAGCAGCAAGACTTGCCCCTTTTGTAATACCAATCACGTCTGGTGAAGCAAGTGGGTTTCTGATAACACCTTGAATAACCGCACCTGAAATAGCTAAACTACTACCTATCACTAATCCCAATAATGTTCTAGGGATACGGTATTCATTTAAAATAAAATCATCTTGTGTAAATAAACCAGCAATTGCATGAATAGGGTCAATCATGACAGAACCTATACATAAACTGAATAAAGTACTCACTAATAAAATTAAAATTACAATACCGTAACGTATACTATTTCTTCCTTTTATCATACGCGATTCACCCCTCTAACTGTAATAAATAAGAAGTAAAAGGCGCCGACAAATGATGTCACAATACCTACTGGTGATTCAAATGGATATGTGATTAATCGACATAATACATCTGAGATTAACAATAAATCTGCACCAAAAATAAATGTTAGAGGAATCATAACTAAGTAATTTTTACTTACATAGCGTTTAACGATATGAGGAACGATTAAACCAACAAATCCTATAGGTCCTGCAATTGAAACAGACATACCTGCTAAGACAATGACTAATAAACCGATAATCATTCTTACGATATGTGTTCGTTGACCTAACCCTCTAGCTATATCATCACCGAGTTCCATAATTGTAAGTTGACGTCCCATGAAAATGGTCACAATCACAGCAATTGCTAAACATGGGACAATCATCATGATTTGACTCCACTTAATACCAGCTAAAGATCCTACTAACCAAAACATCACTGTATCATTAGAGTCCTCATTTAGAATGATAATTCCTTGAGTCATACTACTAAAAAATAGATGAATAGCCATACCTGCAAGTGCAAGTTTAACGGGTGTAATAGCTTTTGTAGAACCCGAGAGCGTATAAACAGTAAAACCACCGAAAAAGGCACCAATAATAGCTAAGATAGTTGAATATGAGCCTAAAGCTGGAATTAAAACTGTTATTAAGACAATGACAAACGAAGCTCCTGCGTTTACACCAAATATCTGTGGAGAGGCCAATGGATTTTTAGTAATTGCTTGCATAAGTAAACCTGCTATCCCCAAAGCGCCACCTATGACTAATCCTGCAAGCATTCGAGGCATACGTACGTTGTGTATTAAGAATGTTTGCTCTGTTCCGATGTGTCCTGTGAAATAACTTAAAATATCATGAAATTGTATTTTCGAAGAACCAATCGCTAAATTCAAATAGATTGAAATAAAAAGAAGGCACACACCCACAATATAAGTGAGTGTAGTGCGCTTTCTCTTTTTTTGTTCAATAGCGGATTGACTATCTTTATAACCTATAGTCATTGATTTCCACCTTACTTGTTATCTTTTTTAGAATCTTTCTTAGATAATTCTACAAGTTCTTTTGCCATTTCTTCAGATGAGATTAAACCACGTGATCTAGCCCATAAGTCACGGTCTAAAACGTCAACGCGATCTTTTTTAACAGCATCTAATTTTTTCCAAACTGCATCTTTTTCTAATTCTTTTAATGATGGTTCATTTGGACTTGCTTTGTCAGTCATAATAAACATACGCTCTGGGTTAACTTTAGATAATGTTTCTGTGTTCATTTGTAAGTAAGGTCCTTTAAGATACTTACTTAAGCCTTTAGTCACGTCATCAGTTAACGCTTCTTTGAATCCAAGTTGACTTAAGAATTGACCTACGTATGAATTACTTGGATGTGCTAATAAACCAGATTTAGAAGCAACTGCAGGTAATACTTTCTCATCTTTGTTCATTGTAATTTCTTTTTTATATTTCTCGATTTTTTTCTCGTGTTCGTCTAGGCGTTTTTTACCTTCATCTTCTTTACCTAATGCTTTAGAAATCGTTTTGAAAGCATCGATGTTTTCATTATAGTTACCATCGAAACTTTTCAGTTCAATTGTAGGAGCAATTTTATTTAAATCTTTATAAATGCCTTTATGTCTATTACTATCCGCAATAATTAAGTCCGGTTTAAGTTTACTAATTTCCTCTAAGTTAGGTTGTTTACGAGCACCTACTGAAGTATAGTTCCCAATTTTATCTCTTAATGGTTTAATAATACGTTCTTTCTTCTTATCATCTGCAACACCAACTGGTTTAACATCTAATGCAGCTAATGCATCAACGAATGAATATTCAAGAACAACAACACGTTTAGGGTGTTTAGGGACTTTTGTTTTCCCTTCTTCATGCTTGATTTCAACACCATCTTTAGATGCTGATTTATTATTTGAGTCATTAGAACCATTGCTTCCACATGCAGCAACAAGAACTAAAACTAGCATTAAGCCAATAACACTAAAAAATTTGAGACCTCTCATAGTTCCACTCCTTAATATGTATATGCTTACATTAATAGTTTATTGATAACGATTATCATTGTCAACATTTTATTGTATAATTTTGTGAATAAATTTTACTCATTACTATTTAAATCAAATGTCTCTTTAACTTCTTATTGAGATTAATCTGTATATAACTCAATATAATTCTTAAATTAAATAACTATTTAATAAAAAAAGGTTGGGACCTTTAACGTTTATGCTTTGGGAAACCGATTAACAGCGTCCCAAAAGCAGGATTTTCGGCAGTAACACTCACAATTCGACAAAATTTGAGAAACAATTTTGCTCATTGTTCGGTTCTGCTCAAATCCTAAACACTTTTGTCCCGACCTCTTGAGTCATATAATAACTTTAGTCTAATTGAAAATCGTATTATGATTTCACATAAACTGGTGTATGAAAATTTTCAATTAGTGTTTGAATCTTTGAATCATAAATATAACTTTTGGTTAAGTTTTTCATATACATACTTTGAGAGACTGCTTCGTAGTTCAAACTAAATTGAATTCTATCACCGATTTGATAATGATCTTGATTGTTTAAATCAATCATTAAATGGTCACTTGAAGCACCAATAATTTTAATATCATTAGCAATTGGTTTAATTCCCTCGATAAATGTATCTAAATATCCAATATCAACTATTGCTTGTAAATAGGATTGGTGTGTGAGTTGATTAATCCGTGGTTTAATTTCAATAATTTCCGCTTCTAACACAATTGCATCTTGATATAAACTAGCAATCGGTTCATTTGTTGTTGTGTCCACACCTCTAAATAATGCTTCTCCTATTCTTAATTCATTAATTTTACCTAAATCATTATACATTGTTTGTGGAAGCATACTTGAATTACCACCAGAAATAATTTTAAATTTGTAACCCATTTCTTTTTCAACTGCGCTCACAAATTTATTTATCATAAATACATCGTTTTCTTCTGGTGCAGCAGACTTAAAGCACATAAAGTTAAATGCAACACCTACAAGTTGTATATGATTTAAATTCATAATTTCTTTGATGAAATCAAGTGTATCATATGTTAAGACCCCTTCACGGCCATCTTTCCAATCAATCATTAACATGATTTGATGTTTCACATTAAGTTTTTTAGCAATCGTATTAAGTTTCTTAATTGTATGTAATTCAGTTTGAATACTCATTTTAACTTTTGAAACCATTGCTTCAAACTCAGATTCTGTTGTGGGGCGTAATAGAGTAAACGTAACATCTAAATCTTTTAATCGTTCAATATTATCAAGTCTAGATTCAGCAAAGTGTGTAATACCTAAAGATTGAATTGTTGAAACAATCCGTTCATCTCCGGCAACACATTTCACTACAGGGGTAAAATGAATCTGTTTACGCTCAAGTATAGTTTGAAGTACTTTGGCATTATATTTAATTTTAGATAAATTAACGTTGATTCTCGCCATGTACTACACCTCTTTTTTTATAGGATTATCTAATTCTGTATTCAAATATTTCTTTACTTTATTTTCCATTCTCATACTCAATAACGCTTTAACTGTTATTGTGGGTCCGAATAATACTTTCCTTAAAATGTCGGCATGTGCTTTGTCATCGTCAATAGCTATTTCAATCTCTTCTTGTACAATATCGAAAAGCTCTTTTTCTACCACATCTTCATATTGATTAAAATGATGTATTAATTCAGCAAGCTGATTTTGAACGACGGCATGTTGAAATTTGGCAATGACCTCTTCAATTGATTGCGCTAATAAGCTTTCATTAGTCACTTCTATGTTATCTATTTTTTGTTGCAATGTTGTTAAATCTATACGAGAGCCACCTAAGTCACGCACTAAAAATTTCATTTGATAATTAGGTCCCAGATTCACTATCGTGTTTTGCATATGAGCTTCAAGAGCTATTCCATAATCTTGAATATATGCAATCAAAGGTTTTACTAATGTTTGTGTGTAAGTCGCAATGAAATATTTAATATGATCGATGGTTACGTCATTTTCTAACCATTCTAAATAACTATCAACAATGGCTTTATGATCGATTGGATTAGGGTTAACCAAACTAGCAGTAACAACTGTTGTGCCATTTTCAAATATAACGGGTTTCTGACGAATAATGCATGCGAGTTGTCTAGCTAAATCAGGTTCGACGTCTGCATAAGCGCCAAATGGTTCCATTGCAACTTGAAGCCCTGGATATTGATCTAGCAAGCCTTGTAAAGCATAACTTAACTTAGGGCCGTCGACAGTCGTAACTGTAGAGACCGTTCTAACTGCACTCGTTGCTTGAACATTTACAGGTAGTTTCACGTGGTAAGGTTTATGGATTAAATCCATTGTTCTAAATGACAATGTCGCTTTAGATTCTAATGTAAATGGGGTAGGTATCAGAATCTTATCTGCAATCCATTGTTTATATTTTTCACCAATTGTGTGCTCGTATTGCCACGGATGTACAATCATTACCCGATAGTCATCTATATCTAAATTGAGTGGTTCTAAAAATGTACTCAATTGACTACGATACTCTGGGATAACTTTATTTAATATATATTGTGCATCATTCTCCATAGATGTTGTAACGATATGGTTCTTTTCTATCAGCATGATATTTAAAGGGATAACCTTTTCAAATTCAGGAGCGTACGCTTTTAATTCATTCGTTGTCAAAGGAAGTTTCGTCTTTGTTAAAGGATGAGTAGGATGTCCTTCAACAATTAAACTTTCAGAGTAACTTAAATCATCGGCAATGCCATTTTCTTGTAAATGTTGTAGCCAAGAAATGAAGTTTAAAGATTCAGGTAATCTGGCAAATTTCATACTCTGATGTATCAGTGATTGTCTATTATTAAAATGTTTGTACGTTTCAATGAAGCTATCCCTACTATGAATCAATTCTTCATACAACCGCTCTGAAATTTCTATATCAAAGTCTTGTGTTAATGTTTCAAGTAAATCTTCTAAACTTTCTATCGGTTGAGATACATGACCACAGCTATAAATAACATCCCCACTGAACACATATCTTTCCATGGCGCTTTTTCGCTCTACATGAACTGATAAAATTTTACCGTGATATTGAAGTTCAACATGATGGCTTGTTTCTGTCATTGTCATACCATCTGGAGAAATACGCTCTTTGATTATTGCGTTCATGATTCTATATTGTATATTTTTATCTGCTAAAAGCCATTCATTACGCTCCATTGTTACTTTCCTCCACCTTCGAAATGCGTTGTATTAAGTAGAAAATGACTGAGATACTGACAGTTGCAATACCCATAATGAGGAATGTTGTTAATATTCCAAAGACATCTGCAAAGAAGCTCATTACTAAACTTCCAAGAGGTATCATACCGCGATCCATCATAACGATACTTAATACCTTCCCTCTCTCATAGTCTTTAACACTATGTTGAAAATAAACTCTATTGGTAGTTCTTGCCCATTGGCTAAATAGTCCAATTAAAGTAATACATATGAACATGATAACCAAATTGTGTATAACGACGCCTAATAAAGCAAGTCCAAATAGTAATGAACTTAAGTAATACATTTTTACTGAACTTAAATGGTTTAAGATCGTCGGTAGTACTACTGTTGCGACGATACCACCAATAGCACAGAACGTCATCGCTATACCAAATACTTCTGATTTTCCTGGAAAAATATGATTCGTTAGCACGGGTAATACTGTTGTATATGAAAATCCTGTCGCCATGATTAATAGTGAAGTAATAAATATCTTACTTCCTTCTAAGTTTCGTTTAAAATAATTCATGACTACTTTTAATGAAAATTCTTTATCTTCAACATTATTTGATACAACTTTAAAGTGAATCGGTATACAAAATGCGACTGCAATTAAATAACATACTGCTTGCGCTAAGAATGTTGCTGGCGCATGGTAAGCTGCTAAGATGACACCTGCGATTGCTGGACCGATTGAACGACAAATATTTATAATAAATGAATGAAACGATACAGCTTGTGTAGTAGAAATCTTATCTGATAAATCAGGTAAGACAGCTTGTCTCACAGGTGTTTCAACGGCACTTAATATACCTCTTAAAGTCGCATACACGAGTATTACAGCGATTGGGATAGAATCAATAGTAAATGTTAAACCACATAATATTGCAGTGACGACAAACGATGACGAAATTGTTATTCTAAGTAAATTTCCTTTATCATATTTGTCAGCGATTGATCCGGCCCATACACTTAATAACAAAATTGGTACGAGTCGGCAAAAATTAACCAATCCTAAATAAACTGCGTTATGATATGTGGTAAGCACAAACCAGTTTAACCCTATTTGCCCAATCCAATTCCCCAAAAACAGAAGAAATGAACTGGAAAAGAAAAATTTTGCCATTTAATTTCCACCTGTCTTTTTAATTGATAATAATTATCATTATCATTAATATGGATTATACAAATCTTATTTATTTTTGTAAAATATTTTTTAGAGGTGAATTATGAATTTCAATCAATTTATTAATAAACAAGACATCGAGATGACCAAAGATGAGCAAAATGTTTTTCAGTTTTTACAACAATATGATGAACAATGGGCATCTATTTTCCAAGATAAATTATTAAAAGGACGAGATAAAGTAACTCAACGTCTCGTAACTTCTATACATAGGGAAAATCTAGTCAATGGGAATGACAATAGTCAATTATTAAATCGCCATAAATTTGCTGGTTATGACGTGAATGTAACTGCTATCTTAGAAATTCACTTTCCTAAGTCAGATGTTTATTTATATGCACCGGTCACTGGACAGCATGCATTTAATCGTGTTGACGTGCAAGGTCCTTTCTATTACAAGCAAGGGAAACATAATGATGACTTCAACCGTATTCTACACCCGAATGTGGTCTTAGATTGGATCCTTACTGAAGCGCCTGAATTAGATAATGAAGCAAGCCAGCAATTTAGAGACGACCAAACAAATAGTGCTGCGAACATGACATTCGCGTTGAGCTATCAATATTTCAAAATGTGCGATGATAGAGCGCCACTTTATGACATTATTAAAAATCATCAAGACAGTTATCTTCGATCAGAACAAGCTGTCGTTGAAGGCCACCCATTACATCCAGGTGCCAAACTTCGTAAAGGTATGGATGCATTCGAAACATTTAAATATTCTTCTGAATTTGCACAACCTATAGAATTAAAAGTCGTTCTACTCCACCATTCTGTAAGCCGTGTTCAAGCTTTAAATGCAAATTACAATGATACGATGAAACATATGTTTTCAGATATTTATTCACATTTGGAAAAGGAATTCGACAACACAATCAATTTAGATGATTACAATCTGATGATTATGCATCCATGGCAATACGATCATGTCTTACACCAAGATTATATGGAAGAACTGAATCAACAACTTGTGATAATAAGTGAATATTCCATTCCGTATTATGCCGGATTATCATTCAGAACGTTAGTACCAGAGTTACCAAATGAAGCCCCTCACATCAAGTTATCTACCAATGTGCATATTACTGGTGAGATTCGTACATTATCTGAACAAACAACGCATAATGGCCCGTTAGTAACTCAAATTTTAAATGACATTCTGACAAAGGATACAACATTTAATCAATATGCCTCAAATGTCATTGACGAAGTTGCGGGTATCCACTTCTATAATCAAAACGATAATCCGTCAATACAAACTGATCGAAGTGAGCAATTAGGTACTTTATTTAGAAATAATTTTTATCGCTTTATCCCTGACAATGTTGTACCTGTCATTCCTTCAAGTTTAGTAGCAACCTATCCTTTCAATGATGAAAAGCCGATTGAAACGTTAATTAAAACGTATCAAGATGCTCGAGGTTACGAAACATTTGAAGATGCAGCGCAATCATGGATGCGTGAGTATAGTAAAGCGATTTTAGGATTAGTCATGCCTCTATATTCTAAATATGGTATTGCTTTAGAAGCACATTTACAAAATTCTGTCGCAACATTTAATCATGATGGCTCATTAAATACCATGTATATTAGAGATTTTGAAGGCTTACGTATTGATGCTGAACAATTGAACCAAGCAGGCTACGCAACTGATCATTTCCATGAGAAATCTCGAATTTTAACAAATTCTAAGACTTCTGTATTTAATAAAGCTTTCTATTCTACTGTACAGAATCATTTAGGTGAACTTGTACTAACGATTGCTAAGTCTTCTAATTCTACTATCCTTGAAAATGAAATCTGGCAAGAGATGGCTACAACATTAAAAGAGATATTCAATGACATCACTGACTTATCTGAAGAACGTCGCACGGCGATTGAAGATATCATCTTCGCGCCAACTATTGATTATAAATGCGTTACAACGATGCGTTTAGAAGATGAAGCACATGAGTATACGTACATTAAAGTAAATAACCCGCTTCATTAAGTAGTGATTAAATATAAAACATTAAAATAGTTTGTGCATTCACACAACAACTTCATTTATATCAAAAAAAAGCACTAGAGCGATTGCCCTAGTGCTTTTTACGTTTAAAGGTTAATTATTGTAAACCTTGTCTGTCGTGGTTGTTTTCTTTGTTGTCTTTTTCATTTTTTTGTTGCCATTCTTTTTTAGTCATAACATCGTCAACTTGCATATTGACTTCTACAACTTCTAAACCAGTGATATATTTCACTTGTTCTTTAACTAAGTCAGTAACTTTACGGAAGATTTTAGGTGCTGATTCACCATATTCTAAGATTACTTTTAAGTCTACAGCAGCTTGTTTTTCGCCAACTTCTACTGATACACCAGTAGTTACATTGTTTCCGCTTGAGAAAGCGTTAGTGACACTGTCAGCGAAACCGCCTTTCATGTCTAAGATACCTTTAACTTCGCGAGCTGCGATACCAGCAATTTTTTCAACTACTTCATCTGAGAAAGTTAATTTATTTTCGAATTGTGGTTCTTGGTTTTCTTGAGCATGTTTTTGTTGTTCTTCTCTTTCTTTTTCGTTTACTCCAGTTTGATTATCATATGCTTGTTTTGCTTTATTGTTATCTACTGCCATAATTCATTCTCCTTTATTATAAATATTTAAAATTTGTTAATTGAAAATTTCTTAATTTTAAAAGCTAACTCCATCTATTCAAGAAATTCATAAAGTCTTGTGTACGGTCTTTCATATACCCGATTCCAATTCCAATTAAACACAAGACAATAATTAAAATTGTTTTCCAAAATCCAAGAGTTAGGAATAATATAGCTATAATTAAGAATGCTAGAAATCCAATAATACGCCATTTGAACGCTTTAAAGATATTAATCAATTGTTGCGTAGAGTCTTGTCCGTTTTGATTGTTATTATCAGCCATGATATCCCTCCCTTACAACACTCGTGGGCCAGATGTTTTCTGGTCACGTACATTAACTTCTAATTTTCGTACTGGAATTTCTGTAAAATGTTCAACATTATTTTTAATGTCAGAACGAATGCTTTCTGTTAACGATTTAACTTGTACATTATTTGGTACAAAGAAATCTGCTTTAATGTCGATAAATGATTTGTTTTTCTTGTTGTAAAGCTTACTTACAACATTAGGTTGTCTTACTTGATCATATTTAGTGATTGTATCGTATGCAGATTTTTCAACTGCTTTTCGTGATACATAAATATGACCATCGTCAAAGTCTTTATAAAGTCCAGGTTTGCGATACGTTGGTTTGAATATGCTTAGTACTAATATGAGACCAATCAATATTAGTAATCCAGCAAGCCCTATTAATAATGGTTGGAACCAATTGAATTGAAGGAAATAGTCTTGGTAACTTTTAATACGACTATCCTTTATGTACATAAACAATAGGAATCCAACGATTGCGACTATTAATAGGCCGAGGATGAAATTCTTAAGTCTTTTCACCTCGCATGGCACCTCCTTTAGTCATTGTTGAATTTTGTTGTCATGTGAACTAAGTACCCTATAAATATTTTTTTAAAACATAAATAAAACATTTTTATATCTAATTTAAAAAATATTCAAAGAAGTACCACTTACATTGATTTATTCCCACTTTGTTTAAGTGAAAAACGTATATTTAGAAAAATTTGATAATTTTTTTCGTTTTTAGAATATAAAAAGAAATATTGTTATCGGCACATCCGAAGGAAAACGAAGTATTAAAGTTGAGATGGCTTATGGAAAACAGATTATAAAATTAGAGATAAAAAAGACTCTAAGACGGTCTCTATAATAATACAACCGCATAAAGTTAGATCTTGCGTCCTACTTTAGTGGTTCTATACATCATTAAAAAAACATCTTAGAGCTATTGATTTGGAAATTGTTATTCAGTTTTAGCTAGTTTCATTGTCATATTATTGATTGTCTACATTAATGACTAATTTACCTATCATCGTACTAGATTCTAAAATTTGATGTGCTTGGTAAAGTGTCTCAGTAGTTAAACCGTTGATAACCTTCGTAGTGGTATGACGATATTGTCCTTGTTCAACTTTTTCAGCAATATCTTTCAAATACTCATGATGTTTAATCATATCTGGCGTACGATTGACTGGTCGCGCAAACATAAATTCATGTGTAAATTTGACACTCTTTGGTTTGAGCAGATTTAAATCTTGCTTGTCATTAAATGCTACAATCGTTGCGATATGACCTAGTGGTTTGATTAATTCAATCATCTTTTCATAATATAAATCTGTATTGAATGTACAGAAAATGTAATCTACCTCATTGATGTCATGTTGTTCAAATTGAGCCTTTAAATCTTCTTTATAGTTTAACACAATATCTGCGCCCATGGACTTAGTCCATTCAATTGTTTCCTTTCTGGAAGCCGTGGTAATCACTTTCAAGCCGTATTGCTTTGCGATTTGAGTCGCTATACTACCTACGCCACCAGCCCCATTAATGATGAGAAGAGATTTTCCTTTATTCTCTTCAGGGTCCTGTGAAATTTGAAAGACGTCAAAGAGCGTTTCTGAAGCTGTGAGGCCTGTGAGTGGCAAACTTGCCGCTTGTTCAGGCGTAAGATTAGCTGGTGCTTTCGCTACTAATTCTTCCTCAATTAATTGATACGCTTCATTAGACCCATGTTGTGTGGGTGATCCGGAATAAAAGACATTATCTCCCGATTCAAACATTGTGACATCTTCTCCAACTTGTTCGACGATACCTGCTGCATCAAATCCTAATATACGTGGCGGATGCTCGACTGGTAAGATACGTTGTTTCGTATCCACAGGATTGACACTCATACTTTGAATCTTGACGAGTAACTGCTTCCCTTTTGGCTCAGGAATATTAAGTTCTATTTCTTGAAATTGATTTCCATCTTCTAATTTAAATGGTGCGTTAAATCCAATTGCTTTCATGATTCCACCTCGATGTTCGTTCTATTAAATTAATTATAGCATTTTATTTAATTCACACTTTTGATTCTTTTTTTGAAAATGAAACGCTTAAACGTCAGCAACTTTAATTACTTGTTTACCGAAATTATCGCCAGTGAGTAGATTTCTAAATGCTTGTGGTACTTTATCGAAACCTTCTTCCACAGACACTTGTGTTTTAATTTTGTCTTCTTGAACCCATTGTGCGAGTTGTTCGCTAGCATTTTTAAAGTCATCAGCGAATTCTGCAACTAAGAACCCTCTCATCATTGCTTGTTTCTTAATGAGGGTACTTTGAATACGAGGGCCAATATCGTCTTCTGGATGGTTGTATGAAGAAATGGCACCACAAACAGGAATTCTTGCATGTGTATTTAAATGTTTGAATACTTCATCGCTAATTTTGCCGCCTACATTTTCATAATAGACATCAATACCGTCTGGAACTGCGTCTCTCAATGCTTGAGAGAAGTCATCTTTCTTATAATCTACGGCTGCGTCATAATTTAATTCATCTGTAAGATAATTCACTTTCTTATCTCCACCAGCGATGCCGACAACTTTACAGCCTTTAATCTTAGCAATTTGTCCTACCACTGAGCCTACTGCACCAGATGCGGCTGAAACAACAACGGTTTCACCCTCTTTAGGCTGACCAATATCTAGTAAACCGTGATAGGCAGTTTGGCCTGGCATGCCGAGTACGCTTAAATATAAATCAAGCGGCACGTCTGTGGAAGGGACTTTGTCTATAGTTTCTGTAGATACGGTGTTGATTTTCTTCCAAGGAAGCATACCTACTACAATGTCACCTTCACTGTAGCCTTCTGCATTGGATTTAAGCACTTTAGATACGATGTGACCATTGAACGGTTCGCCTTTTTTGAATGGCTCTACGTATGAGTCTGCGTTTGTCATACGACCTCTCATATAAGGATCTACGGATATATATAATGTTTCTAATTGGACTTCATTATTTTCGGGTTCTGTCACATCAGTTTCTTCATATTTGAAGGTATCATCTTGTGGCATTCCATCTGGAACTTTGTTAAATACGATTTGTTCATTTTTCATGGTATCACCCTTTTATTAAAATTAATTCTGTAAGTATCATACCTCGAACATGGTCATCGCAATCATAGAAAATCACTTGTATAATGAGGGCAAACGTTGAGAAATGACGTAATTCGTGAGGTAAGGGAGGTTTAATTTTCCTAAAATGAGATTGAGCATATTAGACTATGTACCGATATTTGAAGATAGAAGCGCGCACGAAGCATTTCAGCACAGTGTAGAATTGGCACAACGCGCTGAACAACTAGGTTATATGAGATATTGGGTAGCTGAACACCATCAAGTACGTTCTGTGGCATCAAGTGCGCCAGAAATGGTCATGATGTCCCTATTAGAACAGACAAAGAAGATAAGAATCGGTAGCGGTGGTGTCATGTTGCCTCATTATAGTCCTTACAAAGTGGCTGAACAATTTAAAATTATAGAGGCACGACATCCTAGACGCGTCGATATGGCAATCGGTCGTTCACCTAGTTTCAAAAATGTCAATGCAGCGTTAAATGAGAATAAAGAAGAAAAGCTAGACTTTGAGACACAATTAGATGATTTGAAAAAATACTTTAGTGATAATATTGATGACCCGCACCGCTTCAAGTCGTTATTAGCTACGCCGTTAATCCCTACTGCACCTGAGATGTATATCTTAGGTATGAGTGAACGAAGCGCTAAGTTAGCTGGCAGACGAGGTTTACCATTCGTTATTGCTCAAATGGGTCAATCATCAAAGTCTATTGATGAAGTGATAAAAGTATATAGGGATGAATTTGAACGATGGCATGGGAGATATGGTGGAAAGTCAGATGAGGACGTTAGTGATAGTTTTGTTGGGAAGATTGGCGAAATTTTAGAGCCAGACGTTAGAGGAAAATTTGATGCGGATTCTGAAGGCCGTTCAAATGATGGAGAGGATGAGGAAAGTTTTGTGGGACATGCACGTAAAAGGTCTAAGGAAAGTTTTGGTGAGGTTTTATACGGAGGGCATGAAGAGTATTCTAGAGCCCCTGTACATGAGGGGGCTGAGGAAAATTTTGGTGGTGCGAAACCATATGTGATATTGGCCACGTTTGTTGTAACTGCTGGAAACGATGAGAAAGTAGAACGTCTTTTAAGTGCTTTACAACTATGGTTATTACGTATTCACTATTTGGATCAACCTCATTTTTATCCATCTATTGAAACCGCTGAACATCGAGTTTATAGCGATCGAGAAAGTGAAAAACTTGAGAAGAACAAACGTCGAATCATATACGGAACACCTCGTGAAGTCTCACGCGAGCTATTAGAGTTGAAACATCGCTATGGTATGGATGAACTCATGATTTTACCTCATGTATATGGAGAAGACGCACGATTAGAATTGATTGAGTTATTAGCTCATGAATTGAATTTGGGATGATGTTTTAAAATAAGCGCACTTATGTTTTAAAATTTGCGGCGGAAAACATAAGTGCGCTTCAATTGTGGGGGTTATCGGTTCCACAAGAACTGTATGATTTTGTTAGCAACATCTTTGTTTTCATGTAATTGACTATGTTGGGCTTTCTTGCCAGTATATTCAACTTCTTTATAAGATTTAGGGCTATCTCCTAATAAATATTTTAATGACTTGGATGAACTATTTGATACACGTTCATCTGAATGTGTGCCATCTTGAACATCTCCGTATATATTGAGAACATCTATTCCTTTATTTTTGTATATATCTTTCAGTGATAGTAAATTTTTGTAGTCTTCGTTCATTTTACTTGGTTTGCCATTTTGATCTACACTAATTTCGTTTACTTTTTCATTTAAATGTAATACACCATTAAATGTCCCGGCAATATTGACTTGCTTTTGAAGTCGAGGTAATTGTTTATCACCGCCATAATTCTTCATATAATATGCAAATGACATGTTTCCCATTGAATGTGCTACAAAATTAAACTGTTTAATACCATACTGTGATTTTAGTTGAGTTAAAACATTTTTAATCCATCTCGCATTTTCATTAAAATCACCATTCTGATTATTCTCAAATTCAACTTTTACGATAGGATTTTTACTATTTTTATCTAAGTGTCCATCAAATGTAACCTCTCCATTTTGTGCTACCTTTGCAGTTATCACATCTTTAGTAACACCTTTTTTAACTGCTTGATTAACCATAAATTTTTCAGAGTTCTCACTACCTCCGTATCCATGCATGAATAAAGTTACGACCTGATTTTGAGTATATTGGCTTACTTTAGAATGATTGTTTTGCTTTGTTTCACGATTGTTTAATGCTATCACTAATATTAATGTCACTATGGCAATCATTGAAAATACTACTGCTGTTAATTTTGACTTCACCATCATCCCTCATTTTTATCTAGTTCATATATTATATATCATTCAAGTATGATTTGCTCATAATTAAAGACCCACCACTTATTAGTGATGAGCCTTTTTGATAAAGTTTTGATGATTGATTCCTATATATTAGTTATTTAATTTCTTTTGTTTTAGCTAATTCTTTGTACCAATAAGCACTTTTCTTAGGATATCTTTCTTGTGTATCAAAATCGACGTAGAAAAGACCGTATCGTTTTTCGTAACCGTTTGACCAAGAGAATACATCCATAAGTGACCATATGAAGTAACCTTTCACATTAGCACCATCTGCAATTGCATCAGCAATTACGTTTAAATGTTGCTTCACATAATCAATACGCGCATCATCATGTACAGTTTTTTCTTTTTCGTCAAATTCATCTTTGTATCCTAAACCATTTTCAGTGACATAAATTTTATGATAGTTTGGATAATCTTTAACAACTCTCATAATTTGATCGTATAATCCTTTAGGATAGATCATCCAGTCCCAATCTGTTCTTGGTACATCTACATCAAATTCTCTTTGACCGACGCCTTTAAGTTGATATTTAGAACCGCCTTTATCACCAGTCGCATTATGCGTGATTTCAGATTCACCTTCATAACCTCTCATCCAATCACTCATATAGTAATTGATGCCTAAGAAGTCATTTAAATCTTTAGCAGCATCTAAAATTTGATAATCTTCTTCTGGAATATTTAACTTACCACCGTTCACAGATAAGATGTGTTGTACACCTTCCATTGTTTCACGAGAATATTTACCTAAGTATGTGGCATCTAAAATAAATTTATTATGAATGATATCCTCTAATTCGGCAGCTTTAACATCTTCTGGATTAGAAGAGTCGTAAGGATATTTAGTTGGTAAGGCATGTACAACGCCTATTTCACCTGAATATTGGCCATCTTTAAATAGTTTCACTGCACGTGCGTGTGCAACCATCATATTGTGATGAGATTGAAATACCTTTTCAAAGTCATATTTAATGCCTGGAGGGAATTTACCTACTAAGTATTGACCATCTCCTATTGGACCAATTTCATTAAATGTTGTCCAATAGTTAACTTCTGTGAATTCTTTAAAACAGAATTCCGCATATTCTACGAAATAATCAATCGTTTTGCGATTTAAGAAATCTCCATCTTTATGAAGTACTTCTGGTGTATCAAAATGATGCAAAGTGACAAACGGTTCTACGTGACGTTTATGACATTCTTTGAATAAGTTATGGTAGTATTCCACGCCTTTAGCGTTTACCTCGCCATAACCTTTAGGGAAAATACGTGACCAAGCAATTGAAATTCTAATGCCATTAACTCCAAATTTTTCACTTAATTCTAAATCCACTGGATATTTATTATAGAAATCACTCGCTGGTTCTGCTGTGTACCAGTAATTTTCCTCTAAATACGTATCCCAAGCGACACGTCCTTTACCATCAGTTTGAGTCGCTCCTTCTGCTTGATAAGCTGCTGTTGCTCCACCAAAAATAAAATCTTCAGGTAATTTCTTAGTCATGTATAAAACTCCTATCTAATTTTCAAATTGTTTTTTTACAAACTCAAGAGCTGCTTCTCCATCTCTTGTCAATTTGATGTATTCAGCGCCTTGTGTTTTAGCTAATTTTATACCTAATCTGTCAGTGTCTTGTTTAATATCTTCATAGTTTGATGCGACTTGTGGTGCTAATATAATTAATTGATACTCTTTCATAATATCCATATGTGAACCATAACCGCCAGCTGCTGCTTTAAGTGGTACATTATAATCTTCAGCGGCTTTATTAAGTGCGTTTGCGAGAAGACCACTTGTACCTCCACCTGCGCATAATACTAAAACGTTCGTTTGTTCAGTAATCTGATGGTTAGATTGTTCTTTTGAAATTGCTGGTTGATCAACTTGAGTTTGTGTAGCTTCACCAGCTCCAGCTGTAGCTAAAATTGCGTCAGCTTTTTTTGTATCGAAGTTAGCTGAAACTTTTTCTTTTAATTCATTGTTTGCTTCTTTATTGCCTAACTCTTCTTCTAAAATTTGTTCATCATAAACTTTAACGAATGGATAGTAAATAATGACATCGACAACGATTAAGACGATGGCTAATACAAATGACCAGAATGCAAAACCAGTACCCATCACGATACCGAGAGGACCTGGTGTAGTCCAAGGTAAGAAAATACTGAAACTATTCATATTCAGTACATCTACAAAGAATTTAAATATCCAAACGTTGACGATAGGCGCTAATATAAATGGAATAAAGAACACTGGGTTTAATACTAATGGTGCTCCGAACAAGATAGGTTCATTTACACCAAAGAATGTTGGAACTACTGATGCTCGTCCAATTGCTTTATTACGTTTAGATTTAGTCAGCCACATAAACATAAAAGGTACGACCAATGTTGCACCGGTACCACCCATTGTTACTACGAACATTTGAGTACCAGGTGTAATGACTTTATCTGCATGCTCTCCTGCTTGAATCAAATGTAAGTTTGTTTCAAGGTTAGCGTAAGTAATCGCTGCAATCGCTGGTTCAACGATTGATGGTCCATGAATACCAACAAACCAGAAGAATGCAAATGCACCAAAGATTATCGTTACTCCAACCCAACCATCAGCTGCTGTAAACAATGGTTCAAATTCTTTTAATACTGCATTTGCCACATTTGTATGAACAAAAGCTCTAGCAAGTAAATCTAATGCATATAGAATGATGATTACTGCTGATAAAGGAAATATATCTTTAAATACTTGTGAGATATTTGGAGGAACTTCTTTAGGCATTTTTATTGTGATATTGTGTTTAATAAAGAAACTATAAACAATCACAGTTACAAATGCTGAGATGAACGCTGTTAATAATCCTTTAGTACCCATGAAAGCACTTAGGAATCCTCCATCTTTAACAGGATCAGCGGCTAAGAATAAGAAACCACACATCGCAGCCATCATTGTCGAAATAAAGTTAATTTGATTCGTACTGTCCAACTTTCTATTGAATGAATCGGTCAGTGACTTGGCTGTTGTTCCTGCTACAATGAACCCAACAATACCCATTGTATAGTTATAAGGTTTCATTAAGATGCCTTCCATGGTTTTACTCCAAGTAAATCCAAATACGTTTGGCACATAAGCTACTAAAATAAATATACTTGAGAACAAGATAATTGGAATTGCTGCAATAAATCCATCACGAATCGCTCTTAGATAAATATTACGAGATATTTTTTCGAAGAACGGTTTTCCTTTTTCTATCCATGCTATTAACTTATTCATAAAGGTCAACTCTTTCTTTTATATAATTCGATTAAGTGCTTCATTAAATCTTTTAATAGAATTGTTGTCATTAAGTGATCTTGGCCATGCATCATTGTTACGCTATAGGCAATATCATCACCTTGTGCTTCCTTTTGAAGTAGGCTTGTTTGAGCCCGATGTGCTTCAGCGATGCATTGATTTCCTTCTTCAATTAGTGATTCTGCCTTATCATAATCTCCCTCTTGTGCAGCTGTTAGTGCTTCTAAGAATTTAGACCGCGCATCCCCAGCGAATGCAACAATCTCGAATCCTAATAATTGTACTTCTTCTCTATTCATGATGTATTCGTCCCCTTTCGAGAATTAAACTCTCTCTTTCCATGACGTTGCAGTTGTTTCCAAAACTTTGTTTAACTCATCAATATTTTTAAATCCTGTTGAACGTAACCATTCTCGAGCTGCTTCTTCACCTTGTTCGATATAAACTTGAACAGCTCCAGCCCATGTCGCTCTACCACAAAGCACACCATTAAATTTAGCTCCCGCTTCATGCGCAAATTATAGAGTCTCTTGGAAAAGTTCAGCTGAAACGCCAGCACTTAAGTAAATATATGGTAAGTTTGTTGAAGCGTCTTGATCTTTAAAATGTTGAGCTGCTTCTTCTTTTGAATAAACAACTTCTCCTTCAGCGAACCCTTCAACATATTTCATGTTGACTGGAACTTCTACTTTTAAGACATCAACATTAAAGCGCGCTTCTGAGAATAATTTCATTGCTTCGTTTACTTTTCTTGGTTTCACTTTTGCAAATTCAACACTACTATTATCTGGAATATTATCGTCGTAAGTGAGTACCTCTAAGAAGAATGGAATGTCTTCAGCTACACATTCAGAACCAATTCTTTCAATGTAAGCCTTCTTCTGAATATTAATTTCTTCTGCATCATCTACGTCGTAGTAAAGTAAGAACTTAACTGCATTAGCACCTTGTTCTTTAAGTCTTTTAGCTGACCATTCAACTAAACAGTCAGGTAAACGACCTTTAGCGTTAACGTCATATCCTGTTTTTTCATAAGCAAGTAGTAATCCACAATCTTTATTGCGGGCTTCAGATGCAGGTAGTCCGTATTCAGGATCTAGGAGAATTGATGACGCGTATTGCGTTAATTCTTCTGATACCAAAACTTTTAATCGTTCAATTTGCTCAATTGTAGGTTCATCTGTTTGATGTTTCGCCATCATACGTTTTAATGCACCGCGTTGGTCAAAAGCTAATGCTGAGATGACACCTTTATCATTACTTAGATGTTCAATTGATGCCGTTTTTTGAGTTGTTTTTACCATTTTTTACACCTCTATAATTTCAATTTGGTCAAAGAGCTGAGTATAATTAGACATGTTTACATAACCAGTTTGTGCTTCTTGTGCATTTAACATCCCTAAGGTGTTTGCCTTCTTAAGGAGATGCTCATCACTTTCATGATGAACAATTGCTGAAGCTATACCTGCTACTGTTGAATCTCCGGAACCCACAGGATTAAGTACTTTAATCGAAGGTATGTTTACTTTGTAAAATCGTTGGTTATGTTTAGCGAAAGCGCCATTTGCGCCCAAAGAAACAATAATCCATTCAATTTTTGAAAATAACTGATGATTTAAAGCATTTTTCAGTTCTTCTGTAGATTCATTAAGTTCCAATGAAATCAACTGTGATAATTCTTCAATATTTGGCTTAATGACTGTAGGTTTGTGAGTGTTTTGTAGCGCTAATTTAAGTGTTTCGCCAGCACAATCCAATACGACTGGTTTAGCATTTTCGTGACATATATCAATAATTTTTGAATAGTAATTTGAATCTAGACCTTTTGGAAGGCTACCAGAAATAACTACCGCTTCAGCTTTCGGTATTAAATCATTCAAATGTTTCAAAAATCCTTTAGATTCATCCGCCACAATGGTTGGTCCTTGTTCTAAAATCTCTGTTTGGTTGCCATTATGCAAAATAGCAATACAATTTCGTGTTTCACCTTTAATTTTGAAAAATGAATGTTCCACTTGATTGTGATTTAACTTTTCTGCAATAAATTCACCTATTTTACCACCTAAAAAGCCTGTCGCAACAACATGTTCATTGAGTTGTGATAACACCCTAGTTACATTGAGTCCCTTTCCACCAGCCGTCTTGCTAACGTCTTGAATTCTATTCACTGTGTTAATGTGTAATTCATCTAATGGATAAGATATATCTACCGAAGGATTTAAAGTTAAAGTTAAAATCATGTTGATCTTCCTTAATCGTGATATTCGCCTTTATCCCACTTTTCTAAAAATTCATCAAAGAAATGTGGATCTTCTTGTTTAGCATTATGAGTTTCAAGATGATTAATTTTTGCGATTAATTTTTTATTTTCTTCTGTAGGTTTATACTCAGCATTGATAAATGCATCAATAATATCGCACATTAGAAGTTCGCCGATGATTTTCCCACCGAAACCAATAACATTTGCATTTAACTCTTCTTTCGCATATAAAGCTGAAGTCATATCACGTACGAGTGCGGAACGAACGCCAGCAACTTTGTTAACCGCATTATTAATACCAACACCTGTACCACAAATACATACACCTAAGTCAGCATTACCGCTTACAACTTCTTCTCCAACTTTCTTACCAAAAATTGGATAATGTGTACGTGTGAAGTCATAAGTCCCAACATCAATAACTTCATGTCCTTTTGATTTTAAAAACTGTGATACTTCCATCTTTGTATCAGTGACAATATGGTCACAACCTATAGCAATTTTCATTTGTTCTCCTCCTATTAGCACATTTTATTCAGCATATCTACACGAATTTGATGACGTCCGCCGTCATAATGACCGTTAACAAATCCCTTAACTACATTTTTAGCTAAAGTATCTCCAACAATTTCAGAACCTAAAGTAATCATTTTGGAATTATTATGTCCTCTAGTCATGTATGCTGAACGCTCATCTGAAACTTCAGCTGCAATCATTCCTTTAATTTTTGTAGCAACAATAAAACTACCTGCACCATAGGCATCGATGGCAATTCCCAAATTGTCATCGGATTTTTGAACTTCACGTGCAACAGATACTGTCGAATCTACAAAATCTAACTCTTTACCTTCTGTTACATCTAGAACTTCGAAATCGTTCTCTTTTAAATAAACTTTAATTAAATCTTTTAGACGTTTACCGTCTACATCTGAACCGATAATAATTGTCATTTTAAGTCTCCTTTTAAAATGATTTTGAAAGCACTAAATAGATGAATGAGAGAAAAGCGCTTTCAATTAACTATGTTTAAATTATAAACACTACACAACAATAAATCAACAAATACTGTTTGTATTTTGTTTGTTTGATGTTTGATTTCAAACATTTAGTGAACTTATTGTTTAAACTACTTCTTCAAATCAACAGAAAAGGAGCGGAGAGTGAAATCTCATTCTTGTAGAATGATTTCACTTTCCGCTCCATAGAGGTTGACGAGGTATAAGAGCACTTTCTCTTAAACTATATTTTATTAAGTTTTAAGTGTTAGTCTATGACTTCAACATATTTTTCAACTTGTTCTGTCTTTTCCAAATCATTTTTATCCATTAATACTGCATTTAATTCTTTCAATTCACAGAAAGAAGAGAAATCATCTTTCCCTATTTTCGAAGAATCAATAAGTAAATATTTCTCAATTGAATGATTCAATGCTAGATGTTGGGTATAAGCTTCATCCATTGATGAAGTCATCGCAACGCCATCTTTAACTCCATTACTACTAAAAAACATCTTACTAAATCGCAAGTTATTTAATAATTGATTCGTCATCTCTCCCACAAATGCTTCAGTTAAATCTCTCATTTCTCCACCTAACAAATACACTCTAAAATGTAGACTCTGTTTTTTCATTAGAATTTTAAAAACTGGCAAACAATTTGTGATAACTGTGAGCGTATGATGATTAATTTCTTCAGCTAACTTTTGAACAGTCGTACCAGGACCTAAAAATATAGTATCTCCATCCTCAATCAACTCAACAGCTTTTTTAGCTATATATCTCTTTTCCTCGATATAGTGCGTATGTTTTTCCTGATGGGACATCTCTTTATATTGAAATGCAGAATTACTACGTGCGCCACCATGAATCTTAGTAAGCACACCTTTCTCTTCCAACTCTGCTAAATCACGACGAACTGTCATATCTGATACATTTAAATCTTCTACAATTTCATTTGTTCTAACAGTCCCTCTTTTATTAACAAGTTTAGTAATTTCGTCTAGCCTATCATATTTGTTCATATCTATATCCACTTCCTACGATAACGTCATTTACATACTTAATTTGTTTTAACTTTAATTTACTTTTCTAATGTCTTAATATAATTTTATAACACACTTTAAATACTTTAAAATGATAAAGTAATCAATTATGTAAATATGTTGCTACAAAAATCATAACATGGAAACTTGATATTCACTTATAAATTATTTGTGGTGAAAACGAACAGTTTTCGATTAGTTAAAAAGAAATTTAAAAACTGAGGTGATTCTATGGATACGGAAATTCAACGATTAAAAGAAATGATAGAAGAATCCGAAAAAATTGTATTTTTCACTGGTGCAGGCGTTTCTGTAGCAAGTGGTATTCCTGATTTTCGCTCAATGGGCGGTCTATTTGATGAGATTTCAAAAGATGGACAATCTCCAGAATATTTACTAAGTGTAGATCATTTAAATGATGACAAAGAAAGTTTTATTGATTTTTATCATAAAAGATTATTAATTGCTGATAAAAAACCAAATATTGTACACCAATGGATTGCAGAATTAGAACATGAAGGTCAATCTTTAGGTGTTATTACTCAAAATATTGATGGCTTACATACAGATGCAGGTAGTCAACACGTTGATGAATTACATGGCACTTTAAATCGTTTTTACTGTATCAATTGCTACAATGAATACTCAAAATCTCAAGTGATGGACAACCACATTCGATATTGTGAAAAGTGTGGTCAGATTATACGACCTGATATCGTATTATACGGTGAAATGTTGAATCAAAACACAGTATTCAAAGCTTTAGAAAAAATACAAAATGCTGACACGCTAGTTGTCCTTGGTTCATCGCTTGTAGTACAACCAGCAGCAGGCTTTGTTTCAGAATTTAAAGGTGACAATTTAGTAATTATCAATAGAGATCACACACCGTATGATCAAAGTGCTGACTTAGTCATACATGATGATATGACAGAAGTTGTCGAAAACGTCACGAAAAAATAGATAATATTTTGAGGTTGGGAACTTTATAGTTAGTCTCATCATCATTGTAATAACATAAAAAAACACTTCCCAAATAATGGGAAGTGTTGATGTGTGTTCGCCAAAATTAACGTTTTGAGAATTGAGGAGAACGACGAGCTTTTTTAAGACCTGGTTTTTTACGTTCTTTCATACGTGGGTCACGAGTAAGTAATCCAGCGCGTTTTAAAGAACCTCTGTATTCAGGGTCAGCTTCTAATAATGCACGAGCAATTCCGTGACGGATAGCTTGAGCTTGTCCTGTGAAACCACCACCGTGAACGTTTACTAAAACGTCATAGTTACCTTTAGTTTCAGTAACATCGAATGGTTGGTTTAAGTCTAAGATTAATGATTCAAATGGTAAGTAGTCACGTACGTCACGGTTGTTAACTGTAATGTTACCTTCACCTGGTACTAAACGTACACGTGCTACTGAGTTTTTACGACGGCCTGTACCTTTATATTCAACTTGTGCCAATGTAATTTCCTCCTTCTAATTAACCACGTAACTCGTAGTTTTCTGGTTGTTGTGCAGCGTGTGGATGTTCAGCGCCACCATATACAAATAATTTTTTACCTTGTTTTTCACCTAAACGTGAACTTGGTAACATACCTTTAATAGAAGTTTCTAATAAACGTTCTGGGTTAGTTCTTCTTAATTCACCAGCTGTGATTGATTTTAAACCACCTGGGTGATTTGAGTGGCGATAGTACATTTTATCTTGTTCTTTATTACCAGTGAATTCGATTTTAGATGCATTGATGATGATTACGTAATCACCAGTGTCAACGTGTGGTGTATAAGTTACTTTATTTTTACCGCGTAAGATAGCAGCTACTTCAGATGATAAACGACCTAATGTTTGGCCTTCAGCATCAATAACATACCATTTGCGCTCAATGTTTGATTCATTTGCCATAAATGTTTGACGCATAATAATTGTCCTCCTAAAAATAAATGCTTCGTTCTTAATTGTTTTGTCAATTGATCACATTCGAACCTATGATCATTCAACGCACAATTTTAATTATTGTTACGATTTAAAAGCGTAAGTTTTCATTTATTTTGTTAACTGTTGTTCTGCTTTGCTTATATATCTAGTAACACAATAAGTTTCCGGGGCTTATCGTGGGGTGATATAAAACAATACCGTTAATAATCTTATAATTTCACAATGCTTTTGTCAATGACATTCAATCATTTTCCAACGATTTTTTAAGATGTATTTTAATATCATTTCCAAACTCTTCCTTAAGTGATTCTGGTGATAGGTAAACCTTTTCTAAATAGAGTCCTTCTGAGGGTGCAGTGAAAGGTACATTGTTTCTATTTTTTTCTTCAAGGAGTTGTGGAACCTCGTCGGGGTTTCGCTTCCCTTTTCCCACCTCTATTAAAAATGCCACAAGAACACGAACCATGTTATAGAGAAATCCTGAACCAGTAACCACATAATCAAAACCTGCTTCAGTTTGAACCACTTCACTTTGATATAGGGTTCTCACTTTGCTTTCCACTTCAGTTTTCTGAGAACAAAAACCTGTAAAATCATGGGTTCCAATAAAATGATGAGCCGCTTCATTCATTTTAGCTAAATCTAAATCATTATCTATAAATGTTTCGAGACCACTTTTAAACGGATCACGATGTGCGCCTTGATAGACTTTATAACGATATCTTTTACCTACACAGTCATATCTACAATGAAAGTTTTCATCTACTGTTTGAACACTTTTAACGTAAATATCATTAGGTAAGAAACGATTCATCGCATATTGCCATTGTTGATTATCAATATTTAACTCAGTGTCAAAATGAAAGAATTGTTGGTACGCATGCACGCCTCTGTCCGTACGACTTGTAGGATGTATTCGTACATGACGCTTGTGCATACGTTTAAGAATCTTTTCAAATTGTTGTTGTACTGTTCTCCCCTGCTGTTGAATTTGAAAGCCAAGGAATTGATTACCCTGATATGCAATTTCTACTAAAATTCGCAATGTTTACACTCCTGAGTATTTAATAATAAATAAGATAAGTCCAATTGGTATTAATAGAATTAACGTTATCGTGTCTTTTAATCGCCAGTGTAGTAATCTGTAACTAGTTCGTTTAACATTCATATCATAGCCTCTTACTTCCATAGCTATTGCTAATTCTTCCGCTCTTTGAAAGGCAGAAATAAACAATGGAACCATAAGAGGGATAAATGCTTTAATGCGTGTCACAATACTTCCTGAACTTATTTCAGACCCTCTTGATTTTTGAGCTAAAATAATTTTTTCCAATTCATCCATTAAAGTAGGTATAAACCTTAGCGCGATAGACATCATCATACTCAATTGATGAACGGGAATCTTAACCCATTTCAATGGTGCTAATAACTCTTCAAAGGCATCAGTTAAATCTATAGGACTTGTCGAAAGCGTCATAATTGTCGCAATCATCACTATAAAGATAAGACGTAATGAAATGTAAATTCCTTCTATCACCCCATTAGACTCTATTGTAAAGAAGCCCCAATGTAAAAGTGTCTTTCCTCCATTAGTAAATAAGATATGCATTAAAAAAGTAAATATTAAGAAGAAAAAAATAGGCGTGAGCCCTTTCATTAGAAATCCGAATGGGATTTTAGCCAATTTCATAGATATAATGATAAGTAAAAATATCCAAGCGTATGTGCCAAACGAATGACAAAAGAAAATAAATATTATAAACACAAAGACAAATATGAGCTTTGCTCTAGGATCAAGATGATGTACAGTCGAATGATTTGGGAGATAGCGTCCAATGATTAATTTATTTTTCATTTTGCCACTCCTTATACATCTCAATAAATTCCTCTTCATTTAAAGCTAGTTTAGGTAAGGATATTTGATACTTGTGCTCAAAATCTATTTGTAATCTAATAATGTTTGGTAGCGTAATATGCCACTCAGCTAACTTATCTGTATTTTTAAATAGTTCTCTAGGTTCTGATTGTTCAGCTACCTTACCATTACTTAACACAATAACTTCATCAGCATATCGCGAAACATCATTCATATCATGTGAGACTAGAATAATCGTCTTATTTTCTTCCACTTGAATTCGCTTAATAAGAGTCATAATCTGCTCTTTACTTTGAGGGTCCAAGCCAGCTGTTGGTTCATCCAATATAATAACTTCTGGATCCATAGCCAAAATAGATACAATTGCAATTTTCCTCATTTGTCCACCTGACATTTGAAAAGGAGAAAGTGACATGATATCTCTTGAAAATCCTAAATCAAGTAATAATTGATAAGCCTTTTCTTTAGCTTTTTCTAAGTCCATATTAAAGTTTTTCGGTCCAAATTCTATTTCTTTTTCTACACTATCTTCAAATAGTTGAGATTCTGGGAATTGAAATACAATGCCTACCTTTTTACGGATAGGTCGTAAATATTTATCCTTAGTTTTATGTGTTATTTCAATATCCTCAAATTCAATTGACCCTTTTGTTGGTTTTAATAACGCATTAAGATGCTGTATCAAGGTAGATTTTCCACTACCTGTTTGTCCTATAATTGCGTAATACTTTCCTTTTTCCAAAATCAAAGATATATCTTCTATAGCATTATATTCATATGGCGTCCCTTTTTGATAAGTATAGCTAACATGATTTAACTGAATACTCATAATCGTTTGACCAACCCTTCGTATGTCACAAATGATGAATCAAATCCTAGTAGTTGATTCATTTTCATAGAGAAAGGTAAATCTAATCCAATAGAAGTTAGTTCATCAGTATATTTAAATATTTCTTCAGGTGAATCCTGTTTAAAAACAGTTCCTTTATTCATAACAATAACATGATCAGCTTCCATCGCTTCGTCTAAATCATGAGTTATAGAAATGATTGTTACTTCATTATCTTCTTTCACTTCACGTACGAGCTTTAAGAGTGATACTTTCGCATCAGGATCTAACATAGTTGTTGCTTCATCTAAAATAATAACAGATGGATTTAGTGCTAATACGCCAGCTATCGCAACACGTTGTTTCTGACCTCCAGAAAGTGAATGTGGCTCGTAATCAGCTTTATTAAGCATGTCTACTTCTGATAATGCTTTATCTACTTTAATGTGCATCTCATCATGAGGGACTGCATGATTTTCTAGACCGAAAGCAACATCAAATTTCACAATTGAGCCGACAAATTGATTATCTGGATTTTGAAATACAATACCAATTTGATTTCTAATTTTATGTATATTTGAATTGTCTATTTTTTCATTTTTAAATAATATTTGACCTTCGTTAGCTTCTTCTATGCCTACCATTAATTTAGCTATAGTAGACTTCCCAGAACCATTATGACCTACAATCGACGTCCATTTTCCAATAGGAACAGAAAAAGATACGTTATTTAATGTGAACGCAGAATCACTTTGATATTGAAAAGATACATTTTTAAATTCAATGATATTCATTGTCTCATTCACACTAAACAACTCCTTCTGTTAAATAATGTCGTTACTTTAAATATTTTACAATAATTCAATTTATCTGTATATCACATACGTTCTTTTCACACAGATAATCTTATATTTTAACTATGTTAGACAAGAAAACAAAAAAGCTATAGCAATCTCTGACTATAGCTTAAATAAAAAAGCGCGCACCCCATCGTATTGTTGAGTTCACGCTTATAAGAAATATTTAGTTAGATGGGGCACTCTGAGCTAGACAATATTTGTATGTGGCAAACATTATCGTTGCACTCATTTGCTTTATATATAAGTAGTAAGTGTATTTATTAAGGTAAAGTGACTGAGACATAATTTAATGTCTCAATCCCTAAATTAAACTAATTCGATAATTACTGATTCAGCACCGTCACCACGACGAGGGCCTACTTTAAGGATACGAGTGTAACCACCTTGACGTTCATTATAACGTTCAGCGATTTCACCGAATAATTTTTGAAGAGCAGTTTGTGTTGATTCATCTTCATTTAAGATTTCAACGTTACGTAAAGTTTTAGCTGCATTACGACGAGAAGCTAAATCTCCTTTTTTACCTAAAGTGATTAATTTCTCTACTACACTGCGTACTTCTTTAGCACGAGCTTCTGTAGTTTCAATACGTTCACTTACGATAAGAGAAGTCGCTAAGTCACGTAACATTGCTTTACGTTGATCAGAAGTACGACCTAATTTTCTGTAACCCATGAGTTAACCTCCTTTATCAATCTTCTTTTCTTAATCCTAATCCTAAATCTTCTAATTTGTATTTAACTTCTTCTAGAGATTTACGACCTAAATTACGCACTTTCATCATGTCAGCTTCAGATTTATCAGCTAACTCTTGTACAGAATTGATTCCTGCGCGTTTTAAGCAGTTGTAAGAACGTACAGATAAGTCTAATTCTTCGATAGACATTTCAAGTACTTTTTCTTTTTGATCTTCTTCTTTTTCGATCATGATTTCAGCATTTTGAGCTTCATCAGTTAGACCTACAAAGATGTTCAAGTGTTCAGTCATTATTTTAGCTGCTAATGAAACTGATTCTTGTGGAGTGATTGAACCGTTAGTCCAAACATCTAAAGTTAATTTATCGTAATCACTACTTTGACCTACACGTGTGTTTTCTACTGTGTAGTTAACACGTTCTACAGGTGAGTATAGTGAATCAACAGGAATTACACCAATTGGTAAATCACTAGTATTATTTTGTTCAGCTAATGCGTAACCTCTACCCTTATTAGCAACAAGACGCACTTTAAGATGTCCACCTTTAGACACAGTTGCGATTTTAAGTTCTGGGTTTAAAATCTCAACATCGCTGTCGTGAGTAATGTCACTTGCAGTTACTTCGCCTTCATCTTTAACATCAATTTCAAGAGTTTTATCTTCTTCAGAGTAAATTTTTAATGCTAATTTTTTAATGTTCATAATAATTGTTGAAACATCTTCTACAACATTGTCTACTGCTGAAAATTCGTGTAGAACTCCTTCGATTTCGATGTACTTAACGGCTGCACCTGGTAACGAAGATAGTAGGATACGACGTAAGGAGTTTCCTAGTGTAGTACCGTAGCCACGTTCAAGTGGTTCAACAACGAACTTACCGAATTTAGCATCTTCACTAATTTCAATTGTCTCAATTCTAGGTTTTTCAATTTCTATCATTTACAAATATCCTCCTTAAATACGTCGACTAGATTTAAACTGTTTGCTCAGTGACCTGTAACAATACAATCCTAAATTAGACGCGACGACGTTTTGGTGGACGACAACCGTTGTGAGGTACTGGAGTAACGTCTCTAATTGCAGTTACTTCTAATCCTGCAGATTGTAATGCACGGATAGCTGATTCACGGCCTGGTCCAGGTCCTTTAACTGTTACTTCTACAGTTTTTAAACCATGTTCCATAGCTGATTTAGAAGCTGTTTCTGAAGCCATTTGTGCTGCGAATGGTGTTGATTTTTTAGATCCTTTGAATCCTAATGCACCAGCTGATGACCAAGATAATGCATTACCGAATTCATCAGTGATAGTTACGATAGTATTATTGAATGTTGAACGGATATGTGCTACACCGTTTTCAATATTCTTTTTCACTCTACGTTTACGAGATACTTGTTTACGTGCCATTATTTTTGCCTCCTTTACCTATTATTTTTTCTTATTAGCTACTGTTTTAACCGGGCCTTTACGAGTACGTGCGTTGTTTTTAGTTTTTTGACCACGAACTGGTAAGCCACGACGGTGACGAATACCACGGTATGATGAAATTTCCATTAAACGTTTAATGTTTAAGTTTTGTTCACGACGTAAGTCACCTTCTACTTTGTAGCTATCTACAACTTCACGGATACGACCTAATTCGTCATCAGTTAAATCTTTAACGCGAGTATCTGCTGATACGTTTGCTTCTTCAACGATTTTGTTAGCAGTTGAAGTACCGATACCATAAACGTATGTTAATGAGATAACAATGCGCTTTTCACGTGGAATATCCACTCCTGCAATACGTGCCATATTAATTTACACCTCTCTTTTATTAACCTTGTCTTTGTTTGTGCTTAGGATTATCACAAATTACCATTACTTTACCTTTACGTTTAATGACTTTGCATTTTTCGCAAATTGGTTTTACTGATGGTCTTACTTTCATTTTTATACCTCCCTATATTATGGAGTGACGATTATTTATAACGATAAGTAATTCTACCGCGTGATAAATCATACGGAGACATCTCAACAGTTACTTTGTCGCCAGGTAGAATACGAATGTAATTCATTCTGATTTTACCACTAACATGCGCTAAAATCTCATGACCATTTTCTAATTCTACTTTAAACATTGCATTTGGTAAAGTATCTAATACAGTACCTTCTAATTCAATTACATCTTGTTTAGCCATTGATTAACTTCCCCCTTTTTGCAATAGTAAGGTAATCGTCAATAGACAACTTAACAATACGAATCTATTCGTGACTAGTTATTATAAGTTTAACAAAAATACGGGAATTACAAATCATTATTTGTCACTCACTCTATTAAATTTCACTCAAATATTCACTTAGCAAATAGATCGTAAATCGTTGATCTATCTATAAATGATCTAAAATATCAATGACATCGTTCGTTACTTCATCAATATCTTTTGAACCATCAATGTTTTTCAAAATACCTTTTTCATCGTAATACTCTAAAATAGGTTTTGATTGTTTAACATTAACGCTCAAACGATTTGATACTGTTTCTGGATTGTCATCTTCACGTTGATATAACTTTCCACCATCGATATCACAAATACCTTCAACCTTTGGAGGATTAAATACAAGATGATAAGTTGTACCACATTTCTCACAGATACGACGACCTGTAAGACGATTCATTAACTCTTCCTCAGGAACTTCAATATTGATGACAGCATCAATTTCTCTATCAAGCTCAGACATAATGTTATTTAATGCCTCAGCTTGTTCGATTGTTCTTGGGAATCCATCTAATAAGAATCCTTTTTTCGCATCGTCTTCAGAAATACGTTCTTTAACGATACCTACAGTAACTTCATCAGGAACTAATTCTCCACGATCCATGTATGATTTAGCTTCTTTACCTAAATCAGTTTCATCTTTAATCGCTTTTCTGAACATGTCACCAGTAGAAATATGTGGTATTGGGAATTTCTTAACAATTTCACTCGCTTGAGTACCTTTACCTGCGCCAGGTAAACCCATTAAAATGATATTCATAAATGCCCTCCTACAAATTATCTACCACCAAAGCCTTTGTATTCTTTTTGACTTACTTGAGCTTCTAATGTCTTCATAGTTTCTATAGCTACACCGATAACGATTAATAAACTTGTACCACCAATTTGAATTGATTGTGGTAAGCCCATAAATTTAGTTGCTATAATCGGCAAAATTGCTATAGCTGCTAAGAATATAGAACCAACAAATGTCAATCTGTAAAGAACTTTAGTAATATATTTTTTTGTTTGTTCACCAGGTCTAATACCTGGGACATAACTACCTTGTTTTTTAAGGTTATCAGCCATTTTCTCCGGATTAACTTGTACAAATGCATAGAAGTATGCAAATGCAATTATTAATACGATATAAACAATCATTCCAATATTACTTGAAGGATTGGCAGTATCAGCAATATTCTGTGCCCATTCAGCTTTAGGGAAGAATAATGTTAACGTTCTTGGTAATAAGAAAAATGCCATCGCAAAGATTACTGGAATAACACCTGCTGAGTTAACTTTTAAAGGTAGATAAGTTGCTTGTGAACCTAATCGTTGAGCAGATTGTTTCTTCGCATATTGAATAGGGATCTTACGTTTAGCTTCAAGTACAAAAATAGCACCAACTGTTAATAAAATTAATGCTACAACTAAACCTACAATTTTTAACCATGCTAATGAAGTATCATCTTGACCAACAAATAGTGATTGGCCAAATTGTTCAATACTTGATGGTAAAGTTGATAAAATCCCAGCAAAGATGATAAGAGAAATACCATTACCAACACCAAACTGAGTGATTTGGTCACCAAGCCAAATTAAGAAAGCTGTTCCTGCTGTTAAAACAACTGCAATCAATAAATAACTCATAACTGATTTATCAATAATCAGTTGTCCTTTGAGATAATTATTGAACTGAAAAGCCATACCTATTGATTGGATAAAAGCTAAAATAATAGCGAAATAACGTGTTACATTATTAATTTTTCTTCTACCCATTTCACCTTGTTTAGCCCATTCTGTAAACTTAGGCACTATATCCATTTGCAATAATTGCATAACAATGGATGCGGTGATATAGGGCATAATACCCATCGCAAATATTGAGAAACGTTTCAAGGCACCGCCACCAAAAGTATTTAATAACTCAGTGGCACCTTGAGAACCTTGTGGATGGTTAAATGCTTCAGGATTAACTCCTGGAGCAGGAATATACGTTCCTATTTTAAAAATAACTAACATTGCTAGAGTGAAGAAAATCTTGTTACGCACTTCCTTAGTTGTAAAGAAACGCACAAGCGTTTGAAACATTAGATCACCTCGTGTGCTCCACCTTTAGCATCAATAGCTTCTGCTGCTGAAGCTGAGAATTTATGAGCTTTCACTGTTAATTTTTTATCAAGTGAACCATTACCTAGTACTTTGATACCAGATTTTTCATTCTTAACAACACCAGATTCTACTAGTAAAGCTGGAGTTACTTCAGTACCATCTTCAAATTTATTAAGTTGGTCTAAGTTAACAATAGCATATTCTTTACGGTTAATGTTAGTGAAACCACGTTTTGGTAAACGACGGAATAAAGGTAATTGTCCACCTTCAAATCCTGGTCTTACTTTACCACCTGAACGTGCTTTTTGACCTTTTTGACCACGGCCACTAGTTTTACCGTTACCAGTTGCAGCACCACGACCTACACGATTACGTACACGGCGTGATCCTTCTGCTGCTTTTAACTCATGTAATTTCATTTCGGCACCTCCTTAATTATTTTTCTTCAATTGTTAATAAATGTTTAACTTTGTTGATTTGCCCACGAATAGCAGGGTTATCTTCAACAACTACTGAACTATTAGTTTTTTTAAGACCTAATGCTTCAACAGTTTTACGTTGTGTTTCAGGACGACCAATAACACTACGAGTGAGGGTAATTTGTAATTTAGCCATAACTTATTTTCCCTCCTTAATTGTATAATTCTTCTACAGATTTGCCACGTAATTTAGCAACATCTTCTGCATTTTTTAAGTTTTGTAAACCATTGATAGTTGCACGAACCATGTTAATAGGAGTGTTAGATCCTAATGATTTACTTAAGATATCAGTAATTCCTGCTAACTCTAATACGGCACGAACTGGTCCACCAGCGATTACCCCAGTACCAGGTGCAGCTGGCTTCATGAATACGCTACCTGAACCGTAGCGACCAGTGATAGTGTGAGGAGTTGTACCTTCAACACGTGGAACAACTACTAAATCTTTTTTCGCTGCTTCTACAGCTTTTTTGATTGCTTCAGGTACCTCTTGTGCTTTACCAGTACCGAAACCTACACGACCTTTTTTATCACCTACAACTACTAATGCAGTGAAACGGAAACGACGACCACCTTTTACTACTTTAGCAACACGGTTAATCGTAACAACGCGTTCTTCAAATTCTTTAGTTTCTTCTTCTCTACGAGCCATGAATGTGTCCCTCCTTTAAATTAAAATTCTAATCCGCTTTCTCTAGCTGCTTCTGCTAAAGCTTTTACACGTCCGTGATATAAATAACCTCCACGGTCGAATACGATTTCTTTAATACCTTTATCGCTTGCTTTTTTAGCAATTGCTTGACCTACTTTAGTTGATAAATCAACTTTTGATGTAGATTCACTAGCAATATCTTTATCTTGAGATGAAGCTTGAGCTAAAGTTTCGCCTTTAACGTCATCAATAATTTGAGCATAGATGTGTTTGTTTGAACGATACACATTTAAACGTGGCTTTTCAGCTGTACCTGATAATTTAGTACGAACACGAGCATGTCTTTTCAAACGTACTTTGTTTTTATCAATTTTACTGATCATTTCAATACTCCTTTCTTTAGAGTGTTATCTATTATTTACCAGTTTTACCTTCTTTACGGCGAACATATTCACCTTGGTAACGAATACCTTTACCTTTATAAGGTTCTGGAGGTCTTACTGAACGGATGTTAGATGCGATAGCACCAACTTGTTCTTTAGAAACACCAGATACTTTAACAGTTGTGTTTTTCTCAACAGCAAAAGTAATACCGTCTTCAGCTTTAATTTCTACTGGGTGAGAATAACCAACATTTAGTACTAAGTCATTACCTTGCATTTGAGCACGGTAACCAACACCAACAAGTTCAAGTGTTTTTTCGAAACCTTGAGAAACACCTAGTACCATATTATTTAATAAAGCACGAGTTGTACCATGGTCTGTTCTGTCTTCTTTAGAATCAGATGGTCTTACAACTTCAACTGTGTTTTCTTCTTGTTTGAATGTCATTCTTTCATTTAAAGTTCTTGCTAATTCACCTTTAGGACCTTTAACAGTTACATGATTACCATCAAAAGTTACTGTTACGTCACTAGGGATGTCAATAATTTTCTTACCAACACGACTCATGTTATGGCACCTCCTTATTAATTATTACCAAACGTATGCGATAATTTCTCCGCCAACGTTACGTTTTCTTGCTTCTTTATCAGTGATAACACCTTCAGAAGTTGAAACTAATGCGATACCTAAACCGTTTAATACTTTAGGTACTTCATTTGCTTTAGCATAAACACGTAAACCAGGTTTTGAGATACGTTTTAATCCTGTGATAACACGTTCATTGTTTTGACCATATTTTAAGAATAAACGAATAACACCTTGTTTATCGTCTTCTACGTATTCAACGTTTTTAATGAAACCTTCGTTTTTTAAGATTTCAGCAATTTCTTTTTTAATATTAGATGCAGGTAATTCTAACTTCTCGTGACGAACCATGTTTGCATTTCTAACACGAGTAAGCATATCTGCGATTGGATCTGTCATTGTCATTGATTGTTGCCTCCTTTCAGACTCTTAATTATTACCAGCTAGCTTTACGTACGCCAGGAATTTGGCCTTTATAAGCTAATTCACGGAAACAAATACGGCATAATTTAAATTTACGATATACAGAATGTGGACGACCACAGCGTTCACAACGAGTGTATTCACGAACAGCGAATTTTTGTTTTTTTTGTTGCTTAGCAACCATTGAAGTTTTAGCCACTTAATTAGCCTCCTTTTTAGAGATTATTTACGAAATGGCATACCGAAGTTTGATAACAATTCACGAGCTTCCTCGTCAGTGTTAGCAGTAGTTACGATAACAATATCCATTCCTCTAACTTTAGTTACTTTATCATAGTCAATTTCAGGGAAAATTAATTGTTCTTTAATACCTAATGTGTAGTTACCACGTCCATCGAATGCTGTTTTTGAAACACCTTGGAAGTCACGTACACGAGGTAATGATACTGCAATAAGTTTATCTAAGAATTCATACATTCTTTCACCGCGAAGTGTAACTTTTGCACCGATTGGCATACCTTCACGTAAACGGAATGTTGCAACTGATTTTTTTGCTTTTGTTACTAATGGTTTTTGACCAGTGATTAATTCTAACTCTTCAACAGCATTATCTAATACTTTAGAGTTTTGAACTGCGTCACCTACACCCATGTTCACAACGATTTTTTCAATTTTAGGTACTTCCATTACTGAACTGTAATTGAATTTTTTCACTAAGTTCTCAGTAACTTCAGAATTGTACTTTTCTTTTAAACGGTTCAAAGTGGATCCTCCTTTCAACTAGTTATTAATTATTAGATTTGATTTCTTCGCCTGATTTTTTAGCAACGCGAACTTTTTTACCATCAACTGTTTTGTATCCTACACGTGTAGGTTCGTTAGTTTTAGGGTCTAATAATTGTACGTTAGAAACATGGATTGCTGCCTCTGTTTCTAAGATTCCACCTTCAGGATTTAATTGAGTTGGTTTTTGGTGTTTCTTAATTACGTTAACACCTTCCACAACGACACGGTCTTTTTTAGGTTCAGTAGCAACTACTTTACCTTCTTTACCTTTGTCTTTACCTGCGATAACTTTTACGTTGTCACCTTTTTTGATATGCATGTGGGCACCTCCTTAAATAGTATGATTGGTTAAATTTGTATTAAAGTACTTCTGGTGCTAATGATACGATTTTCATGAAGTTACCTTCACGTAGTTCACGAGCAACAGGACCAAAGATACGAGTACCACGTGGGCCTTTGTCATCACGGATGATAACACATGCATTTTCATCAAATTTGATATATGAACCGTCGTTACGACGAACACCTGATTTAGTACGAACTACAACAGCTTTGACAACGTCGCCTTTTTTAACAACGCCACCTGGTGTTGCATTTTTAACAGTACATACGATAATATCACCGATATTCGCTGTTTTGCGACCAGATCCACCTAATACTTTAATTGTAAGAACTTCACGAGCACCAGAGTTGTCTGCTACTTTTAAACGTGTTTCTTGTTGGATCATTCGTTAAACCTCCCTTATCTCTAATCTTGATTAAATAATTACTGACTCTTCAACAATTTCTACTAAACGAAAACGTTTTGTTGCTGATAAAGGACGAGTTTCTTGAATTTTAACAATGTCTCCTAATTTAGCTGAATTGTTTTCATCATGAGTTTTGTATTTTTTAGAGTATTTTACTCGTTTACCGTATAATTTGTGAGTTTTGTAAGTTTCTACAAGAACTGTAATCGTTTTGTCCATTTTGTCTGAAACAACTCTACCTACATACACTTTACGATCGTTTCTTTCGCTCACTTTTGTAACCTCCTCTTTCGATTATTATTGATTAGCCTTACTTTGTTCAATTTCTCTTTCACGAGCAACAGTTTTTAGACGTGCAATCGTTTTTCTTACTGTGCGAATACGTGCAGTTTCCTCTAATTGACCTGTAGCTAACTGAAAGCGTAGGTTAAAAAGCTCTTCTTTTGAAGATTTGATTTGTTCTTCGATTTCTGAAGTGGTTAAGTCTCTAATTTCCTTAGCTTTCATTTGTTTCACCACCCAATTCTTCACGTTTTACAAACTTAGTTTTTACTGGAAGTTTGTGACTTGCTAAACGTAATGCTTCACGTGCAACTTCTTCAGATACACCAGCTACTTCGAATAAGATTCTACCAGGTTTAACGACTGCAATCCAGCCTTCAACCGCACCTTTACCAGCACCCATACGTACTTCTAAAGGTTTTTTAGTATACGGTGTATGAGGGAAGATTTTAATCCAAACTTTCCCACCACGTTTCATGTAACGTGTCATTGCAATACGAGCAGATTCGATTTGACGAGAAGTGATCCAAGACGTTGTAGTAGCTTGTAAACCATACTCACCAAATGTTACATAGTTACCGCCTTTAGAACGACCAGTTGTTTTTGGACGATGTTGACGACGATATTTTACACGTTTTGGTAGTAACATTATTATTTTCCTCCTTCACTAGTGTTCTTAGTAGGAAGAACTTCTCCACGATAAATCCATACTTTAACGCCTAATTTACCATAAGTAGTATCAGCTTCAGCGTGTGCGTAATCAATGTCAGCACGTAGTGTATGAAGTGGGACAGTTCCTTCTGAATATTGTTCAGCACGAGCGATGTCAGCTCCGCCTAAACGACCTGATACTTGAGTTTTAATACCTTTAGCACCAAGTTTCATAGCTCTTGTAATAGCTTGTTTTTGTACACGACGGAATGAAGCACGGTTTTCTAATTGACGTGCGATATTTTCAGCTACTAAACGAGCATCGATATCAACTTTTTTGATTTCAATTACGTTAATGTGTACTTTCTTATCAGTTAAAGCGTTTAATTTGTTACGAAGTTTTTCAATTTCTGAACCGCCTTTACCAATAACCATACCTGGTTTACCAGTATGAATTGCGATGTTGATGCGGTTAGCAGCACGTTCGATATCTACGTGAGAAACTGATGCTTCTTTTAATTCATTATCAATAAATTTACGGATTTTTAAATCTTCGTGTAATAGTGAAGCGAAGTCTTTTTCAGCATACCATTTAGCTTCCCAGTCACGGATGATTCCGACACGAAGTCCGATTGGATTAATTTTTTGACCCACAGTATTCCCTCCTTAGAAAGTTTATTAAGCTTCTTTAGCTTCTTCTTTACCGTCACTTACGACGATTGTAATGTGGCTTGTACGTTTGTTAATTGCACTTGCACGACCTTGTGCACGTGGGCGGAAACGTTTTAAAGTTGGTCCTTCATTTGCATATGCTTCTTTGACAACTAATTCATCTGTGTTCATGTCATAGTTATGCTCTGCATTTGCTAAAGCGGACATTAATACTTTTTCAATTACTGGTGATGAAGCTTTGTTTGTTAATTTTAAAATAGCAATAGCTTCAGCAGCATTTTTACCTCTGATTAAGTCAAGAACTAATCTAACTTTACGAGGTGCGATTCTTATTGTTCTAGCAACCGCTTTTGCTTCCATTAGGATTTCCTCCTCTACTTATTAAAAATTATCTTCTAGTTTTCTTGTCGTCTGCAGCATGTCCTTTGAATGTACGAGTTGGAGCAAATTCACCTAGTTTGTGACCTACCATATCTTCTGTTACATATACAGGTACATGTTTACGTCCATCGTATACTGCGAAAGTATGACCGATGAAATTAGGGAAAATTGTAGAACGACGAGACCATGTTTTAATTACTTGTTTTTTTTCACTTCCGTCTTGTGCTTCTACTTTTTTCATTAAGTGATCATCGACGAAAGGTCCTTTTTTAATACTACGAGCCATTTGGGCGCCTCCCTTCTTATTGTGTGCGTGCAGCAGTTAAGCCGCACACCCAAATAAGTTGTTATTATTATTTTCTCTTACGTCCACGAACGATAAGTTTATCTGATGATTTTTTACCACGACGTGTTTTCTTACCAAGAGTTGGTTTACCCCATGGTGACATTGGAGATGGTCTACCGATTGGAGCACGACCTTCACCACCACCGTGTGGGTGATCGTTAGGGTTCATTACAGAACCACGTACTGTTGGACGAACGCCTTTCCATCTAGAACGTCCTGCTTTACCAACATTTACTAGTTCATGTTGTAAGTTACCAACTTGACCGATAGTAGCACGGCAAGTAGATAAGATCATACGTACTTCACCAGATCTTAATCTGATTAATACATATTTACCTTCTTTACCTAAAACTTGTGAGCTTGCACCAGCTGAACGAGCAAGTTGTCCGCCTTTTCCTGGTTTTAACTCAATATTGTGGATTACAGTACCTACTGGAATGTTTTGTAATGGTAAAGCATTACCTACTTTGATATCTGCTTCAGCACCACTTTCAACAGTTTGTCCAACTTGTAATCCTTTAGGTGCGATGATATAGCGTTTTTCACCATCAGCGTATACTAATAATGCAATATTTGCTGAACGGTTAGGGTCATATTGAATTGAATCAACTTTAGCAGTGATTCCGTCTTTGTTACGTTTAAAATCGATAACACGGTATTGACGTTTGTGTCCTCCACCATGATGGCGAACAGTCAATTTACCTTGGTTGTTACGTCCCGCTCTTTTCGGTAGCGGTTGTAATAATGACTTTTCAGGTGTTGTCTTTGTGATTTCTGCGAAATCCAAAGTAGTCATATTACGACGACCATTTGTTATTGGCTTATATTTTTTAAGAGCCATTGTCGCTTACCTCCTTATTGGTAATTTATTTTTAGTTAAATAAGTCGATTGAACCTTCTTTTAATTTAACAATCGCTTTTCTTCTTTTGTTTGTATAGCCTTGGTAACGGCCCATACGTTTTTTCTTAGGTTTATAATTCATGATATTTACACTATCAACTTTTACATCGAAGATTTCTTCAACAGCGATTTTAACTTGTGTTTTATTCACACGAGTATCAACATCGAAAGTGTATTTATCTTCTGCCATAGCTTCTGAAGATTTCTCAGTGATTACGGGGCGCTTAAGAATATCTCTTGCATCCATTATCCGAGCACCTCCTCAACTTTTTTAGCAGCAGCTTCAGTGATTACTACACTGTCAGCGCTAGTAATATCTAAAACGTTTAATCCTTGAGCAGTTGTAACTTGTACGCCAGGGATGTTACGTGCTGATAATTCAACATTTACATCTTCGCCTTCAGTAACAACTAATACTTTTTTAGGTTGTTCAAGTGTAGTTAACACATTTTTGAATTCTTTTGTTTTTGGAGCGTCAAAACCAAAAGTATCAACAACAGTGAATCCTTTTTCTTGAACTTTGAAAGATAATGCAGAACGTAATGCTAAACGACGCATTTTCTTAGGCATTTTATATGAATAGCTTCTTGGAGTTGGTCCGAATACGATACCACCACCACGCCATTGTGGAGCGCGGATAGTACCTTGACGTGCACGACCTGTTCCTTTTTGTCTCCATGGTTTACGTCCACCACCACGTACAGCTGAACGATTCTTAACAGAATGTGTACCTTGGCGTAATGACGCACGTTGTAAATTAATAGCTTCGAAAAGAACGCTATTATTTGGTTCGATAGCGAATACTGCATCGCTTAATTCAACTGAACCTGATTTAGATCCGTCTACTTTTAAAACATCATAATTAGCCATTATGCAATTTCCTCCTTTCGCTTTTTAAATTATTTATTACCTTTTTTGATTGAAGTAGTAATTTCTACTAAACCTTTTTTAGGTCCAGGTACATTACCTTTAACTAAAATAACGCTATTTTCAGTGTCGACTTGTACGACTTCTAAGTTTTGAACTGTAACAGTGTTTCCACCCATACGGCCTGGCATTTTTTGACCTTTAAATACTCTTGAAGCATCTGAAGCCATACCTACAGAACCTGGTGCTCTGTGGAAATGAGAACCGTGTGCCATTGGTCCACGAGCTTGTCCGTGACGTTTAATTGCACCTTGGAAACCTTTACCTTTTGAAACGCCTGTAACATCAATGATGTCGCCAGTTTCAAAAGTATCTACTGAGACTTCTTGACCTACTTCGTATTCATCAACGTTAACGTTGCGGAATTCACGAATGAAGCGCTTAGGTGCTGTGTCAGCTTTTTTAGCGTGACCTTCAGCTGGTTTATTTGCATATTTATTAGATTTAGAACCTTTTTTGTATGCTTGTTTGTCTTCAAATCCTACTTGAATTGCGTTGTATCCATCAACTTCTTCAGTTTTCTTTTGTAATACAACGTTTTGGCTAGCTTCTACTACTGTTACTGGGATTAATTCACCGTTTTCACCGAAAACTTGTGTCATCCCGATTTTTCTTCCTAAGATTCCTTTGGTCATCGAAAGTCCACCTCCTAAATTTTTCTATTATAATTTAATTTCGATGTCTACACCTGATGGTAAGTTTAAGCCCATTAGAGCATCAACTGTTTTAGGTGTTGGGTTAACAATATCGATTAAACGTTTATGAGTACGTTGTTCGAATTGTTCACGAGAATCTTTATACTTATGCACGGCACGAATAATTGTATAAACTGATTTTTCAGTTGGTAACGGAATTGGTCCAGACACGTCTGCACCAGAACGTTTTGCAGTTTCAACAATTTTCTCTGCTGATTGATCGATAACACGATGATCATAAGCTTTTAATCTGATTCTGATTTTTTGTTTTGCCATAATTTTCCCTCCTTATTCGTCTACATTTAAGTGATAGACTTCTCCACGAAAACTATCTCACACAACGCCATGGCAAAGCGGCCGGGTGTGTCAGTAACCTTTCGCTTCATCGCTTTTCTTAAAGTCCAACATTAGATATATTACATGAAAAACACTGATAAATCAAGGTTTTCCAGTAACTTTCTATATATCTGTCTAACACATACTTGATTATTGTACTTGAAATAGAGTGGTTGTTCAACCGTTTTATTGAAATTTTTTACTTTTAATTTATCTCTCTGTCGAATTTGAAAACATATTAATATATTTATAATGGTAGGTTTTATATAATAGGAAGAGAATAGGAGTGATTTAATGAAAAATGGAGTTAAAATAACTTTAGCGATTTTGGGTGTATTTCTTATCATTTGTGAATTTTTCTATGGCATTCCATTTTTAGGTGGCAGTGTCATCATGAGTTTTGGCTGGCAACCTTTATTATTTAATGCCTTACTTTATTTCATCATTACAATCATTTTACTTGTAGATAGTCAAAACGCCATAAAACCTATGGTTATTATACCAATCGTTGGTCTTGTAGGTTCATTTATGGCATTTATACCTTTTGTGGGCATGATTATTCATTGGATTTTATTCTTCTTAATGATTTTCTTTGTCTTTATCGTATTATCTGCTCCAACCTATCTACCAAATAAAGATGCTAAAGTGATATATACTCAATATAAAAATCAGCACAAAGACGAATATGATAATAAATAATTCTATTTCTATAGTATAAAATGGTCGGAACCTAGAGAAGGAACCGACCATTTTCTTTATTATTTATGAACAAATACAAAGTAAAGAATAAATAAAGCCATTAATACGTACATAATTGGATGTACTTCTTTGTGTCTTTTTGAAATGAGCATTGTAAGTGGATAGAATATAAACCCACATGCAATACCGGTAGCTATCGAATAAGATAATGGCATCATAATAATAGTAATAAACGCTGGAACTGCAACCTCAAAACGTTTCCAATTAATTTCAGCAAAATTAGATGCCATGAGTACACCTACTACTACAAGTGCTGGTGTCGTTACGGCACTTGTCACAACCTCAATGAGTGGACTAAAGAATAAAGCGAGTAAGAAACAAATACCAGTTACAATACTTGCAAATCCTGTTCGTGCCCCCACTGCCACACCAGAAGTAGATTCTATGTATGACGTTGTAGTTGTTGTACCAAAGATAGCTCCGACAATCGTTGCTAATGAATCAGAGAATAAAGCTCTACCCGCTCTTGGCAACTTATTATCTTTCATCATACCTGCTTGAGTTGCTACTGCTACTAAAGTTCCAGCAGTATCAAAGAAATCAATAAATAAGAAAGTAAGAATGACGATTAAAAATTGTACCGTAAATAATTGTCCTGGATCTTTAAATGATTCAAATGCAGCACCAAAAGTAGGTTTAATACTTGGTATATCTCCAATAACTCCAGATGGTGCATGAATTTGACCAGTTAACATACCAGCGATAGCTGTAATAATCATACCTATAAAAATAGAACCTGGAACTTTTTTAGTGTATAAAATCACAGTTACTATAATACCAAAAATCGCTAGAAGCACTGGTGCTTTAGTTAAATGTCCTAGTGTAACTAATGTAGAATCATTTTTAATGATGATTCCAGAACTTTGAAGTCCAACAAAGGTAATGAATAATCCGATACCTGCTGAAACAGCCATTTTCATTTGATAAGGTATGGCATTAATGATGATTTCCCTTAATCCGGTTACAGTGAGGATGGCAAAGAATATTCCTGAGAAGAGAACGCCAGTTAAACCAACTTTCCACGGAATACCCATTGTGAGTACGACTGTAAATGCGAAGAAGGCATTTAAACCCATCCCCGGCGCCAAAGCTATTGGATACTTAGCGATGAGTCCCATAAATAACGAACCAACAAATGCTGCTAATGCAGTTGCTACAAATATCGCACCTTGGTCCATCTTCATATCGCTCGAAATACCTTTAACTCCTGCTAAGCTTAAAACTTGAGGGTTTACAGCAAGAATATAAGCCATTGACAAGAATGTTGTAATGCCGCCTAAAATTTCATTTTTGTAATTTGTTCCATACTTATCGAACTGAAAGTATTTTTTCACGGTAAATGCTCCTTTATTTGAAATACTTTAATATTTTAATACCTATATTCGTAAAAAACAATACTAAACGCGAACTTTTAATTTTAATATCATGATTTCGTTCGCTATTTATCTACAATTTCAAATTTTTTAAAGCGTCTTTGAAAGGATTATTATCTATTTCTTCCTGATTTCCCATATATTTTTTCATCTCTTTACGGGAAACTTTACCGCTAGATTTTTCTTTCATACGTTTATCCATTTGAGCTTGAGTTTCAGAATGCCCACATACACATCGATATACTGCTTCTTTCCCTCTACCAAATAACGTCATTTTTTTCTTACAATTTGGACAGCGTGCATTAGTCTTACGCTGAATATTTTTCTTCGTTTTGCATGAAGGATCCTGACAAACTAACATTTGTCCATTTTTAGTTTTTACTTTAATCATAAATTTACCGCATGTAGGACACTCGGTTGTAGTTAAGTTATCATGTTTATATTTTTGTTCACTGCTTTTAATTTTCTGCACTATATCTTTAGTAAAATGCTTCATTTCATCCATAAATTTCTTTGAATTATATCGGCCCTTTTCAATTTGTGTAAGTTTTTCTTCCCATTGGGCCGTTAACAATGGTGAAGTTAATTCACTTGGCGCTAATTCTAATATCTGTTTCCCTTTGGATGTTACTTTAATTTTACCATCACGTACTTCAAGTGCATTCATATTAAACAGTTTATCGATGATGTCAGCGCGTGTTGCGACAGTACCAATTCCACCTGTTTGTTTGAGAGTTTGAGCATATTTTTTATTATCCAACTGAATATAGTTTTGAGGATTTTCCATTGCTTTCAATAATGAACCTTCATTAAAGTATTCAGGCGGTTTAGTTTCATGCTCATGTATATCAACTTTTTGAACTTTAAACTGTTGTCCAATCACAAATTGATGTGATTTTGATGGCTGTAATGTATCTTCTTTTAAGGCTTTGAATCCTAATTGTTTAGGGATATTCTCTTTTAAACTGAACATCAAATCGCCCACTTCAAAGTTAACCGTTACGCCTTCATACTCGTATGGTTTCATTAAAGATTCTAGAAATCTTTCAACAATAAGCATGTAGATTTTAAATTCTCTTTGGCTCAGTTGTTCGAGAGATGGTCTCACTTCAGTTGGTATAATCGCATGGTGATCTGATACCTTACTATCATTAAATATAGACATTTTAGGTGAAAATGATTGACCAATAAGTTCACGCACATGAGATTTATAATTTGTTGCAAGCAAAGCTTGTAAACGTTCTTTAATTGTACTTACCATATCATGTGTTAAATAATTAGAATCTGTACGTGGATACGTTACAATCTTATGTCGTTCATATAAATGTTGTAATGTGTTCAATGTTTCTTTAGGCCCCATTTTGAAACGACGATACGCATCTTGTTGTATATCTGTTAAATTGTATAGCTGTTGAGGATACAACTTCTTGTGCTTGGATTTTACATCTATTACTTTCCCCTCTTGATTCTTCACTTGTTGTTCAATCGTTTCTAGGTCTTTTTTATTTTTAAAATGCTTTTGCGTATTAAACGTGAACTCATATCCATCTACTTTAATTGACAGCGTATAATATTTTTCAGGTTGAAAATGATTAATGTCATCTTGTCTGGACTGAACGAGTTGAATGGTTGGTGTTTGTACACGACCTAAAGATAATTGTGCATCATATTTCGTCGTTAATGCACGTGTCGCATTAATCCCTACTATCCAATCCGCTTCACTACGAGCTAATGCCGCATGATACAGACTATTATATGCTCGACCATCTTTTAAATGTTTAAATCCTTCTTGTATTGCCTTTTTCGTTACGGAACTAATCCATAAGCGCTGAATAGGCTTTTTATTTCCAACTTTATCTAGAATAAGTCTCGCTACAAGTTCACCTTCGCGTCCTGCATCCGTCGCAATAATAATATCTTTTACCTTTTTATCTAATATTAATGACTTAACAATTTTAAATTGTTTACTTGTTTTACCAATAACTATCGTTTTCATATATTTAGGAATAATCGGTAAATCTTCAAGTTTCCACTCTTTATATGACGCATCATATTGTTCTGGCGCCGCATTTGTGACCAAGTGCCCTAGAGCCCAAGTCACTATATATTTTTCGTTCTCGATATAGCCATTCTTTTTATTTTTAATATGAAGTGCATCGGCTATGTCTCGCGCTACCGATGGCTTTTCAGCTAATATTAAGGATTTCATCATAACTTCCCTTTCTGAAAATGAATTACATCAATAGTTTATATTAAATAAGTAATGATTTAATTCTTATGTTCATTCTATTTAACACTTTTCATAAATAAACTATCTGATCCATTGATTAGTATTAGTCATATTGTAACATGTGAGTATATCGATAAACTTTTATTTCTCTAGAAATATAATATAATTAAGGAAGAACTTATCGGCAAAATACATTTAAATTAAAGACGTGAGAGACGGAGGTAGATTAATGGATATCATTCAATTGAGTGAGCCACAAGAAATAAAAGCATTTATTGAATCATCTCTATACCTATCAACATCTTATTTATATAAACTTCCACAACAATATGAAGACTTTGATACTTTATTAAATGAAGCAATTAGCAATTCTGGAGTTGTCGCGTTAACAGAAGATGGAACAATTTTAGCTTTAATGCTCGCTTTCTCATATGATCATCATCGATATAAAGTGATAGGACCTTTTATAGCACAAGATTTACAACTCGATGACGACCATTTCCAATTACTTTTCGACAAATTAACTGAACATCAACCCGAAGAGACTATTTTTAATTTTTCATTTGAAGAAGGTGTGCAAGAATACAAACCTTTCATGAAGCAAATACATGCAAGCTATAATTTTACAGATTATTATTTAGAAGCTCACCAAGATCTAGGAGAGACTTTTAATAGTCAGAATATCATTGAATACCAAAGAGGTTTTTATCGTGCATTCAGTAAGTTACATTTAATGACTTTCAAACATGATGCGATGACACCGGAGGAGATTATAGAATCACTAGATGAACATCACCGATTGTTCTTATTTGTTAGCGAAGGGTTACTTAAAGGTTATTTATATTTACGAGTAGACGCTGAACGACATAGTGCTGAAATTAAATATTTTAGTTCTCATATTGATTATCGTCTTAAAGGAATTGCCTTTGATTTATTAGAATATGCGTTGAAATTTGCTTTTGAACATTATTCTATTCATAAGGTTTATTTCAAAATCCGTAATAAAAACAGCAAACTTGTGGAACGCTTTAATGAACTAGGATTTCAAATTAATTACGAATATAAAAAATATAAATTCGAACCTCAACATGTGCACCAAGATTTCACTCAATAACTGAATATCATATTTTTAAATAAATATAACAATAAACCTTGACTGTGAATCAATATTGTTTTTAGAGCTTTAACCTATAGTTCTAAAACTAACGTGTGATTTACAGTCTTTTTAATTTCTATACCATTTGTCTTCTTATTTCGAAAATACAAACACTAACCTTTCCTAATGTTTTAACATTCAAATTGTTTCACTTAAATACAATGATTAGTAATTACAATTATTGCAACTTCAAGTTTTTGTTTTTTACTTATTAATTTTTATGCTTTAAAATGATTTCAAGTGTTAAGGGGACACTTAATCATGTTTTAGGAGAGTGAGTAATAAGTGCAAATTTTAGACTTTCTTATCGCACTATTACCGGCCCTTTTTTGGGGTAGTGTTGTAATTATAAATGTATTTGTAGGTGGTGGCCCCTACAATCAAATCCGAGGCACGACATTAGGTACATTAATTGTCGGTATCGGTTTACTATTAACTGGTAATGCTGCTTTTGATAATTTTACTGTCATTATTGTAGGTCTGATTTCTGGTGCGCTTTGGGCATTTGGTCAAGGCAATCAATTGAAATCAGTCAATTTAATCGGTGTATCAAAAACTATGCCAATCTCTACAGGTATGCAACTTGTTGGTACAACCTTGTTTAGTGCTATTTTCTTAGGAGAATGGAGCACAATGGTTCAAGTTGTCATGGGCTTAATTGCAATGGTATTACTTGTAGTCGGTATCGCTTTAACCTCACTTAAAGCTAAGAATGAAGGTACATCTAACAATCCAGAATTTAAAAAAGCTATGGGGATTTTACTTATATCCACAGTTGGCTATGTAGGTTATGTCGTACTTGGTGATATTTTCGGAGTAAGTGGTACAGATGCCCTATTCTTCCAATCAATTGGTATGGCAATCGGAGGATTTATTCTATCAATGAATCATCAAACCTCTGTTAAATCTACTGCGCTCAATCTCATACCTGGTGTCGTATGGGGTATTGGTAACTTATTTATGTTCTACTCACAACCTAAAGTGGGTGTAGCTACAAGTTTCTCATTATCACAATTACTTGTGATCGTATCTACATTAGGTGGGATTTTTATTTTAGGAGAGAAAAAAGATCGCCGCCAAATGATTGGTATATGGTCAGGTATTGTCGTTATTATTATCGCATCAATTATTCTAGGTAACTTAAAATAGTAGTCTAGGGGGAGTCAAAATGTTTCAAGAATTAGAAAACAAAGTAGTCGTTATTACCGGAGCAGGTAGTGGTATAGGCAAATCATTTGCTGAAAACTTTGGTAAAGCGAAAGCAAAAGTTGTATTAAATTATCGTTCTGATCGTCATTTAGATGAATTAGAAGAACTTAAAAATACGATTCAAAGCGCTGGCGGACAAGCTATCGCAGTTCAAGGCGATGTATCTGTAGAAGAAGATGTGAAGCATCTTGTTCAATCTGCAGTGGAAACGTTCGGCACCATTGATATTATGATTAATAATGCTGGTTTTGAAAAGCCAATCCCAACGCACGAAATGTCATTAGATGAATGGCAAAAAGTGATCGATATTAACTTAACTGGCGCATTTATCGGTTCACGAGAAGCCATTAACCAATTCCTTAAAGAAGATAAAAAAGGCGTGATCATTAATACTTCAAGTGTTCATGATACGATTCCATGGCCAAATTACGTCAACTATGCTGCAAGCAAAGGCGGAATGAAGTTAATGATGGAAACGATGTCTATGGAATATGCGCAATATGGTATTCGTATTAACAATATTTCTCCAGGTGCCATTGTCACTGAACATACGAAAGAGAAATTCTCTGATCCTAAAACACGTGAAGAAACTTTAGAAATGATTCCAGCACGTGAAATTGGAGAAGCTCAAGATGTAGCCAATGTTGCTTTATTCTTAGCATCTGACTTAGCCAGCTATATCCATGGCACAACTTTATATGTTGATGGTGGTATGACGAATTATCCTGCATTTATGGGTGGCAAAGGATAATTTGAAGTGACAACCTTGGACATAATTGTCCAAAAATAATAGAGGTCGGGATAAAAGTGTTTAGGATTTAAGCAGAGCCGATCAATGCGCAAAATTGTTTCTCAAATTTTGTCGAATTGTGAGTGTTACTGATGAAAATCCTGCTTTTGGGACACCGTTAATCGGTTTCCCAGAACACAGTTCCCAACCTCTATTTTTATATGCAATATTTCGTTTATTCTTAATGAATGAGGATGTTGTTCCTTTCTCAAGTGATTCATCCCATGTTAAAGGTATCCGCACTTAATTTTAATTTTCAAAAGGAGCAAATACAATTATACAAAGAGTGCTTGATAAATATAGAGTATGACAATACTGATCACAATCGTTAAGTTGGTGACCATACCTATAAAAGGCAATGTCTTATATTTAAATTGAATAGAATAAGGAATGATCGCTACGCCTACAGGTAACAACCATGTAATTAGCAATGTTGTTTTAATCATTTGATCTGAAACCGGTAAAAAGAAATGAACGAGTGTACCAGCTACAATCGCTAAGCCGTAATGTAGACATAAATATTTAATTGTCACAGGCAAGTATTCTCTATCAATGCTAAAACTTAACATGACACCTAGTAAAATCATAGATAAAGGCATATTGGCTTTAGAAAGAATACTAAAGAAATCTATCGCCGGTTTCCAAATATGAATATTAGACATATTCAGTATAAACATCACAATATATGTCACGAGTGGTACAGATTGAATCAATTTTTTCCCTAAGAATTTAAAATTGAATTGGTCTGCACCTTCACTAAAATAACTCCCTACAAAGTAAGTTACTCCGAACATAATGACTGCGCCACCGATATCCGCCATACCGAAATATACCATACCCTTTTCAGGCCAAATTGCATTAACTAATGGATATGCGAAAAGTCCGATGTTCATTGACCCTGTCATCATACCCACTGAGCCACGCATGTGATTGTCATATTTTCTGAAAAACCATACAACAATGATTTTAGCAATCACACCATACACAATCATCATGATTGGTAAAATAGAGAATGACATATTTAAATCGGCACTGTTTAAGTTAACGATAACGAGAGAAGGTAATGTGACATTTAATACGAGCGTTGAAAGAACTTGGCTATCTGTAGCTTTTAAATAATTGATACGCTTTAGGAAATAACCAAGTGCAATGAGTAATATAATCATGACAAATTGTTCAGTCACATGTATTCCCTCTTTCCCAAAAATTTCACTTTTTACAGTTGATAACTTTAACATATCTCTTTCAATTTTTAGAAGTGTCTTGTTTCATGATATAATCTTATTTAAATATAGTTAATAATCAATTTCAATTATAAAAGGAGATTTGTTTCTATGGATTTAGAATCTAAATTAACAGAACTTAAGTATGATTACGTACGTTTACAGAATGATTTAGATAAACGTGAATCGCTCAATCAAAATATTGACCCACTACTTAATCAATTAGAAGAAATTGAAAAAGAAATAGCAGATGTCCGCGCTAAAATGAATAGCTAATTGAGTTGAATTTAATAAAAAGATTGCGCGCGTCGACAAAGTAATGTGCATGGCATTAATAAAGCAAGTTGTTATCACAGGTTGCATCGGACAAGCTCGATCATACAAACACATCATCATATTCTAATTTGAACATTCAATGGCTATTTTTATAATTAGTTCAGGATTTACATATACCGTTGACTAGACATCCTAGTCAGCTACTTTTTATCGTGCTAATATAATATTCGTAAAGGAAAGGATGTCTCAGATGCTACTGTATCTTATCTTATTGCCCATTTTATATTTAATTGTCGCTTATATTAGTATTTTTAAAATGCGTTCAATTTTTACTAGAATTTTAAGAATTATCATGGGTGTTTTATTATTATTTGTAGTTGCTATCACTACTTTGCAATTCCCTAAAGAAAACTGGTGGGTATTTATCGTCTTATTATTGCTTGTAGGTAATATTGAAGTCACTGGCTTTAAAAAACTGAAAGACGACGAAAAAGGCGTTAACATTTTAAATATTATATCAATTATTTTGATAGTGATTTATGTGATATTGGCGCTATTCTTATATTAATAATGGAAAATCGACTTAGGCTACCATAGTGAGCGGCCTAAGTCGATTTTTTCGTTTTGTGAGTCTATTTTCTAAAAAGTTTGTTTTTAAGCGTGAATAGTATTTCGTAAATGACTGGCACGACGATGAGTGTCAGAATAGTTGATGACACAAGACCACCTATCACTGTAGCGGCCATCCCTTTTGAAATAAGAATTGAACTATCTTGACCAAATAATAATGGTATTAAGGCACCAATTGTCGCAATGGCAGTCATTAATATCGGTCTAATACGTGTGCCACCCGCTTCAATTAATGCTTCTTTCATTGCCATACCTTGCTTTTCATTATTAATGACACGATCTATTAATACAATCGCATTAGTAACAACAATACCTATCAACATTAACATACCTATAAGACTTGGTACGGAAATTGTCTCTCCGGTAATCACGAGCGCTAGCACAACCCCTATCACTGTGAATGGTAGTGAAAAGAGTATCGTAAATGGCGCAAGTCCACCCTTAAATGTAATCACAAGTATTAAGTAAACGATAATAATTGCTGCGACCATCGCTATAATAAGTTGAGAAATAGCTGTATTGATATCATCGGTCGCACCACCTACATTCAATTTAACGTTATGTGGTTTATCAATATCGTTTAATTTAGACATAACCTCTCGTGATTTTCCGCCTACGTCTTTATCAGTGACTTTGCCTGAGACAGTCGTAGCATAGTCTCCATCTTCTTGAGTTAACTTACTTGGCGTTGTAGTCTTTTGCAATGTAGCGATTTCACTTAATTTAATCGTTCCGCCTGTCGGTTTCTTCAATTCTATGTTATTCAATTTCTTCGCTGACCAGTCAGTTTGTTTATTTTGCTTCACTTTAACATCGATTTTCTTACCTTTTTCTTTCACTGTTGTAATCGTCTTTTCAGGTAAATTTTCATTAAGATTCATAGCTAATTGACTTGCAGAGATGCCATTATCTGCTGCTTTATTTTGGTCAACTTTAATTTCATATTGATCATAAGTTTGTGTTAAATCGGATTTAACATTCGCAATACCATCAATATCTTTCATCGTTTTCTCAACTTTTTCTACAGTGCCTTTGATATCATCAGTAGAAGGACCTTTTACAGTTACTTCAACAGAATCATTTCCTGCTCCTGTACCTAGGTCTTGATTTTTCCATTCTCCTGGTTGCTTGAATTGGTAAATATGTTTTAAGACTTTATCCGGTTCTTCATCGAAATTAGGAGTATCCGATTTATATTTAACCATGATAGCCAAGCTATTTGTACTTCCTGTTGGATCTTGTGGTGTCGGGCCTCCAACAGAATATTGCACAGTTTGAACCTTATCTTTACTATCCAAATATTTTTCAACTTCTTCAGCATGATTGAGTACTGCTTTTTCAGTTTCCCCAGGTTTAGGTGTATAAGTAAGCGCTAAGAACTTGTCATCGCCAGATGAAATGTAACTTGTTCCTAAACTTGTTGCCCCTAACCCGATGCTGCCTATGAGAATCACGATACTTACGATAATGACTATCCATTTGTGATTTAACGACCATTTAAGTATTTGACGATATCCTCGACTGATGGCGCCTAAACCTTCATGTTGACGCTTTGTTTTCACGCCTTTTCTGAAAAGGGTCGCACCTAAAGAAGGCACAACTGTAATAGATACAAGTAACGATGCGAGAAGACTAAACGTAATAGCCAAAGCAAATGGTCTAAACATTTCACCCACTGAACCTGATACAAATACAAGTGGTAAGAACACGACAATAGTTACTAACGTAGACGACATAATGGGTTTAAACACTTCAGTCGTAGCATTGATTATTAAATTTTCGCCTTTCAACTTTTCATTTGGATGGGATAATCTTCGGTAGATATTTTCCACTACTACAATAGAGTCATCAATCACACGACCGATGGCTACTGTTAAGGCACCCAACGTCAAAATATTTAATGATACATTACTCAATTTTAAAGCTACGAGCGCAATTAAAATAGACAATGGGATAGATACTACGGAAATCGCAGTTGTTCGAATATTTCTTAAGAATAATAGGATAACGATAATAGCCACAATTGTTCCTAATGCTGCTTTTTCAACCATTGTATAAAGAGAGTCTTGAATAGGTTTAGCCGTATCCATTGTCTTAGTTGAAGTCATGCCATGATTATTCTTAACAAATTCGTCCACTTTTTTCTGAACATCTCTTGCGACTTGAACCGTATTCGCATTTTGAGCTTTTATAATTTGTAAGTTCACTGCATCTTTACCATTCGTTTTAGAAATGGAGGTACGTTCATCTCCTACAGAGACTTGTGCAACATCTTTTAGAGGAACAGATGGCATTTTACCATCGCTACTAGATGTCTTCGAATTAGAATTTGAAGCATTTGTATTATCTTTCGGCATTAAGCTACTGTTCTCATTTTCACTATCGCTACTAGAATTATCATTACTTTGACTACCTTGGCCTGCAGCAGACATTGGTATTTTAAGATTTTTCAAAGCATCAACCGAATTGAATTCGCCATCTACAACTATAGATTTATCTGTTTTGTCGAATTGGAATAATCCTAGCGGTGTCTCACGTGTTGCAGTTTTTATATAGTTTTCAACATCATCTGCTGTTAAACCTTTTTCATCTAATGCTTTTTGTTTAAATTTTAATGTCACTTCACGATTGGTTTGCCCATTTAATTGTGCATTTTGGACACCGTCAATCGTTTGAAGTTTTGGAATGAGTTGTTGATTTAAATCTTTGGTCACATCTTTTAAATCGTGTTGGTTGCTGGTGAATGAATAGGCGACCATAGGAAAGGCATCCATAGAATTACGTGTTAATTCTGGATCTCCTACACCATCTTTGAATTTAATTTTATCGATTTCTTTTTTAAGTTGCTCTTCTGCTTTATCCATGTCTGTGCCATTGTCATATTCAACAGTTACGATAGACGCATTTTGAATTGACTCTGTTTTGACACTTTTTACATATGCTAAGGAACGCACTTGGCTATCAATTTTACTACTAATTTCATCTTGTGTAGATTGAGGTGTCGCACCTGGCATCGTTGTTTGAACTGAAATCATTGGATTTTCTACATCTGGTAACAATTCAAGTTTTAATTTCGCGCTCGAATACACGCCCCCTAGAACGACTAATACAACCATGAGAAATATAGCAAATTTATTACCTAATGAGAATTGTAATAATTTTTTTATCATCCTATTATTCCCTTCCACTTATAAATTCATTTATAGTAAAAAATCTGAACGTTCTAGTAATATCATAGACGCGTTCAGATTCTCATTATGTTAATTATTTACCTTTTAGTTTACGTGATAATTTAATTTTAGCTTTAGTTAGTCGTGGTTTTACTTGCTCAATAAGTTGATACAATGGTTGATTAAGTACATAATCAAACTCACCTATTTTTTCACTTAAATATGTGCCCCATACACGTTTGAATGACCACAATCCATAATGTTCTGAATCTTTGTCTGGATCGTTATCCGTACCACCGAAATCATACGTTGTTGCACCGTGTTCTCGTGCATATTGCATCATAGTAAATTGCATATGATGGTTAGGTAAGAAATCACGATAATCATTCGAAGATGCACCATATAAATAATAAGATTTATTACCAGCGAACATTAACAATGCACCGGATAAGTAAATACCATCAGGATGTACTTTTTCAAGTTCTAGCATATCATTTTTAAGTTCATCCGTCTTTTTAATTTTATTATCTGTATCGTTGATTTTATTTAGTGTTTTTTTGTCTTGTTTTTTAGCTTGTAGCTTTTCTTTTTCGTTATTAAGCTCTTCCAAGTCTTTGTTAATTTTTTCTAAAACAGGCTTTGGCTCTAACTTAACTAAGAAAAGTTCGGCATCTCCATCTTCATGAAGTGCATCATAAATATTTTCAAAGTAACTAATATCGCGCGTTAAGAAGCCATCACGTTCTCCTGTAATCTTCATTAAGTTCGCAAAAGTTTGAAGTCCTTCTCGTCCTGCGCGTTCTACTTTAGTGCCTCGTTTAAGAGCTAAACGTACCTTAGAACGATTACGACGTTCAAAACTTTGAATAAGTTCATCATCAGATTTATCAATTGGCGTAATCATCGTCATTCGTGGTTGGATATAATCCTTAGATAAACCTTCTTTGAAGCCTTTATGTTTAAATCCTAAATCACGTAGATTTTTTAATGCATCAGTCCCTTTATCGACTTCTACATCTGGATCAATTTTGATTGCATAGGCTTTTTCTTCTTTTGCAATTACTTTTGTATATTTTAATAATGCTTCTAGGGCCTCTTTATCACTATAATCTGTGACAAACCCTCTTGATACGTAACATAACGTATAAGGAAGTTTTGGTATTTTTTTAAATAATAATTGCCCTACACCTTTGATTTCACCATTTTCACCAACCGCAATTCTTCTAGAATACCATCCAGTCAATTTCTTAGTATCTGCCCATTTAGATAATTGCAGTAAATCGCCATTTGGATGAGATTTTACAAATGCGTCATGTTCTTGATTAGTGATATTCATCTTTTCCATGGTTTATAATATCTCCTTTATTTTACAGTAATTTTAATTATACATCCTATCTTAATCGCTGTCGATTAAGTATGCTATAAACCTTTTTAGTTCTGACATCCTGTTAAATCTTGATATAATATTTATTATTATGAGATAGAAAGAGGTTTTCTTAATGAGAAAGATTATACTATCTGTATTTATATTATTAAACATAATTGCAATAATAGTGACGTTAAGCCATCCGCTTACCGTATCTTATTTTAGTCTTAGAGTGATATGTGTTGCATTAACGTTCGTTCTGTCTCTTTTCTTCTCACTTATAAGAACATCTCGTTTTGACACAATTTTAAGTATCATTTCTATTTTTATTGCGCTCATCCATATCGGCATTATCGCACAAAGTACCTACCAATATTTATACTAATTAATAGGTTCAAATCTGTATTTGGCACCTCTAATAAATATTGAATATGGCGCTGTCGCATTAGCATCTTTAATAATTAGTGTGCGGTAGCCTGATTCTTTTCCATCTTCAATTCTGAAAAGGATATCATCATCTTTCAAGATTAGATCTGTATAAGTATCATATTCATGTAAGATTTGCATATCATACCATTGCTTCCAATCCTCAACAGTTTTGTGTCGTTGACTACTACTAATTACTACTGCTTCAATCGAAAACTGCTTTTGATAAAAATCTTTCAGATGTGCTTCTCTAGACGCTTCGCTTTCGTCCCATTGTATGAAAAACGGCGGTTTAACCCTATAGTCAGGATTAGCAATATACAATAATTGCCAACCTACTTTATCGCCTTTTTTATTATCTCTTTCCATTCGTAAAGGCCCTATCGTATCAATACCTCTATCAGTTAAAGTTTGTTTTACTTGCTCAATATCATTCGTTCGCAAACTGATAGTTTTAAAACCTTGAATAAAGTTATCTTGTACAATCTTAGTGGCAAATGATACGCGTCCCTCTTCAGACTTTGCTAACTTCTTCAATTTTTCTTTATCCTCAACGTCTAACATTTCAATATAATTACCATTAATATAAGACAATTGGTTAAAAGTTCCAAATTTATGATGCTTACCACCGCTATGTAATTTCAATAATTTCCCAGGAAATTGAAATCGCTCGAGTTGATCGATGTAATGGATGATATGATCAAATTTGAGCTCCATCTATCTCACCCCTCTACCTCTTATTAATGCTTATTTTAACAAAAAGCCGACCATTTTACTTTTAATATCAAAAAGAATAAAAAAGTATTGCAAAATTCATATTTCAGTCATATAATACTTTTTGTGCCAAAAAGGTTAGCTAAGCTAACTATAATGACAAGATGAGGTGTCGCCCATGTTAAACAATGATTTCTTTAATAGTTTCATCGGAGTTTATAGACCTTATATAAAATTAACACAACCTATTCTAGATAAGCATGATATCCATACAGGTCAGTGGCTTGTGCTGAGAGATATAGCTAATTTCCAACCAACTACATTGGTTAAAATTTCTCATCGTCGTTCAATTGAAAAACCTACAACTCGTAAAATTGTTAAGGTCCTACTTGAAAATAATTGGATTGTTGCTACTCAAGGTAATGACAAAAGAGAAAAATTATTAAGTTTAACGCCTGTAGGTAAAGCATTGTTCGATGCAATTAATGAAGAAGTAACGGTTGTTCAAGAAAACATTATTAAAAAAGTAGGTTTAACAGAAGCAAAGCTCTCAGAAATTATAGAGATTATGTCTCAAATTCACGAGACATTAATTAAGGAGGATAAATAATGAACGAAGCGATACCTACTAAGGATCCTATTTTCACCAAAAGTTTTAATCTTAATTTTGCGATTAATTTTTTCGTATACTTATGTATGTATTTATTAATCGTTGTCATCGCTGGATACAGTAAAACTGAATTCCATGCTTCCGATTCGCTTGCAGGTCTTGTAGTAGGACTATTCATTGTAGGATCTCTAATCGGCCGTTTTATTACTGGTAAATATGTGAATCAGTTTGGTCCGAAAAAGATACTTATATTTGGATTAATTTGTTTAATCATCACACAATTACTTTATTTCATACCAGGTTCAGTTTGGTTCTTAATGATTGTGAGATTACTCAATGGTATTGCCACAGCAATCGCTACAACTGCTACAGGTACCATAGCCGCCTACGTCACACCACCTACACGAAAAAGTGAAGGTATTAGCTTATTTTCATTAAGTTTAGTATTAGGTACCGCCATTGGACCATTCTTTGGTATGTTATTAATGAATTCATTTTCAATTAAGATACTATTTATTATCTGTGTTGTTCTTGGTGTAATCAGTGGTTTGTTATCATTATTTATTAGAATACAATTTCAAACTGTTAAAGCTAAAAATGATTCAGTACATCAAAAAGGTTCGATTTTGAGCCACTTTATTGCGAAAGAAGCAATACCTGTTGCAATCGTTATGATGCTCATTGGTGTGACTTATGCAGCAATTTTAACTTATTTACAAGCATTTGCCGTAGAAAGAAACTTAGTCACAGCGGCAAGTTACTTCTTTATCTTTTATGCGGTAGCATCTCTATTTACGCGTCCGATTGCCGGTCGTTTAATGGATGATAAAAATGAAAATGTAGTAGTATATCCAGCGTTTATCTTTTTAGTCATTAGTTTCGCAATGCTAATGTTTAGTTTCAATGGTTGGATGTTATTAATTGCTGGTATTGCCCTAGGTATTGGATACGGTAATCTATCATCATCTATGCAAGCCATTGCAATCAAAGTATCTCCATCTACAAAATATGGATTAGCTACATCTACGTATTTCATAGGCTTGGATATTGGCATAGGATTCGGACCATCATTCTTAGGTTTATTTACACATATGATTACTTATAGTCAATTGTTTGGAATTATGGGAATTCTAGGAGTAGTTACTTTGATTATTTATTTACTTGTTCACGGACGAAAAGTAAAACATCAAAGCATTTAATAACTTAACTTGATTAAGCAAAAGTTAAAATAGAAATTTCTATCATAATATATATAAGCGCCTCTAAAATGAATTTTTGAATCAATTCATTTTAGAGGCGCTTTTTATATCAATACTTCATTTATTTAGTTCTTTATTTTTACTTAGTTCGCAATACTAATGGTTTCAATTTCACCAGTCATTTTATCTAATAATTTCTTTTGTTTAGCGTCAAAGAAATAGAATACTTGTCTTTCATCTGTTTCTGAACGTAATTTTGAAATGAGTTCTTTTTTATAGATTTTTCGAATAATCACATCAATTTTACTTGTGTCCCATAACATTTCGAAATGTAAAGTATCGCGTAATTCTTTCCCACTAATCTTTGTATCTGCATATACTTTATATAAAACCACAAACTCTTCAATCGAAATACGATAAGTTGTCTTAAGCCAATGCTTTAATTGGCTCAACTCTCTTTCAGATGCAATAAAACGTTGTACTTTGTTACTCATAATAAAATGCCTCCTATGTTGATTCTTAGATGTAATGTTTGCATTATAAAATTCAATTGCTTAACTTTATTATATAACAAAGTTTGCATTTATTCTATTACAAATATTAAAATAGCGTCTAAATCTTGTTAAGAATTTAAACAATTTAAACAATCAGTTATATATTGAAAGGCATATAAAATATCTAAATAGATTTTGCCACAGCAAAGTTAATCTAACGAATTGCTTTTAAATATATACATTTAAAATTCAAACAATACACAAAGCAATATTTTGAGGTTTTTAAAGGATATTCTCCTCACGGGGATTTTGGTGTCGGGAACCCTAACCCCAGCTTGCATTGCCCGTCGATTCTCTTCTCGAGAATCTCTTTGCTGGGGCCCCTAACCCCCAATATAGTTCATGTTGATTTTTTTGTGTTTGCGGTTGGCTACGGTTTGTTCTGTTCGTTCGTCTGAGTAGCGGTCGTCTCTTATGTTCCATAGTGCTTTGAATTGGTCTTTTAATTCTTGGTCTGTAACGCCTGATCGCATAAATGATTTAACGTTGAAGCCGTCTACGGTTGCAAATAAGCAACCATAAAATTTCCCGTCTGATGATAGTCTTGCGCGTGTACATGTAGAGCAAAATGATTGAGAGACACTTGTGATTAATCCAAATTTTGCACCATTTTCTTTGTGGCGATAATATTTAGCTACTTCCCCATAATATTTTGGCTCTACTGGTTCTATATCAAAGTGCTGCTCAACCATACTTAACATTTCGTCTTTAGTTACTACCTTACTAAAATCCCATCCATTATCATTACCAACATCCATAAATTCTATAAAGCGTATTTCAATATCTTTATCTTTAAAATAATCAATCATTGGAATAATCTGATCATCATTTACGCCTTTCTGAATCACAACATTGACTTTGACGTGAAAACCTATTGATACCGCATAATCAATTTGTTCTAAAATTGTTGAAGCTTTGATATTTCGATTATTAATTGCTTGAAAGACTTGATCATCGATAGCATCTAAACTCACATTGATACGACGAAGGCCTGCGTCATATAACTTTTGTCCATGTTTCTTTAAGAGCAATCCATTTGTTGTTAAGCCAATATCTTCTATACCTTCAATTTCATTCAATTGCTCAATCAATTGATATAGATTACGACGTAATAAAGGTTCTCCTCCAGTAATTCTGATCTTTTTCACACCTAATTCAGCATAAATACGAGAAATACGAGTCATTTCATCAAACGTAAGTAATTCATCTTTAGGTAAAAAGACAAAGTCATCACCGAATATTTCTTTAGGCATGCAATAATCACATCTGAAATTACATCTATCTGTGACAGATAACCTTAAATCACGAATGGGTCGGCCTAACTTATCTTTAATTTGCTCTACCATAATTGGACCTCCCTATTTTTTAATTTCTAGTTTTAAAGAGTCCAAATCTTGCTGATAGTTAATATTGTTATACCAGTAATGAGGTGAATTGATTTCTGAAACGTCTAACCAATCAGTGGATAATTGTTTATAAACATTCTTCATACTATAATCACTAGATTGTAGTGCTTGTTCTATAACCTCTTTTGCGTGCGGTCCATAAAATGCAATCGTGGGTATCTTCATGTCTCCATCTTTAAAAGCTGCAATGTCTAAATGATCTTCAATTAAATGAGATATCATAAATTGATATAACCCACTGACAGCCTTACTCGTAATCATGGGTGTGTCTACAGAAACAACGAAGAACAGTTCCTCATCTGAGTACTGCTTCATTACTGAATAAATTCCTGCTAAAGGGCCCTTATCTTTATTTTCTTTATCATCAACAACTACATGTGCATACTTAAATTGTGATGCTAATTGTTGATTTGTACTAATAATAATTTCATTAAACATATTTGTTGTTGTTAAGGTTTCTATGATTTTCTGATAAAAAGGTTGGCCATCAATTTCAGCGAATGCTTTTGGTTGACCAAAGCGTTCAGAATGACCACCTGCCAGTATAATTGCTTTCATTAAATTTATCCTCCACTAACTGGTGGAATAAGTGCGACAGTATCTTGTGGTTGTATGATATCGTCTTTTCTTACAAATTCCTCATTAACTGCAATTTGAAATTTTTTATCATCAATTTCTGGATGTTGATTAAAAAGATGAGCCTCAAACTCTTGAACCGTCATCTCCTTTTTTATATCGATTTCTTCTGATGATTGATTTAAAATCTCTTTCAATTCTGCGAAGTAAAGTACTCTCACATTATTCACCTCTCTTCGCTTCTTGATGTGTGCCTTTTTGATGGCCTTGCCATTCTGCACCATCTTCCCAAATTTCTTTCTTCCATATTGGTACAATTTCTTTAATACGTTCAATCGCATATTCATTTGCACGATACGCATCTTTTCTATGTGGTGAAGAAACTGCAATGAGTACGGCAATATCTGAGATATTCAATGGTCCAATACGATGGACAATTGTAGTAATTGTTCCAGGCCATTGTTGCTTAATTTCATCACCAATTTGCGCTAATTTCTTCTCTGCCATAGGAATATAAGCTTCATATTCTAGATATTCCGTGCGCACACCTTTTGTCCATTCTCTAACATGACCTGTGAAAACGACAACTGCACCTTGATGCTCATTGACTGTGTAGTCTCTATATTGCTCAGTTTGAATCGGTTCAGTCACGATTTCAAATTGCTTCATTTATCTTTCAATCCTTCTATATTAATCAATTCTAACAATGCTGTTTCAAAATGTTTATAGGCATTCGGCTCATTCAAATTCACTTTAAAACGTACATGTGTTAATTTTGATAATTTTTCTAATTCCTTATCATCTTTGTATACAACAATTTTGTCGAAATGTTCATTTTTAAATCCTTCAACCAAGATGATATTACAATCAATTGTAACAGATTCGTTAATAATATCAGTAAGATTCTGTTTATAGCAACGTGTCACTGTCTGTTGATACGTAGCACCTTGAACAATGCTTTGGTCAGCGCCTGCATTGAAATGTTTCATATGGTCTACACTATCATTTTGCAAGGTAATATCTTCACCTTGATGTCCATGATGCTTAATCGTTACAACTGTATATCCTTTTTCCTTTAAAAATGAAACCGCATGTGCCATTAAAGTCGTCTTGCCAGAATTTTTAAAACCGACAATTTGTAAAATCATAACAACAGTTCCTCTTCAAAGGCATTGGATTCCGTCAGTAACACATCAACAGTATGACCTGCTTTAAATCCACGCGTACCTCCTGGCAACATAATCATCGCATTCGCATGCGCAATCGCAACAACAGCACCTGATTTATTAAAACCTGAAGGGACTACTGTCGCACCTGCTGGAGTTAAAGTCGCTTTCGCACGAATGAAACGCGTAAACGGATTCGCTTTAGTAAAATCTTCCATTAATGTCGCTTTAATCATTTGAGGATAACACGCTTTTGCACCCATGATTTTATTCACAGCAGGTTTAACGTAAAGTTCAAATCCTGTAAAACATGCTGAAGGATTACCAGATAGTCCAAATAAATACTGACCATTTGCAAATGCTACAGTTGTTACACTGCCAGGTCTCTGAGCGGCTTTATTAAATAAGACATCAGCGTTGATTGCTTTATAAATCTCTGGTAAATAGTCAAAATCACCTACTGAAACACCGCCAGTAGTAATCACCATATCATGTTGTGACAACGCTTCTTTAACAACTTGAATGCTACTTTCAAGATCATCTTGTTGGATTTTATATGCGCCGACCTCTAAACCAAAACTTTCAGCTAACGCCTTAATCATAGGCCCATTCGAATTCCTAATTTTACCAGGTTCAAGTTCATCTTCTACTTCAAGTAACTCACTACCAGTAGCAATAACTGCAACACTCGGTTTCATTGCTACTGGTACTTCTGTATAACCATAAGTTGCTAATACGGCAATAGTTCCCGGATTGATATGTTGACCTTTTTGTAAGACAATGTCACCTGTCGTCGTTTCTTCACCTTTTAATGATACATTTTCAAAATGTTCAAATGGTTTACGTATCGTAAATGTTGTTTCGGATTCAACGGTTTGTTCAAACATTACGACAGCATCCGCGCCTTCAGGTATTTGTGCACCTGTCATAATACGGACTGCTTGATTCTTCCCAATTTTCTTATTAGAAACTGATCCAGCACCGATATGATCTATCACTTCGAATTCAATACGATGTTCACCACTTGCGCCTTTAGAGTCTTCACTACGAATCGCAAAGCCATCATATGGTGATTTATTAAAGCGAGGTATATCATATGTCGCCACGATATCTTCAGCTAATACATATCCTAAGCTATCATCTAATTTTACTTGAGTTTTACGTACTTCTACATTTTGCTTCATCACTCGTGAAATAGCTTCTTTTACTGGTATTGGGGTTCTTTTCTCAACTGACATATTTTCATCTCCAAAAAATAAATATTTTCGTGATATACTAAGTTCTGCTAGGAGGTATATAATGACTGACTTTACACACATTAACAAACAAGGTAATGCTAAGATGGTTGATGTTTCTGAAAAGGAAGTGACCAAACGTCAAGCTCGTGCTCATTCAAGCATTACTGTAAATGAAATCATTTATCAACAAATTATCGATAATACAAATAAGAAAGGTAATGTACTGAATACAGCCCAAATTGCTGGAATCATGGCAGCTAAAAACACGTCTACGATTATTCCAATGTGCCATCCTTTACCATTAACTGGTATTGATGTGCAATTTGAATGGGATTCCACTCAAGCACCTTCTTATGTTCTTAATATTACTGCCATTGTTTCAACCACTGGTAAAACAGGTGTTGAAATGGAAGCCTTAACAGCAGCTTCAGCGACAGCTTTAACTGTCTATGATATGACGAAAGCTGTTGATAAGGGCATGATTATTGGTGAAACATACTTAGAATCTAAATCCGGTGGCAAATCCGGAGATTACAAAAGAAACGACTAGTCTTTACACTAGTTGTTTCTTTCATATTATTTAGTCAATTCATGCACAAGATGATTAAGTTCTGGCTTAATTAATCTTTCTATCGCAAGTTTAACCGCACCTGTGGAACCTGGCAACGCAAAGATAAGTTTATCTTTAGCAGTTCCTCCAATTGCACGTGATAATAGTGAACGTGTGCCTACATCTTCTGTATAACTTAAATATCGGAATAACTCTCCAAAGCCTTCTAATTCTTTAGATAACAACGGTCGTATTGCTTCAATCGTAACATCCCTTTGAGAAATGCCAGTCCCACCTGTAGTAATAATGGCGTCAATTTCTTCATGTTCATCTAACCATTGCTTAAGTTGTAAAGTAATTGCATTTTTATCATCTTTAACAATTTTATAATTATCTTTCTCCACGGTTACGTTAATCTCTTTTAAAAGAGATTGTACCAATTGACCACCTTTATCAGTCTCTTCATCTCTTGTGTCAGAAATGGTTAGAACAGCTACATTAATATTTCTTTCTAATTTAACATGTTCGTGTTGATGATTGTGCATCATATTCAACTCCTTATTTTATCCAAATAATTGATTAATTAATTGCATAGCGTTTTGAGGATGCGTCATTTCATGAATCAGGAACCTGCCTCCATTAAAAGCAACAATGCGATGCCCTCTAAATTTGAAAATCGTCATATAATTGTTGGTACGATAATGAATTTGATTTTGCTCAAGAAAAGCGATGAGCATTTCCTGGGAAATATTACGATTCTCATATTGAACTGTATCACGACCACACAATGTCGCATAACTTTGTTTCTCTTGGTTTAAATGTGGATAGTACGGATGATGACCACACGTAGGACAATCCTCTCGATACATTTTACTAAACCCAATTGTGAAGTGATCGCCTTCCCAAATATCTCCATAAGTTAAACGCGTTTTGATTTCATTTTGGGTAAGTAATTTTAAAGCATCTTTTAATTGTAAACTTGTAGTCATTGTAACTGCGGGTTGAATCACACCCACTGTGTCACAAGTTAAATTGACTGAAGGAAGCTGTGGCATAAGGCAATTAAAGCATGGCGTTTGCCCAGGTATAAATGTTGCCTCTACATACGTACTTTGAACTACTCCACCATAGATCCATGGTATGCCGTATTTATATGAGAAATCATTGATCAATTGTCTTGTATCAAAGTTATCTGTCGCATCGAGAATAAAGTTCACATCTTTACCATGCTTCTCTAGAAATTGATAATTCACATGTTCAATCAATGCATGAATTTCAATATCATTCCTAATATGTGTGAGTGCACGTTGTGCGGCAATCACCTTTGGCAAAGCTTCTCTTGCATCATTTTCAGTATATAAGGTTTGTCTTTGTAAATTACTATATTCAATATAATCTCTATCTACTATAGTTAATTTACCAATACCTGCTCTAACTAAACCTTCAGCAAGATGCGTACCTAGTGCTCCCATCCCGATAATCAGCACATGTTGTTGTTCGATTTTCTCTTGGCCTCTATTACCGATATGTTTAAACAACATTTGTCTCGAATAACGTTCTTGATTCATATGAGTTACCCTTTCATTTATCATTGTTTCCATTATATAAGCTATCTTGATAAGTCACAAAATTTAAACACTAAAAGAGGTCGGAACAAAAGTGTTTAGGATTTGAGCAGAAACGAACAATGAGCAAAATTATTTCTCAAATTTTATCGAATTGTGAGTGTTACTGCCGAAAACCTTGCTTTTGGGACGCCGTTAATCGGTGTCGCAGAGCGTAAACTTTAAAGTTCCCAACCTCTTATATTTATAATTATTTACTTTCCAATATTAATGATTTCGTGTGCCATCTTTTCAGCTTCATAGTTTGAGTGCGTAACAAATATAATAGGTATCTTCCATTCATTAAATATCTTTTGAACAAGTTCAATACTCTCTTCTTTTGTCGCATCATCCAAACTTGAAAAGGGCTCATCGAGTAGAATTAAATCTGGCTTCGTACTCAGTGATCGCGCTAAAGCTACACGTTGCGCTTCACCGCCAGACAATGTCATCGGGTACTGATTCATCAAGTGACCGATGTTGAGCGTTTGTATTAAATTATCAATATGTTCAGATGGTTCAGCCATAAAAGTAATATTTTTATAAACATTCATATTAGGGAATAATTGATAATCTTGAAATAGGTAGCCCACGTGACGTTGTTGAATTTTGACATTGATTTTATGCTCCGAATCAGTCAACACACGTTCATTCACCTTAATATAAGCATAATCTGCTTCTCTCAAACCAGCAATCATATTTAATACTGTAGTCTTCCCAATTCCAGATGGTCCACGAATAGCGTAAATCTTAGGGACATGATCATCGATATCGACATGGATTTGTGTGTCCTTTAACAAGTATTCTAATTGAATTCTTAACATCTAATCGACCTCCCTATATTTATCCCGATTAACTAAATTAATTGTAGCAATCACTGTTATAGAGAAAGCGACTAGTACAAGTACCCAGAGCCAAGCTTCATTTTCTTTACCTTGTTCAACTAAGAAATAGATTTCAAGAGGCAATGTATTCGTCTTATTAGGAATATAACCTGCCACCATTAATGTTGCACCGAATTCCCCAATGGCACGTGCAAAGCTCATCATTATACCAGATAAAATTGAACGTTTAGATAAAGGTAAAATTAATTTAAAAAATATTTTAGATTCACTCGCTCCCATCGTTCGTGCAGTATTCAACATCTTTCTATCAATACTTCTAAAGCCACCAATTGTATGTTGATACATAAGTGGAAAACTAACAATGACAGATGCAATAACTGCACCTGTCAATGTGAACACTACGGGTAAGTGTAAAATATTTGTAAAGAATTGACCTATAGGTCCTCTTGTTGAGAATACAATTAATAATATAAAACCTAGTACCGTTGGTGGTAGCACAATAGGTAATATAATAAAACTTTCAAGGATTTTCACCCAATGCCCTTTCTTATTGTATAACCATTTAGAAATAAGAATCCCTAGTATTGTAACAATAATTGTACTGATTATTGCAACACGTAAAGATATCCAAAATGACGTTAAATCAGGCATGGTTTATAACTCCTTATGCTGAGAATTGGTATTCTTTAAGAATTTTTTTAGCTTTGTCAGATTTTAAGAATTTCATCCATTCTTTAGCTAATTTCTTATCTGAAGTTGCGCCAGCTTCATACACAATTGGTTTACTTAATTGAACTTGTTTAATTTCTTTTACTTTATCAGTTTTTTTCTTTTGATTGTATAAGTCAGTTTTATAAACGAAGCCTTCTTGCGCGTTACCTTTTTCTACATAGTTAAGAACTTGTTTAACATCTTTAGCATAGATAATTTTATCTTTAACTGAATCATATAATTTGTTGTCATCTAAGTATTGTTTAGCATATTTACCTGCAGGCACAGTTTTAACTTCGCCTAATGCAAGTTTGTCATTACCTTTTAAATCTTTAACTGATTGATAGTTTTTATCTTTATCGCCTACAAGCACTAATTTGTTTTTAGCATAGTTGTATGTATCGTGTGCTTTCTTTTTATCTTTTAATGCATCGACATCTTTTGTATTAGCTGACATAAATACGTCTACAGGTGCGCCTGTTTCAATTTGTTGTCTTAATGCACCAGAACCACCGTAGTTAAATTTAATGTTTGCATCTTTATGGTCTTTTTTAAATTCTTTCTCAAGTGCTTTACTTACGTCTGTTAAGCTCGCTGCTGCAGAAATTTGTAATTCTTGTTTTTTACCACTGTCAGGCGAACTAGATTCTTTTTTATCGCCATCTTTATTGCTGTTACTAGAATTAGAGCATCCTGCTAATACTAAGCACACTGCAATAATTAAAGCTAAAATGTGTTTTCTTTTCATGAATAAATCCCTCCACTCTGTTTTTATTATACTCTTTTGTTTTACTTTGAAAAGGATATTTATGTAAAAGTTATTGAACAAATTCGTAATAATTAATGAATGCTAAGCTAATTTATTTAATAACATTTTTAGCAATATAAACCTATAAACAAAAGAATTTAAATTTCCAACATTTAGTTTTATGATTATATTATGACTAAAGTGGGGGCACAATATTATGAATAAAGACGTATCAACTGACCAATCAATTGTGCGTTATGAGAATGGTGAATTATTTGAAACAGAAGATAATTACGTAACAGAATTCCCATTAACAATTATGGTCAATGGCGAAGAGTTCGCTACCGTTATTTGTAGTCCTACAAATATGGAAGAACTTGTTCTAGGTTTTTTAGCTTCTGAGGGCGCTATTTTAAAAAGAGATGAATTAAAATCAATACAAATTGACGATAGTAAAGGGTTTGCACATGTCGAATTAACAAAATCATTAGGCGATCGTTTTGAATATTCAACTAAAAGAATGATTGCTTCATGTTGCGGAAAAAGCCGTGAATTTTATTTTCATAATGATGCAGCCATTGCGAAAACGTCAATGTCAAAAATTGAATTACAACCACAACAAATTCTAAGAATGATGACACAACTTCAAAGTGCTAGTGTGATATTCAAACAAACCGGTGGACTTCATAATGCTGCAATCAGTGATGGAGGTACATTCTTTGAACATAGGCAGGACATTGGACGTCATAATGCGCTAGATAAACTATACGGATATTGTATACAAAGACATATTTCAGTTAGAAATAAAGTACTTATATTTAGCGGGCGTATTTCTTCAGAAATTTTAATCAAAGCTACCAAAATAGGTGTTGGAGTGATTCTATCTAAATCTGCACCAACTACGCTTGCTGTGCAATTAGCTAAAGATTTAAATATTACCGCAATTGGTTTCATCCGTGATGGTAATTTCAATATATATAGTCATCCAGAACGTATTAAAGCGAATTAGATTGGGAACATACATTCCTTTTCTAATTCGCTTTTTTATTTAAATATTTTCTTTTAAAATTTGATACCGATAACCAAGAAACGTATAACCTTGTTTAAGATACATATCCTTGGCAGTATCTTCTCCATCTGCGACAAGTATAACGGGTTTCTTTTCAGCCACCTCACCTATATAAGCTTGTATCGTTGAACCAACCCCTTGATGACGATAGGTTTCTAGTACACCAAAGCCATCAATTTCAATTGATTTCATTGAAACAATCAAATCCACGATGCCAACAGGTTGTTGGTTAATATATGCGATAAGTCTTTGTGGAATATCGTTCTCATAATAAGCTCTTATATGTTGTGCACTTGCAATGGCATATGATTCACCAAACGGTTGAGCAAAGTATTGATAAATTTTTAAATAATCCTCAATATTTTGTTCAGAGACATGCTGAATCTCTACTTGCTGATTCTGTGGCAATTTCGATAAATCTTCGCCCTCTACAACATATAATTCCATTAATCCTAGCTCAAACCCTCGCTCTTGAATGAAATCTATCCATTGCTGAGTGAGTGGTTCATTTTCCGGAAAGTAAAACGAAAGATGATTCGAGCCCTGTTGAGTATGAAGACGTTGCTGCACATTGATATCTTCTAACCATTGATTCATAGAAGGCATCATCTTATAAAACCAAGTATTACTCGAAAATTGTAATGGTTGATTCGAAGTTAAATAAATGACTTTGCGTTGATCTTCAGACCACTTTGTACCATCTACATAGATATCTTCAAACGTTATCCGTGACATACTTATCGCCTCTGCAAATATTTCTAAAATTGATTACCCTTATTGTATCAGAGTTCTAAATCGTGTGTGATTTAAAACTGTGGCACCAATTAAACTAGCAATAATTGCTTTAATGATATCCCCTGGCATAAATGTAAATGACAATAAAATTGCCTTAGAAACCGGTATATGTATAATGAATCCCATAATAATGGTACCGAAAATATCTAATACTAATACGCCAATGATTAACGTAGCTACTAGAAGTACGCCAAAATTAATTTTCCCAAAATAGCGATCTCTTACTAAGCCTATAAAATAGGCAATAAATGGATACAAGAATAAGAATCCAGCTGAAGGACCAGCAAAGACACCAATACCTCCGCGTCCTCCTGATAATACTGGTAACCCAGTTGCAGCTAATAGTAAAAATACGATGACACTGGTAGCTCCCAACTTACGTCCTAAAATAATTCCTGCTAAAAAGATCCCAATATTTTGCAATACGATAGGCACTGGCATAAATGGTAAGGGTATACCAGGAACCAATCCTAAAATGCAAATAATTGCCGTCATTAAAGCTGTATAAACTAAGTGTTTCGTAGTCATTTGTTCATCCTCCTTACATGAGAATGATTATATCATCATTGTAAACTTTAATAAATAAAAAGTTTACATTAGTTAACTGGTCTTTTTCTTCTTTATAAAAATGCTTAATCACTATACTCGTTTAGCAAGCTGTGAAATATAGTCGAAAAACGCATTTCTTTCTACGTAGTTAACTACATTCACTTTGCGCCCATTTTCATCTTTATAAGTTTTACCTTGACTAGGACCATGGCTTATAACATCTACATTCATTTTCACTGATTTAACGAGTTTAGGTTTACCTACATAAGCTGTTGTAAGTACGTCCCATAAAAAGTAGGTTGAGTTCGTTACGAAATGTGTTAATGGAGGCACGGCAGCATAGCTTACTCCTAGAAAATCTATACCTACATGTTCTCTCTCATCAGCCCAACGTTGACGTACATCTAATGTTAATGGCACCTGATTTGTACTTTCGAGAGCGACCATATCAATCTTAATCTTACTATCGAAAACCGTTTTCACCGCTTCAGGGTCCCAGAATGCATTCCATTCTGCAGTTCCATCGTGTTCTGGTTCTTCTACATTACCTTTATCTAAAAATGTACCGCCCATCCAAACTAATTTTTCAACATTCGCTAAAAAGGCGTCGTTGTGACGAATTGCTTTGGCTAAATCTGTAAGCGGACCAGTAAATAATAATGTCACTTTTTTAGAGCTCATATTAACCTTTTGAATAATATCTTCATACGCTTCATAATCACTGACTTTAGCACGGTTAGGCGTACGTGTTTCATTCAAAATTGGTAGTGCATCCATAAAGAATGCATGCATTCTCCATTCTTTCGGGAAAGGATTCTTACCTCTTTCGTGTGAGGGGGCAACTTGAATACCTTTATTTGAAAATCTATTTATAATTTTAATAGATGCGCTAAGTGAGGGTTCTAGGTAACAATCTGCTCCAATAGTACTCACACCAATCAGATCCACATCTTCCATTTGGAGTAATAAAAATAAAGAAATTAAGTCATCTACGCCACCATCATGATTAAAATAAACGTTAGTCATCATTATTCCTCCTCTATACTTTTAATTTATTTTAACAAATTTTAATTATGTTGATTTTAAAAAAGAGGCTACCTTTTATCGGCAACCTCTTCCATTTACTCAATTGATATTCGTTAATTCCCTTTTATTTTGCATCCATTAATTTTTTCTTCAAGTCTTTACGCATGAAGTCTAAAGTATATGGATCATTATACCAAAACGTCTCAGCTTTAACTTTTATAACATGGCCTTTTTTCACTGCTGGTAAGTTTTTCCAAATATTTGTTTTCTCATAACCTGGAGTAGACTTACCTGCACTTGTTGAAACAATGTAATCACCAGCAACTTTTTCAATTTGCTCTTGATTTACTTCAGCCCAACCCGCTTTTTTAGTTAAGTCATGTTGGCCTTTAGACATTTTCAGACCAAATGCTTGGTATAAGACTTCGCCACCGCGGCCCCAGTTATCTCCGTAAGTATATAATTTTTTATCAAATTCATCGAAGATTGAGACTGTAGAATCGGCACCAATTTTGTTTTTGATTTCTTTGCCATCTTTAGCTGTTTGATCTTTCCACTGTTTTTCCCATTTTTTAACTTCGTCCTCTTTACCTAATAATTTACCTAATTCTTCTTGTTGTTCTAAATATTTATGTTTTTGGTAATTAAATGGTACTGTAGCTGCGATTTTTTTGTATTTTTTAATATTTTTATTTTGATCTAAAACAATGATTAAGTCAGGTTTTTGTTTAGCTACCTTTTCTACATCATCGTCTCCCACTTTAGTTACACCTTTGAATTTATCTTTTAAGATACTACTTTGATCAACTTGATTACTTACTGCGACAACATTTCCACCTAATTTTTTAATTCCACCAGCGTATGAAGGTGCCACTACTGCAATACGCTTAGGATTTTTAGGTACTTTAATTGTTTTGCCATCATCCGTTTTGTATGACTTTGTTTCTGCTTTTTTATCTGAATCCTTTGACCCACTATCTGAATTGTTACCACATGCGGCTAATACTAGGATTAACGCAATCAAAGGTAATAATAATTTTTTCATAACTTCCTCCTAAATGATAACGATTATCAATTTCACGATTAATTATACGTAAATATTTGTAGTTTTACAATAGTTTGTTAAGTAAATATTTTTGGAAAATAAAAAAGAGACTAAGCTACAATTAATAATCTTAGTCTCCTTTATCATATGGACAGTAGATTTCACATTTAAAAGTGCACTTATATCAAGCTTCGTTCAATCTTAAACATTCCTTACATCTTACCTGTGATACTTTTAGCTATATTCGTATAGGCCATATCTTCCATTGGAGGGTTATGTAACCCCGCACGCATATCTCTATAATATCGTTGTAATGGTCGATCCATTTCTAAACTTTTAGCACCAACAATTCTCATTGCCAAATCAATCACTTCTAGTCCTTGATTCATCACCATCACTTTACTCGCAGAAGTCACATTCCATATCTGAGCATCTTCTTCATATAATTGATACCCATGTGCAGTACTCCACAAGAAATGTCTTGCCGATAGTAATAAACTTTCCATTTTACCTAAATTTTGTTGGACAGTAGGTAAATCTGCAATTATTCCCTCGATACTATTTGGACTATAATTTTCCGCAAAATGAACAGCATAATCACGAGCGGCCTGTGCGATACCTAAGTAACAACTTGGAATATGAAGAATCCAGCCATTCGGTTGAGGTTTAAGTCCAGCTTCAACAAAGTATTCTGTTGGTACATGAACATCATTCAATACAAGATCATGACTTTCAGTTGCACGCATACCAACCATATTCCAGTTATCAGCAACCTCTACACCTGCATATTCTCGAGGAACTAAGAAGAATCCAACTGAATCAATCTCTTCAACATACGCACCAACGATATAATGCGTCAATGCCTTACTCATTGATGTAAAAGTTTTAACTCCATTTAAAACGTAACCATCGTCAACTTTAACCGCATGTGTACCTGGGCGACCACCTCTTGTTGGACTTCCTGTTTCGGCTTCACTTACTGCTCGATTTACAAGTGCACCATTGACTACTTCTTTAGCAAATGCATCAAGCATTCGTTGATCCCACATATGTTGCTCATATAATTGGCCCACCACACTTAAGTGCCAACCTATCGATAAAGCAGTAGCACCATCTATTGCACCTAAATAACTTTGAAGAATAACCATATCTTCAATGGTTGCCCCTTCGCCTCCATAGGCTTTCGGTAATGTTAGTTTTGTATAGCCTTCTTGAATAAGCCATTCAATATTTTTATATGGAAATTGCGCTTTTTTATCGTTTTCAGTAGCGCGTTCTTTAAATATATCTTCCACTTCTTTAAATTTTTGAATCCACCGCTTTTGAATTTCTGTGCGTACTAGAAATGACTGTACCACAACTCTCACCTCGAATATTCATAATTACATCCCTTTAATTATTCCTAGTTTAACACTCGACTTTTATATATGGAAGTCAACTGCCACTGAAAATCATTCAAATTATAAAGGAACTAGCAACCATGAGCATTCGTATAAACACTTTCACTATAAGCAGATGTCATATGAATTGCTAAAAGTATCAAGGATAAAAAATTAATCGCAATCTAAAAGCTCCTAAAATGAATGTTTAATCAATCCATTTAGGAGCTCATTTTATATCATTTATTTGATTTTAAATTTAAAAATTCTTTTTCTGTATGCATATATGATTATCACTTTTTATAAAAACAAATGCGACACCTTATGCACGATTTTTCATTCCAGCAAATAACATGATCCATGTAGCTAAAATAAATGGCATGGTAAGTGCAGGTAATCCAAACGGTTCTAATAACGTATTTAATCCCAAATGGATAAAGACTGTTAAAACGATACCAAGCACTGTTGCTAAATATGCGTTCATTGTAGATTTAAAAGTGACTCCTAAAGCAATCGCTGTTAAAACTAAATTGTAGCCGAACAAGCCCTCATTAATATCGCTATAATTACCACCTAACAATCCTACAATTAAGAAACCAATAATATTAGCAACAATTGATAAGATAGCTGCTTTTCTTGAGCCTATAAAAATTCCAATTATAATCAACAAGCCACCTATCACGCTTGGCACAAGAAATACTTGGCTAAATCCTTCAGTTAAAGATTGGAAAAACTGAATCGTTTCATTCCCCGTATCAAACGATGTTTTCTTAATATGGCTAGGGATGATATCAAGTTGTGTATTTAAAGATTTAACTTGACCAGGTATCAACACAGTAATCCATGTCATCATCACAAAAGGTGATGTTAACATCGCTATACCATAAGGCTTCAACAATTCTCTAATAGCCGAACCTACTGGTAGCGTCAAAATGGTTGCAATTAAAGTAATCACTAAGCCACTCAAATTATGATTAAGGAAAAGTGTGAGCGCTACAGCTGTTAAAACAGGACTAAAACCTGCGAGACCATTGTCAATCTCATCTTGTGAATAATTCATGTATGGAGCCAAAACAAATGAGATAGCACTAGCGATGAGTGCACTTAAACCAACTTGCCAATTTGCTATAAGCAAACCAATTAATACAAACAATCCGGTCCACTTATTATTAATTAATAAAACTTGAGAGATATTCTTTAACATAATACTAATTGTTTTCAATTCTTTCACCTTTATTCTTAAAATTTAAAAGCATTTTCTAGCATATTCATAAAATGCTTCTGATATTAATAATACTTTTTCTAATAGAACTTTTTTAAATATTAGATAAATTTTATATTTATTGGTAAATATATACTAAGTTTAAACCATCTTTATATAAATAACCAAAATTTTCTTCTCGTTTTACTTGTTAATTTAATTAAATCGTCTTAATATTAATTTTGCAAGGCAAATTTTTTGAAAGAAGGGATTATTTTGCACTTTACACAACGAGAGCAAGACAAGTTAATGATAGTTGTGGCTGCAGAAGTCGCTCGTCGCAGAAAAGCACGAGGCCTTAAACTTAATCATCCTGAAGCGCTCGCTTTAATTAGTGATGAACTACTAGAAGGAGCACGTGATGGTAAAACTGTTGCTGAACTTATGAGCTATGGAAAAACGATTTTAAATGAAGAAGATGTCATGGATGGCGTTGCAAGTATGATTAAAGAAATAGAAATCGAAGCAACATTCCCAGATGGAACTAAATTAATTACTGTCCATCATCCAATAGTTTAAGGAGGACAAAAATGATTCCTGGAGAAATTAAAGTTAAAAATACTGAAATAGAAATAAATAAGCATCATCCTGAAACAGTCTTAGAGGTTAAGAATACTGGTGACCGACCTATTCAAGTTGGTTCACACTTCCATTTTTTCGAAGCTAATCAGGCATTAAAATTTGATCGTGAAAAAGCTTACGGTAAACATTTAGATATTCCTGCCGGTGCTGCGGTAAGATTTGAACCCGGTGATGAAAAAGAAATTCAACTCGTTGAATATTCTGGACGTCGCAAAATTTATGGATTCCGTGGTTTAGTTAATGGAGATATAGATGAAGAACGCGTATATCGCCCTACTGGTAAGGAAGATGAAAATGCTGGTGTCTTCGGGGATGAAGGCGAGCAAAACGCAAATAAAAAAGGTGGTAAGTAATCATGAGTTTTAAAATGACACAATCTCAATATACAAGTTTATACGGTCCAACCGTTGGAGATTCAGTGAGATTAGGTGATACAAACCTTTTTGCACAAGTTGAAAAAGATTATGCCAATTATGGAGATGAAGCTACTTTCGGTGGTGGTAAATCTATCAGAGATGGTATGGCTCAAAACCCTAACGTCACTCGAGATGATAAAAATGTTGCGGATTTAGTACTTACCAATGCACTTATTATTGATTATGACAAAATTGTCAAAGCAGACATTGGCGTTAAGAATGGTTACATTTTCAAAATTGGTAAAGCTGGAAACCCTGACATTATGGATAACGTAGATATTATTATTGGTTCTACTACAGATGTCATTGCAGCAGAAGGTAAAATCGTTACTGCTGGCGGTATTGATACACATGTTCACTTTATTAATCCTGAACAAGCGGAAGTTGCGCTTGAAAGTGGTATCACAACTCATATTGGTGGAGGAACTGGTGCCTCTGAAGGTGCAAAAGCTACTACTGTAACACCTGGACCATGGCATATTCACCGTATGTTAGAAGCCGCTGAAGAATTACCTATTAATGTAGGATTTACTGGTAAAGGTCAAGCCGTTAACCACACTGCTTTAATCGAACAGATTCATGCAGGTGTTATTGGTCTTAAAGTCCATGAAGACTGGGGAGCTACGCCTTCAGCATTAAGTCATGCATTAGATGTTGCAGATGAATTTGATATTCAAATCGCATTACACGCAGATACGCTAAATGAAGCAGGATTTATGGAAGATACGATGGAAGCTGTTAAAGGTCGAGTACTTCACATGTATCACACTGAAGGTGCTGGCGGTGGACACGCACCAGACTTAATTAAATCCGCTTCTTACCCTAATATTCTACCGTCATCTACGAACCCTACCCTACCTTACACACAAAATACTGTCGATGAACATTTAGATATGGTTATGATTACACACCACTTAAATGCTTCTATACCTGAAGATATTGCATTCGCAGATTCTCGTATACGTAAGGAAACAATTGCAGCAGAAGACGTACTCCAAGACATGGGTGTCTTCAGTATGATTAGTTCAGACTCTCAAGCAATGGGACGTGTTGGCGAAGTTATCCTTCGTACTTGGCAAGTTGCACACCGTATGAAAGCACAACGTGGCTTCCTTGAAGGAGATTCAGAATATAATGATAACAATCGTATTAAACGTTATATTGCGAAATATACTATCAACCCAGCGATTACTCATGGTATTTCTGAATACGTAGGTTCTGTTGAAGCTGGTAAATTTGCAGATCTTGTAATGTGGGAACCTGCTTTCTTTGGTGTTAAACCTGAACTTATCGTTAAAGGCGGTCTTATCAATTCAGCGGTTAATGGTGATGCAAACGGCTCTATTCCAACTTCTGAACCTCAAAAATATCGTAAAATGTACGGTCAATATGGCGGAAATATTACACATACAGCAATGACTTTCGTTTCTAATACTGCTTATGAAAATGGTATCTACCGTCAATTAAATTTAAAACGTATGGTTCGTCCCGTTAAAAACATTCGTAATCTGTCTAAAGCAGATATGAAAAACAACAATGCTACACCTAAATTAGATGTAGATCCGCAAACTTATGAAGTATTTGTTGATGGTGAAAAAATCACCAGTGAGGCGGCAACAGAATTACCACTTACTCAAAGATACTTCTTATTCTAGGAGGCATGCACAAATGATTATTGAAGAAATCCAAGGCAACATTGCAAACTTATCTCCAGAAGAAAAGCAAAAGCACGTTGAAAAAGTTTACTTAGAAAATTCTGATTTAGTTAAACGCATCCAACGTGTTACAACTGATCATGGCAATGAAATCGGTATTCGTTTAAAACAACCTATCGATCTGCAATATGGAGATATTTTATTCCAAGACGATAAGAATATGATTATTGTCGACGTTAACTCTGAAGATTTATTAGTTATTAAACCTAGAAATCTTAAAGAAATGGGAGATATCGCACATCAACTTGGTAACCGTCATCTCCCTGCTCAATTTACAGAAACTGAAATGTTAGTTCAATATGACTATCTCGTAGAAGATTTATTAAAACAACTAGGCATCCCTTATAGCCACGAAGATAGAAAGGTAAATCAAGCCTTTAGACATATAGGACATTCTCATGATTGATCATCAAAAATTGAGATTATTTCAGTTCTGTGATTCACAATTTCCAACCGGTGCGTTTAGTCACTCATTTGGACTTGAAACATATATACAACGAGAAACAGTCAATGATGCTGAATCATTTACACGTTGGTTAAAACTATTCCTAAATGAACAATTAACGTATGCTGATGGCTTAGCCATGAGAATCGTATATGACGCATTAGAAAATAAAAACGAGAGCAAAATACTAGAAATCGATCAAAAAATTTTCGTACAAAGTTTACCTAAAGAAACACGTGTGGGTACCAAACAGATGGGTACACGTATGGTTAAATTAGCATTGGAACTTTACGATGCGACTTGGATTCATTGGTATCATGATCAGATGAAACTTAAAAAAGCGAAATTGCACCCTGCGATTTGCTTTACCATGTTAGGACATCACCTAGGTCTCGATATCAATACGATTATCGATTACTATTTATATCAAAATGTTTCAAGTCTAACGCAAAATGCTGTAAGAGCTATTCCTCTCGGACAAACAGCTGGACAAAAAGTAGTCAAAGAAATGATTCCATATATTGAAAGAACACGTGATCACATTATAGATTTAGAAGAATCTAACTTTGGCATGACCGCTCCAGGTCTAGAACTTAATCAAATGGAACATGAAAATGTTAATGTAAGAATATTTATTTCATAGGAGGCCAAATTATGGCAGAACCAATCAAAATTGGAATTGGCGGACCTGTAGGTGCAGGTAAAACTCAATTAATTGAAAAAGTCGTTAAACGTTTATCAAAAGATATGAGTATCGGTGTTATTACAAATGATATTTATACTAAAGAGGACGAAAAAATATTAGTCAATACGGGCGTATTACCTGAAGATAGAATTATTGGTGTAGAAACGGGTGGATGCCCACATACTGCTATTCGTGAAGATGCTTCTATGAATTTTGCAGCTATTGATGAACTTTTAGAACGTAACGATGATATAGAACTCATTTTTATTGAATCAGGTGGCGATAATTTAGCTGCTACATTCAGTCCTGAACTTGTTGATTTTTCAATTTATATTATCGATGTTGCGCAAGGCGAAAAAATTCCACGTAAAGGTGGCCAAGGAATGATTAAATCTGATTTCTTCATTATTAATAAAACAGATTTAGCACCATATGTAGGTGCATCTTTAAATCAAATGGCTGAAGATACTAAAGTTTTCCGCGGTAATCGACCTTTCGCTTTCACTAATTTGAAAACAGACGAAGGTTTAGACGAAGTAATTGAATGGATTGAACGAGATACACTACTTAAAGGGTTAGCATAATGACACAATCTAAATGGACAGGAGAACTTGACTTAACAGTATTTCATAACGGTAAACGTTCAGTTGCACGATATATATTTTTCGAGAAAGCACTGAAAGTCATTCGTCCTGTCTATCTTAATCAATCTACAATTCCAACCTTTTACATTGTAAATGTAGGTGGCGGATATTTAGACGGCGACCGATATCGTTTAAATATAAATCTTGAAGAAAATGCACAAGTCACACTCACATCACAAGGTGCAACTAAAATTTATAAAACTTTGAATGACCGTGTGGAACAATATCAGACATTCAATTTAGAGAATGATTCATATATGGAATTTGTGGCAGATCCTATTATTGCTTATGAAAATGCTAAATTCTATCAACATAATACCTTTAATTTGAAAAGTGGAAGTTCAATGTTTTACACAGATATTTTGACACCTGGTTATTCTTCCAACGACCAAGACTTTACCTATAAATATATGCATTTAGTAAATGAAATATATATGGATGGTGAATTAGTCACATTTGACAATATGTTATTAAATCCTGAGAAGAATAAAATCGACTCAATGGGTTATATGGAAGATTATACACATTTAGGTTCAGCGTATTTCGTTCACCCTGATGTCAATCAGAACTTTATAGATGACATTTATGACACGATTTCTCATTTTGAAAAAGGAATGGATTGTAGATTAGGCATTTCTCAATTACCTACTCACGGTCTTGCTATCAGAATACTCGCCCACCGCACTCAAGCAATTGAAAAGATATTAACACATGTTCAATCCTTCATTGCACAAAGACTTTATCATCGTCAACTTGATTTTTTAAGAAAATACTAAATAATTTTGTTCAATTTAAAAAGACTAGGTATACTATATTGGTAGTATACCTAGTCTTTTTTAGAAATCTTCATCTTAAAACACACATGAAACTTCAGTTCTCTAGTATTATTAAATATATTTTTCTAATTCTGCAATTAACTTTTTAATTTTCTCTCGTTGTTCTGCTGTTACAAATACAATAACTGTTCTTTCATCATGCACGCTTCGCTTTTTTGATAGTAAATTCAAGTCTTTTAACTTTTGTAATGCTTTCGTTAAATAGTACGGTTTAAATTCTGAACATGTAGCAATTTCTTTTGAAGATATTTCGTTAGATTCACTTTTTAAAATGTGATTAAGAATATAAATTTCTTCATAATTTAAATTATACTGCTTTTTAGTATCTCTAAAAAATTTCTTCACTTGAAATGTAGCATTGACCAAATCATTGATGTCTTTTATTTTTCCCATTTTAAAACCACTCCTCTGATGCACATCTTGTTGTAGAAAGGTTCACATGTATTTTATCTAATCGAAAATTTCTCCGCCCATGTTACAAAATACATTTTAAACAAATAGGTATAAAAATTCAATATTTTTATTACTACAATATGCATTTATAGATTTATTTCTAAACCCAAACATTTATATTAGTGATTTTGATGTAATTAAAATTTATAATCCAAATGATATAACACTAATTACACCAACGTATTTTTTAAATTTTTTATATTACCTATCAGTTTAATTGGACTTCACATAATATTTTGTTAAGAATGATTAAAAGGTATTTTGACATCAAAGTTTATTCTCAAATCAATAGCTACACGTTTTTATTGAATCTTTTGCTTAACGTAATCTACAAACGCTTGTACATCCTCAGTTTTTATTTGTTTCATTGGGACCTTCCCAATATTAAATTCAAACATGATATCTTTACCGTCATAATCAACTTGATTCACTTCATCATAACGAATATTTCTATAGTAGAATTGACCATTCATATCTACATTCATAATTAAGCGTTCATTCGTGGCAATAAAAGCACCTTCGAATTCATTTTGACCTTGCACGCTATACTCTATTATACCTAGAACTGATGGCCCTTTCTTTTCAGTAGGAAACAAATCGTCTGGATTTACATTGTCTAGAATCATAAGTATGTACTCTCCTTGCTATATCTTTCATTATAAATTTAATTATAATTGTTCTATTCCCTTTTCTAAGCATCTGTAACATTCCTCGATTGTAGATTTGATGTAAGGTACCTTCTCTTCTTTAATAGTTAATACGATATTTCGCTCATCTTCCTTACTTCTACTTTTATCTACATAACCTTTTAATTGTAATTTCTTAATAATTGGACTTACTGTAACAATCCCTTTTAACGAATGTGCTTTAATATTTTTAAAAGTGGTTTGCTTGTTGTTAATAATAAGTAAACCTAGAATATAAAGTTCTTCCAATGATAAGTGTTTAAAGTTGGCGGATTTTTGAATTTCTTCAAATTGTTCATGACATGTAAAATAGTATGGAATGATGGTGAAGTGATGTATATGCTTGATTGACTTTGACTTCATTTCTAGAAATGCTTTAAAATCTTCAAACATTTGTAATACTTTTTCTCGTTGATGCTGAGTTAAATTAATGACTAGTCGCCTCTGATCTAATGGATCGCGTTCTTTTGAAATCCAATTAAAATCATATAAATGGGTAATGAGCTTAAGTAGATGATTCTTTTGATAATTTTTGTAAAAAATAATAGCATTCAAACTTAAGCCTTCGCTGTGATGATGAGTAAATTGATAAATAAACTGTAATAGTTTAAATTGTTCTATTGTTAAGTAATAGGAAAATCTTAAATATTCTATTGATATGTGATCTAATACAAAGTGCGCAAGAAAACTTTTAATCTTCTGTTGATGCATTTGATGACAATCCTCTCTTAGCAATCAACCACGCTCTACAATGAACTAAGAAATTTGATGTGGGCAATACTAACTTTAGGAATATCGATTGAAGAATTTATTACGTCTTTATGATTTAATTTAGCTAACCAATGCTGTTGATGATACAGCATAAGATTGTCCAGACTTTTATTCTCATTCATCGCATATTGTTGAATATCTATATATTCAGTGTCTGCATGGCTGAGTTGTTTAATATCTGAAAAAATTAATCGATACTGATGCACATTCATTTTTACCTTACTATTTAAAAAGTAAGTTACCACTTGATACTCATGTTTATATCGCGTCATTATCATCTCATTGCTTCTATAGACAATATATCCTCTTAACTGATTTAGCATACTTAATACATATGTTAATAACTGAAACGAGTTTAATTCTTGTTTGACTGCTTTAGTTATTTCATATTGTTCAGATTGTGGTAACACTAATCCGCCCAATTTATCATAATGCGTCATCAATAATTTAAAATGATTAAGTATTGTTTGATTTAATATCGTTTCTTTACTATTTACTAAACAATCTACTTCAACAATTAATTTGGAGAGTGAAATGTTTACTGTTTCTAGTTGCATGACAGGTATCATGGTTTTATCCACTTTTGATTCTATTTGTGTTAAATCCACTTCTTCGTATTGACCTTTTTTAAATCGATAAATCAATTGATACTCATCAAAATATCTATTAATCATTTGTTTAAGTTGTTCAACAAAATGACTTGTCACCCTTTCAATAAGAAATCCTAAATGAAGATGGTTAAATTGTCTTAATACTAAAAACAATACATCTAATGCATGATTAAAAGACATTTTTTCATTTGAAGTAAATACATCTGATCTTTGAGTTGTTATTTTAAATATTGGAGACATATTTGAATCTGCAATAAAGTGTAAGAGTTTGTATAACTCTTTGATAAACACTTCTCTTTCTTTTGAAATATTTAAATAATCCAACTCTACAATATAGTGTATCGTTCTTTTATTGATATTTAGCGCTCGTTTCATATTTAGAAAAGACAATTGATCAAAATAATTACTTTTATTTTGTTCAATGTAGATGTCTGACGGATGATATCTCACATGACTTTCTTTCATCTTTATTTGTCGTTCTTCTATTTTATGCTGAGTTGTTTCTTGTATTGAACTCACTAACTTTAGAATATGTCGATTTAAATCAATTTCTTCAGATTCATTTTGGAAGATAGACGTCGTTCTATAATCTTTTCTAATCAATTTAGGTGTTTGTCCATATGTATCTTTAAATAACTGTATAAATCGAGAATAATGATGAAATCCATGCTCAATAGCTATATCTTCAATTGGTCTATGTGTAGTTAAAATATCGATAAGACAAAACTTTAATCGAATATGATTAAGATATTGATTAAATGTTTGAAAAGGCGTTTCCTTAAACATATGCGTAAGTGTTTGATTAGATATATTTACTGCATTAACCAAATCTTGTTTATTTATCTTATTATCATGATGGTTGACTAAATATTCATGAACTTCTTCAGAAAAATACATCCTCTTATTAAACTTTAAATATTCAACTTTACAAGTACTTAATTCTACAAGAATATATTGAATTAATTTATTCGTTTCTACTTCATCTGTTTTCTGGATACAATGCATTTCTAATAATTTTAAAATCCAATATTTAGTTCTACCTTTTTCATCTTTATCAATTTTTGAACCACTGGATAAAATATGATGCCCAGTAATTCTCATATATAAATGAATAGGTATGTCGATTACACAGCATATCGAATCTTTACTACTTTCTATACTATAAATATCATTTAGAATCACAAATGCGATTTCATCTTTGCTTAAGTCAAATTCTTGTAAATTGATAGTCATTTTACAATTGCCTTTTAAACAGTAGAATACTCTTATACTTAACGCTTTAGTTGTTTCTATAGCTAAATGATTAAAAACACGTATCGAATAATTATCTCTCATATGTCTTCCTCGCGATGTATTAATGTGTTTTTGTTTAATAAACTTCTCCCCGACTGTCAAAACTAAATTTAACTAGACAACATCTATTTTTCACTAATAATTGTACAATGTTCAAAATTTTAGCTGTAACAAATTAGATTAATATTATATCAATTTTCATTTTTATTTAAATAGCCCATCTCAATATTTTTATCTCGATATCCTTAATAAATCTTTTAATATCCACTCTATTTACTCATTCGTTATATATTTTTATATTTTAATTCATTAGAAAAATCGATTATTAACAAATTCAATTGTCCTAAAGAATTTTCTGTAAATTTACAGTGTTGTAACAAGGAAATATGTACTAAAAATATAAAAACCTGTCATCATCGAATTTAACCAGTTTAAAAATAAAAATTGAGTTAAATGAAATCGTGTAACAATATTAGCAAAAAATTACAAAACGTTAACAAGGCACACAAGCGTACTTTTTTCTGTTAAAGTATTGCTTATCGTTAAGAGAACGAAATAAAAAATGAGTAACCTACTGGTTACATTTCTATTAAATAAAAAATTATAATTTAATTCTCAGGAGGATATTTATCAATGAAAAAAATCGCTACAGCTACAATCGCAACTGCCGGAATCGCTACTTTCGCTTTTGCAAGTCACGATGCTCACGCAGCAGAACAAAATAATGGTGGTTACAACCCAAATGATCCATCTTCTTACAGCTATTCATACACAATCGATCAAGAAGGTAACTATCATTACACTTGGCAAGGTAACTGGAGCCCAGATCGTTTAGACAATAACTACAATAATTACAACTATAACAACTACTCTAACTATAGTAATTCAAATAATTACTACAACTACAATAATTATGGTAATACTAATCAATCTTATTCAAACGCTTATAATCAAACTGGTGGTTTAGGTTCTAGCTATTCTTCAACTAGCAGAAATGTTCACGTTACTTCTACATCAGCACCATCTTCAAATGGCGTTTCATTATCAAATGCTTCTTCAGCAGGCGGTAATTTATATACTTCAGGTCAATGTACGTATTATGTGTTCGATAGAGTTGGCGGAAAAATCGGCTCAACTTGGGGCAATGCAAATAACTGGGCAAACGCTGCCGCTGCAGCAGGTTACACTGTAAATAATTCACCATCTAAAGGTGCGATTTTACAAACTTCACAAGGTGCATTTGGTCATGTAGCATATGTTGAAAGTGTAAACAGCAATGGTACAATCACTGTTTCAGAAATGAACTACGGACATGGTGCAGGTGTTGTAACTTCTCGTACAATCTCTGCTAGCCAAGCTGCTTCATACAACTACATTCACTAATATACGCACTTCATTAAAAGCATTCATCCATTTAACAGGATGAATGTTTTTTATTTTTCTATAAAAAAAGACCTATCACCTCAATAGGTGATAGGCTAAAAAATTATTTTTTCTTAAACAAATTCAAATATTCATGTACAGTCATTCTAAATCATTATCACGTATGAATAAGATGTATCAAAAGAATTCGTTACTTTCATATAGTTATGTATTCATTCCGCTACAAAATAAATACAACAACTATATAGAAGGATATTAAAATGTTAAAACTATACGAGATATAATCGCTACATTTATATCTACAAATCATGTTTCAACATATTAAATATATTCCACTTAAAAATAAGATTAAACTTAGTTTTTACTTAACTTCTTTATTCCAATACCTGTAAATCCATAGACAATTGCAATGAAAGCACATAAATAACAAGGTACAGTCCAGATAAAGAATTCTCCAACGGATACATTTAGCTGTTGAGCATAGTAAATACCTGAAGTTCCCCATGGTATAAGTGGTAAGACCATTGTACTAGAATCTTCTAGTGTACGTGACAGCACTGATCTAGACAGGTCCATCTTTTCAAACATTTCCTTCATCAATACGCCGACCATAATAATTACAATTGAAGCCACTCCAGCAGCAAAGACAAGCATCAAGCAACATACAACAGTTATTAATATAAGTGTACCTACAGATTTCACACCTTTTGCAACCGTCTCTAACATCACGTCTAGGCATCCGGCTTTCTCCACAATACCAGCAAATGCATAGCCACAAAAAATCGTTACTATAATTTGTGTCATACTCATCATGCCACCTTGCTCTATTAACGATATTACATTCTTAGATAAATGAGACTGATGAACCATAGTATGACTAAAACCATCAAATGTCGCTTTGAAACCATCAATCATATTAAAATGATTATTAAACGTTCCCACTAATAAAGCACTTAGACTTGAAATGAGCATGGATGGCACTGTAGATACTCTCAATAATAAGCAAATCACAATAACAATAAGTGGTATCCACACAATTAAATTTATGTTATAAACCTTATCTAATTCACTCAATAACATTTGTATTTGTTTCGGGTTAGCGTTACCTCCAGAGTGTAACCCAGCAAAGAACCAAACGATTAGTCCTATGATTGAAGCAGGAATTGTAGTCCACATCATTGATTTAATATGAGCAAAAATATTTACCCTTGTCACTAAAGCAGCCAAATTCGTCGTATCAGAAAGTGGCGACATTTTATCTCCAAATACCGCCCCTGCAATGATGGCCCCAGCTGCCATACCAGGTGCTACACCTAATTGATTGGAAATAGAAATTAAAGCAATACCTGCTGTTGAAGCAGATCCCCATGCTGTACCTGTAGCAACTGATGTTATTGCACTAATGATAAACGCAGATACTAGAAAGTAGCTTGGGTTAAGAAACTTTAATCCATAATATATCAATGCCGGTACTGTTCCTGAGAACATCCAACTCCCAACGATAATACCTACAGCCAAAATAATGAAAATGGCAGGCATGGCAGTATTAAGTCTCTTTGAAATACCTTCTTCTAAATCTTCCCATCTTAACCCCACTCGATATGCTATAAAAGAAGCATATGCTGATGAAATTAATAACAGCACTTGAATAGGTATATTAAAAAAGATAAATCCAATTACAACGACAATAACCATCACAATAATCGTTGAAATTGACTCCAAAAATGTAGGCTTTCTATATTTTTGTGTCATACGATTACTCCCTTCAGCAGTGATTTGATGCAAAACCTCTTTTCTTAATATTTAATCGTGTTCAATTATTCTAAACCTAATTTATCAAGGCCTAATTCTTCTACAGTAAGACCTTCCTCAAAGAAATCACGCTCTAATATTGTAGATGCAATAACAATGACTGCATCTATATTAGGCGTTGGTACGTCTATCACTCTTCCTAAACTTGACCATAGAACTAAACCAAACGCAATATCCTCAGTTAGATAACGATTTTCAACGTGGTTAGGACCCGGAATTTGTGAAAATACTGGACTCGTATTAAACAAACGATTTAATGGTTCATCTTCATCTTGGCGTTCTAAATAGCCTCTTTGAATACGAGATTCTTTAGCTGTAGACAATTCAAACCCTAATTTTCTTCCTAAATTTAAACGTTCAATTTCAATTGCATGGAGTAAACGAACCGTGTGCTTTGTAATCCCCTCTTTATAAAGTGAGAAATTTTCCGCATAATCAATACGACCAACATTCAAGAGTGTTGGACCTGGATGCACTTCAGGGTTACCATTTTCAAGATTTGTTTTTAATAGACTTTCTTCTTTAACAAGATGATCATAAATTTGTGATACTTTCTCATAACTTTCGTTGAGTTCGCTACGATCAAATGTTGAGAAAAAGACTCTACGTACATTTAATGATAAGTCTACACGTGCATTGTCGAAATCTACACGCGTACCGTAAGTGAGTGTATTTGCTTCAGCAAATTTAGGATGTACATCAATGTGACGGTCTTCTAAAACATTCATAAAACGAATAGAACCCATAGACGCAGCAATGTTGAAGAAAATAAGATGTTCATTTGTCACATAATGAGACATCACCTTAGCATAATATTCAATAAATGATGATGGAATAATAACTTGAACGATATCAGCATCTTCTAGAACATATTCAATATCATCACTTATATTAGTAAATTCTATAAACTTTTCTTCGCCCTCATTATTAAAATCAAATCCGCCTTTTTCGAAAGCGTTATTAAATTTTTCAATGGATTCGTTACGACAGTATAATTTCACGTCATGACCTTTATCTACCATATCTACTGCAGCTGTTACTGCCCCGTTACCTGAACCTACAATAGCTATTTTCATACTTTATCCCTCTTTCATCTTAAAGTTGTTAAATATTCTCTCATGTATGATTTCTATCATTTTAAATCTTTTCATAAAAAAGGAGTGGGTCTGAATTCAATCTTTATGTTATTGAATTCTGTGACCCGCTCCGCGGTTATTTAAAAGTTATTGCTCAAACGTTATTTTCTAATTCATTATTTCAGATTGTCGACAACATTTACATGTCATGTCGATTAACAATACTATATAACCGATTAAAACATATTTTAAACTTATTTGGTATTTTAAGTTAGAAATTTAAATTTATCATTTAATAATATATTTTGTTTTGATATAGTTATAAGTGTATTATGTGTGTTAATTTATTTATTTTGGAGGATACATATTATGGATAACAGTGAAAATCACCGTTTCAACGAATCAGAATCAAATTCAAACTCAATGTATACATCTGAGTCAGAGCGTAATAACAACGAACGTCATTCAGAGAGTTTAACTCAATCGCAACAACAACATCAACATACTTCAGATGAACACAATTCAAAAATTAGACAAGATGAGGATCAAGACGCACGTTTAATGTCAATGCTCATCTATCTACTAGGTTTATTCACAAGCTTTATCGCACCTCTTGTCATTTGGTTAGTAAAACGTAAAGACTCAAAACTTATTGATACAGCAGGTAAGACTTATTTAAATTACTTTATTTCTTATTTTATTTATGCAATTGTAGGTGTGATTTTAGTTTATGTTTTCATGTTTATAGCTATGTTAAATCCGAATAATACTGTAATAGCAGCTATTGCAATTATCGTTATGGTAATTATTGCCTTGGCTCTATTTGTATTATCAATCGTTGCTTTAGTTTTCAATATTATTGGTTGTGTGAAATACATGTCAGGCAAAACTTATAAAATACCTTTTACTATTCCTTTCATTAAATAGTAAAAATGGTTTATTACAAGACCTTGTAATAAATCCATAAGCTTTTTTTCCTAATTATCTACACAAATGAACTAGCTATGCCCCACAGAGAATTTGTAACACACTGTAACCTTGATGGTCGTTTATTACAACGATGGTCAAGGTTTTTTTAATTGGTTTACGAAACCGTAACAACACCCACAAATAAAAATTTATCTGTTAGAGTATGTTGTGTCGTTACAGATGACGTCAAACATTTAACGAGATGTATTCTTAATACAAAGTCGCTACATTTTAAGATGTATCAAATTATCGTTATCAACTTTGGGAGGATTTTTAAATTATGAAAAAATTAGTAACTATCACTACATTAACAGCGGGTATTGGCGCATCATTATTGGGAACAACATCAAATGCGCATGCCGAAGAAAATACGCAAAATATACAAAACAACGCTCAATACAACACTAGTAATCAACAATCTTATAGTACTGAAACTACATCAATGTCTTCTACTTCAGGTAACTTATATACAGCAGGCCAATGTACTTGGTACGTGTTCGATAAAGTGGGAGGACAAATTGGTTCAACATGGGGAAATGCTAACAACTGGGCTTCTGCAGCTGAAGCATCTGGTTACACAGTTAATCACACACCTGAAAAAGGTTCTATCTTACAATCATCTAATGGCGCATATGGTCACGTCGCTTATGTAGAAAATGTGAGTAGCGATGGCTCAGTTACCGTATCAGAAATGAACTATAACGGTGGCCCTTATGTTGTAGATACACGAACAATCTCATCTAGTGAAGCAAGTTCATACAATTACATCCACTTAGACTAATCAGTCTCTAAGATGATAAATAAAATCATTTCATCCCTTTAAGGTAAAATCCAAAACATTTTTACCTTAAAGGGTATTTTTTAGTCTTTTTTAAACTAATATTTTACATTAACCAATTTTGATATACCACCGTATACTCAACCTTCTTAGATTGCCTCTCCCCTTCTTATTTGAGAGAATAGTTTTATCACTAACAATTGGAGGCATATACATATGCAATGGCTAAAAGTCGTCATAGCAGGATTTGTGGAAATCATCTGGGTTACAGGTTTAGATAATGCACATTCTTTATTAAGTTGGGTAGTTACCCTCTTTTTTATTGCTTTAAGTTTCTATCTTGTTATCGATGCATCTAAACACTTACCAGTAGGTACAGTTTATGCCTTTTTCGTAGGTATTGGAGCAGTTGGCACTGTGCTTGTAGATATGATTTTCTTTAATCAACCTTTTACTCTTGCTAAAGTCATCTTAATGATTATCCTCATTGCAGGTATTATCGGTTTGAAACTTACTACAAATGAAAATGAAGAAGGAGGTCAATAAAGATGTCATGGATATTTTTACTTATTGCTGGCGGACTAGAGGTACTTGGTGTCGTTTTACTTAACGAATTGTCACGCACCCAAAATAAGATATATGTCATTTTGTTAGGCCTTGCTTTTATATTAAGTTTTAGTACGTTAAAGCTTGCAATGCATGATATCCCAATGGGTACAGCTTACGCAATTTGGACTGGTATAGGCACTGCTGGTGGTACCATCATTGGCATGTTATTCTATAAAGAATCTAAACATGTTGGAAGAATTATTTGTATTCTAATGATACTTATAGCTGTAGTAGGATTACGTTTAATTAGCTAATTACAACACATGTAATTAGCTTTATTTATTGTTTGCGCTTTCCTCTTTTACTATACTGATATTAAAAGAAGGAGTGATAATGATGGAAAAAGTATATATCGCAGGCGCAATTCCTGAAGTGGGATTAAATTTATTAAAAGAACATTTTGAAGTAGAGATGTATGATGGGGATGGCATTATAGATAAAGAAACGTTAAAAGAAGGCGTTAAAGATGCCTCTGCTTTAGTTAGTTTACTTTCAACAAACGTCGATAAAGAAGTTATTGATAGTGGCAAAAACCTTAAAATTATCACTAATTATGGTGCTGGCTTCAATAATGTAGATATTGATTATGCTAGAGAGAAAAATATAGATGTAACGAATACACCAAAGGCTTCAACAAATGCTACAGCTGATTTAACAATTGGTTTAATTTTAAGTGTAGCACGCAGAATCGTTGAAGGTGACGAACTATCTAGAACTCAAGGATTTGATGGATGGGCACCGCTATTCTTCCGTGGTAGAGAAGTCTCAGGAAAGACGATTGGTATTATCGGTTTAGGAGAAATTGGTGGTGCAGTAGCTAAACGTGCACGTGCATTTGATATGGACGTTCTATATACAGGACCTCATCGTAAAGAAGAAAAAGAACGTGAAATTGGTGCCAAATATGTGGATTTAGATACGTTATTAGAAAATGCTGATTTTATTACAATCAATGCAGCGTATAATCCAGATTTACATCACTTGATCGATACTGCACAATTTAAACAAATGAAATCTACTGCTTACCTTATCAATGTGGGTCGAGGCCCAATAGTAAATGAACAGGCACTTGTTCAAGCTCTTGAAAATAAAGAAATCGAAGGCGCAGCTTTAGACGTTTATGAATTCGAACCAGAAATCACTGATGAACTTAAATCATTTAAGAACATTGTACTCACACCTCATATTGGTAATGCAACATTCGAAGCTAGAGATTTCATGGCTAAAATTGTAGCAAATGATACAATTAAAAAATTAAGCGGTGAAGAACCACAATTCGTCGTAAATAATAAATAGACGATCACTCTAAACAAAAAAGGAGGACGAGAAATCATTAGATACTCCAGCCTCCTTTAATGTATTGGCAGTAGATGTCTGAATTGAAAGTGCGCTTATATCAAGCTTCTCTCAATCCTAGCCATCCTTGCCGGGGCGGAACAACGAAAATAATTTTGCTAAATTATTTTTCTGTTCCGCTCCCATCTTTCTTTTTATTTTTCCTTTGATTTATATAAAAACTTAGTTTGTGCGGATGCGTATGAATTAGGCATCACTTTCATCATTGCATTACGTAATTTAGCAACGAATCGATTACGTTTTTGTGCGACTTTCCCAATCTTTCTAGAACGCTTAATCACTTTAGCAGTGTGTTTAACGCGTAATTTATCATATCTTTCAATCGCTTTATCAAAGTCATATGCTTCTAAGCAGTTAACTAGCACAATCGCATCTTCCATTGCCTGCCCTGCACCTTGTCCCATATTAGGTGTCGTCGCATGAGCTGCATCTCCTAATAATAACGTTCTACCGTAGACAAATGTTTTTAAAGGTTTCATATCATAAATATCATTTAATAAGATGCCTGTCTCACTTTGTTTATCTAATATCTGACGCACCTCATTAGGAAAATGATTAAAGTAAGCTTGCAAATGTGGCTTTCCAAATGTTTGATATTTAGGATCCTTTTCTTTAGCAGGTACAGTAATAAACCAATATGCTTGATTATTAATCAGTGGTACAATGCCCACTCTACCTTTAGTACCCCAATACTCATTCGCCACATGTTCATCTTTAAGTTGAACATCATCTACAAGTCCTCTAAAACAAGTATAGCCTTGATAATTAATTTTAGTAGGCGCTTGCACCGCTTCTCTTACTTTAGAATGAAGCCCATCAGCGCCAATACATAAGTCGAATGCTTCACTCTCTTGTTCTGAAAAATGCACTGTGACTTTAGAATTCGTTTGCTCTAATCCTGTTACAACATGCTCAGTATAAATAGAGGATGGCTGAACATAAGATTTGATGATTTCTAGTAACGATTGACGTGGTAATGTAACATTTAACGTTTGACGTTTTAATTGTGCAGACATTAATTCACGTCCATTTTCATCGTACACATTCATCGCTATCAAATTTTGCCCAGCGTTTTTAATCCCTTTAGCAAGATCATGATTACCCAACTTTTTAAGGACGTTATCGCCTATTCCGATTCCTGCGCTAACCTCACTTAAAGATGCTTTTTTCTCAAACACCTTTACTTCATGACCATGCTCTTCTAAAAGTGCAGCAGCTGTTAATCCGCCAATACCTGCACCTACAATTGCAATTTTCATTCGTATACACCTCAAATTTATCATTCGTTAATATTTTATCATATGTTGTAGTGTTTAAAAGTTCGACTCAGTATTTTAAAAGTTAAATTTTACATATTCATAAAAGGAGGTTAGCAACATCTTTGACCATGTGCTAACCTCTATCTTATTTATAATATTTCTTTCTAATATCTTCTTTTTTAATACCAAACTTATCGTAATACTTCTTCATCATATCAGCTATATTGTCTACCCAATTAATATCACTCGCATATTGATGTTGACCGGGATTCTGCGGGTTCCAACGCATTTGATACAAGTTAAGCTGATTATTTTTAAAGTAATGATATCTTACAAATGATGCACCACCCATAATCGCCTTTTCAGGAGAAGTCCATGATTCTTGTTTGGCATAACTCTTACCTGTATGAACGGCATTTTCATCAAATGCACCAATACCGAAGAAATTATAATAACGATGATGTCCATCTTTCACACCTTTAGCAAGTTCAGACTTACCATTTCCAGTTTCTACTAAGGCGTGACTGATTAAATAAATAATATTGACCTCATACTTATCTTGCGCCTTGATAAACGTTTGACCTTGGTTCTCCAGTATACCTTTACCCTTCAGAATACGATTAACTTCCGCTTCTGACATAGGGACTTTCTCGGAAATGTCCATGTATTTCAATGGATTATCGCCATGTTTAATCTTCATCGCTCGCGCAACATCACTATCTTGTGCATTTACAAATTCGCCATCTTTTTCCTTAGTATTAATGACACCTTCCCCTTTTTGTCTGTCGACAGCTTCATTGAAGGTATATTTTATATCATTTTTAAAAAGGTTAGTATCAAAAATTAGGAAAAGAACCACAAAAATGACTAAAATAGCAATGATTAATAGAGATGTCATGCGAAACTTAGGATTCTTCATCATTTATATCTAACTCCCAAATCACTATTTTGATAAAACGAAATAGGCTATGACAATTGCTATAACAACAATAAAGAATGATACATTAATAGCAATCTTCATACCTGTACGGTCTCTAAACATGACATTAAATATCACTAAACTAATTGCTAAAGATACTGCAAAGAAAGCAATCGCTAGCATGAGTTTAAGCATAATTAAAAATACGATTCCAATAACTAACAAGACATTGGAAGTTATTGCCATGGCTTTCAATATATTAGGATTGATACGCCTTCACTCCTTGAATTTAACTTTTTCATATACATATCATCATACATGAAGTTGAAAGTAAATGTCGACTTAAAAAAAATGGAAGCTGAGATATATTTAATTATCTCAACTTCCTTAAATATATTGCTATTGAACTTTAATCGCGAGACATGCCTTTAAGTAAATTCAACATATAAGTTAAACTACGGTTCATGTCGTCGTCTTTTAGAATACCCATAAGATTTCTAATAGATGTACGTGCATTAGGACTTGCTTGGTTCGCTACATGTAAACCTTTATTCAAGCGATTAAGCATGTCGCTTAAATCTTTTACATTTAGATCTCCAAGTAGGAATACCATTTGCGCCATATTAGATAATAAACCTGTATAAATATCTTTATTTAATTCAACGGCAAACTTATTAATAATCACTTGTCGTGCTTTAAATCCACCATTCAGTGCATCTAAAATTTTCGCTTCATCTAAAGTATTAATTAAACGGATTGCCTTAAGAATACTATCCTTATTCTCTGCAATAGCATCAATGACTTCATTTAAATTTTCGCTCTTAATTTGTTCAGGTGACTTTTTCAGACGTTTAATTTCAGTTATTCTTTCAGCCATTATTTATCACTCTGCTTCCCTGGGAATACGTAATCAGAACGATTCCATTTTTTCTGTACTTGAACACTATATTGTGGATGACGCTGTTTATCTACACGGAAGTTTGTAGGATTCAATGGTGACTTACCACGTTTAGAAATGACTTCCATACGTGCACTTGTACGTTTGTAAGATGGTGTATCTGTGTATTTATCAACGTCACTGTTAGTAAGTAAGTTAATTGCACCCATATCGCCATTTGCCATTGCATCGTTATTCAACGGAATATAAATTTCTTTGCCTTTCACTCGATCTGTAATATGTGCTAACAATGTGGCCTCTCCGGACTCAGAGATAAGTTTAATTTCAGCACCTTCATGTATATCACGATCTTGAGCTAATTCAGGTGAAATTTCAACGAATGCATGTGGCATTTTATATTTAATCATTTCAGTTTGATATGTCATGTTACCTTCATGGAAATGTTCAAGTAAACGTCCATTGTTAACGTGAATATCATATACTTCATCTTCTTTGAAGAAATTATCAAATGTAAGTGGATAAAGTTTTGCTTTTTTATTTTCAAAATTAAATCCATCTAGATAAAGAAGTGGCGTATCCTTACCGTCTTTATCGACAGGCCATTGTAAACTATTGAAACCTTCTAAGCGATCGTAACTTACACCCGCATATGAAGGTGTTAGTCGAGCAATCTCATCCATCACTTCTCCAGGATGACTGTAGTCCCAATTAGCACCAAGTTGATTCGCAATTAATTGGAAGATTTCCCAGTCAGCTTTAGAGTCACCAAGTGAATCTAAAGCTTTATATAAGCGTTGAACACGACGTTCAGTGTTAGTGAAGGTGCCATCTTTTTCTAATGAAGGACTTGCAGGTAATACAACATCTGCATAAGTCGCTGTAAATGTTAAGAATTCATCTTGTACGACCATGAAATCTAACTTTTCAAAGGCAGCCTGAACGAAGTTAATATTAGAGTCAACAATTCCTGTGTCTTCACCGTATAGATATAGTGAGTGAACGTCGCCATTATGGATACCTTCAATCATTTGGTGATTGTCACGACCTGGCGTTGGACTTAATTCCACACCGTATTCTTTCTCAAATTTAGCTCTAATTTCATCGTCAGTTACAAGTTGGTAACCTGGGAATTGGTCTGGCATACTTCCCATATCACTACAACCTTGAACGTTATTATGGCCACGAAGCGGATAAGCGCCCGCACCAGGCTTTCTATAGTTACCAGTTACAAGCAGTAAGTTAGAAATTGCTGTACTTGAGTCACTACCGATATCTTGTTGCGTGATACCCATAGCCCAACAAATTGCAACGGATTCTGCTTTCGCAACTTCATGGGCAAAGCTAATCAAACGCTCTTTAGGAATACCAGTTGTGTCTTCTGCAAATTCCATTGTAAATGGTTCTAGTGATTTATAATATTCATCGAAATAGTCAACCCATTCATCTAAGAATGCCTTATCATGAAGGTCATTATCGATAATATATTTCGTTACAGCACCTAACCATACTAAGTCCGTACCTGGTTTAGGTTGATAGAATGCATCTGCACGTTCGGCCATTTCATGTTTTCTAATATCAAATACATGAGATTTTTGACCAAATAGTTTTTGTGCACGTTTCATTCGTGAAGCAATAACTGGATGTGCTTCAGCAGTATTTGTACCAATTAATACAGTCATTGCTGCTTTTTCTAAATCATCAATACCACCAGCATCGCCACCGATACCGACTGTACGCATTAAACCTTTCGTAGCAGGTGCTTGACAATAACGTGAGCAATTATCTACGTTATTTGTTCCAATCACTTGTCGTGCTAGTTTTTGCATTAAGTAAGATTCTTCGTTCGTAGCTTTTGAAGAGGAAATAAATGATAAGCTATCCGCACCATGTTTCTCTTTAATATTATTGAAGTTATCAGCGATGACTTCTAGCGCTTCATCCCATTCTACTTCATGGAAAGCACCATCTTTTCTAACTAATGGTTTAGTTAAACGTTGATCTGAATTAATATGTCCCCAAGAGAATTTACCTTTAACACATGATGCAATTTTATTTGCAGGTGAATCATGAGATGGTTGAACTTTTAAAATTTCTCTATCTTTTGTCCATACTTCGAATGAGCATCCTACGCCACAATATGTACATACTGTTTTCGTTTTATTGATACGCTCTTTACGCATTTCAGATTCTGAATCAGAAAGCGCTAATAAAGGACCATAACCTGGTTCAGATTTTTTAATTAAATCAATCATTGCTACAAGTGAACCTGGTTCAGTATCAGTCATATATCCAACGTTGCCTTCCATATTCACTTCCATCATCGCATTACATGGACATACTGTGGCACATTGACCACATGACACACATGATGATTCATTAATTGGTACATCATTATCCCAAATCACACGTGGATGTTCACGATCCCAATCAATACTGATTGTTTCGTTCACTTCTACGTCTTGACATGCCTCTACACAACGTCCACATAGGATACATTGGTCAGGGTCATAACGATAAAATGGACCATAATCTTTTTCATAAGGCTTCTCTTTGTATTCATACGTTTGATGTTGAACGCCCCACTCATCCATCGTGTTATGAATTTCACAGTCGCCATTATTATAGTCACATACAGTACAATAAAGCATATGTTTTTCTAATATACGATCTAATGCTTCTTTTTGACTTGATTGAACATCGTCGTTGTTCGTTTTAACATTCATTGGACGGTCGATTGTCGTACCACAAGCACGTGCAATCTCTCCATCAATTTCAACCATACATGTATCACATGTTTGGATTGGTCCCATTGATTCGTTATAACAAATCGCAGGTACGAAAGTATCTCGAGATCGAATGAACTCGAGTAAATTTGTGCCAGGTTCCACAAGATAATCAGTGCCATCTAACGTGACTACTAAATGTTCTTGCATAGGCTTACACCCCATTTATATATTTTTTACCATAATAGACTTTTCATGTTTGCTTTCTCTATCTGAAAAATACCCCACATATATTTCAAGATAGAATTATCTAAATTGTATTACTTTCTATGTAAAAAGTTAAGTGTTTACTAGTATTTTGTATTTTAAAATTATTTAATTGAAAATCAATATCAATTAGGACAATAATTACCTTTTTAGCTACTATAATTATACCTAGTAAAATAACACCTCAAACAAAAAGAAGGCTGGGACATAATTAATTGTCTCAACCTTCTTTAACATATTGGCAGTAGATGTCTGAATTAAAAGTGCGCTTATATCAAGCTTCTTTTAATCCTAGCCATCCTTGCCGGCGGGGCCCCAACACAGAGAATTTCTTTTTAAGAAATTCTACAAACAATGAAAGTTGGGAGAGGGACAACGAAAATAATTTTGCTAAATTATATTTCTGTCCCTCTCCCTCCGAACTGCAGGTAAGCATTTAATAAAGTTTTAAATATCGTACCTCTTTTATAAATCTAGGTTATTTTTTAATAATTGAGTATTTTCATTTTTAGATGAATCACTTGGTACAAAGTAGTATAATCCATCATCTTGAATACCGCCTTCACCATCTAATTGATGACGATTAACTGTTTGATTCGCATCTTTATAGTTCTTTCTAATTAAGTTAAGATCTCCAAGTGTTAAATCTGTTTTTACATTATTTTGTATTTCGTCCATTAATGAATTGAAATGTGTGATTGATGAAGCACTCGACATTTTATTAGCCATCGCTTCTAACACAAGTTGTTGACGTTCTTGTCTACCAAAGTCACCGCCAGCGCCTTCTTCTTTACGACTACGTATGAATTTCATTGCTTCATCGCCATTGACATGTGTCTTTGCTCCCTTTTCAAAATGAAGACCATCAACTGAGAATGTGTCATTACTTACAACATCCACACCACCTAAAACATCAATCATATCATGTAATCCATCCATATCAATGGTTGCATAATGATCAATAGGAACGTTCATTAATTTCTCAAGAGAATTAACTGCCATATTTGGACCACCATAAGCATAGGCATGAGCAATTTTTTCTGTTGTTCCTCTTCCAACAATTTTCGCTTGAGTATCACGAGGTATACTTACTAATTCTGTTTTCTTCTCTTTAGGATTAATTGATAAAATCATGATGGTATCACTACGTTGACCTCCACCTTGCTGTTTACGTTCTGCATCAGAGTCCACACCAAATAAAGCAATTGTAAAAGGGTCTCCATTTTTTAAGTTTACTTTTCCCGAACGTAATTCTGAATGACTTCTATTTAAAGGGTTATGAATTTTATCTCCCGTAATAAATATTTTTGCACCTACATAGATGACTGCAATAACTGTAAGTAAAAATAAAATTCCCACTACCCAAAGAAGAATTTTAGTTGGCAAGCTCATTTTTCTTTTATCTGAACGTCGCATTCCAACCACTCCTTTTCGTTTTATTTCATATTCATATTCTTATTCCATTGATAAGTATATTATAAAATAAAATATTTACTATACATCTGTAGACCTATTCATTGATTTATTTTAGAGGAATAAACAAAAATGAATAATTTTATATATATAATCAAAAAATACCTTAGAAAGATTAAACATCCTTCTAAGGTACCCTTATATCATTTATTTTCTATGTGTAACGGGGTTTATTTTTGATACCCTCTGCCTTTATTCATGATTTCTAGTACTTCTTTATGGCAACCAGGATTACTAATAATAAATGGCCCACCTTGTCCGAAATCAACTTCTCCACCATCTAAGCCTGTCATTTTCAAGCCAAGTTCTTTCGCAAATAAAAATTGAGCTGCAATGTCCCAAGGCTTAGGATTCGTGTTGATGTGTGCCCCAAATTGCCCCTTAATCACTCTTATTGAATCTAAGCCGCATGAGCCAATAATTCTATAACTAAATGACGATTGGAATAGATCTTTAATCGTTTCATCATTCAATACATGAGGGTTAAATGACAGTATCGCATCTGCAATTGATAAGGTTGGAGGAGGTAGTAACGGACTTTGATTTACATATGCACCTTCCCCAGCAATCGCTTTATAAAGTTTGCCATGAGGATAATCATATATATATGAAAGTTGTGGTGCTCCATCTACAAAATATCCTAAAATAATACAATAGTCTTCTTGTTGTTTTACCAAATTAGCTGTTCCATCAATTGGATCCATAATCCATAAATGCCCCTCATAAGGTTGAATATCATCATTATTCTTTTCTTCAGCTAACAATTGATGCGTAGGTAGTTCAGTTTTGAGAAACGCTTGAAAGTGATCTTGAATTTGTTTGTCTACATTTGTAACAAGATCGAATCTATCCTTTTTAGTATCTGTATGCATTTCTTCAATTAACTGAGGTAAAATATCATCTACAATATTTAACCAATTACAAATCAATTGATCTAGTTTTCTTAAATCTTCTGAAACCATTTTTCCACCACCAATTAAATATGTATATGAATCTCCCATAACCCTATATCACTTTTTAAGCAAGGTGATATTGATGAATTGCTCTTCGTTTTGCTTAAATATTATTTTATACGAAATTTACTATTATTTGGAATGGTATTTTGAATTTTATTTTTGAAAAAGAAAAATCGGCTAGTCACGAGCTAGCCGACAAATAGAAAGGAAAGTAAGTAATAAATATTGAAGATGTTTTGATGTAACTTGAACGATTACACAGCTATCTGTTACATAGCTCTACCCCTTTGTCTAATCGCTCCCCCTGTTACAAATAATATACTAACACAATGATTTTTAAATTGTAAGCGTTTTCCAAAAGAAAATTTAGTAATTTTACACTATAACGGTTGAAAAAAGCAGAAAATGTCATCATTGTCGCTTATATGTTATAATAAATGTAATATGTAATGTTTATGGAGGTGACTTTCATTGAATAAATTAGAACGACAAAACCGAATCATTCAGGCTATACAAAATTCTGATAAAATGACCGCTTCGCAACTCGCCAAAGAATTTAATGTTTCTAAAAGAACGATATTAAGAGATATTGATGATTTAGAAGAACAAGGTGTAAAGGTATATGCACAACACGGCAAGCTTGGTGGTTATCAAATTAAAGATGCCCAATCAAAAATTTCTTTATCATTAACTGAAAATCAATTGTCAGCGTTGTTTCTTACACTTAATGAAAGTCAATCTTATTCGACACTTCCTTACCAGTCAGAAATTCAATCTATTATTAAACAATGTTTAAATTTGCCTCAAACAAGATTAAGAAAACTATTAAAGAAAATGGATTACTATATCAAATTTGAAGAAAGCACTAATGTCACACTACCTCAGTTATTTTCAGATATTTTGATTTATTGTACTGAGCGTAATGTCATGCTCGTAGATTATTTGGAAAATGAGAGAATGCAAGCAGAAAATGTCATCTTTATAGGCTTATTATGCAAATATGGACAATGGAATGCTGTCATATTCGATATAGGCCGAGGGCATACACGCGAGCTACCGATTATGGACATTCAAGACATTTCTTATTCCTTTGAAAAGACCATTAAAACGCAAGATATTTCAATCGACAATTACCAGCAATTTTTAAACCCAGCCGACACTACAAATTAAACAGTGTCAGCTGGGCTATAAATAAATTATTTATAAAAAATGGTCCAAACTGTATATATAAATGAAACGAGATTATTTAACATATGTAAACCTATTGAAGCCGCTAAATTTCTCCCTGAAATCAAATAAACAAACACAAGAGACAATGCTAGAATAAAATATGCTCCAAATTCAAATGGCGATTTAGCATCAGTGACATGAATCAAAGTAAATGTTATCGCTGAGACAATCCCCATAACGATAAAATTAAATTTCTTCCCTAATTCTCCTATAATTATATGTCTGAATACTAATTCTTCAACTACTGGACCTGCGATAACAATCATTAAAAATGCAAATGGAATAAATGCATGTGTCTCAAACAATTGATCTAATGCCATTTCATTCTGTGTATCTGAATACTGCAAATGTTTAGGTAAGAATTGCATTAAATAATCATATAAATTTGATAATCCAAGTGCTATTAAAAATACGATAATAATGATAAACCAACGCTTTTTTAGATATGTGATCCCCTTCTTAAATCTTTCACTAAAAGTATGTATATGTAAAAAATAAAATACAAAAATGACAACCACATAAGCCATCAGTTGACCTAGTGTTCCTATCATAGCTAATTGTAACTCAGATATATGTCCGAAATAGAGCCAACCTAATGCTAAACCTGCATAGCTAAATATAAATAATCCAACAAGTGCTATAGGTATTAGATTTAAATCTCTCCACGCAATATCACTCCATTTATATTTTTTCTTTCTTTCATTCGCTTTCATTCACGTATCCCTTTCTTTTTACAAATTTATGTTCAAAATTAAATATTATTGGAGGTACTATGAATTATTTAGAAACCACACAACATATCAAACTGCAAATTGTAAATCTGCTCACTTTGAGTGAAACTGCTAAATATTATGCACTCATTCATCATAACAAATTTGAAGAAACTTTGAACGCATTTAATCAAAATGTTGAAACGGAACATCAATGGGTTGAAGATCATAAAGCTATCTTAGGCACCACTCCTGAATTTGCTACCTACTATGAGGTCATACAGCAATTACATATCCATCCCCTTTTGACTGTTACTCAAGGTGATATACTTTTTTATATCAATACGAAACAAATACTATTGTATGAACAACTTTTAAAAATAGATCATCAATATCAAGTAACTCCCCACAACATTTCAAATAAACATTAATCATTTACTCCACAAAATTGTACTTATTTTTATTTTATACTACTTAAGAAACAAAATACTTTAAATTTTATTGTTATATTATTTAAATTATACCTCAAATTGTAAACCTTTCTTAATAGCGTTATAATCGGTACTGATTAAGTAGTACAAAGGAGTGTTAGATGTGCTTGGCTTTTCAGTATATTTAGGTAAAGCATTAGATAAAGAATACATTCTAGATATGGCATCATTGGGATATCGTACGATTTTCACGTCTTTACAAATTCCTGAAGAAAGTAAGCACCATCAGTTGGCATATCTGGGAGAATTATGTCAGCTTTTATCTTCATATGACATCACTTATATTATTGATGTTAATCCTTCTTTGCTTAATCAATCATTATACAGTTATTTAAATCAATTGCCTCATGGGGCTTTTACGATACGCATTGATGATCAATTGAATGTTGACCTTATTGATGAGGTACAAAGTCATGGATTCCAATGTTGCTTAAATGCAAGCACGATCACTCAAGAGATGTTGGAACGTATATATGAACATGATCATCAGAGACAATTAATTTACTGTCATAATTACTATCCACGACCTGACACAGGTCTTTCACGCTCTTTTATTGACAATAAAAATCAACTTATTCATGTCTACGATAAACATGCTAAAATATATGCCTTTATTCCAGGTACAGAATTAAGAGGTCCTCTTTTTAAAGGATTACCTACTATAGAATCACATCGCTCAGCACATCCATTAATTTCAGCTTATGAGTTACAGAACAGTGGTGTAGCTCACATTGTAATTGGTGATAGTGCTATAAGTATCGCTCTAGCACAGCAATTGTCTGATATGGTATTCAATCGTCACTTTACAATACATCTCAAAGATTTGGATGCTTCATTTTCAAAAAGAATTCTACGAACACATACATCACGTATTGATGCACCCAAGCATCTTATTCGTTCTCAATATTCTCGAGCAAACAATGATGAAGATATTAAGCCAATCGGTACAAAACAACGAAATGTTGGAGACGTTACAGTAGATAATCAACTTAACGGGAGATATGAAGGGGAAATTCAAGTAGTGAAAACAATGCTTCAAGGGCATCCACATATTAACCGTATCGCTCGTATAAGCGATGATGACCTCCCATTGTTAACACTGATACAGCCTGGGGATACTTTCAAATTTATATACGAAGGAGAATGACAATGAAGCGTTTAACCACCGAAACACGAAATACTCAGACGATGCATTTAGATGAAATGGATATTCAAGATGCTTTAAGAACAATGAATCTGGAAGATCAAAATGTACCTAAAGCCATTGAATCGGTTCTTCCTCAATTAACACAAGTGATAGAAAGTGCCATTCAACGCTTTAATCATGGCGGTCGCATTATTTATATCGGTGCAGGTACAAGTGGTAGACTCGGCGTTTTAGATGCAGCTGAATGTGTGCCGACTTTTAATACACGTCCTGAGGAAGTCGTGGGTATTATCGCAGGTGGCCAAGAAGCAATGATGGTTGCAGTAGAAGGTGCTGAAGATAATATCGAACAAGGTGCACAAGATTTAAAGGATATTCATTTAAATGATAAAGACATTGTCATTGGTATTTCTGCGAGCGGTCGTACACCATACGTTAAAGGCGCGCTCAACTTTGCAAATGACATTCAAGCTGATACAGTTGCCCTTTCATGTAATGCTCAGAGCGAAATCAGTAAATGTGCCAACCATGTCTTAGAAATAAATGTAGGCCCAGAAGTATTAACAGGCTCTACTCGATTGAAATCTGGCACCGCACAAAAGCTTGTGTTGAATATGATTTCTACTATGACCATGATTGGTGTAGGAAAAGTATATGATAACTTAATGGTTGATTTGCGACCAACTAACAAGAAATTAGTCAACCGTTCTATCCGCATTATTCAAGATATTTGTGATTTAAGTGAGCAAGATGCACAAAACTTGTATGATGAAGCGGGACATCATATTAAAACTGCAGTTGTCATGCATTTATGTAATACGACTAAAAAAGACGCTAAATTGCGTTTAGAAAAGAGTAATGGAGTGATTAAGCAAGCCATCAACGCTTAAGGGAGGAATTTCCATGAGTAAAGAAGAACGTCTTGCTAAAGATATTACTCATGCAGTGGGCGGTATCAATAATATTGATGATATTATCCACTGTATGACACGTATTCGAATTAAAATTCATGATTACGATCAAGTCAATTATGATGAATTAAAAGGTATCGATGGTGTTTTAGGTGTCGTTGAGGATGAACGTCTTCAAGTCGTCGTTGGCCCTGGTATTGTGAACAAAGTCGCGAACTATATGGCTGACGAGAGCGGCGCACCATTAGGTAAAGATACTGCTAACTCTGAAAATAAAAGTTATAAAACACAAGCTGAAGAACGCGCTCGTGAAAATAAACAGAATTTTCAAAGTCATCGTAAACAAAGCAAATGGAACAAAGTTTTAAAGTCTATCGCTAACATTTTCATACCTTTAATCCCAGCCTTTATTGGTGCCGGATTAATTGGTGGGATTGCAGCGATATTAAATAATTTATTAACCGCTGGTGCGATATCTGGAGATTGGATCAAACAAGTTGTAGCAGTATTAAATGTCATCAAAGACGGTATGCTTACATACTTAGCCATCTTCACAGGTATCAACGCAGCGAAAGTATTTGGCGCTACACCTGGACTAGGCGGTGTTATTGGTGGTGCGACATTACTTACAGGAATTACAGATGAGAATCCAATTAAAAATATCTTTACCGGAGAACATTTAATCGCTGGTCAAGGCGGTATCATTGGTGTTATCTTTGCTGTTTGGCTACTCAGTTTAGTTGAAAAGAGATTACATAAAGTGGTCCCTAACTCAATTGATATTATTGTGACGCCAACGATTTCTCTATTAATAATTGGATTATTAACTATATTTATCATCATGCCACTCGCTGGATTTATCTCAGATGGACTTGTCCACGTGATTAATTGGGTGATTGGTGTAGGTGGCATATTTAGTGGTTTCATTATTGGTGCATTTTTCTTACCTCTCGTTATGTTAGGTTTGCACCATATTTTCACGCCAATTCATATTGAATTAATTAATAAAACGGGATCTACGTATTTATTACCTATTGCTGCAATGTCAGGTGCTGGCCAAGTGGGGGCTGCATTAGCGCTATGGGTAAGATGTCGTAAAAACCAAAAATTACGCAACACTTTAAAAGGTGCCCTTCCAGTTGGATTCTTGGGCATCGGCGAACCTTTAATCTACGGGGTGACATTGCCGTTAGGTCGACCATTCTTTACTGCATGTATTGGCGGCGGTATTGGTGGCGCTGTAGTTGGAGGTATTGGTCATATCGGTGCTACTGCTGTGGGGCCTAGTGGTATCTCACTATTACCATTAATTGCAAATAATATGTACCTCGGTTATATTGCCGGCTTACTTGCTGCATATGCTGGAGGATTCATTTTCACTTATTTCTTTGGTACGACTAAGGAAATGAGAAATTCTGATCAAATGGGTGATTAAATTGCCAAACATTTTGAATGAAATTGACAACCAGTACCCCTACCTCACAAAAAATGAAAAAAAGATTGCTCAATTCATATTGAATTCACCTCACAAAGTGGTGAATATGAATTCACAAGATATAGCTGAAACTTTGAATACCAGTCCTTCATCGATTATTAGATTTAGTAAAAAAATTACTGAAGGCGGATTTCACGAATTAAAAATTGGTCTTTCAAAGTTTCTACCTAAAGAGGCGTCTGTGTATAATGTAGAACTTGTAGACAATGAAAACACTGACTCTCTTAAAAAGAAGATGCATTCACGGGCTAAAGGTGCACTTAATAATGCGAATGAAAAAATTGACGATAAGATTATCGATCAGATATGCGACTTATTTAAACAAGCCGAGACGATTTTTATCTATGGTTATGGCGCATCATTTGTTGTAGCTACAGATTTATATCAAAAGTTGTCACGCATTGGTTTAAATATTCAACTTGTACAAGAAACACACATTTTCACAACGATGTTAGCAACTCATAACGCTAAAGATTGTGTTGTGTTTATAACAAATAATGGTATGCAAAGTGAAATGCGTTCCATTGCTAAGGTTGTATCTGATTATCATATTCCTGTGGTAACAATCACAAGTACGTCAGATAACCCTGTTGCCAAGCGATCTGATATTATTTTATCTTATGGTCAAACGGATGAAAATGAAATGCGCATGGGTGCTACCACTTCTTTATTTGCACAAATGTTTACAATAGATGTACTTTATTATCGTTACATCGCATTGAATTACCAGTCATCATTAGATTTCATTACTCAATCTAAAATGGCTTTAGATAATTATCGAAAGCATTTATCAAATATTGAATTTAAACATTAGACAAATAGAAAAAGCGATTCGTCATACTTAAAATTTCTTAAGAGAAAATGTATGAACGAATCGCTTTTTCATTTTATTAATCAGACATTTATATTTTATTGACGTTCTTGCGTCATTCTAGCTTTCTTTGCATGTTGATCTTTTTTATTATAGCGAATGAAATAATAAAGTGTCACAAAAGCTAAAAATACGATACCTATTACAACAGAGACAACTGTTTCTTTATTAAATAACATGCCTATGAGTACCAAAATCAAAAACGCAATTGTTAAGTAGTTCGCAAACGCGCCTCCTGGCATTTTGAAAGGATGTTGTTTCACTTCTTCAGGATGTAATTTTCTAAAGCGTAAATGACTAAATAAAATCATAAACCATGGAATCATACCAGGTAAGATTGAAGCACTATATACGTATACGAAAATACTATCTGCCCCTTTAATCAATAAAGGAAGAATAACATTTAATAAGGCTCCAATTAAAATACCAATTGAAACTGCTAATACTGTGTAGAATGGTACACCATTTTTCATTACTTTAGAGAAAATCTTAGGCATTTGACCATGTCTAGATAATGTATAAATCATACGACTGGCACTGAAGATACCAGAGTTACATCCTGATAATGCCGCTGTTAATACAACAAAGTTAATTAAACCAGCTGCGAATGTAATTCCAACTTTGGCAAATGTAGCTACAAATGGACTTCCGATATCCCCTAATTTGTCCCAAGGATAAACAGAAACGATGACAAAAATTGCACCAAGGTAGAAGATTAAAATTCTCCAAATCACCCCATTGACTGCCTTAACAATATTCTTTTGAGGATTTTTAGTTTCACCTGCTGAAATACCAATAAGTTCAACACCTTGATATGAACCGATAACAATTGATAAGGCGAAGAAGAATCCAACAATACCATTTGGCATAAATCCACCGTGTGTCCATAAGTTAGAAATACCTACTGCATGTCCACCATTTCCAATTCCAAATAAGATAAGTCCAAAACCTGCAATAATCATTAAAATAATTGTAACGACTTTAATTAATGCAAACCAGAATTCAAATTCACCAAAGGCTTTAACTGAAACTAAGTTTGCTCCCATTAATAATGCAACTGCAACAATTCCCGGTATCCAGTTTGGTAAGTTTGGGAACCAATAGTTCATATACTCACCCACCGCGATAACCTCACTCATCCCTACAACTACCCATTGGAAGATATTACTCCATGCTGTCATATAACCAGCCGCTGGATGGATATAGTCACTTGCAAATGTTGCAAATGATCCTGTCGTAGGATTGATATAAATCATTTCCCCCATTGCTCTCATGATTAAGAATAAAAAGATGCCTGCAATTAGATATGCAAGAATAACTGATGGGCCAGTCCATTTAATAGTACTAGTCGCACCCATGAAAAGACCGACACCGATTGTTCCACCAAGTGCAATCATTTGCATTTGACGTGCACTTAGTCCCCTTTGTAATTCATTATTTTCCATAATTTTACCCCATCTCTAAATCTAGATTATTATTTTAATGATAATCTTATTTTCGTAATTATACTACAAATTGACGAAATTGAAACAAAATTTTTACAATTTATTGAAATCGCTTACAAAACTATAATAGCAACCTTTTTGATTTTTGAAAATACCTATTTTGATTATTTTTCTGAAAATTAAATCTATTAAAGCGACTAAGCCTTCAATCTGTTGGTCGATGAGATTGTTAAATATTTATTGCGTTTCAATGTGTTGATTATCAATATGGAACTTACTTAAGTTTTTATAAATAGATTGATGATATCACTACATAAATGGTTTCATTCTAAATGACTGAGTGAGTGTGATATACTTTCTTTAAATAGTTAAAGGAGATTGATTATGGATAAAGCACTTATACAACGTGCAATCAAAGTTGCTTTGATTTTTATGATTGTGTTTTTCTTACTAAATTATTTTACTATGAAGCATTCTGATTTAATGCATGTTGTGGGTCGTACGCTTTTAGCAACACTGGCTTTCTTCATCATTTATATAGTGGCTTTTACAATCTTAAGTTCTGATGAACGTAAAATGATTTACGGTACTACCCTTCCAATATCATTAGTCATTTGCTTGCTTATTGGAACATTTTTCTTTACAACGCAAATAGGCGTGATAAGTGGCTTAATTATTGGAATCGTAGCAGGAATCATATGGGAACTGATTAAGAGAAGAAAAAATGGAGGTCATTTGTCATGACAATTATTATTGGCGTTGTGATTTTAATATTATTAATCATCAGCTTAGTGCCTAATTATCAAGCGATGAAATTAGCTAAAAATCAAGGTCAAAAATCTACTCGATATACTATAATGGTGGGAATTGATTTAGTTTTAATTGTACTCATACTCGTCACGTTAATTCTAAAATTAACCACATAATCTAATGTATGTTTAAGTTAGTTACATACTCAATATCAAATTCAAATTAATAGCTCTAAGATCATTTCTTTATGAGATACACCTTAAAAGTTGGACTAAATAATCTAACTTAAGTGCGTTCTGGACATTAAAGAAGTGTCTTAGAGCTTATTTCATATCGCTATTTTGTTTATCTAGGAATAACTAAACGTTTTATCTTATCTTCTAAGTTATTTTATAGTCTTCCCTGTAATAGAAGAAAGTATCCTATCGTTGCAAGGATAAGGTAAACAATAGAACCAATGATAAATGATCTAAGTTGTACGTGAAATGGTGTTCTTTTATTAAATATAGGTCCTAATATGAGGTTCCCTATGGCTAAGATGATAGGTCCTGCTATAAAGAATAGTATGGTATAACCCACGTTATGTGCCTCCTATTTATTTTCAAATAATTGCGTCACGATATCTTCAAGTGACATGTCCTTACCAACATAATTCACGGTTGAAAAGTCTTGATGCGCAGTCATCACATTTGTATTTACGACAACATCTAATCCTGCCATCATAGCAGCTGTTGCCCCGTTCACTGAGTCTTCAATTGCTAAACAAACAGTTGGATTATAGTTTAATTGCTGGACAGCTGTTAAATAAGGTTCTGGGTCAGGCTTAACGTTCTCGACATCTTCCCTACCTACGATCACATCAATATAGTCGTCTAAACCTAACTTTTTAAATGTTGGCAATATATCTTCTCTATAACTACTCGTTGCAATTGCCATCGGAATATGTCGTTGTTTGAGATAGTTCATTAACGCTTTAATCGTGTCGATGATAGGTAAATCTCCACTGGTTTCATGATGTTCCTGATAAATTTTCTCTTTCTTATCTAAACCAATCGCAGTTTCTAAGTGATTATGTAAATCTGTAGCTGCGCCACCTATTGATTGTCTATAGAAATCAATAGAAATCGGTTCGACTTTATGAAACTTAAGATGTTTATTAATTGTCTCAAATAAATGACGTTCTGTATCAATAATAGTTCCATCAAAGTCAAAGATCACTGCTCTATACATCTTTTTTTCTCCTTTTTTAATCACTGTTATTACACATACTAACACAAACAACGCCTACTGTTACTAGATGAACTGTAGACGTTGTTTTCAAAATTAAATCACTGATTAACGTTTTGACCAATATTTAGCAAGTATAGGTCCTGAAATATTATGTATAAAACTAAACACTGCGCCTGGAACAGCAGCTAACGGACTGAAATGGACTGTCGCTAATGAAACAGCGAGACCTGAATTTTGCATACCCACTTCAATTGCCACTGCTTTTTTATCTCTACGTTCTAGTTTAAATATGTGTGCTAAAACAAAACCAATCGTATAACCTAAAACATTATGAAGAATTACAACTAAGAATATAAGAAATCCTGTTTTAACAATTTGATCCTTACTTCCACCAACGACTGATGCAAGAATAAGTGAAATAGCAACAACAGAAATAATAGGCAAAGCTGTAGCAGTTTTTTCCGCAACTTTCTTTGCAAGTCTTTGGAAAATGAACCCTATAACTATAGGGATCAAAACAACTTGAACGACTGACCAAAACATACTCATAAATGAAACCTTTAGCCATTCGTGCGCAAATAGATAAATTAATGCAGGAGTAACTATTGGAGCAAGAAGTGTTGAAACGCTAGTGATTGCGACTGATAAGGCCACATTAGCATTTGCTAAATAACTCATAACATTACTTGACGTTCCTCCAGGGCAACACCCAACTAAAATAACGCCTATTGCAATTTCTGAAGGTAAATTAAACGCCTTAGCTATCAAAAAAGCTAGTGAAGGCATTATTGTAAATTGTAAAATGACTCCTATAATGACTGGTCTAGGTGATTTAAAAACGATTTTAAAATCTTTAGGACTTATAGTCATTCCCATTCCCAACATAACAATTCCTAAGAGATACGGTACAAACGATCCTAAACCAGCAAATTGTTGGGGGAACATCAAACCAATGATAGCTGCTAAAATCATCCACAATAAAAAAGTTTTAGTCGTAAACTGACTTATTTTATTTAACATGAAGAACACTTCCCTTAATACAATGATTTCAAATATTATCATAGGAAGTCATTTATCTCAATATTTTTTCAGAATATTCATTAAATTAAGCGGTAAAAACTCTATTTTTTATAAATTTTGTTAAGAAAAGATTACAAAAGAATAAATTTTAACTTCGTTCAAAAGTCTTAGTGAATATACAAAAAAAGAGTGGTACAATCTATTTAAACGGACAACGTACGCTTTTGTTTTACGCTAGTTTGATACCTATATAAAGAATGTTAAAGATTGGGAGGTCATAACATGTTGATTGATAAATTTGAAACCTACATTATCAATATTGCAGGTTTGAAATCTCGCTCAACGCGAAAAAAATTAACTCATTTGTGTAAAGAAATAAAATTCTGTGAGTCATTACAATTTTCTATATTCAAACAAAATAACATGTATGCTTTAGAGGTGAGCCTACCTAAGCAACAATTACCTTATTTAATTAGTTTTTTAAGCTTCCATAATTATTCTATTTATCAAATTTTATCTCCTAAGCATGTCGATGAACTTCTTGATTCTGAACATCTTTATCAATCAGCCAAACGATTTGATTTAGCTATCGACGGATTACAAGATCCTTTTATTAAAGATAAAGTGATTGATATCATGAATATGTTTGCTAATCATCATGATGTTAACTATACATTAAATAATAATTGTGCGAGTGTGTTATGTGCTCCTGAGGTGTTCACGCAATTACTTCATACTATTGCAACACGTAATATTGATATTTTATCTGCAAGTTATCGTGCTAAGATGTTGCATAAGGCACGTATTTCATAAATGTACCATCCAGTGAATAGTCACTGGATTTTTTAATATAAACAATCAGTTTTGGATATAATGTCTCAAAAAATAATAGCAGTAAGATGATTTCAATTACGAATCTTCTTACTGCTACTTTTATATTCAAAACTCACTAATCATTTTTTTCATCAAAAACTAAGTGTTCAAATGCTTCTCGTACTTGAGGTACGGTCATACCCACAACAACTTGGACATTTTTGCCACTCTTCACTAAGCCGTGTGCCATTTGGTCATGAGTAAAGTAACCACTATCTTCTACTTTAGATTCATCATTTACTGTTAAGCGTAAACGTGTGGTACAGTTTGTCACATCTTTAATATTTTCTTTTCCACCTAAACCTTCTAGGTAGTAGTATGCTTTCGCTTCATATTCATTACTTGGCGTAAATCCTGAATTGTCAGTATTACCTTCACCCTTTTTCTCTTTATAATCTTTTTTAGAGAAAAGTTTAACTTCTTCTTCAGCACGACGACCTGGCAATGGAATATCGAATTTTAAGATCAAGAATCTAAATACAAAGAAGTAAATTCCTGAGAATATTAAACCAATCACAACTTGTGCAACATATGTCATCCAGTGATTTTGGCCTAATGGAATCCAGTTTGTAGCGATAAAGTCTAATAATCCTCCGCCCATATTTCCCACAACACCAAAGCCATACATGATTGTATCCATTGTAGCAGCTAATAATGCGTGAATGACAAATAAATATGGTGCGATAAATAAGAATGTAAATTCTAAAGGTTCTGTAATACCAACCACTACTGCAGTTAACGTAGCAGGAATTAATAATGCTGCTACTTTTTTGCGGTTTGCTTTAGGCGTCGTAGAATACATTGCTAAAGCAATACCAATAGCACCAAAGACTTTACCATTACCTTGCAACATAAAGCCATAATGGAATTGATCTTTTAATGGTTTGCTACTTTCTGCAAATTGATTTAAGTGTCTAAACCATTCAGCTTTTAATCCATCTTTTGCAACGACAGGACCAACTTCAATAGGTGCGTAAATAAAGTGATGCAATCCTGTTGGGATTAACACACGTTCTAAGAAATGATACAACCAAACACCAATATAACCAGATCCAATAATGAAATGTTGTACAGATTCAATACCATTTTGAATCGTTGGCCATACAACGCAAGTAATTGCAGCAATCGGTAACATAACAAAGAATGAAATTGTTACAACAAATGTTAAGCCTTGGAATACACCTAACATCTCAGGCAATTTCTTACTATAATATCTATTATGTATCCATGTCACAATGGCTGAAATAATGATAGCACCTAAGATGTTTGTATCTAACGTTTCAATCCCTGCAATTGCTTTTAAACCTGTGACATTTTCTACGCCTTTTTTAAGATTTGCGCCAAAGGTATGAGGCCATTGCGTTAAAATTGCATTAATAAATGTGTTGAACATCAAATAACCCATTAATGCGGCTAAACCAGCATGACCAGGAGCCTTTTTCGCTAAAGATAAAGGCAAACCAACAACGAATACAATTTCCATATGATTAAAGATAACCCAGCCACCAGATTCAATGACTGACCAGAATTTAAACCAGAATGTATGTTGATCTGCAAGTCCACCCATAATTGTTGGATTTTTGAAAAGTGTTGCAAAACCGAGTACGATACCGAAAAATGCAAACATTAATACTGGAACAATCATCGCACTACCAAAACGTTTAATTGCGTTCATAATTAAAACCTCCACATCCCATATGATTGTTTCACTTTAACTCCCTCTATCATCTTTTAATGGTGAAACTTTATAAAAATAAATAACTTAATTTCAATATATAGTAAACGCTTACATTACTACAATGACGTTGACGGATTTTGAAACTATTTTGTATAATCAGATTATATTTTCATTGTGCGGAAATTTTTTCAATAAATAATATTGAGGTGTTGAGATGATATTAGATGAACGTGTAAATTCTAATTTCGATAATTTAAATGATAACGATATACAAATCGCACATTATGTAAATACACATATCGAAGACTGTAAAAATATGAAAATTCAAGATTTAGCTATACATACGCATGCTTCTAATGCGACGATTCATCGTTTCACACGTAAGTTAGGATTTGATGGTTATAGTGACTTTAAATCCTTTTTAAAATTTGAAAATGAAAAGAAAAATCAACTCCCCTCTGATTTAATTGAACAATTCAAACAAGAAATTGAGAACACCTTTAGTTATCTCGATCGTGTAGATTATAATTTATTAACGAGCAAAATGCACGAAGCAACAACAATCTATTTATATGGCACCGGTCGTGCTCAAATGAATGTGGCAGAAGAAGCGCAACGTATTTTACTGACCATGCACAAAAATATCATTCTTCTTCACGATATTCATGAATTAAAAATGGTTTTAAATAAAACTGTTCCCAAAGATTTGTTCTTTATTATTTCATTATCTGGGGAAACTTATCAGTTAACAGAAGTAACACAACTACTTCAATTAAGACAAAAGTATTTCATTTCCGTCACGACGATGAAGGATAATTCCTTGGCACAACAAGCAAATTATAATGTTTATGTATCTAGTAATACGTTTTACTTAAATGATGGTACAGATTATTCAAGTTTTATCAGTTATCACATCTTTTTCGAAACACTTTTAAGAAAATATAATGAACGCAAAGAGAAAAATGAATTAACATAAAAAAATCGCAAGCAATCGTAGTAAGGTCAACATGCTTACTACACTAATGCTTGCGATTTTATTAAGTATGACTTTGTTGTTCTTCACGTTCTTCTAGAACATTTTGCATCTGATCAATCATTAATTCAAATCCATGTGCTGTTGAATCATGATATTCTTTTTTCTTTTGTTTATACTCCAATGTAGTTAAACGTCTTTCTTTCTCAACTAATGAGCGATAGTAGAAGAGCATTTGAGTGCCACCATTTTCACGTTCGAAGAATTCCACTTCGATAATATCCTCTTCTTCACTCAATCCTGGCATGCCAATTGTCATCTTCACATACTCATCTAACACTAGTTCCTTGTATGTACCTTCAATCACATTTTGTTTGCCATTTCTACGGTCTACAATTCGATACTGTCCGCCTTCTTGAATATCCGCTTCAAAAGATTGATTTGTACGTTGCGTAGTCATAAACCATTGTTTGAGAAGCTCTTCTTTCGTCCACGCTTCATACACTACTTCTGGAGTAAATTTTAATAATCGTTCAATGTCGATTTCTACGTGTTCATTCTCTACATTATATTTTGCCACTATCTTTCACCTACTTTCACTCTTAATTCTATTCTAACGTATTTAAGCTATGTCACAAACTATGAATGCTCTTAATATTAAAAAGAAGCTAAAAACGACTGAGCACTTTTAGCCTCCTTCAATTTTGCTATTTACTTTTTGGATTTATGGTCCAGTCGTGGGACCCTCAAAATAATCGCTACTAAGCCACATACGCCAAGTAAAATCGGATAGATACTGTATGGAACAAGTAAAAATGGAGATATACCTGCTACGCCAGCTGCTGAAATCACTTGAGGACTATACGGTAATAATCCTTGGAAACAACCACCAAAAATATCTAGTATACTTGCTGATTTCCTAGGATCAACATCATATTCATCTGCAATATTTTTAGCTAACGGTCCTGCCATAATAATAGAAATCGTATTATTAGCAGTAGAAATATCAGCCGCACTCACTAAACTAGCAATGCCTAATTCAGCACCACGTTTTGATTTCACTTTAGAACGGACGAATTGTAGTAACCAATCTATACCGCCATTGTGTTGAATAATACCTACGAGTCCACCTATGAGTAAGGCTATCATTGCAATATCTTCCATACCAATAATCCCTTTAGATACAGCACTAAGTAGCCCTTTCCAACCGAATGAGCCATCTATTAATCCAATCACACCTGCTAACGCTGTACCGCCGATTAATACAATAATGACGTTGACCCCTATGAGCGCAAGAATTAATACTAATAAGTATGGAATGACTTTGAATAAGTTATAGTCATAATTTTTAGCATGATCAATTGAAATACCATTAGTTAATAAGAACAGAATAATAATTGTCAGGATTGCTCCAGGCAAGACAATTTTAAAATTAACTCTAAATTTATCACTCATTTTAGTTCTTTGGGTCCTAACAGCAGCAATCGTTGTATCTGAAATCATTGAAAGGTTATCTCCAAACATCGCACCACCAACAACTGTAGCCATCGCTAAAGCTGCAGGCACATCCGTAGCTTGAGCAAATCCAAAACCTACTGGCGCAATGGCAGCTACTGTACCCACAGACGTTCCCATTGAAATAGACACAAACATACATATCACAAATAATCCTACTATGATTAAATTCTGTGGGATAAGTGATAATCCTAAGTTAACTGTGGATGTGACACCGCCCATTTTTTCTGCTGTAGTTGAAAAGGCACCCGCTAAAATGAAGATCAACATCATCAAAATAATATTCGAATGTCCAGCACCTTTTGTAAATACTTCTACCTTCTTAGCGAAGGATTCCTTTCTATTCATAAGTAAGGCAACAATTACTGTAATTGTGATCGCTACATTTAAAGGCATCGTTGTGAAATCGCCAGAAACGATTCCCACGCCTAGAAATAGTAATACAAATAGAAGTAATGGGAGTAGCGCCCATGCGTTACCTTTCTTTATTTTCTCCATTATTCAACCTACTTTCCATAAAAATAGGAGCGAAACAGAAATCTGATTCTCAAAGAACGATTTCGGCATCCCGCTCCCATCTTGTAATGCTTGTAGAACTTCATTAATGAAATTCTCTATCTTGAGACTTGGCGCCAAGGATCATTAAGATTGTAAGTCATTGTATACGATACAACATTGCAGAAACTTCTTTGTCCAGCTCTCAACTTATCTTGATAAGCTACGCGAATTGTGTCTAACATTACAAGATTATAGTTACAACGTCAATACTTAAAATACATAGCTTTTTAAAAATTATTCTTCAATACGCGTCGTAAAATATTTTTCATAAATTGATAAGGCAATAGCGACTATAATTAATAATGCTATTGATACGCCAAATAAAATCCACCATTTTAAATACAAACTCAAAATGATAAGTAAAATACTCATTACCGTTGTGATAATTGAAGTTATTTTAAATATTTTTTCAGTGCGATGTGACACAACCTTATAGTCAGCCATACTTGTATCGTTTATATATTTTTCTTGCTTCCCTTTTTTATCATCAATAATTTTAAGTTTATATTCTAGGTAAAGTGTAATTAAACCAGTCAATAACACTATAAAAAATACAGTAGGAAAGGTAATATGTCTTAAAATCACCCATGAAAACATACCCAAATAAACGATAGCGGCTATCGCTCCTAATATACGATCAATAATGGGGTGAATCCAAATCATGCCCTTTGTTATATTTTCATTAACTAAATAAAGATTGACTAAAACGTTATATATACAAAGTACAAGAAATATTGAAATCGTAATAATTGGATTATAATTAAATATTATGATGCTACCTATTCCTATAGTTAATAAAATGTAAGGTAAAAATCTAATTAAGAATGTTCTCACGCAGTATCACCTTGTTCTTTTTATTTGCCCATCATCTTACTTAGAACCATTATCCTTACATACATGGTACATGAAATCATCTGCGTTTATCAAATCGCTTCCATTCGCTTCAATTGAGGAAAATGCCACACTTTCTACTCAAAACAAACTGGCACCTCTATCAAAGTAAAAAAGCTCCTAAAATGAATTTTAAATTCTTCATTTTAGGAACTCGAATGACATTGTTGAATGATAATTTAATAAAAACGGTGTCCGTAACCTTTTAGTCGATTTGTGTACCGCCAGTGACACCAAACACTTGTCCTGTAGTATAGCTAGAATCCTCTGAAGCTAGCAATACATATGTGCCTGAGAGCTCTACGGGTTGACCTGCACGTCCAAGAGGTGTTTGTTGGCCAAATTGAGGTATAGCACTTTGTGGTTGTCCGCCTGTAATTTGAAGTGGTGACCAGAATGGACCAGGTGCCACACAGTTTACTCTAATTCCTTTTGCGCCAAGTTCTTCTGAAAAACTTTTCGTTAATGAAATAATAGCAGCCTTTGATGCAGCGTAATCATGTAGTATCGGACTTGGGTTATAACCTTGGACGGATGACGTTGTAGTAATTGATGCGCCTGGTTTTAAGTATTCTAAAGCTTTTTGAACAGTCCAGAACACAGGATAAACATTCGTTTCAAACGTTTCCGCAAATGCTTCTGTATTAAACCCATGGATATCATCATGATATTGTTGATGGCCCGCAACTAAAGTAACATTGTCTAAACCGCCTAATTTAATATAGGCTGTTTCAACCATATCGTAGTTAAATTGTTCATCTCTTAAATCACCAGGAATAAGGATAGCTGTTTGTCCAACACCCTCAATCACTTGTTTCACTTCTTGTGCATCATCTTCTTCACTAGGTAAATAGTTAATAGCGACATCTGCGCCTTCTTTGGCATAGGCTATTGCAGCAGCGCGTCCGATTGCAGAATCACCACCAGTGACTAACATCTTATAACCTTTTAATCTCCCATGCCCATCATAGGATGTTTCTCCGCAATCTGGTTGTGGCGTCATCTTGGATTGTAATCCTGGTAACGCTTGCTCTTGTTTTTCATAATCCGTCGTTTTAAATTTGTTTCTAGGATCTTGTGCTGACATCAATCATCATCTCCTAATTGTAGTTTCTGTTATTTATACCCACAATTTCTCATTATTTAATCATATTTTATTTTCGGAAAATGAATTTAACAGCACGAATTTATCACAAAAACAATATTTGAAATCAATCATTACCCCTTTAACAATTTCTGCACAAGTTTCACAAAGTATGTTGGTACTTTTTCAAGGATACGTTCATCAGGATCATATTTAGGATGATGTAAATCGTACTTACTATTTGAACCAATGAACGCAAAAACACCAGGATAATCTTTCGTGTAACCTGAGAAATCTTCTCCGATAGTGAGCGGTTCTGTCATCATATGAACGTGATATCCTACTTCTTTAGCAACTTCTATCGCTTGGTCTGTTAAGTTCTCATCGTTGACGACAGCACCTGGTAACTGTGTATAGGTCAATTCCATTTCAACATTAAATGCTTGAGACAACCCTTCAGAAATTTCGTGCATACGCTGTTCTATATATTGACGTTTTTCAGCATCGAATGTACGCACCGTACCTTGAATATACGCTTGGTCAGCAATCACATTCCAAGTATTACCACAAGATACTTCACCTATTGTTATGACTGCACTATCAAATGCTGATAAATTACGGCTTACAATGGATTGTAAACTATTTATCAACTGACCTACTACGATAACTGGATCATTACCTTGTTCAGGTTTCGCAGCATGTGCGCCCTTTCCTTGAATATGAAATTCAAAACGATCTACTGCTGACGTTGTCACACCACTTTTGATTGCAAATTCTCCTATATCTAGAGTTGGATAATTATGATAACCTAGCACCGCTTTCACACCTTCAAGTGCCCCCGTTTGACTTAGTTTAATAGCACCATCGCCTAATTCTTCCGAAGCTTGAAAAAGTATTCTCACACGTCCATTCAATTCACTTTCTATCGCTTTAAGTTGTGTTGCAACAGCTAATATACTCGCCATATGAATATCATGCCCACATGCGTGCATGACACCTTCATTTGTCGAAGTAAATTCATGCACCACTTGTTCCGTTATAGGTAAGGCATCAATATCAGTTCTCACAGCTACCATGGGTTCTCCTTGTCCTATCTCAGCAACTAAACCTGTCTCTAAAGGTAAATCCAAAATCGAAATATGATAACTTTCTAATATTCGTTTTAAACGTTTTGTTGTTTCAAACTCTTTTTTGGAGAGCTCTGGATATTGATGAAATGTACGTCTCCAATTGACATAATCTGAATAATTGGCCATCTTTGATTCAACCCCTTCTTTTCGAAAATGACTGTAAAACAAATATAAAATAGAACCTGAAATGACCGAGTTCTAATAAATGGTCTTTACATTTCGAATATTTCGAATTTTCTTAAATTATATACATAGCGTTTCTAATAAGAAAAGTTTAATCGTTACGTTATTGAAAAATATCCACTACATACTTTTATTTTCATCAAATATTTTAGTAATATTTTTATCTGAAAGCTTTATTGATATAGAACGAGCCCCTAAAACGAATGTACATCAATTCATTTTAAGGGCTCCTTGATTAAGTTTAATTTCCTAGTGCATTTGTGATTCACACATCAACTAATCTAATTTAAATTCATTATCAACAACAACCTTGCCATCTTTAATCACTTTTTGAGCATGATTAATACCAAAATGATATGGAATATATTCATGGTTAGGTGCATCCCAAATGACGATATTTGCTTTGTCACCTTCATTAATCGTACCTGCGTCAGCATCAATAGCTTTTGCAGCATTCACTGTCACAGCGTTCCATGCTTCATTAGGAGATAATTTTAATTTTAAAGCTGCTATAGCCATGGCAAGTTGTAAGTTATTCGTTACACTACTACCTGGATTATAATCAGTTGCCACTGCAATCGCACCGCCATTATTAATCATGCCACGTGCATCAGCATAATCATTTTTATCTAAATAGAATGTCGTAGCTGGTAATAACACAGCCACTGTATCACTATTTTTTAATTTGGCTTTACCTTCTTCACTAGATGCTACTAAGTGATCTGCAGAAATAGCCTCCTCATCAATTGCCAATTCTAAACCACCTAATGGATCAATTTCATCTGCATGAATTTTAACTTTAAAGCCAGCTTCTTTAGCTTTTTCCATATAACGCTTAGATTCTTCCACTGAGAATACTCCCGTTTCACAGAAAATATCTGCAAAGTCAGCATATTTTCTAACTTCAGGAAGTAATTCAATCATTTCTTCTAAGAATGCTTCATTCGATTCAGCTTCTTCAGGCACCGCATGAGGTCCTAAGAAAGTATGTTTGATATCCAAATTATATTTATCAGCTAATTGATTAGACACTCGTAATTGTTTCAATTCATTTTCTTTATCTAAACCATATCCACTTTTACTTTCTATCGTAAGCACACCATGTTTAATCATAGTTAATAAATCATGCTCTGCTTTTTTGAAAAGGTCTTCCTCACTAATTTCTCGTGTAGATTTAACAGTTGAAAGAATGCCTCCACCAGACTCAAGAATTTCTAAATATGATTTACCTTGACGTTTGAGAGACATTTCATGCTCACGTGAACCGCCAAATATAAAGTGCGTATGTGCGTCAACAAGCGCAGGTGAAACAACCTTACCAGTAGCATCAATTGTTTCATTTGCTTCATATTCATCTGTATGAGGGCCAGAATAAACGACTTTGCCATCTTTAACGACTACCGTGCCATTTTCAACAACTTCTAATTCATCTAACTCTCTACCCTTTAAAGGTTTGTCAGTAGATTTAGGTAAAATCAATTCTTGAATATTTTGGATAATTAAATCATTCATTATTTATCACCTGCTTCATCAATCATTGGAATTTTGACACCTTTTTCTTTAGCTGTTTGAATCGCAATATCATAACCTGCATCAACGTGTCTTGCTACTCCCATACCCGGATCTGTAGTAAGTACTCGTCCTAATCTTCTCTCCGCACGTTCTGATCCATCAGCCACAACAACCATACCAGCATGTAGTGAATAGCCCATTCCTACACCGCCACCGTGGTGGAATGAAATCCAAGAACCGCCAGCTGCAGTATTAATTAATGCGTTTAATACAGCCCAGTCACCAACTGCATCACTGCCATCTTTCATGCCTTCAGTTTCACGGTTTGGACTAGCGACTGAACCAGAGTCTAAATGATCACGTCCAATAACGATTGGGGCAGATATTTCACCATCACGTACAAGTTTGTTTAGAGCTAACCCCATTTTTGCACGTTCACCATAACCTAACCATGCAATTCTGGATGGCAATCCTTGATAAGATATTTTTTCTTCCGCTAAATCTAACCATCTTAACAATTTTTCATTTTCTGGGAATAACTTTCTCATTTCTTCGTCAGCACGTTCAATGTCTTTTGGATCACCGCTTAATGCTGCAAAGCGGAAAGGCCCTTTACCTTCACAGAATAACGGACGAATATACGCTGGAACGAACCCAGGAAAATCGAAGGCATTTTCAACACCATTATTATAGGCAACTTGGCGAATGTTGTTACCATAGTCGAAAGCTACAGCACCATTTTTTTGGAACTCTAACATGAGTTCAACATGTTTAGCCATTGAAGCCTCAGCTAATTCAACGTATTTTTTAGGATCTTCTTTACGTAATTGTTTTGCTTCTTCCACTGAATAACCTTGTGGCACATAACCATTCAATGGATCATGCGCACTTGTTTGGTCCGTGATGATATCTATTTTGAAACCTTTGTCTAAAATTGCTTTATGAACATCTACAGCATTACCTACTAAGCCAATGGATAATGCTTCCCCTTTATCTTTAGCTTCTTGTGCCATTTTCAATGCTTCGTCTAAATCTGTAGATTTAACATCACAATAATTAGTTTCAACACGTTTATCAACGCGTGTTTCATCTACATCTACACAAATGGCAACACCATTATTCATCGTAACTGCTAGTGGTTGTGCGCCACCCATACCGCCTAAGCCAGCAGTTAATGTAATAGTCCCTGTTAAATCGCTATTGTATTCTTGCTTAGCAAGTTCAGCGAATGTTTCATAAGTTCCTTGAACAATACCTTGAGAACCGATATAAATCCAACTTCCTGCAGTCATTTGTCCATACATGATTAAGCCTTTTTTATCGAGTTCATTAAAGTGATCCCAATTTGCCCATTCAGGAACTAACACAGAGTTTGAAATTAATACACGTGGTGCTTCTTCATGAGTTTTAAACACTGCAACTGGTTTACCAGATTGAACTAACATTGTTTCATCTGCTTCTAAATCGCGTAATGTGTTTTCAATTGCTTCGAATGCTTTCCAGTTACGAGCAGCTTTACCAATCCCACCATAAACAACTAATTCTTCAGGATGCTCAGCAACTTCAGGATCTAAGTTGTTATATAACATTCTTAATACCGCTTCTTGTTCCCAACCTTTACACTCAATGTCTAACCCTTTTTTAGCGTGAATTTCTCTCATGTCAATCTCTCCCATCTGATTATTGTTTACATGCATTTTCAAATTGATTGTTATTCATTTTTTCTAAAAACAAATTTCTTTTGTGATTGAATATTATAAAATAGGGAAAAGAGTACTAAAATTAATTAAATTATTCAAAATATTCAATGCGTTAAACGACTTAACACAGCAAATATTTTGTAATTACAGTATAATAGTCTGAGATATAGACAACAAATATAAATAAACTAATCATTTATAACTTAAAACTATAAATACGGGGTGCTTTACATGAAAATCATTCAGCTAGAATATTTTTTGGCTATAGTTAAATACAATAGTTTTACAAAAGCTTCTAACTTTTTACATATTAGTCAACCTTCATTGACCGCTACAATTAAAAAAATGGAAGCAGATTTAGGTTATGACTTATTTATGAGGACTACGAAAGATATCAAAATCACCGAAAAAGGCATTCAGTTTTATAAGTATGCGACACAATTAGTTCAGGAATATCGTTCTACTGTTGAAAAGATGTATGATTTAAACATTACATCAGAACCAAGAATTAAAATGGGCATATTGGAATCTACAAGTCAGTGGATAGCTAAAGTCACACAGATACATCATAAAAGTTTTCCAGATCAACAATATCGTATGTATGAAGTTCACGATAGAAGCGATTCTATTGATCAGTTACTTAATTTCGATGTACATTTTGCGCTAACCAATGAAAAAATTAATCACGAAGATATTGCGTCTATCCCTCTATATGAAGAACCATATGTTTTACTCACCCCTAAAAATGAATTTCCAAATCAAAAGACAATTAAAATAGAAAATCTGCCTCTCATTATGCCAAATAAAAATTCGCAAGTACGCAAGCATCTAGACGATTATTTTAATAGAAGAAATGAATTTCCAAATATTGTAGTGGAAACAGATCGTTTTGAATCTGCTACAAACTTTGTGCATTTAAATCTCGGTTATGCAATTGTGCCTCGCTTTTATTATCAGTCTTATTTTGCCAAGAATTTAGATAGTATAAAAATACGTCCTAACTTAGGACGCAAGATTTTTATTAATTATTTAAAAAAACGTAAACATTCAGAACAAGTCATGTCTTTAATACAACAATGTTTAGATTACTGGGATATTTAGAAACACCTGTAAAAGTGGGAATCATCATCCTAACTTTTACAGGTGTTTTATTTATAATTAACGTAGTCATTTTGCTTACATTTTCAAGGAGTTAAATTAAGAAGTGATGTACTAAGTTTGCTACAAGTTTCGCAGTGCGATTGTCTAAATCATATTGAGGATTCATTTCAGCAATACTGATTGAAGCAACCTTCTCACTTGGTATAATACGTTTAGCTAATTCAAATACAGTGTGAGGATAGATACCTAGTACAGCTGGTGCGCTTACCCCGGGCGCAAACGCGCTATCCACAACATCCATACAAACGGTAAACATAATAATGTCATGATCATGAATAAAATGCTCTATCATATCTTTAATTGGGGGAGACACTTGGTTTAACAATTCATCAGCATAAACATATTGAACATGTTTCTCTTTAGCATAATCAAATAATCCTTGAGTATTACCACCTTGTGATATACCTAATACCATGTAATCAGCGTTATCATCTTGCTCTAATATTTGTCTAAAGCTTGTGCCTGAGGTAGACTCACCTTCATCACGTGTATCAAAGTGGGCATCAATATTGATGACGCCAATAGATTCGTTAGGGTAAACCTTACGCGTAGCTAAGTATTGTGCATAAGCAATATCGTGTCCGCCACCAAGTAAAAATGTTTGCTTATGATTTTGAATAGATTTAGCAGCTAACTCTGCATATTCTTTTTGAGTATCAATCAGGGCGTCGTGATCATGCTCGACATTGCCATAATCAACAAGTTCTTCACATTGATTTAAATCTGGCAAACCTGCAAACGCCTTTTTAATCGCATTCGGGCCTTCTTTTGCACCTACACGTCCTTTATTTAATTCGACGCCTTTATCAACAGCATACCCTAATATACCTACCCCTTTTCGTGTCCCAGATTTTTCAACTTTCGATAAATCACCAAATTTTACAGTTTGAAAGTGTCTAAATTGTTTTACATCTGTTTCACTATCTAGACGACCTGTCCATAAATCACGTTCAGCAAGTCTATACATGATACTTCCCCCTTGATTTGTTAATCACAATAGTTAAATAAAGTATAACTATTGGTGTATTTGAATTCAACGCTTGTAATATTTTGATACCCTGAAAAGAAAATATTTAATTACGATTAGCTAACAAAATGATTCAAGACTATTACATTTTGATGATAATTAAAATAGACAATTTAAACATCTCCTTGTAAGATGTATAATTGTAAATAAAATAAATTTAGCTTGTTACCTAATGGAGGTTACATAAAATGAAGAACTCTCGAATTTCTGGGTTTCAATGGGCTATGATGGTCTTTGTCTTCTTTGTTATAACAATGGCCTTAGCCGTTATACTTAGAGATTTCCAAGTATCCATTGGAGTTAAACGATTTGTTTTTGACATCAAAGATTTAGCACCTTTAATAGCATCAATTGTATGTATTTTAGTATTTAAGTATAAAAAAGAACAATTAGCAGGGTTAAAGTTTTCAATCAGTTTAAAGGTTATTGAACGACTTATTTTAGCGCTTATCTTACCATTAATTATTCTTATGATTGGTATGTATAGCTTTAATACTTTTGCTGATAGTTTCATCTTATTACAAACATCAGATTTATCAGTATCATTAATTACAATATTAATTGGCCATATTTTAATGGCTTTTGTTACTGAATTTGGTTTCCGTTCATACTTACAAAATATTCTTGAAACAAAGATGAACACTTTCTTTGCAAGTATTGTTGTAGGTATTATTTATTCAATCTTTACTGCTAATACTACATACGGTCTGGAATATGCTGGTTACCATTTCTTATATACATTTGCGTTTTCAATGATTATCGGTGAATTAATCAGAGCTACTCAAGGACGTACCATTTACATTGCTACAGTCTTCCATGCTGCGATGACATTTGCATTAGTATTCTTATTTAGTGAGGAAACCGGCGATCTTTTCTCAATGAAAGTCATTGCGATCTCAACAACTCTTGTAGGTGTTGTCTTCATCGTGTTAAGTTTAATCATTCGTGCTATTGTTTATAAAACAACAAAGCAAAGTTTAGAAGAAGTTGAACCTAACAACTATTTAGACCATACTGAAGAGGATGATTTCGAAGGCGTGAACAATCGTTCCAAAGAAGCTGACTCTGAAAAGGAAAACGTTGAGAAACCAAAAGATGAATCACACTCAGCAGTTGATTCTGAACAAACGCATACTGACAACTCAGATTTAAAGGATAGTGCGTCTTACACAGAAGACCGTCATTCATCTGTAGTTAGCGATGCGAAAGATGAAATCAACGAAGCAGAAGAACAAACTACCGAAGATTCAACTAAAAAAGAATAACAAAACCTATAAAAAGAACTTGAGGCATTTTGTAACCCTCAAGTTCTTTTTATATATTCTACGCTTTATTCATAATTTTAACGCCATCTTGTGTTCCCACAATTACCTGATCCGTCATATCAAGGAAGTAACCTGTTTCTAATACACCCGTTAGATGTATTAAAAATTCATGCATGTCATAAGGGTCAATGCCTTCTGGCAATGTACAATCTAATATGTAATTTCCATTATCTGTCGTAAATGGAACATCCTCATTCACGCGTCTATTAACTTTCACTCCTTGAATGTCTTCTATTCTTTTCGCTACTTGATACCAATTAAACTTATCTACTTCAACTGGTAATACAAACGTTTGCCCTAAATAATCAACAAGTTTATTTTCATCAGCAATGACAACGAATCTTTCAGCCATTTCATCAATCACTTTCTCTCTGAATAGTGCACCGCCACCACCTTTAATAAGGTTAAGGTTTGGATCTACTTCATCAGCACCGTCGATAGCTAAGTCAATGTGATTGACATCATTAACCTCAACAATTTTAATATCTAATTCTTTCGCCAGAAAGGCCGTTTTATTTGATGTACATACGCCAGTAATATCGTAATGATGTTGATGAACCAATTCAGCAATTCTAGGTACTAGCAATTCGATTGTACTTCCAGTCCCTATCCCAAGCGTCATACCATCTTCTATCTGACTAATCACATCATCTAACGTCATGAGTTTAAGTTCTTTTACGTCTTTCATTTGCTGATTATCCCCTTTTCTCTAATTTCCTTAATTTCATTTTACATGAGTTTAATTATTTTTAAATACCTTTAGATAATGAAATTAATTTTCATACTTTTTCTCTTTTAAAATTAGAGTTCAATCATCTCAATATTTAAAAAGTAAGCAACTTGAATTGATAGCAGCTCCTCATTTAAAACATCCCCATTCATCTAGAAATCACACACTCTGTAAAGTCAAAATATTAAAAACGTCGAGTTACCATTTCAGTTTCATAAAATGGAGACCCGACGTTTTCAATTAATTATTTACTTTTCATTAATTTGATAGCTTGTTTTAGAAAGATAAGGCGTATGTGCTTCTAAAATAGACTGCGCTTTCTCACCATACATGTTGATATCATTAGGGAGATTTTGAGTTTCCACAGTAAATCCAGAATGAGATTTATAAATATTGAAATCACTATCCCAATTTTGTGGTTCATTAAAAGTATATATCACCATATGTGGCATATCTGTTTCGACTTTTAATTCAAACTCATTATTATCAATAAGAAGTTGACGCTCTCCTACCTCAAATGGATGATCTAAACCTTTATAACGTTGCATTTGCTGATGAAGTTTTTCATTTGTACTATTAAATATATCTTTAAACAGTACACTCTTTTCTTTAAATACATCATAGAAATCAAGTGGCGCTTCTTGTTTCACAATATGGTTATCATCCAAAGTAAACATTTTTAAAGAAGAACTTGATATTTTGTGATTATCAACAACATTATTATCTCGATTTAAATTAAAGTACACATGATTTGTTGGATTAAATAGCGTTTTTTGCGTGGATTCCGCTTCATATTGTATCGTCCAGCGTTGATCAGCATCGTAAGTGTGTGTGACTTTAATAGTCATATCGCCCGGATAATGATCTTCCTTTTCTTTAATCGTTGTTGTGAAAATGACTTTAATCTGGCCAATTTCGTCTACAATTTCATAATCAAAAATTCTAGTATCTAAACCTTTAGAGCCACCGTGTATATGGTGTGGATGCTGATTTGCTTCTAATTCATATGTTTGTCCCTCTAATTCAAATGAAGCATTGGCAATTCTACCTGCATAGCGACCGATAGTGGCACCAAAATTAAAAGGATTTTCAAAATAGAATTCATCAGCTTCTACAACATTCCCTAAAATAATATTATTGTCGTGATACTTCCAAGAAACGATTCTAGCCCCGTAATTCGTAAATACAATCTTCGTTTCATCATTATCAATTTTAATTAAATCAACATCATGTCTTTGATGCTCAACTTCAACTATCATTACATAATCTCCCTTTCAACCACGTTAAATTAAGCTCTACTAGGTAATAACATCACTAATACGCCTATCATACAAATTAAGGCGCCAATAATGTCATATTTATCTGGCGTCTGTTTATCTATCACAAAAGCCCAAAGAAGGCTCATAATAATAAACACACCACCATATGCAGCATATACTCTACCGAATGTCGGAAACGCCTGAAACGTGGCCACTACGCCATATAGTATGAGTATCATACCACCTAATAAACCTAGCCAATATGAATGGCCTTCCCTTAACCATAACCATATTAAATAGCCTCCACCAATTTCACAGAGGCCTGCTATGATGAAAATAAACGCAGAATAAAACACGATACAATGCACCACCTTTAAAATTTATCCTATTCACTATAACGAAGGGGTAGTTCAGTTATAAATAAGAATAGTATTTAATTTAGATTGATATGATAAGTAACATTGTATCAATGTTAGATTCTATAAATCTATCTTTAATTTAACGACGGTATTTTCACATACATATTGTTACACTTTTTCTTTTAATATTCCATAGGTTTAGAACATAAAAATAAAACTGCTTGACTTAGTTTGATTAATTCTTTTTCACAAGACGTTGAATTGATTTGAATAATCCCTTTTCAAAAGTAAGCACAGAATCTTTATACGTTTTAACAGCAATCCATAATAATAGTGCGACTACAATGATTGAAATCCCCATACTCACAGCGATTTCCCAAATTTCTAAATCTGAGGATTGAGAACGTACTAATAACTCAAACGGTGCTAGGAATGGGATAAAACTTGTAATCTTAGTAAGCAGCATATCCGGCTTCATGATGCTAAATATTGCAATATAAAATGCGATCATAGCTAATAAAGTTAACGGCATAAGCGTTTGATTCATATCTTCAATTCTCGTTGCTAATGAGCCAAGAATAGCTGCAAGTAATACATAGCTTAAGATACCAACAATAAGGCAAAGTATGCTTACAATGATAATTTGCCATGCAAGATGATTCATTTGAATGTCAAATTCTTTAAATAAACTTTTTAAATCAAATGCATAGACACAAAGTAATGCCATGATAATAATCATAATAACTTGAGTGAATGCCACAGCAATAACGCCTGCAATTTTAGCTAAAATATGAATCACTGGTGACACACTTGTAATTATCATCTCAATGACGCGAGAAGTCTTTTCCGTAGCAATTTCCATCGCAACTTGTCCAGCGTAATTAAATACAATAAAGAAGATAAGCATTAACGTCGCATAAACTAATATGTAATTTAAAGTTTGTTCCCCTGAATTTAATTGACTATCCTCTTTATTAGAGATGACTTTACTGTCTACATGACTTCTTGCTTGTAATTGTTTCAATTCTTTTTGGCTTAAATTGAGATTCGAAGCGACCAATTGAGATTGGATAGAAGTAAGTACCTCAGTCAATTTTTGCTCGTCCTCAGCCTCTACGTTGTCTTTACTCAATATCGTTCCTGATAATTGATGATGCTTATCTTGTTTCACGATATAGGCTTTCTTTAATTTTTCATTTTTTACTAACTTATGTGCATCTTTTTCACTGACTTTTTTAAAAGTAGCGTCATCATCGAGTGCGTGACTTTGTTGTTTTAATACTTTATAAATTTGTTCATTTTGCGTCACAACGCCAACTTTATCTGGGCCATTGTCAAATAAATCTATAATTTTATCTATATTTGAAAGTGCAATCATCAGTATGACAATGATAGACATAAAAATGATAAATGCTTTTGATTTAATTTTACTGATATACGTGAGTTTAAAGGTCGACCAAAATTTATTCATGTGTTTCACCTACTTTATCTATAAAAATGTCATTAAGTGAAGGTTCTAAAACTTGAAAACGTCTTACAAATCCTTGTTCAATCACTTTCTTATAAATATCTTTAGCGATATCTTCATTTTCAATTGTTATTCGAATATCACGTTTATGTTGCTCAATATTTAAAATACCGGCAATCTCATCTAAGCCATCAATGTGATGATCGGCTTCAATAATCACACGCTTATTACCATGTTCAGAGCGAACATGTTGAATGTCTCCAGAAACAACTAACTCACCCTTATCAATGATACAAACGTCATCACAGAGTTCCTCCACATGTTCCATACGATGTGAACTATATATGATGGTAGAACCTTTATCATTTAAATCTTTTACCGCACGTTTTAATAGCTCTACGTTAACTGGATCCAAACCACTGAATGGCTCATCTAAAATGAGTAGTTCAGGATTATGAAGCATACTCGCAAGTAATTGGATTTTCTGTTGATTTCCCTTTGAGAGTGACTGAATCCGCTTTTTTCTATTTTCCGTAATCGCAAAACGCTCTAACCAATAATCAATACGTTGTCTAATTTCCTTACTAGATAAGCCTTTTAACGTCGCAAGATACGTTAATTCTTCTTCGACTGTCATTTTAGGATGTAAGCCTCGTTCTTCGGGAAGATAACCAATCGAATTATACATGTGTTTACCTATTTTTTTACCTTCATATGTAATGGTACCTTCTGTCGTCTCACTCAACCCGAGTATCATTCTAAATGTAGTTGTTTTACCTGCACCATTTCTCCCTAGAAACCCTAACATTTTTCCTTTTTCAAGTTTCAAAGAAATATCATTAACTGCAGTGAAATCTCCAAATTTCTTGGTGACATGATCAATTATCAAACTCATATTTTATACTCCTATCAATATGATTTTTTGGTTTAAATTCTTTTTTAATATAACATTATTCAATTAATTCTTATATGTAAATTTTGAAACTTAATAAACTTTACAAACTTTTTTGTAAGCCCTATCATTATCTATAAGTTTCGTAGCAATACATACTTTTCAAATTTAAAGGGGTTAGACAAATGAGCTACAGTATTGGCATTGATTATGGTACAGCTTCAGGTCGAGTGATTCTTGTGGATACATCCAATGGTGAGATGATCTCAAGCTATGAAGAAACTTATGAACACGGTACAATTGCCGAAACATTGAATGGCGAAGCACTCCCTCGTAACTATTTCTTACAAAATGCTGACGATTATCTTCATGTTTTAGAAAATGGCGTTAAATATGTATTAGAAGAGAGCAAAGTGAACAAAAATGATGTATTAGGCATTGGTGTCGATTTCACAAGTTGTACGATTGTCTTTTTAGATGAAAATTTTGAACCATTACATCGACAAGATCGTTTTAAAAACAATCCACACGCCTATGTTAAATTATGGAAACATCATGGCGCTCAAGATGAAGCGACACAAATGGTTGAAGCCAGTGATAAAACATCTAATCAATGGCTCGATTATTACGGTTCAAGCGTCAATAGTGAATGGATGATTCCAAAAATATTAGAAATGAAACATGAAGCACCTGAATTACTTGAACGCACGAGTTATATCATGGAAGCTGGTGACTACATTACAAGCTTGCTTACAAATAAAAATATTCGTTCCAATTGTGGTATTGGGTTCAAAGGTTTTTGGGATGAAGTGAACGGGTTTAACTATGACTTCTTTGAAGCTGTAGATACAACTTTGCCTACTATCGTTAAGGAAAAATGTGAAGCACCGGTCGTACATATAGGTGAAAGCGCAGGAAATTTAGCAGTATATTATCAACAATTATGGAATTTGCCTGAGAAAGTGCAAATCTCTCCATATATGATTGATGCCCATTCAGGTGTACTAGGTGCAGGGGCTATTGAACAAGGTGAATTTACAGCTGTTATCGGCACAAGTACCTGTCATTTAATGCTAGACCCTAAACAAAAACCTATCCCTGCGATTACTGGTTCTGTGAAAGATGCAGTCATCCCAGGTTTATATGCATATGAAGCAGGTCAAGCTGCTGTCGGAGATTTATTTAGTTATTCTGAGCAGTTAGCTCCGAAACATATCGTTGACCAAGCTTTGGAAAAGGAAGTTTCAATACTTGAATTTTTAGAGGAGCTCGCAAGCGACATCGATGTAGAAGAACAACATGTCATAGTACTCGATTGGCATAATGGTAACCGTAGCATATTAAGTGACAGCCATCTTTCAGGTAGCGTCTTTGGCTTAACATTGCAAACACCTTTCGAGATGATTCACCGTGCGTATTTAGAATCGACAGCGTACGGTACTAAGATGATCATGAAACAATTTGAAGACAATGAAATTCCAGTTCATACGGTTTATGCCTCAGGTGGTATTCCAAAGAAAAGTCAATTATTAGTGGATATTTACGCAAATGTGTTAAACAAGAAAGTAGTAGTACTTGAATCATCTAATGCTACCGCACTCGGTGCAGCAATGCTGGGCGCCAATGTTGGCGGTGCATATCCATCATTAAAAGAAACCGTAGAACATATGAAACAGCCTATTTACTACATCAAAGAACCGGAACCTGATAAAGTCAAAGCATATGACAAACTGTTCGATAAATATCGAAAACTACATGATATTTTAGGTCATGAAAATCCAGAACTATCCTACATACATGAATAATTGAATCGTCAGATTGGAATGTAGATTTCAAAAAAATATCTCTAAGAGAGTGAGACAGAAATACAATTTAGAAAAATTAATTTCGTCGTCCCAACCTCTTAGAGATTTTTATATGACTATTAAGCTTTACTTTGATGAATTAAGCCTTTTGACTTATATTATTCTTTTTTATTGAAATGACTTTTAAAGTAGCGATAATGATTAAAATGGCATTGAAAATAAGTGTAACTATTGATGCATAAGGTGTATGATTCATCACTATTTCAATGACAATATCTATAATAGAAATAAGACTAAGCGAGATAACCAACCATACGAAGTTCTTTGCGTACTCCATTTCTATCCTCATTCGTTCATATTCGTCACTAAAATGGTATTGAGGTATAAGATGGAGCAATGGCTCCGTGTGATTAATCTTTTCCTTAACTGGAGCAGTTGGTTTATCTGATACTTTAATTCTCTTATCTCCAGTGAAAATAAAGACAATTAATGGGATAAATATGATAAGCGACGAGGGTTGGAAACCAAACATCTTGTTACCTATTAAAATAGGAATGATGATATTGGGAATCAGGTATAGATATGCAAATGCTAGAATTAAAAAGATCGCTCTTTTTATAAAGCTCATTTTATTAAGCATCTTTTTTTCGTTGTCATTTCTAACATATATTTCTTTATTAGTATCACTATATCCATTGGTCACTAACATACTAACTAAGACAACGATACATAAAATGGTGCCTATTAAATATGGAGATAAATACGCGCGTTCAACATCAAACATGACCTCAAAATAAAACATAGCTATCAAAAAAATAAAAATGAGCGCCCCAAATTTAGCAAATAAACGATTCAATCTTTGTAATTGATGCTCATCTGTTACTTTAAATAACCGACTAATCATGGTCATCCTCCCAAAATAAATCATTTAATGTCACATTTAGTTTTTTCGCGATATTAATGCATAATTTTAAAGATGGATTATATTTGTCATTTTCTATCATATTAATTGTTTGTCTAGAAACACCAACAGCTCGGGCTAGAGAAAGTTGAGATATTTTCTGATGTGCTCTAAATTGTTTCACTTTATTCAAATCAGTAGCCCTTCTTTCACAATGATTAAGTACTTTTATCATAATCAAACAAATAGGCAGAAGTCAAATATATATGACACTTTTATTTTAAAAAAGCGGCCTCTTTGAGAGACCGCTAGTGAAAAGCCAATTAATTAGTTTTAGCTTTATCAACTGGATTATGGTTTTTACCTTCATAATTAGTTGCGTATTCAGTGAATTTAGGACTAGGTCCATACTTATTTGTTTCTTTCTTACCGTTAAGACAAACCATGACTAAAAGAATAACTGAATATATCCATTGGATTGCAAGTAATATATATAATAAGAGTAAAACAAAACCATTGTCTGACCATTTGTCATTAAGTGAAATAATGTTAGCAGTAACATTGACAATAAATATTACTATTACACCACTAATTGGTAACCACATTGAAAATGATAAGTCATGAAATCTTCTAACTAAAATAGCCAAGTTAGGTATTAAAGTGGCTAAGGCAAAGATAATGCAGTATAAGTAACCTAAAATGAGTAAAGATCCACCAATAGTTAAAGCGGCTTCATCGTGACTTGCCGATCCTATCATCGCAAACATAAAACCTATAAATAGACCAATTAATCCTGGAATTACAAATATTAAATTCCATAACGTTGCATACCAATATTCGCTTCGTCTTGAGCGACCTTTAAAGTTAACATAATTACTCCAAAATAATTTAAGTGCTCGCCCAAAACTTACTTTATCTCGCATCATTCATTCTCCTTTTTCTGTGTCATGTAAAACTGTTTTAAAATCTTCTACTCTTTGATAAATTAAAAAAGAGTAAACTATAGTAGAAACTTGTATATTGAGTATATCAAAACATTTCTTTAATAAAAATGTATATTTTAAATTTTAATTCTCAATTCAAATTTTCTATAAAGTATTCTTATTATATTTTAAGGTGAGATGATTGTGGACTTTATCAATAAAGCAACAACACAAACTGCTAAAGATTTATTAGGCGTTAAAATCATATATCAAGATGACAATCAATACTACTCTGGCTACATCGTGGAAACTGAGGCTTATTTAGGTTTCAATGACAGAGCCGCACATGGTTACGGTGGTAAACAGACGCCTAAAGTAACGTCTCTTTATAAAACGGGAGGAACGATATACGCACATGTGATGCATACCCACTTACTCATCAATTTTGTCACACGTACACAAGGCGTTCCAGAAGGCGTATTAATTCGTGCCATTGAACCAGAAGATGGTATAGAAGCGATGAAAATGAATCGTGGTAAAACAGGTTATGAAATAACGAACGGCCCAGGAAAATGGACAAAAGCATTGAATATTCCTAGAGCTATAGATGGTTCAACACTTAATGATTGTCGCCTTTCCATCGATATTAAAAATAGAAAATATCCTAAAGAAATAGTAGAAAGTGGAAGAATTGGTATTCCTAATAAAGGAGAATGGACACACAAACCACTTCGTTATACTGTTAAAGGCAATCCATATGTATCACGCATGCGTAAATCTGACTTTCAAAATCCTGATGACACATGGAAATAAAAGTAAAGCGAGGCGCTCATGATATACACCCCTTAAAGTTAGATTTTTTAGTCCAACTTTTGGGGTTCAGTACAGAGCTTCCTCGCTTATTTATTATTTAATATCGATATCTCCTGAATCGTTTTGAATATCATGTCTACTATATATTAATTTATTGTTAACTCGGAATATAATTTAAATTAATATTTTCAGAATTTTAGATATATATAATTAATATTAATTGAATATCTAGATTTATTTTAAATACGCGTGTATAATGGTTAACATGGCCATTTTTATAACGCTTACATAATTATATAGATTAAGTATTAAACATAGGTTTTGGGACTACTTCTAAGGGGGCATTTTATGATAGAGTTAGATGCAATCACAACCTTGTGTTTAGCATGTGTTCTATATTTAATCGGACAATCAATTGTTAATCATGTATCGATATTAAAGAGAATTTGTATACCTGCGCCAGTGATTGGCGGATTACTTTTTTCAATTCTCGTAGCCATACTCGATTCTTTACATATTATTAAAATCAAACTTGATGCATCATTTATTCAGGATTTCTTTATGTTAGCATTTTTCACAACAATTGGTTTAGGTGCATCATTTAAGTTATTTAAAATTGGCGGAAAGGTCATGTTACTTTATTTCATGTTCTGTGGAATTATGGCCTTTTGTCAAAATATTATAGGTATTTCATTAGCCAAAGTTTTAAATATTCAACCACTATTAGGTTTAACTGCTGGATCAATGTCAATGGAAGGTGGTCACGGTAACGCTGCTGCATATGGTAAAACAATTCAAGATATGGGTATTGACTCAGCCGTCACTGCAGCACTCGCTGCCGCTACATTAGGACTTGTATTTGGTGGTCTAATCGGTGGACCCGTCGTCAAATTTTTAATTAAACGTTATAACCTAAAACCTGAACATCGTGATGAGTCATTTAAAAATTATGGCGAAGTTGAATATAACAAAACGCTACATAATAAATTCAAACCTACGCAAATCTTTTTCATACAGTTTACAATCTTAGTATTTTGTATGGCATTAGGTACTTATATTGGAAATACTTTTACTGATTTAACAGGTGTAAATATTCCAATGTATGTAGGTTCCATGTTTGTAGCTGTAATTATTCGAAATGTGTCAGAACTCTCTGGATGGAATATTGTAGACTTAAAAATTAATGATCAAATCGGGGATATCTCCCTAGGTATCTTCCTATCATTAGCTTTGATGAGTATTCAACTAACTGAAATATACTCACTTGCGATTCCACTTCTGATTATCGTTCTGATACAAGTGGTATTTATGGTCTTATTCTCTATTTTTGTTTTATTTAGAGGTCTTGGTAAAGACTATGATGCCGCAGTAATGGTAGGCGGATTCATTGGTCATGGTTTAGGTGCCACACCAAACGCAATGGCTAATTTAGATGTTATAACTAAAAAGTATGGTAGCTCACCAAAAGCATACTTAGTTGTACCGATCGTAGGTGCTTTCTTAATCGATTTAATTGGCGTTATCATTGTGATGGGCTTCATACAGTTCTTTAGTTAGATACAATATTTACATCAATTATTAGAAAAGAGACTGGGACATATTAAATATCTCAGTCTCTTTTAACATATTGGCAGTAGATGTCTGGATTGAAAGCGCGCTTTCATCAAGCTTCTCTCAATCCTAGCCATCCTTGCCGGCGGGGCCCCAACATAGAGAATTTCTTAAAAAGAAATTCTGCAAACAATGCAGGTTGGGAGAGGGAAAACGAAATTAATTTTGTTAAATTATATTTCTGTCCCGCTCCCTTTTTATTTATCATCCTCTATGAATATCTAGACTACGTTGCTCAATCCATGAAATTAATTCCGGACTAAATACGATATCCTTATGTCTCAATGCTTCAATATCTTTTGCATCTAACATCGTCATAATTTTCTTCATATGGTCTAAGAATGATTCTACATATTCAATTGTATTCGTAATTCCTGTTTGCTCCACTTGATTTAAGAATGGTCTCGACATACCAACTGCTTTAGCACCTAAAGCTAAGCTTTTCACGGCGTCTAATGGTGTTCGCAAGCCTCCACTTGCAAAGACATTCAACTTATCCTGATAATCTGTACTTTCAAGTAAAGATTCTACTGTTGATTGTCCCCATTGTGTTAAATAATTCATATCTTTGTTTGTGCGACGTTCATTTTCAATATCAATAAAGTTTGTACCACCACGACCACTTACATCTACATATTGAACACCGATTTCAACTAATGATTTAAAGGTCTCTTTACTCATTCCGAAGCCAACTTCTTTAACAATAACCGGTACATTCACACGTTTCACAATGGATTCAAGATTGTCCATCCATGTTGAAAACTCACGATTACCTTCTGGCATAACTAATTCTTGAGGAGAGTTTACATGAACTTGTAACGCTTGAGCTTCAAGTAAATCAACTGCTTGGACAGCCTTCTCTACAGGTACATCTGCGCCAACATTACTAAATATCATTCCCTCAGGATTGATTTGTCTTGCAATACTGAATGATTCAGCCATTTTAGGATTTCTTAAAGCGGCATGGGTAGAGCCTACTGCCATTGCTAAACCTGTTTCTCTGGCTACAATAGCTAATTTTTCATTAATTTGTTTCGTCCACTCACTGCCTCCAGTCATCGCATTAATATAAACTGGAAATTGCATATCGAAATGAGATGTATGACTCGTTAAATCGACCTGATTGACATCAATATTAGGTATTGAATGATGAACGAATCTCAATTTATCGAAATCAGATTGTGGTGCATCAGTTTGTGACATTGCAATTTCTACATGTTCATTTTTTCTTTGTTCTCTCAGTGAATCACTCATTGAAATACCATCCTTTGTTAAAGTTCATAATATGATTGTTCCTCTTTTAGAACCATTTTTTCCTTTTGAAAAAGATTATTAAAATAATTGTTATCACGAGCATGACGCCTAGACAAACAAAATAAGCATAATGCCATTTTAATTCAGGCATGTAATCAAAGTTCATACCGTATACACCAGCTATAAAAGTTAACGGAGAGAAAATAACTGATACTAGTGTTAAAATTTGCATAATACTATTCATTCTAAATGAAGTAAATGACTCATAGTTTTCACGTATTTCATTTGTCATCTCTTGCGCTGTTCTAATGACACTTCGTTGTTTGATCAGATGATCATCGATATGTTGAATATACATTGAGTGCTTAGCATCTTTAATGATATTGCCTTCACTTTTAATCGTATCAACTACTTCTTGCATCGGAAACATGACACGCTTAATTTTAATCAAATCGGAACGTAATTGAAAGACATTTTCCATTACACTTTTACTATACCGATCATCGACATGTCGTGCTTCGAAATTATAAACTTTATCCTCGATGCCATATACGAAATCAAAGTATTTATCCACCATACTATCCAGTATATGTATTACTATATCTGCGCAGTCCAAATCAGCGTCATGATTTTCAGCATTATATTTAGCTACTCTCTTCAATGATCTAAAGGGCTTATGATGATACGTTACAAGAATTTTATCCTGTAAAAAGACGTTAAGCGCAATTGGAGAATAATCTGAGTCTATAATACTATGGAATATCATATACTGATATGCTTTATATTCTTTATACTTCACGCGAGGTATACCAGTAATGGCATCATCTATTTCTAAATAGTTGAAGTTAAAGTTATTTCTGAGAAAATCATTCTCACGTTCTGAAGCATTTTCAAAATCATACCAAACAATTGTTGCATCTTTAGGAACATCCCGAACATTTGCTACTTCCGTAAGAGGTTGTGTTAATGATTGATATCTTACGGTTAAGGTCATTTTACTTCCCCCTCTTGTTATCTCTGTTACATTTTATCATGAATTTAATTACGTGTATGTGTTAATTTTATCTAGTAAGATAGTGTTAGGTATAAGGGGAGGAAAAAGAGATGTCTCACACATTCAAGGTTACTCGAAATGTAACCGAAGATTTAATTGATAATAACAATCATATGCATGATGCGTATTACAATATGATATTTAGCGAAGTGGTTAATGAATTTAACTATAGTCATGGCTTATCTCTTGAAGAAAGAGAAGCAAGCCAATATACCGTTTTTACTATTGAGGAACATACAACGTATTTAGCAGAATTGTCATTAGGTCAAACATTCATAGTTGAATTATACCTTTATGATTATGATTATAAACGTACGCATTTCTTTTTAAGAATGCTACATGAAAATGGTACCGTTGCAGCTACAAATGAAGTCATGATGATGGGCATTGATACAAAGCAACGTCGTTCTGCGGCATTTCCTGAGAAATATATGAATTTCATTAAAGCATATGAATCAGAGCAAGAAAAAATAGAATGGCCAAAACAACTGGGACATCGAATTGGTATCCCTAAAAAAGGAGAATAAATATGCCTACACGTCAACGCATTAAAAGTGAACTTATAGATTTAAAAGATGATGTTAAATTTGAATTGAGTGAATTAAATAATCAAAAAGAATTGGTTATCAATGGACCGGCGTCTCAACTAGTCAAGCGTGCAATTCATATGAGCTACTTACAAGGGCAAAAGTTTGCGATTGATGAGATTTCAACGTTAATTGAGGAAAATCATATCGATGAAGAATTTCTCATTCAATATAATAATTATGAAAAGCACGTGAGAGATCAAAATCTAGAAAAGAAATTTACTTTTAGTAATTTTACTGATATACCACATCAATTTGATGAATTCATCGCTTCATTTTATTACTTAAAAGGCCAAAACTTTGTTGTAACTCATATCAATTCAATCATTGAATAGGATAATGAATAAGGACTTTGGAAGTTTGAACCACCTCCAAAGTCCTGTTTTATTGTTGTATTGCTTTTGTAATTTGTTTAATGACTTTATGCGATTGTCTAATAGGATAAATCGGGAAATCATGAACCATTTTAGGATATTCTTTAAAATCAATGTACTGCCCATTGTCTTCTAATAAATGTGCAAACAACTTCATGTCCGGATTTCCAATTTCCTTACCACCACCATACATATATACAGGAGGTAGACCTTTTAGTTCTCCATACAATGGAGAAACACGCTTATCAGTTAGTGGCAAGCCATTAGACCATGCTTTCATCAACTCATTAACCCCAAATCGACTCACTAAGATATCTTTGTCTTCTAATTCTTCAGTAATATCTTTATTTGATAATGTGGCATCTAATAAAGGTGATATTAAGAATAGTTTACTCGGTACAGGTTGCTGTTCTTCAACCAAGGATTGAACGAAACGCAACGCTAATCCTCCACCAGAACCATCTCCCATAATCACAATATGCTCATTACCTACTTCAGAAACTAATTCATCGTATACTTTTTTGATAGCTTGATAGGTATCTTCAAGATGATATTCCGGCGCTTTTGGATAGATTGGTAATACGACTTCGTTTAATGTATTGAGAGCCAATTTATCCAATAATCTCCAATGAAACGGTGACGGTTGCAATGTGTTATATCCACCATGGAGATATAAGATTTTATGTTTAGCTTCATGTCTAAAATTAAATCTAAACACTTGCATATCTCCTAGAGATAATTTATCAAGATTAGATTTTACATTTAATGTAGACGGTTGTTTATGCTTTTTACTATTTTCAGTTCTTCTTTTCTCTAAAAATTGTTCTACTTCTTCATCACTGTTAAAGAAAATAGATCTGTTATGAAGTATATATTTATTAACGACTCTATTCATTAAATAGTTTTTCATAGCGTGACCAACCTGCCCCTTTTCAAATTTTAAATTTAGAAAACAATTTGCTTAAATCTGTATATTCGTTTTCTTAAAAAAGATATAATAATACATATATCAATTGCATCTTTAAATAATGATGTCTATTACTGATAGTGATACTTGAATAAAGCCAATTATAACAGACATTATATTAAAAAGATAAAAATAGAAAAAATGTGATTGAAGGAGGCATCATAGTGACTGAAGCAAATCAAAATCCAAGTGATTTCAATTCACAATTTCGTAATCAAGAAATGCATCGCGGTAAAAAATATGGAAAGAAAAAACGTTCTTGGGTAAGTATCGTTATTCATATTATTGTATTAGTTTTAACTGCTATTACAGGATATAGTATGTTAAAACAACCTATTTTTAATATAGTCTTCGCTAATCAAAAGATTAATTTTCATGAAATACGAAATTTCCAAGATACTGTTACTAAAATTGGAAATTTAGATATTAATTTAGGTGATATGAATGATCTACAACATTCAATAGATAACCTTATTTTAGTTTTTAATATTTTCTTTGTTTTATGTCTCATTAGTATGTTTATAACTGTGATTACTATCATTCTTAATCGAACATTATTAAAAATTTTTAATATCATTATTTTAGCGGTAATGCTTTTTATTACTATGTATTTCAGTTATATCATTCATACAATTGCTCAAAATATTTCAGAGTCTCTTAAGAAATATTATTTAAGTGTTTCACCAGATCAAGTGATTACGGAAGCTGATGCAATTCATAATGGATTAATTCTACTTGCTTGTAGTATTGCGTTATTATTTATTAGTTTATTCTTCCGTAACCGTCTAGCTCGTATACGATAAATTGAAGGCCTATCAATCACTCTTAGTTGAGTCATCGATAGGCCTTTTTATTATGGTTCGCCTGCGCTTTTTGCGCATGCATAATAGTCTAGAAAATATTAAATATATCAGTCTCATTTAACATATTGGCAGTAGATGTCTGAATTGAGAGTGCACTTGAATCAAGCTTCTCTCAATCCTAGCCATCCTTGCCGGGGCGGGACAACGAAAATAATTTTGCTAAATTATATTTCTGTCCCGCTCCCAAAAAAGAATCGATAACGACGGAACGTTACCGATTCTTCAAAAATCGTGCCCCCACAACACAATTTTTTATCTCTTAATTAATATTTACTCTTGGTGAGCTGCTTTATCTTCGGCATTTGCTTTTTCAGCAGATGCTTGTGCTTTTTTCTTACTTTGTAAGAATAAGCTTAAGATTAAGGCAATGGCACTAATCACAGTTGCAATGATAAATGCATCATTAACACCTTCTACAGATGCAAGTTTATTAATATGTTCTAATAACACTTTTAATGCGCCTGATTCGCCACCATATTGTTGTGCTAATTCACGCATATGATCTTGAATGACAGGATTTGTTTTATCTAATTCATCGCCAAATGCTGCAACATGATTAGTTTGTTGAGTCGTCATTACAGTCACCAATATCGCTGTACCAATTGATCCAGCTAATTGTCTCATCGTATTAACAAAAGCATTACCATGAGAAATTAAACGGCCAGGTAATGCATTCATACCTGCTGTCATAATAGGCATCATGATAAATGCCATACCAAATGAACGTAATACATAGATACCCATAATATGAAGATAAGGTGTGTCCATGTTTAATTTACTTAGTTCCCAAGTTGCATAAGTCATAATACCAATCCCAAAGATGGCTAATGGTTTAATACCAATTGTATCTAATAACTTACCTGCAACAGGTCCTAAAGCACCCATAACTAAAGCACCAGGAAGCATAAGTAAACCTGAATCGAGTGCTGAGAAACCTCTTAAATTTTGTAAATATAATGGAAGTAAAATCATACCACCATATAAACTCATCATAACAATCATATTGATAACTGTTGTAAGTGTATATGTTGGATATTTTAATACTTCAAGGTTTAACATTGGTGCCTTCATTCTTAACTCTCTAATAACGAATAAGATAATGAAGATTGTACCAATAATAAACATTGTCACGATTTCAGTTGAACCCCAACCTTTATTACCAGCTTCAGAGAAACCGTATAATAAAGCACCGAAACCGATTGTACTATATATAATACCAGGAATATCAGCTTTTGGATTTGTCGTACGTTGGTAAAGTTTAAACCAGAACATACCAATTACAATTGCGACTAATCCGATAAAGAACATACCATAGAACATAATGTTCCAATGATAATTTTGAACGATATAACCTGATAAAGTAGGTCCAATAGCTGGAGCTAGAATCATTGCGATACCCATTGTCCCCATTGCGACACCACGTTTTTCAGGTGGGAAAATCGTTACAATAACGTTAGAACCTAATGGCATTAAGATACCTGCGCCAATCGCTTGTAGTACACGACCACCCATCATAATTGGGAAGTTAAATGAAATCGCACAGATAAGTGAACCAATTGTAAATAATGCTAAACCTACAATAAATAATTTTCTATAAGAATATTTATTAAATAAGAATGCACTGATTGGAATCAAAATACCATTCACTAACATGAATCCTGTCATCAACCATTGTCCAGTTGAAGCAGAAATATTAAATTCCGTATTAATTTTAGGCAAAGCAACGTTTAATAATGTTTGGTTCAAAATCGCAATGAACATACCAAATAACATTGCTGCTAAAATTTTACCTCTTGAAATACCTTTACCGAAAATGAAGTTAGATTCTTGTTTTTTAATCTTTTCATTGACTCTACCCTCTTCTGAGTTAGGGTCAATTGGATTTAAAACTTCATCTGATTCTTCATTAGGTTGTTCAGTATTATCTTTTTGATGATCTTGTTTCTCATCATTCGCTTGATCTTCGTGTTGATCTGAGCGACGTAGAGAACCAGGATATGCATCATATTTGCTATTTGCATTAGTAGCTTTAGAAGATGTTTGATCTCCCTCATTAGTAGTTTCGAAGTGATGTTTTCTTTTATCATCTTCGATATTATCAGAATGATTTCTGATTTGACTTGAAGCATTGTTAGACTCAGATTGTTTATCTAGATCACTTGCTTTAAATTTAGATTGATAACTTTGATTCTCAGAATCCTTAGTCGAACGTTGTTCCACTTTTTGATCTTTAGCTTTTTTTCTTGATTTTGAAAAAAGTACGTTAATTAGACCAATAAGTATGAGCGCTATAACAATATAAACAATAATGAAGGTCGTTGTCATGAAATGACCCCCTTAATTTTTATGGATTTTAACTTCAGCGTTCATACCTGGAACAACATTTTTAGATGGTTCAGAATCTAGAGAAATTTTAACTGGTACGACTTGTGACACTTTAGTGTAGTTACCGTCACTGTTAGATGAAGGCATTAATGAGAAACTAGCTGCAGTTGCTTTTCCAACTTGTTCTACTTTACCTTTAATAGAAGCTTTTTGACCATCGATATCGATGTCTACATCGTTTCCTTTTTCTACATCAGAAATGTCTTTTTCATCAACGTTTGCAGTAATGTATAAATCATCTAAATTATATGCGTAAGCGATTGGGTTACCAGCTTGAGCCATTGAACCTTCCATGCCGTCAGTTTTAACGATTGTACCGTTTTGAGGCATTTTGATGCTCATATCTTTAGATTGACCACCTTCGCCTTGAGCTGAAACTTCAGCTACTTTATCACCTTTATCAAGTTTATCTCCTTGTTTCACATCTAGAGATTTAATTTCTCCTGAAGCTGGGCTAGAGATTTTGATTTGATCTCCGTCTACTTTTGCATTGTCTGTAGTTACATAGCTTGTTGCATTATTCCAGAACCAGAAACCTAGAACACCTATTACTACAAGAACAATGATAGTAATGACATTCACTAATACCATTTTCTTCATGAATATATCCTCCTATTTGCTTTTAAAATTCACTTTATCTATTATAGAGATGTGTCACTAAAAAAAACACCAACATTTTTCACAATTGTGTTGGTTAGCATTTTATATAAAAATATTATTCAGATTGATCAGGTGAAACAATGAAACAACGTGCGAAATATAAAATAATAAAAAGCCTTATTGAATTGATTGAAGAATACCCTTTTGAGGAAATCACAATCAAAATGATATGTGCTTATAGTGGTGTAAATCGTTCGACATTTTATGATCATTTTCAAGATAAATATCATTTATTAGAGAAAATTCAAAACTATCATTTAAATAAATATAAGGCTATATTGAATTCATTTTATAAAGATTTTCATAATATCAAGCAAGATCAAAAGAAATTATATAAATTTTTCTTACTCGTTGCGCGATATATTAAGCGTAAGGAAGCATTTTATAAAGCAACTCTCATTATTCATCCTAATAAGGAAATTGCGCTTGATTATATTAATGAGACAAAGCGATGCTATGAAAAAGTAATGGATAGATATGAAACAACCATTCAGAATAAGCGTATGTTTGTGATTTATTCTGTTGGTGGTCAAGCTGGCATACTTTTTGATTGGTTACGTCATGGTTGCAAAGAATCACCTGAAGACGTCGCTAGCGTCTTACTCGCAAATACAATTAAACTACAACGATAAAATAATAAAAGCTAAACTTAAAATGAAATTCCCCTCTTCAAAGTACGACTTTCTAACAAGCACTTTGAAGAAGGAAATCAACATCATTGATTAGGTTTAGCTTTTTTAAATACTTTCATATTTACTAACTGTAAAATGATTAATATAATCGCTGTAATGACGATAATCATGATATACGGAGTAGGATCATTTTCACCTTTAATACCAACTAAAGGAGACATTAAACCACCAAGGAGCGTTTGAAATAATCCTAATAAACTAGATGAACTCCCTTTACCACTCTTACTTTCATCCATCGCAATTGAGAAGCCTAGTGTGGCAACACCCGTGACAGGTGCAACGAGTATAATAAAACCGATGGCTAATAACCAGAAATTCAAATGATTGATCAATATCAGCGAAACAAGTATCACACCTATAATTTGAATGGCCGTCATAATTCTAAGTAGTTGTTGACTATCCATATAATCTACTAACTTACCTGTCAGTTGACTTGAGATAATCAATGTTATGCCAATAAACGCGAACATGATGCTAAATTGGAATGGAGATAAACCATAAATCTTCTGTACGATAAATGGAGATGCTGAAATATAAGTAAATAATAATATAAATGACACGCCCTGTATCAACATAGGTAGAACAAATCGTGGCGTGGCAAATAAATCTTTGAAATTTTTAAACATTGTTCCAATATTGCTATTGGCGCGGTGTTCATTTTCAAGTGATTCTGGAACTTTAAATAAAGTACCTACGAACATGAGTAATCCAAATACAGTCAAAATGATAAAAACCATACGCCAAGTGGCAAAACTTAAGATTACCCCACCGAGTGCTGGCGCAATCACAGGCGCAACACCATTTACAAGCATTAGTAAGGATAAAAATTTAGTTAAATCATTGCCAGAATACATATCACTTGCAATGGCTCTTGATATCACTGCTCCTGCGCCACCTGTTAATCCTTGAATCAGTCTTAGTGCAATCATAATCCAAATATTCGTAACGAAAATAATACCTAAACTCGCTAACGTAAATATTATCATTGCTATGAGGAGTGGCTTCTTACGTCCTGAAGCGTCTGAAATTGGACCTGCAAATAAGTTACCGAATGCTAAACCGACCATAAAGAGTGAAATCGTTAATTGTGCATTCGATGCTGTTGTATCAAAATCATTTTTAATATTAGGCAAACCTGGTAAAAACATATCAATCGATAAGGGTCCTATTGCAGTGAGTGCCCCTAAAATGACAATAAATAGTATAGATTTATGATACGTTGAGCGAGAATTTTCCAATATTAACTCCCCTTTTTATTTTTTAAAGCGAACCTACATTTACTATTTCATAAACGTGTTCCGATAATTACTAATATTACTAAATGGTAGCAATAAAGCCAAATGCATTTTTGCATTTGGCTCAGATTAGACCGCAGACGAAAGCGCTCACTCATCGTCGTCTGCTTTTGTAAGTTGCATGTTGCTGTTATCAGAATCTATTTCTAATTCATAATCTTTATTAACGTAATTTCCTGTTAAATCAATTTGTTGGATTGTGGTTTTAATCTTATCTCCACTTCTACTTGCACTCAGCACTTGAGGAGAAATCATTGATACTTTTGTTTGTGTCAGAAAATTATTTTTCATTTGTTTATAAATAGAAGAGTTTTTCTTGTAATAACTTGAAATAAAATCAAAATCATTGATGTCGAAAGCTGTATTAATTGCTGTTGAATAGCCGGTAAAGAACTGAGTTAATTTATTTTTAAGACTATTTTCCTCTTTTTCTTTCTTCTCAACATAGCTGCTAATTTTATCACTTTCAAATTCTAATGTCACTTTGGTATTATCTTTTAAGTCATCAGCACTGATTGTTTTAGTTTCAGACTTAAATGTACGTCCTTTGGCTTTACCAGTCGCTGAAATCGTAATATCTTTCGTTTTAGGATATGGTCCATATTCTTTTGAGTTTGAATATGACATTTCTCGATCATTAATTTTAACTTTTTCAGAGCTATCACTTAATTTGCTCGCGCCTTTTAATTTAATATTTAAATACGCTTGATCAAAGTCTTCGGATGCTTCAACTGTCTCAGAACTACTATCTCTAAAATCGAAGTTCAAATTACCATTAAACGTTCCATTCTGTGTGGTTTTCTTAGCTGGCAATTCATAATTACCTGGAATGAAATTACCAAGGGGTGTATTTTTGTGAGCGTCTGCGATGACTGTTTTACTTTTACCGCCTGCTTTGAATTCATACTTAGTTTTTTCTTTTGGTTTAATTATCGGTTGTTTTGTTGGAGCCGTAAAACTCATATTATCGAAGAATAAATATCTCGTTCCATTTTTACTTATTCTTAGAACATCTTGTCCGCTTCTTGTTTGAATATAAGAAGCGACACTAGAATTATTTTTATTTAATTTACTGACGGTCTCTTTGATATCACTCTTAAAGCTTTTCATGCCGACTTCACTTTTAATATATTTAATATATTCTTTCGCTTCATCCGGATCCACTTTATTATCTTTTGTACTTAACACTGTTGCAACCTTTTGCGTATCATTATTATCAACCGCATTAACTAGAATCTTAGTTTGCGCTTCTGGAGAATTAAAATTCTTTAAAAGGAAGAATAAAATGACAATAAGTATCAAAATAAAAAAGATAATTCCTAGTGGAACAATTCTACGTAATTTAAGGTTCGTAGCGTTATCATTGAATGAATGAGATGATGTTTGTTTAGCTTTATTATTTTTTGGTAGCGATTGCCCACATTTAGGACACTGATTATTATCATCACTGACTGTCTGGCCACAGTTTGGGCATTGTTTCATTCTATCACCTCTATTTCTAACACTACATTCAATTCACATTCATATTATATAATTATTTTATCTACCCGTTTTATTTTACAGAGGTTAGATTAAAAATACAATTCTCATTATATGTAGTTTTCATTGTATTTTAATTAAAAGAAAGTTACATACTTATTTAAATTATATAAACAGTTCATCATCAAATAAATACTTATTTAGTCTTATCTCTTAACGATTATCTACACATACATCATTATATTCCTACGAGTGATTCTATGTATAGTCTAAATCTTCGAATAAATTAAAATTTAGAATTGAAAGATTTGATTCGATGATCAATAATCTCAAGTACTTGTCGTACCTTTTCAATTTCTTCAGTTGAAAAGTCGCTCGTCATATCGTTAGCAATACTGCTCGTGATTGCTTTTCTTTTGGCGATATATTCTTTACCTTTTTCAGAAAGATTAACAATTTTTAAACGTTGGTCGATATTAGCATCAGATTTTTCTAATTTAACTAGGTCAGCATCTAATAATTTTTTAACTCTTCTACTTACTGCCGCTTTATTTACACCTTGTTTTTCAGTAATTTGACTCACTGTTAAAGACTCATTTTTCAACATACTAAGCACATTCGATTGTTCTAATGAAATGCCATACTCATTTTGTAAATCTTTAAGTAACTTAGCCGTCAATGTATTTACATCATTAATAAATTTCTCTAAAAATACAATATGATCTTCTATTCTTCTAACCATGTAGAATCTCCTATATTATTTTATCTATTTCTATAAAAAAATTATTTTTCATACTTTTAAATAATAGCAAGAATACTGGATAATTGAAACCTCAAATTCTCTGAGCAATACTTTATCTTTAAGATTGCTAATTATGATTGGTTAGTCTACATTTATAAGTACAATATAAAAAGAGGAACATCAATCATGATTTCAATCATTTTAACCATCATCGCATTTATTCTCATTGTATCTTTGTACTTTGACCAACCTTTAACACTTAATTTATTGAGCTTTATTTCAACAGTTATTTTAGGTTTCATCATCGTGACGTATCATTTAATCACTTTAACACTGCCCTATGATTTATCCATTATAATGATTATTGCTTCTATACTCATTATAATGAAACATCGTCATTTATTTAACTTTAGTCGTGGTCGTCATTTTCTAAAAAATATGTGTATTAACGCCTATCAACTTGCTTTATTTTTAATAGCTTGTTTCTATATCAGTACAGTTTCAATCCCAGTTATCAATGGACTGGCGTTATGGCTGAGTGCAATTGCTTTTAGCACGTTTTTTGCATTTATATGTTATGTATCTTGGTCCTCTGCCTTTGGGAGTCATTCATTTCATAAAAATGTAGATTTGATTATGGTGCTTGGCGCTGGTATCTTCACAGAGCAAGTTACACCTATGTTAGCTGAACGGTTAAACCGCGCAATAAATGTTTATCATTCACAAGCAAAGCCTGTTTATTTCTTAGTAAGTGGCGGGCAAGGTCTTGACGAACCGATTACTGAAGCTTTAGCAATGAAACGTTATTTAATAGCAAAAGGTATACCTGAAGATATAATCTTAATGGAGAATCAATCCACGAATACGTATACAAACTTCTTATATTCTAAACCAATTATTGAAACGCATTTCAAACGTCAGTCGCAACTTCTTTGTGTAACAAGTCAATTTCACATTTTAAGATCGTTACGACTCGCTGAAAAGTTAGGTTTAAAATTTGAGGGTATTGGCAGTCATACACCGTACCACTTTTTCAGTAGAGCATTAATCAAAGATTTCTTAGGTGTTATGTATCAATATCGCTTATTACTAACCATTTATTTTGCAATCACTTTTTGGATTAGCATTCTCAGTTTAATTCTAAATTAAAAAGCAAGAGAACCTAATGATGTATGGTTTGCGACATCAACTGTTCTCTTGCTTCATTTTTATTGTTTTATAATTTGTCCATCATATAATTCTATGACGCGATCTGCGTATTCGAATAAACTTGTATCATGAGTAATCATAATTCCAATCTTATTGTGTGCTTTAATTTGTTGACTTATCATTGATACTACTTCTTTAGCTCGTTTGGCATCTAAACTTGCTGTAGGTTCATCTGCTAGAATGATTTTAGGTTGATTCATAAATGCGCGAGTAATTGCCACACGCTGCTTTTCCCCACCAGATAACATATGCGGATAACTGTGAAGTCGATGCGCCAATCCTATATTATTAAGTAATTGTGTTGCTCTAGACTTAGCACTTTTCTTAGGCATTCCCGCTTCTTTACCTACAATAAGTAACTGTTCTTCTACTGTCAGATAAGGAATCAAGTGTGAGGATTGAAATATAAACCCTATATCATTCAGTCTAAATTGCGAATTGTCCTTACCGTTAATGAATAACTGTTTCTCATCATATAATACATCTCCAGAGGTTTGAGACAGTAAACCACCTAATATTGTTAATAATGTCGTTTTACCTGAGCCGGAAGCGCCATTAAGGATGACAAACTCCCCTTTATTAATTTCAAAGTTAATGCCTTTAAGTACTTGAGTTGCTGAATCATTTTCCCCAAAAGTTTTAACGATATTGTCTACGATTAAAGTCATTATTCATTACCCCCAATAGCTTCAATTGGATCAATCTTTAATAATTTAATAAATGACAGTGATGCACCGATTAAACCTACGATTAGAAATATCACTACCACTGAAAGCAGGTTACCTATACTTAGATGAAATGGCATAGTCACCGGCATAATTTGATTTATCATCATGATTAAAATCTCTGATAAGGCTACGCCAATAAACGTAATTAAAGAAATTTGTAAAATCAGTGAGATTAACAAATGTGGTGTTGAGATACCTATAGCTTTGAGCACTCCAATTTCAGATGTTTTTTGAATGGTCATGACATAAAAGAATGCACTTAAAACAATTGCAGTAATCACATATAAACTATAAATCATCATTTTTAATGGACTTTGCTCAGCCTTATAACTCGCAATATGGTCTGTTAAATCTTGGGTGTTGACGATTTGAGTGCCTTGAATGGATTGAATTTGTTTTTTCTGTACTTTGCTGAGTTGATTTGTTGAATAAAATGATGCTACGGCTTTACTTTCATTTTGAAAAACAGATTGGTTCAATATTACAACATTACTATGTGCATACATTGCATCATTTAAAATGCCTACGATTTTGTAACTCTGATCACTATTTTTAAATTTAACTGTACTTCCTTCTTTAAGACCTTCTGCGAGAAGCTTCTTATTGACTACAATTTCATTTTTATGTTGCGGATATCTACCTGAAGTTAATTTCCAGTCACTGTCTTTAGTACGATTTAATGCGACCACATTTTCTTCATTTTCATTAATATTTAATGTCTTCTGTATCATATTGACTGGTTTTGCTTTAACTACCTTATCGATTTGTCGTTGTTGGTCCTCTGACAATGCAGACTTTTCAATTTGTGGTTCTTTCATTTTCTGAATGATAAATTGATTCCCTTTAAACTGTTCAAATATAGAAATATTTTCTCTAGCTAATCCTTGAGCTAAACCACTAATGAATAGAACCATGATTGCCATTAAAAACACAATCAGCATGATTAGTATAAATCTGAATTTATAAAATTTTATTTCCTTCCATGCCAAATTCATGTATCGTCACTCCTTTATCTTTATAGTTAAAGATTCTAAGCAGTGAATGTGAACTGAATATGAACTAAGATCGATGTGTTAAAGTTAAATTTGAAATAGTATAATGATAGAAAAACTTAGGAGCGGACATACTATGGTTAATTGTTTAATCGTTGATGACGATCGTAAAATCTTGGATTATGTAGCAACCCACCTCATCAATGAGCATATTCGCACACATACATTTTTAAGTGGCGAAACGGCACTTCATTTTCTAGAAAAAGAGAATGTAGATATCGCGATTGTCGATATTATGATGAAGGGCATGGATGGTTTCGAATTATGTCAAAAACTGAAAGAAGATTATGAATTACCTGTTATCATGTTAACAGCAAGAGATGCGCTAAGTGATAAAGAACGTGCTTTCTTAAGTGGTACTGACGATTATGTGACTAAACCGTTTGAAGTTAAAGAATTGTTATTCAGAATCAAAGCAGTATTACGAAGATACCAAATCAATGCTGAAAGCGAACTGAAACTTGGCAATTTGACACTCAACCAGTCTTACATGGAACTTAGCGTCGATTCGAAAACAGTGAATCTGCCTAATAAGGAATTTCAATTGATATTCTTATTAGTATCAAATCCTAAACATATATTTACTCGAGATGACATTATTGAGAAAATTTGGGGCTTTGATTATGAAGGTGATGATCGAACTGTCGATGTACATATTAAAAGGCTGCGCAAAAGATTAATGCAATTAGAGGCTTCAGTATCCATCCATACTGTGCGCGGACAAGGATATATGGTGAGTCAAAATGTTTAAAACACTCTATTCCAGAATAGCTATATATACGATTACTGTTATACTTTTTAGCGCTTTAGTTAGCTTTTTACTTACGAATGTTTATTATCACTTTAATTTGAAGTCCTCTAACGATGCTAAAATTATGCACACCTTAAAGCAAGCGCGAGAGTATGAAACAACACAAAATAGTAAGCAATTGACGTCCTATTTTAAACATTTAGGTGATATGAATTACCAAATTCTTACCGTGGACGCGCATCAATCGAAGCACTTTTACGGAGAAGCTTTTCGAAAGGATTCATTATCAAATCACGCTATACAATCCGTCTTGAACGGCAAAGATTATCATGGTATTAAGAATAAACCTTTCGAACTATTCGTAACTGGATTCTTCGACAACGAAACAGACAATACAGTGGGCGTGCGTTTTCATACTCAGCATGGACCATTAGCCGTATTTATGCGCCCTGATATCGGAGAAACATTCAGCGAATTTAGAATATTTTTAGCAGTTTTACTTTCATTATTACTGGTCATTTCAATTTCATTAGTTATTGCGTCTACGTATTCTATTATTAAGCCTGTTTCTGCTTTGAAAAATGCGACCAACAGACTCATGCATGGTGATTTCCAAACGCCAATCAAACAAACGAGACAAGATGAAATTGGAACTTTACAATTGATATTTGATCATATGAGACAAAGTCTAGGACAAGTTGACCAAATGCGACAGCACTTTGTACAAAATGTCTCTCATGAAATCAAAACACCATTAACACATATGCAAAGATTACTTACTCAGTTACAGTTTTCCAAAAATAAAGAGGAACGCACATCTTATATTAATGAATTATTTAGTATCACATCACAAGTGAGCGAGTTAACAAAAGAATTACTGTTACTATCAGAATTAGACAATGCTGCTCATTTAACATTTAACGATCATATACACTTAAATGCATTAATTAAAGATATCGTAAGACATGAACACTATCGTTCAGAAAATAAAGATTTAGTTATCATGACTGAGTTGGAAGATGTGTATTTCCTAGGAAATGATCGTTTGATACATCAAGCGTTCAGCAATTTAATTATCAATGCGATTAAATATTCACCACAACAAGGTATGATTCAAATGCGTTTATTTAAAGAAGCATCCAATATCATTTTTACAATTGAAAATGAAGGTACCATTTCAAATCAAGATAAGGCTCACATTTTCGAGAGATTTTATAAAACAAGTACTGATAACACGAGTAACGGTTTAGGTTTAGCTATCACTCAATCAATTATTGAATTACATGGAGGACATATCTTCTTACATTCAAACGATTCTACAATATTCTCCATTCAATTGAATATGTAAATAAAAAGAGAGCTGAGACATAATTCCCAAAAATAATAGCAGTAAGAGGATTTCAATTGGAATCTTCTTACTGCTACTTTTATATCAAATACTACGTATTAACATTTAATTTTATATGCCTACACTCTATTAACCTATTAGCGGAAAGTGTTTGAATTGAAAGTACACTGATACCGAGCTTCTCTCAATCCCTCTTCGTTTAAAATTTATTTCACATTTAAATATTTTTTAATTTCTTTATTAACTGCACGGTAAACATCTTCATGTTCAGAAAGTTTCAAACCAAATGATGGTACCATTTCTTTAATTTTAGATTCCCAACCACTAAATTCAGATTTATAACAACGTTGTAATACATCAAACATAATATCTACTGAAGTCGAAGCGCCTGGAGAAGCACCTAATAATGCTGCTAGCGTACCGTCTTCAGAAGTAATCACTTCTGTACCAAATTGTAGATTACCTTTCGATTTATCAGTGTCTTTAATGACTTGAACACGTTGACCGGCCGTGATAACTTCCCAATCTTCATCTTTCGCTTCAGGAAGGAATACTCGTAAATCATCGACACGCTCTTCGTTAGATAACATCAATTGTGATACAAGATATTTAGTTAGGTTAAATTCTTTCACACCTGCACTTAACATCGTTACAATGTTATTCGGTTTTACAGATTTAATTAAATCTAGGTATGAACCTGTTTTTAAGAATTTAGGTGAAAAGCCTGCGAATGGTCCAAATAATAATGAACGCTCACCATTCACAAAGCGTGTATCTAAGTGAGGTACTGACATAGGCGGTGCACCTACTTCAGCTTTACCATATACTTTCGCATAATGTCGTTGAATCACATCAGGGTTCTTACATCTTAAGAATAAACCACTTACCGGGAAACCACCAATGTGTTTAGATTCTTTAATACCTGTTTTTTGTAATAATGGTAAACTTGCGCCACCTGCACCAATAAATACAAATTCAGTCTCATAGTGTGTGACTTGGCCAGATTTTAAATCTTTTACGACAACATGCCAATTGCCATTATCTTGTTTCTTAATATCTTGAACTTCGTGTTTATAATTAACTTCAACGTTTTTATCTTGTAAATTACTAATTAATTTCTTCGTTAATGCGCCGAAGTTCACATCCGTTCCTGTTTCATCGTAAGTAATAGCGATCGGTTCCTCAGATTGACGTCCTTCCATCATAAGTGGTACCCATTCTTTAATCTTTTCAGGATCTTCAGAGATTTCCATTTTTTCAAAAAGAACGTTCTTTTGTAGACTATCTACACGGCTTCTTAAGAAACGTACATTATTTTCACCTTTGACAAAACTCATATGTGGCACAGATTGTATGAAGTTTCCTGGACTTTCTAATTGACCAGTACGTACTAAATGCGCCCAAAACTGTTTAGACACTTGGAATTGTTCATTAATTTGAATCGCTTTTGTAATATCAACTGAGCCATCTTTACCTTCTTTAGTATAGTTCAATTCACATAATGCTGAATGCCCTGTTCCTGCATTATTCCAAACATTTGAACTTTCCTCTCCTGGTTGTTCTAATCTCTCAAATAATTTAATTTCTCTCTCAGGTGATAATTCTTTAAGTAATGTTCCTAACGTTGCACTCATAATACCGCCACCAATTAAGATGACATCTGTTTTGCTATGTTGTGTACTCATAACAAATACAGTCCCCCTTTTCAATGAATAAATGGAACGATTGACTCTAATGGATTTGTTTTAACATAGATTTTCTTATTAAAATTAAAGCGCTTTCTAAATCTATAAAAAAAATATATCCCAAGAGTTATTTAAGAAGTCTATATACCTTCTCATCATAACCATTGATTAGACTACTTTAATTATATACATAAATTGTATTTCACAAAAGGATAAAAAGTCAGATATACATAAATAATTAAACTTGTAGTCTTAAATTTTAACCACTTGACCATTTTAACATATTACCTGAGAAAGCAAGTCTAATGTTATAATTATTTATAATAACAAAGAAACAATGAGGTGTTTAAATTCATGAAGTCGTTCACGTTGTTCATGCATAACATTTATGCAATGGGTGGAACGGTAAAGTCTGTAACACAACTTGCGAATACATTGGCACAAAAAGGACATCCTGTTACTATCATTTCAGTATTTAGAGGTGCTGAAACGCCCTATTTCCAACTGCATAAAGATATTAAGATTAAAGTACTTGTTGACTATCGTTTTAAGCCTAAAAATTTAAAGGCGATTGTTGCGAACCGCGTTAAAACATACACGCCATTCTTAAAGACGAAACATATTTCTCAACACGAACCGGGACTCAATCAATTTTCAAGTTATGTAGAAAAGAAAATAATTAAAGCTATCAAAAACGTTTCTACCGATGTGTTAGTAGGAACACGCGCAAGCTTCAACATACTTATTTCTAAATATGCTAAAACTGAAGTCTCAACCATTGGTATGGAACATATGAATTTCGAAGCCCACCCTGAACAATATCAAAGAGAAATCATAGCAGCGTATCGCAATCTAAATAAGATTACAACGTTAACAGAAGCAGATCGCAAAAGATATCAATCTCAAATCAAGACGCCTGTCTACGTCGTTCCAAATATGATTACTGAGAAAAAGATTGCAGCGCCAAAGAAAAATATCATTGTAGCTGCTGGACGTCTTGAATATGAAAAGGGATTTGACTTACTTCTAGAAAGCGTCAGACTCATTCAAGATTATTTGAGAAGTTTAAATTACGAGGTTCATATTTATGGAGATGGTAAAGAAAAATTACAACTTCAAGAATTTATCAATCAGTATGATTTGGGGGATATTATACAACTCAATGAATCTACACAAGATTTAAATAGTAAATTAGCTCAAAGTAAAATTGTCGTTGTTCCTTCTCGCAATGAAGGTTTTGGAATGGTCATATTAGAAGCTATGGCTCAAGATAATATCGTTATCAGCTTTAAAGGGAATGTGGGACCAGATGCTATTATTAAAAATGGAAAGAATGGTTACCTTGTTGAGTATGAAAACGTCTCACAACTTGCGAAACAAATAGATTTAACCACGCATAACTACCATGAGCTTGAACACATCGTTCAAGGTGGCAGAGAAACTTTAGAATTATATCAACCTGATAAAGTATATGAAGACTTTATGTCGATGTTTAGATAATAAAGTAAACCGCTTCGGGCAATTAGCTTAGTTCATAACTGGCAAACGATATCTTGACATTAAATAGGCTCTAAGAGGAGTTCTTTGATTAGAATTCCTCTTAGAGCTCTTATTTTAGAATTGATATTTCGAAAGTGAGATAGAAATATCTTTCTAGTAAAATTAATTTCCTTGTACCAAATTCGGTGATAAGTGTATTTCATTTTTATAATAAAAGTGATAATACAAATGTCCAGAGACAGACGAAAATTAATAATCCAATGCTATAACGTAAAGTCATTTTTAATAATTCGGATTCCTTACCAACTTCTTTAACGGCAGCTGTGGCAATCGCAATAGATTGAGGTGAAATCAGTTTAGCTGCTACCCCGCCTACTGTATTAGAAGCAACAAGTAAAGAACCACTCGTTCCAATTTGTTGTGCAACCGACGCTTGGATAGGCGCAAATAGAGAGTTGTTATTTACTACAGATCCTGTCATAAATACCCCTATCCATCCAAGTATTGGAGATAAGATTGGGAAGACACTACCCGCTTTAGCAATACCTTGTCCCATTGCACTACTTAAGCCACCGTATGTCGTAATCTTAGAAATAGCTAGAATGAAACAGATCGTTAAGACTGGTAACCATAATTCTTTAAATGTTACGCCAAATAAACGTCCGGCATCTCCAAAGTTTACTTTCTTAGACATTAATATCGTAATGATAATTGTAAGTAAGATGGCTGTACCTGTCTGTCCAATAATATTAAGTGATAACACGATAGGTTTATGTGCAATTTCACTAAAGGTACCTGGCAAGTTAAAGTTAAATACTAAACTTGATAACTTCCCTTTTGGTAAGAATAATCCTTTAAATGATGGAGAACTCCAAATCATTACAATGACTGTTAATATGATGAATGGACTCCATGCGTATAATATATCTTTACCTTTATGATGTTGAACGGGTTCTGGTTCGACATCTTTTTGAATTCTGAAGATATTTTTCGGTTGGAATTTCTTAGAAAATAATGCTAAAGCTAACATAGATGCAAGTGGCGGTATAATATCAGCTAACTCAGGACCATTGAATACAGTTAAGAGTGCTTGCAATGCGGTATACGTAATTGAAACCACTAAGATAGAAGGTAATGTTTCTTTAATACCTTTAAAACCATCAATAATAAATATTAGTAAGAATGGAATAAAGAAGTTAATAAAGGCTAAAGTTAACGTAGATGTCTGAGATACACCCATCGCTGAAACATTTCCAGGTAAATGTAATGTGTCTACAACACCAACTGGAATACCAATGGCACCAAACGCACCTGAAGCAGCGTTCGCAACTAAACATAACATCGCTGCTTGTAATGGTCTAAATCCAAGTTGAGATAATAATAATGCACAAATGGCAATAGGTACCCCAAATCCTGCTGCTCCTTCTAAAAATGCATTAAATGAGAAACCAATCAGCAATAATTGAATACGTTGGTCTTGAGAAATACTTGTAATACTATCTTGAATCGTAGAAAACTGTCCTGATTCTAATGTGATTTTATAAAGTAGAACGGCTATCATAACGATATAACCAATCGGTATAATACCTTGGAAGAAACCTTCTACAACTGCCCCAGATGCAATACCAACTGGCAATTTGAAAAATGGAACGGCTATCATTAATGTCACGACAAGTGTCGTTATCGCGGCATAAATTCCTTTCATTTTAAAAACAGTAAGACATAGTAAGAATAGAACAATAGGTATCGCTGCGATTAAACTTGATAATATTAAATTATCAAATGGATTAAATGTTTGTACTAACATATTTTGACTCTTCTTTCCTAAAATTTTCTATAAAATTACTAGCTAGTCACATACTGAAAAAATTAAAAATGTGTTATCGATAACTAAAAATCATCTGTATGCTTTCACAATTTTGTGAAGTTTTTCACAATTAAAATATATCATCTTCCTTTTAAAAATTCAACAGACTTTTCACTCTTTATTCAGTTGCGTTGGAAAACGTTTCAACTTATCTTCACTCAAGATTTTGGAATTTCATATTTAATCATTTTTAAATTGTGAAATGATGAATCATAACGTCCCTCGTGTTAAAATAAATACATTAAAAAAGTTATGAGATAGAAGGAATTTGAATGATAAAACAAATTAATATTTCCCATATGGAAAAGTTAGAAGGACAATTAGAAAGAGCAATACATGAAGGTTACACACATTTTGTACCCTATTCAAACGAAATTCAAATTCATCAATCAATGTTGAAATCGATTGAGTTACCATCAACATCATTTGTGGTCGACTATACAATACATAATCAGTATCTTAATGATTGTAGATACTTTGGTAAATCGTATATTGAATTTGAAGATTGGGTACAAAATATTAATTTATATCCGAACGTCATTTATGAAATGAAATCTACTATTGCCTTATTACATAAATTTGAAGTTGAGACTATCTTCGATTTAGCATTATTCACCATTCTTAAAGGCCATGTCGCTGTAGATGGACATGTAGCATTAGATTTCAAAGATTCGCTTCGAACAAGTAAAGTATTTTGGAGAAGTTTTGATCGTAATCACTTGAGTTATAGGGACAAATTTTTCTTAAATAAAATTGCCTATGAACATCAACGCAGAATTCCGTTTACACGTGTACCTTTTAATGATCATGACAGCATTCGTTATTCTGATTCAGTATTGCTAAGCACTAAATTTAAAGCACCTAGATGGCTAGTCAATCCAATTAAAAATTACTCTCTAAGAAAGCATAGAGAAATTAGTTATCTTTATGACAAAGATGAATCTAAAACGAAAGACCATGTCATATTCTTAGGTTTTGATTATAATTACAGAGGAAACTCGAAGTATTTGTTTAATTATTTTGTTAAACATAACCCTACTGTTGAATCTTATTTTATAACAGAGGATAGAACGGGGCCTCATTTCTACTCTCCTAAGGATGAAAAGGCTAAAGAATTAATTGAAACTGCTAAAGTGGTTATTATCGAGAGCTACTTACCTGATGACATACGTCCTAACGGTAAAGTCATTCAATTATGGCATGGCACACCGATTAAGCGTCTCTTCTTAGATAGTAAAGAGCCACATCAAAACTTAAATATTTATAACTATCGTGCACGTAAATATAATAAATGGGTTCATCAAGATTATCTTGTCGTTGATTCAAAACCTGTTGTTACGTATTTTGAATCAGCTTTTCCAAGTCAGAAATTAGACATCTTGCCTGTAGGTTATCCAAGAGTCAACTATTTATTGAATAGAGCACAGGATCTATCATTACGAAAACGAATTATCAAAGGACTAAACTTAGATCCATCGAAACCTGTACTACTCTATGCACCTACCTGGAAAACGAATCCATCCGAAGAGGATATTTTACCTATTTCAGAGCAGTTACTCGCTAAATATAATGTCATATTTAAAGGACATGTTGAAAGTGAGGATATACACATACCCGAACAAGTCATTGTCCCTCCTGAAAGTGTGGAAACTCAAGACTTAATTATTGTATCTGATATCGTATTGACGGATTATTCTTCTATTATTTTCGATGCACTCACGATTAATAAAAAGGTATGTCTTTATACACCTCAGCATGCTGAATATGTTGAAGAACGTGGCGTGTATGAAGATGTACTTGAGAGCCTTAAACAAGTATGGTACACAGATGCAACATTACTCACAAATAATTTAATTTCTGATGAAGTACCTCATATCGACAGTAAATTGGTAAACAGACATAATCAATCATTAGAAGAACTGAGCCATTTAATTACCCAACAATTAAATTAAACATATTAATCTTAATTTAACAGCTATAGATGATATGTATACTTAAGACGAACGAATCCCTCAAAAAAGATTGTACTTCAATCTTTCTGAGGGATTATTTTTTTCAATATAGATTTGATTTTAACCTGCAATTGGTATGTTACTTCAATTTATATTATGGTTGATAATTTGGATCAATAAGTGTTGGCTCGCCTTGACGGTTAACAGTTACAATAGAATAATTATCCTTTTTAGATGAATCTTTAAAGCTAAATACATATCTAAAGCCATCTTCAGTTGCTTCTATTGAATAATCATTATACTTCTTAGTTGAATTACCAAACATATTCGCTTCTTTACGCGCGATATCAAGGGCTGTTTTGAAATTTGGTAACTGCTGTAATGCTTGCCCTTCATTACCTTTGAATGGTGAGAGACCTCTTGCTACCTGTGTCGCATCTTTACTTTGATATGGCGCTACATAATCTTTGTGATTACTATTATCCTTTCCTGTTTGTGAATGGTCACCATTATTCGCTTGATTACTGGATGATGCTTGATTATTGTCTCCATTATCGTTAGATTTTGAATTTTTATCATTTTGCTCTTGAGATTTTTGATGATTTTTAGACTTATCTTTTGAGTTACTGTCAGATTTTTTATCTTTATGTTCTGTTTTTGAGTTGTTGTCCTTCTTATCATTCTCATTATTTTCATTATGAGAACATGCTGCGAGTAATAAGGACAGTACAGTGATGCTTGCTAATAATCTTTTCATGTGAATCTCCTCCTGCTTTATATAAAAATCAAACGCTAGTTACTCTGATTTTATAGCTACTCACTTTCAAAAAAGCATAAAAAAAGAGTATAATATTAATTCCTTATTAATATTATACCCCACTTTTATTAACTAAGTATTAAATTTAACGTTTCTTTTCAATATCTTTATTAATTAATTCTCCGATATATTGAGACGCTTTACCATCATCCACTGAACAGAATCGATCGTAGAAAGCATCAATTTTATCTTGATACTCATTTTGTACCTTCTCTAAATCTTTTAACTCTTTTGCTAGACCATATGGTTCTGTATAGATTGGACCAGGTAAATCCTTCATATAATCCATATAGAAGCCACGTAATCCTTTATCATACTTGTCGATATCATATGCAAAGAAGAACTGTGGACGTTTTAAAATACCGTAATCAAACATCACAGATGAGTAATCGGTGATTAAGCAATCACTAATTAAGAATAATTCTGAAACGTCGTTATAGTTGGAAACGTCGATGGCAAAGTTTTCATATCCAGATAAGTCTAAAGCATTTGAAATAAGATAATGCATACGTAATAGGATAACGTAATCATCACCTAGTTCTTTATATAAATTTTCTAAATCAATTTTCAATTCAAATAGATACTTACCTTTACTCACAAACTCATCGTCTCTCCATGTTGGTGCATACATGATGACTTTTTTATCATGTGGTAAATTGAGATTCGTTTTAATTTCCTCAATAAACTTTTTATCATTTGCTCGATTTACCAATACATCATTTCGTGGATATCCAATTTCTAAGATTCTAGGTTCATCCATCCAGAATGCACTTCTGAAAATTTCAGATGAATATCTATTAGGAGAAATAAGGTAATCCCAACGTGAAGTTTCACGATTGAAATTGCGTTTATATTTAGAAGTTGTTGTTCCAGGCATACGAACCACTTTCATGTCGTTAGCAAGACGTTTCAATGGTGTACCATGCCAAGTTTGAATATATGTTTGATTCTCTTTTTTGTTTAAATATAAAGGCGTACGCGCATTAGAAACCCAATGACTTGCTTCAGAATAAGCCTGATAAAACTCAGTTGAACCACGTTTCACTTTAATTGCATTACCTGGAATTACGCTCTTGTCAGGGTTTTTAAGTGACCAAACGTAGCGGTAATTTGGATAGTATTTTTGCATATATTCATAAATATATTTAGGACTATCACTATAGTTTTTACCGCCAAAGGCTTCGAATACAATTGTTTGAGGCTTAACATTCTCTTCCTTATCTGTTAATTCATACATTGAACGTTCTTTATTTTTTCTTCTCAACACAACGTTCTTCACATGGCGCAATGTCTTTCTGAATTGATTCACTTTAAAGGCTTTATCCGTATCATCATTCATTAATAGTATTGTTTCTATCATATTGATAAGTTTTTGTTGTTTAACAAGATGTACATTGAGGAAGCGTGATAGTTCTACAAGTGTATTTTTATGTGCCTCATATCTTTGCTTAATATCATAGTGTGTAGGATCGAAATCTCTCGCAATTCTATTTTGCATTTTATAAATAATAAATTCACGTGTCATTTTGTTTGAAGTACGTTCTAACGCATCGTAGAAACTTCTGACGTAATCTTCAAATAATACATCAAAATTCTGTTCACTTAACGTTAATGTCTCAAATGGATCATACACTTCGCCACGGAAGTAGAATGGGAAATTCAGGATACGAATGAATTTGTTGACATATTTCATGTATTCAAGAAGGAATGACCAATCAATATAAATATCCAAATCTTCATTAAATCGAATATGATGTGCTTTAACAATCGCTGTTCTAAAAATAATATTACAAGCTGTCTGCTTTCTTAAAAATGAATTTAAATTTTGAGCGGCATGGTAATATTCAACTTTCACTCTATCTAAATCGACATATTGCGGACGTTTAATTGAAAATGAATGTATTGGAGCGACTAATCCATCGGTTGAATTTAACTTTTCCAAATAAAATGTTACCGCATAAGAAGCTAGATCATCATCAGCGTCTAAAAACATAAAATATGGTGTATCTACTTCATCTAATGCAACGTTACGCGCGTGTGCGTGTCCTTGGTTACGGTCTAATTTAATATAATTGACCTCTTTGTTATAGTCCTTTAAAGCTTCTTTCATTAATTGTTCACTTTGGTCCGTAGAACCATCATTAACGATAATGACATCAAAATCTTGAGTTCTTTGTTGTTTAATACTTTCCAAGCAACTTTGAATATATTCCTCTGAATTATAATATGTGACAATAATTGTCAGTGTATTCATACTATACGTCCTTTCTTTCTACTATATAAAAATGATCCAACATGTAAGTTTTAGATAAATTATGTAGGAATACTACTTAATGGTTTACTATAAATTAACTTATAATTAATGGAAATTTAATGTTACAATTATATCTAAAATTTGCCACAAACGCTAATAATAATAGGTACACCCTTTTATATTTTAATGCCTTTAATATAAACACAGTAAATTCTATTCCAACATTTATATCAATGTCTTCTCCATGATTAAATCTCTATCAATCACATCTCCTGTATAAAATTCATGAGACCCCGTGATTTCAAATCCTCTTTTTTCGTAAAAGCGAATCGCTTTAGGATTATGTTCCCACACACCTAACCAAATTTTAGTTTTGTCATGTTCATGTGCTTTTTTAATAGCTAAATCAATCAAACGGTGGCCTCTACCTCCACCTTGATAGTTCTCATCAAAATAAATGCGCTGCACTTCTAAATACGCATCACCCATTTTTTCAGTTTGAGCGTCATTAATATTTAATTTTAAATAACCCACTACCTGTTCGCCAACCTCGTAAAAATAATGAAACGATGCTTTATTTTGGAGTTCATTTTCTAATTTATCTAGATGATACGCGTCATCAAAAAATTTATTAAAGTCTTCGTCACTATAGGATGATTTAAATGTATTATAAAACGTTCTTTTAGCTATATCTTGTAAAATGGTTACTTCATCAATTTTCACTTCACGAATACGTTCATTCATCATCAACATCCCCTTTTTATCGTTTAAACCACTTTAACGTATTTTAATAAAAATGGCACTGTTTTTTATTCGTAGCATCAAACCTAATTATTTTACAATACTATCATTTGGGTATTGATAATATTTATCAATGAGTATAAAGTTATAGATGAAAATCGTAAAAAATAGAGTGAGGTTATATTATGTTAGGAAGTATGTTTGTCGTAGGTATCACTGGCCCAACGAGTTTAGTCGTTATTGCAATTATTGCATTAATTATATTCGGACCAACGAAATTACCACAATTTGGTAGAGCAATCGGTTCAACTTTGAAAGAATTTAAATCAGCAGCTGAACATATAGACGAAGATTCACACGAAACTCCCAGTAAAGCATCCAAATCACAACGAGAACAATCTAAGTAATTCTTCATTAATAGAACATTTTGGTGAATTGCGTCATAGACTAGTCGTTATCTTCATTGCATTTATTATTTCAGTCATCATCGTTTACATTTCATCTCATTGGTGGATTCAATCATTGATTAGATATATTAAACGTGCACATGTTACGTTGCATACTTTTTCGTTTACAGAAACAATTCAAATCTATGTCATGATTATATTCACAGTTGCGATATGTATTATTATACCAATCATTTTTTATCAACTCTGGTCATTTGTTGCACCAGGTTTACATGCATATGAACGACAGTTTATATATAAATACAGTTTTTTCTGTGCAATTTTATTTATTTCAGGGGTTGCCTTTGCCTTTTTCATTGGCTTCCCTATGATTATTAACTTTTCGGAAAATCTATCTCACCTACTAAGTATTGATCAAGTTATCGGATTCAAAGCTTATTTAGGAGAACTAATAAGATGGTTACTCGTCTTTGGATTTATATTCCAATTACCTATATTATTTATGGGATTAGCACATTTCGGATTAATTGATGTGACTCAGTTAGGACGTTATAGAAAATATGTTTACTTCGCATGCTTTGTTGCAGCAAGTATTATCGCACCACCAGATTTAATTTTAAATTTGGTATTAACATTGCCGTTAATTATTTTATTTGAAATCAGTATGTTTATTGCGAAAATTACATCCCGAAAGCAAAAAGGGAGTGAGACAGAAATATAATTTATCAAAATTATTTTCGTTGTCTCTCTCCCAACTTGCATTGTTTGTAGAATTTCTTTTAAGAAATTCTCTATGTTGGGGCCCCGCCGGCAAGGATGGCTAGGATTGAAAGAAGCTTGATATAAGCGCACTTTCAATTCAGACATCTACTGCCAATATGTTAAAGAAGGTTGAGACAATTGATTATGTCCCAACCTCTTTTTATTTATAAATGATTCTTTTTACGTTGTTTAAATACAAAGAAAAGTATCAACACAATAAGAATAATTTGAGCAGTAATTGTTTCAATGCTTGGATAGAATCCAATCCAACTGATTGTAGGAAGTCCTTCAATACTATGTTGAGGCATCCAACCTAATAATTGTAATTTTTGAATACTTACACCTAACATTTTAAATGTCATGATAAAGATAAGTATTGAAAGTACTCTAAAGATATAGTGTACTGGAATTAATTTTACAATGAATCTAAACGCAAAGGCGAAGATGATTAAAATCACAATAGCTATTGCGATACCGATAATGAAGTCTTGGGTTTTAATACTTCCTATCATACCCATATAGAATATAATGACCTCGACACCTTCACGGAGCACTGAAATTAAACCAATTGTACCTAACAATACGAGATTACCATTACTAATTGCATTCTGATACATCGATTGAATCATTTCATTCCAACGTTTCGCACTCGAGCGATTATGCATCCACACGCCGACAACGTACATCAATATAACTGCAACAATGCCTAGCACAGCCTCCATACCCTCACGTACAATACCATTGTTACCAATCGTTGCAATGAAGATGACTGCAAGTGTAATACTTAAAACTAAACCTAGAAGCGCTCCACCAATAACGCTGGATGTGCCTTTATGGTCTTTAACTTTACGTGTCATTGTTGTTAACGTCATAATAATAAGTAGCACTTCTAAACCTTCACGTAAGAAGATAATCATCACATCGACAAAGGTATAATCACCTGTTCCAACAGTGTCTTTGATATCGTTATTAATATCTTTTAAACCATCTTTAACACGTTCTTTATTACTATGATCTAATATACTTTGATAATAAGGAATCTTGTCTTCAATCGTCGTGTATAAGCTACTATTTTTTGTTTGGATTTTCCCTTCGACGTATGGCCAAATTTGAATGAATTTAGATAAGGCTTCGTCAGTTTTATTTAAATCGTTGTTGTTAATACCACTAATCGCTTTATCTAATTCGTCATTTAATTGCGTGACTTTGTACTTTCCATTATCTTCAGAAGACTGTTTCTGATCTACCGTGTCGATACTCGATTTAAAGGTATCCCATGCATTTTTAACTTTCTTAGTATCTAACGGATCCTTTTGAACGGCAACACGAAGTTGCATTAAATTGACTTCGATTGTGCCATATTTTCCTTGATCATAATTACGAATTACCGTCTCATGACTTGTCCATATTTGATTTAAGCTATTATTAATTGATTCTAATTCTGAACGATTTTTACTTTTAATCGCTTTTTGTATGGGCGCATCTTTCGCATCTACTGCTTGTTTAAGCTCTTTTATTTGACCTGACGCATCTTTAGAAGACTGAGAATCTTCATAAGCAATTAATGCTTTAGTCAATTCGGATAGCTTATCTCCCTGTGTATCTGAAGATTTAGCATTTTCAACTTCTTTTAATTTACTTTTAACTGCTTTACCTTCTTTGTTATCTTTCACATTTAAAGCATCAATTTCTTTTTTTACATTGCGAATCGCTTTTTGCTTGTCGCTATCTTTTTTAGAATCATCATTAATTGTTGATTTAGCATCTGTAATCGATACATATGCTTCACTCATTGAAGCATCTTCTGCATGTACAGGTGCTACTTTTAATACAGTTAATAATAGAATTAAGATGGCAAGTATCTTAATCGAATAATGTTTCACCGAGGTATCCTCCCTTTTTTACACCAGGTAACACGATAAATGTTGCGGAGGCACGATGTGTAATATATTCGTTTAATTTATCTTTATGACCTAAATGATTTTGAATATCAATAAATTGTTGTGTTGATTTTTGGAAGCAAATAAATAGTAATCCAGTTTCTAATGCACCCGTCTTCTCATTTGTTCCTGCAACATAGTTATAGGCACGACGTTTAATAGAAGTCTTGGCTTCATGCGCTAAGCGTGCATGTGCATCTTCAGGAATGACGTATTGACCACTGCTATCTTTTGCTTTCAAATCGAGTTCGTCAAACTCTTTCTTACCTGTAAGCGGCGCTCCAGATTGACGTTTACGACCAAACGTAGCTTCTTGTTCCTCAAGCGCAGTACGGTCCCAAGTTTCAATATGGATTTGAATACGACGAATAATACAGTATGTCCCATTTTTAGCCCATCCATCATTAATAAATACATAATCTTTATATTCATCAGTATGACGAGGATTAACTGTACCATCTTTAAATGCCATTAAATTACGTGGTGTTTCGTGAAGTTGGCCTGATACGAAACCTGTTTGAGACCATTTGACTTGTACAACATCTCTAAATGGACGTATTAAATTATGAATTGCATGAAATGTGACTTGATCGTCCATTGAACACGCTTGAATCATAATGTCTCCATCACTATAATCATCAGAAAGTTGATCATTTGGGAAGTGTGGTAAATCTTTATAGTCTTTAGGTATCTTATCTGACATACCTATCTTCTTAAGAAATGATTTACTTACGCCAAACGTAAGTGTGAGCTTACTTGCACTTAAACCAATCGCTTCACCTGTATCAACAGGAGGTAGTAAAGGATTGTTGCTTTCTTTTCCTACAGCATCACCATCAGTCATTTGTGCCGCCATCTTAGTCCACTGTTTAAACATCTCTTTAATTTCAGATTTATCTTTTGTCTTCAAATCTAAAGCGACGAAATTAATAGACCGCTGTGTTGGCGTAGTTATTCCAGCTTGAACTTTGCCATAGAACTCATATGCATCCTTCTCTTCATCTTCTGGCGTATCAAACATTGATTTAAATGAGAAGATACTTCCGACACCACTTGCTCCAATCATTACGCCAGCCCCACCGATGCCTAACATTTTTAAAAATGAACGGCGCGACATTTGCGATGATTGATCTTTATCTAATTTACTCATTCTGTAACCACGGCCATCTTACTTAACGGTTCACCTAAAGAGTTAACAGCATCAGATAATGCCTTTCTATCCTTCTTAGTTACTTCATTATATGATTTGTAACCGTCACCGTCTTTATATTTATCTAACAGTTTATTCACTTTATCAAAGTTCTTTTGAATATCAGCACTTAACTTTTTATCTTTCTTCTCTAATGTAGGTTTGAATAATTCATAAATTTTTTGTGCACCTTCAATATTAGCTTTGAAGTCGTATAAGTCAGTGTGTGAATAGATTTCCTCTTCACCAGTAATCTTAGATGTTGAAACTTCGTTTAATAAGTCAACTGAACCTTGCAACATTAATTTTGGCGTAATATCTAAAGTGTCTGCTTTCGCATGTAACTCTTTCGCATCTTTTAATAACTGATCTGCATCTTTTTTAGTCGTGCTATCGATTTTATTATCTTGATATAATTGTTTTTCGATTTTATGATAACCAGTCCATTGGTCCGCTTTTTTCTCTTCTTTCATATCAGCTAAACGAGCATCAATTTTAGGATCTAAATCACCAAATGCTTCTGCTACAGGCTCAGAACGTTCATAGTACATACGTACTTTAGGATACAATTCTTTCGCTTTTTGCATATCATTATCATGAATCGCATCAACAAATTTTTGAGTTCCTTTTAAGAATTGATCAAGTTGACCATCTGTATATTTCTCATACTTTTTAGTTGCTTCGTTTAATTCTTTTTTATTACTACTGTTGCTGCTATTATTATTTGAACTTGAACTATTTTTATCGCTGTCATTATTTCCACATGCTGCTAATAACAATGATGATGCTAATAAAATCACTGGTAATTTCTTCATTACTTCACCTCATAAAAAATTTAAACTATGTATTGTTAAGACATTCAATCTCCCAATGAGATTCATACAAAACTTCTCAATTGATAATCATTATCATGATAATTATATTCGTGGGTGTTATTTGTGTCAATAACAACTCTTTTAACTTTTTATCAAAATATCATTTTAATTTTTAAATGAGAAAAGGTACTTTATAAAGATAGTCATTTTAAAAAGTAAAATTACTGGGTAAACAATAATTAAGTAAATTTAGAACCAATGAATACATTTAACTATGCGAAGTTGATATATAAAACATTTGAAGGAGTGACTGATAATGGTTGAAAAATTCAAAGCTTTTATAGTTAATCAAGACGAGAATGGCAAAGTTTCACAAGAATATAAAACCCTAACAAAAGATGATTTACCTGAGGGAGATGTCCTTATCAAAGTACATTATTCAGGTATCAATTATAAAGATGCGTTAGCTGCACAAGATCATAATGCTATCGTGAAAAAGTATCCAATGGTCCCTGGTATCGATTTGGCAGGAACGATAGAAGAAACAAATGCACCTGGTTTTGAAGTTGGAGATAAAGTCATCGTCACAAGTTATGATCTAGGAGTAAGTCACTATGGAGGATTTAGCGAATATGCCCGTGTTAAATCAGAATGGGTGATTGAATTGCCTGAAGGTTTAACTTTAGAAGAAGCGATGATTTATGGAACAGCAGGTTATACTGCTGGTTTAGCCATTGAAAAGTTAGAAAAAGCTGGCATGTCAATTGAAGGTAATGAAGTGCTTGTAAGAGGTGCGACTGGTGGTGTTGGTACATTGGCAATGCTGATGCTAGATAATTTAGGATACGATGTTGTCGCAAGTACAGGTCGTAAAGATGTTGATAACCAACTAAAAGAATTAGGCGCCACTGAAGTAATTGACCGTTTACCTGATAATGATGATAAATCACTTGCTTCTCGTACATGGCAAGCTGCCATTGACCCAGTAGGTGGTAAGAACTTACCTTATATTGTTAAACGTTTAGATAATAATGGTAGCGTAGCTGTCATTGGTATGACTGGTGGAACGGAATTCGAAAGTTCTGTCTTTCCGTTTATTTTAAGAGGTGTGAGTATCATCGGTATTGATTCTGTATTTACACCTATTAAATTACGTAGACGTGTATGGAGACGATTAGCAAGAGATTTAAAACCTGATCAATTACATGATATCAAGCATATTATCTCATTCGAGGATATTCCTGATGCTATTGATAAAGTCATTAATCATGAAAATACTGGACGTATTGTCATTGATTTCAATGCTTAAGTATAAATAATGTATGAAAAAGCGCGCGAGTGGATCTGATACCCACTCGCGCGCTTTCAATTTAATATTTGATGTACATTCCTTTTGAATAGGGTTCTGTACTTTTGAAACCGAACTTTTCATAAAGTTGATCTGCTGGATAATCTGCCATCAAGCTGACGTAGGTTCCTTTTTCTGCAACACTATCAATATAAGTCATAATTTCTTCCATTATTTTACGACCATAGCCTAAACCTTGATGACTTTTATCCACTGCGATATCTACTATTTGAAATGCGGTACCGCCATCACCAATTACGCGTCCCATACCTATTAAAGTTTCTTGCTCATAAATTGTGACGTTAAAGCAAGCATTGGGTAACCCCTTTTCAGCCGCTTCAATCGATTTAGGACTCATACCTGCGTTCACTCTTAAATCACAATAGTCTTGAACTTTAGGCGCCTCAAATTTAACTAATGCCATCCCTATTTCGTCCTTTCATTCAACTCAATACAGATATTGATTAACGATATCTTCATTAGATTCTTTAAAAATGTCGTTATGACTTGATACATAGCCTTCAGTAGCTGCCTCCGGATTTATATATGTTTTGGCTAAATTTGCAGCATTACCTGCGTCACTAAACGCACTTGCAATCAGATGAACCTTTGCATCATGATGCACAATATCTCCACAAGCATATATACCATCGACACTCGTTGTGGTATTTCCAAATCCTTTAACACGATATTCGTCATAAAGTTCAAATTGAGATGTACAATCTTTGAGTAGTGGATTCTCATGATCGAAACCATGACTAATAATCACCTCATCAAAGTCTTGAGTTTCTGATATACCAGTCTCAACATTTTCTAATTGAACTTGACGGATGCGTGTCTCATTGTCGTCTCCAATGAGTTGTTTAATTTTAGTATTTGGCAATAATTGTACACCAAGATTTTCCAAAATCCTATTCATCGCTTCATAACCACTCGTTTCTGCTTTTCGATAAACGACTGTAACACGATTGGCGATTTTAGCAATATCTCTCGCCCAATCTAATGCTGTATTGCCGCCTCCTGAAATGAGCACATTTTTGCCTCTAAATTTTGAAAATGATTGCACTACATAATGAAGGTTAGTGAGTTGATATCGTGCTGCTCCCTTAATATCAAGTGGTTTAGGATTGATTATACCTCCACCTATGGCGAAAATAACTGCTTTAGATTCGTAAATATGTCCCTCTTCTGTTTCAATTTCAAAATGTCTTTCTGAAACTTTGCGTATATCAGTTACACGTTCATTCAAATTGACTTTAGGTTGAAAATGCAAACCTTGTTGAATCATATCTTCAATAATTTGGTAACATGGCTTAGGTGCCACGCCCCCGATGTCCCAAATAATTTTTTCTGGATAAATTTGCATTTTGCCACCCAATTTATCTTGCACGTCTATGATTCTAACTGACATCCCTCTTAATCCAGAATAGAAACTTGCAAATAATCCAGCTGGACCGCCACCAATAATTGTAACGTCTTCCATATGATTTCCTCCTATGATGTATGTAAATTACATCAGATATTCCCCAATGATAATAGTTATCATTTAACACACAATCATTATACTATAGTGAAATAGAAGATTGAAAATATTAAAACAACGCTCGCAAAATAAAAAACTCGTGAGTTCAATATCTCACGAGTTTTAGACTATAGATAACTCTTCGAAATATAAAGTTAAAATTCCAATACTACGTATTTCTTTCAAGAAAATATGTCTTCTCGAATGACAGTAATTTTCTAATATTCTTTATACTTCAATTTTCCTTACGTTAATCTCTGGGTTCTGTAATGATGGCTTGTCTGAGTAAAAAGAAGAGTAATAACAGTCCTGCAAGCATTCCAGTGTGTCCTATACCTGCAAAGCCTGCTAATGCTTCTGGAGAGTATTTAGCACCAACAACTTGTAGTGTGCCTTTAACTGTCATCATTCCAATTGTCACAATGACACCTAAATGATAAACGACGAAGAACCAATTAAATAAATAATAACTACTTAATTTAAATACCTTTTCAAGTGGTAATAATAGTAAGAACATAAACATCCCCAATATGAGTGTATGAGTATGCACAAGCGCTAATTGTGTATCGCCCGTAAAATGATGCGCTTTCGTTAATTCTCTATAATAAAAACCACTTAGTAATCCTATAATCATATAAAAAAGAAAAGAATATAGTAATCTACGCATGATGAGTCCTCCCTCACGATTATATTATAGAACATATTGTTAAATATTAAAGTGACAAAATCACGAAGAATCGTTGTAGTAATAATAAAAATCCCTGAAAAGGATTACTGAGATCCCCTCAGGAATTTTTAGCTAATACTTATTTTTTATTACGTGCATGTTTGAATAAAGCAACTAATGAAATAATAATTGCAAATATAGATACTATCCATAAAGCGATAGATCCACCACCAGTGGATGCTGATTCATCAGATTTATTATCATTTGCACTCGCACCTTTTTTCACTGTAGTTGTTGGTGCAGGATGTTCGCTGTCCTCTTTACCAGTCCATTTTACAACATCACCATTGTCATATGTTTGATATGCCTTCCATTTAAATGTACCTTCATCTTCTGGATTAGCTGCAACGATTGGGAATTCGATAAATTCATTAGGTCCAATACCTTTCCCTGTTGCTGTCCAAGTAATTTTAGTGATATTGCCTTTTTTATCTTTCTCGAAATGATGTTTGAATCCCTGTACAGGTGCAACGTTTGCAACATTTACACCTTTAGGTACTTTTAATTCAACTTTTACAGTATTATCATCTTGTTCGACAGGCACACGCACATCGTATTTATCATAAGATCCTGGTTCACTTTGATTAGGATTTAGCGTGACATGGGCGTCAGCGTATTTAAAGCACCCTATTGCAAAGAATAAAATCACTGTCATAGATATTAATTTTCGTAACATCATTGTCCTCCTTAACTTGGAATATTAATTTGACTCATCATCACGCCAGCAAAGATTAATGCTATACCGATAATAAGTTCTATATATAATGTTGGTTGATTTACTTTATTTCTTTTACCTAAAGCTTTGGTTGTCTGATAGAAACCTAAAATCATCATTATTAAAGTACCAATCACTTTGAGGATCATAAATATTGTCCAAGCTTGTAGATGACTCCAAATTGTCAGTATGTTTGTTTCATCTATCGCCATCAACACACCAGAAATAATTAATATAGCTACAGCTGTGATATTTGTTCTTAACAACATCTGTCTCACATTAGTTAATTGATTTCCGCGTTCAGTTTTGGCATAACAGATGAGATAAATTAAGGCACCTAGCCATAATGTCATACCTGCTAAATGTAACGTTCTTATGATGATAGACCATAAAGGTATATGTTGTGACCAAGCATGTCCTGACATCGCTATTGCTAATATCATCGCAAGTGATACCAACCAGTACCATACTTTTTCCATATCTTTAAGTGTCATCAATATGAATAACACGATTAGAGCAATTGAACTAATAATATATGGAAATTGCATAATGACATCTGCTTTTAACGTTAAAATATCATTTAACACATCTGACGTGAGTGTCATCATGTAAACAATCATCGACATGAGTAATGTCATTGCCATTATCCAAGTAACGCCTACTTGTTTAGGTAAGACATTAAATTGTCGTAAACCTCGTCGTTTGGCAATACCATTTACCCAGAACAAGCCAACTAAAATAATTGTCGCGCCCTCTGTCAGATATCTAAAGACACCGAACCAAAAACTTGGTTGCGCATAAAAAGCATCTGAAGTGTCTACATTTTTGGCAGTCACTTTTCCAACAGAGAATTCAAATTTATTACTGACCTCGTGGCCATCAGCAGAAATTGCATGCCATTCAACCGTATTTGTTCCTTTAGCAATTTGATCACCAGGGAACTCTAAAGTTTTAGACCATCCTGAGGTCGTCGGCTTGACTTCACTGATTTTCTTACCTTTATCATTATATAATGTTATATTTGAATATTTTGCATTCACAGGTTCGTTATATTCCAATTGAATTTCTTCTGGCTTTTCTTTAACAACACCCTTTTCTTGAGGCGTAGTCTTTTCTAAAGTTGCATGTGCAGAAGCTTGATGTTCAAAGGCTGGAACCAATGTCATGAAAAATATAATCACCAATGCAATGATGTACTTAGACATCTTATTACGTAGTAACATTGAAACCTCCTCTTATATGTCCTTATAAATTTTGCCCTGTTTTCAATGATATAGCTTACATTTTCACTTAACAATAACAATTCTAATTTTTCACTATTTAGACAAAAAAGAAGACAAGTTAGAAACCTTCATTAATACTGTTTCTAAACTTGCCTATAGATTAATTTGAATTATGCTTCTGCAAGTAATTCGTCTCTATCAACAGCTAATTGATTACGTAATAAATAAACGATGAGCATAGCTGCTAAAGCACAAAGTGTTTCAGCAATTAATAATGACCATACCACACCAGTTAATCCGAAAAGATGTTCCATTACAAATAGTACTGGAATGATTACAGTCCCTTGTAGTATCGCCATAATTGTGGCACCTCGTCCTTGACCTGTAGCTTGTAACATACCAGTGAATAAAAAGCCAATACCATTAAGAAGTAATGATGTCATAGTGACTTTTAACATGAAGGTCGCAAGATGAACGATGTGAACATCTGTACTAAATAATTGGATAATTTGATGACCGAAAAGTAATACAACACTCATACTTATCACAAAAATGATTGCAATAGAGATAATAACCGCTTTAATTGTATCTTTCATTCTATCTTTGTTAGATACGAAATTATATGCAATAAGTGGAATTACGCCTTCACTCAATCCCATAATAATTAACTCAGGAAATTGAACAAGTCGAAACTGTATTCCATAACTTGCAATCGCATAGTTTCCATATTTCGCTAAGAATAGGTTTAATACTAATCCAGTCACGCCCATTAATACGACCATCAAGAATGCTGGAATACCTATTTTAAAGATTTCAGCTAACATCTCAGATGTAGGTGTTGCATCTTTTAGTCGAAGTGATATCGATTCATTATTTTTTGAAAAGTAAATCACAAAAAAGAGTGCGGCAACTACATTAGAAATTGCTGTTCCTAATGCTGCACCAACGACATTTAAATCTAAACCAAAAATGAAGATAGGATCTAAAATCATATTTAAAACTACACTAGATAACATACCAATCATTGAAATAATAGGTTTCCCCACAGCGCGTGCAAATTGTTCTAAAATAAAGAATACAATGACGAAGGGTGAGCTTAAAAACATCACTTTTAAGAAGTTACTTGTATACGTTAATGTTTCACCGCTAGCACCTAAAATATGTGCGATTTGATCTGTAAAAGGTAAAGCTATCATTGCAATGATAATACCTAGAATAAAACCTGCATATGTTGAGAAGCTTCCTACATGTTTACCTTTACTGTAATCTTTTGCACCAAGTAAACGAGAGATAAATGTACCTCCACCGACGCCAAAAAGATTACCAAATCCCATTAACACAGCAAAAATAGGTAAAGTAAGTGAAATCGCTGAAATCATATGGCTATTATCTAAAAATCCTATGAAATATACATTTAAAATACCATAAATAACACTAAGTAATGACCCAATCATCATTGGAATTGAGAAGTGCATCATTGCTTTAAAAATTGGAGATTTCTCAAAATAATATAGTTGTTCGTCTTTCATTTCATAAACTCCCTTTTCTTTTTGTTTAGATACCTAATAATTAGATATCTAACTATATATTTAAAATTTAAGATTAGAACCTTTGTGCCACATACTAAAGTACAGATGATTTCAACACTATAGTTCTAATCTTGCATTTATTTTAAATTGTTCATCATTCTATCAAAATATTCTCTTAACTTTTCTTTATCATTGTCGGTGAAATCTTTTAACATATTCTCTTCAATCTCATCAAAGATTTTAATAAATGATTCAACCAGTGTAATACCTTCATCAGTGAGTTTCAAAAGTTTGCTTCTGGTATCTTTAGGGTTGACTTTACGGTATATGAGTCCTTTGCTCTCAAGAATTTTCAAAGTACTACTTACTGTAGATCCTTTTCGATCAAAGGCTTCTAATAATGTTTTTTGGGTCATTCCCTCTTCTTGATGTCGATAAATGTAACCAAGTGTATGGCTTTGTTCTTGAGTTATACCAAAGTCATCTAACCTTTTATCTGCGTAGTTCTTCATTTGATGTGCAAGACTACGAATCAAATATTGAAATGTTAAATTCATTGTTCCACCTCATTTAGTTAGATATCTAAGTAATATAATAGCACGTATATCGAAAACGTCAATCCGATATATTAAAGTTCTAATTTTCTGATAAATTAGTGCGTATTGCTTTTTACTTTGTCCACATAAAAAGTTTGGGCTATTACACCCAAACCTTTTCCTATTTATGAACTTTTTTCAACTTAATTAAAGTGCTGTATATCCGCCGTCCACTGTAATAACAGAACCTGTTACAAATGATGAAGCATCAGATGCTAAATATAATGCTGCGCCTTGTAATTCTTCTGGAACGCCAGGTCGTTTCATTGGCGTCATATTCATCCACGTATCTATCATGTCGCCACCTTTTGCAAAGTAGTCTTTAGTGAGTTCTGTTTTCATATAACCTGGTGCAATCGTATTGACTCGAATATTATGTTCAGCCCATTCATTCGCTAGACTTTTCGTAAGCATAATAACAGCTGCTTTAGATGTATTGTATGCAGCTTGTGGTTGAGGTGAATTAACAATTACGCCAGACATGGAAGATGTATTTACAATCACACCATGTTGTTGCTTGCGAAATACTTCACCTACCGCATTCGTTACAAGTACCATACTATTTAAATTCACGTCCATCGTTTTCTTCCATCTATCATAAGGCATATCTTCAAATTTCACATGCTCATTAATACCAGCATTATTGAATAAGATATCTATGTGTCCGAAAGTATCCATCGTTTCTTTGACCATTGCATTGACTTGTTCTAAATTTGTAACATCTACCTCACAAGCAATTGCTTTATTATCTGTTGCTTCTTCAAATTCTTTAGCAGTTTCTTGACCTACTTCCAGATTCATATCAGCGATGACTAAATTTGCTCCCGCTTCTGCTAAAGCTTTCCCCATTACTTTGCCTAAACCAGATGCGCCTCCTGTCACAATTGCGACTTTGTCATCTAGTTTAAATTGATCTAATACTGACATCATTCTCCATCTCCTTGTCTTTATGTATAACAACATTTTAGCTTATTTATGTTCGTTTTCATAGTGTAAACGCTTACTTTTGTTCATTTGTATTTCTTTTAGTTCACCAAATATCATATATATGCTCAATGAATTTTTTTAAAATAAAAACAACGCTAGCTATTATTAAGCTAACGTTGTATTGGTCATATTAAGATGGTACTTCAGTACGTTTAGTGCTGTGTTTTCTAACAATGGCAGCAACTAAACTTGAAACAATACCGAAAATCATAAAGCCGATAAACATCCACATTGTTCCGTTTAATTCTATGGCTTTATTCATATATATAAGTTCTTTTAAGCTTGTAGTGTAATGAGTAAATGGATTCCAACCGTATGCCCATTTTTGATAGCCTCCAGGGAGCATTTGTTTTGGTAATGTAACCATTTGCATACTGAAGAACATGAGCAAGATAAAGATAGGTAATGATTTCATTCCTAACCAAACCATAATTCCTAAAATAAGTCCAACGAATCCCATAATTGCTAGAGCGATAAACAGCGCCACTCTATTAGGATGATCGAAGTGGAATCCTAAGACACCTTTCATAAAGTAAATATAAGCGAAACTTCCTAAGAATGCTGCTATAACAGTAGTAACCATTTGTCCTACTGAAGCGATAATTCTATGTTGAATTGCAAAGTTATTACTTGTTCTAAATGCAAAGAATAATAGAACGGAAGTAATCATTGAGCCCATCCATACTGGCATGAACATTAAGAATGGTGCATTACCGCCACCTTGATGGTCTTTAACTTTATTGACTTTTTGATTATCTACTTTAACTGGATTAGTAATACCTTGAATGTCTTTAGGACTTACATCTACATTTTGCTTTTGGAGTGTAGATAAACTTTGTTTTGTAATTTGTTTATTTAAGTTTTCACCGATGCCAGATAAAACGTTAGTCACAATATTTGATGCTTGTAAGTTAGAACCTTGGCTAACAATCGTTTTAAGATTTGCTTGTTTCACATCAACACTTTGATTACCCATTTTTTGTTTCATTTTTTGAGCTTGTTGTGCTGGAATTTCACCAGATTCAACTTTCTCTTTCATTTCTGATTTTTTACTATCCATGACAACTTTTTGAGTTTTACTCATCGCATTTTTTGAAAAGTCTTTTTCAAAGACAACTGCTCCGTAGTATTTCTCATTATCGAAACCTTTTTGCAAATCAGATTCTTTATCAACTTTGACCCATTTGATTTTATCTGAATCACTATCTAATAATTTATCTTCAATTTTTTTACCGATATCTACTTTATTACTTTGAATTGTTGTACCTTCGTCATTATTCACGATGGCAATTGGTAAATCTTTAGGTTTAGGATTAAATGCCGGATAAAATGCTAAAGAAAAAATAACTAAAATTACTATCGCAGCAATAGGCGCGAACCATAATAATTTACTTTTAAATATATTCATGAAATGACCTCCCTATTTTTATTGAACAATGTGTTGAATAATTTTCACGTTGTCTATTATAATAGGTAAGAACAATTTAACAATCATCAATTTATAGAGATACGTCTGTTATTGAACACATTGTTGTAAATTGTCTATTATTTTACGGGAGGTTATATTTAATTGAAAGAAGATAGGCGCATTAGAAAGACAAAATCTTCCATTAAGAAGGCATTTACAACATTATTACAGAACAAAGATCTAGATAAGATTACTATCAGAGACATTACATCTGAAGCTGACGTGAATAGAGGTACGTTCTATTTACATTATGAAGATAAATATATGTTGCTAACTGACATGGAAGATGAATGTATTTCAGAGCTTTCTCATCTTACACATTTCAACCATATAAACGGAGAAACTGTTGAAGAGATTTCTCAACTCTTTATTGAAAATGTACTGACAAAAATCCTTCAACATATTGATGATAATTTGGAGTTTTATCATACAATTTTACAGTTAGAACGTACAAGTAAACTTGAAGAAAAAATAAGTGAACTGATGAAAGAAAATATGAGTAGATATATGAGTATCAATCATAAAATCGATGGTATACCGGAAATGTATTTTCATAGTTATGTAGCTGGAGCTACAATTAATACAATTAAATATTGGGTTCTAGATCCTCATCGTATTTCAGTTGAAGAACTCACTCATCATATATATAAAATTGTTTTTAATGGACCATTACGTATCATGGCTGAATATAAATATCAAAAGAACAATGCTTAAATTAGACGCTTAAGAATCTAACTGTTAATCAAGTATAGAATATAAAAGATTTTGAAAGGAATAATAGTTATGATTACTGCTTATAAACATGCAAGTAGCAATTCAAATGAAATCATAGAAACTACAGTGGATCATAGCGCGTCATGGATTAACGTCGTTGAACCTGAACGTGAAGAAATCGAAAATTTAATGGAGTTTTACAATATTCCTGAAGACTTCATTCGTGACCCCTTAGATTCTGAAGAAAGCGCACGTATTGAATACGATGAAGATACAGGTTATTCACTTATCATCATCGACTTACCTATTGTCAATTCAACCAACCGACGTGTGTTGTCATTTGTCACAATCCCTCTTGGTATCATTATTGGTAATGGTATGATTATGACTGTTTGTGACGCTGAAAATGAATTCCTAGAGAATTTCGCACGACAAGATGACATTCATTTAAATTTTCATAGTCGCTTTGCACTCGAAATTTTATTAACGATTGCGAATCACTATAATAGGAATTTACGTTTACTCAATAAATCGAGAATCCGTATTGAAAAAGATTTGAAAAATAATATTACAAATAAACAACTATTTAAATTAATGGAAGTTGAAAAAAGTTTAGTTTACTTCTTAGCAGCTTTAAAAGGTAATGATACCATTATTAAAAAGTTATTCCGATTACCTGCAATTAAGCGTTTTGAAGAAGACGAAGAATTACTAGAAGATTTAGTAATCGAGAACAATCAAGCGATTGAAACAACCGAGTTACATCAACGTATCCTTGAGAGTATCACAACCTCGTATGCTTCATTACTCTCTAATGATATGAATACGATAATGAAGACATTAACGTTGTTCACAGTACTTCTCACACTCCCAACATTAGTGTTTAGTTTCTTTGGTATGAACGTACCATTGCCAATCGATGCGCATAGTTATGCTTCATGGGTTATTGTAGTAGGTATTTCTCTTATACTTGTTGCAATTGTAAGTATTTTCTTATGGCGCAAACAGAAATTATAGATTAAATATATGAATCATTTAAAACACGAATGCCTCAAAAAGACTGTAAGTTACAATCTTTCTGAGGCATTTTTATATTGTCTAACTCTATTAACAAACAACATGCTAAAGTGTCTGAAATCAAAGGTTCTAATATATCTGACTACATACCCATAATACGCATTTAATGGTTTTCAGTATTCACGTAATTTTAAAATCATGTGTAAGGGTATTGTTAAATATATGAATTGAGGTGAGTGAATCATGAAAGAACGAGGAAAAATTGAGAAACTATGGAGTGAAGAAAAATATCATGTTTTATTACATCATCAACATGCATATGACAATATTAGAGATATGTTAAAAGGTGACCCCTCCCTAAAAGAGGTCCAAAATGAAATTGCAAATGCATTAGCAATCACACCAACTAAAGGCTCTATTATTAATGCCTATGATCATATGTGGGGATATTTCAAAAAAGTAGCAACAGATGAAGAACAACACAAAGCATTATTATTAAAAAATAAATTTAATGATAATCAGCTCAATCAATTAACACTCCTTAATTATTTGAAAGAACTCTCAGACAAATATGAAGTGCGTTATCTTCAAAATAGTACTGTATTGAAACAATTAAAATAAGGCCAGGATATAATTATACCCTAGCCTTTACTGCAATTATGTACGTGCTATTTGATTCTGAAAAAAGATTTGGATTTCTAAGATGTGCCCCATATTTTGATATAAGACTTGATGATAATAACTTTGATGTACTGACTCGTCTTATTGTTAATGGGTTCTAATAACTAAAACATTAAGCTGATATTTAATAAGTTATAAAACTTATCATGGCACCACAAGAATTGTTTTTCTTTTAAATTAATCGTACTTCGGGGGAGAGTAATTTAACTAAAAATTTTCTAATTGTTGCTACTAAAACAATTGTTGTTGATCGATTATACTTTAAATGTTCATAGATGTAGATTCTAGTTGTTTAATTAAAGTTGTTTTATACATTTTAATAATTTGTCTTTACATTAGTTTGTCTTGATGTTGATTCTGGTTGTTAAAGAAAGAATGTTCGTCTCATGATGTAATTGATTCTTAGTTGTTTGAACATTTTCTTATTCCATGGTGCCATTACTTTCTAGATGCCTATTTCTAAGATGATTGATGAATAAGTTTCGAGAAAATTATTAAGTATAACTGAATTCTTCTTGTTGTTTATTCTATTGGTATAGTTAAACAATTAAAGGTAGAAAAATATGTGTTGTTTTTGATGTTTCTTTTTTTCTGTTGTCGATTCTAGATGTAATAAACAAACATCGTACATTTAATTGCTGTGATTTCTCTCCAAAAATTAATTCAATTTAAAATTAATCGTAAATCGTCTAAGACTTTACATCAACTTCTTTTTTGAATTTACATTGTGTCGAAATCTATATTTATTATGTACCAAAAAATTCATTTGCACTCTATCTAAAATTTCCAAAATAAGAACTCTATATTCCTAAATAATTATTTGTATTGTACACTACTTATAATTTTGAATAGGTTGCTTAACATCACGAATAAAAAATTTTATTTTTCACTATTACCATTTCTACAAGAATACATTATAATAACATTTAATATTCAATAAGGAGCCTATTTCTAAATCATGACTTGTCTTTTAAATATATATAAACATCATCATTCGCCCCCTACTCGCAATATTAATCGAATCATTCTCATGTTTTCATTAACAAATGATCTTAAGATTACAATCAATGGAGAAACGAAGGATTTAGACAACCATATCGCTATTATTAATCAAACAGATATTTATTACGTTAATCAATCCTCGAATTTAGTTACGCTCTCTATACCTGTTTTTTATTTTTATAATGAAGATAATCAATTCTTTAAATGTTACTTTGACAGACATTTATTGCAATCAAGTGGTTTCGTTAAAAATATTATTCTACAATCTATCCATCGATTTATGAATAATGAGGAACAAGATAATCAAGCAATTTCAAAAATTATACAAACTTTATATAAAGAGTCAGTAATTAGGTACAAAGGAAAATATATTCCTAAAGTTGCTATCAACCATCCTATATTCGTCGAAGGTCTAACCTATATCCATACCAAAGTTTCAGAAATGTTATCACTACGGCAAGTGGCACAGCACTGCAATATTTCAGAATCATATTGTTCAAACTTATTCGTAAGATATTTAAATATGAACTTTAAAGACTACTTCACAAGTTTAAAAGTGATACATGCAATTAAATTACTATTATCTACTGATGACTCTATCAATGCGATATCTGAACATTCTGGCTTTAGCAGTCATACAAATTTTACAAACCAATTTAAAAATTATTTAGGATTTAGTCCTAAGCAGTTCCGATCTTATATTTCTAAAATTGAATTAAACCCTACGATTCAATTTATTAATGAAAATTACTCAGAATTTAAAGATTTAATTAACCAATTTGAATTTAATGACCAACTCGCTACTGAAATTACTGAAAAAGATATTGACCAGTTTAATCCTAAAGATCGCACCAAAAGTTCTAAAGCGTTTATTCGTTTCGAAAACTTTAATGAGTTATTTCAGTTTGTATTCAATGAGTATTATGACATCGATTTTTCATACTTACCTCAACCCGTCGTATTCATTCAAGACATTAGTGACATTGTTGTGAGTCATATCAATTTCAATTTATTAAACCGTTGCTTTGAAAAGTTATTCGAAAAAGATATCGGCCTAGCCATGAAAATAAAAACTACACAACAATTTGAAGCTATTAATCAAGTGATATTGTCATTTTTACAAAGTAACCAAGATTACAAAACTAATAAAAAGTTAGTTAAACTCATGCTTGTCTTCGATTCAGAGAGCATGTCAGTCAATGAAATTCATCTATGTCATTTGAAAATTAAAAATAAAAATAGGGAAATCCGATATGGCATGACTGTAGAAGGCCTACTTCGTGAATCTGCGTCGATTGATCATACCTACGACATCATGAAACGTTTAAATTTTGACTATTATTTTATTGATATCGAAAATCTTGAAACTAAAAATTTATTATTAAATAAACGCAAAACATATCATCACTCATCTACACATTTTGAAAATTATAAACAGTTTATGTTAGATTCTGGTATCTCTTCCACAAGATTTGTCTATAACAATCTATCATTAAAATGCTTTAAATATACTAATAATGGCGCTAACCCTCTGCAATTATCAGATTTAGTATGTCATTTAATCGCTTTAATGAGATACGGTGGTGGAATTAGCTATCAACTTATTGATGACGATTCACAATATATTTCTTTATTCAATAGCTATGGTAGCCCACTACCTTTAATGCATATCTACAAAATGGTTGCTTCATTTGTAGATGAACCATTGGAAGTTGGAAACAACTATTTGATGAGTCGTAAAGGCGGAAATTATCATTTTCTATTATTTAATAAAATTAATGACCGTTACTTATCTGATAGTAAGCAGAAATTCATTTTCAAAAATCAATTAAATGTAAATTCTCTCATCATTATTAATACTTTAAACAATGAACATGGTTCAATTCAGAACTTACTACCAAAAAGTAAAGAGTTATTATACATTGAACGAAGTATTCTTGAAGAATTAGATAAATGTAATCATCCTAAAACAGAATTGGCTGTCCAAGAGGAAAATCACAAACCATTTCAACTTACACTGAAACATGATGAGGTGAAATATATCTGCATTAAACCGTTATAAAAGTCAATAAAGAGCTTTGGTTTAATATCGTCTCCGATTGGATATATGAATGAATAAGGAGATGATGAGTGTGGATAAACAACAAGCAACTCAAGCAATAGAAAAAGTATTAGACAATTCAAAAGTCGGTGTATTATCAACTGCATATAATAATAAACCTAATAGTATATATATGGTTTTTTACAATGATGATTTAACTTTATATACTAAAACAAACATTAATTCAGTAAAAGTGGAAGAAATTGAAGATAACCCTTATGCCTATATCTTATTAGGTTATAACGAGACTACAAATAATAGTTTTGTAGAAATTGATGCTCAAATTGAGGTTGTTAAAGATCAAAAAGTGATTGATTGGTTATGGGAAACTCAAGATAAGACGTTCTTCGATTCAAAACAAGATCCGGAATTATGTGTATTAAAAGTACAACCTAAATCAATTAAGTTAATGAATGATGATGATTTAGATACACCTATTACAATAGAAGTTTAACTGTTTATTCGAACCCTTTGTCATGAAATTGATGGCAGAGGGCTTTTTGATTATCAAAATGTTATCATTCTATGAATTTTTAACGTTTTTAATTTTAAAAATGTTTTAAATACAATTGCAAAGTGATTAGAAGTTTTGTATAAATGAAGTAATATAGATAAAGGAGTTTTATACAGCTATGAAAAATAAGAAAGCCTTAGGTTTCGGACTTATCGCAATCATGTTGATTGTATGTATTGTACTTGTCATTATGATGATGACTGGAGGTAAAAAAGATACGTATTACGGTATTATGAAAAATAGTACTACAATAGACAAAATGATTAGCGAAAAAGATGAAAAAATAGAGAAAAATGTTAAGTTACCATCAAATGCTAACGTTTCAGTGAAAAAAGAAGATTTTGTCATGATTTTCAAAGATGAAAAATCAGGTAAAATTACTAAAGTTAAAAAAGTAGATCATGATGATGTTCCCCATGGATTAATGTCTAAAATACATGATATGAAAGGTATGCACCACGGCATGTAATACGGCCATACCTATATGATAAAAAAGACCTTGAAATGAAAGAATCTGTTTCATTTCAAGGTCTTTTTTTAAGCAAATCTAAAAACTAAAGTTTCCATATGTTTACATTTGTCTTTGGACAAATGCATAAGCGAATCTAAAAACTAAAGTTTTAAGATTCGCTAAAAATGTCAGATATAAATTTTTATAGTGTTTTAAGGTACTCTTGGCCTTTTTCTTTATCGTAAACATTTTCCCATTTAGAAATAACAATAGTTGATAATGCGTTACCCATCACGTTAACACATGTACGAACCATGTCTAATAAACGGTCAATTCCGATAATTAATGCAAGACCTTGTGCTGGTAAATGCATAGAACCTAGTGTTGTTAATAAAACTACAATAGATACACCAGGCACGCCAGCCATACCTTTTGAAGCGATCATTAAAGTAGCCATCAACACGATTTGTTGTGTTAATGATAAATGAATATCAAACATTTGAGCCACAAATAATGCTGCGATAGATTGATATAATGCTGAACCGTCTAAGTTAAATGAATAACCAATCGGAATAACAAATGATGTCACATCTTTTGGTGCACCAAATTTTTCCATTTTCTTCATAATAACTGGTAGTACTGCTTCTGAACTTGAAGTTGAAAATGCAAGCAACAACTCGCTTTTTAAAATCTTCATGATTGAGAAGATACTTACTCCAACCATTCTTGCAACGATGCCTAATACAACTACCACAAAGAAGATCATTGCAAAAACAACAACAACTAATAATTTTAATAACGGAATTAAAGCTGATGCGCCAAATGTCATAACAGTAGTACATATAAATGCAAATACTCCAATAGGAGCGAGTTTTAAAATTTTATTAATCATCCAAAATACTGCTTCTAATGTACCATTTAAGAAACCTTTAACAGGTTCTGCCTTTTCACCAATAGCAGCTAATCCTAAGCCGAAGAAAACAGCGAAGAAGATGATTGGTAATAAATCACCTTTTGCTAAAGATTCAAATAAATTAGTAGGCACAATATTTACGATAGTATCAATTAAATGATTACCGTATGTTGTAGCTTGTTCAGCTGATTGTGCTGAAGATTGATATTTAGAAATATCGCCTTTAGGTAATTTATCAGGATCTAAACCTGAACCTGGTTTGAACAAGTTACCTATGATAATCCCTAACCCTATAGCGACTGTTGTTATAATTTCAAAGTAAAGGATTGCTTTCCATCCATAGCTTCCTACCTTTTTTGAATCCCCTAAATTCGAAATAGATAAGGCTAATGCACAGAATACAATCGGGATAATAATCATTTTAATTAAATTTAAGAAAATGTCACCAAATGGCTTAATGTAATTTGCTACATTATCTTGTCCAAATAATAAAAGCCCCGCGATGACACCTAGTACCAATGCAATAATAACTTGCGTTGGTAAACTTATTTTTCTCTTGAATAGAGCCATAATGCAAACTCCCCTTCATCTGACATCACCTAATTATATCAGATAAAATTAAAATATCTACATAAATTTTAACTTGGATAATGAATAAAAGTTTTAAGGTTCCGCATGAAAAAACAATAAATATTGTAAAAAACACACGATTCCAACGTTTATTTGAAATCGTGTGTCATAAAATCTACTTATTTAGAGGGTTTATAATTTTTATCGAAATCACTGTGTTTAGCTTTTTTGATACTTTTCTTAGTTTCACTATCAAAACCTTCAGAGAAAATACCTTTATTCGTACTTATCGGTTGAAGTACATAAGTCACATTGGGTTCGTCTTTATAAACAATTTGTTTATAATACATTCCTTTTTTCGCACTATATAAAGTCTCTTGTTTTTTGATTTTATCTTGAAGATGGTGTTCTTTAATATAGCTATCCATAAGTTCAATATTTTTATGACCTTGATAAGTTTTTAGCCCAAAGAAAAATACAACAGCTAAAATAAGAGAAATGATTAATATAATTATAATTCTAAAAATAACCTGTTTTCTACTCATGATAGAAACTCCTTTTATACTTATCTTGTTAAGTATGAACTAATTATGATTGTTGTTAAAGAGATTCATTCATATTGTAACAAAATGTTCTCATCTTACTTCATCAATAGCAAACTCATATTATAAATATTCTCTAATTTCATGAACAGGTAATCTAACAGAGCTATGTGCTTCTTGAGCTTTTTTACCAATAGCAATTGCTAACACAGGTATATATCTTTCTGAGTCGTAACCGATAATTTCAGCAATATTTTCTTTATCAAAACCACCAATTGGATTTGTATCATATCCATAAGCTTTAGCTGTGAGCATGAATTGCATTGCCATTAAACTACTATCAATATTTACAATATCTTTCATACCTTCTTTTGAAAGTCCTTTGTAATAAGGAAGAATCCATTCTAACATTTGCGTTTTGATTTCTTCAGTCATGTGTTGTTGGTCTACAGCATCACTATAAATTTGTTCCGCTTTTTCATAATTTTGCAAATCACCAAATATAATAATCATTGCTGATGATGTCGTCAGTTGTCTTGAATTAAATCCAAATGCATCTTTAAGTTTAGCTTTACCTTCATCACTATCAACAACGACAATTCTCCATGGTTGCATATTAACTGAAGAAGGTGCCTTTGTAGCTTTAATTATGATTTCATCCATTTCTTCATGTGGAATTTTATAGTCACTGTCAAATACCTTTACCGATTTTCTTTCATTAAGTATTTCATTAAAATCATTTATTCTGCTCATATCTCAATTCCCCTTTTTCTATATTCGTTTGAGTTTTACAATCAAATAAATTTGATTCAATTGCACCCTAAATTTAATTTAAAACAATTTGATTATAGTGATGAAATCAGCACTTGACAAGTCATACACTTCATAATATTGTTACTTTAACAAGGAGTGATTTAATGTATGTAGAGAATAGTTATTTAAGTAAACAATTATGTTTTTTATTTTATGTTTCGTCCAAAGAAATCATTAAGAAGTACACGAATTACCTTAAAGAGTATGAACTTACCTACACAGGTTACATAGTACTAATGGCGATCGAAGATGATGAGAAACTTAATATTAAAAAACTTGGTGAACGAGTATTTCTAGACTCGGGAACACTGACCCCCTTATTGAAAAAGCTTGAAAAGAAAAACTATGTCGTTCGAAGCCGTGAAGAGAAGGATGAACGTAATCTTCAAATTTCACTAACAGAACGAGGTAAAGAAATAAAAAAGACTTTATCAGATATCTCGATGAAAGTTTATAGTGAATTTAATATCAATCAAGATGAAGCTAAAGAATTAATTGCGAACTTACAAAATTTTGTTTCTAAAAATTTTGATAAAAATCTAGAAAAGTAATACTAGCAGAGAAGAGACAAAAGTAGACTTTTTGAAAATCTTTGACACATTCAACTTCGGCATAAACGGCACAACTTAATAACAACAGTATGTATAGTAAGCTTTTGTCTTATTCTCTCGTACGAACCAAATATTTTTTTACTCATAATCCCTACTAAACTTATATAAATACCTCTTTTTTAAAAGTGTTCTTGCTTTACCTATTTCAACTCAATTTATATAATGAAGTTGAAATTTAGGTGTCCTATCATCAATTGATTATCTAACACTTTTTAAGGAGTGGAGTATAATGAATAGTAATGAGTTCTTTAATAATAATTTTTTCAAAAATGATCCTAGCGAATTGTTTAAAGACATAGGCAAACAAGTCTATAATCAATTTTCATCAAGCGCCTTCCCTACAAATATTTATGACACAGACGAGGCATATATCGTAGAGGCAGAATTACCTGGCGTAAGTAAGGAAGATATTTCACTCAAATTTGAACAAAATATATTATTGATTAAAGCCAATAAAAAGCTTAAAAATGAAAACCAAAAAATACAGTTAAACGAACGTTCAACTGGTGAATTAGAAAGACATTTTAAGTTCGATGACATTAATAAAGAAGCGATTACTGCTAACCATGCAGAGGGCGTTTTATACGTTACATTGCCTAAAGTCATCGATGAAGACGAGAAAGCGACAACGATTGCAATTCAGTAAATAAAATTTAACCCTCAACTCTATCAAGAATTGAGGGTTATAATGTATATGCTTAAGCAATCGTATTTTAAACAAATAGTAAAATTAATTTGTCATATATTAGCTATTTGTCGTATATCGTTGAAATGTTAGAGACGTTTTCCTTTTTATATAAATGAATCATTGTCATTAACGCAATCAATGCGAATAACACAAGTAATCCAAAGGCAAGATGACTAGATCCTGTTAAACCAGTCACAAACGTGATGACTAAAGGTGGGAAGAAACCACCTAGTCCTCCCATCATTGACACGATACCATTAGCTGAGCCAGCTTCTTTTGAGAAATATGATGGAACTAATTTAAAGACAAGACCATTACCAATACCCGCACAAATACTTATCGCTAAGCAACCAATTGTGAAGTGAATCATACCATCAAATAAACTTAAAATCATGCCTCCTATAATCAGGAACATAAAGTCTATGATAAGCATTTTTACTGCATTAAATTTATCCCCTAACACTCCACCAAGTGGTCTTAAGAATGTTGCAAGTGCAATAAATACTCCTGAACGAATACCCGCATCTACTTTATCAATTTCAAAATGATGAACTAAATAATTCGGTAAAAATAGACCAAATGCAACAAAAGCACCAAACGTAATAAAATACCACAAACTTAAATAATATAATTTATAATTTTTCGATAACACTTTCATTTGTGACATTAAAGGTACTTTAACTTTCGTTTCTTTATTATCTCCCAATAAGAACATTAATACTGCAAATAAACCGATAATAATTAAGTAACTTCTTACTGTACTTTGCCAACCTATTAAACCAGCAAGAACAGGTGCACAAAAAGATGAGATCGCTGTTCCTATATTTCCCATTCCATATATACCGTTAGCTAGTCCTACTTTATCTTTAGAGAAATATTTTGGTAAAGCCGTTACACCTACTGAGAAGATTGCACCCCCTACTCCTAAGAAGAAGCCACATACCATAAGCATTGTCGTGCTTTGTGCTTGTCCCAAAAAGAATATAGGAAATAACAAAATAATAAAACTGCTAAAAAATACCCATTTAGCACCAATTATATTTGTAAGATAACCAAATGGTACACGCAAAACTGATCCTAAAATGACCGGAATAGCTAAAATCACAGATACTTGGCTAGCCGAAATTTGAATATCTTGAGTTATAAACGGCATCAATGGAGAAATAATACTCCATGCCATAAATCCAACTATTAAACTTAGCGTTTGTAATGTAAGCTGATAAACTCCTTTTTTCATGTTGTTTTCACCTTCATAAAATTTATAGTAAACAAATATTAGTACCGCGCCTATCATCTGATAAGAGGTCAAAATTAAAAGTCGTTAAAAGCGAATAAGTGATATAGACACAGTACTAATTACAATTTAATTTTAAGATGATTGTGAAAAAATGAACATAAGGATTTCCCCTGATTTAGAGCTTCTTTTTCCCTATAATAAATTGAGTTATTAATGTGCTGAACCTAGAGATGAGTTTCCTCTCTTGAAAGTCGCGACTCAGCCTTTAAATACAAATAGCTATGAAAAACCGTTATCGATTTTTCATAGCTATTTTTGGTTTGTTATATTCTTAAAAGTGAGCGTTCTACTCATTTAAAACTCAAGCAATTTCTTTTTCAACGCATATTCAACAAGTTCTGGTTTACTTTTAAGATTTAATTTATTCATTATATGCGTTTTGTGTGCTTCGACCGTCTTTACAGACACAAATAACTTTTCAGCGATTTCTTTATTACCGTATCCTTTGGCAATTAAAGGCAAGATTTCAAGTTCTCGTTTAGACAAAACTTTAAATGGGTCTGATGAATAATTAACTTCTTCTTGGTTAGATTGATTAATAAATTCATTAACTAAAGAAGTGGTTAATTTCATATCAATATATGTTTCCCCTCTATATACCGTTCTCACAGCCAATATTAACTGTTCATCAGGCGCATTTTTCAAAATATAATCTTTCGCACCACTTTTCAGTACATGAAACAAATATTCTTCATCATCATACATTGTTAAAATTAAAATTTTTGTCTCTGGGAAGCTTTCAGAAATTTTGCTTGTAGCGACTAAACCTGATTCGCCAGGTGGCATACTTAAATCTAATATTAAAACATCGGGTCTATACTCTAAGACCTTTTGATATGCTTCCACACCATCTGCTGCAGTTGCTACAACTTCCATATCTTCTTGATAGTTTAATATCATTGAGAATCCAGTCCTTACTACAGCATGGTCATCTGCTATAACAATCTTCACATTAATTCCCCCAAGATTTTTATATAGGTATATCTAACGTTACGATGGTTCCCTTGTTAATATGAGATTCAATGTTAATATTTCCATTAACTAATTCAGCACGTTCTTTCATGCCGTAAAAGCCCAACCCTGATCCTTTAGGCTTATCCTCAATATTGAAACCCTTTCCACGATCTACAACTTCAGCTAGTAATCTATTGTCACTTTTATTAATATTCACTTCTATTTCGTTTACTTCAGCATATTTTAATGAATTTAATACAGCTTCTTGAATCACACGATATACCACCGTTTCAACCTCATTATCAAAACGCATACCTTTGATATTAGATTGATAATTAATTTGAATACCATAATTCTCTTCAAACTGTTTGAAATAAGAATTAAAGGCAGCCTCAATACCTAAATCATCCAATGAGGAGGGTCTCAATTCGACTGATAGATTTCTAATGTCATCAATGAGTTGCGATACTAAACCCTCAATATGCTGCGCACTGTCTACTAAATTTTCATCTTGATATTTATATTTTAAAAGTCGCAGTTCAACATCAATATTTAACATTTCTTGAATCACACTATCATGAAGTTCACGAGAAATTCTTTTTCGTTCATTTTCTTGTGCTTGAATCGATTTATGCAACATCTTTTGTTGATACATTTTTTCTTGTCTCTCAATTTGAGGAGACACATTTTGTAAAGTAAACGCACTAATCCCTCTGTCTGAATCAATCGTTTGATATGTAGCCGTAAAAGGTTCTACTTTATTATCTTTCGTCTTCATAAATACTTGGAAATTTGATTTCTGTAGTTGATTTTCTTCTAAAAAACAATTCTCACAAGATTGAATATCATATTCATTAGAATATCCTTCACAACGATTGCAAATTGCATGAGTCATCGCATTATAATTATCTTCTTCAGATAAAATATCGCTAGCGGCGTCATTCATCGCTATAATTTTACCGAGATGATTCACAAAGACAATCTTTTCAGTCGTCGCATCGTAGTACTTATGCAATAGTGCTTCAATACTGCCTTCTAGTTTACTTTGCATGGTTATCACCTAATTCATTTCTGTAAAAAATCCAATTTGACTTTGTATATCAAGTTGTTCTAATGTCTGTGGAAGAGGTTGATGATTTCGTTGACCTAACAATAATACACCATACATTTGTTCATCAAGCCATAATGGTACTGCTACTACTGCTGTTAGTGCTTCATTCAAGATGATGGGAAACTTTATTTTCTCGGCTTGAGTTAATGCCATATCTACATCTGCAATAACCATACGTTTCCCTGTTTTCATAACAGTACCAGCTAAGCCTCTGCCCTTTCTTAAAATAATAAGTTTGTACCGTTCATTCGTATTTCCTGAGACATATTTCCATTTAATTGGAGAAGATCTATGATAATGCTCATACATTGCAATTGCGCCAAAATCATAACCTTCGTTCTTTCTCAATCGATCTAAATTATCTTGTAGACTTTTGTTGTGTAATAAAGATTCTGGTTTCAACTTACCCATCCCCTCTTCATTAAACTTTATTTTTCCGATAAATAATATATCTTCTATTCATATATGAAAGCGGGACACTCCACACATGAACCAATCTCGTAAATGGCCATAATGCAAATATTGTGAATCCTAATAAGATATGAACTTTAAAAGATAACGGTACATTTAACATAAGGTCAGCATTAGGTGAAAACATAAATAAATGTCTAAACCAAATGGCTATGGTTTGGCGATAGTCAAAATCAGGTTGGACTGCATTCGTGAAAATAGTTGAATAACAACCCATTATCAATATGATACACAGAAGAATATTAACGAATATGTCTGAAAAAGAACTTAAACGTCTTACATTTTTGATTGTAAGTCTTCTTAACGTAAGTAACATCATACCTAATAATGTTATTATACCAAAAATACTTCCTATATATACCGCACCAATATGATAAATATGATTATTAACTCCAACCGCTTCAAGCCAATTTGCAGGTACCAATAAACCTACCACATGCCCAAAAAATACTGGAATAACACCTAAATGAAACAATAAACTGCCCCATTTTAATTGTTTCTTTTCAATTAATTCGCTGGATTTCGCCGTCCAAGAAAATTGATCATATTTATAGCGTGCTAAATGTCCAATAATGAAAATAGTTAAACACAAATACGGATAGATAATCCAAATAAATTGATTAAGCATGGCTTTCCACCTCTCTAGGCGACTCGATACACGCTTTTAAAGTCTTTCTTAAAGCTTTAATTACATACGCATAAGGGTTATTATTTTTAGCAAGTTCATTAGCCATTTCGTAAGTTCCATCTTCAATAATCATAATAATTAATTGCAAATTTTCCTGTGCTCGGTCATCATTCTCCCAATCGGCAATTTGTAAGAATTGAAGCATCAATGGTAGGTAATCTGACAACTCGTTATCTACCATTTTAAGTCCAAACATTTCATACAATACTTTCAACTTAGCTAACATTTGTCCGCGTTCTTTCTGAGTATCAAATTTATTATATGTCATGTATAAAGGATAATTTTTACTAAAATCAAACGTATCCGTATAGATGGCTTTGATTTCAAATAAAGAATATTGCATCATTATATTTCGATAATGACTTAATTCTTCATAACCTGGGTGCGACTGTGTAATGGTTTCTTCGAATGTTGTTGGATGAAAGGTAAGTTTCTCCGGAAAATTAATTTGTTGTCCTAGATAACCTAAGCTTTCTTGAAAAAGATGTAATTTCTGAAGATTAATCACGGAAAATCCCTCCATAGAAATTATCATTATAAATCTCTTGTCCTGTTTTACCAGAACCTACTGCCACACCACAGCCTTCACAATTAGCGCCAAAGTATTCTCCACCATACCCTTGACTTCCTTGAGCTTTATAAGTGTCCAAATACGTTTCTTTATGTGATGACGGAACAACAAATCGATCTTCATACTTAGCGATTCCCAATAATCGATACATATCGTTTAATTGGCTTTCTGTTAAACCTAAGCGTTCAAGTTTAGAATAATCAAACGGTTGTTGAGTCACTTTTGCTCTCATATAACTTCTCATCATAGCCATTTTTTGTAAGCCTTGTTTGACAGGTGCCGTATCCCCTGCAGTTAATAGATTTGCTAAATATTCAATAGGTAAACGCATTTCTTCGATCGCAGGAAAAATCATATCTGGATTTTGTCCTGCGTTTTGACCTTCGAAATAACTCATAATCGGACTTAAAGGTGGGCAGTACCAAACCATAGGCATTGTTCTAAATTCTGGGTGTAATGGAAATGCCATTTTATATTCTACAGCGAGTTTATATACTGGAGAATTTTGAGCTGCATTAATCCATTCATGACTTAATCCTTGTCGCTCAGCCTCAGCGATTACTTCTTCATCAAATGGATCTAAGAATAAATCTAATTGTTTTTCATATAAATCTTTTTGATCCACTGCAGAAGCCGCTTCTTGAACGCGATCAGCATCATATAATAGAACACCTAAATATCTCACTCTACCTGTACACGTTTCTGAACAAACTGTTGGCATACCTGCTTCTATTCTAGGGAAACAAAATGTACATTTTTCAGCTTTATTCGTTTTCCAGTTGAAGTAAACTTTTTTATAAGGGCAACCAGTCATACAATAACGCCAGCCTCGACACGCGTCTTGATCGACTAATACGATGCCATCTTCATCCCTTTTATACATAGCGCCTGAAGGACACGATGCAACACAACTTGGATTAAGACAGTGTTCACATAATCTCGGCAGATACATCATAAATGTCTCATCAAACTGGAACTTAATATCTTCTTCAATTTGTTGAATATTTGGATCCTTTGGACCTGTGACATGACCCCCTGCTAAGTCATCCTCCCAGTTTGGTCCCCATTCTAAATCTAATTTATCGCCAGAAATCAGTGAATGCGCCTTAGCGACTGGTGAGTGCTTACCTTCTTTTGCAGTTGTCAAATGTTCATAGTTATATGTCCAAGGTTCATAATAATCTTTGATAAGTGGCATATCAGGATTGTAAAAGATCTTTCCTAATGCAATTTTTGACCATCTATTACCAGACTTTAATTCGAGTTTCCCTTTTTTATTTAGAATCCAGCCACCTTTATAATGACTTTGATCTTCCCAGCGCTTTGGATATCCCACACCTGGCTTAGTTTCTACATTATTGAACCACATATATTCCGCACCAGGTCTATTTGTCCATGTATTCTTACATGTAACACTACACGTATGACAACCAATACATTTATCTAAATTTAAGACCATCGCTATTTGAGCTTTAATCTTCAAGCCAATTCACCTCTTTCATCTTTCTTACCGCCACATAAACATCCCTTTGATTCCCGATTGGTCCATAATAATTAAAGTGATAGCTTATTTGAGCATATCCTCCAACCAGTTGCGTTGGTTTTAAGTGAATTCTTGTTGGTGCATTATGTGAACCACCTCGTGTATCAGTAATTTCTGATCCTGGTGTTTCAATGTGTTTATCTTGAGCATGATACATAAACATTGTGCCTCTTGGCATACGATGTGATGTAACTGCTCTAGCAGTAACCACACCATTGCGGTTATAGACTTCTAACCAATCATTATCTTTTATATCATGTGCTTCTGCGTCTTCATTAGAAATCCAAACAACAGGCCCACCTCTAAATAAAGTAAGCATGCGTTCATTATCTTGATATGTTGAGTGGATATTCCATTTGCCATGAGGCGTTAAATATCTAAGTACTAAGGCGTCTTGTCCGCCTTTAACCTTCTTATCACGTGTACCAAATACCATAGGTGGTAAAGTTGGTTTATAGATAGGTAGGCTTTCGCCAAATTGTTGGAATATTTCATGGTCTAAATAATAACTTTGTCTGCCAGTTAAGGTTCTAAAAGGTACAAGTCTTTCAATATTGGTTGTAAAAGGTGAATAACGTCGTCCATTTTTATTTGAACCTGGGAAGACTGCCGTAGGAATAACTTCTCTAGGTTGTGATGTAATATTTAAAAATGATATTTTTTCAGACGCACGTGCTTCTGAAATATCTTTTAATTTCATACCAGTTTGATTCTCTAAATCTTCATAAGATTTTTGAGATAACTGTCCATTTGTAGCCGAAGAAATATTTAAAATCACATCAGCTACCTTTCTAGCTGTATCAATACGTGGTTTACCATGTCGTATTGAATTGTCGTTATCAGCATTCCAAGTTCCTACCATACTTTTTAATTCTTCGTATTGTTCAGAAACACTAAAACTTACACCATGTGCCCCGACTTTAGCCTTTTCTAATAAAGGACCGACTGTAACATATTTATTGTAAATTTGAGTATAATCACGTTCTACAATAGAGAAATTAGGCATTGTTTTACCTGGTATACCTTCCACTTCTCCTTTAGACCAATCTTTGACTACTCCATATGCTGTACCGATTTCTTGTTTAGAATCATGAGCTAAAGGCGTTGTTACAACATCTTTAAATGTTCCTGGCAAATAATCTTTAGCCATCTCTGAAATAGCTTTACTCAAAGTCTTATAGATATCCCAATCTGAACGTGATTCCCATAATGGATCAATGGCTGGATTAAATGGATGGATGAATGGATGCATGTCAGTTGAAGATAGGTCATGTTTTTCATACCAAGTAGCTGCTGGTAAAACAATGTCAGAATATAGTGGTGTGGCAGTCATTCTAAAATCTAATGACACCAACAAGTCTAATTTGCCGACTGTGTCTTCTCTCCATTTAATTTCTGATGGTTTATCGTCTTCATTAGGTTCTGCCATTAAACCTGACCGCGTACCTAATAAGTGTTTCATGAAATATTCTTGCCCTTTAGCTGAACTAGATATTAAATTAGATCTCCAAACAAAGAGTGTTTTAGGATGATTCTTTCTTAAGTCAGGATCTTCAACTGCGAATTGTGTTTCCTTGTTTTTAACCGAATCTATCGCTCTTTTCAGAATGGCTTCATTTGAATTGTCTCCAACCTCTTTCGCTTCCTCACCGAATAAAAGACTATTCTTATTGAATTGAGGATAGGATGGAAGCCATCCTAATCGTGCAGCCGTCACATTATAGTCAGCAGGATGTTGATGTTTAATATTTTTGGCTAGTGGAGATTTAAATTGATCTACATTTGATTCCTCATATTTCCATTGATCTGTTGCAAAGTAGAACCAACTTGTACCATTTTGCAAACGTGGTGGTCCTTGCCAGTCTTTAGCAAATGCAATTGTGTTCCAACCTTCTATTGGACGACACTTTTCTTGACCTACATAGTGCGCCCAACCGCCTCCATTTACGCCTTGACAGCCACATAACATTACTAAATTTAATATGGCACGATAAATCGTATCGGAATTAAACCAATGATTAATACCGGCACCCATAATAATCATAGAACGCCCATTCGTATCGATAGCATTTTGTGCAAATTCTCTAGCTACTTGAATGACTAATTCTTTTTTGATGCCTGTGATTGATTCTTGCCACGCAGGTGTGTATTTAGATGTACTGTCTTCATATGATTGTGCTTCTAATTCATGATTAAAGCGTTGAACACCATATTGACTTGTCATCAAATCATAAACAGTCGTTACACAAACTTCTTCACCATTTGCTAATTGAATGGTTTGAGTCGGTATAGGTCTTTCAAATATGCCATCACCATTACTATCGAAATAAGGAAATTGAATTGTCTGTAATTCGTAATCATCATCTGTCATTGATAAAGCTGGATTAATTTGAGTACCATCTTCTGTTTCTAATTTTAAGTTCCATTTCTTACCTTCTTCCCAACGTTGTCCCATCGTTCCATTTGGCACGACAAACTGTTGGCTGACCATATCTTTAATCACTGGTTTCCATTCACTATTTTCACTTTCAATTCCTAAGTCGCTCTCTCTTAAGAATCTACCAGCTTTATAACCCTTTTCATCTTTGTCCAACATAATAATGAAAGGCATATCTGTATATTGTTTTGCATAATCTATAAACATGTTATTCGGTTGATTAACGTAAAATTCTTGTAAAATAACATGCGTCATCGCTTGAGCTACAGCAGCATCAGTACCAGGATGAGGCGCCAACCAATTGTCAGCAAACTTTACATTCTCAGCATAATCAGGTGCTACTGAAATTACTTTAGTCCCTTTATATCTGACTTCTGTCATAAAATGTGCATCAGGCGTACGTGTTAACGGTACATTTGAGCCCCACATAATAATGTAAGCAGCATTAAACCAGTCACTTGATTCTGGTACATCCGTTTGTTCTCCCCAAATTTGTGGCGATGCAGGAGGTAAGTCTGCATACCAATCATAGAAACTAAGCATCTCTCCACCTAATAAATTAATAAATCGAGCGCCTGAAGCATAACTAATCATCGACATTGCTGGTATAGGTGTGAATCCTGCGATTCGATCTGGTCCATCTTTTTTAATTGTGTAAAGAATTTGCGCAGCAATAATATCGGTGACATCTTTCCAATTCGCTCTTACATGTCCACCTTTACCTCTAGCTTCCTTATAAATTTTAGCTTTCTCTTCATCTTCAACGATCGAAGCCCAAGCAGCAATGCGATGACCGTTGTTCTCCTCTAATGCTTCAGTCCATAAATCTAATAATTTACCTCTTATATATGGATATTTCACTCTAAGTGGACTATATTCATACCATGAAAATGAAGCCCCTCTCGGACATCCTCTAGGTTCAAATTCAGGCATGTCCGGTCCGCAACTCGGATAATCAGTTTGTTGATTTTCCCACGTAATAACACCATTTTTCACAAACACTTTCCATGAACATGAACCTGTACAGTTGACGCCATGCGTTGTACGAACAACTTTGTCATGACTCCATCTTTCGCGATACATTTTCTCCCATTCTCTACTCTTATGTTCTAAAACCGACCAATTTCCATTAAACTTTTCAGTCGGTTTAAAGAAATTTAATCCAAATTTTCCCATCAATAATATCCTCCTACTATCAAATGCATTTGCTACTTTCACATTCCTATCATTGTTATTACGTTCAAATAGATTGTATATTTTTTCACAAAGTTTAGATATTAGGGAAATGCCTAATTAAACATGTTTAATCCCTAAAAAAGACCATGAATTCGAAATTGAATTCATGGTCTCATTTCATTAGCAAAGTAAATTAAAATAAGAAGGATAGCGTCTTCTAAACTTCAATATATTCAATATGATATTGATTGATTAAATTTTGATAAATGGTTTGTTGTGATGGGTGATATTGCTCATCATAATCTAATAAACATTGTTTCCCTTCTTCATACAGTTCTTCAGCTTTTCTTAAAGCCAGTTCTTTATCACCTTTAATAAGGTATAACGTTGGCATTACATCCTCAGCCATTTTCTCCATATTAAAATTGGATTGATCGATATATTTCACTAACGAACCTAAAATGCAGATACCTGGTTGTCCATCGAAATGCGTTTGACTTAACGTTTCTTCAATCGTACTTAAATAACCTGTCACTACCTGTTGGTTGTAACATGTGGCATTAAATACAATTGCTATAGGGTAGTCTTCGTTTGTGTAAGCTGTAATTTGTTCAATAATATGACCTAATCGTTTAATTCCCATATAAATAGCCAAAGTACCACCGTTAATTAAATTACGAATATCTGTTTCTCGATTGGACGAATCTTTAAAATGACCTGTTGAGAAAGTGACACTTGGTACGATTGATCTCATTGTTAAGCCAGTATTTAATGATGCAACTGCTGCACTCGCTGAAGTCACTCCAGGTACAATCTCATGTTCAATACCATACGCTTTAAGCGTAGTGATTTCTTCAGTTACTCGCCCAAATATTGCTGGATCGCCGCCTTTTAGTCTGATAACGCAATGATATTTTTTAGCCATTTGAACCATTTTCATATTTATTTCGTCTTGTTGAATATGTTTGAAATAAGGTTTCTTGCCTACATCAATCATTTCAGTATGTGGAGGTGCATATTGTAAAATCAATGGGTTAACTAAGCGATCATAGAGAATCACATCAGCGGCTCTAATTAATTTTTCTGCTTTTTTGGTTAGTAAATTAGGATTTCCAGGGCCTGCTCCGACCAGGTAAACCTTGCCCATTGAATCTACAGACATAGATAGACATCTCCATCAATCACTTCAACTTGATATGTGCTCACACATCCTGTATCAGGCTCTTGAACTTCTCCTGAATCCAAATCTATTTTTTGGTCATGCAACGGACAATACACATACTTTCCACTCACTGTTCCTTCTGACAATGGCCCTTGTTTATGCGGACATATATTACTTACAGCGTGAACCTTTCCATCTTCAGTTAAGAAGATGCCGATTTCTTTTTCGTTTACGATAACCTTTTTACCAATAAGAGGCGTTAACGCGTCTATAGTAGTGACTTTTACCTTTTCCATTGCTTTCATTTATTACACCTTCTCAACTTCAAAGATTTTTTGTGCATTGTTATCTTCTACAATAGCTTGCCATGGCTCCATTTCAATTGCTTTTTTAGCTTCCATAATTCGATTGAATAACTCTTGTTGTCTATCTTTATCCAATAAAACTTCTTTAACATTTTCAAAGCCTAAACGGTTGAGCCAAGGTGCTGTTCTTTCTGCATAGATGCCTGTTTCTCTATAATATTGCATGAGCGCACCACATAATTGGATGACTTCATCTTCTGTTTCAACTGTTGTGAGCAATTGTCCCACAGTGACATCAGTGCCACCATTACCTCCAATATAGATTTGGAAACCGTTCTCGACTGATATGACACCAAAGTCTTTGACACCAGACTCAACACAGCTTCTTGGGCAACCTGAAACGCCCATTTTAAACTTATGAGGTGTATCAATATATTCAAATGTTTTTTCAAGTCTAATACCTAAACGTGTTGTATATTGCGTACCAAAGCGGCAAAACTCTTTCCCTACACAACTTTTAACTGAACGTGTTTTTTTACCGTAAGCCGAAGCTGAACGCATGCCTAAATCTTCCCATACTTTAGGTAGTTCTTCTTTTTTCAAACCATATAACCCTACACGTTGTGACCCAGTAACTTTAACTAATGGGACGTTATATTTCTTAGCCACTTCTCCGAGTCTAATTAATTGATCGGCATCAGTCACGCCGCCTCTCATTTGAGGTATCACTGAAAATGTTCCATCATTTTGAATATTGGCATGGTAGCGTTCATTCGCAAAGCGTGATTCTTTCTCATCTTGATGTTCGAATGGATATACCATATTCAAATAGTAATTAATAGCTGGACGACATTTTGGACATCCATTTTTATCTTTGAAATTCAGAACATGTCTGACTTCTTTGGATGTTTTAAGTCCTTTAGCTCTAATTTGTGTTACGATCTGATCTCTAGTTAAATCTGTGCAACTACAAATACCTGCAGGCTTCGCAGCAACAAAGTCATCTCCTAAAGTGTATTGAAGTATTTCTCCTATTTGTTTCTTACATTTACCACAAGAATTACCCGCTTTCGTTGATTGCGTTACTTCATCTACTGATGTGAGTCCTTCTTTAGTAATTGCATTAACAATCGTTCCTTTGTCCACACCATTACAACCACATACTGTTTCATCATCAGCCATGTCAGCAACTGACGTACCAGATGCTTCATTTCCTTTGTGTAATAATGACACAAGGGTATAGTCTTCTAATGATTCATGTTTTTTCATCATATTATAAAAACGAGAACCATCGTCTGTATCGCCATATAATACCGCACCTACGACTTGTCCATTGTTTAAATAAACTTTCTTATAGATATTGTCTATACTATTAAAGATTTCAATGCCATGTACTTCTTCATTTTCCACAATTTGACCCGCACTATATAAATCGCAACCTGAAACCTTTAATGAAGTAAACGTTGTAGAACCTTTATAGCCCTTCGTTTCATTATCAGTTAAATAATCAGCTAGTACTTTACCTTGTTCATATAAAGGAGCTACAAGCCCGTATACCTTACCATTATGTTGCGCACATTCACCTATAGCATAAATATGAGCGTCAGACGTTTGTAAGTAATCATTAACTACAATACCTCGCTCAACGTCTAATCCTGCATCTTTAGCAACTTCTGAATAAGGTCTAATGCCTACTGCCATCACAACTAAATCTGTCTCGATGACTCGACCGTCAGCGAGTTGGACAGCTTCAACATCGTCATTTCCTATAATCTTTTTAGTGTTTGCTTGTAATTCAAAATGCATGCCTTGCTTTTCTAAATCTGCTTTAAGCATGTCGGCAGCTTTACGGTCTAATTGCATTTCCATGAGCCATTCAGCAAGGTGTAAAACTGTGACTTCCATACCTTGATCAAGTAAACCTCTAGCACATTCTAAACCAAGTAATCCCCCACCAATTACAATTGCTTTTTTCTTTTTGTTGGCAATATCGATAATTCGTTCAGTATCTTCAATCGTTCTCCAGCCAATCACGCTAGGTAAATCTGAACCTTCAATAGGTAAAACGAACGCTTTTGAACCAGTCGCAAAAATACAAATATCATAATTGACTTCTTTGCCACTTTGCGTCATAACACTTTGAGCTTCTCTATTCACTTTTACAACTGGGTCATCATTAATTAAAGTAATACGATTTTCAGCATACCAATCATAACTATTCATTATTGTTTCTTCTACAGTCATCTTATTCTGTAAAATATTAGATAACATGATGCGGTTATAGTTAGGATAAGGTTCTTTACCAATGACAGTGATGTCATATCGATTTGCATCACGATTGATAATTTCTTCTATCGTTCTGATTCCTGCCATACCATTGCCAATCATTACTAATTTTTGTTTAGACATATATATGCTCCTCTAACATTAAAAATTACTTTACCATCTGTTGCTAAAGGATTGGTAATAAGGTCTAAACTAAGGAAGTAGTGAGTCAAGTAACATTAAACATTCAATTGTTCCAAACGTTCACGAATAATCAATTTTAAAATCGTATCAAAATTGATTGATGGCGTGATATGCAAATCACAATGAATGTCCATTTCTGAAATAAGACGTTTGACTTTATTTACTAAGCGACCATCAAATAAAAATAGAGGCACGATAATCAGGTCGTCATAGTTCTTCGAGATTTCGTCTAAGTCATTTCTAAATGTTAAAACACCATATAACGCTCTAGCGTATACTGGTTGATTTGAATCAATTGTTTTAACAAATTCTTTAAGTTCATCATGTGCCTTCGTAAATCGACCACTTCCGTTACCATGTGCGATAATAACCGTTGCAGCATTTGATGTTTCTTGTAATTTTACGTCAGCAATTCTTTTTTCTACAAGTTTTTTCATATAAGGATGTGTACCAAGTGGTTCACTCATTTCACTCTTTATGTGAGGGTGTTTGACCTTCATTTCTTTCAAAATTTCAGGAATGTCACCGATATAATGCATCGCTCTAAATATGAGTAATGGAACAATTCTAAATCTTGAAACTCCTTTTTCAATCATTTTTTCCATTGTAATCTCTAAATTTTGAGTATCACTTTCTAGAAAGGCCAACTCATAATGGTAGTCTTCATTTTTCAGGAGTGTAGTAATAAATTCTTCTAATGCCCTGTTTTGTTCACCTTTTCTCATACCGTGCGCGACTAATATGTTACCTATCACTATTACCAATCCTTTCAACTGCATTGTATAACAATTTTTCGAATATTTGTGATTATTTTCACATTATTTTAAAAAGTAGGGAATCCCCTTATCCCAAACATGAGGGAATGTCCTCACGAAATTATTTACGTCATTAAATCTGACAAAAATTTTTAATTTTTCATTATAAGTTATATAATCAATATGTTAGCGAATAACAAATATGTCTAAAATTAAAAATAATAATATTTAAAACTATGATTGTTACTAAGTAAAATTAGTGAAGCAAACTACTAGAAACCCTTCTCCATCAAGAACTCACATTTGCTTAACGGAGTATTGATGGCGACACGCCTGCAGGAGTAGCATGTGTCTTGAGACTACAGGCTCAAGCCATGCCCGCGGCAAGGGAGCTAGTCAATACGAAGTATTGGTATCAAAGCATTATCTTTAAAGAGTTGGTTTAGAATTTGTATTTAAAACTATGCTATTTTACTTAACAACATGTATACCGAATAACGGAGATGGGTTATAGAATTGACTTTGTGGACGATTCACTCTTTGATATACACTTGGATCCACTTCTATTTTAGATACATTACATTTTTCTAGAATCTGACAGTCATATGTTGGTCGAGTGTGCTGATTAATATCTATCGCATTTTTTAGATGTTCACTTTCTTTGAGCATTGAAAACTCTAAATCGTTATGCGCATGACTATTCGACAAATCTGATATTTGCGTAAAATTATCTTTTCCATAATCCGCATCAAAATTTAAAAGATGACCGTGTGGTTTCAATACTCTTAACCACTCTTCATAAGCTTTGGAAGGATTTGTCATTAACCAAGTCACATTGCGAGCAATGACAAGATCAAAGGAGTCATCCGCAAAGTTTAAACCTTCAGCATCCATCACTTTGAATTGAATATGAACGTTTAATTCTTGTGATAAGTTCTGAGCTTGATGAATCATTTCAGGTGAAATATCAATACCAGTCACATCACAATCGTATTTGGAGCATAAAATTGCTAAAAACCCTGCTCCCGTTCCAATATCTAAAATGGTTTGTATACTATCTAGATGAACATAGCGTTCAATTTCGTTAATCCAAAGTTGTGCCTGTTCACTGTGAAGCTCTTCTTTTTTGTGTTGTACGAAAGATTGAGATCGCTTATTCCAGTAGTTGATAATGTTACTTTTAATGTTAGACATATCGTTCTCCTATCACATATTATGTTCATTTATTTATAGAAAGGACTTGTTTTATGAAAAAGTTTATAATTCTTATTGTAATGGTATCTTTTATTTTAGCAAGCTGTGGTAATCATTCAAAAACTGATAAAGATACCTTAAACATCGATATCCCATTAAAGACGAAGTCAATTGCGCCATATGAGACTGATATCCCTGTTAAAGTAGGTGCTTTAGAATCACTTTTCAAAATGTCTAAAGATGGGAAAGTTAAACCTCTATTAGTTAAAAGTTATAAACAAAAATCAGATAGTACATTAGAACTGACTTTAAAAGATAAAATTAAATTCCAAGATGGACGACAATTAACTGGTCAAGCAGTGAAAGAAAGTCTCGAAGAAGGTATGAAGAAAAGTGATTTATTAAAAGGTTCACTACCGATTAAATCAATTGATGCAGATGGTCAAAAAGTCACAATTACAACTAAAGAACCTTATCCTGAATTAAAATCAGAATTGGCGAGTCCATTCGCAGCGATTTACGATGTGAAAGCGAAAAGTAAAGTGAGTGATAAGCCAGTAGGTACAGGACCTTATCAAATAGATAATTACAAACGTTCACAAAAACTTGAACTCTCTAAATTCAAAGATTACTGGCAAGGGAAACCTAAATTGAAGAAAATCAATGTAACTTACCACGAAGATGGTAATACACGTGTAGATAATCTATTGTCAGGCAAATCTGATTTAACGACTGATGTGCCAATAGATCGAATCAATGATGTAAAAAATTCGAAAAAAGCAGAAATCCAAAGTACATCAGGATTTAGAACACATTTACTACTATATAATCATGAAAGTAAAAAGATGAATAAAAATGTTAGAAAAGCATTTGATATGATTATCAATCGTAAAGAAATTGCTAAAGATGTATCTAAAAATTATGCTAAGCCCGCTTCAGGACCTTTCAATCACAGACTTAAAACAGTGGAAAATGGAAAAGTTCAAAATCAAGATATTAAAAAAGCGAAGAAATTATTAGAACAAGAAGGATATACGAAATCTCACCCACTTAAAATCAATATGGTCACTTATGATGGACGCCCAGAATTACCTAAAATTGGCCAAGTTATTCAATCTGAGGCTAAAAAAGCGAATATTGATATTCAATTACGTAATGTAGATGATATTGATGGTTACTTAAAAGATACGAAAGCATGGGATGTGTCCATGTATAGTTATTTAACTGTACCTCGTGGTGATACAGGTTACTTCTTCAATACAGCGTACTTACCAAATGGTGCACTCAACAAAGGTCATTACAACAACAAAGAAGTTACTCAACTTATTAATAAGTTAAATACGACTTTTGGAGAAAAACAACGTGCGTCAGTGACAAATGATATTTTAGAAAAATCTAAAGATGATATACCGAATAGTTATATCACTTATAACAGTCAAATAGATGGTGTAAGCAACAAAGTTCAAAACTTCAACGTTACACCAGAGTCTATATATTTAATTGATTATAAAGTAAGTAAAAAAGAATAATCTCTTAAGTAGAATTTGAGAAATTAATCTTAATTTAAGAGAGTTCCAAAAAATAATAGCAGTAAGAGGATTTCAATTAGAATCTTCTTACTGCTACTTTTATATTCAATACTTCGTATTGTATGGCTTCGCGTTCCTAGGGTGCCGTCTCAGCCTTGGTCTTTAAAGCAATTCTTTGATTTCAATCATTAGAATTGCTTACTTAAGTGCTTCGCACTTAAGTTCATTTTTAAAGAAATCAGGAGTCTCGCCATAAATACTTCGTTTATCTTTTGAGAATAATTCTTTTGAGCCAATCACTCGTTTATATATTATTGATTTAAAATGTGATGGTTTTTTTAATCAATCTTAGCTCAGTTTTTAAAATGGTGGTTGTCCTAGTATTTTCTCTTCAAATCGTTCAGGTATCAATATTTTACGCATAATCACACCTAAATCGCCATCGTCATTCTCATGTTCTGCGTATATTTCATACCCTCTTTTTTTATAGATTTGTAGCAACCAAGGATGTAATCGAGCGGAAGTACCTAATGTGACCGCAGCAGCTTTTAATGTATCTCTTAAGAAATCTTCTTCTACATATTTCAATAATCGACTCCCATACCCCTGTCCATCGTATGCAGGCTTTGTAGCAAACCACCATACGAAAGGATATCCAGATATACTTCTTACACTACCCCATGGATATCTAACAGTGATTGTTGAAATCATTTCATTATCCTTTTCCATCACAAAGGTCGTATTATTCACGATATTTTCTTTGACCATATTTAAATCTGCATTCACTGATGGCCAATCAATGCCTAATTTTCTTAACGGTGTAAAGGCATCATACATTAGTTGATGTAGCGCTTCTGCATCTTCTTCATTTGCTATTCTTATATTTATTTCTGACATATTTTCACTCCCAAACGTTAACAATGAACATGAGTCATAGCCTACCTTGTCGGCTTATCGATGTCCATTAATTGAGCTTATATGATCTAATTAATCTTTTTAAATATGAAGGCGTACTCATGTCATTAGCTGTCATTTTATTATTTTCCAAAAATAAAAGCAGGTTCAAAAAATGAACCTGCTAAAGTTTATTGAGATAAACTGTCACGTTTACCGTTTAAATATGCATACACTAAACCTACGAAAATGCCACCACCGATATAGTTACCAATAAATGCAAAGACAATATTCTTAATGACGTCAATCCATGATAGCGCATCTGCATTAAAGAAAATCATACCAGCGTATAGACCAGCATTAAATACAACGTGTTCGTAGCCCATAAAGACAAAGACGATGACACCACAAGCAATGAAAAATGCTTTGGCTAGTCCTTCTTTAAATTGTAAAGATATAAAAATACCTATGTTGATGAAGAAATTACAAAAAATACCTTTAACTAATATGTTGAGCCATGTCGACTCGACTGTTTTCTTGTGAACGAGTGTAGTTAAACTGTCTGTCATCTCAGGTGTCATCACGTGTGAAAACTTCATTAAGAAGAATAGAATAAATCCACCAATAATATTCCCAATAAAACAGAAAATAAAAATCCAAACGACTTTCTTCATACTTATTACTTTATAGTACCAACCCACTGTTAAATACATAAAATTACTTGTAAGCAACTCAGAGTGAGTAAGCACGACAAGTACAAGTCCCAAACTAAAAGAAATGGCACCCATTAAGTTAATTAATCCATCATTATGTGTAGACGCAAATTGTGTTTTAATTGCGAGCATGAAAACCGTAACAATAGATAGCAAGAACCCAGCCATCATCGATTTTAAGGCATAACGAGTTGGTGTCTTATCCGCCATAACCTCCTTCATTTGAACTTGACCTGCTATGTTGTGAACAATAGCTTTTGTAGCATATGTATCTTCAATGTTTTTCTTATTCTTGAACATATTTACTTTCTCTCCCTACCTCACGCATTTAATGATACTTTTACATTATATTAGTTAGCGCTCGATAAGTGTATATTAAATTTTATTTTCCATAAAAAAAGAACGCCACCCCTACTTTAGAGTGACGTTGAGATCTATTTGCGCTTACGTTGAGCTAAAAAGTGTAAGCAATATGCAAATATGCCGTATCCGAGTGCTGTTCTTAAAATAAATCTTAATGCCTTATTAGATACGCAATTAGAAGTAACTAACATTGTGGATATGCCAGTAGTTAATGTGTAAAGTCCCAATACTTTCAAATATCTTTGTTTCATCATATATACCTCTCTTGCATGATATTTTCTTAATTCTAATTATATATGATATAAGACTTTTTGACTCTGACATATTTATGACATTATTTCTCTAATAGCGCTTCTAAATTGTCTAAGGTACCGTTCATGCCTTGTTCCACACCCATATCTAAAGCTTGTTGAGCAGCATCTTGTGTTGGGAAAACAGATGTAGAAGTTACAGTTGTCTTACCATTACTCTCTTTAAAATCCATTAAAATTTGCATACCTGGCATAGATGTATCTTTCTCTCCTTGTGGCGTTGCAAAATAATCTAAGTATTCAAGGCGATGTGGCTTTTGTACTTTCTGATATTCCGTAATTGTATAACTTGTCATATTCGGTGCTTTAATTGCGAAAAATGCTTTTCCACCCTCAACAGCATTAAATTGATACACTTCTACAGAAGCACCTTCAGGATAAAACCACTGCTCGAAAAGTTCTTTCTGAGTATATGTATCAAATACTTTATTCGCCGGTGCATTAAATGTTCTAGAAAAAATAATTCTGTTCTTTTCTTTTTTTATTGGCATAATTAACCCTCACATTTTATCTCTGTTTTATTAGTGTCTTTATCGTAACAGAAATACATTTTAAAAGGTATTAAGAGCCCTCAATCATTCGACTGAGGACTCAATGTCGTATTGCTATTTTGTTTTTGTATTGTTTGATAAAGCTTTATCTATATTTTTAATATTTTCTTTCATTAATGATTGATATGATAAATCTTTATCATTTTGTTGATCTTTATTTAAAGATTCCATGTTGTAAAATTTGAGTGGTTGCGCATCTGTTTCTTTACGGAGTGTTTCTGTCACTTTATTCGCAACGTTATCTTCATAAAGAATATATTTCGCTTTACTATCTTTGATTTCTTTAACAATTTGAGTTAATTCTTTCTGTGATGGATCCTCAGCATTCATATTTTGAATACCTTCTTGTTTGAATCCATATCTATGTGCTAAATAACCCATTGATTCATGTGAAATGAATACGGTATGGTTCTTTTTGTCTTTAGTGACCTTTTTCATATCTTTATCTAAATCACTAAGTTGTTTGTATAATTTTTTATAATTGTTTTCATATTCTTTTTTATGTTTAGGGTCTTTTTTAACTAACGTATCTTTGATTTCTTTAGCAAATGTTTGATCCATCTTAGGATCTAACCAGATATGCGGGTCATATTCTCCGTGGTGATGATGTTCGTGTTCCTCATGCCCCTCATGCTCTTCACCGTGATGATGGTGGTCAGGAAGTAAACTTGATTTGTCTAATTTATCTTGAAGAGAAAGTTTTTTGTTCTTATCTTTGATTGTGCTAGCAACCTTTTTAGCGACTGGATCTAAATCGTCACCAGTATAGACAAATAAATCTGCCTTACTCGCATTTAATATATCTTTTTGAGTAGGCTCATAACTATGTAAATCCGTACCTGCTGGATAAATTGATTTCACATCAACATGCTTTCCACCTATTTGTTCTGCAAAAGATTGAAGTGGGTATACTGTCGTGTTAATAGTGACTTTCCCATCTTGCTTTTTGTTATCATCATTTCCACACGCTGTTAAAATTACAGCAAATAAAGGGATAATGAATAATAAACTTAATACCTTTTTCATAAACAGCCTCCTAAATAGTAATTATTACGATTTAAAAGTATAAACCTAACTTCACTAAATTACAAGGTGTTTTTCAAAAAAGTATGATTGATATCTATTTGAATGGTAAAAAAGTCCTTCAAAATGAATCAAAATAAAATAATGGCCCCTATAATGAATTTATAACATTCACTATAGAGGCCAATTAAAATCAATACTTTGTTCTTTTATTAAAATACGTTTGTCTCTTCTTTTTAAGATAGTATTATTTGTCTTTCAATAATGTTTCATAACTACTGAAATGGTATGGGTCTTTAACTTTTTTACCTTCAATAAATACTGTTGGTGTTTGTTTAATATGATGTTCCTTACCTATTTGTTTATCTTTATCAGCAGCTTTCCATGATTCAGAATCTTTAGTTTTATAGTCTTTTTTAATTTTATCTTTACTATGTTGACTTATATTTAATTTATCAATTTGTTGATCTACTAATTTATGAGTGATCCATTGTTTATCTTCATCTTGTTGTTGTTCAAACATTAACTTTTGAAATTGGAGTGAATACTTAGGTGCATAGTGATTGACTGCATGTTGTGCCCTAGAACCTATAATAGAATCCTTTCCCAAAAAGGCTAAATTCACATATTGGAATTTTACTTTATCTTTATCAATATAGTTGTTCTTTAATTTAGGCATCACATTGTCTTCTACTTTCTTACAATATGGACATTTAAAATCACCATACATCACTATGAGTGGCTTTCCATTTTGTACATCATTAGTAGAACTAGGTTGCTTTGAACATCCAAACAATAGAATAATAGTTATGACACTCATTAATCCAATTACTTTTTTCATTGGTGCTCCTTCTTGCTAAAACGCGATTATTTCATATTCTCTTCTTTATAGTCAGGTTCATGCGATTGGTAATAACCTTTTGAATTAAAGTTTTCTTTGTAATGTGCCTTTTTACCTTTAAACTCATAAGTATAATAATGAACTTCTGCATCATCACTTAATGGTTTATAAGCTAGAATGACATATTTCCCTTTATTAAAAACATAGATATTTGCATCTTTTTTATCAAAATGTTTGACTTCATCGCCTGAATCGTTTTTAGCAATTTTTTCTTGTTTTTTGTCTTGCATTTTCACAGCTTTATCAATTTTATCTGTGTATTTACTACTACTGCAACCTGCTAACAATACTGCGATTACAGCTAAAGAAACTGCCAATTTCTTCAAACTACTCACTCCTGCCTCTCTACTTATTCTAATTAGTAGAAAATTAAATTACCGTGAAAGTCTATACATTATACATTCATTGAATTCCTTTTCAAAAATGAGCAATGCTAGAATCTCACTCTTTCATTATAAATTCTATCATATAACGAATAGAGCTACGATGCTAGTTATTCTTAATTTTATGATTTTATTAAGATTATTTAAGTTGGGGTAAATTTATCTCATACAAAAGTATGACGTTATTATTTGTGTTATTATATGTAATGATGCCTTTAGTTTGGTAAAATAGATAAATCATGACAATATTGATAACGAAATCGACATAGAGGGGAAGATTGATGATGAAATTTGTTAACTTGACATCTGAAGAATTTGATCGATTTACTTCAGAAAACTTTTCTCATTATACACAATCCAGTATACATTATAATAACCGTAATAAAATGAAAGGTGACGTTCATCTTGTGGGAGTTAAGGATGACAATGATAAAGTCATTGCTGCTTGTCTTTTAACAGAAGCACGTTCACTTAAATTCTTTAAATATTTCTACACACATAGAGGTCCAGTGATGGATTATCGCAACTTGACATTAGTTCGTTTCTTCTTCAAATCCCTCACAGATTATTTGAAAAAGCGCAACTGTTTATATGTACTTGTTGACCCTTACTTGTTAGAAAACTTAAGAAATGCTGAAGGTGAAATTATCGAATCATTTGATAATCGACCTTTCATTAAAACGTTAGAAGACTTAGGTTATAAACACCAAGGCTATACAGTTGGTTACGATACGATGAGCCAAATTCGCTGGTTATCCGTTCTAAATCTTAAAGATAAATCCGAAGATCAGTTATTGAAAGAAATGGATTATCAAACTCGCCGTAACATTAAGAAAACATATGAAATGGGCGTCCAAGTTAAAACACTTCCTATCGAAGAAACTGATACGTTCTTTGAACTCTTCCAAATGGCCGAAGAGAAACATGGTTTCAAATTCCGTGAAAAACCATATTTCGAAGATATGCAAAAAACATATGAAGACCATGCAATGCTTAAACTTGCTTACATTGACTTACAAGATTATTTAAATACGTTACAAGACAAACATAAAGAATTAGAAAAGCAACTTAAAGAGGTTGAACAAACACTTGAAGAGAATCCTAATTCTAAGAAAAATAAGACAAAACATACTCAAGTTAAACAACAATTTGATAGTAATGAACGTAAAATCAAACAGACTAAAGAAAAAATTGATGAAGAAGGACAAGTACTGAACTTAGCTGCAGCATTGTATATTTATAATGATCATGAAGTATATTATCTTTCAAGTGGTTCAAACCCTAAATATAATGCGTATATGGGAGCTTATCGTTTACAATGGGAAATGATTAAGTTCGCAAAAGAACATAACATTGATCGATATAATTTCTATGGTATTACTGGGGACTTTAGTGAAGATGCTGAAGATGCAGGTGTTCAAAAGTTCAAAGAAGGCTTTAATGCTGATGTTTATGAATATATCGGTGACTTTATCAAACCGATTAAACCTATTTTCTATAAAGTAAAAGAAACACTAGAAAACCGTAAATAATAGAAGTTGTGTTGTTGAGACATTAACTAGATTATAATATCACTTCGTATTGACCAGCTCCCTTGCCGCGGGCATGGCTTGAGCCTGTAGTCTCAAGACTCATGCTATTCCTGCAGGCGTGTCGCCATCAATACTACTTGATTCTTTTGAGAATATATTTTAGTCTCAACCTTTTACACTGCCCTCAAGGTCTCTGACTTTGGGGGCAGTTTTTATATACAGTCATATTTATGATTAAACTAATTTTATTTTTAAAGCTACAACGCCGTGATTTAATTCATCATTTTGATTGTAAATTTTATAAATACTAGCTACTTTTTGTGCTAGCGAAACATTATCACTATAACCGAGATCATCATTATCATAATAATTAAATAACTGTTGGAAAGTATCGAAAACTCTTTTTTCTAACACTTTTACTTTCAGTTTTTTCTCAGGTGATTCTATATTTGTAAAGACTATCGTGTCTCCTATTTTAATTGATTGTCTTTTTTCATCATTTAATCTTATTTCTATCGTCTTTCTATTGTTGCGAACCGCTTCAAATGGCTCAACATAGAGTTTCATCGAGTGCTCCATTCTTTCACTCCTCAAACTGTTCTTTTTTGAAAAATTAAATTACACCTATTCTAACACAAAATAGCCATGTAAACGTCTAATTCACGTCTACATGGCTACCTCTACTATTCTTCGTTAATTACATTTAAAAAGCGTTTTAATTCTTCAGTTTTAGGATGATTAAATAATTCATCTGGTGCGCCTTGTTCTGCGATTACACCTTCATGAATAAAGACTGTTTGATTTGAAACTTCTCGAGCAAAGCGCATTTCATGTGTAACAATGACCATTGTCATACCTTCATCAGCTAGTTCTTTAATCACCTTTAACACATCATTTACTAACTCTGGGTCAAGTGCTGATGTAGGTTCATCGAAAAGCATGACTTTAGGATTCATAGCTAACGCTCGAGCAATGGCTACACGTTGCTGTTGCCCTCCTGATAATGCATGAGGACGTTGATCTTTAACGTGCACTAAACCTACCTTTTCCAATAGTTCCATTGCTTTACTTTTAGCTTCAGCTTTTTGCATTTTCTTAACTGTAACAAGACCTTCCATCACATTCTCTAATGCGGATTTGTGTGGAAATAAATTATAACTCTGGAAGACCATACCAGATTGTTGACGCACTTCGATTTGTGATTTTTTATCCTTTTCAGTATAGGTTTTACCGTTTACAAACACTGAACCTTGAGTTGGTATTTCTAATGCATTCATCATACGTAGTAAGGTCGTCTTTCCTGAGCCTGAACGTCCTATTAATGTCACAACTTCACCTTTATCGACTGTTAAATCGATACCTTTAATCACTTCTGTATCATTAAAAGACTTATGGATATTTTTTAATTCAATCATGAGCGATACCCTCTTTCAATGCGTGATTCATACCATCCTTGAATAATAGAGATGATAAAGCATACAACCCAATACATGATAGCTACAAGAATATATATTGTTAAATATTCATACGAAGTTGAAGCTACTTCCTGAGCCTTTCTGAACATTTCAGCTACAAGAATAAATCCTAATAATGATGTATCCTTGATTAACCCTAAAAATGTATTACCTAATGCAGGGATAGAAACACGTATCGCTTGTGGTAGAATAATACGCTGAACTGTTTGGCGATAATTCATTCCGATTGAATATGCCGCTTCAGTTTGTCCCTTCGGAATTGAAATAATACCTCCACGAATAATTTCAGATGCATAAGCGCCTACATTGAATGACAATCCTATAATTGCTGCTACAACTGGTGCTAATGTCCATTGATTATCCGCATCATTGGTAATAAGTCTTCCAAGCTCTGGTATACCATAAAATATAATAAATAACTGAACAATCATTGGTGTACCTCGAATGATTGAAACATAAACGCGTGCGATACCTCTTAAAATTTTACTTGTTGAAATACGCATCAATGCAGTAAACAAGGCAATAATAAGTCCTAATATAAATGTAACTATAGTAATAGGGATTGAGTATTTCACCAATCCCTCTAACATTGGACCAAATGCTTGTTTTGCTGCATCTAAAGCGTGTTGTTGTTCACTATTTAGACTTAGAAACATCTTGACCAAACCATTTCTTACCTATTTTAGCTAATTCACCATTGTCTCTAATTTTCTTAAGACCTTCGTTGAATTTTTGAACTGTTTTATCGTCTACTTTTTTAGAAAATGCGAAAGCTGATTTGTTTTGTTCAGCATTACCTTTAATTGCTTTAATCTTAGCATTAGGCTTTTGTTTCTTATAATCTAAATAAGAAAGACTATCATTGAATGTACCATCAACGCGTTTTGATAATAATAAATCCATTGATTGGTTAAAACCATCAACTTTAGTAATGTCAGCACCTTTATCTTTAGCTAACTGACCATAATTTGAAGTAAATGTTTGTGCTAGCTTTTTACCTTTAACATCATTAAATGATTTAATATCTTTCTCATTATCACGAACGACTAATACTGCACTTGAGTATGTGTAAGGATCTGAGAATTTATATTTCTTCTCTCTGTCTTTATTGACACCAACTTGGTTAGCGATAACATCGAAACGTCCTGCATCTAATCCAGCGAACATTGAATCCCATGATGTTTCATTGAATTTCAATTTCAAATTCTCTGCTTTAGCTACGGCTTTGATGACATCAATATCGTAACCTGTTAATTGGTCTTTTTTATTGTGGAAAGTGAATGGTGCATATGTACCTTCAGTACCTACACGTAATGTATTATCATCTTTGCTGCTTGATTTACCATCTTTATTACTTGAAGAATCGTTATTGCCACATGCGGCTAACACGAAAACTAATGCGATAACGCAAAATAAAAGTCTCTTCATTTATCTAAACCCCTTATTCTTATTATTCTAATCGGAATAAAAATATTTTATCCTTTAAAATTATAATAGTCAATAAGAAGTTCTTTTATATCAAGTGTTCAGAATGTTCTAATATATTTTTTATACTCAAAAACACGCACGCATGTTTACTCTTGAGTCTTAGATTTGGAAGTTTTCTTAATCATAAATGTACATAGGAAACTAATAACTGTAATAATAACCGCAAATAAAAATCCAGCATGGTAACCATGAAGCATCGTATCAATTTTAATTTGACCAATTATTTCTTGTTTATTCATACCTTTATAGTCACTCATTTTAGGTGAAAAATGTTGACTCGCCTGACTCAAGATTGTAATTAAACCTGCCGTACCAATTGAACCGGAAATTTGTTGGACTGTATTCGTCATGGAAGATCCATGTGCGTTCATTTCTGGTGTTAATTGATTCATCGTATGTGTCATGACTGGCATTAATCCTAAAGCAATACCTATCATACGAATCGCATAAACGGTTGCTAACATAATTGTTGATGTATGTTCATCCATCACTACGAAATAAGAGGTTGTGATAATCACGATTAACATACCGATGATAGCTAATGGCTTGGCACCAAACTTTTCATACATAGCACCAGAAGTCATAGACATCACTGCCATGACAATCGCACCAGGTAAAAGTATAAGTCCTGAATCAAGTGCAGACTCATTTAATAGGTTTTGAACAAACATCGGTAGTACTGTTTCTGAACCAATCATGGAAATCATCGTTACTGCCATGATTAATAATCCTATAGCAAATTGTTTATTTTTAAATACTCCGAAATTAAGTAATGGCGTTTCAAGATGAGATTGTCTCCAAATAAATAATGCTACGAGTATGATACCGCCAATAATTGTTGTTATGACAATTGGATCATCCCATCCATCGTGTGAAATCGAACTTGTACCATATAATAGACCACCAAATCCAAAGACAGATAATATAATCGAAATGATATCAATAGGCACTTTCACGTTTGTGCCAACATTTTTAACGGTAAATAAAGCAATGATAAATGTGATTGCCGCAATAGGTGCAACGACATGGAATAACGATCTCCAGTTAAAATACTCCACTAAATAACCTGATAGCGTAGGACCTATCGCAGGCGCTAAACCAATGACAAGTCCGAAGATACCCATGTATTTACCACGTTCATGTGGTTCGAAAATATCAAGAATGGTTGTCATCATTAATGGCATCATAATTCCCGAACCTAAGGCTTGAATAATTCTTGCGAATAATAAAATTGTAAAATTAGGACTGAAACCTCCGACAATTGTTCCTATAAAGAAAATCAGAATTCCCGTTAAGAACACTTGTCTTGTTGTAAAGCGTTGAATGACTAAAGCTGACAATGGAATGACTACCCCATTCGTGAGTAGAAACGCTGTCGTTAGCCATTGTACTTGGGAATATTGGATATGAAAATCTTTCATAATACTTGGTAATGCAGTTGTTAATAGTGTCTCATTTAATAATCCAAAGAATCCACCAAGTAACATTGTAATAATCATGACTAACTTGGTTTTTAAAGACATGATTATCCCTCCTTTTTATAAATTATCAATTAGATATTTGCCTATTATACATATTTTGAGTGCATCAATCATATAATTGACTCATTTTACTACTGAAAATAACTTCAAAAATTGTTAGTGCCTTTGAGAAAGGATAACTATTTTTAGTAAATCGTAATAATTACTATTTACAAATAAACTTTTTTCTTCCATAATATAGCTAGAAAAGGAGGAAAATGATATGAAACTAGATTTACAAACTGCACGACGTAATCTTAACAGTCCAAATATCAAAACAAGAAAACGTGCTTTAAAGATTATTAAACAACATAAAAGAGCTAAATAATTTTTAAAATTTAACTATGCAAATATCATTAAAAATATTTATTTGAATGTGAATCAACTTACGATATCGTTATCATTTCCCCGAATTGGGTAAGCTATTAAACATTTTATTCTTAAATTTCCTTACTATCAGCTTATAACTTCACAATAGAAAAGCCATTAAATGATAATTTAATACTTTATCATTTAATGGCTTGCGTTATTTTTCTATATTATAAATAGTATTTATCTTTAACATCCAAATCATCTGTTAATTCATAAACAAGTGGTGCACCTGTCTTAATTTCATATCCGACGATTTCCTCATCTGATAAATCTTCTAAATATTTGATTAATGCTCTTATAGAGTTACCATGTGCAGACACAAGTACTGTTTCTCCATCTAATAGATGTTGTGAAATTCGATCAGTCCATATAGGTACCACACGTTCTAAAGTATCCTTTAAACTTTCAGAGTACGGCATCATTCTTTTATCTAAGTGATTATATCTACGATTGCGTAAGTAATCATCACGTTGTTCTTCACTTTCTGCAGGCGGTTGAACATCATAAGAACGTCTCCATTGATGCACTTGCTCTTCGCCCCATTTTTCACGAGCATCATCTTTATTCAAACCTTGTAGTGCACCATAGTGTCGTTCATTGAGACGCCAACTTTTATGAACTGGAATCCATTGTTGATCAGAACCAGCTAAAATATATTGTGTAGTTTCTAAAGCTCTTGTAAGTAATGATGTATAAGCAACATCAATTTCCAATTTATTTTCTTCTACTTTTTTTCCTGCTGTTTTCGCTTCCTCAATACCTTGTTCCGATAACTTAACGTCTGACCACCCTGTGAATAAGTTTTTAGCGTTCCATTCACTTTGTCCATGACGACATAATATTAATTTTGGCATAAGAAAAACACCTTCCTAGTTTAAATTACTTAATTGGCCACACTTTTCTCTCACTACTTTTATTATAAAACGCAATTCCCATATTTCCCAAACAATTGTATGGCTATTTTAGTAATATCCTGTTCCCTTATCAATTTTTAAAATTCATCATCCTAACTCATAAAAAAATAGACCCCGCTCACATTAACAAAGAGCAAGATCTATTGATATGTTATGATATTGAGTCATTATTTATATGATGTTCCTTATCATTAGGTTCTGGATGAACATATACTGACGAAATGCCTTTACCATGTAAATGATTTTCAACTCTATCACAAATTTGATGCGCTTCATATAAAGATAAATCAGATTGAACCACAATCGTTACATCAAGAAAAATACTACTACCATGATATCTACCTTTAATGCTATTTACATCAATAACATCTTCCACTTCCAAGATATCATTACGATACTCTTCCAAATCCTTTTCATTAAAACCATCACTTAAAGTAAATATAGACTCTTTAAAGATTCCAAAACCTGTATAAATAATTAACAATCCTAAAAATGTCGCTAAAATAATATCGACAATCGGAAATCCAATTTGTGTAAATATTAGACCAATTGCTGTTCCGATACTAACTAAACTATCAGATAAATTATCTTTTGCGGCTGAACTTAATGAACTACTTTTTGTTCTCTTAGCAAGTCTGTGATTAACGTAAAATACACCTAACATAATTACACCACTTATAACACTAACAATAATAGTCATGATATTCGGGACATGTCTATCATGCGTGATTAATCTTGGCGCATTTTCAATAACGACTTGAATCCCTACAAACATAATAATGAACGAAACTAATAACGTTGAAATATTCTCAGATTTCAAATGACCATAAGGATGATTTTTATCAGCTGGTTTGATAGAAATTTTAAGACCTACAATAACAGCAATTGATACGAGAATGTCCGTCATATTGTTTAAAGCATCTGCTCTTACAGCAGCTGAATTATACATATATCCAACTACATACTTGGTTATCGATAAGATGATGTAAACGACTAAACTGAGGTAGGCACCACGTTGGGCTATCTTCAAATTTTCACTTTGAGACATGCGAACTTACCACCTTATTTTCCTTTAGTAATCATAGTATGAATCAATATTCGAGCTATTACAACGTTTTTTTATTTCTGTATTTTTTATGTAAACAAACTAATTAAATTTTTAGATTTACCTAATTTATTAATTTAATTTCATCAAATATGCCTCACTTTTATGGCACTTTCTTAAATCATTTTTCATATAAAAAATACCACCTAAACTTCAATCGACTTAGATGGTATGGTTAACAGTTTAATCTCGCAACAGCCATTTAGATAAGATAAAAGTAATTGGAATGGTAATCACTAATCCTGCAAATGGTGCAATTTCTGAAGAAATATGAAACCATTGCACGAATATGTATAACAATAGCGTTTGCATCCCCATATTCACAACTTGCGTTAACGGAAAACTCAAAAACTTTTTTAAAGTAGGTTTGACTTTATAAACAAAATAACAATTTAAGTAATATGAAATGATGAAACTCACAATAAATCCTGTGACGTGACTGACTAAGTAATTAACATTTAATAACTTTAGAAGTAATAAATATACAATATAGTAATTTAAAGTATTGATTCCACCCACTATTACAAATTTTATAATTTCATAATGTGTTTGGGTTAATCTCATTATGTGTCTCCTTTATTTATTCTCCATCTACTCCAAAAGGTACTACTTTAAATTTTAAATCTTTAGGTAAGTCATAATATGCCTTGAGATCATTTAAGTCCCTTTCCTGTGTAGGTGTTGTTAAATGTGTGTATCTTTCAAATGGTAAACGTTCTAGAATGATATTCTTATGACTTTTACCATTTTTAAGTTGCGTTTCAATATTTTCAATTCTATGTACACTATTATTATAAATCAAACTAAATCCTACAATTAAAATAAAGCTTAGTATACAAACTAGCGTTTTTATAAAAACTGTAGCACTGTTAATACTTTCACCATATTGCTTTGCAAAACAAAGTACAAGTATCATCCATAGTACATAAATAAAGTAAAAGTTCCGAGGGCCTATAGGCGCGACAAATAACAAAGGTAACGTTGCTAATACGATAGACACGAGACAGCCTATTGCGATGGCTCTCAGATATCTTTCATTTATCACTAATACAATGAAGTAAATCAAACTTACAAAATAAACGGTACATATTAGTAAATTTAAAACGGCGATTGAAAATGATTTCGTATACAATTCGAAATGAAATTGATTATAAATCAATACTTTATAGACAGGCAGACTAAATAAACAACTGAATAGTGCTATTTTTAAGATGATATGCTTCGTTTTAAATATTATATTTTTAAGTAATAGGCCCGCTACTAGTAGTGATATAACAGTTAATATTATATATTGATCAAGAAAGATATAATTTGGTAATTGCATCAACAATGTATAGCCTGCTTTATGTATGAATCCCCCTTTATCTGAAATTAAATAATATGCCGCTTTTCCTTCAATAATTTCAAAATAAATAGGATTTAAAAACATGATAATCGCACCTATACAACTTAGCATAAATCCTACAATTAAGTAATAACTGAGCTTTCTATGTTGAAAGAAATAAATAATTGAACCTATGAGAATCATTAAACTGTTGTATATTGTCATATTCTCTATGAATAATTGGCCGAATAAGCATGCGATTAAAAAAAGCCAAAGATGATTGATACTCGCTTCTTTCTCACCATAAAGTATATATATAATAGAATATAAAATAAAAAGCGAAACGATTGATGAAGGGATATAATTATAAAATCCTGCAAACCATCCATAAGTCTCACTATAAATTGAGCTTGGGATAATAATAGATAAAGTAAAAGTTATAATAATAAACAATAATTTTCTGTTCACATTTACTATCATGGTGCATAAATAGATGATGAAACATGACAAAAACGTATAGCTTAAACATTTGAAGATTGCGCTATGCATAGCAATAATTTCTAAAAAACTCCCCAAATATCTTCCATTATTCTGCATGAGATCATGACTCAATGAACTCAAATGAGAATTTAAGTACCAATGCCAATCTACAAACGATAATGGCGTTAAAATAGCCATAATGAAGTAGAAAACAATAATACCTATATACCAATAAAGTTGTTCGTGTTGTTTAATTTGATTCATAACTTATCCTTTCTGTGATGTCTTGATGTTCTATGAAAAACATGATTTATTTAAATTTTATTATAGACATATAATATTATAAAATACATCCTTTTACTAAAGATAATTATGAACATTACTTTAGTTGAAGTTCATTTTTATATAAAATAGAAATAAGACATACTAATAGGAAGTGATATCATGTGTCACATTTAAAAATTGTTATTGCACCTGATTCATTTAAAGAGAGCATGACAGCGAAAGAAGTAGCACAAGCCATTCAACAAGGATTTCAAGAGGTCTGGGATAATTATATTACATTCGATTTAATTCCTATGGCTGATGGTGGCGAAGGTACAACTGAGGCTTTAAAAGAAGCTTTAAACGCGATATCATACACCGCTAAAGTCAAAGACCCGCTTCATAGAGAGATTGAAGCAATGTACGCCATAAGTAATCAACATCAAACAGCAATCATCGAAATGGCGGTTGCTTCCGGCCTTGACTTATTGAAAGAAGATGAAAGAAATCCACTTTACTCATCTTCATATGGAACTGGACAACTCATTAATCATGCACTTCATCATGGTGTTAAAAAAATCATCTTAGGCATTGGAGGAAGCGCAACGAATGACGGCGGCGTTGGAATGTTGCAAGCATTAGGCGTTTCCTTTAAAGATGTTGACGATAAAGAGATTGCACAGGGTGGCGCAGCATTATCTTCCATTCATCGTATTGATATCTCTCAAATGAATCCATTACTACATGACGTAGAATTTAAAGTGGCTTGTGACGTAACTAACCCACTGTTAGGTGAAAATGGCGCAACCCAAGTATATGGACCTCAAAAAGGCGCAACAGAAAAGATGATACCAAAGTTGGATTCCGCACTTAGCCACTATCATGATAAAATTGAAGTAGAATTACACAAGCGTGTTAAAGATAGCCCTGGCTCAGGTGCAGCTGGCGGAATGGGAACTGCATTACTCGCTTTCTTAGATGCTAAGCTACAACCAGGAATCGAACTAGTTCTAGAGGAAACACATTTTCAAGAAAGAGTGAAAGATGCACATCTTGTCATTACTGGAGAAGGTCAATTGGATAAACAAACGATTTACGGTAAGACACCTATAGGCGTTGCGAAATCGGCCAAAGTCTTTGACATTCCAGTTATCGCAATTTGCGGTAGTCTCGGAACCAATTATCAAGCAGTGTATGAGCACGGCATTGATAGTGTCTTTAGTATTGTTGAACATCCATGCGATATTAAGACTGCTCTTGAAAATGGACCCAAATATCTTCAAAGAACTGCGTCAAACATCGCAAGATTAATCAAATTAAATTTATAATTAAATCTAAGACATTGAAGTTTACCATTATTAATGAGGTGACATTATGAAAAGAACAGACAAGTATAGAGATTCTTACAAATATGATAACCAATATCAAAATCATAAAAGACGAGCAGAAGAAGATGAATATCGAAACAGAGCACAATCTCAAAATCGACCAAACGCTCAACGACCAAATCAACATAGAGATAACAGAGGCTTTGAAGATGAACCGGAACGTTACTACAATGGCCGTGACTATCGTCGGGAACAGCAATTAGAAGAAGAAAATGAAAAATCAAGTAGAACTAAAAAATGGCTCATCGCACTTGTCGTTATATTATTAATTGTGGTAGCGATATTCGTAACACGCGCAATCATGAATCACAATGATGATAAAGTAAATAACGATCCAAATGTGTCTCAAAATTATAAAAAACAAGTTGAAAGTCAGAATGATGACATCAACAAACAAGTGGACTCTGCTAAAAGTGATATTAAAAATAATAAAAACAGTGAATCTCAAATTGATAAATTACAAAGTGAAATTGACAAATTAAAACAAAAAGAAGAAAACAATGCCGACTCTAAATTCACTCAATTTTATCAAAAACAACTAGAAAAACTTAAAAATGCTAACAACGCACAACAAAACAACGAAAACCAAAGTAAAATCAATAGTATGCTTGACGATATCAACACTAAATTTGATAGCATTAAATCAAAATTAGAAAGTATTCTTAACGGTAACAGCTCAAATTCAAATAATTAAAGCAACTCAATTCATACCCAATCGTCGAATCCATTTAAATCCTAGAAAGCAATGTAATCAACTAGCTTTCTAGGGTTTTTATTTATTTTAAATTTCAGATTAAAGTTTAATACTTACAAACATATGTAAAACGTATATAATTAATGCTGTAACTTGTTCAAAGGAGATTATTTATGACAAATTCAAGTGCCAAGCACTTCTCAATGATATTAATCATTATTCTAGGAGTAATGACTGCTTTCGGCCCGCTCACAATAGATACATACACACCTTCATTGCCTAAAGTTCAGCATGATTTTGGTACATCAACCTCAGAAATACAACTTACATTATCCTTTGCAATGATTGGTCTCGCACTCGGGCAATTTTTATTCGGTCCGATTTCAGACGTTTTTGGTCGTAAACGTGTCGCAATGATTTTAATGATAGGATACTTCATCGCATCAATGATTTCTGTATTCACTACACATCTCACATTATTTTTAATCATGAGATTCATTCAAGGATTAACAAGTGGCGGCGCGATTGTCATTGCCAAAGCTTCAGTTGGAGATAAGTATGATGGTAATGCGTTAGCTAAGTTTTTAGCATCTTTAATGGTAGTGAATGGGATTATTTCTATATTAGCGCCACTTCTAGGCGGATTGATATTATCCATTTCTAATTGGAGAAGGATATTTGCATTTCTAACATTCATCGCTGTCATTGTATTGGTTGGTGTTTTCTTGAAAATGCCTTCACACATACACACAGCCCAAAATCGTCTTAATTTCAAAGATATTCTACAAGATTTCATATATTTACTTAAAAAACCAGCATTTGTGATACCTATGCTGTTACAAGGGTTAACTTACGTGATGCTATTTAGTTATTCATCAGCATCTCCTTTTATTACCCAAAGGATATATCATATGAGTGCTCCACAATTTAGTGTTATGTTAGCGATTAATGGTGTAGGTTTAATCGTTGTAAGTCAGCTTGTCGCACTCATAGTTGAAAAAATAAGTAGACATAAGATTTTAATTTACTTAACACTTATACAAATTTCAGGAGTGATATTACTCGTCATAACATTAACTTTCCATCTGCCCTTATATGTGTTACTTATTGCGTTCTTTATTAACATTTCACCAGTAACCTCAATTGCACCATTAGGCTTTTCAATGGCAATGGAAGAGCGTACAGGTGGAAGTGGTAATGCTTCAAGTTTACTTGGATTGTTTCAATTTATCTTAGGTGGAATCATCTCTCCCCTCGTCGGTTTAAACGGAGAACATGACATGACACCTTATTTAATGATTATTAGTATCACTGCAATATTACTTGTTGTACTACAAATAATATATTTCAAACTGTATTCTAAAAAGGTTTCCTAATATCAAAATTTCCACCTTCTAAATATCATAGCCTCTAAAATGACTTTTAAGTAAAAGCATTTTAGAGGCTATGATCATATCTATTATTCAAAGTCTCTGTCATATCATGTTAGAAATGATATTTAGACAATTATGTTATGGTTAAGCAAATCAATGAATTGGCATCCAAATTTCTGTAATATAATTATCACTTTCTGTGTCGCCTTCTCTATATAATTCGAAAAATGGTGCTTGCTTAACTTCGATATTTTCATTTGGAATCAACTCTCGATGAATGTGATTCATTGTTTGTTGAACGCTTTTAGGAACAGGTCCTTTCGCTTCTACGACTAAATATTTTCCACCTTCTAAATAAAATGTATCCAAACCATCATGTGGGTCGTCAGCGCTAGTAACACCAATTGCATAGTCCATCGTTTTATCTTGATGAGGTATACATACACCTAAAAGTCCGTTGAGTTGTTGATCACTTTTTTCAATTAATCGTTCATCCAATTTCATTGAATGTACATCTTCCCAGAAATCTGCAATATTACTTTGTGCGTGTCCACCACTTTTATAATGTCTGTAAACACCAATAATCCTAGTTTTATCAAGATTTTTTATATTATAGTCCATTTGATATACCCCCGTTTAAAATTTTACTCAAATATCTTATAACCCCTTTTCACAATAATAACCTTATGAAAAAGAATAAACATTTTAATATACTAAATGAATCGTACGTTATATAATATTTAATACTACATAAATACTAGTACGTTGAGGAAAAAATTATGAAGAAAACGATTCTACCAGTTAAACCTATAAGTCAATTATTCCCGATACCTATGGTGATGGGTTGTGAGGGTGTTTCTGCAGCTATGTTACTCCAGTTTAATCATTATTCAATCAAAGCCACTCATATCATGAGTCAATGGCCCACCCATCCAAATAATCCATACAAAGGTTACGTGGGACATCCTTTACTAGTTAAGTTTGGTTATCATCAAACGATATTTCCAGATGCTTTTGTCCCATTTTTACAACAATATGATCAACGTGTAGTAAATGGTACAGGCACGAGTTTGGAACAACTTGAACAAATTATCAATCGTGGTCAACCTGTCATTATTTATCATACAAGTTTAGGCACTCGACCCCTTCATCGCGTTTTTCATTTAGATGATCAACCTACACGACTCGTATCGAATATTCATGTCACTTTACTTATCGGTTATGATGAGACTCACTACTATTATATCGACCCTTTATGGACTCGGATAGCAAAAGGTATCATCTTGCCGTCGATTATCCCCAATAAAAAACAGATCATTAAAATTAAAAAATCGAAATTAAAACGTAGTTATGATGCACCCGGTCAAATGTGTGTGTATATCAATCCTAATTAAATGAAAGAGGTCAGGATAAAAGTGTTCAGGATTTGAGCAGAACCAAACAATGAGTAAAATTGCTTCTCAAATTTTGTCGAATTGTGAATGTGTTACTTGCCGAAAATCCTGCTTTTGGGACGCCGTTAATCGGTCTCCCAGAGCATAAACGATAAAGTTCCCAACCTCTTTATGTTTATATTATATTTAAATACTAAATATCAAAATCTACTAGTGCGTGATTCATTTCCATCACCATATCTGGCGTTCTCCATTGTCGCTGATACCCTAAGCACGGACAAAGATAAGTTATTCCATTTTCCTTAATTTCCTTTCTAAAATGAACGTGCCCCATAATACTATATTTGATAGGATATGCTTCATAGATAGCATCAAAATCATGAGTCCCTATAAACGCATTGAAGAAATCAAAAATACGATGTGGTGTTGGCACAACAAATTGAGGATGTGTAACAATATGCGTCATTAATATGATATTCCGATTACACACTTGCTTGATATCCTCTTCTACTTTATTCGCTGCTATTTTAGATAGTTGTTGATCAGAGAGTGACCAATCCATTCTCACTTTATCTTGCCACGTTGCCCCGTAATGTTTACCTTTTTGGATTTTATCTTGAGTAAACCGTGTATCGGCATAGCTATAATCATACCAACCTGTATTTCCAACTATTGCCCATTCGTCATTAATAATGAAAGGTCGCCCAATTAGACATTCTTCTTTTGACTTGTAGTAATCTAAAATTTCAGTAGATGTTTTATCAGAATCATCTGACCATAAGTCGTGATTCCCAGGTATAAAGTATGTCGGAATATTAATATTATCCTTTAATTGCTTTATAAAATGATAACTCATTTGATAATCGTTAGAAATATCTCCCGCAATTAATAAGATATCTAGCTTTCTATGTTGAATAACCTGACTCAAGACATTTAAATATTCATCTTGCTCCAATTTTGGATGACGGTCTACATGTAAATCTGAAATTGCTCCTATTTTCATCGTTTAACCCTTCTCAACTATGATTAAATTAATATTTATTATTACATATCAAGAAATCAAAGTTAATTAATCAGTATTGTATAATGACTTGCTATTTGAAGAATAAGGATTATAATTAAGTATAATTTTTAGCTTTAATGAATTTTTATAAATTAAAATGATTGCGTTCGAATATTTTGATAATTCTAAAAAATCATAAGTATTTATTATCACAAATGTTACAATAAATGTATTTACTTATATTTCTGAAAATTATTGCTTTATTCAACTCATTTCTATATTATTAAACGAAAGAAAACGCTTTCATATTTGCTTTTCTGAGGAGGAAATCTATGGCTAGACAGTTGCATAGAGAGTTGAATAACAGACACATTCAATTAATCGCAATTGGTGGCGCGATTGGTACTGGATTGTTTCTAGGTTCTGGACAAACGATTTCGTTAACTGGACCTTCACTGTTATTTACCTACATGATTATTGGGATTATTTTATTCGCATTTATGCGCGCATTGGGAGAATTGTTATTAAGTAATTCTAGGTTTAATTCATTTGTAGATATTGCAAATGAATACTTAGGGCCTTTCGGAGGCTTCGTCATTGGATGGACATACTGGATTTGTTGGGTAGTATCAAGTATGTCTGATTTAACAGCTATGGGGCAATATTTTGCATATTGGTATCCTCAAGTCCCCCATTGGCTCACTGTATTATTTATTGTATTGATTTTAATTTCATTTAACTTACTTGGTGCCAGATTGTTTGGAGAGCTTGAATTTTGGTTTTCAATCATTAAAGTGGTAACGATTGTCGCGATGGTAATCGTTGGATTGGTTTTAATTTTCCTATCATTTAAGACGCACTACGGTCATGCATCATTTACAAACTTGGTTAAACACGGCGGCATGTTCCCACATGGTACATTCGGATTCTTAATGTCATTCCAAATTGCAGTATATTCGTTCATTGGTATTGAGTTAATCGGTGTAACTGCAGGTGAGACGAAAGATCCTGAAAAGACAATACCTAAAGCGATTAACAACGTACCTGTCAGAATTTTACTCTTCTATATTGGTGGTTTATTAGTCATTATGTCAGTGATACCTTGGGATAATATTGATCCGGACAGTAGTCCATTCGTTAAATTATTCAGCTTAATTGGTATTCCATTTGCAGCCGGCATCGTTAACTTTGTCGTATTAACTGCTGCAGCTTCAGCAACTAACAGTGGTATTTATTCTAATAGCCGTATTTTATTCGGTTTGGCTAAACAAGGTTTAGGACCTAAAGTGTTAACTAAAACGAATAGCAATGGCGTACCTTACCTTTCAATGTTTGTTTCATCAATCACGCTATTAGTGGCTGCATTATTAAATTTCATCTTCCCAGACGCCATCAAGTTATTCATCTACGTCACAACATTATCAACTGTTCTATTCTTAGTCGTTTGGGCGATGATTATCGTTTCATATATTGTTTATGTTAGAAAGAATCCCGAAGCACATAGAAATAGTAAATTTAAATTAATTGGGGGTCAAGGTGTTGCATTTGTCGTTTTAGCCTTTTTCTTCTTCGTGTTTATATTATTATTCTTTAGTAATGACACGCGTGCGGCAATATTTATCTCACCAATTTGGTTTATCTTCCTATTCTTCTACTATAAAAAGTACAAAACGAATGCTAAAGCTTTAGCCAAAAAACAACGCATACTCGATAAAAAGCATGCAGAAAACACATAAATTAAATTTAATAAAGAGGATTGGGGTATATCCATCCAAATACCATGGGAGTGGGGTCGCAATATAATTAAGCAAAATTATATTGCTGTCACTACTCCCTTTTTTATATCAATTATCATCATCTGTATGTATCTCTTCTTTTATGGGTAATAATCAAATAGATGATTATTTTTTTATAAACATTGCAATCATGCTATTTATACGATGAAATGGTAAAATATATGTTATTGATTTTATAGAGGAGAATCATATGGAACTATTAGAAGCTTTCTTAATATTTATATTTGCAGTAATCGTAAGTTCTGTTTTACATAATATGTTTCCGAAGATACCTACTGCATTTATTCAAATCGGTTTAGGTGTGATTATCTTCATCCTACCTATCCCAATGCACTTCGAATTTGATTCCGAAGTATTTATGATGGCCGTCATTGCGCCCCTCCTCTTCGTTGAGGGGACACATGTTTCGCGAACTAAATTACTCGAATATCGCAAACCAATTATATTGATGGCAATGGCATTAGTTTTTACAACTGTCATCGGCGTTGGATATTTTATACATTGGATATGGCCTGATCTACCTATGCCAGCCGCTTTTGCGATTGCAGCCATCCTATGTCCAACTGATGCTGTAGCTGTTTCTGCGATTACACAAGGAAAGGTTTTACCAAAAGGATCAATGTCGATTCTTGAAGGTGAATCTTTACTGAATGATGCAGCAGGTATCATTTCCTTTAAAATTGCGGTCACTGCGCTTGTGACAGGTGTATTCTCTGCAATGAATGCCATTGAACAATTTATTATTTCTACTATTATTGGAATCTTAGTTGGTGCGATCTTTGGCATTATTGTTGTCAGAGTCCGTATTTACCTTACAGCGAATAAAGGGCTTAAGGACAATAACACTTTGACATTTATCCAACTACTTACACCATTTGCTGTTTACTTTTTGGCCGAAGAACTTCATGCATCAGGCATTATCGCTGTCGTTGTAGCAGGTTTAATTCATGGTTTAGAACGAGACCGTTTAATCCGTGCACAAACAGAATTACAAATGAACTTTACGCAAATATGGAATACGCTGAGTTATGCATTAAATGGATTTGTATTTGTGGTGCTCGGCTTTATGGTACCCGAAGTGTTGATGGAGATTGTTAAAGAAGAACCTGAGAATATTAAATTCCTAATTACGATTACTTTGTTAATTGCACTTGCAATCTATGTATTTCGCTTTATATGGGTCTTCTTATGGTATAAAGATTTTTATTTCCCGAAAAATATCCAATATTATATGAATGAGTCGGAGGATGAAGAAACACCTCCAAAGCGAGCACATTATGCATTCATTATGACAATGTGCGGAATACACGGTACAATTTCACTCTCAATGGCATTAACCTTACCGTATATGATTAATCATGGACATCAATTTGAATATCGCAATGATTTATTATTTATTGCATCGTTAATGGTCTTAATTAGTTTAATTTTAGCTCAAGTCATCTTACCTCTGATTACGCCTTCTGAGGAGGAACCTCAATTCAAAGGTATGAGTTATCAATCGGCTAAGATTTTCATCGTTCAGAATGTGATAGATCATTTTAAAAAGGAATCTAAAGAACAGCCAACAGTAGATTATAGACAAGTGATGAACCAATACTTCCAAGAATTAGGATTTCTGTTAAATATAGAGCCAGATAATAAGAATACGAAGGAACTTCGGAGATTAGAAGATATTGCTGAAGATGTTGAAACAGAGACATTGGAACGACTTATCAATAGTGGCAAAATCGATGCAACAAATTTACGTGATTATCGTAGCGTCATGGATGCAACGCAAGCGTATAATGAAAAAACTTTCGTTGAAAAATTCACACGTTTCTTCAGAATGATTTACTTACGTTTCAAAGCTAGAAAAAATCGTAGAAAAGAAGAACGCTTAGTTCATAAACAAGCGCATGCAAAATTAAAAGAAGCACATCAACCGTCTAGTGAAAACAAAGAAAAAATTAGAGAACAACGTGAAGCTTATAAAAATTCTCGAAAAGAATTGAAAGAACAACGTGAAATTAGGAAGCAACAATTTTACGGAAGTTATAAACAAGTTCAAAAGATATTAAGAATTGTTAATCATCATATCGTTCTAAGAATGAAGGAAGAACAAAATAGTTCAAATGTATTAGAAGTGAGTTTAGTCATTAATCAATACTATTCACTATCCAGAATGTTACGTAGCCGTTCCCGTCATCTCACGAAGACATCTAAAGAAAACGGTCAACATACAAATGAACTCGTTCCTGAAATTCAAAGAGAGTTGAAATTAGAAGGCTTATATACACAAAGAAGTGTATTAGATGAATTAATTAAGCGTAATAAAATTACAAATGAAGTCGCAACTCAAATACGTGAAAACATCAACTATAATGAAATTGTCCTATCACATGAATCAGATGAATAGAACTTAATAAATCATTGGATACCTCAATATAAAAGGCTCAGAAAGATGATTAACACATTCTTTCTGAGCCTTTCTCTATTTTAAATGGTGCAAATTTTATTTTTTAAGTTTAAATGGAATTGTACATAAAATAACGTTCTTTTGATAGATGAGGTGCATTTTCAATCTAAAACTTGTTTGGTTATGCAATAAATTATGCCACGGTTTCTTAGGAATAAATTCAGGCACAACCACTGTAATTAAATAATTTTGATCATTTGCTTTCTTACGAATTTTGTCGATAAATCTTGAAATAGGACGAATGATACTTCGATATTCTGAATGCAGGATGACTAATCTTACATCTGGGAAGTGTCGTTTCCATTTCTCCATCAACGCTTTATCGTCTTCATCACCAAAAGTCACATGTACTGCAATCACATCATTGTTAGCCAACATTTGTGCGTAATAAATCGATTTATCAACCGCAGTCGTAATACTAGGTATTGGCACAATAGCCAAATTACGATCCACTACAGGAATATCATGTACATCGATATCTGAACGCAATTCTTGAGCTATATTTTTATAATGCGTATTAATTCTGATAAATACGGACACAACAAATGGTAAGAACAGTAATATTGGCCATACTTGAGTGAATTTAGTAATTAATAAAATCATAAACACGATAAACGTAATTGTTCCGCCTACTAAGTTAAATGATAATTTAATCCCCCAACCTTTAGGTCGTTCTTTTGTCCATTTTAAAACCATTCCAAACTGAGCGAGTGTAAATGGGATAAACACACCAACGGCATATAAAGGAATTAAATTTTCTGTCATTCCATTAAATACAATAATCAAAATAATTGCCAATACACCTAATACAATAATCGAGTTAGAATAACCTAAACGATCTCCACGAACTATAAACATACGTGGCATGTATTTATCTTTAGACATTGATGCAGCCAACATCGGAAAAGCAGTAAATCCTGTATTAGCAGCTAGTACTAATATCATTACTGTCGTTGCTTGGACGAAATAGAAAGCAACATTATTACCAAATATTTTTGATGCTAATTGAGATAATACTGTTGTTTCAGTTTGTGGCATAATGCCATAAACGTAAGATAACCCCACGATTCCTACAAGTAAGACAGCAAGGATTGAACCCATTGCGATAAGTGTTTTAACTGCATTTTTTGGTGCAGGATCTTTGAAGTTAGTCACGGCATTAGAAATCGCTTCTACACCAGTTAAAGATGATGCCCCAGAAGAGAATGCCTTCAACAGCAAGAATAATGTCACTCCTGGTACTGCAGTCCCCACAGTCGAATGCATATGTGGTTGAATGTCTCCAGTTGCAACTCTGTATGTTCCTACAATAATTAATACAATTAAACCTATGATAAATAAATAAACAGGATAGGATAACACTGTTGCCGATTCAGTTAATCCTCTCAAGTTCATGATTAATATGAATAAAACTAATAAACAAGCAATTAATACTTTAAAATGATATAAATTTGGAAATGCAGCTACAAATGCATCTGCACCCGACGAAATACTTACGGCAACTGTCAAAATATAGTCGACTAATAGCGAACCACCTGCGAGCAATCCCCATTTCTCGCCGAGATTCGTCTTAGATACCATATACGCGCCTCCACCTTTAGGATAGGCGTATATCACTTGTCGATATGACATGATTAAAGCTGCAAGTAAAATAAGTACCGCACCAGCAATTGGCAAAGTATACCATGAAGCAACGGCTCCAACTACTGATAGAGTAATTAAAATCTGCTCTGGCCCATATGCCACAGAAGATAATGCGTCAGAAGATAAGATTGCTAAACCTTTGAATTTAGTTATTTTCTCATCCTTCAAATCTCTATTTTTCTTTGGTCTACCGATCAAAAGTCTTTTAAATTGATTGAACATGACTCCTACCTCTTTAACTCTTTATCAATGGCTAAACTATACTCCCATCTTTAGAAAATGTATAGGATTTCATGATATCTTTTATTATATAGTTTACTCAATTAGTGTTATAATACACTTATTTTTAGTTGTAAATTACCAATTATTTTAACTACAAAAAGATTGTCAACAACGTGATGAGTCTTCTTATGAAGTAATCTTTACGAAAACTGTTATAATAAACACACTTATTACATCTAGGTTGCGTACAATCAAAAATATAAAACATAATTGATAGAGGATGGCATAATGAAAACAAAACCTTTTATTATCACTGCTTTCGTAATGATGGTGCTTTTAATGAGCGGTATATTAACAAAACACTATACAGCACATAGTAAAACCGAAACGATGTTAACACATCATTCGCAAAAGCAAATCGATAGCATTGTTCATTCAGCAATGCGAAATGGGAAAATACCAGGAGTTTCTGTATTAATCATTAAAGATAATAAAATCTTCTTAAATAAAGGTTATGGTTATGCTAATGTAAGTCAGAAAACAAAAGTAACACCCCGTACTCGATTTGAAATTGCTTCAAATACAAAGGCATTTACTGGATACAGTGTGCTACAACTTGCTAAGGAAGGTAAACTGAATTTAAACGATAAAGTATCAAAATATGTACCTGGTTTTTATATGAATTATGATGATGAAAAAAAGGACATTACAATAAAGCAACTACTCGGTCATACTAGTGGTATACCTAGCGATATCACTGAAGAAGATCATTATTCTGAAGACTATAATAGTATTAAAAATATAGTAGACTATGCGAAAGGTAAAGAACTGAATGAAGCGCCTGGAGATGCCTTTGAATATTCTAATATGAACTACGATATTTTGGGTCTCATTGTTCAGAACGTTTCACACCAATCATACCAATCTTATATTAAGGAACATATATTATCACCTTTAAACATGAAAGATACGACGTTTAAAACTACAAGTAAAAAAGGTAAAAATGAGGCTTCTGGTTATGAATTAATCAGTGGTGACACTGAAAAAACCACACCAGAATTCAATATTGGGGATACACCTTCAGCGTTTATGATGTCTAGCACAAAAGATTTGGAAAATTGGATTAAAATGCAATTGGAACCTTCCGACAAAACACGATCTATTGTTGAACAATCCCATCAGGCCATTTCTAAATCTGAGGGTATAGCAGATGCAAATGGTTATGGGGCAGGATGGTTTATTAATTCGAATGACCATACTATTTATCACACAGGCACTTTAGACAATTTCTCATCTGAAATTTTATTAAATCCGAAAAAATCATATGGCATTGTCGTATTAGCGAATATGAATTCTTCACATGTTACAAATTTAACTGACAATTTAAATTCGCAAATTTTAAATAATGATCATTATACAACTATTGAGCAAAAAATTGATCAATCAGCAAATTTTAATCACACAATTACAATTCTTTCATGTATTGGCACATTTATATTTCTGATACTGAGTCTAAGTCGCTTAAATAAATTGAAACTTAAACGAATCGTATATGATAAAAGAAAAATTGCGTTTATCAGTTTTTTACTCCTACTGACACTCTTTGTTTTATTTAGTATCGCCATTTACTTGCTTCCATTATTTATTTTAGGTAATGCTAGCTGGACATTCGTATTATCATGGTTACCGATTCATGCTAAGTGGCTCATCGCTAGTTTTTATATTTTCATGCTCATGATTATGATATGGCTTTCTGTTGTTATTTTGACACGTCAGCCAAAAACATAGATTGCATTTTATTGCATCTAAGCAAAGATTTTTAACATTTAGGAACGATTGCACATTCAAAAGTACGTATTTTGTTACTTTTAGGATGTGCAATTTTTTGCTTTTTTTAATACTTTGTATATAATTTTTTGATGAAATTTAGTTATCCAAATAGAGATAGAAAGAAGAAGGAAGATGACGATGCATAAACGACTCACTTTAGTATTGTTAAGTTTGATTATATTTTTAACTGGTTGTGATTATTCTAAGAAAGAAAATCAGACTGGCATTTTCTACAATACATTTGTTAAACCTATGGATGGTTTACTTCACTTTTTAGGGAGACTTTTTCATGATAATTACGGTTTAGCCATTATTGTGATTGTACTCATCGTTCGGTTTATCTTACTTCCTTTAATGCTGATTCAAGTGAAAAATATGCATATGATGCGCGAAAAAACAAAAGTAGTAAAACCTGAATTAGATGCAATTAGAGAGAAAATTAAAAATGCTGATTCACAAGAAGAACGTAACGCTGCAAACCAATTACTAATGAAAAAATATAAATCATATGGTATTAATCCATTTAAAAATATGATCGGATGCTTGCCTGTCATAATTCAAATCCCTATTCTTATGGGACTATATATGAGCTTAAAATACCCTACTAGTGATGGTATTACAAAATATCCTCATTTCTTATGGTTTAATTTAACAGAACCTAACTTAATTATGACTATTATCGCAGCGAGTATGTATTTTATTCAGCCGTTAGTCAATTCAATACATTATCCTAAAGATCAACGAACAACGTATTATGTCATCATGGTTGTGTCACCCATATTTATTACATATGCTTCATTGACTTCAGCTTCAGCTCTAGGATTATACTGGAGTATAAGTGCTGGTTTCTTGATTATACAAATGCATTTTGCCCACTCTTATTATGGTAAACTGGCACGTCAAGAAGCTGCTAATCTTAAAAAGCATTTAAATCAGAATCAAGAAAAGGAAATAGAATAAATAAAAAATTAAAAAAGCACGATTTAAAGTGAAACGTAAACGCAATCAATGATTGCGATGTCTTACTTTAAATCGTGCCTTTATTTTATTCTATAGGGTCCATACCATCTTTCCAACTTGGATAGATTAAAGTACCACCTTGTGCTTTAAATTTATCATTTGCTACGCCTCTTTCAAATGGTTGCGCAGGTTGAATATTGATTTTTGGATCAACTTGCAATTGATTTTTATACCATTCTGCAAAATCAGATCCTTTAACTGGCTCATCATCAGCAACATTATAAATACCACTATCAAAATGAATCGCTTGAATTGATGTTTCTACAGCATCATCAAGATGAACGAATGATGTTACACCATCACTTAAAGTAACATCTCCATCAATAAATTGATTATAAATCATACCATCTTTACCGTACCAAGTTCCAGGCCCATATAACCAACCGAAACGTAGTACCACATATTCATCAATACGTGCAGTTTCTTTTTCAAGGCCCTCAACACCGTCTACAGTAATCTTTCTGTCACCTGTTGAATTATAATCTAAAGGCGTCTCCTCAGTCGCTAAACCTTCCCCAGGTTCATACGTAAATGCAATACTTTGAGCAATGACTTTTCTCACATTATGTTTAAGTGCGGCATCCATAAGATTTTTAGAGCCTTCAATTCTCACTTTAGTATTAGCACTCATATCTACATTTTTTAAATCAGTAATTTGATTAATGATGATTTCAGGCTTGAATGCTTCAATCGCTGCATCAATCGTTTCAGCCTTTAAGATGTCTCCTACATAGGGTTGAACTCCAGCACTTTCTAATTTTTGTTTGCCATGTTCAGATGTTGTGAAACCAGCAACTTCATGTCCTTCCTCTTTGAGACGTTTTGTTAATCTTGTTCCAATTAATCCAGTTGCACCTGTTACGAATATTTTACTCAATTTATTCACCTTCTCTTTCTATTTTTCTGAAAATGAATTCCCAAATCTACTCTACTTTTGAGCAGATCTGACATAATCAATGGCATTCATCCAAACGATATGTCCCAATAATTCTGAAATACGTTCTTCTTTCGGTAATTCCTCAACTTTTGGAGTTAATCCCATTTGCGGTAAAAGATATTCATGGAAAAAGGTATTAACAGCAATTCCAAATAAACCACCTCTTAATGCAGTTACTTTGGAACACTTTTCAGCTAAGACGGCATACGCAAACGCATGCACAATTGAGAAACCATAATGAATACCCATGACCGTCAGAGGAATTTCATTCTGATTGTAAGTATACGAGGCATTTTTAATTTTTTCAGGTAATCCGACTTAATTTAATAATGTCAAAGGCGGTGGTTCTTCTTCACGTTCAGGTGTTCTCGGGGGCATAAGCGCTTCCCAGCCCATTTTCACAGCTCCACCAATAAAACCGCCGACAATTCCTGTAACTATGATACGTCGACATGTACTGGACATGATTTCATCTCCTTTTTATCTTACGTGTATTTGTTTACCCTTTTGTAAAATACTAAAGCATAAGATATCGTTTAAATTAATAAAAAAGAAACAGCATACGTTCAACCTTATATCTGAAATCATTAATTAGGCTATAACTTGTAAGCTGTTTCTTTAATTTTATTGTGCATTCAATTGATTTTCCTTTGAATGAATAAGATTTGTTACAAATGCATTAACTGGCGCTGGTATATTATTTTCCTTACCTAATTGAGCCACAGCACCATTAATATAATCAATTTCTGTTTTACGGTGATCTTTAATTAAATCTTGATACATAGATGGATAATGTGGTCCTACCTTCTCATTTAAATTAATCAGATACTCAAATACTTCATCTACATTAAGATAAACATCATCTGTTGTAGCCACATGAACAATTTCTTGTGTCAGTTGATAAATTAAATTTTTAGCATAACTACTGTCATTTAATGTAGCTAAATTACATTCCAAGATACTACATAACGCGTTGGCTGTTCCATTGACGCAAATCTTTTTCCATATGGATTGATGCAAATTATCACTCTCAACCCCATTTAATTCAGCTTTATTTAAAATATCCACCACAACTTTAACATTATCTTTTCCTTCAGGAACGAGACTTCCTATTTCAACAGGGCCACTTCCCATGAGGTGCGTACGTCCTGGTTTGTCTATTCCTGCTGTCCATGTTGTTACGCCACGTACAATTCTATATTCTTCAACATAATTTCGAATAACACGTTCATGCTTTAATCCATTCATTGTACATACAATGATTGTTTGATTGTGTAAATGAGGTTGTATGTCTTCCAAAACATGCTTGAGTTGCATTGATTTAGGAAAAAGGAAGACAATATCGTAGACTTCAGATTGTGGAATTTGAGAGAAACGATACATAGGAATATCAAAATGATACATTGAACCGTTGATATCGATGTGTAACCCTTCTTGTTGAATTGACGTGACTTGTGGTTCCCATCCATCAATAAGTGACACATCATAACCATGTTGGAATAATTTAGCTCCGAATCCACTACCGAGTGCGCCTGAACCAGCAATTGCTATTTTCATGCAAGCCATCCCCTTTAATTGAGTGATTTTGTTTTTAAAGTACAACTTTTGTTGCTGCGCGTCAATGCATCATAAGTATTTTTTCTAAATTTTCTGTTAATTTTACCTGTAAAATAAGACTAGGAGATTCAATATACTTTCATAGTTCCTTAAAGGCTCACACTATTCATCAGACAACTCGCCGTCAATACTTCGTTTTCCTTTTAGGAACAAAACTATTTTTCCTAGTCTTAAATCACTTATAAATTTGATTGTTTTTTCGGTACTAAAATTAAAATCGATACTAGAGCAATGAATGCAACAATGGCATTGAAAATGACGCCGGTAAAACCGCCTAATGATAAGTTTAATTGAGAAGCAAGCACACTATAAACTGTACTTGAAATTGCGACACCAAAGGCATTACCTAAAGAGGAAGCCATTTTATATACACCTGAAGCAACACCAACTTTATCGTCTGGTGCTTGAGCTACTGCAGTATCTGTTGATGGTGTGGCATAAATTCCTAAACCTGCACCAAATAGTAAATATCCTACAACACTTGCTGTGATATACCAGAAATCTGGGAGAAATGTTAACGATAGTAAAATTAACCCTAACACCGTTAGACCGCTTCCCATGAGTAACGGGCGCTTAGGTCCTAACTCTTGCAAAATTTTCTCGCCCACACGAATCATAATTAAGACGGCGATTAAATATGTAAGTGAAATATAACCCGTTTGTTGAGAATTAAAATCTAATTCTTGTTGGTAGTAAGTATTAACTACTATTAAAGCACCGCCAGCTACACCATTTAACATAAAGTTAGAAATCGTCGCGCCGGTATAGCCTTTATTTTTAAATATTTCGAAATCAACAAGTGGATGTTTAACTCTATTTTCATATATCACAAAGGCAATTAAAGAAATGATAAACACTGCGATTAAACCCAAGATGATTGGAGAAAATAGACCATAATTCGATGTTTGCGTAATAATAACATTAATACTTAACATACAAACGACAAGAATGACTAAGCCTATGACATCAAACTTCTTAGACTTGGATGGTTGGTTTCCAATAGGTTCTGCTTTCGTTTCAGGTGTGTGTTTAATTAAAAACATAGCAAGTATAGTCAATACAATTGAAACGATAAAGATAGAACGCCAACCTAAATTGGTAGCCATCATACCACCAAATAAAGTACAAACGCCACTTCCGCCCCATGATCCAATTGACCAATAACTTAAAGCACGTTGTCTAGCTGTACCAATATAATATTCATTGATAATTGCTAAGGTTGCCGGCATAATACAAGCTGCTGACAAACCTTGAACGGCGCGACCAATGATTAATAGACTTGGTAAAGGCGTGATGATAATAAGAACTGAACCAATGATATTTAAGGCCAAACCAATATATGTGAGTTTGACACGCCCAAATTTATCCGCAAAGTCTCCGGCCCCAACAATAAATAAACCTGAAAATAGCGCTGATAAACTTACGGCGATATTTATCGTACCAATATCACTGTTATAAGATGATTGCAACGGCACAACCAAATTAACCAACGACTGCGCAAATAACCAAAATGTGATAACCCCTAATATGATACCTAATAATAGGCGGTTATCTCCCCTAAATGCTCTTGAATTATCCATCAATCACTTTTCCTCCTATTGAATTAGAAACCCTATTCATGAAAGACTAACTCATCTTAATATAATTTCCCGAAACAACTTTCTAAAAGTTTCCCCTGCTTTTTTAGAAATAATACATTAAGAAACTTTATCACACATCAATTCTCTTTTTAAATCATATAATACTTAATAATAATTAGCTTAAATAATGATGTGTCACGTGAGTTATCTTAATTTGTACATTAATTTCTTATAATTTTTAGAAAATTTGTAAATATAGAAACATATTCTACACTATCTACTTTGATTTTTCCATACTCTACTGAATACGTATGCCGACATATTTAATCATCCATACCAGTCTTTATAGGAATGTAAGTGCTTTATTCAACGATCTTGAAAATTTTTCCACGTCACTATACATGATGAAATAAGTCTAAAAAATATATTTTTTATGGCGATTTATTAACGTTTTGAATATTTGTATAAATTAAACACCACTTAAAAAATAATAAGTATTACAATGTGTTTTATAGAAAGTAAAGGAGGAATTATTGTTTTGATAAACTCTAATTCGAATAATGAAGATACGAAAGTTCAACAAGGAAAAACATATCATTTTTTCCAACAAGCTTTAACATTAGCTGCCGTCTTACTTATTGCTAAAATTATCGAATCATTTATTCCGATTCCAATGCCAGCTTCAGTGATTGGTCTCGTTTTGCTATTTATCGCATTATGTACTGGCATCGTCAAACTAGAACAAGTTGAAACAGTAGGAACAGCACTAACGAATAATATCAGTTTCTTATTCGTTCCAGCTGGTATTTCAGTAATCAATTCTTTGCCTATTTTAAGCAAAAGCCCAATATTAATTATATTATTGATTATTATTTCTACTATCTTGTTACTCGTCTGCACTGGTTTCGCCTCTCAACTCTTAGTGACGAAATCATTATTCCCTTCTAGAGAGAAAAATAAAGAAACGAGTCAAATCGGAGGTTAAACAATGATTGAACATTTAGGAATCAATACACCCTACTTTGGAATTTTACTGTCCTTAATTCCATTTGTGATTGCTACATATTTCTATAAAAAGACGAACGGGTTCTTTTTATTAGCACCTTTATTTGTCAGTATGGTTGTAGGGATTGTATTTTTAAAAGTAACTGGCATCAGCTATCAACAATATAAAGTTGGTGGTGACGTTATTTTCTTCTTCTTAGAGCCGGCTACAATTAGTTTCGCTATTCCGTTATATAAAAAACGTGAAGTATTGAAAAAATACTGGCTTGAAATCTTTGGTGGCATTGCAATAGGAACAGTGAGTGCACTGATGCTCATCTACCTAGTAGCTAAAATATTCCAATTTGGTTCACAAATTATTGCATCAATGTTACCTCAAGCTGCAACAACAGCTATCGCCTTACCTGTATCTGAAGGTATCGGTGGGGTTAAAGAATTAACGTCATTAGCCGTTATTCTTAATGCGGTTGTGATTTCTGCGCTAGGTATTAAAATAGTTGAACTATTTAAAATTTCTAATCCTATCGCTAGAGGTTTAGCATTAGGAACAAGTGGTCATACGTTAGGTGTCGCTGCTGCTAAAGATTTAGGAGAAACGGAAGAATCAATGGGGAGTATTGCCGTAGTTATCGTAGGTGTTATTGTGGTAGCTGTTGTGCCTATACTCGCACCCATCTTACTATAAAAAATATAGCTCCTAAAATGAAGTTTTGTAATGACTTCTTTTAGGAGCTATATTTTGTATTAAGTATTCATTTTTTGATATTAGCTTAATTTTTGAACTTGGTGTTCTTGTCCTTTATTTTTACGGGTTGGGTCTAAACGTTTTTCTAAGAAACGTAAGCCAATATCTATAATAATAGCTATTAATGCGATTGGAATGGCGCCAGCTAAAATGAATGTTGTACCATCAGTTGAATTCGTACCACGAATAATAATATCTCCGAGTGTTGGTGCCCCGATAAATGAACCGATCGCTACAATACCAATGGCTACGACAAGCGCAATTCTAATACCTCCAATAATTACCGATAATGAGAGCGGTAATTCAATCATACGAAGTACTTGGTTACCAGTCATCCCCATTCCTTTGCCAGCATCTTTAATATTGTCATCTACTTCAACAATACCTGTGTAAGTATTTTTAATAATAGGAAGTAATGAATATAGGAATACGGTCACTACCACTGTCGTTGGTCCAAGACCCATTGCTAACATTAAAATGGCTAACATCGCAATGGCTGGTACAGTTTGAATAACATTAGCAATTGTAATGACGATCCATGATAAACGTTTATATTTCGCTATAAAAATACCAACCGGTATACCAATGATACATGCAAATAAGACGCCATACACTGACATCAATAAATGCTTAAAGAACAACTCTAAAAGGAAGGCCCAGTTGAGAGAATAATACTCTAATATTGAATGTAATAAATTACCTTTCATTATTTTTGACCTCCTTTTTCATCATCAAAATAATGATGTTTCTTCAGATACTCTTCTGCAATCACTGCTGGTTCTTTCCCTTTACCATCTGCTTCATAATTTAATTTCTGCATTTCTTTCGTCGTAATTCTACCTTGTAATTTCTTCAAAGCTTTATCGATTTTTGGATTATCTTTTACAAGTTTTTCTGTAGCTAACGGACTGCCGTCATATGGTGGGAAGAATTTACGATCATCTTTTAAGATTTTCAAATCATAAGCAGCGATACGACCATCAGTGGAATAACCGACGGCTACATCTAACTTTTTATTTTTGAGTGCATCATATACAAGTCCGATTTGCATAGGACGTGCACTATCAAATTTAAATCCATAATCTTTAACGAAAGCAGGATAACCATCTCCAGCACGGTTCATCCATTGTGTGTCCATACCTAAACGTAATTTGTCTTTATACTTTTCTAAATCGGACACTTTTTCTAAATGATACTTTTTAGCAGTTTCTTTTGTGACCATAAATGCATAAGTATTCGCAAAACCTAAAGAATTGTAATATTTTTGGTCATATTTCTTTTTAAACAAACGTTGTGTTTCTGACATCGCTTTTTTAGGATCTTTAGTCGGTTTCGCATCAAGTACACTCGTAAGTTCTGTGCCGGTATAACGAACCGCTGACATATTAACATCTCCACGTTGCAACGCATTATGTTGGATAATACTAGATCCTAAGTTACCTATTAAAGTTGGCTTAATTTTACCTTTTGTTTCATGTTCAATCATTAACTTTTCCATATTAGCTATAATCTTTGTTTCACTTGTTTCAGTTGTTGTAATTTTGACATCATCTTTTGCATTGCCATCACCAAGGCCTGGTAAACTACATCCAGATAATACTAAGAGAGACAATGCAATGAGAATAACTGTATATTTCAAATGTTTCATCAATGACGTTTCCTCCCTTTTTAATTATCTAGATACTTTAAGACCTTTAGGCACTACCCACTTTTCAACTAATGAAAGTAAAAAGTCGACGATTAATGCTAAAAGTGTAACCAAAATTGCTGCACTAATAATCATAGGTGGTTGATACAGATTTAAACCATTAAATACAAGATCACCTAAGCCACCTGCACCAACGTAACTTGCAAGTGTAGCCCAACTAATGACGTACACACTTGAGAGACGTATACCACTGATAATTAAAGGCAACGCAAGTGGTAACTCCACATCTTTCATTAACTGCATTTTAGTCATTCCCATACTTTGACCTGCTTGAATGACGTTTTTATCAATATTTTTCACACCTAATACTGTATTATTTAAAATCGGTAATAATACATAGATAAATAAAGCTACAATTGCAGGTGTTTTACCTACACCGAAAATCGGAATCATAATAGCTAACACTGCGAGCGTAGGAATCGTTTGAAGCACCCCTGCGATTGTTAACACGACATTGGCTGTACGTGTCGTTTTAGATAACAAGATGCCTATAGGTACTGCTACAACAATTGCGATGAGTAACGCAATAATAGAAATATAGAAATGTTCTATCGTTTTTGATACTAGTTGACCGCCATACTCATGGAAGAATGCACCCATTATTGATCAACTCCCGTTTTCTGAGTATCGTCAGGCTCGTTGGCTCCTTTATGTTGTAACTCCGATTCTTGCGCAATATTCTCTTCTTGCTCTTGTTGTACGCGATTGTGGGAACCATTTTCAGAAGAGGTCTCAGCCTTAGTAGTCTCACTTTCGTCTTCACCCCAGATAGAATCGTAAACGATATCTACTAAGTTGGCGCGGGTAATCAAGCCAATGAGTTGGTTATGATCATCGACGACTGGCACATTTCTTACATTACGTTTAAGAATGGTACGCACAGAGTCTTGCAATTTCGAATCTATATGTACTTTATATACGTCACGTTGCATTGTATCGATAAGTTCTTTACCTGTTCTTAAACCTTGATTAATGTCTTCGATATCTAAGAACCCTAGCAACGTGTTGTGATTATTCACAACGAAAATCGTATCTACACGACGTTGTCTCATCACATTGACCGCATCATTTAATGAATCATCTGCATGAACAGTTACCGGCTTAATCATGGCACCTTCTACTGTCTTCATGTTCGGACGATCTTGAATAAGACGATTTTGACCAATGAAATCTTTAACGAAATCATTAGCTGGATTTCTTAAAATATTATCTGGCGTATCGTATTGAACGACTTGCCCTTTTGACATGATACAAATTTTATCTGCCAATTTGATGGCTTCATCCATATCATGTGTGACGAAAATAAATGTTTTACCTAATTTTTGTTGCAATTCTTTAACTAAATCTTGTAACGTGTCACGAGTAATTGGATCCAGTGCTCCGAACGGTTCATCCATTAAAATGATGTCTTGTTCAGCAGCCAGTGCACGTACGACACCGATACGTTGTTGTTGACCCCCTGATAATTCTGCAGGATAACGATCCAAATATTCCTCAGGTAAATCTACTAATTTAATTAATTCTTTCGCTTTAGCATCTTTCTTTTCTTTAGACCATTTTAAGAGTTTAGGTACTAAAACAATGTTCTCTCTAATAGTCATATGTGGCATTAATCCAATTTGTTGAATGACATAACCAATACTTCTACGCAATTCAACAGGATTCATATTACGCACATCTTTCCCATTCATCGTAATTTGGCCGTCAGTTGCCTCAATCATACGATTAATCATACGTAAGGCAGTCGTCTTACCACTACCACTTGTCCCAATAAATGCGATAAATTCTCCTGATTCAATATCCAAAGAGATACTATCAACCGCTTTTTTATTCCCTGAATAAATTTTGGTTAAGTTTTTGATACTTAACATAGTTGTGTTCCCCTTTCTTGTGGTTAAAGTAACGAAGCTCATTTTCAAAAATAAAAGACCTCAAGAGCAGTTGTTAAACAAATAGTTTCATAAGTTAAACAAGAGCGCAGAGGCCTTTGCTTTTAAAATTTTAAATATGTAATCATACACGAGTAATAACAAAGCTTGCTCAAAACTGTACACTCATGGGCTGGCTTGAACTTCGACCGTTACATAACTATATACCCTATATTATTTTATTAAACATTGCTCACGGGCACATAGTAACAATTTTTTAAGTTAAAGTTTTTATAAAAAAGCAATGATATCTACATTTATAACATTGGAAAATTAATTTTCAGTGAGAAAAATAGGAAATTAAAATTTCGTGAATTATTTCACATAATTTTGCCGTAAACTATTGAAATCCCATAATAATAGTATTATTCTCAAAGTGTAATAAGAATTATTACGCTAATCAAAAGACTGAAGAAGTTTCGGATGTCAAATTTACAATTGAGGGGTTGTTAAATATGAAGGCAGCAGTCTGGTATGGACAAAAAGATGTACGTGTAGAGGATCGCGAACCTAAAGCATTGAAAGATAATGAAGTTCAAGTGAAAGTATCATGGACAGGTATTTGTGGCACAGACTTACATGAATATTTAGAAGGACCTATTTTCATTTCAACAGACAAACCCGACCCACTATTAGGTCAAAAAGCACCTGTGACGTTAGGTCACGAATTTTCAGGTGTAGTAGAAAATGTCGGTAAAGACGTTACGCGTTTCAAAAAAGGTGACCGTGTTGTTGTAAATCCTACAGTTTCTAAACGTGAAAAAGAAGAAAACATCGATTTATATGATGGTTATTCATTTATTGGTTTAGGCTCAGACGGTGGATTTGCTGAATTCACTAATGCACCTGAAACAAATGTATATCATTTACCTGATAATGTAACAGCACGTGAAGGCGCACTTGTAGAACCAACTGCCGTTGCAGTACAAGCAGTTAAGGAAGGCGAATTATTATTCGGTGACACTGTCGCAGTATTTGGAGCAGGACCAATTGGTTTATTAACTGTTATCGCAGCGAAAGCGGCTGGCGCAAGTAAAATCTTTGTCTTCGATTTATCTGAAGAACGTTTAGAAAAAGCGAGAAGCGTTGGTGCAACACATACCTTCAATTCTGCAAATGTAGACCCAGTGAAAGCAGTTTACGAACATACTGACAATGGTGTAGATGTATCATTTGAAGTCGCTGGCGTAGGTATTACATTACAACAATCTATCGAAGTGACACGTCCTCGAGGCACATCAGTGATTGTGGCTATTTTCGGTCATCCGGTAGAATTTAACCCACTACTACAAATGAATAAAGGTGTTAAATTAACAACTACAATTGCTTACACACCTACAACGTTCCAACAAACTATCGACTTAATCGCAAACGGTAGCTTAAATGTTAAAGATGTAGTTACTGATGAAATTGAATTAGATAATATCGTTGAAAGTGGATTTAATCAACTTGTAAATGACAAATCTCAAGCTAAAATTTTAGTACGTTTGAATGGCGACCAAAAATAATTCTATACGAATTTAGAGTGAAATAAAAAGAGTGAACAAGTTGGAATCTGTTCACTTAGAACTGTCGATAAAGTCTTTGGCTTTATCGACAGTTTATTTTGATTCGGGTTGAGTCGATGTGATTTTGTCATGCTTTAGATAAATTCCTTTTTATTTATCTTGCATTCCTTTTCCATTTAAAATATGATCCACATACTTTTCAATGCGATTAATACGTGTTTGACTGCGTTTTGCTTGTGAGAAATGGTACAGGTATTGATGTTGTCGTCCAGGTGTTAGCTGATAAAAAGCTTCTTTAAGTTGTGGATTTTCTGCAAATTTCTGTTCTAATTCTTCAGGTACTTCATAGTCTTCATTTTTCTTCATCTCAACTTTTTTACCTGCTTTTTCAGTTTTAATTGCTTCATTTAAATAATATTTAATTTCCTCTTCGCGATTTTTAATTTCATCTAAACTTTCGAATCGAAGTTGACGTGCTGCTTGTACTTTTTCAGTTTGTTGAATTAATGTTCCATATTTGTCTTCTAATATGGCACCTTTATGGAAGAGAAGCGCTACATAATGTTTAAAGCCATGAATGAGAACCACGTTCTTTCCATTTAATGTATAACACGGGTGCATCCATTTATAAGTTTCTTCAAGTTCTGTATCTTGAAAAATTAAATCTCTAAGAAATTGATAACATTCTTGCCATTGACTATCTTTATTTAAAAATTCTTCTACTTTTTCATTTTTTTGTTTATTCACCATTATTTAATCTTTCCAATCCTTTTATTTAGTATTAAAGCCTATTATATAATTAATTTTCAGAAAAATCGAATTATGCAAAGTTTATTAAATTTATACAAATACACAATTTGACTATTAAATAATCTAGCGTATAATTGTAGCGTAGTAATTTGTTGAATTTTTCAGCATATAAAAAGGAGTAATTATGGAAAAAAATAATAAATCGAAAAGTAGTAAGATTAACCTCTCGCAACTCGTCTTACTAGGACTTGGTTCTCTTATCGGTTCTGGTTGGTTATTCGGTGCATGGGAGGCTTCATCTATCGCGGGTCCAGCCGCCATCATTTCTTGGATTATTGGTTTCGTAGTTATTGGTACGATAGCTTACAACTATATCGAAATCGGAACAATGTTCCCTCAATCAGGCGGTATGAGTAACTATGCACAGTATACTCACGGATCACTACTTGGATTCATTGCAGCATGGGCCAATTGGGTTTCACTCGTAACAATTATCCCAATTGAAGCTGTTTCTGCTGTACAGTATATGAGTTCTTGGCCTTGGGACTGGGCTAAACCTATGGGAGCTTTAATGAAAGACGGTTCCATCAGTACGATTGGTTTATTTGCCGTTTACATCATTATCGCAATCTTCTCACTTTTAAACTACTGGTCAGTTAAATTATTAACTTCATTTACAAGTTTAATTTCAGTGTTTAAATTGGGAGTACCTTTATTAACAATCATTATGTTAATGATTTCAGGATTTGATACAAACAACTATGGTCACTCAGCAAGTACGTTCATGCCATATGGTAGTGCACCAATCTTTGCTGCGACAACAACTTCAGGTATCATTTTCTCATTTAATGCATTCCAAACAATCATTAATATGGGTTCTGAAATTAAAAATCCTGAGAAAAATATTGCACGTGGTATTGCGATTTCGCTTACATTAAGTGCAGTATTATATATCATTCTTCAAAGTACATTTATTACTTCAATGCCAAGTTCTATGATTCATGAACATGGTTGGAATGGTATCAACTTCAATTCACCATTCGCAGATATGGCGATCTTATTAGGAATTAACTGGCTTGCTATTTTATTATATGTTGAAGCCGTAGTATCTCCTTTTGGTACTGGCGTATCATTCGTCGCAGTTACTGGTCGTGTATTACGCGCTATGGAAAAGAATGGTCATATTCCTAAATTCTTAGGAAAAATGAATGAAAAATATAATATTCCGCGTGTTGCCATTGCATTTAACGCGATTGTAAGTATGATTATGGTTACATTATTCCGTGATTGGGGTACATTGGCAGCTGTTATTTCCACTGCAACACTCGTTGCTTACTTAACAGGTCCAACAACAGTTATTTCATTACGTAAAATGGCACCTAAGATGACACGTCCATTCAAAGCGAACATCTTGAAATTTATGGCACCATTGTCATTCGTTCTTGCGTCACTTGCAATTTATTGGGCAATGTGGCCGACAACTGCAGAAGTTATTTTCATTATTATTTTAGGTTTACCAATTTATTTCTTCTATGAATATAAGATGAATTGGAAAAATACTAAAAAACAAATCGGCGGTAGTTTATGGATTATCATTTATCTTATCGTTCTAGCCTTCTTATCATTCATAGGAAGTAAAGAATTCAAAGGTATGAACTGGATTCATTATCCATGGGATTTCTTAGTGATTGCAATCGTCGCATTAATCTTCTATCAATTAGGTACGACAAGTTATTTCGAAAGTATCTACTTCAAACGTGCTAATAAATTGAACAAGAAGATGGGCGATAAATTAAGAAAACGCCGTAGAAAAGCAAGACATAAAGATTGGAAAGAAAGAGACCGCCAAGAACAAAACAACTAAATCACATGACCTAACGCTCGAGATCAATGTCTCGAGCGTTTTTTAATGTTACTATTTAAAATAAGATCATTAAGGAGATGAAGAGATGGTAGAAGTTAACGTTAAGGGTGGAACGATTAATGGAATCAGTGATGGTCAAATTGATAGATTCTTAGGTATCCCCTATGCGCAACCATTCAATGCAACTTCACGTTTTAAACATTCTCAATTGAACCATGGAATCAGCAACTCATATATTGATGCAAGGAAGGTCCAACCTATTCCACCTCAACCTTATAATGCGCTTGAAGATTTCTTTTCAACTCAACAAAATGGTTTTAACAGTTTTATACAAAATGAAAATTGTCTGTATCTCAATATATGGAGAAAAAGTTGTAGCAGTAAGATAAAACCCGTAGTTGTTTATTTTTACGGGGGTGGATTTACGCAGGGTCATGGAACAGCAGACTTATATAATCCTTACCATATCGTTGAACATGAAGATATCATTGTGATTACATTTAATTATCGCCTAGGTGCATTAGGCTTTCTAGATTGGTCAGCGCTAGATCCTCAATTTGATTATAACAACGGGCTTTCTGATCAGATGAATGCTTTAAAGTGGGTGCATCATTATATTGAATACTTTGGTGGTGATCCTAACAATGTGACTTTAATGGGACAATCTGCAGGAAGTATGAGCATCCTTGCTTTAATGCAAATACCAGAATTAGATACGTATTATCATAAAGTTATGTTGTTAAGTGGTGCGTTATTTAATGAAACTAAAGAGAACGCTCAATTAAAGGCGAATCATTTTTCGACGTTGATCAATACCTATTACCCAGGAAAATCTCTTGAATCTCTTACTCACGAAGACATCTTACGTCTTATGGATTTACATGAATCAGAACGAGGTAAATCGAGAAGTCTAGATTTAATTTATCGTCCTATTCAAAGCCCTATCATGACAAGAACTATAGATGACTTTCCGAAACCAGTATTTATGAGTTTTACAAATTCTGAAGGTGACATTTATATTGAAAATGAATCAAGAACACTCTCACCATCTCGTTTTGTCGAAGTAATGAAATTGTATGATATAGATATCTCTAAAAATCATGCACGAACTGCACAACAACAAAGAGAGCTCATCACTCAATACTACTTTATAGAACCAGCCATCCACCTTTTACAACATATCCATACACCTCATAAATGGCTCGCACGTTTTGATTGGTGCCGTCCGAATAGTACACATTTTAAAACTGCTTATCATATTCTCGATATCGTGTTTTGGTTTGGCCATTTAGATATTTTAACTACAAATCAATATGACATCATTAAAAGTGATATAGACTTAAGTCAGCGAATGATATCAGATTTAGCATATTTTGCAAGATATAGTGAAATGCCTTGGTCTCCGTATCAACGTGATACGCAATCTACTTTTATATACAAATAAAACTGGTACGCTCATCTTCTCTATTCATGAGCGTACCAGTTTTTAATTTTTAGCATAATGAATATTCTTTAAAGTGATAACAACAATCAGGCCTAATAATCCAATAATTGCACTTGTATACGTCACAGCTTGAACGGATAAATGTGACATGACTAATCCACCAACGATGCCACCAAATCCAATTCCCGCGTTAAGACTGGACATATTCCAACTCATAACCTGACTCGTATCACCTTCAACATGTTCAATGATACCGCTTTGAATAGCTGGATTCGTACTCCACTGCATAATATTCCATATGAATAGCCCAATCAATAATATCACAGTTCCAGCTAGAATTTGATTTAATATAAGCATCATGATGATGAATATCGATATTGAAATGATTAACCATCGCTTACTTGTAATCTTATCTGAAAAGACACCACCAAGTGATGTGCCAATGACACCCGCAACACCATTAACGAGTAATGCGAGAGAAACAAATGACAATTCATGCCCCTTAGATAATATCAATGGATTGATATACACAAATGTCACTGAATTTGCTACAAGCACGAGAAATGTGATAATGAGATATTTTACTATTTCAGCAGGTCGTAAAATACGTGATGGTGTTTGCGTTTCATTTTCAGAAGAAGGATTGGCATGTGCTAATTCATGATCTTTAGGAAGATACATCATCATTAATAAACCAACTACAACGCTGACCAACATAATAAATAAGAACGTGAAACGCCATCCAACCCAGTCGCCTATCATCGTTCCAATAGGCACACCAAAGACATTCGCACCACTAAATCCAGTATAAACCACGCCAATCATCTTACCTCTATTCTTAGGTTTAGTCAGCATGGCTGTAAGTGCTAAGACTTTTACGATGATTAGCGACGCTGCTGCTGAAGATAAAATTCGTCCAACCACTAGAATTGGGAAATTTGGCGCAATCGCAATCATACCATTACCAATAATAAAGACGAATAACGTCCACAATAAAACAGGTCGTACTGAAAATCGGTTTGTCAGCTTGACTAAAATTGGACCACAAATTGCGAACGTGAGGGCGTACATCGTAACGAGCTGTCCAATGACCGCTTCTGAAACATGAAGATCTTGACTCATCAAATTCATGATTCCAGCAACCATCATTTCGACCATTCCCACAATAAAAACACTCAATATAAAAGTTGCAATTCGCACAATAGACATAATTAATCTCCTTTCACAAAAAATAGATTGTCTTAGAAAGATTTGTAGCCAAAAATAAAAACAGCTACAAACTATTTTAAAGATTCGTAACTGTTTCATTATATAATATAAAATTCATTTTTGGTGTCTATTACGTTAATTTTTATTTTCACCTTCATTTAAAAAGTGATGTCTTATATACTCTTCGATAATAATGCATAATACCATACTTATCATCAGTGTGTACATTAGATAATCATTGTAAATGAGGTCTTTATACACAATATTTAAATGATAATATTGATTTAGTAATATACAAATAAATCTTGTAAATAAAACGACTCCAAATAGTGTCGCTATAATACTTAATACATTTGCAAGTCCTCTCATCTTATTACCTCTCTTTTAATTATTAATGCCAGTATAGAGAGGTAAACTTAAAATCATTTTATATTTACCTTAATTCTTCCTTAAATCTTGTAATATCCATAGTTTATTTAAGTATTTAGAATTAAACTAAAGTTGAGGTGTCTATATATGAGTAGAATTTTAATTATAGAAGATGATAGAGATATCCAAGAACTTATAAAGCTATCTTTAAGCAATCAGGGTATTACAAATATTGATTGTGCATCAGAAATTAGTAAAGCAAAAGAAATGATTGAACAAACACATTACCAAGTTATTTTGTTGGACTTAAATTTAAACTCTGAGGATGGTTACCAACTTATTAAATACGTGAATTTAAATGAAACTGCCATCATAGTAGTTACAGCCAAAAATACTTCAATTGATGTGTATAGAGGGTTTGAAAATGGTGCAGTAGATTACATAAAAAAACCATTTGATCCAATGGAATTATACTATAGAGTAGCACTACATTTAAATAATGATAAAACGAGTTATTGTTATAAAAATCTTAAAATTGATTTTAATTCTACAGAAGTTAAGGTAAAAGATAAAACTATAAATTTAACTTCAAGAGAATATGATTTATTGCTTTTTCTTGTAAATAATAGAAATCAAGTTCTTTCTAAAGACCAAATTTATGAAAAAGTTTGGGGATTTCACACGAGTGTGGATGATAATACTTTAATGGTTCATATTAGAACACTTAGAAAAAAGATTGAGTCCGATGCCAATCATCCTCAATTAATAAAAACAGTGAGAGGCAAAGGATATATGTATAAGGAAGTTAAAGATGAATAAGAGATTTACACTTAAGTTCTTTAAATACTTGGCGATATTTTTATCAATCAATTTAATATTAACCCTTACTACTATTATATTCGTTATATTTTTTTCGTTTAAATATATTTACGGTGATTTTAGAAATTTGGATCCTGATTACTTCAATTTGTTCTCAAACAAAACTGAACCAGATAACCACCTAAAAAACTTAGCTAGTAAAACCAACACTCAGATTTATATAATTAATAATAAAGAAAAAGTAATATATCCAAAAAATAAATCAAATATATCCATAAAAATTGAAATATCAAAAAATATCAATTACGCTCATTCTATCCCCTTCTATAAAGGTGGTTACTTCGTATTTATTTATAAGAATAAATCTCATACTTCAATAAAAAATATTGATGATGTTAGTACAAGTAAATTATTAGATAGCATTGCAACTCAAGACTTTAATAAATATCGTTATAATCTAAATAACAATCAACAAATAAGTTTTTATAAAAATACCAATCAAAGACCTGTACTAGGTCCTGATGAAGTTTCAACTTCAAATGATATTAAAGGCTATGAGCTTTATATCGTATTAGCTATATTTATCATATTAGATATCATCTTAGCATTAATTACAGCCTATTTTGTATCTAAGCGACTAACTAAACCTTTATTTTTCTATACAGACTGGATAAAAAATTTATCCAATGGAAAGCTGTTCAAGCCTGAAGAAGGTAAAATCAAGAAAAGATCAAAAAAATTATACACGGAACTTAATGAATCTTTGTCTAATCTCAATGATCAACTTTTGAATGACAGAATCTATCAAAATCAAATCAATTATTATAAAGAAAAATGGTTAAACCAGATATCTCATGACTTAAAATCTCCTTTAACTTCGATATATGGATACTCTAAATTAATTAAAGTAGCAGATACCCAAAAGCATTATCAGAATTTAATTATTGAAAAAGCTCAATATATGAATAAATTAATTGAGTCTTTAAGTACCAATTTTGATGTGGAAACTTCTCAAATGAAAAGTGACAAACAATCGTTTAATATACAACAAACTATTAATAAACTTATTTCTTCCTTGAATTACTCAAAAATTCATGTGGGCTATCTATTCGAAGCTAAAACAAATTTTTATGGAAATAAACTATATTTTGAAAGGTTGTTCATGAATTTAATAGATAATAGTATTCAACATAATAAATTTTATCCTTCAATTGAAATAGAACTAGAAAAAAATGAGTCTCAGTTAACCATAAATTATAAAGATAACGGAGAGGGATTTGATAAAAATATTAATCTAGAGGATGTTTTGGAACGAAGTGTTACAACAAAAAGAGATAAAAAGAATCATGGCGTAGGATTCTCTGTTATCAAAGAAGCAATTAATTATCATGAAGGAGACATTCAAATTTTACAATGTTATGATGCTATTCATTTTAAAATAACACTTAAAGAAAATATCTAAATAAGGCAAAAAATGGAACGCTTATATGCAAATTCAAAGCATTATATAAGGCGTTCCATCTTTATTTATTAATCCTCTTCTTTAACATCTGCGGTTCTTGCGATGAGTTGGTGTCGTGCATTAAAGAATTGTCCGTAACTCATGTAAGTAGCGATTAATGCTGACATAATCGTTGCAGTTGTATGTATAAATACAACTAACAATTGGAATTTAATAGCCTGTAAAGGTGGTACGCCCCCTATAATCAAACCAGTCATCATTCCAGGAATTGAAACAAGACCATACGTTTTAACTGAATCAATTGTAGGAACAATAGCTAAACGTATACTTTCTCTAATGGAAGATTTAGATGCCAACTTAGGTGTAGCAGCAAGAGTTAACTTCGACTCTATACCTGAAATATCCTGAACAAAGGCCCTATCTAAATTCTGATAAGCTAGGTTAATCGCAATTAAGCCATTATTCGCCAACATTCCTCCGATTGGAATGACTTCGTTAGCTGTAAACTTAATCGCGCCAGTAGCAATCGTGCCCGCTAATGGTAATGCAGTACCTACAAAGATGGCTACGAATGAAATCCAAAACACATGATGCATCACTGGTGAAGCACGACTAATTGTGTTCCATGATGCATTAATAATAATCACTAACACACAAATCATTAATAACCATTTTTCATTAATTTTGAAAATATAATGTAGTAAGAAGCCTAAGATTATTAATTGTATAGCAGCTCTTATAGTAGCTATAACTAAATCTTTAATAATATGTAAGCCTTCCTTGTACGAAATAAATATTGGAATTAATAATAACAGTGCTGTTAAACACAATGCTGTACTACTCATGCCCGCTCAACTCCTCATCATTCGAAATTTTACCATCAGTGATTGTAATCCTTCTTTGAAAATGACGCATACTTTGGTCATCACTATGAGTAATCCAAAGAATCGCTATCCCCTTTTTAGCGAATTCAAAGATAATCTTTTCGATGTTTTCTTTATTTTTAGTGTCTAAAGCACTTGTTGACTCATCTAACAGTAAGACTTCAGGTTCATACATAAGTTGACGTGCAATCGTAATTCTTTGTCGTTCCCCACCTGACATGTGTTCTATCTCAGCATCTAAATCGTAATTGCCTAAACCTACTTGATTGATGAGTTGCTTTGCCTTTTCCTTATCAAACTTGTCCCCTCTTGCTTCACAAGGAAATTTCATATTATCTTCAATGGTTGAGCTAATCAACTCACTCTGTTGCATAAGATAACTGACACGTGATCTTAATTCTTCTGGAGAGTAATCTTCGTACAACTTATCATGCAAATAGAGTTTTCCTTTTGTAGGGCTAATTAAATTGTTAAGCTGTTTTAATAACGTACTCTTCCCACTTCCAGAAGGCCCAATGATAGCAATCGTTTCTCCTTTTTCAATATTAAGGTTGATGTCGTCTAATATTGTTCGCTTATCCGCTTCATATGTAAGATTTTCTACTTTTAATAGCAAGACTAACGCTCCTTTCTCTGAACCCATTCGTATTTATATTCCCTAATATAAGATTTTTAACTAGAGTCATTAAATATTTATATTTTCTGATTATTTAATTTGTCTTGAAAATAAAAAAGCACACGCCTCAACGTGTGCCCTCACTCTATAAAGTAAATACCATCATAATAAATGATATTGTATTAATCGTCATATGCATAGTAATTGTAGTAGCAAGGTTCCGACCACTAAAGTGATAAGCGGCCACGATACCTGTCGCAATAATTAAGTATGGTCCTATTTCAAAAGGTGATTTCGCATCAATACAATGTACGCCCGCAAATATAACAATAGATATCACGTACATCACACCATACGTCAGTTTCTTACCTAATTCGTGAATCAGTAAATGTCTAAATAATAATTCCTCTACAAATGGTGTAAGAATTGCGATATCAATGTATAGAAATGGAATTAACCATCCATGCGTGAACATTTTCGCTATTTCTTTATTATTTTCAGTGTCTTCAAATTGAAACTTTTCTGGTAAAAATTCCATAGCGTATCCGTATAATGCACTGAATAAATAAATGAGTACGATTGTGCCTATAATTAATATAATATGTTTTCTAAGTGCTTTAAAACGAGATATCGCAATGGGTACAATTGTTTTACGATGCATAAGATAAAAAGATAATAGGAAAAGCAATTGTCCTATTATTGTACAAACTGATGTCGCGTTCATAAAGTAGTCAAATAGATATTTTTCTGATAAAAGCGGATTTAATGCTCCCCAAAAAATAGTAATTAAAAATCCTAGTATTATCGGTAATACCATGTACGAAAATACATAAATTGGGATTAACCAAAAATCTCTTTTAACTATTCTTTTTGAAGCAAATTCATTATTAAATGAAGGATAAGCTTGATGATGTTGTTCTTGTGATTCGCTAACCATTTCATACTCCTTTTATTTTTTATAAGACAAAATGTTTATATAGCATTTCTATAAAAATGAGCAATTGAATGCTCGCCTGAAAAATATATGATGAAGCCAGATTTTCACCTGATTTCACATAAATATATGTCGCACCGCTCGCAATTAACAAATAAGGTATCAATTCAAGTACAGATGCCATATCGTAAACATGAACCAATGCTTCTGCAACAATTGAAACAGCAATCGCTAATTTTTTATTCAATTTCTTACCTAGTTCATGAATAACAAGGTGACGATAAATCAACGCTTCAACCATTGGGCGTAAAATAACCATTGAAATAAATGTGAAGCCAATTGCGATAGGATGTAAAAATAAGCCTTCCACGCGACGTTCATATTGTGTCGCATTATAATTCAATGACAGTGGTAAGAATTGTACTAGCCACTCAATAAGTAACATTAGCACAAATACAATCATCACCACAATAACGATGCGATTTACATGTTTTTTGGCAAAATAAAATTGTCGGCGTGCAATATCCACAACATACCGTTTATGTATGGCATAAAATAAAAATAAGACTAAAAATTGTGCTAGTACAAAACTGAAACTTAATGAAAGATTATAAAACCACTCTGGCGGTGCATGTTGTGTAAGCATCGCAGTAACGCCAAGTGTTCCGAATACAATGATAATAGGTATGATACTTTGAAAAATGATAAATGCGGGTATGAGTATGAAGTCTTTTTTGACTATATGATTACTTCTCCATAACGGCGTAGGTTGTTCTTTCTTTGTCGACTGTTGTTCCCTATTCATAGTTCACCTCTAATCATCCAATATCATTACATTACCATTTAAATGTACTTAAGTAATAATTTCAATCTAATTTTTAAAATAATTTTACTCTCTTTCATTGTAAAACGCATACATTGTTGTATCATAAAACTATATAAATTGTTTTAGGGGGAATGTTTATGTCTTTATTGACTACGATGCAATTTATAGTCAATATCATTATCATGGTTGTGCTATTAAGCGTCGTTATTATAGGGTTAATTTGGCTATTTAAAGATAAAGGTCAAGATCAACATAGTGTACTTAGAAATTTTCCTGTTTTAGGACGTATTCGTTATATTTCTGAAAAAGTCGGTCCTGAACTACGTCAATATTTCTTCGCTGATGATAATGAAGGAAAACCATTTTCAAGAAATGATTATAAACACATTGTGCTTGCAGGTAAATATAACTCTCGAATGACGAGTTATGGTACTCAGACTGAGTATAAAGATGGATTCTACATACAAAATACAATGTTTCCACTCCAAGCAACTGAATTACATGTCGATAATTCAGACTTAATTTCAACATTTTTATATAAAATAGAAAATGAAAGATTATTTAGTCGTGATGAACATAGAAAAAGATCAGAAATTGATCCTTTCTTCTTATCAGATGAACATGCAGTTGTATTAGGAGCTGAGCTCAAACATCCATTTAAGATTAAACGTCTCGTCGGTCAATCAGCGATGAGTTATGGTGCCCTAGGTAAAAATGCTATTACTGCATTATCTAAAGGCTTATCTAAAGCAGGTACGTGGATGAATACAGGTGAAGGCGGCCTTTCTGATTATCATCTTAAAGGTGATGGTGATATCATTTTCCAAATTGGGCCTGGACTTTTCGGCGTGAGAGATAAGGAAGGACGCTTTAACAAAGACATGTTTTTACAATTGGCAGATCGTAAAAATATTCGTGCGTTCGAATTAAAATTAGCTCAGGGTGCTAAAACGCGTGGTGGCCATATGGAAGGCAATAAAGTCACAGAAGAAATCGCTAAAATCAGAAATGTTAAACCACACGAAACAATTAATTCACCTAACCGCTTCGACTTTATTAACAATCCCGAAGAATTACTTAACTTTGTACAAAAGATTAAAGATTTAGGTCAAAAACCTGCAGGATTTAAAATTGTCGTAAGTAAAGTTGAGGAAATCGAAAGTCTTGTAAAAACAATGGTAGAACTCGATATTTATCCAAGTTTTATCACTGTAGATGGTGGCGAAGGTGGTACAGGGGCTACCTTCCAAGAACTTGAAGACGGCGTTGGTTTACCTTTACTAACTGCCCTTCCAATTGTTTCAGGTATGTTAGAAAAGTATGGTATTAGAGATAAAATTAAAATTTTTGCTTCAGGTAAATTAATCACACCAGACAAGATTGCTATCGCATTAGGATTAGGTGCAGATTTAGTTAACGTCGCAAGAGGCATGATGATTAGTGTAGGTTGTATTATGAGTCAACAGTGCCACCTTAATACATGTCCTGTAGGCGTAGCAACGACAGACCCTAAAAAAGAGAAAGCACTTATCGTAGATGAGAAGCAATACCGTGTGACGAACTACGTGACAAGTTTACATGAAGGATTGTTTAACATCGCAGCGGCTGTCGGCGTAACAAGCCCTACTGAAATTTCAGCAGATCATATCATTTATAGAGAACTTGATGGCGCTACACAAAAAATAAAAGATTATAAACTTAAATTAATTTCATAAATAAAAAGAGTGCGGTGATTCAACTGAAACACCGCACTCTTTCTATAACCATAAATATATTGTATAACCTATTCTTCATCATTCATTTTACTTTTTTCTTTTAGACCATTACGTTTAAGCTGTTTAACAATTTTATGCATACTCACATGATCATCTTTAACTGCTTTAGCAGACTCAAATCCTAAATTTTTCTTCAATTTATCAACGTCTACGTCTTTATAATCAATTTCAATATGCTCTACAGCCTTTTGATCTTTGTAATCAACCTTATATGTCACACCTTTAAGACCTTTAAACGTTTTCTCATCTTTCTTAAATATCTCTTTCGCTTGTGACTTATCAATTCCTAAATCGTCGTACTTCAATGTTCCAATCGTAGACTGCTTAAGTACTTCATCATCTTTATATGTCAGTGATGTAATGACGTTCTTACCATTGACATCGCCTTCATATGTCTTCGTACGTTCTTTACTACATGCTGTAAGTGCAACAGTACTTAAGACTATCACTACTAAAAGTGAAATCACTTTTTTCATTGTTGTCGCCTTCTCTCGTCTATTTTTCTTATATAAATTATACCACCTTCCCCTCGAATATGTTACTTATTCACTCCATTCATTTTTTCGGAAAATTAAATTCAAAACATCATAATCACAAATAGCAATTCTCACAAATGTTATACTATATTCAAAGACTTATTATTGGAGGCAATAGTTATGCCAGAATCTAAAGCATTACTCAAGTCATTAACCGACGTTAATGGCATTGCTGGACATGAACAGCAAGTAAAATCATTAATGAAAGACTATTTAACACCTGTGAGTGATAACATCATCGAAGACAATTTGGGTGGCATTTTCGGGAAAAAGAACGCTCAAAATAGCTCAAAATCTTTAATGATTTCCGGCCACTTAGACGAAATTGGATTTATCGTAACTCAAATTGATAAAGATGGCTATATTTATTTCACGCCTATCGGTGGTTGGTGGAACCAAGTGATGTTATCTCAAAAAGTGACGATCACGACTGAGGATGGTAAAGAAATTAGAGGTCTCATAGGTTCAAAACCGCCACATGCACTTACACCTGAAGAACGTAAGAAACCCGTTGAAATTAAACATATGTATATAGATATCGGTGTGGCAAGTAAAGAAGAAGCTGAAGCAGCAGGCGTGGAACTCGGCAATATGATTACACCTTATAGTGAATTCGAAACGCTAGCGAATGAGAAATATTTAACTGCGAAAGCGTTCGACAATCGTTACGGTTGCGCATTAGCTATAGACGTTCTCAACCGTCTTAAAGATGAAAACATTGATATTAACTTATACGCTGGCGCAACAGTTCAAGAAGAGGTTGGTTTACGCGGCGCCAAAGTTGCGGCCAATCTTATCAAGCCAGACTTAGCCATCGCAGTAGACGTTGGCGTGGCCTTCGATGTTCCAGGTATGACGAACGAAAAGAATGAGGGTAAATTAGGTGATGGACCACTTGTGATTATGATGGACGCCACTAGTATTGCCCACGATGGTTTCCGTAAACATATTAAATCGGTAGCTCAAGCTCACAATATTCCTGTTCAATGGGCTACAACGCCAGGTGGTGGAACGGATGCAGGTAGTATCCATGTTGCCAATGAAGGTATACCTACGATTACAATAGGTGTCGCACTCAGATACATGCATTCTAATGTTTCAGTTTTAAACACGGATGACTATGAAAATTCTGTCCGTCTTATCACTGAAATTGTCCGTTCACTTAATGATGAAAGTTATCAAGCATTAATGTGGTAATTCAAATTGATTAAGGAGGCTAATCATGTTTTCTAAAAATGATGACAAAAAAACATCAATTTTTGGAGCAATGAAATGTTCAAATTGTGGAAAAGAGATAGGTAAAGAGGAACAACTGACACTTAAAGTAAAAGCAAAGGATTTAAAAGGTTATACGCATTTAGCAAGTTGGGCTGACGCACAATACAAACTATGTGAAGATTGCGCCCAATAACTACAGAACTCAATATTCAATATCATAAATAAACCCCAGTCATCTGAACATTGACTGGGGTTTAACTTCAATCAAAACATTTATTTCGTTGATTTTTTCCAACTGTCGTCACTGAGCATTTCTCCTGGCCATGTGTATGCCATGACGCCACCATCGATACGAATGGTTTCACCTGTAATGAATGAACTATCATCTGAAGCTAAGAATGTGACAAGTTTACCCACTTCATCTGGTGTACCTAATCGTCCTAAAGGTGTCACCCATTTTTGATTTTCACGGAATGTGCGACCCGCTTCATCTTCAGAAGTACCTGCCAAGTTATCAACAAGTGGCGTTTCTATCGTACCAGGCGCTATCGCGTTTGCACGAATATTTTCACGACCATATTCTATCGCAATCGATTTCGTAAAGTTAATGACAGCACCTTTTGCGGCATTATAACCTGAGCGGTATAAGTCTGCAGCTTGTCCTGAGAAAGAAGCCGTATTTATAATTGAACCGCCATGATCCATCATCAATGGTAATAAGAATTTAGTGACTAAGAACGTCCCTCTCATATCTACTGCCATAATCTTATCGAACACCTCTACTGGGTATTCATGAATACGACCTGCTCCGTTATCCACTCCGGCATTATTAAATATCACATCAATACGACTATATTTCTCTTTCGCCTCATCTGCGAATTGTTGCACTTGTTGATCGTCAGATATATCTACTTTGTAAGCTGTTGCTTGTCCACCTGCGTCATTAATTTCTTGCACCGTATTGTCCAACTCATCAGAGATGTCTAAAGCTAGTACGTGCGCACCCTCGCTCGCTAATACCATTGCAGAGCCTCGTCCGATACCTGTACTTGCACCAGTCACCACTGCAATTTTGTTCTCTAATCGTTTCATTATCTGTCACTCTCCCGAATTTTTAGATTTCTACATGAAACTTTTTCGTTAATTACAATGTATATTCCACATTTAAATTTACCTTAAACGCCGACATCTCAATGATAACGCTTTAATATGTGATATCCATTTTCTGGAAAATGAACCATCAAATTAGTGGTAACGTTTACATATCATCAATAATCCTGTATGCTAAGTTTTAAATTTCAGAAAATTCTTACCTAAAAATGGCAAATATGGGTATGGTTGTTATAACTAAACAAAGGGGGCAGTCATTGATGGTGGCAAATACAAAGGAGAAAAAGTCTTTTGTAAGTAAATTTTTAAATGGCGTTGAATTTGTAGGAAATAAATTACCTGATCCAGCAGTACTCTTCTTCTTAATGTGTGTAGGGCTCGCAATCATCACTTGGATTGTTTCTTTATTCAATGTGTCAGTCAAACATCCAGGTGACGGAAAGACCATTCACATTAAGAGCATTCTGAGTCATGATGGATTTGCTTATATCATGAACAACGCGATTAAGAACTTTTCCGAATTCCCAGCACTCGGTTTAGTGTTAGGCGTTATGATTGGTATCGGTGCAGCTGAAAAGTCTGGCTACTTCGATAAATTAATGATTTCAGTCGTCAACAGAGCACCAAAGAAATTGATCGTTCCAACGATTATACTTATCGGAATATTAGGCAGTACCGCAGGAGATGCAGCAACAATCATCCTGCCACCACTCGCTGCAATGTTATTTATAAAGATTGGTTACCACCCTATTGCAGGTTTAGCCATGGCATATGCGTCTGCCGTTGGAGGATTCGCGGCGAACTTAGTCGTAGGCATGCAAGATGCTCTAGTCTATTCGTTTACAGATCCAGCCGCACGCATTGTATCCAAAAATATTAAAACCAATGTCGCTATGAACTGGTACTTCATCGCTGCGAGCGTAGTCGTTCTATTGCCAACGATTCATTTAGTTACAACGAAATTGATCATCCCTAGATTAGGAAAATATGACGACAGCCAAGCACACGAAGATACAGAAGAAACCTCTTCACATATCACACCCAAAGAAAATAAAGCGCTCTTCTTTGCAAATATTAGTTTTGTCGTACTTATCGTGTTACTTATTATATGCGCAATACCTGAACATAGCTTTTTGAGAAATGCGAAAACAGGTAGTTTGTTAGATGACGCCCCACTCATTAATGGCGTGGGATTGATTATCTTAGTCGTGTTCTTGGTACCGGGCACGATTTACGGCGTATTAAGTGGAGAAATTAAAAACACTAAAGACTTAGGTAGCATGATTGCAGATTCTCTAGGTTCGATGGGTTCCTTTATCGTGATTGTGTTCTTTGCTGCACAATTACTTGCCTTTCTAGAATGGAGCAATCTGGGTGTGATTGCTGCGGTTAAAGGCGCGAAATTATTACAACATCAGAATGGCATTGTGTTAATTATCGGCATTATTATTTTAAGTGCAATGGTCAATATGTTGGTTGGTAGTGCTTCTGCAAAATGGGGCATCTTAGCACCTATCTTTGTACCGATGCTCATTTTAGTCGGCTTCCACCCTGCATTCACACAAGCCATTTATCGTGTAGGTGATTCCATCACCAATCCTATTACACCTATGATGCCATACTTACCTTTATTACTTTCTTACGCTCAAAAATATGATAAAAAGATGAAGCTTGGCACATTACTATCAAGCTTAATGCCGTACTCTATCGCACTTACAATTGTTTGGATTGCCTTTACCCTCATTTGGTTCTTACTCGGAATCCCTGTTGGACCAGGCGGACCAATTAAAATGTAAAGCAAAGAGAATTTCTTTTTACGAAATTCTACAAACATTGCAAGTTGGGTGTGGGACTATGAAATTAATTTCGCTCAATGCTATTTCTCTCCCACGTCCACTTTTATATTTACTTTCAATTTTAAATCTTCAATAAATCAATCGGACAATGATTCCTTCATCCTATCTTCTTTTCTACTTTTTATATACATATTGCCTAAAATATTATAATTGTCTCAAATTACATTAAATCTTTAACAAAAAGTTTCTTAAAAATCTTTTCAATTTATCTATATCATGTAAAATAAAATTAAACAGGGGTATTTAGAACTTCCCGTATCAAACACAGGAGGTAGAGATGGAAGAAAGAATTGGATTAATAGATATTGGTTCAAATACAATTCGACTTGTGATATTTGGTTTCACTAAAGAAACGGGTTTGAATGAAATCTTAAATATTAAGACGCCCGCACGTCTAAGTCAGTATTTGACCAGTGACACTGAAATGAATGATGACGGTATTGCCGTTTTGAAAGAAGCACTTTTAAGTTTCAAAAAAGTTGCCGACAAATTTAATGTTCAAGAGCTTCATCCTATTGCGACAGCTGCGATTCGTCAATCTAAAAACAGTAACGACATTATCAAACAAATCAAAAAAGAACTAAATATTGAAATTCAAATCGTCCCTGAAGAAGACGAAGCATTTTATGGTTATTATGCGATTTCACATACTACAGATATTGAAAATGGTATATCCGTTGATATCGGTGGTGGTTCTACCGAAGTGACACTTTTTAAAGATAAGAAATTAAAAGAAGCACATAGCTTCCCATTTGGCGTTGTCACATTGAAACGTCAGTTCTTCGGGGATAAAGATCATAATGATAAACCAGCAATTAAAAGTATGGAAAAATTCTTATCCGAACAATTCAATCAATTAGATTGGTTGAAAGATCAAGAGATCGCGCTTGTAGGTGTAGGTGGCTCAGCACGTAACGTTGCTCGTATACATCAATCTGAACATTCTTATCCTATCGGTGGCGTTCACAACTATACCATGTCATTAAAGGATATAGATGAAGTTTACGATATCATTCGTAAAAGTTCTCGCGATGAATTAACCAATCTAGACGGTTTAAGTCGAGATCGCGTAGACATTATTCTACCTGCCGTGTCTGTGTTTAAGACACTTTTCAAAAAAATAGATGCGACACAATTCACTTTCTCAAGAAATGGTATTCGTGAAGGATTTGCCATGAATCTGATTCGCAAACGTCATCCTCATGAATTTAAAAAAGAACATGTACGTAGAGATGCTTTAAAGCATTTAGCCAATGAATATCACATTGAGGAAGAAAGTGCGAAGCGTCGCTTAAAATTAGCACAATCCCTACTCGACCAACTATTAAAACATAGTGATTTAAAAATTACAGATCATGATAAACACTTATTCGTTGAAGGTGCGTATATGTATTACTTAGGTAGCTTTATCGATTCAGATTCAAGTTCACCACACACGTATTACTTAATTGCGAATTCAATGATTAACGGGTTCCCTCATAAAGATCGTGTGAAGTTAGCCCTTCTCGCAAGCTTTAAAAATAAATCATTACTTAAATTTTATTGTAAAGAAACGCAATGGTTCAGTGGAAAAGAAGTTGATACCATTCAAGCCTTAGGTGGCATTATTAAATTCGTAAACGCGTTAAATATCTCACATACCAGTTTTGTAGAAGAAGTTAAACTCAAAGAGAAAAAAGACGATAAATACGAACTCTATGTTTACTACAAAGGAGAGCCTATTGCTGAAGAGTATCAAGCGAATAGGCAGAAGAAACATATTGAAAAGATTTTAAAGGGGAAAGTAGCAATCATCTTTACAAAATCTTAAAATTCGTATGATATTTTTAGACTACACAAGAACAAAGATTAAATAATGAGGTGTATTGAGAGTATGCAAACTCAATTGGGAGAAAAGGATATTAATTTACCACAGTACTATAATAACAGGGAGTTAAGTTGGCTCGATTTTAACTATAGAGTCCTTCAGGAAGCTTACGATAAGAATAATCCATTACTCGAAATGTTAAATTTCATCTCTATTTTTAGTTCGAATTTAGATGAATTCTTTATGGTGCGCGTAGCTGGTTTAAAAGACCAAGTGAAGTTAGGCTATGACAAACCTGAAAATAAAGCTCAAATGACGCCTCAAGAACAACTTGATGCGATAAAGATAAAAAATACAGAATATGTTCATACTCAATATCAACGCTATAATGAACTGATTGAAGAGTTACGACATTATGATATTGAAATGGTCAAACCCGACTGTTTATCTGAAACGCTCATCGAAAGATTAGAAAAAGAGTTTAAATCACGCATTCTACCTACACTTACACCATTAGGTATTGATGCGTATCACCCTTTTCCAAAATTAAACAATAAAAGTTTAAACATATTTGTCGATATCGACACTGAAGATGCCATTAACTCAGCAATCGTACAAATTCCATCATTAATCCCTCGATTTCTAACACTTAATGAAGGTGCTAAACAATATGTTGTAATGGTCGAAGATGTCATTACTTACTTTATCAACTATCTATTTACCGGTTATGAAGTTTTAAATACTTTTACCTTCAGAATCACAAGAAATGCAGATTTGACGATTCACGAAGATGGTGCCGAAGATTTACTGATAGAAATCGAGCGCTTCTTAAAAGAACGTAAAAGCGGCTCAGCTGTGCGCTTAGAAGTCGATGGTCGCACTGCACAAAGAGAGAATATCGAATGGCTGATTGACCAATTAGAAGTTGAAGAGAATGACGTATACTTCTTAAATGGTCCACTTGATTTAACATTTTTATTCGGTTTAGTGAGCCATCTCTCTAATAAACTCAAATATCTAACGTATGAGAAATATACGCCCCAAGTACCGAGATCTTTAGGAAATAACAATATTTATAAATTGGCTCTAGAAAGAGATATATTCTTCCATCATCCATATGAATCATTTGAACCTATTGTAGACTTCATACGTGAAGCGGCCGATGATCCAAACACCATTGCCATTAAGCAAACATTATATCGTGTAAGTAAAGATTCACCGATTATTAACAGTTTGAAGGAAGCTGCTGAAAATGGTAAGCAAGTCACTGTACTTGTAGAATTGAAAGCACGTTTCGACGAAGAGAATAACGTTCATTGGGCACGTATGTTAGAAGATGCAGGTTGCCATGTGATTTACGGTATGACGCATCTAAAGACACATAGTAAGATTGCGCTTGTCGTTAAACGTATTGGTGGAGAGCTAACATCATTTGTACATCTTGGTACAGGAAACTATAATGACAAAACAGCTAAACTGTACACAGATATGGGGATGATTACTACAAATAAAGACATTGCTGAAGATGCGATTAATTTCTTCAATTATTTAAGTGGTTACTCTATTAAACCTGAGTATAATAAACTGATTGTAGCGCCATTTGATATTCGTGACGTCTTTATTGACCGTATCGATAAAGAAATTAGTAGTCATTTAGAACATGGAAATGGCAAGATTATGATGAAGATGAATTCACTCACCGATAAAACGATTATTGAAAAGCTCTTTGAAGCTTCTCAAGCCGGCGTGAAGATTCAACTTATCATTCGTGGTATTTGTTGTCTTAAACCAGGTATACCTGGCATCAGCGAGAATATCGAAGTCGTAAGTATCGTAGGACGACTACTTGAACATTCACGTATTTATTATTTCCATAATAATGGTGACGAACGTATCTACCTATCATCAGCAGACGTGATGACACGTAACATGATTAAACGTGTCGAAATCTTATTCCCTGTTGAAGATAAAAATATTGGAAAACGTTTAGTAAATTACATGAACTTGCAACTTTCAGATAATGAAAAAGGACGTTTCCAAGATGAAAATGGTGTCTATCACTATGTTCAAAACAATTTATCTCCATTAAATTCTCAAGCTTATCTTATGCAAGAAGCAATTAAATACGGTAAAGAGCTAAAAAAGCAGACTGCTCAGCCAACAGGTCAACCCGTTCGTTCAAAACGTGGCGGTAGTTGGATGAGCAGATTAAGAGATACATTTAAAAGATAGAATGAATAACCTTATAAAATAATATTAATAAGCGAGAGCGGGATAGAAATATAATTTAACAAAATTATTTTCTATCCCGCTCTCTTCATAAATAATAGTTTTCTCATTTACTAGGTGTTTCATACCAATGTTTCAGAAACTCATATAATACATTGCTATACTGTTCTAATTCACTTTTTTCAATCTTTTCATCAACGCTATGCGCCTCTTCTAGACTACCTGGACCATATAATATAGTAGGAATATCAAAATGAGCAATCCAACCGCCATCAGTAACTGTCGTACTCATGCCATGTTGTAATGAACGACCATGAACGTGTTGATGCGCAATCTCTAACTGTTTAAAGCCTGGATGTTCTACCGGCACTGTAAAGCTTGGGAAGATCTCTCCTTTATCTTCAATCATAGATTCTCCACCCCACTCAAACTCAAGTGGATTCTCTCTCAACCAAATATCCGCTTCTGCCACGCGATTTAAGTAATCTTCTATTTCTTTAACAACATCTTCATATCGCTCGTAAGGTAAATAATGAACCGTAATCCATAAACGACATTCATCAGCGATAAATGCTGGATGACGACCACCTTCAATCACTGCTGGATTAATCGTATTCGCACCTGGAGGCATACCTGGACTTTCTTTCATCACAGCCCAATGACGTTCAAGTTCGTTTAACGCTTGGATCACTTTCATCATTTTTTCAATAGCACTGGCACCAAATAATCCACCGCCCGCATGAATCGTCTGACTACGTGCGCCATCGTGTAACGTATTTTTACTTTTCACTGTAATCCAACCAGTAATCACGCCACCTTGGCCTAGCGCTTGATTTTCACTTGTATCCAGAACCAATGCCAAGTCGCCTCTAGGACCTATTTCACATGCACGTTTGGTCCCTGCCTCGCCAACTTCTTCACCGACCACTGATTGTACGATAATGTCACCTTTAGGTCGTCGGCCTTCTTGTTTTAACCTTTCTAGAACATAGAATAATGATGACATGCCGCCTTTCATATCACTCACGCCTCTGCCATATAACCAGCCACCCACTTCCGTTAATTGAAAAGGAGGATACTGCCAATACTGATCATCATCAACTGAAGCTACATCTACATGACCATTGAGAATCAACTTCGGTGCGTTTGAATCTTCACCTTTCAACGTCGCAACAATCACACTATCATTGTCATACAAATGTTCACGTTGAATTGAAAACCCTAAATCTCTCAATAAAGATTCAATTTCATCTTGAAGTGGATCCGTGTTACGACCTGGAGGACTTTCAGTATTAAATCCAACAAGCATATCTAAAATCTCAAATTGACGATTATTCAATTCAAATCCCATCCTTTATGTAAAATAAATGAATCTAAACGTTTACAATTCAAGTTTAACATTATCTTTTCTATTGTGATTTTTCGCTTCTGACCTTGTGTCCATTTTTCTTAAACAGGTCTAACCGTTACTTCATTGACATTTACATGACTTGGTTGCGTCAATGTATACACTACTGCTTCAGCAATATCTCGTGTTTCTAATTTCTTACGGTCGCCGAAATCCATATGTTCTGTCATTGGGGATTCAACCATACCTGGTGAAATGCTTGTCACTTTGACACCTGTACGAGCGAGTTCTTTTTCAAGAGCTTGAGTAATTGTATGGATGGCTGCTTTAGTTGCACTATAAACTGCATTTGATTTTGTAACTTCAAATCCTGAAATTGAAGCAATGTTTATAATATGTCCACTTGATTGATTTAATAAGTACGGTAAGGCTGCTTGTAACACATAAAGTGTACCTTTCACATTGACATCTATCATCGTATCCCACTGTTCGACATCATAATCTGTAATCTTTGAAGATAAGCTTTGACCAGCGCTATTTACCACGATATCGACTTTGCCAAAGTGCCCTTTCACTACTTGTAGCATTTGATCCACACTATCTTTTTTCGTTACGTCGGTTGGAATCACCTTGGTGTCGACGTTAAGTTGTTGTGCAACAGCTTGTAATTTATCTTCATTACGTCCGGCAAGTGCAACGCTTACCCCGTTATTGCTTAAGGCCTTCGCGATGGCTTCACCTATGCCACTACCTGCACCTGTAATCACTGCTATTTTATCTTTTAACTCTACCATTTTGTTCGACTCCTTTATTTCTGAAAATGAATTTCAACGTAGTTAAGTTCATCTTAACGCTTTTCGTTACTTTAGAAAATTGAAGTGATTACCTATATTAAAAAGTGTTATAATTTCATTGTATGTTCTTAATAATCATTATAAAGTAGATATGTAACTTACATATATGGGCATATATATGAAGAAGATAGAGGGAGGTAATGTAAGAGATGTCTTATCATGATCGTGTTTTAGAATTAAGAGAAATGAAGCATCGTACTGCATTTGAATTTCATTTTGAAGATTTGTTTACTGAAGAAGAATGGTTAAATATGTCTTTGAAAGAAAGACAAAAAGAGGAAAAGGCTTTTAGAAGCGCAGTTGAGAAAATGAGTGATGTGAGATTACCATTTGCGAGTAGAGATGCTGCGAAGAATAAGCTATTCAATATCACATATGCATACAATGGCATTAAAAAGAACTTTAAACAAAATGATAAAAAAGAAAACCCAAGAGGTCGAATAGTTCAATAGTTTAAATGCTAGAAAAGTATATTCAATTATTCGATGAACATCTCTCAACCTAGTTGCGACGCTTTTTTGCGAGTAAGGTTCGTGCCTGTAGTCACTCTCACTTCCTTCTCCGCCAAGCGTCACGCAACGGTTTTCGATGAAACATTTTTTAGGTCATCACGCTTTCCGTGGGGACAGTCTCAACCTTGCTATGCAAGTTGTCGACTTGTCCTGTTCCCACAGGAGTCGGATGACCTTATTTTTTGTTCGATTTGTAGAAGTCCTTGTATATCTAAATTCAATTGAATAACAAAGCATAATGAAAACCACATCTCACGGGGAAGTAAGATGTGGTCTTCAAACACATTATTCTAGATTTTAGGGGTATATAGAGTATGTTTGCCCTCAATTACTCTTTGAGAGCAAGGCGCGTTTTCATTATTTTCGGGAGTTATCAATAGCTTAGGTTAACTAGTAACAAGGGATTTACGTTCGAGACTATAATAATATAATCTTTCGGCGTCAACATAAGGGATTGAGTCAATTGTTAAATAACCATCTTTAAGATCTCCAATAAGACCTTGATTTACGCCAGTGTGTACATAAATGTCATAACTACTTGCATCTGAGAATATTAAATCCTCAATTATATTTCTCATAGTCATCACTCCAAAATTTATTTCTTATTCCTTACAATTCATATACTACACCTTTTCATGTAAATTAAAAGTATTTTGTGATACTTTTCACAAAATCATCACTTATTTATATTAATGTAAATTTTAGTTAAAAAGCACCAATAGAGCTAATAATATATCATGGATATCTAGCTTTATCGGTACTTACTTAATATATAGTTAAGTTTTATCAGGTAATGTATCTATAAATATCATCACGTATTGGTGTTTCTAAAGATAAATTCATTGTTACTACACTATTACCATTCGGCATAAAATCTTATATTCATTAGCGATAATTTCTAGTTTTAAGAAATTAATATTTAGCACGCTTTTATTCTTTCACTAATTATAGCTCTTGTAAAATACCTATTTATAGTGTATAACTATTTTGTAATTCTAAAATTGTTTTATATTACATTTTTGCTTTTTAGGGGAGATTAAAATTAATAAATTAATTTCAATTGTTGTTCCTGTTTATAATAAGGAACCGTTTATAGAGAGATGTGTGCAATCTTTAGTTGATTTAGAAATGGATCATACTCAGATTGAAGCTATATTTGTAGATGATCTTTCTTCAGATCGTTCATATGAGATTCTGCAGTATTACGAGAAGAAATATGATTTCATTAAGTGTGTTCAATTAGAAGAAAATTCAGGCAGTCCATCTCAACCTCGTAATGTGGGTATCGAGGTTGCAAATGGAGAGTATATTGCATTATTGGATGCCGACGACTGGTTAGACAGTAAAGGATTTCCAAAGTTAGTCTTACAGATGGTTGAACATGAGGCCGACTTTGGCTTTGGTCAATGCTTTAAGCATACGGATAACACGATTTCTAAACTAGCTCGTTTTGCTTCCTTCCAAGAAGCTAATGGTTTAGTTCCTTATGAAATCAACAAAGTATTCCGAGCTGTAGGTCCACCAGGAAAGATATTCAAGCGCTCTACAGTAATAGATAATGATATTAAATTTCAACATATGAAATTTGGAGAAGATAAATTATTCTTTGCGGAGTTAATAAGTAAGAGTAAAAGTGCATCAATGACTACTTCAGCCGTGTATCATATCAATAGATATACAGACAATGTTTCACTAGTAAAATCTACAGATGTTATTGAAAAATCTAAAATCAATTTAGAAGTACTTCGTCAAATAGTCAATTTGGAAATTCCCAAAATAGCTATGGAAGGAATTTTAAGTCGTATCGTTGAGATAGACTACATGCAACGTTTTCTAGTGTCTAAAACATTCTTAAAATCTGAGGATAAAGCATTCTTCTTTAATCAATTTTCTAAAGTGGAAACTATTATTAAAGAAGCTGGGTTTAATATAGAAGATTTACTCATTACAGATAAATACAAGAATATCTACCAACTTTTTCATTCAGATAAAAAAGCATTACAAGAATATATTCATTATATGATTTATGATTCCAGTAAACAAAAATATATTAAAGATAAGAATGTTTATCTAAAGTATCCTGATAAATTCAATCATTTAATTCAACTTCAAGAAGAATGTATACCAGTTTATAAAGGAACAGAAATGATAGATAATACGTTTTATGAAGTTATTGAATTGTTCACTAAAGCTGATGTAGAAATTGAATATGTAGAATTAATAAAAATTCATGATGAAAGATATTCTAAGAAAATTAATTATGAACTTAAGGACAACTACATTTATATAAAGTCTGAGGACATTAACTTTTATAAATACGACTTTAATATTGCAGTTCAATTTAATCATCATAAATCAGCACTCGTTTTTGCTACTTATCCAAACTTCAACGACAAAGTAAATTTAAAACGTCAAAACTTTAAATTAGAATTTGTAAATAGTCAAAATAAAGAATCTAAAGACACTAAAGGTTCCAATACGTCTACTAAAGAAACGAAAGTAAATAAATATTTAAGCGAGGCACCTAATTATGTCATTACTACAAAATCTATAAAAAGTTATATGGATGCAGATTTCAAAGAGGAATTTAATTCAATTAGCAAAGGTAGTTTGGTTGCTATTTCTGGAATGGGTCAAACATCTAAAGGGACACCAAGATTAATTACAAAAGATAATCATTTTATTACTGCTAATGTAAATTTCGTAAATCCTACCGAATTACAAAAGAAAGATGGATACGTTTCTACTATTCCTAAAAGAATTAGAATATTGAAGAAGTGTAAACTATATACTGATGTTACCTTCAAAAATGAACCGATTCGAACGATGCAACCTAATGAAGAATTAAATATTATTGATATTGATTATACAAAAAACTTTACTCCAAGATTAAAAACAGTAGACGGCTACTACATTACTGCTAACATTAATTTTGTTGAAGTTTTAAATTAACGCATAACAAAGGCACGCAGAATGTTAATTTTCTGCGTGCCTCTTTACTTTATTTATTATCTAGTTCTTTTAAGAAACGTTTCAGTTCATCTTTCATACTCTCATCTTTGAGTGCGTATTCTATAGTTGTTTTGACAAAGCCTAATTTCTCACCAACATCGTAACGGTTGCCGATAAAGTCATATGCAAATACTTGATGATCATTGTTCATACGTTCGATGGCATCAGTGAGTTGAATTTCATTACCTGCGCCTTTTTTCTGTGTTTTAAGATAATCAAATATTTCAGGTGTTAATACATAGCGTCCCATAATTGCTAAGTTAGATGGTGCAGTACCTTGTTTAGGTTTCTCCACAAACTTTTTAACTTCGTAACGTCGCCCTTCTTTTGAAAGTGGGTCTATAATACCATATCTATGCGTGTCAGATTCAGGGACTTCTTGGACACCAATAACAGAGTTGCCAGTTTCTTCATAAACTTCCATTAACTGTTTAATCGCAGGTGTGTCGGATTCAACAATATCGTCACCTAGAAGAACCGCAAATGGTTCATCACCAATAAATTGACGTGCTGAGTATATTGCATGTCCTAAACCTTTTTGTTCTTTTTGACGTACATAAAAAATATTAGCTAATTCTGTTGAATATTGTACTTTTTCTAGTAATTCAGTTTTACCTTTTTCTTCAAGTACCATTTCTAGTTCTTTTTGATTGTCAAAATGGTCTTCGATTGCACGTTTATGTTTACCTGTAACGATAATAATATCCTCGATGCCTGCACGAGATGCTTCTTCCACTATGTACTGAATTGTTGGTTTATCTAAAATTGGAAGCATTTCTTTAGGCATTGCCTTCGTTGCTGGTAAGAAACGTGTACCTAACCCAGCAGCAGGTATGATTGCTTTTTTAATTTGTCTCAATATTCAAACCCCTTTATCAATGTTATGTATCGCATTCATTGTAAAGTTTATCATTATTTAAAATGCTTTCATAGTAATTGTAGTGGTGTTTAATAAATGAGAATATTGAAATTTAACATATAAAAACACGAGGTCGGGACCTTTATAGTTTGTGCTCTGGGAAACCAATTAACGGCGTCCCAAAAGCAGGATTTTCGGCAGTAACACACACAATTCGACAAAACTTGAGAAACAATTTTGCTCATCGTTCGGTTCTGCTCAAATCCTAAACACTTTTGTCCCGACCTCGACTTGTTTTTATACAAATAAACTAATAAATAGGATAAAGATAATGCCTGATACTGAAATAATAGTTTCTAATAATGACCATGTTAAGAAGGTTTCTTTAATCGTAAGGCCAAAGTATTCTCTAAACATCCAGAAGCCTGCGTCATTCACATGAGATAAGATGACACTACCTGCACCGATAGCGAGTACGACAAGTGCGACGTTCACATCTGAATGATGGAGTAATGGTAATACGATACCTGTAGTTGAAACGGCTGCAACTGTTGCTGAACCAAGTGCAATACGCAACACTGCTGCAACAATCCAAGCAAGTAATATAGGTGACATGTGTGAACCTTCGAACATTTTAGCGATTGTATCACCAACGCCGCCATCAATAAGTACTTGTTTGAATGTACCGCCACCGCCAATGATAAGGAGCATCATGCCTATTGGATAAATAGCATTGGTTACTGAGGACATGATGTCTTCCATTTTATGATGTCTCATAATACCCATTGTAAAGATAGCAAAGATAACTGCGATTAACATTGCTGTTCCAGCTGTACCAATGAGGTAAATCACTTGTTCAAACCAGTTTGTTGGCTTTTCATGACCTGTGACAAGTTGAACGATAGTTGAAATAAGCATAAGGATCACTGGTAAAATAGCTGTTAATAAGCTGATGCCGAAACTTGGCATTTCTTCTTCTTTGAATTCTTTTTGTGTGCCAAGAGATGAAATGTCACCTTCACGCGTATAAGCACTTGGTATCATCTTCTGAGCCATGCGGTTAAAGAAAGGACCTGCAATCAGTGTAACTGGGATAGCAATGATCATACCATAAAGTAAGACTTCACCAATATTTGCTTTAAGTTCTTTAGCGATAACCACTGGCCCTGGGTGTGGTGGTAAGAAACCATGTGTCACTGATAAGGCTGTTACCATTGGTAGTCCAAGTTTCAAGATTGAAACATTCGCGCGTTTAGCTACTGTGAATACAAGCGGAATAAGTAATACTAATCCCACTTCAAAGAACAATGCAATACCGACGATAAAGGCAGCAATAAGCATTGCCCATTGCACGTGTTTCTGTCCAAACTTTGCAATCAGCGTGTCAGCAATTCGTGTTGCACCACCGCCATCGGCAAGCAGTTTACCTAGAATCGCACCTAACCCAAAGATTAATGCAATGTGTCCTAATGTACTCCCCATACCATTTTCAATGGTTTCCATAATTTTATTAAGTGGCATACCAAGTAGTAACGCAGTAATCATTGAAGTAATGATTAGCGAAATAAAGGTATTTAATTTCATGAAAATAATTAAAGTAAGTAATATAACAATTCCTAATACAACACTTATGAGTGGCCAAATTTCTCCAAACATAACATTCCCCTTCTTTCTCTTTTAATGTCTGAGTTGCAAGTTATATGGTTAATTGGCATTGCGATTATTCATTTATATGTTCTCGTTGGAAATTCGCAATTTCACTATAATTCACTGTCATAGAGCGACTAATGTTGATAAAGATTTTTACGAGTTTCTGGTAAATAGCAACTGTGTCCTTTTCTGGATGATGTGCGTTCGTTGTGCCCACCATTTCTTCAATTATTGAGAAATCCTCAATCTCGCCTAATGCTTTTAATCCAAGTACACATGCACCTAAGCATGAGCTTTCATAACTTTCTGGCACGATAAGATCTGTATCAAAGATATCTGCCATCATTTGACGCCAAATTTCACTTTTAGCGAAACCACCTGTCGCTTTGATCGTACTTGGTGTTTCGTTCATCACTTCTATTAACGCAAGGTAAACAGTGTATAAGTTATAAAGTACACCCTCTAATGCTGCGCGTATCATGTGTTCCTTTTTATGGGAAAGGGTCAATCCAAAGAATGAACCTCTTGCGTCTGCATTCCATAGTGGCGCACGTTCACCGGCAAGATATGGGTGGAAGATAAGCCCTTCTGCTCCCGGTTTCACTCGACTAGCGATTTGAGTTAAAACATCATATGGGTCAACGCCTAATCGTTTGGCAGTTTCTACTTCGCTAGCGAGTATTTCATCTCTAAGCCATCTGAGTATAACGCCACCGTTATTCACTGGCCCGCCAATTACGTAATGATCTTCATCAAGCACGTAGCAGAAGATACGCCCTTTCTCATCAGTACGTGGTTTATCGATAACCGTACGAATTGCACCAGATGTCCCGATAGTGACTGCTACTTCTCCATTTTTATAGCTATTCACCCCTAAATTTGATAGCACACCGTCACTTGCACCTACAATGACTGGTGTATTTTCGTCAATGTCCATGAGTGTGGCATAACGTTTTTTCATTCCTTTTAAAATATGAGTAGTTGGAACGAGTTCAGGTAATTGTTCTCTAGTAATACCTAATAATTCTAGTGCTTCTTCATCCCAATCTAATTGTTCAAGGTTAAACATGCCTGTCGCAGATGCCATTGAATAATCGATGATATATTTTTCAAATAATTGGTAGAATATGTAAGTCTTAATATCCGCAAATTTTGCTGTTTGATTATATATTTCAGGTTGTTCGTGTTTCATCCAAAATATTTTTGATAATGGTGACATTGGATGTAACGGTGTACCAGTTCGATGATAAATATCGAATCCGTTGTGGTCATTTTCAATTAAATCTGCATAACGACTCGCACGATTGTCTGCCCAAGTGATATTCTCTATTAAACGCTTATTTTGTGCATCCATAGCTACTAAACTATGCATTTGAGCACTAAATGAAATTAACTTAATATCTTCTTTCGAGACACCCGCTTCTCTAACGATATATTTCACAGTCATTAATACGGCATCGAATAATTCATCCGGGTTCTCTTCTGAGACATCTACATTGGGTGTATGTAAGTCGTAGCCTATATTATGTTTCATTATGAACTTTCCGTTTTCATCGTAAAGTACTGATTTCGTACTTGTCGTACCAATATCTACACCAATCATGTACTTCATTATAGGTCCCTCTTTTCTATTTCATTAACGTAACCAAAAGCCTTCAATATCTTTTCCAACGTCATCGAAGTTTAAGTGAAACGCTTCTCTTAGTTTTTCAGAATCATACTGTTCTATCGCATCTATAAATACTTGATGATTACGATGGATGCGTTCAAAATCTTGCTTGTTTGTATCCATTCGATGTCTCATTGATAGTAAAATGAGTGATTCCATGACTGGCTTTAAGTGGTTCCAAAATGTCTTTAAATATTGATGATTAGACGCGAAAATCATGACTTCATGAAATTCAAAATCATGCTTGGTAAAAGCTTCTGCATCCTCAAATTGTACAGAGACTTTCATCATCTCTAGTTGCTTCTTCATTTCTTTAGCAATTGTTTGGGTATCCTGGTCTTTTAACCTTGAAAATGCGAAAGATTCAAGCATTAATCGAAGGTCATACATTTCTCTCTTTTCTTGTTCTCCAAAAGGTAGCACTTGTGCGCCCATACGTTCAAGATGAATCAGCTGATCAGTTTGAAGTAATTTGAAAGCATCTCTTACTGGAGAACGACTTACATTAAATTGCTTTGCAACTTGATTCTCTGTAAGTAATGTGTCAGTAGTAATTGCACCACTTACAATACCAAGTCGTATTTCGGCTGCAATTGATTCTCCTGTTGTTAAACCTTCTAACCACTTTTTAGGATAACCATAAGTCATGTTTCCACCCCCAAAGTCGAATGACTTAACTTGTATACAAGTATGTTAATATACGAAATTTATAATTGCAAGCGCTTTCTTTTAGTTTTGACTACTACGAACGATAAAAAACCCCAACGCAAAGTTACGTTGGGGCTTGTATTAACATTGTTCTTCATTTTTTGGAACTTCGATACAAAAGTGTGTTTCATGACAATCTGGACATGTGAGCTTTCTAGTTTTAGGCGTGTGTTGTGCTTTAATAAAGTCTAAAGTTTTAGGATTAAATACATTTTGGCAATTAGGGCATAAATAAGACACATTGTTTTTGTAGTAATACGTTAATACGAGCGCATATACGATTGTCACTGGCGTCACTGATAAGAATGGTTCTTTCTCTTTCGTGACAATAGAAGCAACAAGTCCAGTGTATTGAATGATTCCTACTATCCCAGTGGCTAGCCATAATTTCTTTCTGATACTTTTTAAATTTAATGATTCTTTCATAATATGATCTATGTCATATAAATGTGTAATTGGAGAAATTGATGTCTTGTTAAAGTATTTACGAACTTCTTTAATTCTTTTGACTACATTTTCTTTTCTGCTTATGTCTTGTTGTAGTTCATCCTCTTTCACTTTTAACATAGAGCTAAGTGTTTTGAGTGTTTCTTCATTTCTCAATAATAACTTGATGTCTTTGAGTGAGCACCCTAATTCTTTAAGTACAATAATAAGTTTAAGTTTTTTAACTTCTTCGTCCGTGTAAACGCGCCGATTTGCATCTGACATCTGACTTGGTCGCAAGATTCCTTGTCTATCATAATATTGAACAGTTCGTACTGAAACATGACATCTTTTAGCTATATCTCCTGTTGTATAAGTTGACATAGATTTTCACCTCCTAATCACACTTTATTAAATGACGTTACGTCACTAGCAACACCTTTTATCAATTTTAAGACGCCCTACCGTCTTATTTTTTTAATTAATTTGAAATCCAATCCTTAATGTGATCTACTACGCCTATTTGATCTTCAGAAGTTGTTTCCAAAACACTTGGAAAATCTATATGTCCTATGCCAGGATAAATAATTTCTTTTGTTTCTCCGCCAAGTTGTTTAAACTTTTCAAGTGTCGCTTGCGAATCTGTATAGGGAATAATTTGGTCCTCTTTACCAGACATAAATAATATCTTAGGAAACTGTCTAATCTCATCAATATCTGGTAGATAATCTGTATTAATAGTGTAAATGATATCAGTAATAATCGTCTTAATTGGTGCTACAAATTGAATAAGATCTAATGCATTTTCCTTATGGGCATAGATTGTTTTATCTAATATGTATTGAGGCAAATTCTTTACAGCTTTCACTTCATCTTTTAATGTATCTCTTTTACTATTTCTTGTAAAAAGACGGGCCAACATACTTGCATCAGGAGTGATTTTAGCAGCACTATGTAAATAAATCATATGAGTGATTGGGAGTGTATTATATTTAAGCAACCTCGTTGCTATCATGCCACCCATAGAATAGCCCACTACACTTAATTTTTGAATGTGTTGTTCTTCAACGACTTGAGTTAAAACGTCATAAATACGTTCCGAATAATCATCAAGTGTATGTGAATCTCTATCTAGTTGTGAACTTTTACCTCTACTAGGACAATTGACGAATATCAATTGATATTCTCTGAAATAAGGTTCAAACATCGTCATAATTTTATATGTTAATAATGCCCCATGAATGAACACAATCACATCATCGGATTTTGAGTTGCCTGCAAATGCGACTTCACTATACTCATCTTTAAATTGTTTAAGTGGATAAACCTTAGTTGTAAAATTCTCTTTAATCATAAAAAACCTCGTTATTCTAATATCAATTAAAATTATAATATCATATAAGTTCTTTTCATATAATTATTGTAATAATAAATTAAATATTTATTCAAATTAAGCACAAAAAAGGGAGCGAGACAGAAATATAATTTAACAAAATTAATTTCGTTGTCTCGCCCCGGCAAGGATGGCTAGGATTGGGAGAAGCTTGATATAAGCGCACTTTCAATCCAGACATCTACTGCCAATATATCAAATGAGCTTCTTTTAATCATATAAACTTTGAACATTTATCAAAGCGTTTTAATATCTCAAGGTTAATCTTTATTTGAGATTTCAGAGTGTATTTGCTGCATTTTACTTTCGACATTTGTAATATCAGTTGCGCATTGTTCAAGTAGTCCTTTATATTTTTCAGTGTCAGCGTCATTCTTATATCGAATCTTATGTTCTAAACTTGCCCACATATCCATACCTATCGTACGAATTTGAATTTCTACAGGTGTGACTTCTACAGAATCTGCTAAAAAGACTGGAATCGATACAACAATATGCAAACTGCGATAGCCATTCTCTTTAGGATGCTCAATATAATCTTTACGCTTTAACAACGTCACATCTTCTTGTTTTAATAACATTTTTTCAATGACATAAATATCATCAAGGTAGTTACATACAACTCGAATGCCAGCAATATCCATAATATTATCTTTGGCACTCTGAGCACTTACTTCTAAACCTTTTCGGTTCAGTTTATTTACTAAACTATGCATTTCCTTAACGCGTCTTTCCATGTGATGAATCGGGTTATGTTTATATTGATGATTAAAATTCTCGTCTAAAATACTGAGTTTCGTACTAATTTCCTTTAAAGCAGAGGAATACAAATGATCTAATTCCACAAATCCTACTAGTGTATCGAAAGCAGCATCACTATCTTGAAATTGAGTTAAACTATTTTTAAATTCATTTCTTAAATCTTCGACATATAATGAAGGTTTTCTTTCTACGTACATACTTCTCGACCTCCGTTTTCTATCCACCTTCATTATATCGAAATTAATTTTAAGTGAGAAACGTTAGCCCATCATACTTTAGTTTTATTGCCATAGAACTACGAAAACCGTATAAGCACGCAGCCTATACGGTTTAAATTCATTCCACTTATTTATTCGTCTTTTTTATGTTCGATGACTTTAGTATTTTTGTTTTCAGCAATTTCATTGGCACGTTGAACAGCATCTTGTTTCTTTTCAAAAGTATCTGACGCTTGCTTTGCATCTTCAGTCTTCACTTTCCATTCATCATCTTCAAAATAGACATGGATATTTTCTTCATTAAGTTTCGGATTCGCAGATTGATCTTTCTGATGCTCCGTAATATGTTTGTTTTTCAATTCATCTAATTCTTCTTTAGATGCATCTTTGTACCATTTTTCAGCTTGTTGTGTAGCAATTGGAACTACGTCGCCTTCTTTATAGCCATCTTTCAACATGGCATTGCCAATATCAATCGCTTTTTTACGTTCAAGTTCATCAAAGTTCTTCCAACTTTGCGGATAATCATTCATTGTCCAAGGCATCGTCATACCTCCTCAATTATTTTAGTAAATATTTACCACTAAAATATAAGATTGAAACAGAGTAACAAACGAGAACTAATGTGCACCTTCTTCACTATGCGTAATATCTTTACGTTGTTCGCTACAATTTCGTTGGATATTCATCAGTGCCGCACGAATATAATTATATTGAGGTAAATGACTCATCTCTTTCATATTTAAGTCCGTTTGGAGTTGGAAATGCTTAGCAATGTTTTCAAATACGACAAGATATTCACCCATTTGTTGATCATCTATCGTTTGTCTATGTTTATTATTCATCGCACGTTCTAACATAAAGCTGATCTCTTCTAATGCGAAGATACTAGGATAATAATAACGTACTGCTTCTTTATTACTGAATAGTTCCCCATTTGCTGAGTTATACATTTGCGTCACATTGCTAATTTTTACTGATAAATTTAATTTTTCAACTTTATCGCGGTCGTTGTTTTCTTGTTTATTTTCGGAAAATAAATAATGAAATAGAATACTTTCTTTACGAACAAGTTCAGCAATTGCACTTGGCAACATGGATGACGCTGTTCTACGAGCTAGGAAAAGAATGCCCAGAACTGCAATAATAATACCTACAAGTACATCGATAATACGTGTGTAAGCAATTTCGATACTTAAGTTTTGAGATGCTAAGCCATTTAACATAATGACTTGGATTGTAATGAAGATAACAGCAAATGCATAGTTCGATGCCACAAATGCTTCCGTCATGAGTGCTGAAATACTCATAATCAATATAGCGACAACTGGGTTAATATTAAATGCAAGTATTCCAGACAATACGATGGCACCAACTATAGTTCCGAGCCCTCTAGCAAGTGAACGGTCGAGTGTTCGAATCGTAGTCATATTACTTAACATGACTGTGTGCGCTGTTAATGGCACCCAGTATGCTTTCTGTATATTAAATGCCAGTGCTATAAAAATCGCGATCCCCATAATCACCGTATATTGTAAGGCGTTTCTGAAGACGATTGAATCAAACGTTAAGTTTTGATATATACGCTTACTATATAATGGCTTTCGAATATCCGCTTCATATTCAATGTGATGTTCATTGGCATGAATCATTTCATCTATTTTCAAAATATGATTCATAAGATTTTGGAATTCTGGTGCCACATCAACTGTTTTTGTCCAAGGTCGAAGTTGTTGTGGGTATCTTACATTTTTAATAATATAATCCATCATTTCTACTAAATCTTCAGGTAATGGTCGGATATTTTTCTCATTTAATTCTAATAGCTCTGAATAAATCCCTTGTGCTGATGTATGCAGTAAAATCAATTTTTGGAATCTATTACTTAAATTACCGTTCCCACCTGATGTAGAAGTGATTAATAACTTTTCAGAAGTTCTAAATTCCGTTACAGCATTACGGGCATATCTCTTAAATTGTTCTGCATCGTTAAAATGATGTAATAAATTATGAAGTGTCTTAAAGTCAGCTTTAATCGCTCGATCTTCGGCCTTCTCCTTTGTGAAAAAGATGGTTAAAAGTACAGTAATTGTAGCTAACACACCACCAATAAAGATGGCTAATCCACGAATGAGCGCTTGATCAGGCGCAACTGGCAAATTAATGGGTAAACAAAATGTTACTAAAAAGAATGTCGATGATGGACCAGCGAGTTTAAGTGCATTGAAACTATAATAAGGCACCGCAACCACAATTAATAGTAATAAGCCAAATAAAATAGGCTGTGTTACAGTCAATGTGCCTAATATCATACAAACTGTAAACGACAGCACACATATGATGACGGTTCTAAGCATAGACTGCGGAGACCCTTTGAAGACATAGATATGGGCGAGTGTACCAGTGGAAATGAGCAACCCAAAACTTGGGAAACCACATAGATAACCTATCAATGCAGGTAATACCATAAGTAGACCTTGTCTTATCCCCTTAAAATAATCAATCTTTGACGTATCAAAGCGAATCAAAGAATTCAAGATTTGATTCATTTTTTACCTTCCTTTCTAAAGCATTCCCGAAATGAAACACAAAAAAGAACGGAACAAATGAGGTGTTTCTAATATTGTTCCGCTCGTCGTAAACATAGTTGTAGTTGATACATCTATTCAATTATTTAATTATAACACTCATATCTTCAATATTGGGCTAAATGAGTTTATTTTTCGATTGTTTCACTCACATTAATCTCTGGCTCTTTAATAACATAGTCACCAATATGTTGACTGAATGTTTGGAAATGTCCAGAGTCGTTATGTGCTTGCACCGCATGTTCATCTTTATAATTTTCAACCACAACGAAGACATTCTTTTCATTTACATCTTCGTAATGATGATAGAATACATTTCCTTCTTCTTGCCTAGAATTTTGAACCAGTTCATTCATTAGCTCTAAATAATCGTCGCGTTTATTTTCATCAATTTGAAGCTTCGCATTAATAATAATCACTCGTCATCATCTCCTAAGTATGATTGTAAACGTATTAATGGTTGAATCATGTTAGATTCATTATAAATGCTTTTTAACTTTTAAAAAAATAAAAACATACTAAGACGAGTGGTTTGGAAATCTTAGTATGTTTTGAAATTAATTGAATTAATGTTTTTCATCTACAACAAGTGGCTTATCTGGCTTAACGAAGAACCATAAAATAGCAGCAATGACAGCAGGTACAATTAATAATTGCAATGTCATTGACCAGCCTAGTTGATCTACGACAATACCGGCAAGTAATGGGCTAATCAATGCGCCGATATTTCCCCATAGGTTCATCCAACCAGAGACTGTACCTGAGAAGTTACGTCCTAAATCTGTAGCTGCAGCCCAACTCATACCCATTGAAATACCAACGCCACCTAAACAAAGTGATAACCAAATAATCGTCATATATAAGTTGTCTGTGTGGACAGCTAAGAAAATAGATACAGAGAATACAACGAATCCTGCAATAGCAATTACGCCACGAGCTACAAAGCGAGAACTTCCTGAATTCAAAATCTTGTCTGATATCGCTCCAGCTGAAAGTATTAAAAAGAACATGAATAACCATGGCAGAGAGCTGATTGACATATCTTTGAAATCTACATGATACTGTTCGGCTAAATATGTAGGTAACCAGATTAAGAATAATGCGATAACGAATTGTACTACAAAATATTGTAAAGCAATGGCATAGAAACTGAAGTGACTTAAGAAGCGTTTCCATGGTGGTAAAGACTTTTCAGTCGCAACTGTATCACGATGTTCAGTAATATATTTCTTCTCTGCATCACTAACCATCTTATGGTGTTCAGGTAAATCTTTAGCAATAATCGCCCAAAGAATAGCCATGACGATACCAATCGCACCGAAGATATAGAATACCGCTTGCCAGTTAAACGCATTAACGATAGCAATCGTAATGATTGGCGCAAGCACAGGACCAAAGTAAGAACCTGCTAATAATGCACTAGATGCTCTTCCTTTTTCATTTTTAGCAAACCAGAAAGAGTTAAATACGGCATTAGATGGATACATTGGAGCTTCCCCTACGCCAAATAAGAATCTTATAAAGTATAACAATCCATGGTGTTTAATCATTCCCGTTAAAATTGTGAAAGCACTCCACCATACAAGTGCAATAGTAATCATCTTACGTGGTCCAAACTTCTCAGCTAACATCCCTGATGGCACTTGCATAAATGCGTAACCTAGCGAGAAGAATGAGGCAAGTAGTCCGAATTGTGTTTTGGTTAAACCTAAATCTTTCATCATCGGAGCAGCGATATATGAGATATTAGACCTATCCATATATGCAATAACGCCAATGAAGAAGAACCCTATTGCGAAATACCAACGTACATTACTGCGTTTTTCTTTCATATTTGTTTCCTACTTCCTTTAATATTATGTTGTTTCTATTTAAGATGTCGTTAAGTTTCAGAAATTTCCTATGATGTCTGTTGAAACTTCCCTTTTTAGAACAACTTGAGTAAGTTGTAGCGCTACAATTTTTTATAATATAGCATGTTGTGAAAACGGTTACAATAGTTTGAACGAAATTTCTTGAAAAAATGTATATTTTTCGTATATTTCACCACTCGCTTTTGAGTTTGGTTAAATTGATCGTCTTGTATGATTTCATGAAGTTCAAAACTATAATTTTACAGAAAATGAATCGTTTAAAACATAAAGTATATTATTAAATATTCACTATGAGTAAGTGTTTTGCAAATTTATACATTATCAACAGGTTTTACTTTCTTTCAATAGCATTTGATGTATATAGATAAAAATAGTAATATATACATTAAGAAAAACGGTTACATATCTTTGATAAAATTTTATATCAATCCACTGGAAGTGCCTTTGTTTAAGGCTGAGAGTAAAGAATAGACTTTATAATTCCTAGAACCTGATCCAGTTCATACTGGCGTAGGGAAGTGGCGATGCGAAAGTTTTAGGATTTATATACATAATCTAAGCGCTATTTCCCAATTCAGGGAGATAGCGTTTTTTTATTTGTGGATTTGGGGTGATACACATATTTATTGCGGTTACTTACGATAAAGTCCTTACTGCTCAAGATTTAGAACATTACTTAGATATTGCGGAAGGTATTGATGGATTATTATTTCGAACATCAATGCCTCAAAAAGAATTAAAGCAATCGATGATTCACTTAATGAATCAAGGGTTTGCTAAAGACAAAATCATTGTTCATAGCGATATTGCTTTATTAGAAGATTTAAATCTCAAACGCATTCATTTTAAGGAAAATGATGAAACAGCATTTTCATACAAAAAGACCCATCCTGACATACAAGTGAGCATGTCGACCCATAATGCCAAAAGTGTACGTCAATGTATTGATAGAGGGTTGGATTATGTATTCTTCGGTCATATCTTCCCTACGACGTCGCATCCAAATGAATTACCACGGACAAATGACGAAATTGAAGAGGTGTTGAATCTCCCTTTTCCTATCTATGCCATAGGAGGTATTTCTCAACAGACAATTGCTCAGGTAACAAAAAGGTTCGCGGGAATTTGTGCCATTTCATTTTTCATGAATGCGTCACTCGAGGACATAAAAGAATTAAAAAGGAAGTGGTTGAAACATGCATGATGTGCTTATTATTGGTTCAGGTGTCATCGGCATGTCGATAGCAAGACAATTAAGTGCAACGCAATACGATGTAGCTATTGTAGATAGAGATGTCCCAGGTAAACATGCGTCATATAAAGCTGGTGGGATGTTAGGCGCGCAAAATGAATTCACCGAAGAAAGTGATTTATTCAAACTAGCGATTGAATCACGAGGAATGTTCCCACTTCTTAGTGAATCATTAATGAACGAAACAGGTATTGATATTCAGTTTCAAGATTCAGGTTTAATTAAAATTGCGCATAGTAAAGAAGATGTTGAATCCTTGCGACGACAATACAACTTTCTAAAGCAAAACGACCCTAGTGTTAAACAATTATCACCTGAAGACCTCATGCACTTAACGAATGGAAATGTGAAGCCATCTTATGCAGCGATTCATATCCCACATGATGGCCAAATCAACGCTAACGCATACACCAAAGCATTACTAGAGTCACTCAACATGAGACGCATCTCGCGCTATCATCACACTGAGGTGCAATCTATTGAAAGAAATAATGGTTATTACTCAGTTTATACTGACCAACAACCTCTTATTGAAGCACGTAAAATTATCGTTGCTGGGGGCGCTTGGTCCTCTCAACTTCTTAAAAATTACAATCTTCATAGAAAAGTGATTGGCGTGAAAGGTGAAGTTCTGTTATTGGAAAATGACGAGCTCAATCTTTCAGAAACATTATTTATGACGAATGGTTGTTACATCGTTCCAAAACAACCTAATCGGTTCTTAATTGGTGCAACAAGCGAGTTCGATAACTATTCGGTTGGTACTACTAAGAAAGGGTTAAACTGGTTATTCAATCATGCGTGCGAACGCATTCCAGAACTTAAACATAGTCGTATTCTTAAGGAATGGTCAGGCGTTCGTCCATATACAGACAATGAAGTGCCTATGATGGATCAAATCGATGATGGCTTATTTGTGATCACTGGACACTATCGTAACGGTATCTTATTGTCACCTATTATTGGTCGGGATATCGCAAATTGGTTAATTTCAGGTATCAAACCACCTCATTATTCAAGTTTTAGCGTATCAAGGAGGAATAACTATGAAGTGTATCATTAATGGCGACACGTTCAGTTTCGACCATGAACAATCAATACATGATGTGCTCACATCACTCGAGTTAGATCCAACACGCGTCATCGTTGAATTTAATAAAGCGTTAATCAAACAAGATGCATACCATGAACATACAGTCAGAGAAGATGACCGATTAGAATTATTAGAAATCGTTGGAGGCGGATAATATGTTTAAAATTGGAAATTTAGAATTACACTCTCGCTTATTATTAGGTACTGGTAAATTTGAAAATGAAGATATTCAATCAAAAGCGATTGAAGCATCAGGAACAAATGTGTTAACTTTCGCAGTTCGACGTATGAATCTATATGACCGTAACTTACCTAACCCACTTGCCAATGTTAACCTAAAAGATTTTATTACATTTCCAAATACAGCTGGGGCTAAAACAGCAGAAGAAGCAATTAGAATCGCAGAAATTGCAAATCACGCTGGGGTTTGCGACATGATTAAAGTAGAAGTAATTGGAGACGACGAAACACTACTTCCTGATCCTTTTGAAACATATGAAGCATGTAAAGTACTCTTAGACAAAGGCTATATCGTATGCCCATATATCTCAAACGACCTCGTCCTAGCAAAACGTTTAGAAGCACTCGGTGTACATGCAGTGATGCCACTTGCCTCACCTATTGGTACAGGACGTGGCATTAATAACCCACTCAATCTAAGCTATATTATTGAAAATGCAAACGTACCAGTGATTGTAGACGCAGGCATTGGGTCTCCTAAAGATGCTTGTCATGCGATGGAATTAGGTGCTGATGGAATTCTCCTTAATACAGCAATCTCTGCTGCAAAGGATCCAGTCAAAATGGCTGAAGCAATGAAGCTTGGCATCAATGCTGGAAGATTGTCTTACGAAGCTGGGCGAATTCCAGTGAAATATACAGCACAAGCTTCAAGCCCTACTGAAGGATTAGGATTCTTATAATGTCACGTTATGATCGACAAACACGCTTTCAACCGTTTGGCGAAGACGGACAAACAAAATTATCTAACGCTCACATCCTAGTCTTTGGTGCTGGTGCGTTAGGCACTCATATTATCGATCAACTTGCACGTATGGGCGCTAATCATATTGCCATCATTGACATGGATATCGTAGAGATTTCAAATTTACACCGTCAAACACTTTATGATGAAGAAGATGCGTATCACCTCACTTCTAAAGTCCAAGCTGTGAAAGAAAAAATTAAGAAAATCAATTCAAATATTGCTATCTCTGCTTACGATGTTGAGGTAAATTCATCTAATATTGAAGATATTATAAGTGAAGTGCAACCTGACATGATTATCGATGGTATGGATAACTTTAAAGTTCGCTTTTTAATTAATGAAGTGTGTCATAAGTATCAAATTCCGTGGGTCTACGGTGCAGCTGTAGGTAGTAAAGGAACGATTTATGGTATTGATCATCAAGGCCCTTGTTTGAAATGTCTCATGCAAACGATGCCAGAAACAGGAGAAAGTTGCGCTATCAATGGTGTACTTCCTCCTATTATTTCAATCGTAGCGAGTTATGAAGTCGCTGAAGCAATTCGCTATCTTGCTGGAAAAGGCTTTTCCAAACAATTAATTACAGTTGATGCGTTTGATATAAACTATAAGGCGATGAACATAGATATTCTGAAAAATAAAGACTGCCCGGTGTGTGAAAATCAAGAATATGACCTACTCAACTTGAAAAAGGATAATCAAATCGAATCTATGTGTGGCCAAACGTTTCTATTTAGATTACCGAAGCACGCTTTCGACTATGCTAATCATTTCCCAGGAAATGTTATTAAATCAACTTCATTCGCGAAACTCATTCAATACGAAAACTACGAATTTACGCTATTTAAAGATGGCCGTATGAATGCTTATGGTATCCAAAGTGATGAAGAAGCACAAGGTATTTATCATACATTATTAAAATCAATACGTTAGTTTCATTAGAATTTGATGTATCTTCGTTATTAATTTTAAGCATTTACTGTTAATATTGGTTATAATAAACAAACGATGCTCGACCATTGCTTGATTTAAAGGAGAAACAAATTTTAAATGGAACATATTATTACAGAATTTATTAGTAAATGGGGCTACATGGCAATATTTATTTTAATCTTATTAGAGAACGTTTTACCTGTTGTTCCTTCTGAGATTATCTTAACGTTTGCTGGATTATTGTCCGTGAAGTCGCATTTATCTATTTGGACGTTATTAATTATCGCCACAATTGCTTCGTTTATCGGTCTATTGATTTTATATTATATTTGTCGCTTAATATCTGAAGAAAGATTATATCGCTTTGTTGATCGCCACGGAAAATGGATGAAATTAAAAAGTAAAGATTTAAAGCGTGCGAACGACTGGTTTAAAAAATATGGTGCATGGGCCGTGTTCCTATGTCGTTTTGTTCCAGTATTACGTGTACTGATCACTATTCCAGCCGGTATCAACCGCATGAATGTGGTACAATTTACTATTCTTTCATTGCTCGGTACGACCATTTGGAACTTCGCACTCATCTTACTTGGACGAGTGTTAAGTGATAGCTTCAGTGCACTAATGAATGGCATTCACACATATTCACGTATTATGTATGTCATCATTATTATCGCAATTATCTATTTCGTCATACGTTACTTCATGAAGCGTCGCAAAAACGTTAAATAAAACTCAAGCTGAGTATGCCATTACTATTTTAATCGGCTCGCTCAGCTTTTTTAGTATGAATTTAAATTCTTAGGACGCATTCATTGAAAAAGTAGCGTATTTTAAAGATAATTTATGTAAGCGCATTATTAAATGCATAAGTGGTGGAAATATTAAACAGAGGTGACTAAGCATGACTCCTATTACTGAAAGTGAAATGAAACAAAAATATTTAGATTTACTCTCTCAAAAGTTTGATAGTGCTGAGAAATTAGCGACGGAAATCATTAATTTAGAATCCATTCTAGAATTACCAAAAGGCACTGAACATTTTGTCAGCGACCTTCATGGTGAATATGAATCTTTCCAACACGTTTTACGTAATGGTTCAGGAAACGTGAGAGCCAAAATTAATGACATCTTCGAAGATAAATTATCTCAACAAGAGATTAATGACTTAGCAGCCTTAGTATATTATCCAGAAGAAAAATTAAAATTAGTAAAAAACAATTTTGATTCAATTGGTAAACTAAATGTATGGTATATCACAACAATCGAACTTCTCATTGAATTAATTACATATTGTTCATCTAAATATACTCGTTCGAAATTACGTAAGGCCTTACCAGAACAATTCGTATATATTATTGAAGAACTACTTTATAAAAGTAACGAATTCCACAATAAGAAGCCTTATTATGAGACACTCGTTAACCAAATTATTGAATTAGAGCAATCAGACGACCTTATTATCGGATTATCATATACGGTTCAACGTCTTGTCGTCGACCATCTTCACGTTGTTGGCGATATTTACGATCGTGGTCCTAAACCAGATAAGATTATGGACACACTTATTAACTATCACTCAGTCGATATTCAGTGGGGTAACCATGATGTACTATGGATAGGCGCTTATGCTGGTTCTAAAGTATGTCTGGCTAATCTACTTCGTATCTGTGCACGTTATGATAACTTAGATATTATTGAAGACGCTTATGGCATTAACTTACGCCCTCTACTTACTTTGGCTGAAAAGTATTACGACGGCGAGAACCCTGCTTTTAAACCTAAGAAACGTCCTGATAAAGAAGCAAGCTTAACAAAACGTGAGGAAAGCCAAATCACTAAGATTCATCAAGCGATTGCGATGATTCAATTCAAGCTTGAAATGCCTATTATTAAGCGTCGTCCTTCTTTCGAAATGGAAGAACGTTTAGTATTAGAAAAAATTGATTATAATAAAAATGAAATTACAGTTTACGGTAAAACATACCCTCTTAAGGACACATGTTTCCAAACTGTAGATCCTAATGACCCTGCAAAACTTTTACCAGAGGAAGAGGAAGTAGTCGACAAGTTACTTCTTTCTTTCCAACAATCTGAGAAATTAAGACGCCATATGTCATTCTTAATGCGTGAAGGTAAACTATACCTTCCATATAATGGAAATCTACTGATTCATGGTTGTATCCCAGTTGATGAAAATGGAGAAATGGAAGCTTTCGAGATCGAGGGTGAAGAATTAAGTGGTCGTGAATTATTAGATGTCTTTGAATATCATGTGCGCAAAGCCTTTGATCATAAAGATATCACAGACGATATTTCTACTGATTTAGTGTGGTATTTATGGACAGGTAAATACTCTTCCCTCTTTGGTAAGCGTGCAATGACAACGTTTGAACGTTACTTTATTGAAGATAAAGTGTCTCATAAAGAGGAAAAGAATCCTTATTATCATTTACGTGAAGATGTTGATATGATTCGTAAGATGCTTAAAGACTTTGGCTTGAATCCTGATGAAGGTCGCATTATTAATGGGCATACGCCTGTGAAAGAAATCGATGGCGAAGATCCTATCAAAGCTGATGGTAAGATGTTAGTCATTGATGGTGGTTTCTCTAAAGCCTATCAATCTACAACTGGTATTGCCGGTTATACATTGCTATATAATTCTTTCGGAATGCAATTGGTGGCACATCAGGAATTTAATACTAAGGAAAAGGTCTTATCAGACGGTACTGATGAGTTATCAGTAAAACGTGTGGTAGACGAAGAACTTCAACGTAAGAAAATCAGAGACACCAATGTCGGTAAAGAATTACAAGACCAAATTGATATCTTAAAAATATTAATGCACGACAGATACTTGAAATAAGAAATACTTTGCGCTTTAGCGCTTAGTATTTCTTATGCAATGGGCAAAGTTCATTGTAATCCTTCTAAATGTTAAAAAGGTCATCACACTTTCTGTGGATACACTTCCCAGAAAGCAGATGACCTTTTTTATATTCATATTTAATAACGTTTACGCATGATAAGCATTTCTTAAGATACCGTATACACCTGTATCATGTTGCGGTAATTCTCTACTACTACGTTTAAACGTCACTTCTTTATCATCATTAATATAATAAATTAACATGTCATTATCAGTCAGCTCATGATATTCTTCGGCTGGCACTTCCACGATATTATGCTGCGTAATATAGTTATTAAACCATCGTGGGCTATGATTTTCATCAAATAAAATATGATTACGAATCGGTCCACTCAAGTTATTTCTCGCCTGCTCATCATTGAAAGAAACAGGCATCATATCTACATTACTCAAACCAAATTCTGGTACCAGTTCATTAAATGCCAAACTATTGAAAATGAACGACTGCGTCATCAAGATACATTTGTTATAGCGAAGTAAGTCAGAGTAAATACGATCATTACTTGATAATAAATTACCTTTAAAGACTTCAAACCCCGCTTCATGTGCTTTCTCAGAAGTATTTTCAAATAGATTAAACATCATAACAGGAATTCCATGATCTCTTAAATTCACTCCTAAATGGAATGAAAACTCACTTTCACCCACAATGATAACACCCGGTGGTTCATTACTCGCAACACCAAATAATTTACTTAGCGGTGTAAAGCTAAATCCGTAAATCACCACAGTAATAAAAACCAATCCGAACGTTACTGGCGTTATATACTTCGCCATGGCTACTTTATCGTCCATAAATAAACTTGAGAAGAATTGCGCTACGGTAAGAACCACAATCCCTCTTGGCGCCATCATTGCGACAATCGCACGTTCTTTTTTAGAAATTTCAGTTCTAAACGTTGAAAATAGTACTGAAATCGGTCTAACTAATACAATCATGACTAAACAGAAAATAATTAATTGCCATGATAATACGTTTAATAATACATCTTTTGAAAGTGAAGATGTAATTAAAATAAAGACTGTACTGACTAAAATCGATGACGCATTATCGATAAAATGGTCAGATTCTTTGAAAATTAAATCATGACGTTTCTTACGCGCCATATTTAATCCAAAGATTGTCACTGCTAATAGACCCGATTCAGAAAGTATTTCATCACAAATACTAAATGTTAATAGAATAAATATGAGTTGAATCGGAGGCATCAAACTTTGTGGAATCATATCGCGACGGATAGACCAATTGAATAAGTATGATGCACCAAAGCCGATTACGACGACGGCTATCATTTTCAGAACAAAGAGTAGAATAACGACGAAACTAATACCTTGTTCGAGAATTTGAAAGATATAAAACGCCGTTAACGCAAGCATTGGACCGATTGGGTCTAGAATGATACTCTCCCATCGTAATATGGAATCAACATTCTTCTTCACTTTCGCCTGCTTGAGTAAAGGTTGAATCACGGTTGGACCTGTAATTAAAAAGAGTCCCCCCATCACAAACGATACGGATAATGGGAAATTGAGAATGGTATGTAACGCAATAGCGCCTAATATCCATGCGATAACTGCACCAACTGTAATGATTCGAATGACTGCTTTGGAGATGCCCTTCAGTTCCCTAAAGTCCAAATTACTACTACCTTCGAATAGTATAATTGCGACGGCTAAAGAAACAATCGGACTAAACACGTCTGAACCAAGCGCTTCCTTAGGATTAGTCAATCCCAGAATTGGACCGACTAACAATCCAACAATTGCCATAACTACAATGGAAGGCCATTTAATTCTGTCAGCTAACCATTGACTGAAAATCCCTAATGCTAAGAATAAAACAATCGTCAGCATAATGGGCAAATTCAATGACATACAAACACCTTCTTATATTTTTACTTGTATTCTATATTCAATATTGCCTAATACTATCAAAAATGGTGGACTCATGCATTACCATTTGCTTAAAACTTTTGTAAATTTATATCTTTAATTCAACAGTACAAAATTAAACTTAACATAATTTAAAATTTCAAACGTGTGATACACATCAATTATACATTAAACACAAATAATCGTACGTCACATTTAGACAATCGTACATATGTGATGAACTTTACTGTTTATTTTTTTATCTTTATCATCTACAATAGATGAATGTGATTTTTAAACTTTTTAAAAGAAAAGAATACATATAGAATATATCAATTTTGAAGGGATATGCATGTTTAATGAATACTGTTAAAGAATCCATCATCGTGGCATTTGCATTTGTTGGCGTGGTGGTTGGAGCAGGATTTGCGACAGGACAAGAAATATTTCAATTTTTTACAAGCCATGGCATTTATAGTATTACTGGCATACTGATTACTGGTCTGATTGTGACTTTAGGCGGAATATTTGTTTTAAACACTGGCTACCGCCTAAAATCTCAAAATCATTCTGAATCCATCCGCTATTATTTACACCCAGTCATTGCAAAACTATTCGATATCATACTGACTGTGTTTTTATTTTCACTCGCCATCATTATGACTGCAGGTGGCGCTTCAACAATAAATGAAAGTTTTGGTATACCATTCTGGTTAAGTTCTCTCATACTCGTCGTGCTCATTTTGCTTACTCTATTTTTACAATTTGATCGACTTATTGCAGTACTTGGAGGCGTCACGCCATTCCTAGTTGCAATTGTAGTCATGATTGCGATGTATTATTTTATTACAGGACACGTGGATTTTACTGCGGCAAATGAGTACTCCAATCATAATAAATCTATTTCACCCGGTTGGTGGTTCGATGCGATTAACTACGCAAGCTTACAAATTGCTGCTGCGTTTAGCTTTTTAACAGTGATGGGCGGCAAACTGAAGTTCCAGAAGTCGACGATTTATGGCGGTCTGATTGGCGGTATCATCATCACGTTCTTATTATTAATGATCAATTTAGGTCTAGTCACTGAATTTAATAAAATTAAACATGTGGCATTACCATCGCTACTCTTAGCGAAGCAAATCTCACCTTCAATTGGCACAATTATGTCTGTCATTATGGTATTAGTGATTTACAATACGGTTGTCGGCCTGATGTACGCATTTGCTTCTCGTTTTAGCCAACCATTTACGAAACGTTATTATAGTTTAATCATCGTGATGTCTATCATTACGTTCATATGCACATTTATCGGATTTATCTCATTGATTGGTAAAGTTTTCCCTATTATGGGGTTATTCGGTTTTATCTTACTTATCCCAGTGATTTATAAAGGTATTCTTAGAAAATAAATTTAAGGGAGTGAGACAGAAATATAATTTATCAAAATTATTTTCGTTGTCTCACCCCGGCAAGGATGGCTAGGATTGAAAGAAGCTTGATATAAGCGCACTTTCAATTCAGACATCTACTGCCAATATATTAAAGAAGGTTGAGACAATTGATTATGTCCCAACCTCTTTTTCATTTTCAAAATTAGGATAATCAATTTCGGGAATATAGAGGATGGAGGTGTCTCAAATGACAAATCAATTATTTATTAACAATGAATTTATCGAAAGTAAATCAACTGAAACGATGGATGTCATTAATCCTGCTACAGGAGAAAAATTTGATACAATTACGTTCGCGACTGAAGAAGAAGTCAATGAAGCGATTGAAAAATCTAAACACGCTCAACTCGAATGGGAACGTGTCCCTCAACCGACTCGTGCTGAACACGTCAAATTACTTATTCCTCTATTAGAACAAAACCGTGATGAAATTGCACAATTATATGTGAAAGAACAAGGAAAAACACTCGCCGAAGCTTATGGAGAAATTGATAAATCAATTACATTTATCGACTATATGACAAGTTTAAGTATGAGTAACAAAGGCGAAGTGTTACAAAATAGTGTAGAGAATGAAATCATTCAATTAACTAAGAAACCAATTGGGGTCACAGCAGGGATTGTGCCTTGGAATGCACCGATTATGGTCTTGATGCGTAAAGTTATTCCAGCTATCGTGACTGGCTGTTCCGTCGTCATTAAACCAAGTGAAGAAACAACATTATTAACATTACGTTTAGCTGAACTCTTCCGTGCTTCAACGATTCCGGCTGGTTTGATTCAAATTATTCCTGGTACCGGCGAAACTGTTGGCACTCAACTCGCAACTCATAAAGATATCCAACTTATTTCATTAACAGGTAGTATGCGCGCAGGTAAATCCGTCTATGAGCATGCAGCACAAACAGTTAAGAAATTAAATCTTGAATTAGGTGGTAACGCTCCTGTACTCGTCACACCACATGCTGATTTAGACAAAGCTGTTGACTATATCGTTACTGCTCGTATTAATAATGCAGGTCAAGTGTGTACTTGTCCAGAACGTATCTTTGTTCATAAAGATGTCCATGATACGTTTGTAGAAAAAGTAAAAGACAAAATGGGTCAACTGACTGTCGGAGATCCTTTAGATGAAAATACAGATTATGGCGCAATCATTAACCAAAAACAACTGGATAGTATTCATGAAAAAGTAGAATCTGCTGTGACTAATGGTGCAACATTAGTCATGGGTGGTCATAAACTAGACCGTGCTGGTTTCTTCTATGAACCAACGATTCTAGACCATGTAAATACTGAAGATAGTGTATTTAAAGAGGAAATATTTGGTCCTGTATTAGCGATTGCCACTTATGAAGACTTTGACCAAGTCATTGAAGATGCTAATGATACAAATGCTGGTTTATCTTCATACATCTTCTCTGAAAACTTACAAGAAGTGATGACCGCTTCAGAGCGTTTAAAATTCGGTGAAGTTTACGCAAATTGTGAAGCCGAAGAAGTCGTTAACGGTTATCATGCCGGTTGGCGTGAATCAGGATTAGGGGGTGCAGACGGCATCCATGGTTTCGAAGAATATTACAACACTACCGTGAGCTACTTGCGCTATAAATAAATATTCAAGCAGAAACGTATTATTAGTCCCTCATTTTAAATTAAATTTGAGGGGCTATTTTATTTGGGAAAATATAATTTACCACTTATGTTTATCTTTCCTCTTGTTGATTGATAAATAAAAAAGCATTACACATTGAACTTCGATTTGAAGTATATGTGTAATGCTAGGTATTTTTAATGATTTAATGCTTTTTCTAGAGATTGGATATCTTTTTTCATTAATGATTGATAAGTGATGGCGTCATCATTTTGTTCTTTTTTCGTAAGCACTGCTAAATTATGAAAACTTAAAGGTTGGGTGTCAGTTTCCTTTTTAATCACATCTGTAATTTTAGAAGTGATGTTCTGTTCATATAGTACATATGGAGATTTTGACTTTTTAATCTCCTTCACAATGCTTAATATCTTCTTCTGACTCGGTTCTTCGTCATTCATTCCATTCACACCTTCTTGTTTAAAATGATATCGATGTGCGAGGTAACCTAATGAGTCATGTGAAATGATTACTTTATCACGTTTCGGATTTTTAGTGATCCTTTTCATTTTATTATCAATATCTTTGATTTCTTTATCTAAGTTTTTATAGTTTTCTTCATAATAAGACTTATGCTTAGGGTCTTGTTGAATTAATTTATCTTTGATTTCCTTTGCAAATACACGGTCTAATACTGGATCTAACCATATATGAGGATCATTACTTGATTCATGATGGTGTTGATGTCCCCCATCCTCATCATGATCATCAGAGTGAATCAAGTCTTTTTGTTTCAAACCATTTGCAAGAGCTAATTTCATGTTTTTATTTTCCATAGATTGGGTGATTTTCGCAGAAACTGGGTCTAAGTCATCATTTGAATAAATAAACAAATCGCTTTTAGCAATATTAATCATATCTTTTTGCGTTGGTTCATAAGAATGTAAATCTGCACCTGGAGGATAGATAGATTCAACATTTACGTACTTCCCGCCGATTTGTTGAGTAAAACTTTGAAACGCAAACACAGTTGTGTATATTTTCATTTTATTTTGACTACTAATATTGTCTTTTTTATGATTCATACTTTTACTACATCCACTCAGTATTAATATAATGGATAATGTAATCCAGATGATCGCCTTTCTTTTCAAAATGAGACCCCCATAAAGCGTAATTATTTCGTTTATCACTATATCGGTTACTTATCAAAAAAGCAATAGCTAACGATATATTAATCATGTAATGTATTTCAAATGTTTCATAAAGCGTGAAAAGTGATATTTATATGTATATACATTTTTAAAGGAGTGAACGTAAATGGCTGAAGAAATCAAACAAGGCGATCATAAATTTTATGTTGGAGAAGATGAAAATAACCCGCAAGCAGTTATCACTTTCAAAGAAGTAGACAACAACGAAATTGATATTGATCATACAGGTGTATCAGATGAATTAGGTGGACAAGGTTTAGGTAAAAAATTAGTCAATCGCGTGGTTGAATATGCACGTGACAACAATTTAAAAATCATTGCATCTTGCCCATTCGCTAAAGACGTTTTAGAAAAAGATGACCATGCACAAGATGTGTATTTAGGTTAATAAAAGTAACAAATAAATAGTAATTCAGTTTCCAAGAAGTGTATTCACCTTCTTGGAATTTTTTTAGATATTAAAGCTTGCGTATTAAATGTTTTAAGAGTATATTAATTATACTAGATATAAATATTAAACAATGGTGACTTTTCATCATAGGAGGTAAGACGAAATGACTTCATTCCATTCTACTGAAGCAACTCAAGTTACAAATATTACTTTAAACGTTAAAGATTTAAATAAAATGACTGAATTTTACTCTACTGTGCTAGGATTTACAATTAAAGCACAACATGCGCAACAAACTATATTGAATGTAGGTGCTAATGGGCACACCCTTACTCTTCAAGAATTACATGACGGCCGTCAACCTGGCTATAGAGAAGCAGGTTTATTCCATATTGCTTTTCTTTTACCTACACGTAGAGACTTGGCAAATTTCTTATATCACGCAATTCAATTAAATATTGCCGTGGGTGGCGGTGATCACCTTGTAAGTGAAGCTTTATACTTTGCTGATCCAGAAGGAAATGGAATTGAAGTTTATCAAGATCGTCCTACTGATGAATGGCAATGGCGTGATGGTTTCGTGAAGATGGATACGCTAGAAGTTGATGCTAACGATTTAATTGAACAACGTTCGACTGAGGGATGGCAAGGTTGGCCAAAAGATGGAAAAATCGGCCACTTACATCTTAAAACACATGATTTAGGACAAGCACGTGCATTTTATATTGATGAGTTAGGATTAGAACATATTTCTAACTTCCCACAAGCGCTCTTTATGTCTACACAAAAATATCATCACCATATTGCAGCTAATACTTGGCAGTCCAATCATAAAAGAGAAGCGAACGAAAGCACTTATGGTTTAACTCATATTGACATATATAAACCAAATTCAGAAGAAACACATGTTACTTCACCCGAAGGCTTTGATATTACTATCCATGGTGATACAAACGTGGTTCCTGAATAGATTTTTTATAATTATGTATAAATAAAACTGCCTACAAAGTTCAATCTTTGCAGACAGTATAAAAAGAGGGCTTTTGGCCCTCTTTTTGTTTGAAGTTTTTATCTCAATTAATACATGCCGTTTGTTTGGTCACTTGTATCAATGAAGATATTTTTAACTTGTTGATAGTTTTTAATAGCATCTTTATATACTTCTCGACCGATACCAGATTTTTTATAACCGCCGAATGGTGCACCTGCTGGGAATTGGTTATAAGTGTTAACCCAGATGCGTCCTGTTCTCATAGCTTTGGCTACATTGAACACGCGATTAATATTTGTTGAGAAGATACCTCCTGCTAGACCATATTCAGAATCATTAGCAATTTTTACTGCATCTTCATCATTTTCAAATTTTTCAATGACTAATACTGGGCCGAAGATTTCTTCTTGGGCAAGTTGGTTGCTGTTGTCATTTACCTCAATTAATGTTGGTTCGAAGAAATAACCTTTATCTAAACCATTGTCTGTTAAACGATGGCCACCTGTAATAATATTAACATTATTATCTTCTTCAGCAATTTTTACATAGCTTTGAATTTTTTCCATTTGTTCTGGACCTGTTTGCGCACCCATTTTTACATTTTCATCAAATGGATCGCCTACTTTAATATTTTCAAATGCTTCTTTTAACTTAGGAATTAATTTATCGTAGATTGAAGATTGTACAAGTAATCTTGAACCTGCACTACATACTTCACCTTGATTGAATAAAATACCTAATTGGACACCCTCAACAACTTGATCAATGTTTGCATCGTCAAAGACTAAATTAGCACTTTTACCACCAAGCTCTAATGTTGTAGGTACAATGCGCTCAGCTCCAGCTTTAGCTACGCCATAACCTACATCTGTTGAACCTGTGAATGATAATTTATCTACACCTTCATGGTTAAAGATTGCATCTCCAGACTCAGAGCCTTTACCTGTTAATACATTCACTACGCCTTTAGGTAAAACTTCTTGGAAAATTTTAGCAATTTCAATTAATGATAACGGTGTTGAAGATGATGGTTGAATAACAACTGTATTACCTGCTGCTAATGCTGGTCCTAACTTCCATGAAGCTAATAATGTTGGGAAGTTCCACGCAACCACTGCACCAACTACACCTACAGGTTCGTTAACTACTAAACTCATAGTGTTTTCATCAATTTCATTAATTGAACCTTCATCCGTTGTTAACACGCTTGCGAAATATTTAAATTGATTTGCAGCTAAAGGAATATCTAATGTTGAAGTTTCTCTATAAGGTTTACCGTTTTGTAGTGATTCGATAGCTGCTAAGCGTTCAGTATTTTCATGAATTTTATTACTAATTTCTAATAAATAATCAGCACGTTCTTCCTTAGAAATTTTACTCCATGATTCAAACGCATCATGCGCAGCTTGAACTGCTTTATCTACGTCATCTTTACCTGCTTTAGCAACTTTGGCTAAATCTTCACCATTCGCAGGATTTGTTACTGTGATTGTTTCACCACTACCACTTGCTTGGAATTCGTTATTTATAAACAAGCCATAACTTTCGTCGATATAATCTCTAACGTTAATATTTGCCATTTTAATCCATCCTTTATAGTGATAATTAATTTATTGAAACTATCTTTCGTAAATTTTGAATCTATGAAAAATGTAAACGTTTACTTTTCGTATTTTTAATTCTAACCTCTTTTAATCCATTTTCAAAATGATGTGTTTATACTATTTCTAAAAAAAGTCACATATGTGATATACCCACTTAGCAATGTGTTATTCACTACACAAAATTTTTATATTTTATTGAAAAAGAAAAATAGATTCTAGAAGTTTGAGTTCTAGAATCTAAAGATAAATATAGCATTTTATTCTATCCAACTAATGACATCACCTTTACTTTGACGGACTTTACCGTGCGCGGGCTCTTCAGCTCTATAGCCAAAACCAACCATGACTGAAATACCAAAATGTTCAGTATCAAGAATTCCTTCTTCTGATAAAATTTCAGTAACTTTATCTAAATCGAATCCTTCCATTGGGCATGAATCTACACCTAATAGCGCCGCTGTAGTCATCATATTTCCTAAAGCGATGTATGTTTGTTTACTTGCCCAATCATATAATGTACGCTCATTGTCATTAATATGGAAGTTTGTTTGGAAGTTATCAAATTTTTCCTCTACTGCTGGAATGGTACTTTCTTCATATTCTTTAACGCCTCGGATAAGATTTTGAACATAATCTGAGTGAGATGTTACATTTTTACGTGCAAAAATTAATACAAAGTGACTTGCTGTATCTAATTGCTTCTGAGCACCCCAGCTATATGGTTTTAATTTATCTCTCAATGTTTCACTTTGAACTACTACAAAATGCCAAGGTTCTAAACCTAAAGAACTTGGTGACAATCTACCTGATTCCAATATTGTTTCAAAGTCTTCATCGCTAACCTTTTTAGATGGATCAAATTGTTTCGTTGCATGTCTAAATTCAAACGCATCAATAATCTTTTGATTCATACTGCTCATTTAAATGTTCATCCTCCTACTAATCGATTCTTTTCATAAAGAAAGTATAAATGACTTTTATACACAACAAAAGTAATTGGTTTCTTTCTTAAAAAAGTGACACGTTTATTATTAATGTGAATATTTTCACATTTTTCTTTCTCGACTAATATGTTCTTTCTTGATTTGTGAAAACTTTCACAATATAATAGGTTTGTAAGTTTTAGTCTTACTTAATTATTTTTTATCTAGATAACTTATTGTTATTATTGTTTTTTTATTTTTTTAGAAATGGGGTTATTTTTAATGACAAGAATTATGTTTTTCGGTACACGCGAATATGAGAAAGAAATGGCATTAAATTGGGGTAAAAAAAATAATATTGAAGTGACAACTTCTACTGACCTTTTAAGTAAAGATACTGTAGATCAACTTAAAGACTACGACGGTGTCACTACAATGCAATTTGGTAAATTGGAAGATGAAGTTTACCCTAAATTAGAAGCTTACGGCATCAAACAAATCGCTCAACGTACTGCAGGATTTGATATGTATGATTTAGATCTTGCTAAAAAACATGGTATTGTTATTTCTAACATTCCTAGTTATTCACCTGAGACAATCGCCGAATATTCAGTTTCTATTGCTTTACAACTTGTGCGTAAATTCCCAGCTATTGAAAGACGCGTACAAGATCATAACTTCACTTGGGCTGCACCAATAATGTCTAAACCTGTTAAAAATATGACCGTTGCGATTATTGGTACAGGCCGTATTGGAGCTGCAACTGGTAAAATCTATGCAGGTTTCGGTGCAAAAGTTGTTGGCTACGATGCATATCCAAATGATTCTCTAGATTTCTTAGAGTATAAGGATTCAGTTGAAGAAGCGATTAAAGATGCAGATATTATCTCACTTCACGTTCCTGCTAATAAAGAAAGCTTCCATCTATTTGATAAAGAAATGTTTGCGAAAGTTAAGAAAGGTGCTGTGCTAGTCAATGCTGCTCGTGGCGCTGTCATTAACACACCTGACCTTATCGAAGCTGTAAACAATGGTACTTTATATGGTGCTGCCATCGATACTTATGAAAATGAAGCCGACTACTTCACATTCGATTGGACAAATAAAACAATTGAAGACCAAACATTGTTAGAACTCATTAGACATGAAAACATTTTAGTAACACCTCACATCGCGTTCTTTTCAGACGAAGCAGTACAAAACTTAGTTGAAGGTGGCTTGAACGCAGCATTATCTGTAATTCAAACAGGCACTTGTGATACACGTTTAAATTAATATATTAAAAAAGGTGAGATATAGCGTTAATATCGCTGTCTCACCTTTTCATATGCTTATAAATGCTTTAACACTTTTTCTTCAATCGTAGTTAAAACGCCTTGTTCATCATTTGATGGCGCTACACTATTCGCAATTTCAAAAAGTGAGGCATCACTACTATTGGCCATTACGTAACTGTGTTTGGCTAGTTCTAACATGTCTTTATCATTATTTGCATCACCAAATGCCATTAATTCATCAGATGACATCTCCCACTCATTAAGTAATCGTGTTAATGCTTGTCCTTTTGTCATATTTGGCATAATCACGTCTATACTGTCATGACCACTAGACACAAGTTGAATGGTATCTTTAAAAGTCTCGTTCAATGCTTCATCAACATGAGGATGCGTTTTTCGATTAATATTAAATGCTATCTTCACATAATCATCTTGAGGTAAATCTTGCAATGAATCAATTTCTTCCAACTGATGATAATAAAAATAAGCGTCTTCTTTAAACGTGTCGGAAGTGTTTTTTAAAATATATGCACTTTTTATACCACATACTATTAACTCTTTCATGTTGTGATCAATATTTAGATAATCTACCACATTTTGAAATTCTTTACGATTAAAGCTACGGTAATTATATAATTGATCCCCTTTATAAATGACTGCTCCATTTTCAGAAATAAAAAACATATCTCTAACACCAAAGATTGACTTTAACTTAGCATATTGATTGCCGCTAGCCGCTATAAATTGAATATGGTTCTCCCTTAATTTCTTAAAAATGCGCTCAAAACGTGTTTCATCAAATTGCTTGTTTGAATCTAAAAATGTACCGTCCATATCAACTGCAATTGCACTTATCATATTTCATGCATCCCCTTTATGTGAACAACTTTATCCTCATTATATCTTTGAGATTAAATGTAATGAAGTTCAGGACAAGACACTGAAACTATATTCATCTTTTGAAAGACATTTCATATCATAAAAAAACAAACACACACGTGTGTGAGTCAGACATGTCATTTAGTCAAATGCTTATCATTGCTTCACACCCAACTTGCATGGTTTGCAGAATTTCATAAAAAGCTGAGATACCAAATGATATCCCAGCCTCGTACGTCTCGTTCAACATTAATTTACTTGTGTTGCTACAAATATTTTACGTTTTTCCCAGACACCTGTTTGTTCATTATAATCATCGCAAGTGATTAATGTTAATTGATTCTTCTTACCTTTATGTTCATCTAATACTTTCACTTCTGTAGGATCGACATCATGGATTTTCGTCATTTTATACTTTCTAACTTCGTTACCTACTTTGAAATATACTTTACTCCCTTTCTTAGCAGCCTTTAAATTTGTAAATTGATAATGTGGGCGGTCAGTAAATGTATGACCAGCGATTGCAATGTTTTGTTGATCAAGTGATTCATCACCTTCTGCAAAGCTTACACCTCTATTGAGTTGCTCAGGCGTGGCAGGTCCTGGATATACAGGTTCTTTAATTTCAGCGTCTGGCACTTCAATGTAACCTGCCATTTTAGATTTATCTTTTGGAATTGTAGGCTTTTTATGTTTTGTTGAGACATCCTTTTTTTCATCTTTATCATATTGTTCGATTTTATTATTATTATCTTTATCATGGAAATAATTATCAATATGTGGCTTTGCGAACAAATAAATTGCTAGGATGATTAACAATATGCCTATGAACGTCATTAAATGACTCGTCCATTTTTTCATTTCAGTAACTCCTTTAAATTATATTTCTCAATGAATAAATATGATTTTAAATTTAGTATAGCATTATTTTTCAACACCAACATGAGTGACTTAGTTTAACTTGCTGATAAACATTTTCTTTTTAAACATAATGTAATAAAACTTAACAAGTTATTGATTACTCATGTAAATTGGTTTTTAATGAAAAGAAATATGAAAAGAGGGATGTAAATGATACGATTTGCTAGAAAAGAGGATTTACCTGATATTTTAAATATTTATAACGATGCAATCATTAATACTACTGCTATATACACTTATGATCCTAAAGAATTAGAAGAACGCGTACAGTGGTTTGAAGCGAAGGCAATGGCCGATGAGCCCATATGGGTCTATGTTAAGGATAACCATATTGTAGGATATGCAACATATGGTTCCTTTAGAGATTGGCCTGCGTACCTTTATTCGATTGAACATTCTATATATGTAGATCCCAAATATCGTGGTCAAGGTATCGCTTCACAATTATTAACCACACTCATTCAACACGCTAAAGACAACAATTATCGCACGATTGTAGCTGGTATTGATGCTTCAAATGAAGGAAGTATTCAATTACACAAGAAATTTAATTTCACTCACGCTGGAACAATCACGAATGTAGGATACAAATTTGAAAGATGGTTAGATTTAGCATTTTATCAGCTAGATTTATACAAATAAAAAGAATGAAGTTGAGCTATAATAAACTACTTAGTTCAACTTCATTCTTTATTTCTATTTTCAATAACAAAACGAATATAGTAGAACATAAATACAAGAATCATACTTAGCGATAACGATTTAAATAATAAGTTGACCCATGTTCCCTCCGTAGTTCCCAAATAAGTTATCGTCGTGTTAATGATGAATGCAATAAAGATAAGAAACAATCTTAGCATTGCATCAGCCCCTTTTAAGTTATTTTAGATTGGGGCCCTTGTTTTGTAAAGAAGCGTTTACTGAATTTATTCATTCGCGATTTATAAAGGAGTGCGAGGGACTTATCCTTGTTGATACTAAAAAAGCACTTAAGCTTTGTTTTTTCAAACAAAACCTAAGTGCTTTAAATTTCAATTTATCTTTTATTTATTATTCACCATATTGTCAGCTTCACCGAAAATTTTACGTTTAATTTCTTCGCCAGTTGGTGTACCTGCTAAGCCACCTAAACCAGTTTCACGAAGAGATGCTGGCAAGTTACGGCCAACTCTGTCCATTGCACCAATTACTTCGTCCACTGGAATACGACTTTCTACACCAGCTAATGCAAGGTCTGCTGAAATTAATGCGTTACCTGAACCAATTGCGTTTCTCATTACGCAAGGAATTTCAACTAATCCTGCTACTGGGTCACAAACTAAACCTAATAGGTTACTTATTGCAAGTGCCATCGCATGACCAGATTGTTCTGGTGTACCTTTGAAGATAGCCACTGAAGCTGCAGCTGCCATTGCTGATGCAGAACCTACTTCTGCTTGGCAACCACCTGTTGCACCTGCAACACTTGCATTATTCGCTACAACACGTCCAAATAATGCTGAAGTGAAAAGGAAGTCTACCATTTGATCTTCTGTTAAATCGTGTGTTTTTTCTAGTTTGAAAAGTACGCCGGGAATAGTTCCCGATGAACCAGCTGTAGGTGTAGCACAGATAATACCCATTGCTGCGTTAACTTCATTAGTAGCAACAGCGCCTTTCACAGCCTCAATCATTTCTCGGCCAGATAGCGCATGATTCTTTTCATTGTAGTCACGAAGTTTAGCTGCATCGTGTCCTGTATAACCTGTAACACTTTCTACACCTTCACCTGTTGTTCCTTTTTCAACAGCGTCACGCATAACTTCAAGATTTTGTTTCATGCGTTCACGTACTTCATCGCGTGATATGCCTTCTCTTTCCATTTCTTCGTTGATCATAATATCAGCGAATGTAATGTTATTTTCAACCGAATAATCTATTGTCTCTCTAATTGAATCAAACATTTTAATCCCCCTCTAATTGATATAGGAAACGTTTAAGTCACTGTATTTATCTCTAATTTTATTTAATGTTGATTCTGAGATTGCTTTGTTTAAAGGTAATACGACTAAACAATTATTGTCGCTCGTTTTGACTGTTTCATCACCAAAATCAACTTCCATATCTGTAATATCATTAATTAGGTGATTGACTTGTGCTTTATCTATTTCGCCATCGATTTCTAGCATTGGAAGCCCGTTATTAATTTCCACTTCTAAACCATTCACATTAATACCTTTGAGTTTGATTGTACCACCGCCAATTGAAATACCAATGACTTCAATATGACGACCATCCTTAGTGTCAGCTTTAATATAAGCACAGTTAGGATGTTGCCCAATACTTTCCCCGTCTTCTTCGATAATATCTACATCTATATGATCTTCTTTAGCAATATCTAAAGCTGATTTAATTCGATTATCAAATGTGCTATAGCCCATAGCACCACCTACTACAGCAACGTCTGTTCCATGTCCTTGATGCGTTTTAGCAAATGATTCATAATAATGAATTTCTAAGCTTTTAGGCACATCTCCTAAAACAGCTCGTGCTGAGTTACCTATCTTTACTGCACCAGCAGTATGCGAACTTGATGGTCCCATCATAACTGGTCCAATAATGTCAAAAGCGCTTTGGTAATCATAGCTTTTAGCCATTATTAAACACTCTCCTTAACTCGATTCTTTTTCCCTGGCAATTTAAAACTAATATTCATTAAATCAAATTTCTTGATAAGTGAACTTAGAACAAATGCAAGTACTACACTTACTATACCCACTGCAACAATTGTTATAACTGAAGTTACTGCATTATTAAAACCAAATAATACAATCGCACCTGCGATAGGCGTTGCCATACCTTTTACGTTAATAACTAAGCCGCTAAATGTAACGATACAAGCATTTACAACTCCGATAATTGCATTTGAACCGAAGAGTTGTAATGGATAACGTGCAATTAAATCTATTTGAGTTAATGGTTCAATAAATACTGCGAATGCATTTGTTTTCTTACCAATGTGTAGTCTGCTGAATAAAACTGCATTGGCAAATGAAGCACCTGTACATGTTAAGGCACCGATTGCCATTGGTATACCTGTTAAACCTAATAAACTTGTTAAAACCATTGAACTTAATGGTGTCATACCTGTAACTGGGATAACTAGTCCTAATATAACTGCTAATGCGTATGGATTGTCATTACCTACAGAAGAAATAGCTGAACCAATTTGTTTAAGAACAGCGATGACCCCTGGTGAAATCAGATTTGCTAAACCAAATGTAATTGCTGGAGCCAATAAAATAACAACAATTAAATCTAGTCCTTCTGGAACTTTCTTCTCAATGAATTTAATTCCAAAAGCAACAATATATGCAGCTATGAATGCTGGTAATAATTTCTGATCATGTAATACTAAACCAACGATAACAGCAAATACTGGAGATACGCGTAAGTTTAAACATGTTAGAATACCTACTGCAATTCCGCTTAAACTTCCTGCTAAATCACCAATTTCTTGAAAAAATTTAATATGAAATACGCCACCAATAGCGTAACTTAAAAACGCTTGTGGTAAATATGTTGCACAAGCTGCCCCTGATAAAGCTTGTAAACCTTGTTTACCGTATGGCGCAAAATTTAAGAACAATGTCATAATTATAAGTACAAGTACTAGAGTCCCTACTCCTAGGATTATATTCATTTCCCCAAAACCTTCTTTCTGTTTTTTTAGGCCATAGCTATCGTACACCCTTAAGAAAGCGATTTCAATAATTTTTGTATAATAATTTAGTCCGTATTGTGAAATTATTCACTAATTGCAATTATTATCACTTTAAAAAGTTTAAAATAGAATATATTTTGTTATTTGATTCTATTTAATACATTTTACACCATAACCCAAATAAATGTAAACGCTTTATTTAATTATCCCCTCAAATTTCAAAACATATTAATTATGTCTTATTACAATGTATAAAGTAACTAGTATACAACATTTAGGCGACTTTATTATTTTAACGCTTCAACTCTATTTATGTAACAAATTGCTCACAATTTTTAAGGGCTTCTTGCAAATTTCTTGTGCAATACGCCCTTAAATATGAATGTTTATTTTAAATATAACTTTTTACATCAATATTCATTGAATAAAAAGCAGAATTTTATCTTAACTTCTCTCTTACCTATCACATTATAAATATTTTTGACCATTTGGAGGCCCCCTAACCCGATAACTGCACATTACATTAACCTTTATTTATATTTTTTAGATAGTTTCTCAGCTAAAGTGTGGTTCCTTTGACTTAGTGAATACTCCAGTCTAGTAAGTGTCTCAGGCAATTGAAATATTAATAATAACAATTTACTCATACTCGATAATAGTTCTTTAGACGAAACGACAGATAGTGACTCTATTTGTTCAATAAAAGGAGCATGTCTACAATGTGCACTAATAAATATTTGTAAAGGAAATATCACCTTACTATTTTTATGAAGGTTAAAAAATGCTTTAATGATGTGGTTTGAATATTTAATTTCTAAAATATTTTCGTGGAGTGAGAATTTTAAGTCACATCTTTTCATTTCAGAGAGTAGCTTTTGTAGTACATATAAAAAGACAGGAGTACTTTCGTTATTTTGTGGTATATTCATTTCTTTTACCAATGTATCTTGATCAAGGGGGAATGGTAATTTTAGTGGTCGTTTCGTTTCTTTTATATTTAATTTTGTCATTCTTGAATAGGCGTTTATCATCTCATGCATTTGATGAGAGGGATAAAATTGAAGAAAATTCAACCTCTCCTCTTCATTCATTTTTAGCGTTTCATCTTTTATTTTGATAAAAATCTCTTCATTTTCCTTGTTAAGATTGTGAGTATGAGTCAGGGGATAGTGTCCGAATTGTATGGCTTTTTGAAGTTGATTTGAAGTAGGAAGTGAAATATCGTGTCGCTCAATCGTTAATAATAAATCAGGATATTCGAGTTCATTCATATATGCAAATGTTCTTGGTGACATGCGATATAAAGACTCACATAATTCTCGTTTTGAAATTAACATTTAATCATCCTCTCGGTGTCTTATTATCGTGCTGCTATATTATTTTCAAAATTATATTTTTATTAAACTTTTTAATTTATTTAATGTCAACGTACATTTTCAAGGAAATATTTATTCTCTTAAGTCGCATCAACAAAAAATCATTTTTGGTCTATTAACTTTTTAAAAGTCTATTTTCTACACGATTTTAATCAACGGTTTTCCATATTTAGCAATCACATAAATCAAAAATTAAAAAACCATCGAATCCTCAAATCCGATGGTTTCCACCCTTTTATTTAGAAATTTTTAATAAATCCTCTGTTAAGTGCTTAGTTTGGTGATAAATTCGTTGATAGATATCATGATATTTTTTATATTGCTGGTGCTTTTCTTTATTAGGTTTAAATATTTCTTCAACTTTTATAAATGATGCCACACATGCTTCTATACTCGCATACCATCCCAATCCATATGCTGCTAACATTGCGGCACCCATACTTGGTCCTTCTTCATGTTTCAATTTCTTAACTTCCATATTGAAAATGTCGGCTTGCAGTTGTAACCAAAACTTACTTTTAGCGCCTCCTCCAATAGATGTAATCGAGTTAATCTCATGTCCCGCTTCTCGCATTAATTTTATAGAGTCATATAGTGAATATGTAATACCTTCAACTACTGCACGTGCAAAATCGGCTTTAGTATGTTGTCCACTTATTCCTATAAAACTCCCTCTAATCTGCGCATCACCATGGGGTGTCCGCTCACCTGCTAAATATGGCGCAAATAATAGCCCATTGGCACCTAGTTTTGATGTTTCTGCATTTTTTAAAATTGTTTCGAAAGAATCATTTTCAAAGAAGGTCTTCTTTAACCAATTTAAACTATAGCCAGCAGCTAATGTGACTCCCATCGCATAATACGTATCTGGAATACTATGATTGAAGAAATGAAGGTTATGATCATAAGCAGTGACATGATTATATTCGACATTTAACACTACGCCAGATGTTCCAACACTACATAAAGCTTCCTTATCATTAATGACTCCAGCGCCTATCGCACCGCAAGCATTATCGCCACCACCTGCATAAACTGCAACATCACTCTCAAACCCAAGTTCTTTCGCAAGCGATGATTTAATATATCCAACACATTCGTGTGAATGAACTAATGGTGGATAGATATCATGAATGTTAAATCGTGCGCCAACTTCTTTCGTCCATTGATTCGTTTGTGGGTTTAAAAGTAATGTACTCGCAGCGTCACTGTATTCCATATGTATTTGATCAGTAAGACAATATCTTAAGTAATCTTTAGGTAGCATAAATACATGCACTTGTTCCCAAATATCAGGTTCGTGCTGTTGAACCCACAACATTTTAGGTAATGTAAAGCCTTCTAAAATAGGATTATAATTGAGTCGCTCTCCGTATATTTCTTTAATTTGGCGACATTGTTCTGAGTTTCTCGTATCATTCCACAGGATTGCTCTTCGTAACGGCTTGCCTTGTTTGTCCAATATGATTAAGCCATGCATTTGTCCTGAAAAAGAAAGACCTTTAACTATCTTATTCTTTAACATTTGGGAGCTTGTTATACGTTGGATGCCACGTTTCGTGGACTCGTACCAATCGTCAGGATTTTGTTCGCTATATCCAGGTTGGTCTTGGAATAATTCTAATGGTTCGCTGACTGTATCTAATACTTCTCCTTGATGATTGACTGCAATAATTTTAATTGCGCTTGTTCCTAAATCAATGCCTAATACAACTTCTTCCATCTTTTGTTCACCTTCTCATTCAAGCAATTATGTATAAGCGTTTTCTTTATATCTCTATCATAAACGCTCTGTCACAGTATGAAAACGTTATATTAAAAAAGTAGGCACATTTGTACCTACTTTTATTGGAATAATTATTACTGATATTGAGCTGTTACTTCTTTGTAGGTTGGGATTGATGCTTGTGCGCCTTTTCGTTGAACAGTAAGAGAAGATGCCTGGTTAGCAAATCGAATCGCATCTTCAAGGTTGCTCAAATCCCTTTCTAATCTGCTCACAAAAGCACCAATAAATGTGTCACCCGCTGCAGTCGTATCAATGGCTTTGACTTGATATGCCGGAACAATGTGAGATTCATGTTGCGTGGCAAAGTACGTACCTTGTTCACCTAGCGTGATAAGTACTGTTGAAATACCGCGCTCAAAGAAGTAATCTCCCGTTTGTTGCATATCGGCTTCATTTTTTATAGAAATTCCAGATAATCGTTCTGCTTCAGTTTCGTTCGGGATAATGATGTCAGTGAGCGAAAGTAGTGAATCTGGCAAATCAATTGCAGGCGCAGGATTAAGTATCGTTGTTACACCATGTGCTTTAGCTATTTTGAACGCTTGTTCAATGGCTTCAATAGGAATTTCTAATTGAGCAACAACAAAATCTGCTTCTCTAATCGCTTGCTCACCATGATTGACATCTTCAGCATTTAAAGTCATGTTCGCTCCACCATAAACCAGAATTGTATTCTGTCCTTCATCAGTCACAGTTATAAATGCTTGTCCTGTTTCTTCATTTTCAGAAGTTAAGATGTAGTCAGTATTGATAGAAGCTTCTTTAAAATCATCGATGATAAAATCTGCGTTTCCTTCTTTACCCACTTTCGTTATAAATGTCGTCTCTGCTTCCAATCGACCAGCAGCAATAGCTTGGTTCGCACCTTTGCCTCCACCAAACTCTTGTTGCGCTTGATCGATATGTAACGTTTCTCCCGGTTTAGGAAAACGTTCGACATTAATAAATTTATCGACATTTGTAGATCCTACGATTACCACTTTATTCTTACTCATTCGAATGGCACCTTCTTTATATATATTATGATTTTTAAATTTTTGAATACTTTAAAACGTTACGTTAGATTCCAGTATAATATTTGAAAAAGGTGTCGTTTCACCTGTTCGTATATTTCCTTTATTCAAAGGCGATTGTAGCATTTCTTTCATTTTAGAATGCGGTATAAATTCAATGATTACATGTTCATTGATTAACTGCTTAATTGCTTTTAATTGTTTCGAATTATGCGTCTTTATCTCTTCGGCTAAATATATTTTTTGAATTTCTACTTCAGTTAGCACATTTTCTAACACATCAATGAAACGAGGCAAACCTTTCGTGACTGCTACGTCTATACGTTTATCATCGTTTGGTATGGGCATACCTGCATCATTAATTGTTAATAAATCATAATGACCTAACGTTGAAATTGCTTGTGAAATATGACTATTTAATACTTCTGTCTTTTTCATAAATATCAATCCTTCACTATATTATTTAATAAATACTGTCACAGATGCTGCGATAAGTATTAAGACTAACCCGACAATGGTAATCATCAATTCTTTTGGCGTTTTCTTTTGATTTAAAAAGAAAATTCCAGTTAATGTAGCTAAAACTACAGATGTTTGTGAAAGTACGAAGCCAGTAGCAAGGCCATTCATATTGGGTTGAGCTGAAATTAAATATGTTAAAGCTGCAAATGCAAAGAAGAAACCAGAGATAATCTGTTTCCAACTTACCGCTTCTTTAAAGGCATTGCCTTTTTGCATATTCATCAATGCATATATTACAGCGACAAGTACCATTCCAATGGCTTGTGGTAAAAATGCTTTTAGCCCACCAATATCAGTTGCTTGTGGTGCTGCTGAATAAACCCAGTAACCAATTTCTCCAATCAGTAATAAAATCACTGCTTTTCTAAGATTCTGACTATATTCTTGTTCACTTTTTTCAGTCCAAACCGTCATTCGTGCACCAATTAAAATGACAATCAGTGCAACAAAACCTACCACTTTATTCGCTACGCCGGGCCAATTTCCTAATGCGAAAACGCCCCATAATGAAGCACCTAATAATTGAAAAGCAGTTGTGATTGGCATTGCTCTAGAAGAACCTACTAACTCGAATGCTTTAAATGTAATGATTTGTCCAAATGCCCATCCTGCACCTGAAATAATTGAAAATACGAGCGCCATTCCTCCAGGTATGCCAATACCTTTTACTAAGGCTAATACAATAGCAAAAATGAGCGTACCCACTGTCGCCCCGAAGATTTGGTTAACTGGACGTCCACCAAATTTAGAGGCAATTGTTGGGAACAGCCCCCAACCTAATAATGGTCCTAATCCTATTAATAACGCTATGAAATCCATAAGCCACCTCTTAGTCATCAAATTTATGTATGTAAAACTTTTACTCAATCATCATACTATTTCTATATTTGACTGTACACGCTTACAAAAGATGTCATAAAAAATTCGCAGATGATTTGAAAATTTGTTTATAAAAGGCTATTTAAGCTTGCAATCAGAAATAAGTCACTTTAAAATTAAATGTTTTTATCAGAGAATTTCATTTCATAAAAAATACACCTTCAAAGTGAATTCAATTTCAACTTTAAAGGTGTATTTCGATACATTATATTCAATTTTAACGGTTACCTACGTCAGAACCTACATCAACCGTTTTTTTGTTCTTATCGTACACCGCACCTTGGACACTACCAAAGTTAGGGTCATTACGTTTTTCTTCAACACCATAGCCGAGACTCTTGAAGATATTAATATCTTCATCGCTCATAGCATTTTCATAGAAGATTGTTCCACCATCATTATAAAATCGTGGTTTATCAATCGATTCTTGAAGTGTACCATTACCATTTAAATAATCCACAATTGTTTCGTCTAATATTGTTGGGATTTTGTTACCACCTGGAGTACCAATACCCATGTAGAAATTAGGTCCTACTACAATTGAAGGTGAAATAAATGATCTTGGTGCTTTATGTGGCTCCCCATAGTTAGGGCTAGATGAATCTTTAGAGAAGTCTCCTAATGAGTTATTCATATAGAATCCTTCTTTCATGAAATCACCTGAACCAAAGTAACTTGAGAGCGTATTTGTTGTACTTGCTAACTTGCCGTTTTTATCGATAACAACAAAGTGAGTCGTACTTGTATTATCAGTTCTAATTTGGTTGAAATCACTACTATTCTCAGTATTACCGCCTACATTAACTTTATTTAATTGGCCTAGTAAATATTCATCAGAAAGACTTTCTTCATTACTTGCCTCTGAACCGTTTACGATATCACGGTTTTGATACATCAAGTCACGTGATTTAATCATAGCAGTGATAAAATTCGTACGGTCTGCATTATTTTGGTTTTCTTTTTCATCTACTTTAAGACCTTGTAATGTTAATGTACCACCTAATGGATTAGAGGCTGAGTAAACTTTGTTATTTTTATATGTAGTGCTAACGGGTTCTTTAGATTCTGTTTTAAAGGTCGTAAAATCTTTTTCAGTCAATTCATTTTTCAACTGTTTAGATACACTTTTACCGACATCTTCATAGAAATAATCTGGACCTTTATCACGAATTTTCTTCAAGGTGTCAGCAAGCTTATCTTGTTTGACAACGTCACCTTCACGAACCGTTTTACTGCCTTTGAAGAAAGGAGAATTACGGTCAATTTTAGATCCATAAATTTTCAAACTACGTTCTAATTCTGAATCTACTTCGAATCCATCTTCTGCTAGAGGAATAACATAGTCGAAGATTTTCTTCTCGTCCATCTTACCTTCTTTTTCATGCATATCATGCATTCCTCTTACAAATCCTGGCGTACCAATTTTGTCACCTTGCTTGAAATTATATGAAGACATTGTTTTGTATTCATATAGTTTAGGCACTTCACCATCTTTACCGTTATATGATAGCGTCGCACCCCCACCACCTAAACCTGAGGAATGAGGTTCAGTGACAGCAAGCGCATACGCAACACCTTCAGCCGCGTCAATGGCATTACCGCCATCTTCAATAATTTTATTACCTACTTTAGTGGCAATAGCGTTATTAGAGGCAACACCATATTTCTTTTGGTTACCAGATTGTTTATGGTTCGCTATTTTATTTTCATACAACGTGTCTTTATCCACTTTCTTTTCAGTCGTAATGAAATAAAAGAGGAATGAAATCACAATCGTTATAACTAAAATGACGCTTAAGGTCACTTTATTATATATATTCATATTTAGCTTGCCCCTTTTGAAAGATATTGCTGTTCTCCAGTTTTTAATTCATCTTGCTCGTATTTATCTAAACCTTCATTTGCTTTGGCAAATGTCACTAATAAAAAGATGACAATGACTAAAACGACAACAACGATTGGCAACCAATGTTTTTTAATATTCAAAAGTATAACCTCCACTATTATCAGATTTTAAGTTAATTGATTTATCTTTGATATTGTTATGGAAACGAATATGATCCATCTTGTTCATATCATCTTTAGAGATTCTACCGTCTTTAGACTGTATTGGAGTGATATGGAATTTGTTATTTTTTCCGTTCCAATCTTGTTGTACAATCATACCTTTTTGATTTTTAGATAAGAAGTCATCTGAAGTTGTATTACCTAAGCTGTAGAAGATAGGTGTTTTCTTGTATTTTTCCACCTTTTGAACTACTGAATTATGACCGATAATGACATCCGCACCAGCATCAGATAATGCGTGTGCATATTGTCTTTGTCTATCCGTCACGTTACGTTCATTAGGAATTCCCCAATCAACATTCACAACGACATAATCATTATTCTCTTTCAATTTTTTAATCAATGGATAAAAAATTTCAGGATCTAAACTAATTGATGTCGTGTTTTTTAAAGGTTTCGTATAATTAGATTCAATATCAGTAAATGATACATTTGCAATTTTCTTACCTTTAATCTCTTGTTGAACGGTTTTACTATTGATTGGGTTTGAACCATTACCTGTTAAGAAGTTATAACCTGCTTGAGATTCTACTCGTCTCATCAACTCTGTCGCTTGAATATTATCAATGGATTGGTTGATGAGGTTCACACTCTTAATATTTTGCTTACGTAAGAACATGATGTTTTCTAAGTTTTTATTAAGTTCTTCTTTTTGATCTTTTGAAAATTCATTAACCAATAGAGAAGCAGTAGAAAAATCACTATTCTTCAAAGTGTCTTGAATACCTGAGAAAACTTCATTGAGATTATTTTGACGAATGTGTTTATTTAACGTAATGTTACCTAAATATGTAATTCGAATACTATTGCCACTTTTAGCATCACTTTTAACAGGATTGACATGTATTGCTTTTATAGCAAATACCAATAAAACTAAAGCTATTAAAAGGACAATCGCCGTGTAAAGCGTGTTTCTTCTTTTATGTCGTTTCGACTGTTTAAGTAACCACTCACTGGGCGATAATCGTTTTTTCTTTTTCATTATTACGCGCTCCTTGTTCGTGATTAGTTGATAAAGCTATATAAGAATAAGATGACATAAGTAATACATGTTAATAACATCGTTGATGATAATGTGATTACGACACCTTGTTTTTGAATTGTATTTGCAATGATACCAGGGATGACAACACCAATACCTGATACTTCTACCATTTCAAATGGTGTCAGAGGATAAAGGAGGTCAAATATAAATTTCAGTACCATACCTGTCAAAATCATGGCAGCGAATTTTCTTCTACCATATAAAATCACCCATTGACTAATACCGTTATTAACAATAAAGAATGTTAAACAACTAATAATTAATACCGATAATAACATTATGGGCTGATCAAAAATTAAAGCTAAATAACCAGGAACAACAAGTCCTGCCGGGTTAATCCCGAATTTCTCAGCAAAAATTAAACTGAGAACTACACCTACGAATAAGGAGAAATATAACTCTGAACCTATCATTTTATTCTATCCCTTCTATGAATTCCGCTATTCTTCCACCCGGGCCGTGGATATTTCCGACACAAAAGACAAGTGCATTTTCAGATTCATGCATAATTCCTTTTTCAATTTCTGAGAATTCTTGCCCTTCGTAATTTAAATATTTCTTTTCTGGCATTTTTTGCATAAGGTTTGAAACCAATTGCGTACTTTTACCAGTACAAATTAATACATCATAATCAACATCTTCTAAGAAATCCTCAACAAATAATTGTGTTCTATCAATTCTATCCGAACGACAATTAAGAATAATGATTTTCTTATTGTATGGATAATTATATGATTCCACCTTGTTCAAAATTGCCTTTGTAGATTTGGGTTCGTTTGCTGCAAAAGCATTAACAAACACATTTTTTGTGTTATTTGCATGGAAATATTTAATACGCACCGCGCCTGGATCCGCTGGGGCATTTAACATACCTTGAAGTGCTGTCTCGTGATCGATACCAACAGCTTCTGCAATACCTAAGACAATGGCAACATTATCAGGGAAGACTAAGTAGTCAAATTTTCTTAAGTATGATTCAGGTATTTCATCTTTATCTACGACGATTAATTCCGAATTCCGCTTTTTAGCTTCTTTCGCAAAGAAATCAGTATATTCATCTTTCATTACAACTAATTTACCGTTGTAAGGAATCGTTGCAGTAAAGGCTTGAGCCACATCTTGAAGTGTAGGACCTAATACGTCCATATGGTCCTCCATAACATTTACGATGACGCCAATATTCGCCTTTACCAAGTCTTTTTGGAACGTTATTTGGTAGTCAGGGTTTACAGCCATACACTCATTAACAAGTGCGTTTGCTTTTTGCTTAACAACCTTACGAATAATATCACGCTGTTCACCGATATTAGCACCTTGAGGTTTCCTAATTACATCGTATTCTTTCTGTGTGAACCAGTACATCATTCTTGCATCTGTTCCTGTCGTTTTACCAATTACTCTGTAATGGTCTTCTCGAAGGATACTGTAAGCCATCCGAGTAATTGTCGATTTCCCACGAATACCATTAATATTAATTCGTATAGGAATTTTATTAAGTCGATTCGCATGACGTCTTTTTTCTTTTATACCGAGCCATAGAATCAACAGGACACACACTATAATGAGAATCAATCCATCTTACCTCGCTTTTCTGTGTAATATTAAATTGTTAATGGAAATGATAAACAACTGATTTTAAATTAATTAACTCACAATCTTTACAAAAATTTAAAACGTTTCCATCAAGTTAAAGTCTAAAGAAAAATTTAATCAAAAGTCAATATAATATATATAATTCATCTAAATTTGTTACAAATTTTTTATTCTCTAACTAATAGTAGACTATCATGTAGGTATTGACTCAGTTTTAACTCCTTTAATGCAAGATTAAGATAATGTAAAGAAATGTAAATTTTTATGCATGTTTTCTATGGTTTTTGCTTATTAAATATTAATTTTCGTATTTAAATTGTACAAATCTTAAATTTTCATCATTATTTTTTGTAAAGTAATAAGAACTTTACTTTGAATTTACATTAGATTAAAGATTAGATGTTAAGTTGAATATGAAAGTTACTACGACCTTAGGAGGATATGGATGGATAAACCAGTAAAACTCGCTGTTGGCATCTATCTTGCAATCATTTTAGTCATTTGTAGTTGTTATCTTGCTTTTATACTAATCGGTAGTTTACAAGGTAAAGATATGAGTAACTCTGTGTTAGATAGTGATCACTCTCGTATCAACAACACATCTAGAAATAGTGATGAAGACGTAAGTTCAACATCAAGTAGCTCAGATTCATCTCATTCACATTCATTCACGAATACTAATTACCAAATGGTAGATTCAAATAAATCTCAAACAAATAATCACACTCAAAAAAATGCGAATTCAAGTTATCAGGTATATTGATAACTGAATTCGCATATTTATTAGTGTAATAATTGAAATTGTTTAGGTGTCACGTGATACTTTTCTTTAAAGACTTGTATAAAATAACTTGTAGTTGAAAAACCATAACCCATAGCAACTTCAGTGACATTGTTAGAAGTAAGCGTGAGTTGCTTTGCGGCCTTTTCCAAACGATAGTGGAGTAAATATTGAAAAGGCGTGAGACCTACATATTTTTTAAACAACTTAATCGTTTCAGAATTGCTGATTTTCGATATTTCACTTAAGTCACGCATACCTATTTTATGTTCATAGTGCTCTTGAATATAATTAATGCAGTCTTTGACTCTTGGGTCGAAGAAATAATCATTAATACTCTGGTCTCGATCAATGAGTGTGATCAGTTGTTTTAAACATAAATAATACTCACTTAAAATATTGAGTTGATAGTGCGCTCCCCTCTCTTCAAATAATCCCCCCACGTGTTTAACCTTTTCAATTAAAATTCTCTCATCTTGAATTTTTGTAGTTAATTTCATAAAAGGCTGAAAGTCTATTTGATTTATAATTTCATTTACATATTTAAAATTGACATAATCAGTTGCATCGGGTAACCCGATATTCCAACAATAAAATGACGCATCCTCTTCTTTATCTTCGATTTCATGTACGATATTCGTATTGATAAAAAATCCTTCATTCTCCTTCAATATGACATTTTGTCCAGCAATTTTAATATTGATCTTTCCGTGTGTCACAACCATCAATTGCAAATCATTATGCCAGTGTAACGGTATATAACCTAAAATCGTTTGATTAAGTTTTGTATGTAAGATTACATGTTGCCATAATACATCTGGATATTGAATGACTTCTTCTAAATTGTCTTTCAACTTAATATTTATTGTCATGGTTAACAACCTCAATATATTGATACTTTTTATCGAAATAGATATATATTTTTTATTATATACCATATATGATGTGATTAATCATCTATTTGGAGGTGGCAATTTGCTAAGTCACACGGAATCTAGAATAAAAGGTATTTTCTTTGCAGTGATAGGCGCAAGTTTATGGGGCTTAGGCGGCACTGTTTCCGACTATTTATTTAAATATGAAGGCATTCAAATAGACTGGTACGTGACTGCGCGCTTAATCATCAGCGGGTTATTTTTATTAATGATATTTAAGATTATGAATCCTAAACAGTCTGTATTTATTATTTTTAAGCACCTCTCCCATATAGTGACTCTACTTATTTATAGCTTATTTGGGATGTTAATTGTTCAATATGCCTATATGTCTTCAATCAATACTGGTAACGCAGCTGTTGCCACACTACTTCAATATATTGCGCCTGTTTATATCATATTGTGGTTTGTATTTAGAGGAAAAGAGCGGTTAAAAATATTTGATGTCTTGGCAATGATTTTAACACTTGTTGGTACTTTCTTACTGCTAACGAATGGTTCTGTATCGAAGTTAGTCGTTGCACCTTCAAGTTTATTTTGGGGCATTTTAGCTGGACTTGCTTTAGCATTTTATACTATTTATGCGAATCAATTATTGAATAAATATGCATCTATTCTCGTTGTCGGATGGGCAATGATTATTTCTGGCCTTGTGATGAATCTACGTCATCCCATTTGGCACGCTCATTTTTCACAATGGCATAGTTCTACTATCACGTTTTTAATTTTTGGTATTATTGGAGGCACTGCATTAGCCTTTTATCTTTTTATTGATAGTTTGAAATACCTTTCAGCGAAAGAAACGACATTGTTTGGAACAATCGAACCTGTCGTAGCCGTTCTCGCCAGTAGTCTTTGGCTAAATATCACATTTAAACCCCTACAAATTTTAGGAATGCTATTGATTATGTTACTCATTCTCATCCTTTCTTTGAAAAAGCAACCCGAAGGTACATAATGAGCCACATACACATTCATAGTCAGTCATAATTATATATGTAAAAGCTCACAAGAAACATATTCAAATGTCTATTGTGAGCTTTTCTTTATCATTTGTCTTTATTAATAATACTTTTCAGTTGTTCTAAGAAACGTTGGCGTTCAGGTATTGGGAATATCGGATAAATATGAAACAGATTATACCCTTGAATAAACTCGTGACTGATACCTTTTTCATTCAACATATGAGAAAGTTTTACTGCATCAGGGTACAACGTTTCTTTCGTACCAATTGCAATTGTAATATGCCCTAAACCGTCTAAATCTCCATTGATTGGAGAGATTTTATAATCATCTAGCGACGTGTTACCAGCCCATAACTCTACTAAATATTTACTTCCTTCTATACCTAACATTGGGTCTTCTTTTTCATATTTTTGAGCTTCAGGATTGCTAAATGTCGCATCTAATACCGGTGAAATTAATACAATATGACTAGGTTGTGGCATGTTATCTTTTTTAAGTTTCTGAGCAAAGGCCAACGCAATTTGACCACCTGCTGAATCTCCCATGATCGTCATTTGGTTTGGATCATCTACTTTATTAAGTAAATGAGGATAAAGTTTGTTTAATAATTCAAATGTTGTACGATAATCTCTGTGCGGAACTTTTGGATAAATAGGCATGACAACTTTTGCATCTAAAGTATCTGCCATTAAATCAATATATTCAAAGTGAGAATCTAAAGGATCTTGAAACCATGCCCCACCATGAATGTACAGAATCGTACGTTGATCACGATTGCCTTTGTCATTGATGATATAAACTAATGAACCATAATAGTCCTTAATTTGGACTTTATGTCTAAATTCATAATCTGTACCATTATACTTTCCAGCCGTCACATGTTTGGTTTCCTCTAAAGCAGCTTTGGCATCTTCAACATTTTCAAATGTCTTCTTCATTCCTGACATACGTATCATTTTTTCCTGTAAAAAGCTCTTATAGCTTCTTTTTTCTTTTACTCTTGCGAATAAAATTGTGCCCATAATCGTAGAACCTATAATAGTAACTAATTTTTTAAACATGAGCTTTCTACCTCCTCGTTTTCTATTTAATTTAATTTTAAATCAAAAATAGAAAAACGTTGAGCAATTGGCTTCATCTTAAATCTGTTTGGCTATTTAAGATTGATAAAGCCATTACCTAATACGTCACGTACATCGTGGATGACGAGAAAGGCGCTCTCATCATAAGAATTGACGATTTTTTTCACTGTACCAATTTGACTTTGAGAGACCACCGCATATAGGACATCTGTGTTATTTTGTTGATAAGCGCCTTTACCACTAAGCAATGTGGCGCCTCTTCCAGTTGCTTGGAAAATGTCAGAGCTAATTTCTCTATTGTATTTTGAAATCACGGTTACAGCCTTTTTAGGATTGAAACCTTCAACTACAAATGCCATTGCTTTTTCCACTATGAAAAGCATGACTATCGTATAGAGTACATTTGTAACTGGCAATACAAGAAGGAAAGATAACACAACTAAAGCATCTAGTATCAATAATGCTTGAGAGGTTTTAACTTCAGAATATTTACTGATAATTCTCGCGATGACAGAAGTACCGCCTAATGTGCTTTGTGCAGCAATCACTAGGCCTGAACCAATTCCTATAAGTAGACCGGCGAATACAGAATTAATAAAGTTTTCATGAATACCTAGTCCAAAATGTTCTGTTAAATCAAGAAAGATAGAACTTGCTGTGATCGTTATCGCTGTATAAATAGCTGTTGTACGACTTAAAAATTTCCAACCCACAACAATGAGTATGGCATTAATGATGAATGAACTAAGCGCAGGTGAAATTCCTAATGTATAGTTTAAAATAAGTGAAAGTCCGATAGCGCCACCCTCACCTAAATTACCAGGAATAACAAACATATTAACGCCAAGCGCTATAATAAGCGTACCGAGTAGACAGAATATAATATTTTTCAAGTGTTCTTGACGACGTTTTTTCTCCATTTGAGCCTCCTCCATGTCAACTAAGATTTTATTTGTTTGATTTTTCTTATTCTTGAAAAGTCACACGTATTTAATAGTAACACGAAGTATTTGACTGCCCAATCAATTAGGGTTGAGAGCAGCTTCATATAAGCGCACTTTCACCTCATACATATACTACCAACACGTCAAACAAGGCTGAGATAAACAATAATATCCCAGCCTCGTATTATAAGAAGTGAAGTCTACTCTTACGACTCCCTATACTTATTTTTATTCAATTGCGTCGTACATTAATTGAAGTTGATGTTCAAAGGTTTGCATATCAATAAAACGACCTTGCCTATGCATCTCTTTACCATTCATAAAAATCAAGTCAACAGGAACTGTGAAAATAGAAAGTTCCCCTGCAATATCTTGAACTTGCGATTGGTTAATAACCCCTAATTTTGCATGCGGATATTCATTTAACAAATCTTGAATTTGAGGGAGTACTGCATGGCAAACACTACAATGCTCTCTCATGACATGAATGACCACAAGAGGATACGTTTGAATCAGTTGATGAAATTCTTCTATGCTTTGTATGTTTTGAACCATGGTAAACACCTTCAATCCTATAAATTTATTAACTATAGTAGTACGAGTTACTTTTATCTCTTACTGAATTTATTCGCTTTTTAGAATATCTTGAAATACTTGTGGCATTTTTGTAATTTTTTGTTGCTCAAGATGATAGAATCCACCCATTTGAGATCCTACGCAATGAATTTTGTCACCTGAAGAAATTTCAAATTTAAAGATCCATTTCAATTTACTCGCTTGCACTAACCAACAACGACCGATGGGACGATCATGTATCGTAACAGGCACTTTATACTCTATTTCAGTCTTCATCAATATTGGAGAGATGTGATTTTTCAACATCTCTGAATAATTCATATGTTGATTGATAAATACTGTTCGTAAATCTTCAAACCATCTGACATACACAATGTTACTGACAATCCCCATTGCATCAATATCATAATTATTCACTTCTATTTCTTTCTCAGCTACTAATTTACCTTCTTCACTCATGATGATTACTCCTTATCTATATATTCACTTCTATTTTAAATGTTTAGATATTTATTTTCATTAAAAGTGCTAACGAAATGTTTATGACATCATTTGAAGAAGCTTTGTCATAAAAATAACTCAACTTTATTCTTTTATATCATGGTATAATTATTGTGAAATAATTCACAATAATAGGAGGTTTTACTATGAAAGCGTATAACTATGTTAACCCTGGCGTTGCGGAACTCATCGATAAAGAGAAGCCTGAAATTAAAGAGAGCACTGACGCTATTATTAGAATGGTAAAGACAACCATTTGCGGAACAGACTTACACATTATTAAAGGTGATACGCCTGAAGTGACTGCAAATACAACCTTAGGTCATGAAGGTATCGGTATTGTTGAATCAGTAGGTAGTAATGTAAATAACTTTAAGGTTGGAGACAAAGTTATCGTCTCTGCAGTTTCATCTTGTGGTAAATGTTATTACTGTAAAAAAGGGATTTACGCACATTGTGAAAATGATGGTGGCTGGATTTTAGGACATTTAATCAATGGTACCCAAGCTGAATATGTTAAAGTTCCTTTTGCAGATAATTCTTTATATCACGCACCCGCTTCTTTACCTGACGAAGCACTCGTCATGTTATCAGATATTCTACCAACTGGTTATGAAATTGGCGTATTAAAAGGTAAAGTAAAACCTGGTAGCACTGTCGCTATCGTCGGCGCTGGTCCAGTCGGATTGGCCACTTTATTAACTGCTCAGTTCTTCTCTCCTTCTAAAATTATTATGATTGATTTGGATGATAATCGTTTAGAAACAGCTCAATCACTAGGTGCAACACACGTTGTTAATTCCAAAAATGCTGAAGAAGCTATTCAAAAAGTAAAAGAACTCAACCCTCGTGGCGTGGATGTCGCTATTGAAGCTGTAGGTATTCCACAAACATTTGATTTATGTCAAAAACTTATAGGTGTAGATGGAACCATTGCTAATGTCGGCGTTCATGGTCTACCAGTTCAATTCGATATTGATAAACTTTGGATTAAAAATATCAATGTCACAACAGGTTTAGTTTCAGGTAATACGACTGAAGAATTATTAGAAGCTTTAAAAAGTAAGATTATTCAACCTGAACAACTCGTCACACATTATAGTAAGTTAAGTGACATTGAAAATGCATATGATTTATTCAGAAATGCTACAGATCACAAAGCAATTAAATTATTAATTGAAAATGATATTACCCCAGCATAGGGCGAACTCTTTTTTACAACATTAAAAATAAGCATTTAATTCTTACTCAATCATTTTGTTAAAGATGACCAAGTTTGAATTAAATGCTTTTTATTTAGTTAAATTTCTCAATGTTACTTAAAGTAGAAGTACAAGTAACCAATAAAAATAGGAATTGTTGTCAGAGAATTATTGAGCATATGTACCATCATACTATCCTTCAAATTTCGCCTTCTATTATAAGTAATATAGAGGGCGCATCCCATTAAAAAATATAATCCGTAGGAGAATATATTTGATGATAGATGTTGTGAACTGAATACCATTGATGAGATGATTAAAGGCAACCAGAAGCGACTTTTCATAAATAAAGTTTCTTTGAAAATTCCTCTAAACACAAGCTCTTCAAGATAAGGTCCTATGAAACAAATACATAATACTGTTACAAGTACAATAGTAGGATGAGGTAAATGACTTTTATCTACAAGTGAGCTAAGACTTTCATCTATTGTTTTTTCATTCTCTGTGTTTGTATCACCTGTAAAATAGAGCATTAAAAGGTTAGCACTAATACTACACATAATCACTAGGAGAAAGAAACCTAAATTAATTAAAATGTCTCTTGCTCTCATTTTATAGTGTTGATATTCATATGTACGATGTAAATAATATGACCGCACACCCCATACAATAAGTAATGCTATCCCTAGAGTAAGCATACTTATGGCAATCGTATACCAATCATTTAGACGCAATGATAAGGGAAGCGCAACTAATGATATGCCTACTGGTATTTGTATAGCAATTGACATGACAAAGATGATTAAAACATTGAGGATTTTATTACCTTTGTGCCTTTCATTCGACTTTTTGTCTAACTTGGAATCAATCATGCCCCATATCCACCCTTCAACTTGTTATGACATACATGTGACTTATACCTCTACATTGCAATTTATCAATGCTTATGTCAATAAAGATGTAAAAAAACAAGCTAAGACATCAATACTCAGCTTGTTTTTCCAAATTGACAGTACACTTATATTAAGTGCTTCCAATCCTAGCCATCTTACAGCGGGCTTACAACACGGGTCTATCCCACTTCCAATTAGCTATTATTATTTAATTGTCATAATGACCTTTCCAGGATCAACGTCTTTAACATCTTCAACATTTAAAGTACGCGCTCCTAGATTTGTAATAATCACTGGTGTAATGATACTTGGAGCATTTTCTTTCAAATAAGCTAAGTCAATCTTCATTAATGGTTGACCTTGCGTCACTGTTTCATCGGCATGGACTAGACTTTCAAAACCTTTGCCATTTAATTTTACAGTATCAATACCGATATGAATCAATACTTCCACGCCTGAATCTGATTCTAGACCAATTGCATGTTTCGTAGGGAAAACGGTTTTCACTGTGCCATCGAAAGGTGCAACGATTTCACCCTTTTCCGGAATAAATCCTACACCATCACCCATCATCTTTTCAGAGAACACCTTATCAGGAACTTCAGAAAGTGGGATGATGTGACCATGGCCAGGCGCAAAGAGTTCTGTTTCACTCACATCTTCGACATGAATCGGTTCATCAGAAACATCTTCAGTCACTGTCGTTTCACTAGGTTTAGTAATTTCACCACTCATAATTTTAGCCATGTCATGCTTAATCTGGTCTGATTTAGGTCCGAAAATGGCTTGCATATTATTACCAACTTCTAGAACACCTGAAGCACCTAAAGCTTTTAGACCTTGTACATCTACTTTAGATTTATCTTCTACTTCAACTCTTAAACGCGTGATACAAGCGTCTAAATGTTTAATATTCTCTTTGCCACCCATAGCTTCTAAAACGGCAAATGGAAGTTCACTTGTTGAGGTACTCTTGGTAGCAGTTTGTTTATCTTCACGGCCAGGGGTCTTAAAGTTAAATTTAGTGATAAGGAATCTAAATACAAAATAGTAAATGACTGCATACACTAAACCGACTGGAATGACTAACCACCAAGACGTTTTATTAGGTAAGATGCCTAGTAATACATAATCAATAAATCCTCCCGAGAATGTATAACCTAAATGAACATCTAATAAATATAAAGTTAAGAATGCTAAACCATCAAGTACAGCATGTATAAAGAATAATAATGGCGCAACGAATAAGAATGAGAATTCTAAAGGCTCTGTGATCCCTGTTAAGAATGAAGTTAATGCTGCTGAACCCATTAAACCAGCAACTATCTTTTTATTTTCTGGCTTCGCTGTGTGATAAATCGCTAATGCTGCTGCAGGTAAACCAAACATCATAACTGGGAACTCACCTTGCATGAATTTACCAGATGTTAAGTGTGCACCTTCACGAATTTGTTCTATAAAGATACGTTGATCCCCTCTGATAATGTCTCCTGCTGCATTTTTCCAAGAACCGAATTCAAACCAGAACGGCGCATGGAAGATATGATGCAATCCAAAAGGAATAAGTAATCTCTTAATAAAACCAAATAAAAATACCGCTAAACCTGTATTAGAATCGAGCAATCCTTCACTAAATGAATTTAGGCCCGTTTGAATATAAGGCCAAATGATTGCCATTGGAAAAGCTAATATAAACGAAGTCGTAGCCATCATAATAGGTACAAAGCGTTTACCTGCAAAGAAACCTAAATATGATGGTAATGAAATATTGTAAAACTTATTGTAACACCAAGCGGCGAGCGCCCCTACGATGATACCGCCAAACACACCTGTTTGTAATGTTGGTATACCAAGTACATTAGCATAACCTTTAGAAGGATCACCAAGTTGCTCAGATGTAATATGTAAAAATGCTCCCATTGTCTTATTCATAATGATAAATCCTACAAACGCTGCTATAGCTGCTACACCATCACCGCTCGCAAGACCAATGGCTACACCTAATGCGAATATGATTGGTAGATTATCAAAAATAATTCCACCAGCACCTGTCATCATCGTAGCAACTTGTTGGACAATGCCATTCTTTATGAATGGTAAATAGTGTTGAAGTGAATCACCTTGTAAAGCTGTACCTATTGCTAAAAGTAAACCGGCAGCAGGTAGAATCGCAACTGGAAGCATTAATGCTTTACCAATACGTTGTAACTGCCCAAATAACTTTTTAAACATGTTAAACATTCCTCTCTATCTATAGTAAAAGCGTACATTGGCATAAAAAAAGACATGAACAAACAAGACCATCACTTTCTAGATATCTAGAAAAATGGTAACTCTCATTTGCTCATGCCTGCATGACCAGTAACACGCAATGCTTACTATTTATTTACAATTAGTATACACACTTGATTAAGCGTTTACAAGACAATTCTTTATTTTTTCAAATAAAAAGAACCCGACGCATAAGTCGAGTTCTTTAAGAAGCAACTATTATAAGAAACGTTTAGCTGCTACAGAGATTGGTGGGATTTGATCGAAGTCTAAGTTTTTATCTTCAGTGATTGATCTGTAAGCCCATCTACCGTAACCAAGCGCTTCTTCGTTAACGATTTTACCTGGTAATGGCGCAGCGTTAGGATCAACGTGAACGTCAACGATAGTTGGAACGTCTTGAGCCATAGCTTCTTCTACGATATCGTCTAGACGGCTAGCGTCTCTAACAACATAACCTTTACCACCAGCAGCTTCAGCGAATTTAGCGTGATCCATATCAGAGAAATCAATCGCATATTCTAATTCACCAGCAGCTTGTTGTTCATATTTAATGAATGATAATTGTTTATTGTTTAATACGAAAATAGTCATTGGTAAATCATATTGTACTGCAGTTGCGAAGTCTTGCATTACCATTTGGAATGCACCGTCACCAGCAATAGCTACAGCTTGACGGTTAGGGTATGCAATTTTAGCTGCCATAGCACCTGGAAGACCGCAACCCATTGTACCTAACCAACTTGAGATGATGAATTTATTGTTTACTGATAAGTTTAGGTAACGTGTTGACCAAACTGTTGCAGTACCAACATCTGCTGAGATGATTGCATCGTCTTTTAAGTTAGCATTGATTGCTTTCATTAAGCGTTCTGGACGTAATGGTGATTTATTATTGTTTTTATCTTGTTCCATCCATTTATCCCAAACTGCTTTACGTTCTAATGTTTTATCTAAGAAAGCACGTTTAGCTACGTGTTTAATATTTTCAGTTAGTTGATGGAAAGCAACTTTACTGTCGCCTAAGATACCAACATTGATATTGAAACGGTGACCTAAATTAGCTTCGTTTGTATCAATTTGGATTGCTTTAATATTTTTCTTAGGTAGGTAATCTACGTAAGGGTAGTTTGTACCAGCCATGATTAATAAGTCAGCATCTTGAATTGTTTGATAAGATGTTTTTGTACCAATTTTACCTAAGTTACCAATGCTGTATGGATGGTCATCAGGTAAGATTGTTTTAGCTGGTAGTGTGTGAATTACTGGAATTTTTGCTGCTTCAACAAATTCACGTAATTCGTCTTTAGCATGTTGTGTACCAACACCAATAATCATTACTGGTTTTTTAGCTTTATCGATTAATTTCGCAGCTTTTTTGATGCTCTTGAATTTTGGTGATACAGGTTTTGGTTTAGTTGTATCAACCGCTCTGTTAGTTGTGTCTTTAATTTTTTGAGTTAATAAGTCATTTGGACAAATAACTACTGCTACACCTTTTTTCTCATATGCAGTGCGGATTGCTTCGTTAATGATTTCGAATACGTTGTCACCTTTTTGAATTTGGTGATTGTATACTGAAACATCTTCACATAATTTAGAAAGATTTGTTTCTTGGAATGCTTTAGTTCCTAATAAAGTACTGTTTGTTTGACCAGATAAAATTAATTGAGGAACGTTATCCATTTTAGCATCATACATACCATTTAATAAGTGAACTAAACCAGGTCCACCGATACTTAATGCTACACCGATTTTACCTGTCATTTTAGTGTAACTAGCAGCTGCTAAACTTGCTACTTCTTCGTGACGTACATGGTAGAATTTAAATTGATCTCTTACCGTACGTAAACTATCAACTACTGCGTCGATTGAGTCACCTGGAATACCATATAAATGGTCGATGTCCCAAGCTTGTAACGCTTTAACTAATGCTTCGTTTGCTTTAATTTTTGCCATTTTTACAAATAGCCTCCCTTTCTAATATATGAGTACATCTTTCCCTTTAGTAAAACATTAAAATCAGTATTGGTATTAAGACTGAGCTAATGACAGCCGTAAGAATCATACCAATAGAACTAAATGCTCCTGATTCTATATCTAATTCCAATGCCTTTGCTGTACCGAAGGCGTGAGAAGCATTCCCATAAGTTAATCCTCTGGCTATAGAGGACTTAAAACCTCCCATACGCAATAACATTGAACCTAAAATACTGCCGATTAAACCTGTAGTTATAATAAAGAGTACAGTCATCGTATCTGTGCCTCCCAATTCATGGGATACTTCGATACCAACTGCAGCAGTGATTGATCTTGGTAATAGGGTGACAATCGTGTCCTTAGAATAACCAAAGATTTTCAACGTTGTAAATACTAACACAAAATTGAGCAGTACACCAGTCAACACGCTTGCAAATATAACAGATATATATTGCTTTATTTTCTGTCTATTTTCGTATAACGGATAAGCAAGACAAACGACTGTAGCGTTTAAAACGTGGTTAATCCAATTACCACCTTTCATATACCCTTTATAACTCACTCCAAAAACCAATAATACAACTATTATCCCTATTGAAGCTATCAGTGCGGGATTTAGAAATGGATTTTTATATTTATCTTGAAGTCTCTTCGAACCATAGTACAAAACGACTGTTAATAATATCATGAGAACGGCTTGTAAGTAATCATTCATGACTGATCTGTCCCTTTTGTTATTTTGTCTTTTCCTACCATTTTTTCAGCAATGAAACCTGAAGATAAAGCGACTAAGCATGTGCCAATAATAATAACGATGAAGAACAATACGTAATTCAATGTAATATTAGAAGCAACATCCATAATCCCTACTACTGATGGGATAAAGAAAAATACCATTGTCTTGAGTAAGAAATTAGCCCCTACATCAATCCAACTTTCTGGAATAATCTTAAACTGTAAAAGAAAGAAGAACAATATTAAACCAACGATACTACCTGCAAGTGGGATGTGTAATAGTTTCTGCACTTCTGTACCTATAAAAGTAATGAGTAAGATGAGTGCAAGTTGAAGTATTAATTTAACCAAAAATCGAGCCCTCTCCATCATCAACATCCCTTTCTATCAAATTGTGTCTAAATTGTTACTAACTTTTTTCAGTGTTACTATCTATTATAATGCTCGCGATTCTATAGTGAAAATATCTATTCAGAATGTTTTCTATTCCTCTAATCTATGAAACCGTTTGCACAATCCGATAAAAAAACTGTCGAATAATGATGTACACTATCGACAGTTTTTCTTAATCTCATAATGAAGTGATTCAATTTATTCTGTTAAGTTTTCCTTTAAAAATTCTATCCATTTATTCGTTGCATGACTTAAACGTTTATCTTTCTTCCACACAACGCCAAGTTCCCAATCTGTATTAGCATTTTCTAATTTAATCATTTTTACGTCATCATTAAGTAATTCAGAAATCGTTGCTGGTAAAATGGTAATACCTAATTTATTTATAATGAGATTTTCTATTACGTTCCATTGAGATATTTGAGACGCCATGTTGGGAACAAACCCAGCATTTTTAGCATTTTCAATAATTTTATCATTCAAATAAAAATCTTCATTAAATAATATAAAATTTTCTTCTGCTAACTCTTCCATATTAATAGAAGATTTGTGTGCTAACGGATGTTCTCTGTGTAACACCACTCTTAAATCTTCTTTATTAAGTGAAATAGATTCGAATAAATGATGGTCAACTGGCAAAGTCGTAACACCGATATCAACTTCATCGTTTAAGATGAGGTGCTCTGTAGTTTTCCCTCCACTTTCAATGAGATTATATGTAATATTCGGATACAATTGGTGAAATTCCCCTAATATACCTATAAATTTACGCATACTCATGACTGCTGACATACTAATATTAATATGTCCTGATTCTAAACCAAACATGCTATTAATCTCAGTAGGTAAATTATCATATAAGGCGATAATTTCCTTACACTTATTGAAGAAAATCTTTCCTGCATCTGTAAGGACTAAATTTCTCTTACTTCTATCGAATAAAGGGACAGCCATTTCCGCTTCAATATCCTTAATCGCCTTACTAATGGTAGGCTGTGCGATGTATAGTGATTTAGAAGCGTTTGTCATTCCACCTTGTTTGACGACTTCAACAAAGTACTTCATATGTTTAATATCCAAGCATATCCCCTCTTTTATAAAAATAAATATTAACTACAATTAATTATACAATAAGATTGACCTTTCTAGTGATTAAAATTTTTTTGAATACAATTCAGTATAATCATTCTTATTTAGTAAGTATTTTTAACAAATGAAAATATGTTATAATCGTTTTTGGCTCAGATTACATTTTTTGAGGTGAGGAATTGAGCTTTTACGAATTTATGCAAAATTTCCTTGGTGATGACACACCATTAGGTGAATTGGTTGATTGGATTAATCAAGATATCAATTTTCCTAAAGAAGTGAAGAGCCATAGTGAAATATTGACATATTTTCGAAATAATCCATGTCCTGAAAACATACCAGTGACGAGTATCAAACGTGCACTTGCTGTTTTCAACCAATTCACCGGTATATAATTGATGTTGGAACAATGCTTTTAACATTTATCATATACAAAAATACATGGGGTTTATCATCTCGCATGGCGTCCTCCTATGGGCGCCTTTTTCTATTATAAATTGCATACAATATTAACTTTATTACAAAATCTGCCACAATATTTCATGAGGATTACATTTACTTGTATAATTCGTTTCTTATATTGTATTACGTATTTTTAAATATTATTATGAGTGAGGTTAATAAATAAATACATTTTTTGGGGAGAAGAAATGAAACTTAAAAAATTATTATCACGTATTATTATCGCTACTGGAATAATGTTCACTGGAACTTTGACATATCAAACAATGGAACAAACGCACGTATCTCACGCTGCTTCATATAATTATTACAACAAACACCAATGTACTTGGTGGGCCTATAAACGTCGTGTACAATTAGGAAAACCTGTTTCTAACAGATGGGGAAATGCTAAAAACTGGTACTATAATGCACGTCGATCAGGTTATTCAACAGGTCACAAACCAAGAAAATATGCTGTGATGCAATCAACTGCAGGTTATTATGGCCATGTTGCTGTCGTTGAAAGAGTATATAAAAGTGGTAGCATCAAAATTTCGGAATATAACTATAACGTGCCTTTAGGTTATGGCACACGTATTATCAGTAAATCATCCGCACGCCACTACAATTACATTTATTAATATGTATAAAGCCATCAAACAAGTATCTATCCATATTTATGATTACATATGGAGAACATACCCGTTTGATGGCTTTTTAATTATGATTGGCGTATATTTTCTAAAATTTCTTTAGCTTTAGCTGTATTGGCGCGAGGTTCCTGTTTTAATGCCTCTGCAACTTTTGCAATTTCTTCCCCTTCGGCACCAACTACAATGGCTAAGGATTTGTATTGTAGGCTCATATGTCCTTGTTGAATGCCTTCTGAAACAAGCGCTCTACATGCAGAGAAGTTTTGGGCTAATCCCACTGCAGCTACAACATGCCCTAATTCTTGAGCTGTTTCCACATTTAATAAATCAAGAGAAGCTTTAGCAATTGGCAATACTTTTGTTCCACCGCCAACAATTGCTAATGTCATTGGCACTTCAATCGTACCAATCAATTTGCCACGGTCTTTATCATATTCCCATGTTGCGATACCTCTGTAGTGTCCATCACGACTTGCGTAGGCGTGTGCACTGGCTTCTGCGCCTCTAGTATCGTTACCTGTGGCTAGAACTACTGCATGAATACCGTTCATTACTCCTTTATTGTGAGTAGCAGCACGATGAATATCAACTTGTGCTAGTACCGATGCACGTTCCATTCGATAAGCTACGTCTTCGCCACTTCTCTCTCCTCTATTTAAGTCTTTAACATCTATTTCACCTTGCACTTTTACAACGGAAGCTGTCGCGTGATTTGATAAGATGCTCATTAATACCTCTTTGTCTGGGAATTCATTTTTAAGGTGTGCTGTAATAGCTTCAAGAATCGTATTTAACATATTGGCACCCATCGCGTCCTTCGTATCCACGAATACTTTCAGTGACAATAAATTTTGTTCTGGAAATGTATCAATTTCGATACGTTGATAACCGCCACCACGTTCTTTGATAGATGGATATGCCTCATCAGCAATTTGATGAATTTGAGACTCAAGACGCTCAATATCTGAAGATAATTGTTCAGTATCTTCCACACCATCAAAGACGATTTGTCCTATCATTAGACGTTGACTAGAAATCGTTTTGAATCCTCCACTTTGATTCACTAATTTTGCCCCGTAACTCGCAGCTGCCACGACTGAAGGTTCTTCTACCATCATTGGCACTACATATTCTTTATCATCCACCACTATCTTCGGTAATAGTCCTACTGGTAAAGCGCCTTGTCCAATGACATTCTCTATTAAACTGTTCGCAACTTCTTCATTTATAAGTGGTTGATTGAGTAATGATTCATAATTATCAGTATGAAGCCAACCATATTCGACTAATTGTTTTAATTTGTCTTCTCGCGATAAATGTCTAAATCCCTTTTCTAAACTTTTCATGAGTATACTCCTTTATATATGTCTATCTATTTATTTTAAACTTGTTAATAATTATTTTCCTGAAAATTAAAGATTCTAAAACTTCGCATATGCGATTGATTACATGGTAGCAAATTATCGTGTAAAACGCTTACATTTCTGTTATACTTTGATGAATTATTCTGTTATATTTCATTGTATAATAATGTATCGTTCTGATATGATACTAATGCTACTTTTAAAAATGAAAGGATGATTCGCCTTATGAACATAGGTATCGATAGAATAAACTTTTACGTACCAAAGTATTATGTAGACATGGCAAAACTCGCCGAAGCACGCCAAGTTGATCCAAATAAATTTCTCATTGGAATCGGTCAAACAGAGATGGCCGTAAGCCCAGTAAACCAAGATATAGTATCTATGGGAGCAAATGCTGCTAAGGATATTATAACAGACGAAGATAAAAAGAATATTGGAATGGTTATCGTCGCAACTGAATCTGCTATCGATAATGCAAAGGCAGCTGCCGTTCAGATACATCATTTGTTAGGTATCCAACCCTTCGCGCGTTGTTTTGAAATGAAAGAAGCATGTTATGCCGCAACACCAGCTATACAACTTGCTAAAGATTACCTCGCACAACGTCCTAATGAAAAGGTATTAGTCATCGCAAGTGACACTGCACGTTATGGTATTAACTCTGGCGGTGAACCTACACAAGGTGCCGGCGCTGTAGCAATGATGATTTCACATGAACCAAGTATTTTAAAATTAAACGATGACGCTGTTGCATACACTGAAGATGTATATGATTTCTGGAGACCAACTGGGCATAAATACCCACTAGTTGCCGGAGCATTGTCTAAAGATGCTTATATCAAATCTTTCCAAGAAAGCTGGAATGAATACGCACGTCGCCAAGGAAAATCATTATCTGACTTTGAATCACTTTGTTTCCATGTTCCATTTACTAAAATGGGCAAAAAAGCATTAGATTCGATTATTGATAATGCTGATGAAACGACTCAAGAACGTTTGAAATCAGGTTATGAAGATGCAGTGTATTATAATCGCTACGTCGGTAATATTTATACTGGATCATTATACTTAAGCTTAATTTCATTACTAGAGACACGTGACCTTAAAGGCGATCAAACAATCGGATTATTTAGTTATGGTTCCGGTTCTGTAGGCGAATTCTTCAGTGCAACACTTGTTGATGGCTTCGACAAACATTTAGATATCGAAGGTCATAAATCATTATTAAACAATCGTACAGAAGTATCTGTTGAAGAATATGAATCATTCTTTAAACGTTTTGACGACTTAGACTTTAACCATGAGATTGAACAATCTAATGAAGACAAAGATATTTATTACTTAAAAGACATTCAAGAAGATATCCGTGAATATCATATTCCAGAATAAAAAATAATAAAGTGCAAGGGAGTAGGCCAGCGAAATTGATTTCGCTATCCTACTCCCTTTCTATTATCTTATGGTTTTGTACTATGTTTAGGACGATAAAGTTTTGTCATATCGACATTTTCAATTTCTAACAATTTAATTTTGTTATCAATTGTGCCTCCATAACCTGTTAAACTACCATCTTTCCCAACAACACGATGACACGGTATGATGATTGAAATAGGGTTGCTTCCTACTGCACCTCCAACGGCTTGCGCTGACATCTTTGGTTTATTTAATTTCCGACCTACTATTTTCGCAATATCTCCATATGTTTTTAAATCTCCATACTTAATTGTCGTTAATTCATTCCAAACCTCTTGTTGAAAATTACTTCCCTGTGGCAATAATTGAAAATCTATCATTGGATCGTCACCATTAAAATAATGATCTAACCATCGTTTAGCGCTAGTGAAAATAGGTAAATCATCTTTCATATCAATATTTTTTTCATATTGATGTGGATATAAAAGATGAGTCAGCGAAGTACCATCGCTAATTAACTGTAATTGGCCTAGTGGTGATTGATATGTCGTTTGATATTGCATTGTAACAACTCCTTTTATTTATCTCATACGCGTTGAGTTTAAGTAGAAATGGAAATGGGAATGCTTTACACATCAAATAATGTGGGGGAATATCTATGATTCATCATAAAAACGATGTTGATCTTCATTTTAATAAAAATAATTTAAGTTCTGAAAGTCAAAATCGTGCCAATCAAATTACCACTTTCTACAAAGCTTTATATCAAATTAATGATATTGTATTAGGTTTAATCTTTCTAGTGGGAAGCTTTTTCTTCTTTAGTGACCAAACAATGGTTGCTGGCACTATACTCTTTGTCATAGGCAGTCTGCAGATGACAGCACGACCAGTTATTTCATTTATTCACGATCTCAAGTTATCTAAATTTTATAAACGTAAATATCAAGAAGAATTACAACATCAATCTAAACTTTAAGACGCAACCTAGTCATAAATTCTAAAATAATAGCTCTAAGAGATTGGGACATCATTTATTACTACTGTCCCGCTCTCTTAGAGCGTATTTTATATTGATACTTCAATGAATGATTAAAGATTACGTGTTGTTACCTGCATCTGTATCTTTTTGTTTACTTATTCAAAATTATACAGCTGATAACCTTTGTCTTTCGCATATTCTAAAGCTAAAAGTTCTAAAATATTAATAAAAGTTGGTTCATCTTTCACCTTAATGTATTGGAACGTTAAACTATGTTCTTCTGCAGTGATACTTTTTAAATCAGAAGTATCTAGATTGTTGCTTTGCGCAAATCCTTTTCTAAATTTCGTCGTACCACTATCAGACTGTGAATTATATTGACCTAACTTAGTATATAAATCTTTAGAAATAGGCTTATATGTTGTTGAGTAACCACCTGTTTGCCCTACAAATACTGGTTTCTTTTGATCAAAAATAACATAGACCCCAAACTTATCTTTGACTTTTTCTCTATCTTCTTTCGTGAATGATAACGCTTCTTTCTTATCATACTTAAATAATTTCTTTAATTTTTTCTTATTATCTTCTAATAAGTTATCAAGCTTCTTGCTACCTTTCATAAGTCAAATCCTCCATGTTTACTGCAAAATAATTAAATACTACTATTTATAGTTACATATAATATATCACTTTTTAAAATTATTAATCATTATTTTTGTAAATTAATAATTACTCAACTTTTTCTTAATAATAAAAACTTCTTCATTAACGAGCCGTACTCGAAAACGAAGAAGTTTATATGAATAGCTTTAAATTTTAGAATGTGTTGGGTTTACTTTGTCTGAGGCGGGATGGTCACACTGGCAACCTGTCTTACAACCGCCACATTGCCCTGACTTAGAACGTTTAAAGAACTTATAAAGCGACATGATTGTATAACCAAATATCGCTAAACAAATGATTATATTAATAGCGATGTACATATTATCACTTCCTTATATAAATAATTTACTTATTTGATAAAATGCTAGCGTTAATCCATATGCAGTAATAATCGGATAAATGAGTGCGAATAATGTCCATTTCCATGAACACGTTTCTTTACGAATCGTTGCGACTGTAGAGATACATGGTACATAGAGTAATATGAATATCATAAAGGCATATGCAGATAATGGTGTGAATTGCTGTTGGATAACATGAACCAAACCATCTTCACTGGATGAATAGAGAATTGCCATAGAACTAATAATCACTTCTTTAGCTAAAAATCCAGGAATTAATGTTGCACCAGCTTGCCATGTACCAAAACCTAGTGGTGCAATAATTGGTGACACTGCCTCTCCTAAAATGTGTATGAAACTTTGGTTTATTTTCACATTCACGCCATGAGGGCCGATGTAAGTCAAAGCCCAAATTACTACTGAACCACCAAAAATAAATGTACCAGCTTTTCTTACGAATCCTTTAGCCTTTTCCCAAGTACTTCTCCAGAGTGTTTTAAAGGATGGCACGCGATAAGTAGGTAGCTCAACGATAAAAATCGAATCTGAATTTTTTAAAATACAGCGATTTAAAATCGTGCTGACAATCAACGCGACTAAAATCCCTAATAAATATAGACTTAGCACTACTAGAGATTGATAAGCTTTAAAGAATACGCCCACAAATAAAGCATAGACAGGTAAACGCGCTGAACAAGACATGAAAGGTGCGATGAGTATCGTAATCAAACGTTCTTTTTCATTTTCAATACTGCGTGCAGCCATAATACTTGGCACATTACACCCAAATCCTATAATCATTGGAATAAATGATTTACCACTGAGTCCAATGGTTTCCATTGTTCTATCCATTAAGACGGCAATCCTTGCCATATAACCCGAATCTTCTAATAAAGAAATAAAGAAGAACAGCACGACGATTTGAGGCACAAAGACAAGTACTGAACCTACGCCAGCGATGATGCCGTCCGTAATTAAATCTTGAAGAAATGGCAAAACGTGCAAATCATTCATGAGTAACTTTACCCAATCTGTAAATGGCCCTCCAATGAAGCTATCCATCTGGTCAGATAATGGGGTGCCTATCCATGTGAATGTCGTTTGAAAAATAAGCCACATAATACCTAGAAAAATAGGGATCCCTAAGTACTTGTTAATAAGAAGTTTATCTATAGTGGCAGTGAGGAATTGTTTTTCTTCTTCAGGATATTCAACTGCACCTTCTAATATTTCATTGATATAGTTATTGCGTATCTTTTCAATTTGTTCACGAGCATATAAATCTGATTGATGGTTTAATTCTTGTTTAATGGGCGCGATTTGTTCTAAAATTGCATCACTTAATTTTTGAGAAATTTGTACGTTATCGAGTAAATATTGTATTGCTATAAAACGAATGCGTTCTTTTGGAAAGTTTGAATTTGTTTTTATAATTAAACTCATGCGTTCAATTGCATCTTCAATTTCTTTACCATAATCAATTTTAAATACTTGTCTGTCATCGGGCTTTAAAAACTCTAACTCATGTAATATGTCATTAGTCCCTTTAGATTTTCTAGCCACGATTGGGAACATAGGTATTTTTAACCTTTTCATTAATTGATCAAATTGAATCTTGATACCTCTTTGTGTCGCTACATCGACCATATTTAATCCAATAATTAATGGCACATTTAATTCCATTAGTTGAATAGTGAGTTGCATATTTCTCTTAAGTTGACTAGCGTCAATAATATTGATTGCGCCTGTGAAATTTGTCGTCAATAAATAATCAGTGACAACTGTTTCATCTTTGGAGATCGGTGACAAGTCATAAATACCTGGTAAATCAATTAAACTACCTAAACTCCCTTTCAATTTACCAATCTTTTTTTCTACTGTTACCCCACTCCAATTTCCTACGTATTCGTACGAACCGGTTAAAGCATTGAATAAAGAGGTTTTACCTACATTTGGATTACCTAATATACAGAAAGTCTCACTCATCGAAATTAGTCCTCCAATGCAATAAGGCGTGCATCAGATTGTCTTATACTGAGATATTGCCCATTTATTTCCACGATACTTGGTCCATTTAACAAACATTGTTGCTTAATACTGATTTCGCTACCTTTAGTTACACCCATAGCACCTAACCGATATAGCATTTTTTTATTTGTAATTCCTATATGCTTGATTCTATATTTTTTGTCTTTTAATCCATTCTTTACATTCAACATCATACTCACCTTTTTATCTCTAATTAAGAATCATTATCATTAAGAAAAGAATATGCCTCTACGTGATTTTTTACAATATCTACAAAAAGTTAAATGTGTCGATTTGGTGAAAATATGTAAAATTCGACTATTTTAATCATTATCGTTGCGTTATAAAATTATCATCGCTATAGTCTAACTATACAGTGTAGATTTTTAATGTGAGGTTATGTTATGAATGAAAATGACTTAAGAGTAATTAAAACTAAAAAAGCTTTATCAACAAGTCTTTATGAACTACTAGAAAAACGAAGTTTTGAAGTAATTTCAGTTAACCAGATATGTAATCATGCGATGGTTCATCGCACAACATTTTATAAACATTTTTATGATAAATATGATTTATTAGTCTATTTATTTAAATTACTCACTAAAGACTACTTTTCAACAGATTTAAAAGAACGTTTAAATAATCCGTTCCAAACGATTGAAGCTACCTTTACGAATAAAGAAGAATTAGAAAGAATAGAGAAGGTTCAAAAAGATGATGTTTCATTCGCTAAAATATTTAGAGAATTTTGTGTAGACATTATGAAGGCAGATATTAAAGAAAATATACATCGTATTTCGGTCGATACTGCAATCCCAGAAAATCTTGTCTTTTACATTTATGGTTCGACATTAGATGGATTTATGGAGTGGATCAAACAAGAAGATATTGATTGGCCAGCTTCAGAAATTGACGCCGTCTTTCATAAAGCGATTAATCTAAGCATTTCTGAGTAAGCCATCTACAATTAAAAGTGATATAAAATAGCCGTCATTTGAAGAGAAGCACGTAAGTATACGCGTTTCACCTTCATCATGACGGCTAAATTGATTTTATTTAGAACATTTCAGAAACAACTTTTTGTTCTAAGAAGTTTAATAAGTAGTCAGGGCTACCTGTTTTCGCATCTGTACCAGACATTTTAAAGCCACCAAATGGATGGTAACCAACAACTGCAGCAGTACAACCACGGTTGAGATATAAGTTACCTACATCATATTCATTCACAGCTTTAATCCAATGTTCACGGTTATTAGTAATCACAGCACCAGTTAAGCCATATTCTGTGTCATTCGCTACATCGATGGCTTCATCGAAATTATCTACTTTAATAAATCCAACAACTGGTCCGAAGATTTCTTCTTGCATGATACGGTCAGAAGATTTAAGACCTGAGAAGATAGTTGGTTCAATGAAGTAACCTGTTGAATCATCAGTGCCCCCACCTTGTTCTAATTGGCCTTCATCTTTACCAATTTCGATATAATTTTTAATTTTGTCGAATTGCTTTTGGTTAATGACTGGTCCCATGAATGTGTTATTTTCAGTATTACCTAGAGTGAGTTCTTTTGTAAGTTGAACTGCTTTTTTAAGGACTTCATCATGTACATCTTTATGAACAATGGCGCGTGAACATGCTGAACATTTTTGTCCTGAGAAGCCAAATGCAGAAGTTACAATCGCTTCAGCAGCTAAATCTGTATCTATGTTCTCATCAACAACGATGGCATCTTTACCACCCATTTCAGCAATGACACGTTTCAAGAAGTGTTGACCTTCTTGAACTACTGAACTACGTTCATATATACGTGTACCTGTGGCACGAGAACCTGTAAATGTAACAAAGTGTGTGTCTTTATGGTCTACTAAGTAGTCACCAATGTCTTTAGGATCACCAGGGACAAAGTTGACAACGCCCTTAGGTAGACCAGCTTCTTCTAATATTTCGATTAATTTATATGCTGTTAATACAGTGTCTTCAGCAGGTTTAAGTAATACTGTATTACCTGCAACTACAGGAGCTAAAGTTGTACCAGCCATAATTGCAAATGGAAAGTTCCAAGGTGGGATTGTAACGCCTGTACCAATTGGTTTATAGAAATATTTGTTATGTTCCCCTTCACGATCTAATACAGGTTTACCATCTGCTAAATCCATCATTGAACGTGCATAGTATTCGATGAAGTCGATACCTTCAGCAGCATCACCAACCGCTTCATCCCATGGCTTACCTGCTTCATAAACCATAACAGCTGAAATTTCTTCTTTGCGACGACGGATAATCGCTGCTACACGTAATAATAATTCAGCACGATCTTTATGCGACCATTTCTTCCATGATTGATAAGCTTCATTAGCTGCTTTAAATGCATTTTCCACATCATCTTTTGTAGCTTTAGAGACTTTTGCAACCAATTGAGATGTATCTGCAGGGTTTAAAGACTCAAATTTGTCGCTTTTATCAATTTTCTCTCCATTAATGACTAAAGGAATATCTTGACCAAGTTGGCCTTTTACCTTTTTCAATTCTTCATTAAAACGATCTACATTGTCTTGAACTGAAAAATCAATCCCAGGTTCATTTTTGAAAGGTACTACCATTCTCATTTACCCCCTATGTATTTTAAATTTATTTAAAAATCACAAAACATTGACATACATTTAAATGATAGTTCATATCATTTATTTCATTCTACTATGTAACAACATGATTTTGCAATCGCTTACATTTATATTATCAGAAAAGTCTTGAAAATAAGTTGACAGCAAATGATTTATCATAGTCAATAATATGATTATCGTATATATATTTAATTCTTTTTATATTAAAAAATGTTGTTGAAAACAAGAAGATTATTATATACAATTAATGACTGGGCCAGTATTTTATAAAACAAAATAAATTCAGAAAGGTATCACTACATGAAAACTTATACATCTGTAATTTTTTGGATGCGTTCCATTGCTTGTTTAAGTATAGTAATTATCCACTCAATTACCACTACTTTTTCAAAAATGCATGACGTTCCACATAGTACATCTCTCCGACTATTCCAACTATTATTAATGTTTAGTACACCTATGTTCGTGTTTATATCAGAATTCTTACTAGCCAAAAATTATGGTTCCAAGATAAAGAAAGGATTCTTCAAAAATAAATTAATCTATTTGGGGATACCTTATGTAATAATCAATTTAAGCATTTCCTATTTTTACTTTAGACCGAAAAATTTACATGAATATCTCTTCCATGTTGGAGATACAATGTTTCACGGAGGAGCTGTTACATATTTTATAGTAATCATTTTTCAATTTTATTTACTGCATTGGCTATTTTCTAAATACTTAATTGGTTTAAATCCTATTAAAATGATTGTAATATCAATTTTAATAACTACTATGTATTGGGCCATGAGAACTTTTATATCGCCTCCTAATAATCCGATATTAGCAGCTATATGGGATCGTGAGGGATGGATGATCTTCATAGGATGGTTGAGCTATTTCTTGCTTGGCTTTTATATAGGAACTTATTATGAAGCGTTTATGAATAAAATCAAAGATTATACTTGGCATATTATTATTGGAGCATTTCTCTCAATAATTTTTATGTTTTTAAATTATATATTGGGTATAAGCACATGGGTAGAATCAAAAAGAGTGGACACTCCTATTTATGTAACAATGGTAATTTTATTGTTTTTCCTTTTCTCTTCTTATATTAAGTATGTACCAAAATTTATTGTATTTATTAGTAATTATTCTTATTGTATCTACTTAATTCATTATTTCTTTGTTCATGATTTAGGATTACTGAGTCGTAACCCCATTAAAAATGTATTATTCAATACCATCGTTACACTTACTCTAGCTATTACAGTTGGATATCTCTTTAATTTATTCAAATTTGGAAAATACATTGTAGGTGGAATAGGAAAAATTAAATATGAAAATATTTACGAAAGCTATCAAAATAATAATATGGATTAAAATAAATTAAGACTAATTTTCTTCGGTTAAAGTATAAAAGGCAAGTTCTATCTATATAGAACTCGTCTTTTTTTAGTTTATGAAAAATATCCTTAACTCAACAATACTCAACCTTGAAATTTAGTTAAATTAAATAAAAATATTATAGTATAATGTTAGTGTTAATTATTCAATACATCTTAAGGAAGTGCATCTATGAAAGCTTTAATTACTGGGGGCGCAGGTTTTATTGGGTCACACATTTCAGAACGTTTAACTAATGAAGGAGTGGAAGTACATGTCATTGATAATCTTAGTACAGGAAGATTAGAAAATATTCATTTCATACCTAAAGAACATTTTTATTTAAAAGATATTACTGATGTGACTTTTGTTTCAGAGTTAATTAAAAAAGAACAATTTGATTATATCTTTCACTTAGCTGCGATGGTAAGTGTAGTTGAAACAATTGAAAAACCTGTTATCTCAAACGAGACTAATATTAATGCAACGATTAATTTATTAGAAGCTACACGAAAATGGGATAGTCAAATTAAAAAATTTATTTTCGCATCATCTGCCGCTGTGTATGGCGATTTGCCTGATCTACCTAAATCAACGATAAATTCTAAAGTAGCCCCTCTTTCCCCTTATGCGATACAAAAATTTTCTGGAGAACAGTACGCTCACATTTATCATCATCTCTATAACGTACCTACTGTATGTTTAAGATTTTTCAATGTTTATGGACCAAAACAAAATCCGAACTCTGATTATTCAGGCGTTTTATCAATTCTTAATGCAAAATTTATTAATAAAGAACAATTTACGTTTTATGGTGACGGTGAACAAACGCGTGATTTTGTATATATAGATGATTTAGTTTCAGCAATATGGACAGTACTTTATTCTAAAGACACTAATGGGGGTATATTCAATGTTGGAGCTGGAAGCGAAACATCTCTTAATACTGTTTTTAAATCCTTTGAAAAAGTCTTTGGCTATACCATTCCTCACATTTATAAAGAATGTCGAATAGGTGATATCAAACATTCATATGCAGATATTACCCCACTTAAGCGTCTGGGTTATTCACCACAATTTAATATTCATAGTGGTATTAACGCTTACGTATCATATAGTAAAAATAGTCATTAAAAAAATCAAAACGGTGAATCATGAGCTGACCAACCGTTTTGATTTTTATTTTTATTGTAGTAAATCATAGAATTCTTTAATAGCTTTAGCATTATAAGCTTCAGCATCAAACTTTTCATATTTCTCATTTTGACCTAATATGAATGTTTCAATACCTTTTGCAATCTCCTCTATCTCGTTGATAACAAGTGTTCCATACTTGCCATCCTTTAATACATATCTGTTAGCAACAATATCTGATGCAAGAACATTCACTCCTAGAGTTAAAGCTTCTAATAGTACCATTGATTGTCCTTCGTAATGAGAAGTGAGTGCAAATAAATTTGATTGTTTCATCACATAAAATGGATTTTTTCTGTGTCCTAATAAAAACACATGGTTTCTCATTTTTAATTTTTTTATAAGCGACTGTAGAGATTTTTTTAATGGTCCTTCACCCATAATATATAATTTTATGTTTGGATATTTTGGCACTAATTTAGCAACCGCATTAATGAGTAGATCAAATCCCTTTTCAGGAGAAAGTCGCCCTATGCTCACAATTTTAAAGTCATTGTTACTAAACTCAACTGTTTGAACATTACCATTTTTAATATTGATTAAGACTGACTCACCATTTTTCTCGAATCGATCTGAATCATCTTCTACTAAAGTGTGTATCTTATTTAAGTTAATCGTATTTCTTGAAGAACAATACTTATCACTTAATAAAGGATTATTTATTTTTTCTTTGTTTAAAAGACTCGTAGCTTCGGAAACGCTGACGAGTTTATCAAAATATGGATAAAGAGAAACCAAACCTTTTAAATTTTGATAATGTGGTCTCACACCATTAATTCTTCTTTCCATATCTGCTTTAATATCACTATGTAAATAAACTAATTTACGTTTAGCATTACTTGCTAAAATAAGATTAGCCCAAAACATAGAATAACCACTAAAATCGATAGCATAATCAAAATGAGAATCTCCAAATATTTTTCTAAATTCTCGTTGATATACCTTTTTAGGGTAGAGGAGTTTTTCTAAAAATGATTGAAGCCCTCTTTGTTTTACAAAATCAACCTTATAACACTCTTTTAAGGATGCAAGTAATGGCCCTCTTCTAAATATAATTCTTACATTTGGATTCACTCTATCTAAATTGCTCAACATTTCTTCTTTCTTACTATAGTTCAAAAATATCGTAATATCATATTGATGATAGTCAATATTTTCTAATAAATTAATGATTGATGTAGTGATGCCATTATTTTTCATTCCACCTGGATAAATTAAAATTGTTTTCTTTCTTGTTGTATTACGTTTTGGGGATTCCGCTTTTCGATTAAAAATATGTTCAACGATATTTTTAGAAGCATGTCCGTCTTCTAAACTTACATAAGTCGTTTTAAATTTTTCATAATTATTTTTAATTTGATGATTTTCATAACTTTTATTATTGATTGAAGAAATGACATCGTTAATATGGGTGCAAACGGGACCAGGCAATTCATTTGGATTAATATACATTCCCCTACAGAACTTATAGTCATCATAATCAGGAGTATAAAAAATGATTGGTTTATTCGTTACTAAATAATCAAAGAAAATACTCGAATAATCTGTAACCATTAAATCAACAATTGCTAATAATTCGTTGGTATCAACATAGTCAGGAATTAAATAATTTTTCAAATCACAATCCTTTTTAGCCTCTTCATAAATAAAAGGATGTACTTTTACTAATACTTTATAATTTAAATGTGCTTCAAGCTCTTTTGCTTCATTAAGTATGCTTTCTATATTTATATCTGGATTATTTAAATCTTCTCCTCGCCATGTCGGACAATATAATAATATTTTCTCTTCATTTTCACTAATAAGACCTTTCAATGTATTAAGAATTTGAGATTTTTGATTTTTTAATGTTAAGTCAATTCTGGGGTACCCTTTTTCAAGAATTTCTCCATTATAGATGTGATGAAGGTTAAATGCGCTTTTGAATATATTTGTAGTATGCCTATTTGAGCTGATTATATAATCGCTGGATAAAAAATTCTTAATAATGTTCTGTGATCCTTGTACATTGTTGTCCATATCTAATCCCATATATTTCAGAGGTGTCCCGTGCCATGTGTTGATGTAAATTTGATTTTCCTTTTTGGCAAAATATAAGGGAAAAGTTGAATCGTTAATTAAATATTTACTTTCAGCAAGTGATTTTAAGTAATCACTCGAGTCTATAATGACAAAGTCTACGTTATTGTAATTCTTAAATTTATTTTTATAGAAGTTCAATGTTTCTTTAGAATCGACCACCCATTTATGAAGAAATCTTCTATATTCTTTATGATTCACTAAGTATAGAAATATTGCATAAGGATTACCTGTAATATTCTTACCATTTCTCACTTGATATAGAATTTGATGGTCTTTGACTTTTAAATCACCATAATATTTAGCGTAAGTCATCACTTGATGATTATAATTTGATTTATTCATCATATTTATTGGAGATGTAATAAAATTAATTTTTCTTCTACTTTGATTAGCGATAAAGTTTTTAAAATTTTTCATAGATTCCCCTTCTTAGATGTCATTAATATACATAAATTTAAATGTGCGAGTGTTAAAACTTCTCTTTAAATTTATCTTTCCTTATCCATAAAATATTATATACTTTTTTTATATAATGTTATATATGTTCAATGTAAATTTATTCTAAACTCTATCACTGCTTCTATTGTTCTATAGATTTGATTACTTTACAGGGATTACCCACCGCTAAACTATTAGGAGGTATATCTTTAGTTACAACACTACCTGCACCTATGACACTACCGTCTCCAATTGTGACGCCAGGCATCACTGACACGTGTCCTCCAAACCAAGTATTGCTTCCTACGACAATAGGTTCAGCGAGTTCTAAACCTTTATTACGTTCTTTATAATTTAAAGGATGCGTAGCGGTATAAAAGCCACAATTAGGTCCGATAAAGACATTATCTCCAAATGTAATACCTCCACCATCCATTAGATAACAATTTGTATTAATAAATACATTTTTTCCAAATTTAACATTCCAACCATAATCAGTATCAAAAGGTATAGAGATACCTACGTTCTCAGTTTGATATCCAAATAATTCATTCATGATTCTGTCTCGTTTTTCTTCATCACTTGGACGCGTGTGATTCAAATCAAAGCATAATTCCTTCGCTTTCAATCTATCTTTTTTTAATTCATCATCAAAGTTTGCATCATACCATTGATGTGCTAACATTTTTTCCTTTTCAGTCATAAACATTCCTCAATCTTTGCTTAATCAATTTATTTTAAAAGTCACTAAGAGTTATTAAGTAAACTCTCAGTGAACACTTTTCAACGTATTAAGTTGTAATATAATCTCCACCATTAACGTGTATCACTTGACCAGTGATATAAGAGCTATCAGCATGTGTAGCTAAGAAAACATAAGACGGCGCAAGTTCTGCTGGTTGACCACGACGACCCATAGGTGTACCGCCACCTTGATTTTCAACCTTTTCCTCATCAAAAGTAGATGGAATTAATGGTGTATAGATTGGACCAGGTGCTACAGCATTTACACGAATACTTTTCTCCATTAATGTTGTCGCTAGAGAGCGAGTAAATGAGACAATAGCACCTTTCGTAGCAGAATAATCAATCAGATGTCCAGAACCTCTATAAGCCGTCACACTCGTAGTATTAATAATGGCATCGCCTTCTGATAAGTGTGGCACAGCTGCTTGTGACAAGAACATCATTCCAAAAATATTTGTCATAAATGTTTCTTTAACTTGATCGGGTGTAATGTCTTCAAAGTTATCTCTAGGAAATTGCACACCACCATTATTTACTAAAATATTTAATCCACCGAAATCTTTAACGACATTATCGATGAGTTGTTTAGATTGCTTTTCATCTTTTAAGTCATGTGCATATGCTTTCGCTTTGACACCTAATTCTTCTAAGCGTCGAACAGTGTCTTCTGCATCTTGGTGTTCGTCGTAATAACCTATCGCTACGTTTGCACCCTCTTTCGCATAAAGGATTGCGACTGAACGACCAATCCCAGAGTCCCCGCCAGTAATTAATGCTACTTTACCTTGTAACTTTCCTGCAGCTTTATATTCATCAAGCTCAGCAATTGGTTTAGGATTCATATCCGCTTCAATCCCCGGTTGTCTATCCTGAGTATAACCTTTTATCTCCTTATGAAAATCCAATAAACTCACAAAAATCAACCTCCTCTACATTTACAAAACACATTCCCACATAAGCTCCAAAACAAACACGGGGCCCCAACACAAAGGATTTCCTCAAGAAACCCTACAAGCAATGCAAGTTGGGGTCGGGGCCCCAACACAGAGGATTTCCTCAAGAAATCCTACGGGCAATGCAAGTTGGGGCCCTAACAACAAGGGGTTCCTCATAAGAGTTTGACTCTGATTCATTAAAAAACATATGATAAAAGTGTATTATTTTATTAAATTCTTCAAAATATTAAAGATGTAAAAACACTTATTTAAGGAGTTTAAAATGCAGAAAAAATATATAATTATAACCATCATTATTATTATATTCGTTGGCCCAGGATTAATTTTTAATATAGGTAAATATATTTATTTTAATTACCAAAGTCATGAAGAAGCTAAAACTAAAGCTAAAGTTCATCGTTTGCTTAAACAAAAAGGATGGGAAGACAAAATTAAAACAGAGAAACCCAATTTCACGTTGAACACTAGAGAAAATAATGTTGAAGTCACTTTTAAAGATGAGCCCTATAATACATATCAATATGACGTTAATGATGATGGTAAAGTAACTGGAGATGCAGAATTAAAAATGAAATATAAAGAGCGTTTTGATAATGATAAAAAATACAGAGAATATAGAAAGCGACATCGCTTTGAGGAAAAATATGATTTAAAATAAGAAATAATTGAAGACTTTGGTTTACAATAGACTTCGTCTATTGCATAAGAACTACTAACTTCCCTTGGAAGAAGTAGTTCTAAAGTTTGATGTAATTTCAATACTATGGATGCATGTGTTTTCAAAAAAAGTCTTGTATAATCTATCTCAAGAAATAAACAAAGGAGCCATCCAAATATGAAGACACTATTAAAAGGCGTTATTTCAGTCCTTATTATCTTAGGAATCATCAAAACATTCCAAGACCACGAAATCCTTAATGAAGCAGGCCATTACTACGAACAAGCTAAAAGTGGCGAAATTGTTCAAGATTTCTCTAACTTTAACTTCAATAACTTTAAAGATTTAGACTTAGAAAACTTAAAGCCATCTGACTTTTTCTAATACATTTAAATAACGTAACAACGATCCGAAATTGAAATCACAATCATTATATTTTCAATACTAATAAATACACGTTCAACAATTTTTCCATTTCACATGCCTGATCTTTTGATTGTTCACTCAATTTCTTAAATATAAATGCTATCACACGTGCGTAATCCTTATCGATGACGTACGTGTTTTTATTTTCAATATTATTAAACAAAGAGATTGACTTATATACCTATAGGGGGTACATTGAACTTGTGAAAAGAAACGGAGGCGTTCCTATGACACATAAAACAACGACGCTAGATATTACTGGAATGACATGTGCGGCATGCTCCAACCGTATTGAGAAAAAACTTAATCGCCTTGACGATGTTTCAGCACAAGTTAACCTCACCACTGAAAAAGCAACAATCGAATACGACGCTGATCAATATGATTCCAAATCATTTATCTCAGAAATACAAAAGTTAGGCTATGATGTTAGAACAGAAAAGCAAGAATTAGACATCACAGGAATGACATGTGCCGCGTGTTCCAATCGTATAGAGAAAGTCCTCAATAAAACTGAAGGAATCCAACACGCTACAGTCAATTTAACGACGGAGCAAGCATTAGTATCTTATTATCCTAATGCCATAAATACGGATCGAATCATTCAACGTATTCAAAAATTGGGTTACGACGCTGAACCGATAAATAACGACGATGATCAACAAACGTCTCGTAAAGAACAAGAACTTAAAGCAAAACGCACGAAATTAATTATTTCAGCTATCTTATCAGCACCGTTATTACTTATGATGTTTGTTCATTTACTTCCGCTTCATCTACCAGCAATTGTAATGAATCCGTGGTTTCAATTCATTCTGGCTACGCCTGTTCAATTTATTATTGGTTGGCAATTCTATGTGGGCGCTTATAAAAACTTGCGTAATGGCTCAGCGAATATGGATGTATTAGTCGCTGTAGGCACAAGTGCTGCATATTTTTACAGTCTTTATGAAATGATTCAATGGTTAACTCACCACGTAAATGAACCTCATTTATATTTTGAAACGAGCGCAATCTTAATTACTTTAATCTTATTTGGAAAGTATTTAGAAGCACGTGCTAAATCCCAAACAACGAATGCACTTGGCGAGTTATTAAGTTTGCAAGCTAAAGAAGCGCGTATATTAAGAAACAATCAAGAAGTCATGGTAGCACTTGATGAAGTCATCGAGGGTGATACTTTAATCATTAAACCAGGAGAGAAAATTCCTGTTGATGGTGAAGTCATTAAGGGTAGCACATCCATTGATGAATCCATGTTGACAGGTGAATCTATACCAGTTGAAAAAGTCATTGGTGATACTGTTATTGGTTCAACATTAAATAAGAACGGGTCAGTGCATGTGAAAGCAACTAAAGTAGGTCGTGATACTGCTTTATCAAATATTATCAAAGTCGTTGAAGAAGCCCAAAGTTCTAAAGCGCCTATCCAAAGACTAGCGGACATCATTTCTGGCTATTTTGTACCTATTGTAGTGGGTATTGCCATAGTCACTTTTATTGTGTGGATTGTATTCGTGCATACAGGTCAATTTGAACCTGCATTACTAGCTGCAATATCTGTTCTCGTTATTGCATGCCCATGTGCTTTAGGTCTAGCAACGCCTACATCTATTATGGTAGGTACGGGCCGCGCTGCTGAAAACGGTATTCTATTTAAAGGCGGCGAATTTGTAGAACGCACGCATCATATTGACACGATTGTATTAGATAAAACGGGCACAATTACTAATGGTAAACCTAAAGTTACAGACTACGCTGGTGATTTAGAGACACTTCAACTTTTAGCGAGTGCAGAGAAAGCATCTGAACATCCACTCGCTGAAGCCATTGTCACTTTTGCTGAAGATAAAGGGCTCTCCTTATTGGACAATGAATCATTCAATGCGAGACCCGGACATGGCATTGAAGCAATGATTAATGAAACACACGTATTAATTGGTAATCGCAAATTAATGCATGACTTTGATATCACGATTGATGCAGACAATGAACAGAAACTTGCTCAATATGAACGACAAGGTCAAACTGCTATGATGATAGCCATTGAACAAGAACTTAAAGGCATCATTGCTGTTGCTGACACTGTAAAAGATACTGCAAAACAAGCTGTATCTGAGTTACAAAATATGAATATAGAAGTTGTTATGCTTACAGGAGACAATAAACAAACCGCACAAGCGATTGCTCAAGAGGTTGGTATTGACCGAGTTATCGCGGAAGTGTTGCCGGAACAAAAAGCAGAACAGGTGTCACTTTTACAAGAAGAAGGAAGAAACGTAGCAATGGTTGGTGATGGTGTCAATGACGCACCAGCCCTAGTAAAAGCTGATATAGGAATTGCGATTGGCACAGGTACAGAAGTAGCAATTGAAGCTGCAGATATCACTATACTTGGCGGAGATTTATTACTATTACCTAAAGCGATCAAAGCGAGTAAAGCGACGATTCGCAATATACGTCAGAATTTATTCTGGGCTTTTGGTTATAATGTCGCAGGTATCCCAATTGCAGCCTTAGGCCTTCTCGCGCCATGGATTGCCGGTGCTGCTATGGCATTAAGTTCAGTCAGTGTGGTTACCAATGCACTTCGTCTTAAAAATATGAAATTATAGGCTTTAAGTAAACTTTACTTTCAAAATTTGCAAGGGCGTTTTAATATAGTAATTAGAAACAAGCGGAAAACCAATAAGGAGTGGGACTTATGACAAAGGAAACGATTCAAGTAGAAGGAATGAGCTGTGAACATTGCAAAGATGCAGTGGAATCTTCTTTAGCTAAACTCAATGGCGTTCATACTGCAGAAGTAAATTTAAATGAAAAACATGTTCGCGTTGTATACGACGATTCAAAAGTCAACGTTGCTCAAATGAAAGAAGCAATCGAAGACCAAGGTTATGACGCGAAATAAACTAAAATAATCAAGCATGGAGTGAAATGCGATATAATTATCGCTCACACTCCATGCTTTTTTAATTTGATTCACATTTACACGTCATACATATTTGCGAGTTGTGTTAATCTTTCTGCTGCTTCTTCTAGTTGTTCGTCATCTAATGCAAGAGAAATTCTGACATAATCATTCCCATTTTCACCAAACGGTATACCTGGTGCGACTAGAATAGATTTCTCTTGTAATAAATATTGTTCAAATTCTTCGCTATTATATCCAGGTGGCGTATGCAACCACGAGTATATCCCACCTTTAGAATGAACGAATGGTAACTTCGCCTCTTGTAGTTTTGCTTCAAACATATCACGTCTTTTTCTAAACGTTTCATTTTGTTCTTTTAAAAAGTCGTCATAATGATTGAGCGCATATGTTGCAGCATCTTGCAGTGCTCCGAACATTCCTGCATTCGTATGTGTTTGATACTTTTTCAAAGCTTGAATCATCTCTTTATTCCCTACTGCAAAACCTACTCTAAAACCTGACATGTTGTATCCTTTAGATAATGAAAAGATTTCTATCGCAACTTCTTTACCATCTTTCGAGGCAAGAATGCTCGGATTTTTAGCATCAAATCCAAATGCACTATAGGCGAAATCGTGGACAATTTTAGTATCTGTATCCTTAAATTTTTCAATTGCTTCATCAAAGACTGATTGTGTGGCTGTAGAACCAGTAGGATTATTTGGATAGGTTAAATAAATTAATTTTGTTTCCTTTAAAGTTTGTGGGTCAATCTTATTCCAATCTGGTAAATAGTCAGGAGGTTCAAGTTCAAGTGGCACTGGTTTCGCATCGGCCAGCATGACACCTGCTAGATAATCAGTATAACCTGGATCGGGTAAAAGTACGGTTTCTCCAGGATTCACAATACATGTCGGCAATGCTACAAGTCCATTTTTTGTTCCATACAAGATACATACTTCATCATCTTTGTGCAACGTTACGCCATATTGTCGTTGATAGAAATTCACAATAGCTTCTTTAAATGATTCTTTACCGTGAAATGCACCGTATTTTTGATTTTCAGGGATACGTAATGCTTCTGAAAAATGATTGACAATACCTTTGGGCGTTTCACCATCAGGAATCCCTACTGCCATATTTATCAGTGGTAGAGGTCCATGTTCAACTTTACGCCCCATCGTTTTACCAAAATAACTATCAGGAATTGCTGCAAGTCTATCTGAAATAACCATCATAAGCCCCCTCGAATTCATCTATGTCCTCATGTTATCTTCAATTTTATCAACAACCTTAATTATGTCAATATTTACAATATTCTGAACTGAATCAATTTAAAGTTGCCCCACTCATTATATATACTGTTTCTCTTTATATTTTAAATTTAAAAAAGAACCCACAAATGTGAGTTCCTCAAAGTAAAATAAATTAATCATAACAACGACAAAATCTTCTCTTTTAAACACCATTCTCAATATCTTTTAACATTTCATTCACTGTAATCTTAGCACTTGTAAGCACGATGGGTACACCAGCTCCTGGATGTGTGCTTGCTCCTGCAAAATATAAATCTTTGTAATCTCTTGAAACGTTCGGTGGTCTATAATAATTACTCTGTGCTAATGTAGGCATTAAACCAAACGCTGTACCAAATTTTGCGTTGTATTCCTTTTCAAAATCAATAGGCGTAAATACAGTTTCAGAAATAACGTGTGATCTCACGTCTTCTAGCGCATCAATCGTTTCTAATTGATGATAAATAATGTCTTTTACTTGTTCAATGATTGATTCATCTTTCCAATTAATCTGACCAGTCTTCAATTCAGGTGTAGGCATTAGAATATACAATCCAGTCTTACCTTTCGGCGCTAAACTTGAATCTCCAACTGCTGGCACATAAACGTAAATTGATGGGTCTTCTGATATCCTACCGCCAAATATTTCATCATTGTTTTGTCGAAATCGCTTAGAAAAGACCACATTATGAAGCATGACTTCATCAGTAATATCTTTATCTATACCGATATACATCATAAATGCAGAACAAGAATAATCTAAACGTTCAATTTTACTAGGTTTATATTTTTTAACTCGAGAGTGAGACGGCATTAACTTCTCTGCAGCATAAGGAAAATCTGCAGTACACAGGACTTTATCAAATCGTTGCACTAAGCCATTGACTCTCACGCCATCCGCTTGTTTATACTTAGGATCAATGATGATTTCATCTATCTGAGCATTGAGTTGTATTTCAACGCCTAAATCTTTATTTAATTGAACTAAACCCTGCGTCATGCCATACATGCCTCCCTTAATAAAGTGGACGCCAAACATCATTTCGACCATTGGAATAATCGAATATAATGAAGGGCCTCGTTTGGGATCGATTCCGATATATAGCATTTGGAATGCCAGTAATTTTTGAATACGTTCATTATCAATATAATTTTCTATTAAATTATCAGCATTATTTAACGTTTTTAATTTCAAACCTTGAATGATGGATTCCAAGTTATAGAAATCTGAAGCCTTTCTGTATGTTTTCTCTAGAAAATGATAACGCGCAATTTCATAACGTTGATAAACATCCGTTAAAAATGACATAAAGCCATGCGTAGTACCAGGTTCAATACTTTCTAGCGTTTCTTGTAACTCTGCTAAATCTGTCGGTACGCGTACTTTATCATTTTTCCCAAAATATACATCATAGATATATGGCAACTGTTCCATTTCCACATAATCTTCAAAATTTTTACCGCATTCTTCAAATACTGCTCTATATACTTCTGGAATCATCACAATAGATGGCCCCATATCAAACGTAAAACCATCTTTCGTGAATTGACTCATTCGCCCGCCTATACGATTATTCTTTTCAAAGATGGTTACACGATTTCCTTGAGAAGCAAGTCTAGCTGCCGCTGCTAAGCCAGTGACACCTGCACCTATCACAGCAATATTCATACCACATTCCACCTATAACTGATATTTATTTTTAATCTTTCTATATAATTTCGCTTTATTAAGCTTTGAAACGTAGACACGACGATGTAAAGTATAAGACGCTTTTCTTACTTCATCTAAAATAGCGCGATATATCACTGCTGCTAATTCTATAATGGGTTGGGCTTCTTTATTAAAAGTGTCAATATTCGACAACGCTATTTCATAATCATCTTCTGCGATTGCTGCAAAATATTCCCATAAATCAATATATTGATTTGAAATGCGATGGTTGAATTCATTTTCAATGGAGACATCAAAGCGCGCAAGACTACTTTCACTAAAGTAAATTCTGCCATTCTCAAAGTCTTCACCTACATCACGTAAAATATTAGTGATTTGCAACGCTTCGCCTAATTTACGTGCGGTAGCATACGTCTCCTTATTCGGTGACTGAGCTAGTACAGGTGTTAAGACCTCACCTACTGTTCCTGCAACTCCATAACAGTAATTTAAAAGTGCTTCGTCCGTTTCAAACATTTCAAAGTTCTGATCCTCATAAACACTTTGAATCAGGTTATAAAATGATTGGTACTCAATCGTGTAGTGTTGTGAAACAACATATAGTGCTACCATAATAGATTGATTACTTTTAAATTCGTGATGGCTGATATCACTTGTGTTTTCAATATATGAAATATCTTCATGAATATCTTTTAGTATTTGAGGATTTTCATGCACATCAATACTGTCATCTATAATTCGACATACTGCATATATCACCCATACTGCTTGACGTTCTTGTTCAGGCAAGAAGTCAAAGGCATATGAAAAGCTTTTAGAATGTTCTTTCATAATTTGATGACAATATTTAAAATTTTCTTCATTCGTTGTCATGATTCTCCTCCTAATTGTTATGAGATTTGTTTACTTTTTAATTTATTTTAAATGAACGACCTTTCCATTCGACCTTTTTAGAAAAATGCGTATGTCGCCAAGAATTTGCGAAGATAAATATGAAAAAGATAAATAATACCGGATGTAATATGAGCAATACCATTGAGAAAGCACCCACTCTTCGATGTAATCGTACAAATTGGCACGTGTATAAAACATAGAATAGGTAAGACACAATTCTTGATGCAGGCTTGGTAAATACACTTATCAATAGTGTTAGAGTGGACGTGATTGAACCCATTAACCACATAACAATAGCTAACATGATTTGCGGTTGTGTTTTATTTGCCCCTACTGAAAAGTGTTTCGTCCACCCCTGTATAAGCGATTGAATACCGTCTTCATACATCCGAAATTTAACATCGTTTCCACCCTCGTAAACCGTTACAGGTAATTGTACACTTTCAAACTTTTCTCCTAAAGCAAAACCTTCAATAATTGAATGCTGTGCATTTTTATGTCCATCCGTTTTAAAATAATCATCTCGATGCATTAATGTAATAGGACCAAAAGCAATATCGTTATTAGATTGACGAGCTAAACTTGAGAACTGATTCACCCCGACAACCGTCATCAAATTAAAAATTGCTGATAAACTCTCATAAAACTTACCCGTTTCATGAAAAGGTTGAACACTGAGTAATCCATGATTATGTTGTTTGCGATACGTATTTAATATCTTTTCAATCGCATGGGGATGACCAAACGTTACATCTGCATCTACAAACATTAATAGCTCTGATTGTGCATTTGTAGCACCTTGATAACAGGCATGGGATTTACCAAACCATTGTCTATCGAAATTCTGTTCTGTCTCGTACACTGTCGCACCAAATGTTTGTGCAATCTCTTTTGTGTTATCTTTAGAACCATCATCCATCACAATCACTTCATAAATACCTTGTTGCCCTTGCAATGATTGAAGCAAATGAGGTAGCCGACGTTCCTCATTTCTCGCTGGGATAATAATTGTGACTTCATTACTATGAATAATAGGGCTTTGCGATGATAGTAATCGATGTCTTTGATTAAATATAAGTCGACCACATATGAGTGAAATCGTAGATAGTATAGTAAGTATGAATTGTATCATTTTCAACTACGATCACTCCTTCTGAGCTTCGATTGCATTAATTTTATCAGCGACTTGAAGTCCACTTAACGTTACCATTGGCATCCCTCCACCAGGGTTTACTGATCCTCCTACAAAGAACAGATTGTCGAAATACTTGCTATGCTTAGGGAATTTGAAGCCTTTGTTTTTCTTTTTATCAGCCACCACACCATAAATGGCACCTCTATGAGAGTGATAGTGTTGGCGAATATCTTCTGGCGTCCACATATCTTCATAAATCATATGCTTCCTTAAATCAGTGAGTCCCATTTTTTCTAATTTAGTTAATACACGTGTTTTAAACGCTTCATAGTCTTCCTTTTTGAAGGGTTTATCTTGAATATATGGAATATGCGGTAATACTTTAATATTTTCAAACTCATCAGGCGCTTGTTGTAAATCAGTTTTGTTCGAATTCACAAGATAGATGGTAGGGTCTTGTGGCAACACTTTTTGATGAAAGACTTCATCATAATTTCGTTTAGAATCGTTGGAAAAGAAAAAGTTATGGTGTGCCAATTGCGGATATGATCGATTGACACCTAAATGCATCACATACCCTGAACTCGCTGGTTCATATGTCTTTTCAAGTTGATCGATCTTTTGTTGACTAAAATGAAGCAAATATTTGTATGTCGGAATGACTTCCATATTCGAAATAATGTAATCAGCCTCAACGATGTCACCATTAGCAAGACGTACACCAGTGACATTATGATGATACGTTTTAATATTGTTCACAGATGTTCCCGTATGAAGCTCTACGCCTTCTTCAATCGCAAGTTGCTCTAATGCTTGAGCCAAGTGGTGTATGCCTCCTTTGACATACCATAATCCTTGTTCTTGTTGCATATGAAATAACATTGAAAGCACAGCTGGCGCATCATAAGATGATGAACCTACATATTTAATGAAATAACCCAATATTTCTCTTAATCTCGGATTTGAAATATATCGATGAATGGCCTGTTGCATCGTTGAAAAGTAATCAAAACCATGTAACGCTTTCAATGGTCCATGATATTTTAATATTTCAGGTAATGTATCAAGGCCATGATTAAAGTACCCCTTTTCCGTAAAACGATAAATACGTTCAGTGTATTTAAAATATCGATCAAGTTCTGCTTTATCCTTCTCATTCAATTGCACGTTGTTTAATACTGTAGCTTCATTATTTTCATATAGATCAATCGTTTCACCATTTGAAAAGAAATTTCTCCACTGCAATGGTAAACGTTCAATTTCGACATAATCTGACATCTTTTTATCACTGTAATTAAATAATTTCTCAAAGATATAAGGCATCGTTAATATTGACGGTCCTAAATCGAAACCAAATCCACTTTCATCTAAGCGATTGACTTTACCACCAATATGATTATTTTGTTCAAATAATTTCACGTTGAAGCCACTTTGAGCCATTCGTATTGCAGCGGCTATACCACCTAATCCGCCACCTATAACAATAACTGACTTTGTCATCATTTCTTCCCTCGCTTTTCAACTAAACGAATGAATCGTTCAATTCTCGGTCGATTATATCTCTGAACAATAATGATAGGTACATGACTAAATACGACATACAATAAATTGATATATTTTATGTATTTAGATGTCTTAATGAACACAATCAGAGGAACCATTGATAACCAATGAACTAATTCGGCTCTTCTCATTTCCAATAATAAATGACGTGTTTCTTCTATATTATTAGTTAAATCACTTTTATCATAAATCGCACTATTGAGTTTTGTACCTTCAGGGATCAATTTTTTCCACTTACTTATTTGGAGTGTATCGCCCCAAATTTGACCACCTTTTTCCCATTGAAAAGGACGAAAAAAGTGCGCATTCTTATCAAAGAAGCGTAACGGTATGCGAGTTCCCAATTGTGCGATACTCATCTGTACTGAAAACCAGAAAACACTATGTAAAATCACTAATTGAGCTAACTTTTTAATGTTCTTCATCATTTCACAGCTTTCTTTAAAAGATACAGAAACCGATTGATAGTTATTCGTTTATATTCCCTTCGATATAAGGCATGAAACGCTTAAGTTACTTTATTCAACACAATTAAAAAATTGCATAAAAAAAGAGGATGACTGATGTCATCCTCGAACATTTATAACTCGATTGTGCTATCCAGTTATAAATTAAATCTTACCACCAACCGTGGCTAGCGCGGAAATCAATTGCATTTGATAATGAACCGTAACGGCTGTTAGCGTAGTTAATCATACCTTTAGTTTGAGAAGCTACTGAACCAGTACCCCATGATTCCATAGTTTGACCTAAACCTCTGTAACCAGCTGGGTTTACTGCGTTAGGATTACCGCCTGATTCTGGCATTACGATAGCATTCCAAGCAGCTTCAGTACCACCAGCAGCTAAGAATTGAGCTTTAACTGATCCACCAGTTGAAGCTGAGCTTGAAGATGGTGCAGAGTATGAAGTAGTTGAAGTGCTGTAGTTATGGTGACTAGTAGTTGGCGCTGAAACAGCTTCAACATTAGTGTTACTTGATTGTGTATTAGAACTTACTGATTGGTTTGAACTTTCTTGGTTGTATGATTGAGTGTAGTCAGCTGATGAAGATTGAGAACCAGCTGCTTGGTAACTCCATGACCAGTTAGTACCATTAGAAGTGAAGTTGTATTCGAAACCATTGTTTACGAAATGAATATCGTATGCGCCAGCTTGAACTGGTTTTGCATTTAATTGATCAGGGTGGTTTTGAGCTAAATCAGCTAAGTGAGCTTGATCTACGTTTGTAGCTTCAGAAGCGTGTGCTTCGTGACCTGTTAATGCAAAACCTGCAACTCCTAAAGATAAAGCTAATGATGTAGAGATAACTGTCTTTTTCATAATATAAAATCCTCCAGATATGTTTTAAAATTAAAATTTGTAAATTATATTCTTAGTGTTTAAATTTCGTTGTGCGATATTGAAAATGTTTTTTGTTAACTTTTGACGGTATTCACTATACCATAAAAAATGCATTTGTATATTACACGTTCCTTACAAAAAATTACAATGCATACTTAGTTTTGTAATCTTGAAATATTTATGTATCGCTTTGTAACATATAATTCCTTAATAATCGTTTAAAATTTCATCGATATTTGTGGTTTTACATCAGTTCTTTAATAGGTTTGACTCAACTATTAAGTTATCTGTAATATTACAGATTTCAACTTTGTTACACTACCGTAATAATTCTATAATCTAATTTTGCTCAATTCATCTAAAAAAAGATGACTTTCAAAGAGAAAATCCTTGAAAATCATCTTGATATTAAATCCATGATATCGTTTTACAGCACTTCTTCACATCTATTAATGATTGTTTGTAGTACTTTAATACGACTTGTCTTTTTGTGATCTGCTGGTATAACGTGCCATGGCGCTTCATTCATATTTGTATGCTTAATCATATCGTAACTCGCTTCTAAGTATAGATCCCATTTTTCTCTATTTCGCCAATCTTCATGTGTAATTTTCCATTGTTTATCTGGATTCTTTTCTCTATCTTTAAATCGCTTTAACTGCTCTTTTTTATCTAAACATAAGAAAAACTTGATAATTAAAGCTCCTTCATCTGTCCACATTTGTTCAAACTGATTAATTTCCTTGTAAGCCCGTTTCCATTCTGCTTGTTCAGCAAATCCTTCAACTCGCTCAACAAGAACTCTTCCGTACCAACTCCGATCAAATATTTCTACATGCCCTGATTTTGGCATTTCTTTTGCAAATCTCCATAAATAGTGATGATTCTTTTCAACATCAGTCGGTGCACTTATACCATGAACTTGATATCCTGTTGGATCGAGTTTCTCCCTTATACGTTTGATATTTCCGCCTTTACCTGCTGCATCCATGCCCTCAAATACTAAAACTAATGGTATTTTACGTTCATATAATGCAAATTGGAGTTCTCTCATCCTATTTTGTAATATTTCCATTTGGTCTTTGTATTCTTTTTTATGAATTTTAGGTACTTCTATATCGAATAATGATGTAGAAAAGTTTTTATTAAAATTACCATCGATAACGCTTTCATGAGTTTGAAAGTTGTCTATAGCAGATTCTAATCTTTCTATTATATGTAGATACATATTTTCGATTGCTTGCTTTCTTTCAGTATAATCAATGACCTTCCAATCATCACTATCATTTATTATTTGTCGCATTTCACTTATGTAAATGTCTTGAGGTATGACTTTCTCATACTCTTGTACTTTCCATTTCATTAATGGATTTTCTTTTGTTTGTTCAATATGTTCTTGACGCTTTTCTTCATTGATTTCGATGAAAAATTTAATGATTTCGTAATTATCTTTTTTTAACATATTTTCAAAATCATCAATTTGTCTAATCAAAACATCGTAATTCGAATATTGATTCTGTTTAATTTGATTCTCTTTATAGTCGAGATAATGTGAATACCAACTTCTAAAATAAATATTGATATTACCTTTCTGCGGTAATGTATTCCAGTACTTTTGCAGAAATTGATATCTTAGATTATGAGCTTCTGGTGATTTAGTAGCTATAAAATCGGTATACTTAGCATCTAGGTTAAGTAATAATTCATTAGATAAGCGCGTTTTACCTGAAGCTGGCACACCTTCGAATAATATCATGACAGGAATACCTAATTCGTGTGTCTTTCTGCTTAATTGTGCTACTTTTAATTGCAATGCTTCTATATTATATGACATCGTTTCACCCTTTATTTTTGATACATTCAAAAAGCAACTCTATCATTGTTAATTTTAGCACATAAAAAAACTCTCCAATGCCTTAAACATTGAAGAGTAAAAACTGTAGACAACCTCTGATTAATATATCAATACTTCGTATTGCTTAGCTCCCTTGCCGCGGGCATGGCTTGGGAGTGATACAGAATTCTAGAATTTAAGAATTCGTATTATCACCCCCGCAAGGATGATTAGATGTTGAGCCATTTTATGAGCTCAATATCAATCAGCTACTGCGTAGCCTGTCTTTTAAAAATCAACTGACTTACAAGTAGTCTCAAGACGCATGCTATTCCTGCAGGCGTGTCGCCATCAATACTACGTATTTCTACTAAGAATAAAATATTTCCTATTGGTATCATCTTACTTAGCGTGCATTTAAGTAAATACGACTCCGTTATTAAGATAGTTTTTTAAGTCTGCCATATGCATTCTCACTTCGTCTACAGTTCAGGATGCTCATTTTCATCCCATAAATTTAAATATGTCATTTGAATATAAGCGAATGACTTTTCTTAGTAATAAATCTAAAATCCATGCAACTAAAAATGGTACAACAAAGAAGGCAACGACAATAAGTAATACACTTAGCCATGGTGAATCAACGTGCATAAATTTGAATGCATTAATTGGCCCTACCATTCCTATAAATCCAAAACCTGCCGATTCCTTTGTTCCTCCAATACCAATCATTCCTGAGGCAATACCTGATAAAGCTGCTGTAATAAAAATAGGTACCATAATCACAGGGTATTTCACCATATTTGGCATCATCATTTTCACTCCACCAAAGAAAATAGAAAGTGGAATACCTAAGCGATTGACTTGGCTTGTTCCAATTAGAAGTACCGCTTCTGTTGCAGCGATACCGATTGACGCAGAACCCGCTGCAATTCCCGATAAACCAATAGCCATCGCAATAGCTACCGTTGATAATGGTGAAATGATAATAAAACTGAAGACCATTGAAATAAGCATACTCATTAGTACTGGTTGCAATTCAGTAAAGCTGTTCAGCATATTTCCTATACCAGTTGTAATCAATCTTACATATGGTAACGTAAACACACCTATAGTAGCAGACAATCCACCAATAATTGTTGGAAAGACAATCAGTGCCATACTGCCTACACGTTCTTCTACAAGTAAAATCAATAACACTGCAATTGCTGCTGTAATCATCGTATTAATGAGGTCCCCTATACCTGCGATGACCCATGCACCGTTTTTAAATTGAGCTGCGCCACTTCCAACATACGAGGCACTCGCAACGACTGCGATAGCTAAAGGTGTTAGATTAAATTTCATTGCGATAAGCGCACCAATAAGCGCTGGTACAGTAAATTGGATGGCTTGTACGACTCCTAATAAAGTTTTAAAAATAGGATGATATTGCATAAAATACTTGAAAATTTCTCCCAAAATGGCGTTTGGAACGAGTCCCGCGACAATCCCAATCGCTACCCCTGATAAAACTCTAAAAATAAAATCCTTTGGTCCGTCAATATTTCTAATCGCTGACATGACTTAAACCTCCCAATATGCTAAGTAATCAATATGTATATAAAACAGAAGTCTTGATAGGCAATGTATGAGTCAATTAAATGATTCTTTGATGCAATAAACTTAGAGGGATATCTAATAAAATTCATACACGCTTCTCAAGACTATGAACAATAGTATATCATATTTTTCTGAAAATTTAGATAATTATTTTTGGATAAATTTTACAAATTTAGAAAATACTATCTAGAAAGCGAATTATTTAATAATCTGGGTAACTTGTAATACAATCTAGTCCGTGAAAATCTAAAATTCATCATTAATGACAATAGAAAAATTGGTCCTATTTAGTATAGAGCCGAAAATTCAAGATAGAATAATCTAAACATATAGAAATCCCTAGTAGAGAATTCGGTCAGCCCAAAAACGCTACTAGGGATTTTGTTTTATATTGTCTTAATTTATTTATCAATTAATATTATGCTTCTTCAACGTCTTCTTCAGTTTCTGTAGGAATCTCTGTTTTACGAGATTCTTTTTTATATTTTTGATACATCAGGAATAATACGCCAATCCATACAGGTATAGAAAGAACTGCCAAACGCGTACTACTATTAATAAGTAAAATCACAAAAATGAAAGCAAAGAATACTAAAATACCATAAGCCATGTATTTACCGCCTGGCATTCTATAATTACTTTCCTTATGCAACTCTGGATTATGCTTCAAGAAACCAAGATATGCGACCATAATCACTGCCCATATTAAGATATTTAATACAGTTGAAAATGTAGTGATTTGAACGAATACTTTCGTTGCGTCTTTAAAAATTGCATTTAAAATAACTGAGATACTTAATAATCCACAAGTCACAAGAATTGCGTAGTATGGAACGCCATTTTTATTTGTCTTGTGTAAGAACGCTGGTCCCTGCTTTCTTCCTGCTAATCCAAACATTGTACGACTATTCGCAAAGATACCACTGTTACATGATGATGCTGCTGCAGTTAATACGACAAAGTTAATAATTCCTGCAGCAAATGGAATACCAATAAGTCCAAATAATTTTACATATGGACTGTCATCAGGATTTAATTTATCCCATGGTACGACTGACATAATCACAGCTAACGAACCAATGTAGAAAATTAATATTCTGAAAGGTACATTATTAATTGCTTGAGGAATCGTCGTATGTGGATCCTTTGTCTCACCTGCTGTAATACCTATTAACTCAATTCCAATAAACGAGAATATTGCCATTTGGAATGACATGAAAAATCCAGAAGCACCATTCGGGAAGAAGCCACCTTCCTTCCAAATGTTAGTTACTGTTGCTGGACCATATTGTGTCTTCATCGCAAACACAATCATAACGATACCAATAATGATTAACGCAAAAATCGTGATGACTTTAATAATTGATAGCCAGAATTCTAACTCTCCAAATAACTTTGCACTAAATAGGTTTAAAGCAACTAAAATTAATATTGTAGCCGCAGCTGTAATCCAGTTCGGCATTTCTGGATACCAAAAGTCAACATATTTTGCTACAGCAGTCACTTCTGCCATACCAGAAATAATCCAAGTTAACCAATACGTCCAACCGACCATGAATCCTGCCATAGAACCTATATGGTGATGCGCAATATCCCCAAAAGATTTAAATCCTAAATTAGATAAAAGCAATTCTCCCATTGCTCTCATAAACATAAATAATATAAAACCAACTATAATATATGTCAGTAATATAGAAGGTCCTGCTAAATGAATTGATGCACCTGCACCTAGGAATAACCCAGTCCCAATAGCGCCTCCAATTGCAATCAATTGAATATGCCTATTACTTAATTCTCTTTGCAGCTTATCTGCCATAACTTCATTCTTCTCCATTTCGTGGAGTATATTTATGTCTGAATGTTAATGTATAATTAGATACCCCTTTTTATCTAATAAACAATTCTTCTCAAAATCAAATCATTTATTCTTGTAATTTTTATAATACCCTAAATAATTAAAAACAATCAAATACTTATGTATTCATCGAATCTCCTTCGTTGACATCTGCCTATTTAGAGAAGATAATTTAATTAAGTTAAACAACACGTGTTAGGTAGGTGAAAACATGGACGCTACTAAAATTGATCCTCGTATTATCAGAACTAAAAAATTACTTGTTAATGCCTTTCAAAAAGTATCAAGAGAAAAGAAATTATCTCAAGTAAGTGTTAAAGATATCACCGATGAAGCGACAGTGAATAGAGCGACATTCTATGCGCATTTTACAGATAAATATGATATTCTCGATTACACACTATCTGTAACTATTCTTAAGGATTTAAACGATACTTTAAATATTTCAGAAGTAATTAATGAGGAAATTCTTTCTAATATATTTATTTCTATTGCCTATTATATGGTTGAAGTTCAAGATTCTTGCGAAATGAACAGTGAAGAATTCTGTAATCAAGCGCATAAACGTATCAATAATGAACTGGAGGATATTTTCACTATTATGCTTGAAAATAGTTTCCCTAGTCATGAACGAGAGATACTGGTAAATAGCGCAAGTTTCTTAGCAGCAGGTGTTTGTGGATTGGCTAAGCATTGGTTAGAAACAAGCAAACTCACGCCAGAAACATTTATTAAGAAAAATCTTCCTTTCCTCATTCAACATATTACACAACTTTAAATTTTATTTGCTTACAACCACTACTCACACATTGTGAGTGGTTTTTATTTTTTAATACATTTAAACAACACATATGATTATATGTTGCTTAAGCAACTTTTAATATGAGCATGTTGGTTGTAAAAGAACATCCATGAGCGTATATTGAATTTAAACAACATGTGTTGTATAGATAATAACTGTTGTTTTATTCCTAGAAAATAAGGAGGATATTCATTTATGAAATTATTAGATAGAATTAATCAATTAGCAAATAAAGAAAAAGTTGAAAGTTTAAGTATTGAAGAAAAACAAGAACAACATCAATTAAGACAAGAATATTTGAAAATGATTCGTGGACAAGTACTTACAACATTTTCAACAATGAAAGTACTTGATCCACTTGGTCAAGACGTTACACCAGACAAAGTTTACGAATTACGTAAAGAATATGGCAATATTCAAGAATAATTTGTGGTATAAATAAAGGCGCCATGTACTAAAATAATGTACACGGCGCCACTTATATTTTTAGAGTTTCTAAGATTTTAATCTGTAGAAACTCTTATGCAATAGACCTGGTCTATTGTATTCCTCTAAACAACTAAGATTTTAATCTGTAGAAATTCTAATGTAATAATTATTAACCTTAACAAACTAGAAAGTTAAATTTATGTCCGTCTGGATCAGCGAACATTGCTCCATAATAACCCTGCTTTACTCCTGGTGGATCGATAATCGTTCCCCCTGCAGACTCTACTTTCTCTACTAATTCGTCCACTTCTTTATTTTCTTTCACCCCTAATGAAATCATTACTTCATTAGGATGCGCGTCAACTTCTTGATGTGATACAGATTCGAAATGATTATTTTCTATTAATATCACAATGGTTTGGCCAATCGAAATACCTACCATCTTATCTAACATGTCAGGATTTTTATTAATTTCAAATCCTAATGTTTTAAAAAATTGCTCACTACGGTCTAAATCTTTAACATTTAAATTAAACCACATTGAATGCATCATATCTTCACCTCTTAAATTTGATGATTAACAGAAAGTCTAAAAATCTACTTCGGCAATCCATTTATCGAGTGTTAAACGCGTTGGGTTGATACGTTCCATTTGTACAAAATCAATAACATATCCTTTTTCTTCAAGCCAGCTTCTCTCAGCAGTACCACTTGAAAATGCCCCTTCGATTTCTGTAGGTTTGCCTGTCACCGTCGCAAATGTTTTCACTACTTCATTTAAAGTAAGTTCATCAGAAGCAATTTCTAATTCTTGATGATTGTATGATTCTGCATCTTCGAATAATGTGGATGCAATTTTAGCAATATCAATGGAAGAAATCATTGCAAATTTCACATTTGGATTAATAAACTCTGGTATTTTAATTTCTCCATTTTCTACTTTGGTGATTCTTAAGAAATTATCCATAAAGAATGAAGGTTTGATAATTGTAAAATTTAAACGTGATGCTTTGATTTTATTTTCCAATTGGGCTAAAGCTTCAAAATGCGGGCCAGTTCTATCACGGTTCACTCCACCAGCCGTACTATAAACTACATAATTGACCCCTTGTCTTTCGGCCGTATCAATAATCATTTCACCTTGTCTTAACTCTTCTTCAACATTATCCGGAATAATTGGTTGCACACTATACAATCCATACTGATCTTGCATTGCTTGAGCCAAACTATCTTCGTTGCTTAAATCTCCCTCGAAGATTTCAAGATGCTCATTCTCAATAGACGTTAATTTCTCATTATTTTTATTTCTTGTAAAAGCACGCACATGCCAACCATCTTCTAACAATTGTTTCACAACAGCATTACCTTGTTTACCAGTTGCTCCAATTACTAAAATACTTTTTGTCATTTTATCTCTCTCCTATTGTAAAAACCAATAATCTTCTTTTTCACCTTTTAAATAAGTATATTCTTCAGGCGTATCTCCATTTTCTTTAATATTTGAATTCATTACATCACGAATATCCCAAACGAGATGAATAAATCTTTGAAGTTGATTACCAAAGAAACCATTTGGTGCATTCATGTTCAATACCTTTTCCACTTCTTCTACTGAAATACTCATTTTATTAGCAATATCTTCCATACTTAACGTTGATTCATTGAAATGTTCTTGTAATTCTATAGCAGTGATACGTCTTTGTTCTTTATTTAATGACATGAGTCAATCACTCACTTTCATATAATTTCATTGTTATATAGTCTCTTATTTGATTTCGTATTTAGCATGACTTATAATAAACGGAGCATTATCCGTTTGTCAATAATTATTAATTAAGAAGGTGAATGTATTGCGAAAAGATGCTTTAGAAAATCGTCAACGCATAGAAGAAAAAGCCATTGAGTTATTTAAAGAACATGGTGTTGATACCGTCAGCATGAATAGGATTTCTAAAGAACTAGGAATTGGTATGGGTACACTTTATCGTCATTTTAAAGATAAAAGCGATTTGTGCTATCACATTATCGAACATGATTTTGATGAAATTATCCATCAAATGAAGCGTGTAGCCTCAACTTCTCAATCTAAAGAAGAGATTATGAAACAATCCCTAGATGTTTTTCTTAAATTTAAATTTGAAAATAGTGATTTATTAAATTGTATTGAGGAAAGTAATACTAAGACTCAATTTCATCATAGCCAATTTTTCTCTGACTTATTCGATTTCTATTATGATTTATTTCATGACGGTCATGATGAAAGATGGGCTACATTCAAAACGGATATGCTATTAAAGTCTTTATCTACAAAGGCTTATGAAATTCAAAGAAGTAAAAGACAACTTTCAAATAACGAAATTAGAGATAACTTAATGAGACTATATTTAAATTAATCGAGGTGTTTGAAATGGATAGAGTAACGTTAATTACTGGTGGAAATAAAGGTTTAGGATATGAGGCAGCTAAAGAATTAAAAGCGAAAGGCTATAAAGTTTATATTGGTTCAAGAAATGAAGAACGTGGTCAAAAAGCTTCTAATGAATTAGGTGTTGATTACGTACAACTTGATGTTAGCGATGATGAGTCAGTTCAACAAGCTTTCAAAACCCTTTCCGAAAAAGAAGGACGTGTCGATGTACTTATTAATAATGCTGGAATTTCAGGCGGATTTGCCAAAGTAGCCGACATAACTGTAGAAGATGTTGAAAAAGTTTATAACACAAATGTCTTCGGTATCGTTCGAATGATGAATACATTCATCCCATTACTAGAGCAATCACAACAGCCTGTAGTCGTTAACGTAAGTAGTGGTTTAGGTTCATTCGGTATGGTGACAAATCCTGATAAAGCTGAATCAAAAGTGAATTCCCTCGCTTATTGTTCTTCAAAATCAGCGGTGACAATGTTGACTTTACAATATTCTAAAGGTCTTCCACACATGCAAATTAATGCTGCAGACCCAGGTTCAACTAACACTGATTTGGTTGGAGACTTCAGCAACAACTCTAAACCAGCATCAGAAGGCGTCAAACCAATTGTTGAACTCGCCACAATCAATGCTGATGGTCCAACTGGCACGTTTATCGACGGTGACGGCCCAATGCCTTGGTAATTTTGTACGTGTTTGCTTTTATTTTTAATGGGAAAAACGTAGTGCATTAAATGTAAATCGCACATAATAATCACAAAAAATTAGTTTTATCAATCTCTGGAGGATTTCAAGTGAAAAGTATTAATTTTGAAGAACATTATGTCGTGGATGACATTCAGAAAGAAACAATGAAGTACATGTCTTCAGACCCTAACGGTGTTCCAATGCAAACCATGCTAAAAGGTCTAGAACAAAAATCAGGCTTTACGAATGCAGATGACATTACAAAACATGATGAGCGTATCAAATTCATGGATGAACATGATGTTGAAATGCAAGTATTGTCATATGGTAATGGTGCACCTTCCAATTTAGAAGGTGAGCGTGCCATCGAACTATGTCAACAAGCCAATGATACATTAGCAAAATATGTTAACGAACATCCAGATAGATTTGTGGGATTTGCCACATTACCTATCAACGAACCTCAAGCAGCAGTTGAAGAATTCAAACGTTGCATTAAAGAATTAGGTTTTAAAGGTGCATTAATTATGGGACATCCTAAAAATGGCTTCCTAGATCAAGATTAATACGATGATTTATTTGCAACAGCTGAAGCATTAAATGTACCTATTTACTTACATCCTTCTCCAGTTCAAAGCGATGTCTACCAAGCTTATTATAAAGGTAATTATTCAGATGTAACTGCAGCTACATTCGCTTGTTTTGGTTACGGTTGGCATGTAGATGTGGGTATTCACGCTATACACCTCGTATTATCTGGTGTCTTTGATCGTCATCCTAACTTAAATATGATTATTGGACATTGGGGAGAATTTGTTCCATTCTTCCTTGAACGTATGGATGACATCTTATTTGCCGACCATTTAGAACACCCTATTAGTTATTATTTCAAAAATAATTTCTATATTACGCCAAGCGGAATGTTAACTAAACCACAATTTGATTTAGTCAAAGCAGAAGTCGGTGTCGATCGAATTTTATATTCAGCAGATTACCCTTACGTTGAACCTGATAAATTAGGGACATTCCTAGACGAATTAGATTTGACAGAAGAAGAAAAAGAAAAAATCAGCTATAAAAATGGTGCTAAATTATTAGGCTTAGAAAAATAAATAGACTCAAATGGAGGTTTTTCAAATGGAAACTTTAGAATTACATGGGGCTAAATTACGTTATCACAAAATTGGTAAAGGTCCTGTACTTATTTTAATTCCTGGTGCAAATGGAACTGGTGACATTTACATGCCACTAGCTAAACAAATCCAAGACCATTTCACAGTGGTTGCAGTCGATCGTCGCGGATATGGTCAAAGCGAATTAACTGAACCGTTACCAGAAGAAGTGTCAAACCCTGACAGTCGCTATCGCGTTAAACGTGATGCTCAAGACATCGCTGAATTAGCGAAATCATTAAGTGATGAACCTGTATACGTGTTAGGTTCAAGCTCAGGTGCCATTGTAGCTATGCACGTTTTAAAAGAACATCCAGATGTTGTGAAACGCATTGCTTTCCATGAACCACCTATCAATACTTTCTTACCAAATGCTAAGTATTGGCAAGATAAAAATGAAGAAATCATAGATATTGCAGTTAATGAAGGCATGCCTCAAGCAATGAAACTTTTCGGTGAAACATTAAAAACAAGTCAACTTGACCAACAATATATGTCTAAACCTGCACAATCTGAAGATGACGCGGAAAGTAAAAAACGCTTTGAAGAAATGCTAGGTTGGTTCAAATATGAAATACGACAATACACTGAATCTGATATTTCTATTGAGGATTTAAATCAACATAAAGATATAATTACGCTATTAAATGGTACAGACTCTAAAGGTTCTTTCCCTCAAGAAGTAAACTTCTTCATTAAAGATGAAACTGGAATTGAAATTGTTGATATCCCTGGCGGTCACTTAGGTTATATTCAGAAACCTGAAGGCTTTGCTGAAGTTTTATTAAACATTTGGAATTAATCCGTTTTAGAAGTTTAAAAAGGAGTTTGATTCAATGCTATTTGAACGAAATAAACCTTATACCAACGAAACTTTATTGGATAAGGAAAATATTTTAGAGTTAATTCAATTTGAACGTTTCTGTAGAGACAATGCTTTATGGGATAGTATGAGAAGCTGCTTTGCAGAAGATTCTCGTGTAAATATTTCATGGTTTGATGGTACAGGTGAAGAATTTGTCAAATCTTCTGAAGAAATGAATCGCTATGCTCCACATCAAATTTATAATACGCAAATGTGGATAAATGACAATCGTGCTATCGCTATGATGCAAGCTACAATACAATTTCGAGTTGATATCAAAAACGTTGAAATGCAATTAGATTCTGACGCTAAAATTATTTATAGTCTCGAAAAAAATGAAGAAGGCATTTGGTTAATTAAAGGTTTAGGTTCCATTTATGAAAAAGATAAATTAACACCTGTGATACCAACTACTATTAATTTACCTAACTCAGACTTTGAAGGATATCGTAAAAGTTATGCTTGTTTATCCTATGCACTCAATGAACTCGGTTATGACGTTAATCATGACTTACCAGGTATTGATCGACCAGAGGCAGTTAATAAATATTACGAACAGCTCGATCATTGGTTAACTCAAAATGAAGAATAAGCAATAAGACAGAAATATCATTTAGAAAAATTATTTTCACTATCCCAATCGTAGAAACTACAAAGTTAAATGTAATAATTAAAAAGGCATCCGCCTCCTTACGGTATAGAACGAGTGCCAAGATCTTGGCTCCTCGTCTCGTTCCCGTAAGAAAGCGTGATGACTGAAACTTAAAAGGAAGTATATAGAATGAAAAAGATAGATTTACATGCACATTATATTTCTCCTGGCTTTAGTCAATTTCTTGATGATTACTTTGATGGCAAAGGTGATGGCGTGAAGACGCCCCCATTTTCACCAGAATCATATATCAATTTAATGAAAGAACAGGATATTGAATATGGTGTCTTATCCATTTCAAGTCCACACATCAGTGCTGCACCAGATGACAAAATGTTAGAACTTGCAGAGGAAGTTAACACATACGCAGCCGACATCACTCAACAATACAGCGATCAAATTGGATTCTTCGCTACTTTACCGTTACCGCTCGCAGAAGAAAGCGTCAATACAATAGACAAAGCGCTAGATGACCAACAAGCTTTAGGCTTTACATTGCCAACCAATGCACGTGGCGTCTATTTAGGTGATGAACGCTTAGACCCAGTTCTTGAAAAGTTAAATGAACGTCAAGCTACAGTTGCTATTCATCCTAACGAACCAAAACCTGCGATTAAAGCAATGAGCGAGGAAGTTCCGCCACCATTAATGGAATTTATCTTTGATACGACACGTACAATTATTTATATGAGTCAGAAGAATGTCTTTAGTAAATATCCTAATATTAAATGGATTGTCCCTCATTGCGGTGCATTACTACCTGTCATCGCTCAACGTGTGGCTATGGGTAATAAGATGTTTGGCTCTGAAAAACAACCCGATGATTTAGAACAAGTGATGAAGAACCTTTACTTTGATTTAGCTGGAAAGGTTTTACCTTATCAATTGCCTACATTATTAGAAATGGTTGATCCAGATAAGATTGTCTATGGTTCTGATGCACCTTATACGACGAATCAAGTCGTCTCAATGTTAGCCAATGAAATAGAATCAACAGATTTAATTACAATTGACTCTAAAATTCATATGTTATATGACAACGGCAAAGCATTATTAGATAAAATGAAATATTAATTTTCTACAATAACTATCCCCACACAATAGCGAACGTTTTTACCAACGCATCTGTGTGGGGTTGTTTAATATTATTCTAAAATTGTGTCCATCGAGCGATTAACACTGGCCGCATACATGCCACCAAATTTAAGTAAGTGCACCATGAGTAAGTATAATCTATAAAATTCTAATCTCTTTTGAGCACCCTTCGCTAATGGAAAATGTTTTTCATATTCATCATAAAATTCTTCCGTAAAACCACCGAAAACTGTAGTAATCCCTAAGTCAAACTCTCTATCACCATAAAGTGGTGCCGGATCAAATAAAGCTGGACTTCCATCTGTAAGAAACATATAGTTGCCGCCCCATAAATCACCATGTAATAAAGAAGATTTACTTTCATGGTTATCCAATTCATTCACCATTACAGTTCTCACTTGTTCATAAACGTTGTTGTCCTCTTCATTCCATAAACCCTTTCGCATGAGTTCATCTCTTAAATGATCCATTCTTCTATCAATAAAAATTTCTTTCCATGTATCCGTCCATGTATTATCAAATGAAATATCTCCACCTTCATGTAGTAAACTAAAACCAAATTTACCATCGGGTTGCTGTTGGCTATGCATTTTCGCAACAAGTTGCCCAAGTTCACGTTGACTTCCACGTCCACCTTCTTCAAGATAACTTAAAATAAGATAGGCATCACCATTGATTTCGCCACTAGCAATCACACGTGGCGCCGTGACTCCAGCATTTTCAAATTCATTCAACCCAGCAATTTCAGCTGCATAGAATGATTCAGGTCTATGACGCTGTACAAGTAAAAAGAATATGTCATCTTCAGTTGTAGTCACTTTAAATGCTTCATTAACATCTCCACCACTTACAGGCGAGATATCCTTAATTCCTTCTAAAGGTAGTTCTTCTTTCCATTCTGCTTTCATGCTTTCACCTTCCTAAGAAGTTTATCGTTATTCCTTATTATATTTCCTATTCTGTAGATGATTAATCTCAACTTCAACTTTATACTTTGTAATTAAGTCAATTTTTTAACTTTCACTAATTTAACTATGAAAATATTTATTAAAATGCTAGTCTATTAAAAGAATGGATTTCAAATATATTAAGTTGGGGATAGTAAGCCTCAAATATAATGAAATAGGAGCGTTATCATGTATAAATTAGTTAAACCTTTCTTATTTAAACTAGATCCTGAGCGTGCACATGGAATGACCATTGATGCCCTCAAAACAGTACAAAAATTTCCAATTATGTATTCAGTCATGGATAAACTTTTCAATTATAGTAATCCTATACTTGCTCAAACGATCCATGGCATCAAATTCAATAATCCTATAGGACTTGCTGCTGGATTTGATAAATCTTGCGAAGTACCTAAGGCCTTAGAACATGTTGGTTTTGGCGCAATTGAGTTAGGTGGTATTACACCTAAACCTCAACCAGGTAATCCAAAGCCACGTATGTATCGTTTAGTTGAAGATAATGCATTAATTAATCGCATGGGTTTCAATAATATTGGTATGAACAAAGCGCTTAGTAACATACGACGTCATGCCTACACTATTCCAGTTGGCATAAATGTTGGCGTGAATAAGAATACGTCATACGAAGACCGCTATCAAGACTATATTAAAGTAATTGACACATTTAAGAATGACGTCACTTTCTTTACTGTAAATATTAGCTCTCCAAATACTGAGAATTTACAGAATTTCCATGACAAAGATGAATTTTCAATGCTTTGTGAAGCTTTAACTCATTTTAAATCTGAAAATGAAATCAATGTACCTATATTCTTAAAATTAACTTCAGACATGGAATTAGAAGGTTTCAAAAACATTTTACCGTCAATTACGAAAACGTTTGACGGTGTTATCCTTGCCAATACAACGCGTCAACGTGATGGATTAACTTCAGACAATAAAACTGAAGAAGGCGGATTAAGTGGTAAGCCTTTATTTGAACGCAACTTAAAACTTGTTAAATATGCATATCAAGAGACGCAAGGTAAATTCTTAATTATTGGTACTGGAGGCATCTTTAGTTCAGAAGATGCGATTAAAATGTTAAGAAACGGTGCATCATTATTACAAATTTATTCTTCTTTAGTCATTGAAGGTCCAGGTTTAACTAAGAAAATAAATAAAGAAATTGCCCAGTATCTAACTGAAAATAACTATCATAAGGTAAGTGATATTATTGGTTTAGATGCATAATTTGATAATCCGTTAGTCGTAAATTCATATTAATTATATTTTACCTTTAAAAAATTCTTTACATATATTTAAAACGTTTTATACTGTAATAAAAATATGTGTTTCATGAATTTAGGAGGCATAAAGATGAGTGACGAGAACAAAGATAAAAATGAACAAGTGAAGCAAGAGACATCGACTGAAATGCCTAAGCAACATGAGGATAATGAAGATGAACGACAAGGTTTAAACGGTTATCGAAAAACAGATTTAGACTTAGAAATTGAACGCGAATTACGTGAAATGATGGAAACAGGCGAATCAGAGAAACAAACTGAGAGCAAAAAGTTTAAGATATTCTCACTTTTATCAATGATTGTTATCGCAGGTTTAGCCATATTTAGATTTATTCATAAAATGATGTAATGCTATAGAAAATCCCAAACGTAGAGAAGTAGCCTTTACTAAAACGCTCATTTCCTTCTACTTTTGGGATTTTTATCGTTAAAACTGTTGTAAAAATGCATTTGCTTCTTTATTAATTTGTTTAAAATCAATGCCTTGTTTCATGGCTGCAAAGACACAACCACAATAACACTGTCTAAATATATTATAGTCTTTACATATTTCAATAGAGCGTTCATACCCTTTATTCTTTTTGAAGTCACTCGGCAGATATTTAACATTATAGATATTTTGAACATCCATACCTAACTCGTTAATGAGTTGCGCGTTCTTTTTAGGAGAAAGTGTGATGGCACTTCCAAAATAATCGTAACCATATTTGACTGCCGCTTGCGCTACAATTTCTAAGCGCATTTCAAAGCATGCTGTACATCGTAGCCCTCCCTCAGGTTCTTCAGTAAGCCCCTTTTCTTTAGCCATTTTCATAAATTCATGTGGTTTATATTCCGCTTCAATGTATTCCACATTGGCGCCTGTCTTTTCATTAAAATCCTTTACAAATTGTTCTTGAACTTTAGCACGTCTCAAATACTCACTCTTAGGATGAATATTAGGATTAGCAAAGTAAATCGCAATATCTGCATATTGTGTAAGAAATTCCAAAGTATAAGTACTACATGGTGCACAACAACTATGTAATAAAATTCGTGGACGCTCCCCTTCACGTTCCCACTGAGATATCATTTTTCTCAAAACTTTATCGTAATTGATTTTCTGATTTTTCATTTTTGCCAATATTTGATCCGCTTCGATCATGACAAAACCTCCCTTTAATACATCCGGTAAATATAGTTTGACTTTATTATATATTATCAGATTTATAAAGAGAGGCTATTTTAATATTTAATTTTTAAAATACTTAAAAATGAAATTTTCCTGTTAAACATTCATACGCTAGCACTTTATTTTAATCATTCAGTATTCCTTTTTCAGCTTAATAATATACACACAAAACATGAATGCACCAAAAAAGAATCCTGAAATCAATCCATGTAGTATATTATTGGTCCAACTAATAGGATCGTTCCAAAAATAATCTAACATTACCGAAAAGAATGCCATGCAACAACCAAAATAAACCATAAATATAATACTCAGTATTGTGTATCGCTTTACTAATTTCTTATATTCTTTTGGTGAATACGCCGCTTCCTCAAAATATCGGTTCTTACTAAAGTTAAATACGATTATCAAATTAAATATAAAGAACGTAGCAAATAAAAGTATCGTTTGTATCGAAATGGTGTGATGATACATATCTATACCTGTAAACACTGCAATTAATATTGCAGTAATTATATAGTATATCCCGAACATGTTTGCTAATTTTTGATTGAGCTCCGATTTTTCTCTTTCATCTTTTTTCGTAGAGGTACTTGTGACCCAATTAAGCATTAAATCATTGAATTTACTCATCTCGTTTCACTCCTCAATATCTTTTCTCAATGTCAAATATATACGACAAGTTCAAATGTGTCAAATATAGCCGACATTTTAATAGTTTTAATTTGAGGACACTCATTTATATTTATAGTATGATCGCTTTAGAAAGAAATTTTGTAAATAAAGGGGTTATAAAAATATGACACAATTACATCCTTATTTATCATTTGAAAAAGCTAAAGATGCTATTGAATACTATGAAGATGTGTTTGGCGCAACAAATGTGAATAGATTAGCAGTTGGAGAAGAGCAAGCTGAGAACTTTGGTTTAACAAAAGATCAAGCTGATGAAGCAACAATGCATGCTGAATTTGAAATATTAGGTGTTAAAATCTTATGTTCTGATTCTTTTGGTCGCGTGGAAAACATTAATAATGGAATATCATTATTAATTGATTATGATGTTAATGATAAAGACGATGCTGAAAGAGTTGAAAATTTCTACGATAGAATTAAAGATCATGAATCTTTAAATATTGAAATGCCTCTTGCTGAACAATTTTGGGGCGGAACAATGGGAGCATTTACGGACAAATATGGTGTACGTTGGATGCTTAACGGCCAAGATTATTCGAAAATGAATAAATAATAGGTTATTCGGAAAAATAACTCCTAAAATGAAGCACTTGAGACTTCTTTTTAGGAGTATATTTAATTTGTTACGTCAGTTTTACGTGGTTGCGTTTCCCTAGCAGTCAACTTCCCTCTCAGTATTTTCAACTTCTTTTTTCTCTTCTTATAATCGTTGCAGGACCATAATTCACGATTTCATAAAAATGTTGAATCAATGCTTCTTGTGAAATTCTATTTTCATCTTCAACCCAATGACGTATCAATGATAAACCTGCTCCTGAAACATAACTCATAAAATATGGGAATGGAATATCGCCGATTTTGTCATCGTCGTTTACAACATTATTAAGGTGGCCTGTTAATAATTCATATAGTTTCTCATGCAAATTAGAGTCTTTTCCAATATTAAACATCAGTTTATAAAATTCTAGATGCTTTCCTATACTACTAATTACAAATTCCATTGTTTCTCGTAGCTGATTTTCAGAAAAAGTTTCATTATCAAAATGAGTATTTCCTTTTATAAAACTTCGTATCTCATCAATCTTTTCATTTTCCATTTGATCTAATAAATCATATTTATCTAAATAATGTGTATAGAATGTACTTCTGTTAACATCTGCCATATCTGAAATTTCTTGAATTGTAATATCACTAAAGCTTTTCTTGTTGAGCAATGAAATGAGCGCGTCTTTAATAGCTTTTTGTGTTTTTCTTACTCTCCTATCTTGAGACATCATGTCACCTTCTATTAATTTCTTTCCACAATTATAAGCAATGTGTTGGATTTTAGACAAACTTAAAGAAATGAGGATTGTTATCTATATTCCCTCTTTGTATGATGAAGATGTATTGAAAATGATTCTCAACAAAGGAAGGGGTAAGCTATGAAACAATTATTAGGAAATCCAAATTTAGAAGTGACTCATGTTAACGATGTAAAATCAGGCACTAACCATATTGTTGTAGACAGCGTACAATATGGTAACCAAGAAATGATCATGGAAAAAGATGTCAAAGTTATTATGAAAGATGGCGAAGCGTTATATTTAAATATTTTCAGACCTAACAAAGAAGGACGCTTTCCAGTCGTTATGTCAGCGGACACATATGGGAAAGATAATAAACCTAAAATCACTAATATGGGAGCAAAATGGCCTACATTAGGAAATATAGCGACTTCAAGTTTTACACCAGAAGAATCTCCAGATCCTGGATTTTGGGTACCAAATGATTATGTCGTAGTTAAAGTAGCACTTAGAGGAAGCTCTGGTTCAAATGGCGTGTTATCACCTTGGTCAGAACGAGAAGCCAAAGATTATTACGAAGTGATTGAATGGGCTTCACAACAAGAATGGAGCAATGGAAGTGTTGGTACAAATGGTGTTTCTTATCTAGCTGTTACTCAATGGTGGGTAGCCTCTCTAAATCCACCTCATTTGAAAGCTATGATTCCTTGGGAAGGTTTAAATGATATGTATCGTGAAATCGCATTCCACGGTGGTATTCCAGATACAGGTTTTTATCGCTTTTGGATTCAAGGTATTTTCGCAAGATGGCCAAAAAATCCTAATATAGAAGACTTAATTAAAGCACAAAGTGCGCATCCACTTTTCGATGATTATTGGAAAGCACGCCAAGTTCCTCTATCAAATATACGTATTCCTTTATTAACTTGTGCAAGTTGGTCTACGCAAGGATTACACAATCGTGGCTCTTTCGAAGGCTTCAAACAAGCAAGCTCAGTTGATAAATGGTTATATATACATGGACGTAAGGAATGGGAAAGTTACTATGCACGTGAAAATCTAGAAAAACAAAAGTCATTCTTCGATTATTATTTAAAAAAAGAAGACAATGATTGGAAAGATACACCTCATGTGACTTATGAAGTTAGAAATCAATTCTATCAAGGTCATTATCGGAAAGCTTCTAATTTTCCTATTCCAAATACACAATATACTTCTCTATATTTAGAAGGAGAAGACATGTCATTAACTCATGAAGTACCAAATCAAACTCACGTTACAAGTTATCATTCTGAAAAAGATACTGACGAATTACGATTTACTCATACCTTTTCAGAAGATACAGAAATCACAGGTAATATGAACTTAAAATTGTGGGTTTCAACTGAAGAAACTGACGATATGGATATCTTTGCAGGAATCAAAAAACTCAATAAACAGGGTGAAGAAGTTCATTTCCCTGACTTTAACCATATTGAAAATGGACAAGTAGCTACAGGTTGGTTAAGGGTATCACACCGAGAACTAGATAAAGACAAATCAACCATTGCACAACCTTGGCACAAACATGAACAAGAATTAAAAATTAAAAATGGTGAAATTGTACCTATTGAAATTGAGATATTACCTTCAAGCACATATTTCAAAAAAGGAGAATCTATTGTAGTTGTGATTAAAGGAAATGAAATCATTAAAGGCAATAGCTCTCCAGGTTTAAGCACACGTTATGAACATCATGAAACTGTCAATCAAGGTATCCATCATGTTCATACCGGTGGAAACTATGACTCTCAATTGATTATTCCAATCATACCTCAATAATAAAAAGCACTAACTAAGTCATGCTAAGCCAATTTTGAATTACTCAAATTCTAATTGACTTAGTTGCTTATGTTAGTGCTTTTCTTCTAACTATTAGTAACCTGAACCAACTTCTTCGCCATCTTTATCATATTTGGTAACAAGACCATCTTCTGAATCTACAGTATATGATCCAGCTAAATCACCGTTTTTATCAGTAAATGAGAAGCCCCAATCACCATCATCTGTTTTTTCAGGTTCTTTATAAGTATATTTACTTGTATCTAAATTGTGACCTTCGTATGATTCAACTTTATCGATTACATTATCACGTGTCACTTCTTCAGAATCATCATTAGAGTCTGATTCTGAGTCACTCTTTATATCTTCATCTACATATTTGTCGATTTCATCTTCATCAAATTTCAAATCTACATCTGTTACTCCACCATCATCTTCACTTGCGCTAGCGACATTTACAGAATTAGATTTAAATGTTTTGCCTTCGTATGAACCTTCAGCATGTACTACAACATCTTCATCAGGATCATAAGGACCATACGTTTCTGATGATGATTCATCACCTATTTGTTTGCCGTTTGCATATATTTTCACATTATCCAACATATAACCACCATCTACAAAGACATTGAAGCGTTTTTGTTTGAATGATTCATATGCATTCGACGTATCATCGCTCATATTTATCACGATTGCGCCGTTAAATTTCTTACCATCCATATTTTTAGTTGCTTTTAAATTATAATTACCAATTGGAAATGTTCCTAACTTTTTCTCTTCATTTTCATTAACTGTAATTGTATGTTTCTCATCATTAAATTGATAAGTCACTTTTCCGCTATTACTTGCTAAAAGATTGATAGAATAATGAGGAACGTCAAATTGATAATTGTCAAAGAATAAATATTTTTTCCCATCTTTAGAAATATTTAAAATATTATTTCCATTTGCATCTACTGAGGAATTTTTATAATAATTATCTTTAACTTCTTTTGTAGTTTGTTCAATGCTGTTGCCTACATGAGTTAAATCATCTTCCTCTTTAATATAATTAAGGTATGCACGAGCTTCTTCTTCACTCAAGTGACTATTACCAGATGTCACTTCTTTAGATAAAGCTTTCGCATCATCTTGTTTAATTGCATGCGCAATTTGAGACGCTTGCTTTTCTGGTGACAATTGACTTTTCAAAATTAAAAACAGTGCAATCAAAGCTATAATGATTACTGCAACAATAGAAATAATTATCCATGTCTTCTTATTTCCATTATGTGTTGGAGCATGATGATTTGAAGTTTGGCGATACTGAGGTTGAGAATGACTTTGATGATGTTGATTGACTGGCGTACCACAATTCGTACAAACTTTCACACCTTCACGTAAGGGTTGACCACAATTACTACAATACTTCATTAGTAATTCATACCTCCTTCAAAAATATCACCTAAACGATCAATTAAGTTTCCGAATATCTGATTAAAGAATGATTCTCCAAAAATACTTATAAATAAGAAAACCACAACGCTAAATATAATTATTCCGTAAAAGCTAGATAGTCGTGTGTCATGATTGGCACTATATTTGGCAATCAAGTACACACCAGAAACTACTAATAATAAGATTGATAATATAAATACTGTTGACGCAAAACGATAAGAATGCGCAAAAAACAATATAATAGAAATAAGTAATACTGCAACGGTCACGCTGTTGATAAGAACATAATCTGAGAGTACTTTTTTAAAGGTAATAGGTTGTCTTACAACTAAACGTGTCACACCATATGTTGCTCCTATGATTACTGCTAAAAAGAGAACAATCCCTAAAAGTATAGATATTACTATGGATCCTTTTGAAGTGCCTATATAAGCGACTTCAGATGGAATCATTGCCCCAATTAAAAGTGCTATCAAAATCAAACCTATGATAAGAAGAGAAAATAATAATTTAAAACTAAACGTATGTTGGCTTTTAATGATTTGATCTGGTGAAACAAATGCGCTTTTAAAGAAACCTTTACTTTCCTCTGTTACTTCTTTAGCTTGTTCACTAAATTGGTTAGGCTGATTAGCTTGTTGTTGTTTATCTTGATAAGAATGATATGACTGTGGATGTGTGTGTTGCTCGTATGTAGAAGTATTGTGATGATGAGGTCTTTGTTGCTCATGAGATACTTGTTGCTGACCTTTATGTTGTGTAGTTGAATGTTGCTCGTTCATGCTTTCAGCGTCGTACATAGACTTGTTATTTCCTGTTAAATCTTGATGTGGTGCTTCGGATTCTGTATGTTCTGCATTTGAAATATCCCTTTCAGCAGAATGCACAGCTTTTGAACGTTTTTCGATTTTATGCCCGCATTCCCCACAGAATAAATCGTCTGGTTCAATTGGATTTCCACATTTCGGACAATGCATAAATGTCCCTCCCATTTTAATTTTTTGAAATCTTTAAAATTATACCATTACATTTATATTGTTATCTACAGTAATTTAAATATTTTTATTGATTCACGTTATTTTAATTTAAAATTTAGTGGTATAGCAATATAAAAAGCCCCTAAGACTATTTTGCTAATGAAAATAATCTTAGAGGCATGATAAAGAATCAACTCATTATCGATTTATAATAAGTTAATGATAGTAACCACTATTTATATGATCCCCATCTATATTACCTTTAGAAATAAATTTTTCTTTAGTAGAAATATAATATATGTAAATTGTTCTTCCTGATTTATCTTTAACATCTATAACAGAGTCGCCCCATTTCATATAAGGATGTAACACATAAGAGTGGTTAGAATCAGAGGGAGCACTTTCATCAAATTGTTTTATTATATCTTTTGCTTCCGAAAGTGTTAAATCTGTTTTCTTCTTTTCTTGATTGTCATTTTCTTTATCATCAGATTTTTCCTTATGTTCTTTATCTTCTTTTTTATCTTTGTTTGAGTCATCTGAATCAGTGTCATCATCATCAAACTTATTTATTTCTTCCGGATCGAATGAGAGCGTGATTGTTTTGTATTCTTCAGTTCCTTCAGGTAATTTTACTTGCTCACGATTTGTTTTAATAAGATGCTTACCAACTTTGCCTTCAAGGTGTACAACCACCTTTTCATCTGAAGTATATGGGCCATACGTTTTATATTCTTCTAATTTACCTTTATCTTTATCGTTAATAAATAATCGTATATCTTTCACTTTATAAGTATTATCTGCTTTGATCATAAACCGTTTTTCTTTAAAATTTTCTTTAACGATTGAGCGAGCGGGTGTCATTAATATCGTTAAATTTCCCTTGAATGTTTTATTACCAACTTGCTTTTTAGCTTCAAGCTGGTAATTTCCAAGTGGAAATGTGCCTACATGAGCAGTTTCGCTTTTCTTCAAATGAATCGTATGCTTTTTACCGTTATATTCATAATTAATTTTTCCATCATCTTGTGCATACATATCAATTGAATATTTAGGAATATTAAACTCGTAATGATTAAACAAGCCATAACGCTTACCTTTTTTAACAACTTGAATAATTGCTAAATTATTAATACTCACAGTGTGTGTTTTCGTCTTCGATGTATTCATTTTATCAAGACTATCTTTCAAATCTTGCGTTAGTTCACTTAATTTGCCTTCATTTTTCAAAAAACGAAGATACGCTTGTGCTTCACTATCGTCGAGCTTCTTACCGTCAGAAGTTAATAATTTAGAAAGATGACGAGCGTCTTCTTTTTTAAGTGCATCTGAAATTTGATCAACAGTTTGTTCAGGAGAAAGCTGATGTTTCAGAAAAAAGAACAGTGCAATCAGTGTTATCGTGATCATAGCGACGAGAATTGAAATAACAATTAACGGTTTATTCGGCTTCTTAAATTGATACCCATCATGATAACGACCCGGAGGATATGGCTGATGAACTTCATGTTTAGGTGCTGTTTGTGTTATATGACCTATTGGCCTGCCACATCTCGTACAAACTTTATGACTAGGGTTTAAAGGATTTCCACAGTGTTTACAAAACTTCACTTAAATCACTCTTCCAAATAATTTACTAAAGTTTTGCATTAGTGTACCTTCAATGATATTTTGACCAAAAACTAAAATGATAATTGAAAGTACAAATAATAGAATCAAAATTCCATACAAACTTGAAATTCTTGTATTGTATATTGAACTATATTTCGCAAGCATGAATGCTGGTGATATTGTTAAAAATAAATACATGATGATAATAATCAGCGAAGCAAATTTGTAAGAACTTAACGCAAATAAAAACGCTGAAAGAATTAATAAAGCAACTGTGAATGTATTGATTAATATATAGTCCGAAAATACTTTATTGAACTTAACTTCTGGAAGTATCGTTAATCTGACAACTAAATAAGTGATGCCGATATGAACGGCTAAGATAATAGCTAAACTCACTGTAAATTTAAATACGATACTAGATTTTGACACTTCAAAAAAACCTACTTGGTCTGGAATTAATGCACTAAATAACAAGGCAACTACAGCTAATCCAGCAATGATGAGTATTAAAAGTAATTTAGTACTAAATGTTTGTTCCGTTTTTAAAACTTGATCTGGATGTGTAAAAGCACTTATAAAAAATTGCTTCATTTCATAGAATGTATCTTTATTATTACTTTGTGTACCTTGTTCTAACGGCGTTTCAATATGTTCATGCGTATCATTTTGATTGACTACTGACTGATTGATGTTTTGGTGGTGATAGAATGCTTGTTCCTTTGAATTTGTAGTTACTTCTTCAATTTCCTTTGTTACTTGTGTTTGGATTACACTTTGTTCACCTTGTGCCTCTTTATTTGCAGTTTCTGATGTTGTCTTTGTAGTTTCTGCTACGCTCTCAGGGAGCTTTGTGCCACAGTTGCCACAAAAGACGTCTTCTTGTTGATAGTTCTGACCACATTTAGGACAATTCATAGATGTTTGGACCTCCAATATTAAGATAATTTAGATTATATACTATATTTATATTGCTATCTATATAATTTTATATTTATATAATATTTTTAAAGTAATCCACGCTTTTTAACATAAAAAACCGAGCTACTCTATAAGTACCTCGGCTAAGAAAAGTCTATAAATTCTATAAAACTATCGTGTTTTCTTTTTCATGAATCATCTCAACGATGTCATTATTTTTATTTAAAACAGCTACTTTAGGTGCATGCGTTTTAATCTCTTCTTCGTTTAATTGTGCATATGTCATAATAATCACAACATCTCCAACTTCAACTAATCTTGAAGCTGCTCCGTTTAAACAAATCTTGCCACTTCCTCTTTCACCTGCAATAACATATGTTTCAAATCTAGCGCCATTATTATTGTTTACTATTGCTACCTTTTCATTAGGTAGAATATCCACTGCCTCTAAAATGTCAGTATCTATCGTAATACTTCCTACATAATTTAAATTCGACTCTGTAACTCTTGCTCTATGAATTTTAGAATTCATCATCGTTCTAATCAATACTTTTCATCTCCAATTATTATATTATCTATTAAGCGCGCTTTTGAAAATTTCACCGCTAATGAAATAAATATTTGCTCATTAATCCTTTCCCGTTCGATTAATTCAGGGTAACTATAAATAGCTACTTCGTCTACATGTCCACTCGTATGGTCATTTAAATAAGAAACTATACTTTGAATGATGACGTCACTTTGTCGTTCGCCTTTATCGTACAATTCACGTGCAAGTTGCAAACTTTTACTCAAATGTACAGCTTCACTACGTTCCTCATTTGTTAAATAAACGTTTCGTGAACTTTTAGCTAAACCATCGTCTTCTCTTACAATATCCACACCTACAATTTCAATAGGATGGTTGAAATCTTTAACCATCTTTTCAATAATTGCAAGTTGTTGGGCATCTTTTTTCCCAAAATAAGCAAAGTCAGGACGTACAATATTAAATAATTTATTTACAACTGTAACCACGCCTTCGAAATGACCTGGGCGTTGCGCCCCTTCAAGCACTTCAGCCAAACGGCCTACTTTCAAAGTGATATCTAATTGATCTGGATACATCTCTTCAACACTCGGATAAAAAACATAATCAACATCTATCGCTTCTACAGCCGCAACATCTTGATCAATTTGACGTGGATAAGCATCAAAGTCCTCATTGGGTCCAAATTGTAATGGGTTAACAAAGACACTAATCACTGTCACATCGTTATCTTCTACTGACATACGCATCATTTTCAAATGACCTTCATGTAATGCTCCCATTGTCGGTACAAAGCCTATTGTTTGTCCTTGTCGATGATATGACTTAACGATGTTTTGCATTTCTTTAATAGTAGTAACGACTTTAGTCATTGGTTTCAACCTCGTCCATAATCTTTTTCTTGTATGTGTGTTGTTCTGAAGGGAATGTTCCATTTTTAACTTCATCATTATATTGTTTCAAACCTTCAATACCTATTGAAAAGTCAGCAAACTGTTTAACAAATTTAGCTTGGCGATCCACACCATAATTCAACATATCGTGATATACCAATACTTGTCCGTCTGTGTCTTTACCGGCACCAATACCAATCACTGGTATAGTAAGTTTCTCAGTAATCACTTGAGCTAAGTCACTTGGAATTGCCTCTAAAACGAGTAATACTGCGCCTGCTTCTTCCATTGCCTTGGCATCTTCAATTAACTGAATAGCTGCTTCTTTCGTGCCACCTTGTAATTTGTAGCCCATCACCCCGACACTTTGAGGAGTTAGTCCTAAATGAGAAACGATTGGAATACCCATACGTGTCGCCTTTTGAATGAAAGAAACAAGATGTGCGCCTTCCACTTTTAATGCATTCGCTTGTGTTTCTTGGTACAAACGTAAAGCATGCTTTAAGTCGTCTTCATCACTTAAACCTACAGTCCCAATAGGCATGTCTACAACTACAAATGTGTCAGGTGCTCCGCGTCTCACTGCCTTACCATGATGAATCATATCTTCTATTGTAACTTGAACTGTACTTTCATAACCTAAAACGGTCATGCCAAGTGAATCTCCAACTAATATCATATCGATATCAGCTTGCTGTGCTTGCTTTGCACTCGGAAAATCATAAGCTGTAACCATAGATAATTTCGTTTGCTCGTGTTTCATCTTCATTAATTGACTTAATGTTTTCAATTCATTTCATCCTTTATTTCCTTTATTATTAGCAATAGTATAATGAATTGCACCAAGAAAGGAAAGAATTATCTCATGACAATTGCTATCATAGGTCCTGGCGCCGTTGGAACAACGATTGCTGCCGAATTAAAAGCGATTTTACCAGAAACGAAACTCATTGGTCGTCGAAAGCAATCGATGACTTATTTCCCGGAAAATACTTCTAAAGCGATAACCATTGATGTTAGTTCTTACGATAACATGAATCAAACATTCGATGTCATTATCATTGCTGTTAAAACACATCAACTCGGCACTGTAATTACACAATTAAAAGCACTCGCACATCCAGATACTTTAATTATTTTAGCGCAAAATGGTTATGGACAAGTGCAACGTATTCCATATCAACATGTTCATCAAGCAGTCGTCTACATTAGTGGTCAAAAAGTAGCAAATCAGGTTACACATTTTCGAGATTATCGTCTTCACGTCCAAGATACGCCAAAGACACGAGAATTAAAAACACTACTTTCTTCTACTAAAATTGAACTTATTTTAGAAAATAATATCGAACATAAAATTTGGTATAAATTACTAGTTAATCTAGGTATTAATTCAATCACTGCGATTGGTCATCAAACTGCTAAAATTTTACAATTGCCAGAAATGAGTCAACTTTGCCGCAACATTCTTGAAGAGGGTCTTAAAGTTGCTCAGTCTGAGGGTATTCATTTTCCAAAGCAAACGGTTGATGACATCATGGCAATTTATAAAGGTTATCCAGACGAGATGGGAACAAGCATGTATTATGACGTCATGAATCAACAACCTTTGGAAGTCGAGGCGATTCAAGGATATATTTATGAACGTGCCCGTTATCATCAACTAGAAACACCCTATCTCGACTCAGTTTATATATTCTTAAAGTCCTATCATCGTCAATTCACACAAACAGAAAGTGAATAAATAGTTATCAAAGCATAAAAAAATCCCAAAGGCGTTATTGATACGTCTTTGGGAATCGAAATATTATTCAGCTTCTCTGATTTCATCTGCAACATCTTTATAGTCGATATGCGCTTCTGTAAATGATTTCGCATTTACAGGGAAATGTTGTTCAAATGTTTCAAAGTTTTGGATTTCGACTTTAACATCATCTACTTCAAAGTCTAGTACATGACCACCATAGTCACGTTCATCACTCGCAAAGTGAATATGGAAACCTGCGGAACCCACACCATGGAATAATTCAGGTGTAAAGAAGCCTACAATTGCACCTTTAATGTCTTCTCTCGTTTCTTCAGGTTGTCTACGTGCTGAGTCAATTAAACGCGTATACGGAGGTTCTTGAGCAGGCATCATACGTACGTGCATTTTCTTAAATTTTCCTGAGATTTTCACTGCAGAAAACATATTTTCGCTTACCATTTGTTCTTTAATTTCCTCAAATATCGCATCTTGGTCTTTATTCGAAGATTGGAATTGGTTATCCGCTTTAAACTGTGTCACAGTGGCATATGGTGTCATTTCATCTCCATTTAACTCAATAAATTCCTTATGTTCATTTGCATGATACGCTTTACCATCTATAAAGATGACCTCACCATTTGAACCAGTAAGCGTGCCAATACCTAAATCTCCATGTTCTAGTAACTCATTGACAGAGGCTGTTCCCTCTAATAAACCTGCCATTAACGTGCCTAACGTGCCGTGTTGATATAATACATTAGTCATTATTCATTTCACTCCTATTAATATTCACTCGTTCTTACACTTTAAGAAACGCAATCTAAAGATTTAAACTTTCTCTTTAGAATGCGTTCTTTTATTTTTGAAAATGATAGTACTATCACATACGTTGTCGAATTAATTTAAAGCATTCGGTAACATGTTTGTAGATAATTTCATATTATCTTCATAGTTCACTGGAATATCGATGACTACGGGACCATCTGTTTCATAACCTTCTTTAATCGCCGCTTCTAATTCTTCTTGATTATAAACACGTAATCCTTTAGCTCCAAATGCTTCAGCATATTTAACGTAATCAACTGGACCAAACTCTACGCCTGAAGAACGTTTATATTTCATTTCTTCTTGGAACTCAACCATGTTGTAGCGTCCATCATTCCAAATTAATTGAATGATATTTAAGTTTTTACGTACCGCTGTTTCTAAATCTTGGGCTGAGAATAAGAAACCACCGTCACCAGCTACTGAAACGACTTGTGTATTTGGACGAACAAGCGCTGCTGAAATAGCCCAAGGAAGTGCAACACCTAATGTTTGCATACCATTACTAAATAATAAATGTCTTGGATTATAGCTTCTAAATTTACGTGCCATCCAAATGTAATGACTTCCTACGTCAACAGTCACTGTTGTATCATCGCTTAATACCTTTTGCATCGTTTCAATAATTTCAATTGGATGCATCACACCATCTTTGTGTGTAGCTTTAATCCCCGTTGCTTCAATGATTTCAGCTCTTAATTTTTCAAGTTCATCTAAATGGTCTTGATTGATGAATGGTTCGTCTACATGTTCAGAAATCAATTCAATTGTTCCAGCAATATTTCCAATTAATTCTTTAACTGGTTGCATATAATTAGTAATTTCTGCTTGTACTTCATCGATATTAATAATCTTAGTATCTAATTCTTTGTTCCAATTACTTGCTTCATATTCGATTGGGTCATAACCAATTGTAACGACTAAATCACTTTTTCTTAATAATTCGTCACCAACTTGGTTTCTGAAAAGACCTACACGTCCGAAGAAATGATTTTCTAATTCTCGACTAATGACACCTGCACCTTGGAATGTTTCAACGACAGGGAGATTTGTTTTTTCAACTAAAAGACGGATAGCTTCCGTTTCTGCTTGGCTTGAACTTCTCATTCCAGCTAAAAGAACTGGGAATTTTGCATTTTTGATTTCATCAATGACTATTTGAACATCTTTTTCAGTTGGGACACCGAGTTGAGGTTGCTGACAAAGCGAAATTGCTTGCGCTTCAACTGGTGCAGAGATAACGTCTTGCGGAATACTAATAAAACTTGCTCCATTTTTGCCTGACGTTGCTGTGCGCATGGCATTTGTCATAACTTCTGATAATGATTCTGGGTCTTGAACTTCTGCGCTGTATTTCGTAGATGATCTTAATAATGATGCATTATCAATACTTTGGTGAGTTAAGCGTAATAAATCGTTACGTTTAACTTGACCACCAATTGCTAACACTGGATCACCTTCAGATGTAGCAGTGAGTAAACCAGTTGTTAAATTACTAACTCCAGGGCCACTTGTTACAAGTGTTACTCCCGGTTTACCTGTTAAGCGTCCGATACCTTGTGCCATCATTGCTGCGTTTTGTTCATGACGTGTAACAATCAATTCTGGACCATCATCTTCTAATGCGTCAAATAAGTAATCTATTTTAGCTCCCGGAATACCGAATACGTATTCAACTCCATTATTTTTTAAAGTATCAATTACCATATCTGCTGCTGAATATTGTTTGTCAGCCATTTATTTTCATATCCTTTCAAAAATTTAATTTCCTAGCTATCCTCTTTTAATTTTAAAACATTTACACTAAATGCTTAATTGATTCATATGTTTCTTCTAATGTGTTCACTGATTGATCAAATAATTGTTTTTCATTATCACTTAAAGGTGTTTCATATACTTTAATTGCCCCATTTTGATTAATAAGTGTTGGGACACCTAAATAAACTCCTTTATGTCCATATTCCCCATTTAATTGACTTGACACAGTTAAAACACTATTTTCATTATTTAATAATGCTTTAGAGATTCGTAAAAGTGCTAAAGCAATACCGTAATAAGTAGAGCCTTTAGCTTGGATAATGTCGTAAGCTGCATCTCTTGTATTAACGTATAATTCTTCAGCTTTTGCTTCACTGCCTGTTTGTTCTTTTAAAGTATCAAATACTGAGATACCCGCAACATTAGCTTGTGACCATACAGCCAATTCAGAATCACCATGTTCACCAATAATGCTTGCATGAACGCTAGAAGGTACAACATTTAACTCTTGGCTAATAAGATATCTAAATCTAGCACTATCTAATACTGTTCCTGAACCAATGACGCGTTCTGCTGGTAAACCAGTCACTTCTTTAACATAACGTGTTAAGATATCTACAGGATTCGCTGCGATTAAGAAGAAGCCATCGAAACCACTATCCATCACGCTTGAAACGATACTTTTCATGATTTTTGTATTTTTTTCGACGAGTTGTAAGCGTGTTTCTCCTGGTTTTTGTGGCGCACCAGCTGTAATCACAACTAAATCTGCATCTTTACAATCGCTGTATTCTCCCGCTTTGACTGTAACAGGTGATGCACTATAAAGTGCGCCGTGGTTTAAATCTTTCACGTCAGCTTCCACTTTATCTTTCGCAATATCAATGATGACAAATTCATCTGCTATACCTTGTGTGACCATTGCAAACGCATAGCTAGAACCTACTGATCCATCACCAATTAATACTACTTTTTTACTAAATTTTTTCATTTTAACGAACTCCTTCGAAATAAAGTTACACAATGATGTGCTTAGTTTTATTTTTATAATATTTTCATTAAAATAACTAGAATTTTAATTCTACTTCTTTATATATTCGTCATTTCAGTGACAAATTTGTTACAATTTATACAAAATATAGTATTTAGTGACCAACTTCATTACATTTACAATTATAGTACACAACGAAGTATTAATAAAATACATAATAACGATTATTACTATTCTTAAAAGGAATGGTTCATCTATAGAAAAACGTAATCAGTCATATTACATTACGTGTTTAAACAGTGAGGTAACAACATAAAATAAGCTCCTAAAACGAAGTATTCATTCACTTCATTTTAGGAGCTTTGTATTTTGGAATTTATTATCCAGTTTATATTAAGTCTATGATTAATAACTCAAACAGATTAAACGTATTCTATTTAATAGGCTCAAGTTGTGATATAAAATCAATCCATTGGCGTGTTACAAAATTCAGGTATGCATCCTTTCTCCAAATCGCACCTAGATGCCAAGAGAGCTCTACATTTTCTAACTGGATAGACGTAACATTGTCCCCCATTAAATGTACTAAACTTTCTGGTACGATACTGATACCTATACCTTGTTGAATCATATTGGCAATAAAACTGATTTGTGAGATGTTTGCCACTGTTTTAGGGTAAAAGCCTATCCGTTTACAATTTTCAATGATCTGGTCTTTTAAATAATAATCATCATGGAAGAGTACGAATTCTTCATCTTTCAGTTCAGCTAAGTCGACCTTTTTCAAATGTGCAAGGTGATGATCATTACTTACCACAAGTAGTAATTCCTCATTGTATAAAGGAATTGAATGGAAAAGCGTGTGATCTACTGGTAAAGTAGTGATTCCGATATCTACTTCGTCATTGGCAGTTAAATTCTCAACTATTTTACCTCCGCCTTCAATCACTTCATACGTCACATTCGGATATAACTTATGAAACTGGTTGAGGGCATTCGTAAACATTTGCACATTCATCATAGGTGACAGACCTATTTTAATGTGACCTTTTTGAACATTCACCACATCATTCATTTCTAATGAAAGCTTTTCAAATAATGCTAAAAATTCTAAACTGTTATCATAAAATGTTTGCCCAATGTCAGTGAGTTTAATTTGTTTCTGAGAACGGTCGAATAAAGTAATATCGTATTCATTTTCAATGTTCTTAATCGCTTTACTTATCGTTGATTGAGCAATATATAAATGTTCAGATGCTTGTGTCATTCCACCTTGGCGAACAACTTCTACGAAATATTTTATTTGTTTAATTTCCATTTATTCTCATCCTTATGCAAATTAATATTACTGTATATTACGTTCTCTGCGATAAATGAGGAAGCTATAAAATATTAAGACACCCAGTAAAATGATTGCAGCAATTAATATGGTATAGATTCCCATAAATTTTTGAAGTAACGCAGATACAATTGCCCCCACAACAAAACTTATTACTATTCTAATGTAAAGTAACGATTTACTCAATTGTACTTTATCTTTATTTATCATATATTCACTTAATGCGACAACGCCTTTTTTTAAATTACCAGTTGAAAAGGTATTTGCATAACCTTCGCCTTCGATTTTACTGAAAGCGGTAGTTAGCATGGCCATACTAAATGCGAGTGGCGGAATAATAAATAAATTAGATACTGTACTCGGAGTGAAACCGACAACGATACTACTAATTGTGATTGGAAGTAACGCGATTAAACGCCAATATCTTGTCGCAATTTTAGCATGTATCAATGAAACAAACATGACGCCAATCATAAAGGAGAGTACTGAAATAATTTTTAAAAGACCACCATTAAGGTTATGATGTGACACTTCAGAAGCTAAAAAGATGATATTCCCCGTTTGTCCAGCTGCTAAAGTTCCACCTCGTTCTAAAAAGGTATAGGCATCTACATATCCACCAACAAACGTCAATGCAATTGCTATTTCTTTAAATTGATAAATATTTTGAGTGAGATATTTATCTAGTGAAATGTCTACCCACCTCTTTTCAATTTTCTTCAAAATTATCATACACCTTTTAAATGCCAGTTGTTAATTTATTAGTTTTACACTGTTTAAATGTAATTTGTAAAATATTGGTAAAAATTCCTTTTAAAAAGCTATTCTTATTTTTCAGATATCTGATATAATCAAGTTTATCATTTCGCGATAAGCTTAAGTTTGATTTATTCATCAAATAGACATAAAAAGCTTTAATTTTTCAGAATTTTTAGATAAAAACACATTATTCTGTGCTATGATATAAATTATTAGAAATAGCTCATCATTCATATTGTTAATAAAGCGTTTTTCAAGAATATTAAACAATTTAAATAGCTGTTCGAAATAGATTACTTTTTAATCAGTGGAGGTTCATTATGTCAAGTTTCTTTAACCGGATTACTCGAAAAGAGAATCCAACAATTTATCAAAACAAAGATGGACACCTTAAACGTACGTTGCGTGTGCGTGATTTCCTTGCATTAGGTGTAGGTACCATCGTTTCAACATCAATTTTTACCTTACCTGGGGTGGTAGCTGCAGAGCATGCAGGACCTGCAGTAGCATTATCATTTTTATTAGCAGCTATCGTAGCAGGACTTGTAGCATTCACATATGCTGAAATGGCATCAACTATGCCTTTCGCAGGTTCAGCTTATTCTTGGATTAACGTATTATTTGGCGAACTCTTCGGATGGGTTGCTGGATGGGCTCTCTTAGCAGAATACTTTATTGCAGTTGCTTTCGTAGCATCAGGTTTTTCAGCTAACTTAAGAGGACTTATTGCACCACTTGGAATTAGCTTACCTAAAGCATTATCGAATCCGTTTGGTAGTGATGGTGGCGTCATTGATATTATTGCAGCTGTGGTTATTATCTTGACTGCTTTATTACTTTCTCGTGGTATGAGTGAGGCTGCACGTCTTGAAAATATTTTAGTTATACTTAAAGTGTTAGCGATTATCCTTTTCGTGATTGTTGGTTTAACAGCAATTCATTTCAGCAATTATGTACCATTTATTCCTGAGCATAAAGTCACTGCTTCAGGCAGTCACTTCGGTGGATGGCAAGGTGTATACGCTGGTGTCTCAATGATATTCCTAGCATATATCGGATTTGACTCAATTGCGGCTAACTCTGCAGAGGCAATTAATCCTCAAAAAACGATGCCTAGAGGCATTTTAGGGTCTTTAGTTGTCGCAATTGTACTATTTGTAGCTGTAGCCTTAGTATTAGTTGGTATGTTCCACTATTCTAAATATGCTGGTAACGCTGAACCTGTAGGTTGGGCATTACGTCAAAGTGGTCACGGTATCATCGCAGCAGTTGTTCAAGCTATCTCGGTGATCGGTATGTTTACGGCTTTAATAGGTATGATGTTAGCCGGATCTCGTCTATTATATTCATTTGGTCGTGATGGCTTACTCCCTGCATGGTTGAGTCATTTAAATCATAAACATTTACCTAATAGAGCATTAGTGATTTTAACAATTATTGGTGTATTAATTGGATCAATGTTCCCATTCACTTTCTTAGCGCAATTGATTTCTGCAGGTACATTAGTTGCATTTATGTTTGTATCACTTGCAATGTATCGTCTAAGAAAACGTGAAGGTAAAGATTTACCTAAACCAGCTTTTAAATTACCATTATATCCCGTTTTACCTGCGATTACATTTGTGCTCGTATTACTTGTATTCTGGGGTTTAAGTCATGAAGCTAAATTATATACTTTAATTTGGTTCTTTATAGGTATTGTGATTTATTTACTCTATGGCCTAAAACATTCTAAGAAAAATGAAGAAGAAGAGTATCACGTACCAAAATAATTCATATTATAGAGCTTGGGACATAATTTCCAAAAATAATAGCAGTAAGATGATTTCAGCTAGAATCTTCTTACTGCTACTTTTATATTCAATACTACGTATTTACACGTCATTTTACATCAATATATAATAGGATGTTTCGATTTCACATACCTCACAATACACTTTTATACTTTTCTATAACGTTTTAATCCAATAATATTTAAAGCGATAAACACAATTATAAATAATGTGAGTATAAGTAAATCGAACCAAATATGAGTCCATCCTTGTCCTTTTATCATTACGTTTATTAAACCATTACCAGCATATCGCAATGGGAATAAATATCCTATATTGCTAAGCCAATGGGGCATATTTTCTAAAGGAAATATACCTGAAAAGAATACTTGTGGCACAGCAAATAGTGGAATAAATTGAATCATTTGAAATTCTGAATTAGCAAATGTAGAAATGAAAATCCCCATTGATAATGCGGTAATGGCTAATAATATATTAATTAAAATAACATATCCTAAACTACCCGCTAAATGAATACTAAGAAGATAAATTGAAAATAGCACTATAATCAGTGTTTGAATGATAGCGAAAATTCCGTAGCCTATAAGATAACCTGAAACAATTTCCGTACGACGAATAGAAGTAGATAAAACACGTTCTAATGTTCCTGTAGTGCGTTCTCTTAATAATGTAATGCCCGAAATTAAAAATACAAATAAGAATACAAAGAATCCCATTAAAATAGGAAACATTTTATCAAAATAGTTGCTATTAGAATCGCCATATAAATAATGATTAGATATATCAATATCTTGCTTATTCTTCATTTGCATTGACTTTGGCATTTTTTCAGAAACTTTCTTTACACTACTAAGTCTATCTTTCTGAATTGCTTGGCCAATCATTTGTTTAATCTGATTAGATTTACTAGGATCTTCATTTGTATAAGTCACATGAAGTGTATGACTTTTTTGATATATAAACCCATCTAAATTGTCGTCTTCTATTTTAGATTTAATATCTTTTTGTGTTTTATATTTTTTAATATCTAAATTTGAAGAAGGAAGATGGTTTGTAATATTAGATGACACTGAATGATCTATACCAATTTTCAAGTCTTCTTCATTACCATTAAAGACGAAATACATCAATGTCAATATCAGCATGGGAGCTAAAAACATAAGTGCAAGCGTACGTTTATCACGAAGTAATTCCTTCATAACACGTTTGACTATTGCGAAAAGTTTCAAGATGAACTCACCTCCTCGGCTTTTATAAATACTTCTTCAATCGTATCAGCGTTAAATTTCTTTTTTAGATTTTTAGGAGTATCTAAGGCAAACAATCTACCTTCTATAATTAAGCCAACCTTATCACAACGCTCAGCTTCATCCATAACATGAGTGGTTACTACCACACTTTTTCCTTTATCGACTATATTTTTTAATTGTGTCCAAATCTGATTACGTAACTTAGGGTCGATTCCTACTGTCGGCTCATCTAATATGATTAAATCGGGTTGACCAAGCAAAGCCATTGCTAAAGATAGTCGGCGTTTCATTCCCCCTGAAAATTGATTAACCTTTTTGTTCAATGTGTTTTCTAAATCAACTAAAGACATATTTTTCTTAATGTTGTCTTCCAATTCTTTACCTTTTAATTCTGAAAGGTGACCAAAGAAGTCTAAGTTTTCATAAGCAGTTAAATTTTCATAAAGTGCATCTGTTTGCCCCATATAACCGATTTTATTTAAAACTTGACGATTAGGTATTTTTTGTTTGAAAATTTCAGCTGAACCAGAATCGAAATTTTCCATACCAAGTAAACATTTTATCGTTGTCGTCTTACCTGAACCACTAGGTCCAATTAAACCAAGAAGTTCTCCTCTATTAATTTCTAAAGTAATACGATTTAACACTTTATGTGTTCCATATGATTTTACCACTTCGTACAAGCTAGCAATGCTTCGATCCATACAAATTGCCTCCTTTGTTGACATGACTTACAGTTTATATATATTTAATGTTAAGAGTTTTATGTAATTATAGTGATAAAAATTATTAAAAAGCGAACACATTGACATTAATTGTTCACTAAAAGGTGGATCATAATGAGAGAAAGAGATATTAGGGATATCCGTGTAACCAAAACTCAAAATCGTATTCGTAATGGAATGATGAGACTTTTAAAAATAAAAACATATGAGACCATAACTGTGAAAGACATTTGTAAAGAAAGTCAAATCAGTAGAACAACATTTTATTCACACTATAATGATAAAGAACATTTTATTTATTCTCATCTAAATGAACTATTAAAAAAAGGAAAAAGAGAATTATTAAAAGAAGAATTTTCCTCACAAACTTATTTTTTTGAAAATGCTATTAAGTTCTGGTCAACAAGTGGGTCTCTTATATTAATATTATTAGGTGATAACAGTGCACATAAGTTGCATCAAGAAATCAAAAAAGTATTACAAAGAAATATAGAAATCAATATCGTACCCATCTTAAATACAAAGTTGTTAACGACAAAAGAAAAGTATTTCTTATTAATTTTTATCAGTAATGCCATTTTCGGAGTAATACAAGATTGGGTTAATAGAGGATGTATAGAGAAACCTAATGAATTAGCAACTATTATGAATAAAATCATTACTAGTGCATTCAAATAAATTGATAACATGATAAAACACAATTACTTATTATCAAGTATTTCTTTAATATCCAATTGTTATAGATTCAATATACTAAAGCCTCGCTATGACCATTAAATGATGCATAGCGAGGCTTATTACATATTTATTGTTGCTAATTTAACTTATTTTTATTTACTTGAGCTACAATTTCATGATTTGATGATTACCATCCTTGACCTGTAATTTCATATTGATCTAGTTTACCTTGTTGCAAAGCTTGAAGGGCATTTTCAATGGTGTCGAGCGCTTGATCAAGTTGTTCATAAGTAATCACTAGTGGAGGTTGGAATCGTAAAACATTGCCGGCTACAGCAATAATCACAACGCCATGTTTAAAGCAATCATTACATATCTTTAAAGCCGCTTCTGGATCGCGTGTCTTATCTTTTTTATCAGATACAATATCAATACCTATTGATAGTCCTACACCTCGCACGTCTCCTACACTTTCATATTGTTTAACCCACTGATTCATACGCTGACGTACGTAGTTCCCCTTTTCAGTGGAAGCCGTTAATAAATCTTCTTCTTCGATCATTTCAATTGTGGCCAAAGCTGCTTCACAACTTACTGGATTCGCTCCAGTTGTAAATAAATGAGCCGGTGCTTCAAGACTTTCCATGATATCTTTACGGCCTACAATCGCTGACATTGGTAAACCACCTGCTAAGGACTTTCCAAATGTGATGAGGTCTGGCGTGAAATTGTAATGCGATACAGAACTCCATGTGCCAGTACGACCAAGTCCTTGTTGGATATCATCAACAGCGATTAAAATACCATGTTGGTGGCATAAGTTTTGTAATGCTTCAAAATAACCCGGCACTGGTTCTAACAACCCACCATCACCTTGAATCGTCTCAACCACGATGCATGCAACCTCCTCAGCTGGCACATACTTTGCAAACATCTCTTTAAGAGGAGCCAAATATTCTTCAACTGTATTAGGTTGTGATTGCTCGAACATCCCTCTATATTTATCAGGGAATGGAATATGATAGAAACCGTTGAGTAATGGTCCGTAATGTTTACGCATGTTTAAACTAATGGCTGACATCGATAATGAACCGAATGTTGAACCATGATAAGCATTCGTAAAACTGATAATATACGGTCGCCCAGTATAAGCACGTGCAAATTTGATAATGCCATCATTAGCATCTGATCCTGATAAACCAAATGCCACTCTTTTCTCATCATTGCCTGGCGCAATGTCGCATAACTTTTTAGATAGACGAACTAGCGGCTCATGATACATATAAGCTGGCGTATAGTGCACAAATTTTTCTGCTTGTCTTTTAATCGCGTCGGTCACTTTCTTAGGTGCATGTCCAATATTTTGTGAACTGGCACTTGATAAGAGATCAATATATTCTTTCCCGTCTACATCAACTAATGTGGCACCAAAGCCACGATCAATAGCTAAAGGATAATATTTGATTCGTCCTGATTTCGCGAAATATTCTCCATCTTCATTTATTAGTTTTTCTGCTTTACTCATGATAAATTCACCTTCCCTATGAATTATCATTCATTCTTCATACTGTTTTTAGTCCATCTAAACACTCTCTTTTTATATTTTTATCAGTCTCAAAATGAATTCTTGATATTATGGTAGTAATCAATATACTAATAATTTTCTGATTTGTAAATATTTTCAGAATAATTAAAAAATTAAACTTCTTCATTAATTTAAATATGAAATTAACTTGATAAGCAACGATGTATAAACATAATGGATACGGGAATTAAAATAAGTAATACAATGATTGGAGGAAATGATATGTGGTTAAGATATGGTTATCACTTACTATGTGCATTCATCATTAGTGCACTTCTATTAATCACTACGATGGTGATGGATGTCCTTTTACAATCAACACATTTAACACAGTTATTGCTTAATATTGATTTTCTTGTAGATCCCAAAAACGTACCTACCATTGTCGAAGGTCTGATTCATCTATGTATTGGGTTTACGATTTATGTCATATTTTTAATCATTTATCAATATTCAAAGTCACTTTACTATTTAGCATACTTTCCTTTAATAGTTATTTTTATTATTATGTACCCTTTTTTAATCGCTATAGCACAACGTTCATTCTTTACATTTAGCTGGTCTGAATACTTCTGGTGGATGGTTGCTCATATTATCTTTATGGTATTAATGGCGATTTGTATTCCTACGATTTCAAATAAACATTTATGAGTTTATATTAACTTTTTTAACTTACCTTAAAGTTTCGATGTGGTTTCATTTAAAGCGGTATGATTATTCAATTCAGGTGGTACACTAAAAGCGTAGAAAACATTCTATCAAATTCTAAATTCTCTAATTCGAAAAGGGGTTATCATTGTGAACAAGATTGTTCTTCTTGCATCAACTGTTTTAACAAGTGCAGTATTATTTTCCACTGTAAATATTTCTGAAGCAAAAGCGGATGAAGTAACTGCAAATAATGCAAAACATGTAGCACAACAAGCTATGAAAAACAGCGGTGGCAATCCCTACTTACAGAATTTCAACACTGTCAAAGATAAAGGAGATTACTACAAAATCGACATTAGTAATAAATCTGGTGCAGGTGTAGGCACATATAAAGTCTACAAAAATGGAGAAGTTCAATATAAAAGTGGAAACTATGGTGAGTATAGTACTTTAAATAATAAAGATTGTTATACAGGACAAGGTATTACAACTAAAACTTATAAAGAAACACATCATGCAACAAATGCTGACACATCAGTGGATTCTGCTAGAGAACTTAACGCGTTCTATGTTGGAAATGTGCAGCCTTCTGATTTACCGGAGCAATCTAAACAGACACTTCCAGAAAGTGGTAATCATGACAGTATTCGAGGCACAGAAGTCGCAGCTACTGCCTCACTACTCGCAGGCGGATTATTGATCGCTAGACGTAAGTCTTTACTCAAAACTTCATAATCGAACAACATTAATTACTTTTATAACTGGTCGAAAGATAGTGACGAATCGCTATTGTTTCGGCCTTTTTTATGACGATTTTTTGAAAAATAACTTTGAAACAAGTAACAAATGAATAAACAAGGCTTTAAAGGGAAAATGAAGTATTGTAAACACTAAATTAATCTTATGCATATTAATTGTAAATAGATATACATTCTTTAAGGAGGAATTAGATTATGAAATATGTAGTTGTTGGTACGTCACATGCAGGTTATGAAGCTATTGAAACCCTTTTAAAAGAAGATTCAAGTGCTGAAATCGAAGTGTTTGAAAGTGGCGATAAACCTTCATTCCTATCCTGTGGAATTCAAAGTTATTTAGAAAATGTTTCTCCTTCACTTGATTCATTACACTATGCTTCAACATCTTCTTATGAAGAACAAGGCGTGAACATTCATACTAATAGTACTGTGACTGACTTAGACACGGATAAAAAAGTGATTACCGTAGAACAAAACGGACAATCTAACGAAGTGTCATATGATAAATTGTTCTTAAGTCCAGGTGGCAAACCTGTCACACCTCCTGTTGACGGTATAGATCAATATAATAACGTCTTATTTATGCGAGGTCGTGAATGGGCAAATCAAATTAAACAACGTATGCCACAATCTAAAAAAGCAGTTGTTGTAGGCGGTGGCTACATTGGTATTGAAGCTGCTGAAGCCTTTGCTAAAGCAGGTATTGAAACAACAATTGTTGATATTGCAGATAGAATTTTAAACACTTACCTTGATAAAGAATTCACTGATATTTTAGAAGAAAATTCTAAACAACACGGTCTTTATTTCAAAGGTGGCGAAACCGTTCAATCACTTTCAGGTGACAACGATGGTTATGTGACTAAAGTTGTGACAGATAAAGCTGAATACGAAGCTGATACCGTATTATTCGCAGTGGGTGTTGAACCTGCTACAGAATGGTTAGATGGCAAAATTGATTTAGGTAAAAAAGGTATTATCAATGTCAATCATCAACAACAAACATCTGCTAAAGATGTCTACGCAGGTGGTGACGCAACACTTGTACCATTCGCACCAGTTAATGAAGATCGTTATATCGCGCTCGCAACCAATTCTCGTCGTCAAGGCGTTGTTGCAGCGAAAAACATGACTGGTAACGATATGACAATGCCTAGAGTATCCGGTACTTCTGGATTACAATTATTTGATTATAAATTCGGACAAACAGGTGTCCATGGTACTGAAGCGGATAGTTATGATGGTAATCTAGGTCAGAAATATGTAGAAGAACTTATTCATCCTAAATTTATGCAAGATGATACAAAAGTTCATATGAAAATCATTTACGATGAAGATAGTCATAAAATTTTAGGTGGACAAGTGATGTCTACTGAAGATGTAACAGCTTCTATCAATACGATTTCTATTGCGATATCAGCTGGTTTCACTTTAGAACAATTTGCTGTACAAGACTTCTTCTTCCAACCTGATTATGACCGTCCTTGGAACTATCTCAATGTATTAGCGCAACAAGCATTGGGCGATACGTTCGGAAGCGACAAAATGTTATTCTAATTCATTTGAATAAGTAATAAATGCTCAGTAAGGCGTACGCTATCGTCGTCTTACTGAGTTTTTTTTATGTAAAAAATCATCTTAGCGTCTAATATAGAATGACACTAAGATGATTGAAATATATACTAATTGCTTTGATTTTGTTTATCTTCTTTTGAGTCTTTATGCTTATGCTTTTTTTCACCTTTGTCTTTAATTTTTTCTTTTTTAGGGTGATAATTAGGTCCATTTGTATAGTCATTAGCTGCATTCCAAATTAAGAACTCATTGATACCATTGTCTTTAAGCGCTTGAACTTGATCTGAAATGGCTTGTGCATCATATTCCTTATATTTACCTTCACCTAAATAAGAGGCAGTAAAATCTTGGATCCACGGTCTTGATTTCGGTTTATCGTTACCTAATTTATTTAAAATACTATTTTCACGTTGAATGTAACGATTCACTGTTTTATAAGGTTCTGTATCTGGTGCTTTTAATCCAAAGTCTCCTGGACTCCAATGAGATGGATAAATCATTGAAGATATTGCATCTACATTTTTAGAGATTTTAGGGAAACTTTGTCCAATACCTGGCGCATTTTTAACTAATGCTGAATATCCGAAGACATCTGCAGAAATTTTAACATGATATGATTCCAATTCTTTATGTGCATATTCTAAGTATTTAGTTACAGTATCTACACGTTGGTCTCCAGAACTTAACTTACTATTTTGATAGTCGCCTCTATCATAATCTAAATTGCTTGCTTCATTTTCAAAGCCTTCAGGGAATCGAACATAGTCGTATTGAATGTCACGGAACCCAGCCTTTGCTGCAGCTTTAGAAATTGCAACATTATATTTCCAAACATCTTTTACAAACGGATTAACAAAGCTATCGCCTTTACCATTCTCCCAAACTGACCCATCCTTATCTTTAAATGACCATTCAGGATGTTCCTTAGCCAATTTAGTATCTTTGAAGGTAACAATACGTGCGATTGGATAAATATTGTTTTTCTTCAATTTCTTTAAAAGTGGCTTTGCTTCAGCAAGATCCATTTCGTTTTTATCTATGAGTTTATTTCCAGTGTGGAACTTCATTGTGATGTTACCAGCATCATCTTTAACGTCTATAACCATTGAATTCAGTTTAGAATCTTTAATGTATTGAATCAGTTCATCCATTTTCTCATCTTTAGTAGAACCACTCGCCACATAAATGCCCTTCACACCATCTTTAGGGTATTGAACCGCATTGTCACTTTGTTTCTTACTAGATTGTTTAGTTGATTGTTTATCCCCTTTGTCTTCATCGTTCGTTTTATTGTCCTGTCCTTCATCATGACTGCAAGCTGATAATAGTAATGCACTTGTAGCAAAAACAGCTAGAACTTTCTTTTTATTCATACCCTGTCGCCTCCCAAACACACAAAATATAAATTTAAATTTATTACTATTAAATTTACTAAAATGCGTAATTAAGTAATATATTTATATTATTACTAATTATTTATAAACATAGAATAACATACTATTTTGAAAATTGAATTAAAACGTGTGTACGGCTCTCAATTAATTTATGCCCATCTTTTTACATTGCCATCAATATAATTCTAATTTTCGTCAAATTTATGACTTCATACACGATTAAAGACAGTTTCACATAAATTTCGAGTTGAAAAACTTGAGATAAAATATAATTTTTATCATACTGTAAGTGAAAGTTATGTTAAGGAGTGGAAAGTATGAATAAAGAACAATTAGAAAAAATGACTAATGGTAAAGGGTTTATCGCTGCATTAGACCAAAGTGGCGGTAGTACACCTAAAGCGCTTAAAGAATATGGCGTTAATGAAGACCAATATAGCAATGAAGATGAGATGTTCCAACTTGTTCACGATATGCGTACGCGCGTAGTGACTTCACCTTCATTTTCACCTGATAAAATCTTAGGTGCCATTCTCTTCGAACAAACAATGGATCGCGAAGTTGAGGGTAAATACACTGGTGACTACTTAGCAGACAAAGGCATTGTGCCTTTCTTAAAAGTTGATAAAGGTCTTGCTGAACAACAAAACGGTGTTCAATTAATGAAACCAATCAATGACTTAGACGAAACTTTAGACCGTGCCAATGAACGTCATATTTTCGGTACTAAAATGCGTTCTAACATCTTAGAATTAAACGAACAAGGTATCAAAGATGTTGTTGAACAACAATTTGAATTCGCTAAAAAAATCATTGCTAAAGGTTTAGTACCAATCATTGAACCAGAAGTTAACATTAATGCTAAAGATAAAGCTGAAATTGAAAAAGTATTAAAAGCTGAAATCAAAAAAGGCTTAGATTCATTAAATGATGATCAACTTGTAATGTTAAAATTAACTATTCCTACTGAACCTAACTTATATAAAGAATTAGCTGAACATCCAAACGTTGTACGTGTAGTTGTATTATCTGGTGGTTACAGCAGAGATGAAGCTAACAAATTATTAAAAGAAAACGATGAATTAATCGCAAGCTTCTCACGTGCATTAGCTAGTGACTTACGTGCTAGCCAATCACAAGAAGAATTCGATAAAGCATTAGGTGATGCTGTAGACTCAATCTACGACGCATCAGTAAATAAAAACTAAGGTGCGAAGAAAAGCGCTTAGGTTTTGAGCAGAATCGAAAAGTGAGCAAAACTGTTTCTCAAGTTTTGTCGAACTTTGAGTATTTCTGCCGAAAAACCTGCTTTTCGTAGCCCGTCTATCTTTCCGGCGAAGTTAAATTATTTCCTCGTTCGGAAGTACATGAAATGCCGACTGGTTCAAGACAACCAGCCGGCATTTTTTAAATATCTATTTATTTATGTGATTGATGTTCTTCAAATAACTCACCTATTTGATTAAAGAAATCTCCAAATTTTTGTGCAGCATTGTCACCAAACATTTCTTCCAAGTTAGCTTGAGACTCACGCGCACTTTGTTCCGATGCTTCATACATATTGTCTTCGTATTCTTTTAAAGCCATCTGTAACTCGTCATTTTCTTTAAGCGCTTCAGCTAATAAATACGCATCATAAAATGCCATATTCACACCTTCGCCCGCAAATGGACTCATAAGATGTGCTGCATCTCCAATTAAAGTAACATTAGGTTGATTTTCCCATTTGAAACCAATAGGTAATTTATATATGCGACGTAATAATATATCATCGCCTGCATATTCAATATATTTTTTTAATTCTGGATGCCAATCTCCAAAATCGTTCAATAACTGTTCTTTAATTTCTGACTTGTTCATCCCTTTAAATTTATCAAATTCATCATAATCCATTTGATATGACATATATACTTTAATTCTGCCATCGCCATTCACTTGGCCGAGTATCGCTTTGTGGTCACCAAATGCCATCATTTTACCGTGTTTATTAAACTCAGCCAAATCAGGATATTGGTTATACACATCCTCTACATTCAGTTCCACCATTGAAATACCATTATACTCAACGTCCACATTTGCTAAATAAGGTCTCACTTTTGAAAATGCTCCATCAGCACCTACCACGAAATCAAACGTAGCTGTGTCTCCTTCAACGAATGAAACTTTAACTTGTCCATCATCTAATCGAGTAAGCGATTCGAACGTTTTACCATATACGACAGTGCCCTCTTTTAATTGTTCACTAATGATATCGCAAAGTTCACCACGATCAATCTCTGGACGACCACCTTCAACTTCTGGGTCAGCAGTTTCTTCATAATACACTTTCCCATCTTTATCTAATACGCGTGTATCTTCGCCTTCAAAACGTGCAAGTTCTCTAAACCGATGAATCATACCCGCTTCTTTCAATGGTAACTGTCCACTTTCTTCGTGTATATCTAATGATCCACCACGGTCTCTATTAACATCTAACCCAGCTTTTTCAAATATGGAAACCTCGAACCCTTGTTGTTGTAATAGAAGACCTAACATCAATCCTCCAGGTCCTCCACCAATAATACCTACCTTTTTAACATCTTTTATATTCATTCCAAAACCCTCCATTATCTATTTTTATTCGGAAAATTTTTTCAAACGTTCTTTTGTTTCTTCTACAAATTGATCAAACTCTTTTTTCATTTCTTCATCTTGTAAAGCACGTTGACTTGCTTTCATAAAACCTTGAAATACTTCATGTAATTGTTCACGAGAAGCTTTCAATTGCTCAAAATCAATGTTTTGGAATTGTTCCATTCTTTGAGTAAACGCATCATTATCAATATTTTCTTCCAAGAATTTTTCGCCTTCTTCAGTTATTGAATACACTTTCTTTTTTCCGTCTTTAGAAATAGAAACAAATTCTCTATCCTCTAACATTTGTAATATGGGATAAACTGAACCAGGGCTCGGCGCATAAAAACCTTTGAAACGTTCTTCTAAATCTTTAATAATTTGATAACCATGTCTAGATTCTTCTTTCAACATTTTAAGAATGACAAATTGTAAATTTCCTTTTTTGAAAAAGCGATCTCGACCGCCACCTCTTGGACTACCAAAGCCAGTAGCGCCTCTTCCAAAATCAAATCCTTCAAATTTTTCCATATGTTGTCTCATCATTTCTGGTCTTCTTCTGAACATAAATATCACCTTTCTTTAATTATCATTTCGATATATCATTATATTAAGCGATATATCGAAATAAGTCAACGATATATCGAAATAAATTATAAAAAAAGAAATACTGTTCACATAAATGTTGTCAGAACAGTATTCCGATTCACTCTATATATTTTTAAATTTTAAAGATGTATTAATACCTTCCCAAATTTACCACCTGTCGTTAATGGGACGTTATCTCCATATTTATCTTGTAAGTATTGTTCAATACTTTCCATTTGTTGATGATCTATTTCAATTTCTACTTCTTTTAACCATGATGGTAATTGTTGCATGACTTCTTCAACACTTTTTTCAGTATGCTGAGTGTGATGTTCAATTAATGTGTCATAGGTATAATTATTACAATACAGTAGTTGCATTAAATAATACATATCGGCTGTCATGGGTGAGGGTTTCATTTCTAAAAATGCAGTCACCTTCTCTACAATTGAGTTTTCTTTAGGTCCTGCTATTAAACTCACATAAACAAACTGATTTGCGATATCAATGGCTTTTTGAACCGCTTCCCAAGTTGTTACTGCTGGACACATAGATGCAAAGACAAAGTCTACATTATTTAAATCTGAAGCTGATATTGATTCAAACGACTGATTTATCGTCTTAATTGAAGCATCATAATGCTGTGCATTATCTTTTAACATCTCATGTAATACAGTTGATGGTTCGAGACTCGTAACTTTAGCCCCCTCTTTTGCGAAAGGAATACTAAATACACCTGAAGCAGCACCTACATCTAATATACTTAAGTTTTTAAATGCGCCCGTTTGGTTCTCAATCCATGACATAATACGCTTTGTGCGTTTCTGACTTTCTTCTGTAAACGAATTTTTATTGAAGTTCTCAGCCCATTTTTCAAATCCTGGTGCATCAGGATTTCCTAAACCTGCACGTTTCATCCTTTTATCTTGAGTATTAGGATCATTATCCCAAGCGTCTTTCCAAAATTGTTGATCAAAGATATTCATATCCACCATCATTACAAACTCCTTCGAATAAACTTTGTAATTATTGTATCGTCAGTCACCAGTTATTAAAAATAATTAAACTTCACTTAGATGTGGTTAGTTTGGTACATAACTCAATATAATTTTCCTAATCTTTAAAAATAATAGTCAATATACTTACTAATAAGTTATAATAATATTATATTTAAACATTTTATATTTTATAATATATTACTAATTATATATAAAGCGACTCATGGTAGAGGAGATATTAAGTTATGAAAAAACTTATTACCATAGTATTGTGTACATCAATGATTTTAGAAGGTTGTTCATTCATGGATAAAGATCAAACAAAAGATATTCCCAAAAAAGTGAGTGTAAAAAATTATGACGGCAAGTACATTGGTGAGCATAAAAAACGCAACGAGGAATTTAAAGAAAAATATAAAGATGAAGCCGAGAAACAATATAAAAAATATGTAAAAGACACATTTGGGTTAGATTGTAAAATTAATTTGGTCGATGCTTATACTAATTCTTCTGGTTTCAGTGAAAAAAGTAAAACTGATGGTCTACTGGTAGTTGGAACTGTTAAGTATGATATCCCTTTCCAACTAAAATTAATTTTCGTTGAGTCTGATAATGGCTTAACAATCACAACCTTTACACCTGGTCATGAAAACGAAACCTCCGCTGCAGTTGCCGCAATGATGTATAAACGTTATGAAAATGAAATCGAACAAGCACGCCACAAGTTTAAACATGAAGTTGAAAAAAATGGTTATTATGCCATGAATGAAAAACTTCAAAAAAAGCAAGAATTTAATGGCGTTACAAAACAGTACTTAAACTTTAATGCTCCTGGCATTGAAGGATTGGACAAGTTTAAAAAAGATTTCAAACCAATAATGAAGTTGAACGGTGAAGAATTTAATCAACAATTTGATAACTTAATTGCGAAACATCCTGAAATAAAAAACAAGCAGAGTCTGATTTTATTGCATATTACAAAGATAATGAAAATAGAGACAAGATTGCAGATTATGTTTGGAACTTACAAAAACCTATAAATAACGTAATGAAATTATATCCTGGTAAGAAATTCGTAAGATTTTACAAAGATAACGTATCTCCAACAAAGATTGATGGACATGGGCGTTTAAAACCAGAAAGCAATGTCATTTCCATCGAGGGTGGCAGATATGATGAACGAAAATAAACATGCGACCGATTTAGATATCATTGAATTAAGTAGTGGATGAAATTCATATTAATAACAAAACTGCTAACTAAATATGCCACTCTCTCTATGTCTTAATAGACGTTAGAAAGAGTGGCTATTTGTTTAAATTATCCCTAAATATATAAGCAAAGATTAAATCTTAAAACTGATAAAGCTCCTGACAGCTAAATTATTTTTAATTTATCAGCATACTCTAATTATCGCTCATATATTTTTCTTCTTCTTCTGCTACTTTTTTAAATACTTCAAGTTGATATGTTGAAAAGTCAGCTTGTGCACTCATAAATGGAGCTGAACTTACATTTAGTACTTTATGGTTTTTACCATCTAACTCTACTGGTGAGAATAAGTAATAAGCTAAAACAGCATCTGCAACATCTTTATCTGAGTCAGAACCATTACCTAACACTGAAAAATCAGTATAAGGCTTGCCTTTATATTTCACTTGAACGATACTGTACGAAATTGCCTTAGGATTCTTTAACTTTGTGATATCTTTTAATTCTTTAACTTTAATTAAATCTTTTTTAGCAATTTGGTCCTTGGGACTCATATGAAACAATCCAGGTTGATTTGATAGAGCAATCAATTTATCTTTTTTGAACGTAGCCATGATTTGAGAATAATTTTCTGGTTCATCTGTATTCCCAATTTTCTTACCATGTCGATCAATATATAAATAATCAATATGTTTAACATCTTTATCAGGGTCTTTCATTACTTTTCGTTTGATACCCTTTTTATCTTTAAAAAATTTATCTACTTCTTCAAGTGATGAACCTTCAGATTCCTCTGTGTATTTTAAATCAGCTAATGTGACCTTATCCGATAATTTCTTATAATCTTTCCAACCTTGCATCCCCGTCTTATTAGTAAAAGTCTTTTCAGTCATCAAAGGATCTAATTTATCTAAAATAGGAACTTGCTTTAATCCTTTAACCTCTTTTTCTAGCTTCTTATATTGATCTTTTTTACTATCTTCTTCTGAATACTTCGTCGCAACATCCGTTTTATTCTCTGATTTCTTAGAAGAGGATTTGTTAGAATCAGAATCATGTGAACAACCTACCACCCCAATAATAATCATAATTAATAAAATCCCTAAAAATTTTCTCATTTTTCTCTCCTTTTTAGTTCTTATACGTAATGATATGTATTTAATATAAACATGTTGATAAAATAAATGTTTATATTTCTATTCTACAGTAATAACTGAGTATTTTATATAGTATTCTATATATTTTAATAAATATTTTTGAATTAAATAAAGTAGTTGGTTACTTATGTTTTAAATATTTTTTAGAATCATAAGACAAACAAAAAAACGTGCAAGATGTTTTATCATCTCACACGTCTCTCACGAGTTAACTTTAATTATTTAGCTTTATCGTAGTAACCTAATTCAAGATCTTTTGAAGTTTGTTTACGTATTTTTCTCATTAATTGTTCATCGTGAATTAATGATTCACCATAAGAAGGAATCATTTCTTTAATTTTTGGTTCCCAATCTGAAGTATATTCAGGGAAATTACGTTCTAAAACTTCTAAAGCTACAGAAACAGAAGTAGATGCCCCTGGTGATTCACCTAATAAAGCAATCACTGAGTGATCTTCTGAATTTACAACTTCAGTACCAAATTGGATGAAACCTTTACCGTTTTCTTCAGTATCTTTAATCACTTGTACACGTTTACCAGCTGTGTATAATTGCCAATCTTCGTCACGTGCTTCAGGGTAGAACGTACGTAAATGATTCATACAACCTTCTTTAGTCATAATGACTTGGTCAATTGAGTATTTAATCAATGGCACGTTTTTAATAGCTGCAGCTAATAATGTTGTAATATTGTATGGTTTAACAGATCTGAATAAATCTAAATTAGAACCAAATTTAAGGAATTTAGGTCCAATATTCGCAAATGGTCCGAATAATAATGTTCTTTCACCATCAATATAACGTGTATCTAAGTGAGGTACAGTCATTGGAGGTGTACCAGGTGGTTCTTTACCATATACTTTGGCGTCATGTTGTTCAATAACTTGAGGGTTAGTACAAGCAATGAACTGTCCACTAATTGGGAAACCACCTAAGTGTTTACTTTCAGGGATACCTGTTTTTTGTAATAGTGGGATTGCGCCACCACCAGCACCGATGAACACGTAATCTGTTTGATGTTCGAATACATCGCCAGTGTTACGGTTTTTAATTTTAACTAACCATTTACCATTAGATAAACGTTCAAAATCTACAACTTCATGATTGTATTGCACTTCCACATTTGGTGAGTCATGAAGGTTCTTAGCCATTTTACGAGTTAATGCCCCGTAGTTCACATCTGTACCTTCATCGATTTTACTAGCCGCCATAACACCGCTGTTATTTTCGCGACCTTTCATCATTAGTGGAATCCATTTTTTCATTTCTTCAATATCCTCAGTATATTCGATGTTATCGAACATAGGGAAATTCTTCATGGCTTCATAACGATCTTTTAAGAACTTCACATTATTTTTACCGCGTACAAAACTAATATGAGGTAATGGATTAATGAATTCTCTAGGGTTTTCAATTTGACCACTTTTAACTAAGTGACCCCAGAATTGTTTAGAAATCTCAAATTGTTCGTTAATTTCTTTTGCTTTTTCGATATCAATTGAACCATCTGGTTGTTGAACTGTATAGTTCAATTCGCATAACGCAGCGTGTCCAGTACCAGCATTATTACGTTCGTTTGAACTTTCAATACCTGGACGGTCTAGACGTTCATATAAGTGGATGTCCCATTCAGGCTCGATGCTTTTTAACATTGAACCGAATGTTGTACTAAGTACGCCGGCACCAATTAACACAACGTCTTTTTTCTCAGACTTTGCCATGTTGTTCACCTCTCCAAAAAATTGTATAAAAATGCTTACCAGTTCATTAGAGTTGTTCTTTTCAATCAAGTATTCCCTGCTTACAACTCCATGAATGAAAGAGTTTTCTCTACCCTTTACTAGTTATTACACTTATATGTTAAAACAATGCTAAGGAAATGTAAATTATTATAGCTAAGACAATTCATTTTTGTAATAATAACTTTTTTATAATAGAAATATGAATTACAAAATAAATTTTCACTTTCAAATAAGTAACTTCATACCTTTCATATTCCCTCCTTTTCATTCAAATTAAAAGCACATATCCGCTGACAAATGAAACTCATCATCGAATATGTGCGATAATTTTATATTTTCTATTTCTGCATTAAGAACTTTTCAATATAAAATGCTGATTCTTCAATTGATTTATATTCAGTATTAATCACAGTCGCATTTAATTTCTTAAAAACTTCTTCTGCATAAGACAATTCTTTCTTAATACGTTCCAAGCTATTATAGGTAGACTCAGCCGATAAACCTAGCGTTTCAGCCCGATTACGACGAATGTTTGCAATATAATTTGGACTTGCAGTTAACCCAAATACTTTCAAACCCTTTTGTTGATACACATTATCAGGAATTGAGACTTCAGGAACGAGTGGGATATTCGCAATCTTATATCCTTTATTCGCTAAGTACATACTTAAAGGTGTCTTTGATGTTCTTGAAACACCAACGATGAGTGCATCCGCTTCTCCGATATCTGTAAAATGCTTGCCATCATCATATTTAACTGAATACTCGATCGCTTCAATTCGTTTGAAATATTCATCATTGAGTTTACGTAATGCTCCGCTCTCCATTAACGGCTCGGCGTGTGTATGATTTTCAATAATACGAATTAACTCTGACATATAATCTACATATGGAATATCGTGTTCTTTGGCAAATTGATGACCTAAAGCATTAAACGATTCACTCACTAATGTTGTTGCAACAATTGCATGTTGTTCTTGAGCAAGTTGAAGAACATTGAGAAATTCCTGTTCATCCTTGATATAGGGAAATTTCTTAATTTCTACCTGTGTTAAATCTGGAAATTGGGTTAATGTTGCATGAATCATACGTTGCGCTGTTTCTCCAATTGAATCAGAAACTATAAATAACTTTAAAACTTGATCATTATTCTCTTTCACCTTATCGCTCGCTTTCCTCCGCCTGACTTTGAGCTGTAGCTAATATGGCACCAGGTACTCTGAACGGTGAACATGAAACGTAGTCGATATTCCAGTTGTTGAATTGGTAAATTGATTTCGCGTCACCACCAAGTTCACCACATACACCAATCTTAATCTCTGGTTTAACCTGTTTAGCTTGTTCAACTGCTAATTGAATCAATTGCCCTACACCGTCTGTATCTAATGTTTGGAATGGGTCAAGCTGTAAAATATTACTTTCAGTATACACATTTATAAACTTCCCTGCATCATCTCTAGAGAAACCATAAGTTAACTGTGTTAAGTCATTCGTTCCAAAGCTAAAGAAATCACAATGTTTGGCAAAATGTTGCGCAATAAGACAAGCTCTTGGTGTTTCTATCATTGTACCAATAAGGTAATTGACCTTCGTATTTGCGTCATTTTCCAATTGAGTAATCGTTGCAGCTAAACGTTCTTTCAATGTTGTAAACTCTTCAACCGTTGATACAAGCGGAATCATAATTTCAGGCTGGCATTTAATGTCATCTTGTTGAAGCTTCAATACACTTTCAATAATTGCTTCCACTTGCATCTCATATAATTCAGGGTAAGTGACTGCTAAACGACATCCACGGTGTCCTAACATTGGGTTAACTTCATTTAATTCAGCCATACGTTTGCGTAATATATCTGTAGATATATCTAGCTGTTGTGCTACGTTTTGAATATCTTCATCCGAACTTGGTAAAAATTCATGCAATGGTGGATCAAGTAAACGGACAATTGTTGGTCGGTCTTGAGATAATCTAAATATTTCTTCAAAGTCCTTCACTTGATACGTTTTAATCTTCTCAAGTGCTTCGACACGTTCATCGTGATTTGATGCTAATATAAATCGACGCATTTCCACCAGACGTTCTGGTCCAAAGAACATATGCTCAGTTCTTACGAGTCCGATTCCTTTCGCACCAAAGTTATATCCTGCTTGGATATCTTGAGGCGTTTCTGCATTCATTCTAACTTGTAAACGTGCAGTATCTTCTGACCACTCCATAAATTGTTCAAACGCATCACTATGCTCAGCATTTACAGTTTCAATCTCGCCTAAATAGATGTCACCTGTAGAACCATCAACGGACACAATGTCTCCTTCATGCAATTCACCATCAGGATAATAGACAGTTTTATTCACTGTATCAATTTCAACATCCGAACATCCAGTGACACAACATTTACCCATTCCTCTCGCAACCACTGCTGCATGGGATGTCATTCCGCCATGTGTAGTAACAATTGCTTCACTTGCAACCATACCTTCAATATCTTCTGGAGATGTTTCTGGACGCATTAATACAACTTTCTTTCCTTCATCCGCTTGTTCTTTCGCTTCCTCTGCAGAGAATACGATACTTCCTGTTGCCGCTCCCGGACTTGCTGGTAATCCTAACTTCGATATAACAGTCGCTTGCTCTAAGGCCTCTTCCTTAAAATTAGGATGCAATAACTGATCGATAGATTTTACATCTACTTTCGTTACAGCCTCTTCACGTGAAATTAAACCTTCGTTAACTAAATCAACAGCAATTTGAATTGCAGCTCTTGCCGTACGTTTACCATTACGTGTTTGTAGTAAATATAATTTACCGTTTTCAATCGTAAATTCAATATCTTGCATATCTTTATAATGTGTTTCCAATTGTTTTGTCACTTCTACAAATTCTTGATGAACATCTGGCATTTGTGATTTCAATGTATCGATGTCTTGAGGCGTACGGATTCCCGCTACAACATCTTCACCTTGCGCATTTAATAAATATTCACCAAATAATTTGTTCTCCCCAGTGACAGGGTCTCTCGTAAATGCTACCCCCGTGCCACTTTGTTCACCACTATTTCCAAATACCATTTCTTGAACGTTTACGGCAGTACCAATATCATGCGGTATATCATTTAAATCTCGATATACACGTGCACGATCATTATCCCATGATTTGAATACCGCTTCGATTGCTTCTTCTAATTGTTTTAATGGTTCTTGTGGAAAAGGTTTATACACTTCTTCTCTATAAATTTCTTTAAATCTTTCACAAATTGTTTGTAACCCTTCAGCAGATATATCCGCATCGTTCTCGTAATTGTGTTGATTTTTAAAATCGTCAAAATATGTATCAAATGCAAGCATTGGAATACCATATACAACTTCACCGAACATTTGTAATAAACGACGATAACAATCATAAGCAAAACGTGCATCATTTATTTTCTCGGCGAGTTTCTTAACATTGTCATCGTTCAAACCTAAATTAAGAATGGTATCCATCATACCTGGCATAGAAATCTTCGCACCACTACGTACTGAAACTAACAATAAATCATCATCTGATGAGAAGGATTTCCCTGTTCTTTCTGAAAATGATGTTAAGTGATGAATCAATTGTGTTTTAACTTCAGAAGGTAATTGTTCATTTTGCTTTAAATAATCAATACAAGCCTCGGTTGTAATCGTAAAGCCATCAGGAACTGGTAAGCCAAGACGTTTCATTTCTGATAAATTGGCCCCTTTACCTCCCAATAAATCTTTCATAGAAATGCGTCCTTCATCAAATGCATAAATATATTGTGTCATTTTAGACCACCTCTTCATTTAATATGTCATACTAATCATTTTAGAGTATGTCATATTAGAAAAAGAATTACAACTATTTACATGAAAAGGATTTCATATTTATTACGATTTAGTGAATAACATACATTGAGCCAACAAAATCCCGAGTTAAAAAATTCGACGAAACGTTTGAATTCTCAATAGATATAAGGTGCACATTGATATAAAAAATGCTCTAAGATAATTCTATTCCTGCACTTCATCTCATAAAGTTAGATTTTTTTGTCCAACTATTGAGGTGTACTTCATAAATAGAAATCATCTTAGAGCTCTATTTTAGGATTGATATGACATCCTAACTTATATTGTTTTAATTTTTGTTATGATACTTTGCAATTTCTGCGTCGCGTAATTCAACACGTCTGATTTTTCCTGAATTTGTCTTAGGTAAGTCGTCAACAAATTCAATCGCTCTTGGATATTTGTATGGCGCAACTTCATTTTTACAGAATGTTTGAAGTTCTTTAATAAGTTCTTCACTACCGTTATAGTCATTTTGTAAAATAACAAATGCTTTAACGATGTTACCTCGAATTTCATGAGGACTTGCGACAACCGCACATTCTTTTACTGCAGGATGATTCGTTAACGCATCTTCAACTTCAAAAGGTCCGATTGTATAACCAGAACTAATAATAATGTCATCACGTCGACCTTCGAACCAGAAATAGCCATCTTCATCTTTATGCGCTAAGTCTCCAGTGACATAATACTCACCGGCTGAAGCTGCTTTCGTACGTTCTTCATCTTTATAATAACCTTTAAATAGTGCAGGTAAGTCTAAAGGTACCGCTATATTTCCCTTTGTATGAGGAGGCACTTCATTACCATCATCATCAATAATAGTGACAAAGCTACCTGGAATACCTTTCCCCATTGAACCAGGACGAGGTTCAGTATCTTTTAAGAAACCAATAAGTAACGTACTTTCAGTCTGACCATATCCATCTCTTACTGTTAAATTAAAGTTTCTTTTAAATTGTTCTACAACTTCACGATTGAGAGGCTCTCCTGCTGATACTGCACTGTGTAAGTGTTCCAAATTATAATCTTGCAAGTTATTCAATTTGGCCATCATACGATACTCAGTTGGCGTACAACAAAGCACATTGATTTGATAATCTTGTAGTAATTCAAGATATGTTTCTGGTTGGAAACGCCCATTATAGACAAACGCTGTTGCCCCTGTACCTAGAATAGATAAGAATGGACTCCACACCCATTTTTGCCAACCCGGAGCGGCTGTTGCCCAAACAAGATCATCTTCTTCAATGCATAACCAATGTTTAGGTGCCATTTGTAAATGTGCATAACCCCATCCATGAGAATGTGTAACAGCTTTAGGGTTCCCTGTAGTTCCTGAAGTATATGATAGAATCGCTAAATCATCACGTGAAGTGTCAGCAGTCTCTAACATATCACTTGCCTCAGCCTTTTCATCATCAATAGAAATCCAGTCTTGCTGATGACCTGAGACAATAAATTTAGTTAATTGTTCGTATTCTTTTACACCTTCGAATTCTTTAGTGAGTGAGTGCATCGCAATAACTGCATCAATCTCACCATGTGTAATTCTGTATTGAAGATCTTTCGTACGTAGCATTTCAGAACTCGGTATAATGGCGATGCCTAATTTTAACGCTGCAATGTATAATTCGTATGTTGCAATGGCACGTGGCATGATGATAAGTACTTTATCGCCCTTTTTAAGCCCATGATTTAAAAAGACATTCCCCACTTTATTCGCATTATGCATAAGTTCTTCATAACTAACTGAGATATTGTCATGTTCATTATCTTTATAAATAATCGCTTTCTTAGAAGTGTTTGAAGCGTATTTTTCTATTTCAGAAATAATATTGTATTTCTCTGGTGCGAGTAAATCTGATTTATTCATAATTTTACTTCCTTTCAATTCACATTCATACTCATACTATCAGAACTTGATATCCTATCAAACGGATACCCCTTGCATTATAATAATTTTCTGAATTTTCGTGATGTTAAAACTTGGTGTACTCATAAAAAATAAGAAGTCCTACCCTTTAAATCGCTAAAGGGTAAGACTTTATTTAAAAGACGTTTTCAAAGTCTATGTGTTCATTTAATTTTTCTAACTCTACTCTTACATTATATGACAAGTCGCGGTTAACAATCTGATGGTCGACACCTTTTGATGTACCACGTTTTTTATGTGTTTCTGCGTATTCTCTAGAATTTTGCCAATCATAAAATGCCTGACGACTTTCCCATAATGTGACGATGATATAATGTCTCCCATATGTTTTAGGTCTAAGAAATCTTAATGCTTTAAAGCCTGGCACATCTTGCAAATGTTTATCTCTTTGTAAGAACTTATCCTCAAACATCTCTTCATGTCCCTCATTCACAAAAAGATGATTAAGCACGCAAAATGTATCATTAGATAGCTGATTAATAGTTTCTAAGACTTCATAATATTGTTTATCATTATTCTTCTCAATCATAAAACAATCATCAGTTTCTTCTATAATATATGTTTTATAAGCGTCATTGATTAACATGTATGATTCCTTCATTTCAATTCAATTTGTAAGTATTAAATTTTGCTTTGTTCGTATAGTGATAGTGACCGTTTAACAACTTCTATGAGTTCGTGATCAAAATTTTTAATTTGATTAAAATAGTGAATAATATTGTCAGCTACTGTCTCTTCTACAGGAAAATGTGCGTCTTGATTAACCCACTCAGCTAATTCACCTAAAGGCGTTTGATCACCAACAAAGTTTTGTATAAATTCATAGAAACTCACACGATCACCTCTTTTTCGTAATATAAATTCATACTATCACGAATTTACAAATAATACATCATACCAAACTATATCATTTAAATTTTATTTGCATTTATAAAAAAGAAAATACCATAAAAAGGTTGTCATTTTTAAAAGAAACAATGGTACTTTCTATAATGATTTTGTCTTTTGGTGAGGAAGTGTTAACCAAACAATAAAATATGCAGTAAACGCCATCATTGTATTAAACCATAGTCCTATCATCGCACCAAGTTTAGGGTCGAATAATGTGGAAAATATGCTATAAATTGCACCTGATATTGCTACACCAAAGGCACCACCTATAGAGGAAGCCATTTTATAGATACCTGAGGCTACGCCTACCTTTTCTTCGGGTGAATTTGAAATAGCTGTATCAGTAGATGGCGTCGCAAATAATCCTAAACCTAATCCAAACAACAAGTAACCGAATATACATGAAACGATATACATTGGAACAGGAAAGAATGTAATCGACATTAAAAAGATTCCAATCGTAGTCGACATTGTGCCAATAAGCATAGGTTTTCTTGGTCCAAATTCTTGTAAGATTTTCTCCCCAACTCTTATCATTGCGAGGACTGCTATCAAATAAGTCACTGATAATAACCCTGTTTCAAAAGAACTTAAGCCTATACCTTGTTGTACAAATGTGTTGGTAACAAGGAGCGTACCAGCTACTGTATTGATTAAAAAATTTGCAAGCGTCGCACTGGTGTAGAATCGATTCTTAAATAATGAAAAATCGATGAGTGGATTGATTTTCCTACTTTCAAAAATGAAAAACAGAATGGCTGAGAGTACAAATGCAACGGCTAACGATACAATCGCTACTGAAAAGAGACCTAATTGTGCAGATTGAGTAATGATAACATTGAGACTGAGCATCATAATAACAAGTAAAATGAGCCCAACAATATCAAATTTTCTTGCCGAAGTATTGTGATTCTTAGATTCTGGTGTCCCTTTAATTAATATTAAGGAAATAACGGAGACCACTATCGAAAAAATAAATATCCATTTCCAACCTAAGAATGTAGCAATGATACCTCCAAATAGTGAGGCAAAACCAGAGCCTCCCCAAGAGCCAATGGACCAATAACTTAATGCTCTTCTACGATGGTTTCCATGATAATACGCTTTAATTAATGATAATGTCGCTGGCATGATTGCTGCAGCAGATAATCCTTGGATGGCCCGACCTACTAATAATAGTGGCGTAAAGTCAGTAATGATAATTAATAAAGAGCCGATAATATTGAGCCAAAGCCCTATCATAGTAAGGCGTACGCGACCAAAATTATCGGCTAAACTACCTGCTCCTACTACAAACATGCCACTAAATAAGGCGGTTAGACTAACCGCGATACTGATTGTACTTAAATAACTTCCGAATGAAGTTTGTAAAGTTGGAATGACATTAATTAGCGAGTTAGCAAACAGCCAAAATGTGATGACTGCAAGGACGATACCCGCTAAAAGTTGTCGTGTCCCATTATATTCTTGTTGCTGATTCATTGATGTTTCATTCTCCTTTTAACTTAAATAATCTAAAACAACAGTACCCACAGCTTCTGCAGCTACAAGCATTGATGATTCACTAATATTAAACTTTGGATGATGATGAGGGTAGATCTCTCCATCTTCTGGCGCTGCACCCGAATAAATAAATGTACTAGGCAGTTCGGCAGCATAAAACGCAAAATCTTCTGATGGTGGTTGCGGTTCACAGATTTCTACACCTTTAATATCTTCTATTTTCGCATTTTTAATCGTTTCTGCAACATATGATGTAAAATCTGGATCATTATATAAGGCTGGATAATCCTTTTTAAATTCAAACTCACACGTCACGCCAAAGGTTTCTTCCAAACCATTAACAAGTCGTGTTAATTCGTCTTGAATGGTGTCCCTCGTAGCATCCGTGAGTGCACGTACGTCTCCTTCTATTTCAATTTGGTCTTTAATGACATTGAATTGGCCTTTACCATCAAAGGAACCGATTGTCACGACGCCTGTTTCAAATGGACTCAGTCGTCTAGAAACTACGGTTTGAGCAGTTGTTACAAAGTTCGCTCCAGCAACAATTGCATCATTTGCCATATGAGGTGATGACCCGTGTCCACCCTTACCTTGTACCACTAATTTAAAATAAGCACGTCCGGTTTGAACAAATCCTTCTCGATAAAAGACTTTCCCTGCTTCCATCGTACTCATTACGTGTGCACCTAACACATGATCCACACCATCAAGCACGCCATCTTTAATCATGCCTTGGGCACCACCTGGTGGCATTTCTTCAGCTGGCTGATGAATAATCACAATTTTACCTTTGAATTGATCCTTCATTTCTATTAATGTTTCTCCAAGTATGAGCATATACGCTGTATGTGCATCATGCCCACATGCATGCATCACACCTTTATTTTTAGAGGCAAATGAAAGTCCGGTTTGTTCTTCAATTGGTAGTGCATCAAAGTCTGCACGTATCGCAAGCGTCTTCCCAGGCTTACCGCTATCAACCGTCACTTTGACACCATTAGGCCCTACATTTGTTTCAACATCACAATCTTTATCTTTGTAGAAGTTTGCAATGTATTGAGGTGTCTCTGTTTCATGAAATGAAAGTTCTGGATGTTCGTGAAGATAACGTCTCATCTCTATCATTTTACTTTCTTTTTCACGTAAACGTTTAATTAATTCTTGATTCATTGAAATCCTCTCCTCAATACAATTATAAAACTTAATTGCGAAAGAATGTTGTGCAGTGTCTTTTTACTATATATTTTAAAAATGTTAAACACAATTATCGTTGGTATCTTTTCCTCATAAAAAAGCACACCTCAATTAATGATAATTGAAGTGTGCGCGCAGTCTTATTTATGAATTAATGTTGATAAAATGGATCGTCTTCCATAGCGCCAGCTTTTTCGTCATGAACACCATGTTTATAATAATCTACATATTGTGGTTCAAGTGGTTGTCTGCCTCGAATAATGTCGGCTGCTTTTTCAGCTAACATTAATACTGGTGCGTGAATATTACCATTTGTTGTACGTGGCATTGCTGAAGCATCTACGACACGTAAGTTTTCCATGCCATGCACTTTCATTGTTAATGGGTCTACAACTGCCATTGGGTCAGAAGAAGGTCCCATTTTCGCACTACAAGATGGGTGTAATGCCGTTTCACCATCTTTACGAACCCAATCTAAAATTTCTTCATCAGTTTGTACTTCAGGTCCTGGTGAAATTTCTCCTCCATTGTATGGATCCATTGCTTTTTGTTTAAGAATATTTCTAGCAACTCGGATTGCTTCTACCCATTCGCGCTCGTCTTCTTTCGTTGATAAGTAGTTAAACACGATGCTTGGCTTTTCAAATGGATCTTTAGATTTAATCTTCAAGCTACCTCTTGAATTTGAATACATTGGACCCACGTGTACTTGGTAACCATGTGCGACAGGGGCTTTCTGACCGTCATAACGTACCGCAATTGGTAAGAAGTGGAACATTAAGTTAGGATAATCTACCTCATCATTTGATCTTACGAATGCACCACCTTCAAAGTGGTTAGACGCTGCCGCACCTTTACGTGCGAAAATCCATTGTAATCCGATGAAAGGCATACGTTTAACATCAAGGCTTGGTTGTAATGATACAGGTTCTTTACATTTATGTTGAATGTAAACTTCCAAGTGGTCTTCAAAGTTTTCACCTACACCTGGTAAATGCATACGTGGTTCAATTCCTTTAGATTTTAGGAATTCTGAGTCACCGATACCAGATAATTGTAGTAATTGAGGTGTATTAAATGCGCCTCCAGATAAAATGACTTCGTTTGCTTTGACTGTTTGTTCTTTACCATTTTTCTTAAATGTTACACCCGTTACTTTTTTACTATTATTCTCGTCAAAGTTTAACTTAGTAACGAAAGCACGTGTCTCAACATCTAAATTTCTACGTCTCATAGCTGGACGTAAATAAGCTCTAGATGCTGACATACGGCGTCCATGGTGGACTTGACTATCAAATGGTCCGAATCCTTCTTGTCTAAAGCCATTCACATCTGGCGTTTTATGATAACCTGCTTCAACACCTGCATTAAAGAATGATTTAAATAAAGGATTTGTTGCTGGTCCACGTTTTAATTTAACTGGTCCATTATGTCCGCGAACTTTATCATATGGTGACGCACCGTATGTAGTTTCTAACTTTTTAAAATAAGGTAAGCAGTGCGCAAAGTCCCATGTTTCCATGCCTTTAGGTTCTGCCCAACCTTCGTAATCCATTGGGTTACCTCTTTGATAAATCATTCCGTTGATTGAACTTGAACCACCAAGTACTTTCCCTCTGGCATGATCGACTTTACGTCCCATATGTGGTTCTTCTTCAGTTTGATATCTCCAATCATAGAATGGGTTACCTGAAGGGAACATAAGCGCTGCTGGCATTTGAATAAATAAATCCCAGAAATAGTCACTACGTCCTGCTTCTAATACTAAAACATTTTTATCTTTATCTTCAGAAAGACGGGCACCTAGTACTGAACCTGCACTACCGCCACCGATAATGATGTAATCATATGAATCGTGTTTTCTTCTCATCGAATTCGACCTCCAAAATTGATTTGTTTTCTTTGTTTCTCAACATCTCTTTCTTAAAAGGTTTCACATATTGAAGTGAGCGCTCTTGTTCGAATTTAGCGCTCACTCGCAATTGTTTTTTATTTTTAATAATAAATTATGAACTTATGACTTATTTACTAAACCAATTAACTGGTTCTGGATTAGTATTCGTTAAGATATGCTTTGTAATTAAGTACTCTTCAAGACCTTCTTTACCAAGTTCTCTACCGATACCTGATTGTTTATAACCACCCCATGGTGCTTGAGCGAAATAAGGATGGAAATCATTAATCCAAACTGTGCCAAGTTTTAATTTATTCGCGACGCGTTGTGCCTTACCCATATCTTTAGAAAATACAGCACCCGCTAAACCATAAATAGAATCATTAGCTAAACGGATTGCTTCTTCTTCGTCTTCAAAGCCTTCCACAGTAACAACTGGACCGAAGACTTCTTCTTGTACAATACGCATTGAAGTATCACAATCAGTGATTACAGTAGGTTCGAAGAATAAACCATCTTGTAAGTCTTCACGCTCTGGACGCTTACCACCGATAGCAATTGTGGCACCTTCTTGTTTTGCAATTTCCATGTAATTTTCAATTTTCTCACGATGTGCAGTTGAAATCACTGGTCCCATTTCAGTATCTTCATCAAAGCCGTTACCTACTTTTATCTTACTTACACGATCGATAAGTGCCTTTTCAAATTGATCTTTAATACTATTGTGAACTAAAATTCTTGATCCTGCGGAGCACACTTGACCTGCGTGGAAATAGCCACCATTTAAAGCTTGGTCTACTGCTAATTCGAAGTCTGCATCATCAAAGATGATATTTGGATTCTTACCGCCAAGTTCTAATGCCACTTCTGTTACGTTATCTGCCGCTTGTTTCATAATATGTTTACCAGTTTCTATACCGCCTGTGAATGATACTAAGTCAACTTCTTTATGACCTGACATCACGTCACCAACTTCAGAGCCAGCACCTAATACTAAGTTAATTGTACCTTTAGGGAAACCAACTTCTTCCATTAGTTCAAATACGCGAATCGTAGTTAAAGGCGTAATTTCACTAGGTTTCATCACTAGAGAGCAACCTGTCGCAAGCGCAGGTGCAATCTTCCAAGATGCTTGTAATAAAGGATAATTCCATGGTGTAATTTGCGTTACAACACCGATTGGCTCTTTGACAACCTTGCTTTCAGAATTTGGAATTGGCGTATTGATGATTTCGCCACCATCTTTATCCGCTAATCCTGCGAAATACATGAACACATTATGAATATCATCCATGTCAGCATATGATTCTTCTAATGTTTTACCTGTATCTAACGTTTCAAGTTTTGCGAGCTCTTCACGATTTTCTTTAATTTTATCTGCAACAGCTCTTACTTTTTTACCTCTAACTTCAGCTGTTTCAAGTGACCATTCGCCCTCTTCAAATGATCTTCTTGCTGCTAGAATAGCTCTTTCAACATCTTCTTTTGTACCTTCAGCTACAGTAAAGATGACTTCTTGATTGTAAGGATTTATGATATCTCTAGTATTTTTATTTGAACTTTCAACCCACTCACCATCAATATATTGGCGATTTGATAATTTATCTACAAGTTCCATCAAAACAACCTCCGTTAAGTTTGTTAAATTTTTATTTAACGAATTTTACAAATTTATGTTAGCATAGGTATTGAAAACGTGTCAATTTCTTAAAAAATATTTGTAAAACGCATGTTATAAAGTCAAAGTAAGTTACAATAACAACTATGACAAAACAAATTAATAAAGTGATTTTCATTTTTGAAAAAAGGTTTTATAATAGTTTGGCATATTTAAAATTTTAAAAATTACGTTATACAGCTTAATTAACGTGGTAAAATGCAATATTAGAAATTGGAGGTGCAGTGATGACACGTTCAAATAGCGACGCGCACCAAGTTGAACAAGCCAAAGATTTAGTGATTAACTCAATTGGTGAAACGATGGATTTATACGGTATCAACCGTAGTGTCGGAAATTTATACGGCATTATGGTATTTGAAGGTAGTATGACTCTAGATGAAATGCGTCAACAACTTCAAATGAGTAAACCAAGTATGAGTTCAGGTGTTAAGAAGCTTCAAGAATTTGATATTGTTAAACAGCAATTCACACGTGGAAGTCGTAAGCAACATTTTATTGCTGAGAAAGATTTCTTTAATTTTTTCCGTAATTTCTTCACTCGAAAATGGGAACGAGAGATTGATACGAATATGGAGGCAATTAAAGATGCTGAAAAGATTATCAATCCACTTTTAAATAAAGATCATTTAGATGAAGCAGACAAAGAAGACGCGTTAAATGTTAAAGCACAATTAGATCATTCAAAAGTTTACTATGAATGGTTAGCACAACTTTGCGAGGCATTAGAAACTGGCGAAATATTTAAATACTTCCCAATTCCTGAACATAAAAATGAAGAAAATTAAGTTACAAAACATTAAAAAGCCAAGAGATTGTGACGTCAAAACGTCACCTTTCTCTTGGCTTTTCTTTATAGTTATAGATTATCGTCTTCTGGTTTTTCTTTCACTTGAACAATTCTAAGCGAACGACGTTCAACCTCTTTCAGTTTATCTGCACGCTTTTCAAGTTTAATCCTATCTCGACCCAGTATAATTAAGAAGGATATCATCATAAAGGCAAAGATAACGATTAATGGAACACTTGCTAAAATTGAAGCAGTTTTCAGTACTTGAAGTGCTCTTTCTCCACCCACTAACATGAGTGAAAATGGTAATAAACATAATGCGAATGCCCAAAATAGGCGATTAGCTCTTAAAGGTTCACCGATAACTTTTTTCTGAGATGCAGCTGCTAAGATGTATGAACCAGAATCAAAAGTAGTTGCTAAGAATAAGAATGCTGAAATTAAGAATAAAATAATTGTAAGTGTTGGGAATGGTAGTTGATGCATTACTTCGATAATCGTCGCTTCAGTACCATGGCTGTTTAAGTAATTAATAACATTAAACTGATCAGTAATTTGTAGGTAAACTGCATAGTTACCAAAGATACCGAAGAATAATACACATCCTAACGTACCATAACAGATTGTACCAAGAACGACTTCTTTCAGGGTACGACCTTTAGATATACGTGCGATGAATAAACCAATAAATGGCGCATATACTAACCACCAAGACCAATAGAAAATTGTCCAATCTTGTGGGAAGTGTGTCTCTTTACGTCCGTGAATGCCTCCAAATGGTTCCATCCATGTCGCCATATGGAAGAAATCTCTTAACATATTACCAAAGCCTGTCACAGTTGTTTCCATAATAAACACTGTTGGCCCTACGATAAATACAAAGGCTAAAAGTACAAATGAAAGCCACACGTTGACGTCACTTAATTTTTGAATACCTTTTTTCAATCCAGTATAAGAACTAATTGCGAAAATAACTGTAATTGTTAAAAGAATGATTGAACGTAAAACCATGTTTGTTCCATCTAAACCAGTTAACTTTTCGACACCTGCTGAAATCATAGGAACACCTAGTGCTAATGATGTAGCGGCACCACCAAGTAAACCGAAGATGAATAAAATATCTACTAATTTACCAACAAATTTATCTGTTTGACCTTTTAAGATAGGTCGACAAGCTTGGCTGATCTTATAGATTGGTTGTTTCTTAACGAATACAAGATAGCCAATAGGTAATGCAGGAAGAACATAAATTGCCCATGCGATAGGGCCCCAATGGAACATACCGTATTGCGTAGCATATTGTAGTGCTTCGTCAGACATTGATTTCGCGCCGTTTGGTGGCACTTGATAATAGAATGCCCACTCTATGACACCCCAATATAAAATATCTGAACCGATACCAGCACAAAATAGCATTGCAGCCCATGTGAAATTATTAAATTCTGGTTTGTCACTTGCCTTCCCTAACGTGACATTACCGTACTTACCAAATGCTATGTATAGAACGAAGCAGAATATTGCAAGCCCCATAAATAAATACACAGAACCAATTGAATTTGAAATGGCACTATTGATGTCTGTGATGATTGTTTCACTTGCTTTTGGAAAGGCCATCATAGGTATAACAGCAAAAAGTAATACGACAACTACACCTATAAAGGTCGGCCAGTCCATAACTTTTTCCTTTTTCAATTGTGATCCCCCTAATATTATTTTATGAATCGTGTTGTTCAATTACGCTCAATTTTTATTGATTCACAAAAAAGACAATAACGAAGTTTTAATAATAATGCAAATTCCATACAAATATTTTTGATGACTTGATTGAATATTTATATAGTTTTAAACATTTTGATGTTTATACAAAATGACTATGACAACAGTGTTAAATTAAAATTTAACAAAATGAACGAACTTTACAGTATGTTCTCTTTGGATTTTTATGCATTTATATTGAATAATTATTTATTTCCAAAAATGTATTTCTTCATCAAAGTATTTCAATTTTTTCAAATAAAAACTACTTCCCCATTTGATTGGAAAAGTAGTTTGAATTTCATCTCAATTTTTAATATCCCAATAATGTTTTAATTAGGAATCCTGTAATGATAGATACAGTAATAACGAAAAATCCTGGTACGATGAAGCTTGTTGGTCTCGTTCGTCCCGTTTCGTCCAGTTCAACAGCAAAAAGTAATGTAGGTTGTGCGGGTATAACAAAGTTAACATTTAATGTTTGGACCATTGCGACAAAGTAAATAGGTGGTATACCTATACTCATTACAATTGGCACCATTATTGAAGCTGTGGCAGTTTGTGAAATGACAATCATTGCAACCACAGATACTAAGATTATGACTAACCAAGGAACCTGACTGACAGTTTGACCAATGTCATTTTTTAATATCTTTAAGTTTTGAGGTGCATTAAAGATTGTAGCCCCTAGCCAACCTGGCCCTAATACTGCAAACAACGCTCCCATCGCTGACTGCGTAATATGTGATGAGAGAATCTCAGACGTATTAATTTTAATTAATAGTAAGTTGATTGCTGCGCTTAAGTACATAAAGAATTGTACAATCTCAGTCATTTCAACTTTCACTGTCTTTCCATTTACATCAAATTCTGGCATCAGATGTGGAAATATACCAAACGTTAAAATTCCCATAACACAAAGTAGAAAGACTAGCACGCCTATTTTTACTTTTCCTGAAAATTCATTCTCAAGTTCAACCTCTGGAATTTGAACTAAACGCTCTGAATCACCACGTACTTTCTCTTTACGTCCGACAAACGTACAGAACACACTCAGTAATAGCATACTAATGATTGCTGTTGGTAATACAATACTCAAATATTTTCCCATTGAGATATGATAACCCGCTAAAACTGAAATAATGTAAGCAGTTGCTGAAGCAGCCGGACTACAAAGTAATGCCAAATTGGCTGTCAATACTGAAGCAGTCAATGCACGTTTAGGTTGAATGTGTGCTTTCTGAGCAGTCTTTGCAATAATCGGTTCTAAAGATAAAGCGATATTCGCTGTTCCGATCCCAAACACGAAAAGGAACACAATCATTGGTGCTATAAAAATAATAGATTTGGGAAAACGTTCAATCACACGTGATGCAATATAAACTAAGTAGTCGATACCGCCTGTAGCTTGAAGTGTCCCACCTGCGATGCCGATAGAAAGAATGATTAAAACTGCTGTAACAGGGGCTGAACCCGGAGGTAATTGAAATACAAATATCATGATCAGCTGTGCGACAATGGCAAAGATACCACAACCAAGCGCACCGGCTGTTCTAAGTCCTAATAGTATCGCTAGAATCATTATGATGATTTCTATGATAAACAATAACATGGAAGGATCTCCTTACTCTTGATGAACGAATTTAGTCATTACCTATATTTTATCATTTAAAGATGTAATAAGTATATATATAACAAGAATATTATTATTCTTCGCTTTAACAACGTTTAATCATTATCACTTTTCATCATTATCGTCATTTCATTTATTTGAAATTTCATGTTAGATATAAAAAAAGGATAGTCTGATACATAATTATCTAAAAATAAAAGCAGTAAGATGATTTCAATAAGGATTCATCTCACTGCTACATTTATATTCAATACTTCGTATTGCTTAGGCTCCCTTGCCGCGGGCATGGCTTGAGCCTGTAGTCTCAAGACGCATGCTATTCCTGCAGGCGTGTCGCCATCAATACTTCGTATATTTTTCAAAATTAGACTTTCACCCGCTTCTTCAAGACACATATTCAATAATGCCGTCATGTTGTAATGAATCATGAACGTTGATGACACGTTGATTTAATGACCCTTTATATGGCAAATTAGGCTTATAAAGTTGGTACATAAAAAGCCCATCTACTAATACATCAGTAAGTTCAAGTAATTCTCGACGTTCATCTGTTTGATGTTTTAAATATTCAAAAAGAAACCCGGTCCATATCCAAATTGTTTTACTGTGTCCGAACCGTTGTCTAAAAGCACGGGCAATGCGTAACGTAATATTTAAGTTACAAAATGGTTCTCCACCTAAAATACTTAATCCAGAAATATAGGAAGGCTCACAATTCTCCAATATTTCCTCTAAAATATCTTCTGAAAATGTTTCACCATATTTAAAATTTTGTGCCTTCTCGTTATAGCATTTTTTACATTGAAAAGGACAACCAGAAACATACACACTACAACGGACGCCTTCACCATCAACAAAACTGTGACTTTCAATTTTCGCGATATGATTCTGTCCAGTTTTAATGTCTAATAGACTCATGAGCGTGGTTCCTTCATATGTTTGACTCTTGCGCAAATTTCTTTCTGACGTCCTTCGATGACAGGTCTTTGAACAGGATTTCCTAAATAGCCACATGTTCGTTTAACCACATCGACAGTTTTAGGGTCGCTATTGCCACAATGTGGACATTTATAACCATTTTCAGTCGTTTCAAAATCCCCGTCATAATCACATTTATAACAATGATCAATTGGTATATTTGTTCCTAAGTATCCAACTTTATCGTATGAATAGTCCCATACTGCTTCTAAAGCTTTGAGATTATGGTTCAATTTAGGATATTCACAATAGTGTATGAAACCTCCACTAGCGTAGTAAGGGTAATCCTTTTCAAAATCTAACTTCTCAAAAGGTGTGACATCTTTACGTACGTCGTAATGGAATGAATTCTGATAGTAACCTTTGTCAGTGATATCAGGTATGTCACCAAAACGTTCTCTATCTAATCGACAGAATCGGTCTGTTAACGACTCACTTGGCGTGCTATAAATACTGAACCAAATATCATATTTCTCTGTCCATTCGTTCTGATAATGTTTCATCTCTCTAAGAATATCTAATGTAAACGTCTTAGCTTCTTGATTACTTTCCCAATCTGGTCCGTAAAACATTGTAGCTGCTTCATATAAGCCTATGTAACCCATTGAAATCGTAGCACGTTGTTGCTTAAATAGTGCGTCTACGTCTTCTGAAGCTTTCAATTTGTATTTAAATGCACCACTTTTGTATAAGATAGGCGCATTATTAGGTATCGCATCTTTTAAACGTTCAATTCTATACACTAACGCATCATGCATGAGTTCCATTCTTTTTTCGAAAATATCCCAAAACATATTCATGTCACCATTAGACTCAATAGCAATTCTTGGAACATTCAATGTAACGACGCCAAGGTTACAGCGTCCATTATTTTCAAAATGACCCTCAGCATCTTTCCAACTAGGTAAGAATGAGCGACAACCCATCGGCGCTTTGAAATCACCTAATAGCTCAATAAGTTTATCGTAATTGAGAATATCAGGGTACATACGTTTCGTAGAACATTCTAGTGCGAGTTGTTTAATGTCATAGTTTGGATCAGTAGGATTAAAGTTAACACCTTTCTTTATTGAAAATACTAGTTTAGGGAAAATGGCAGTCATACGATCTTTACCAAGCCCTTTAATTCGTGTACGTAAAATAGCCTGTTGAATTTTACGGCTTAATTCATCTGTCCCAAGTCCAAATCCTAATGTTACAAACGGTGTTTGACCATTTGAAGTATAAAGTGTATTGATTTCATACTCTAAACTTTCAATCGCGTCTCCAATGTCTTTTGTAACTTGTTTATCTACGTAGGCATCTAATTTATCCGGTTGAACAAATTCTTGAGCTACTTCACGGTGATGTTGTGCGTTAAGTTGAGCATATGTACTTAATAATTCGTCTACACGGTCGACTGTACAGCCACCATACTGACTACTAGACACATTTGCGATGATTTGAACAAGTTGTGCTGAGGCAGTTTGTATTGATTTAGGAGAAGTGACATGTGCGTTGCCTATTTCAAATCCATTTTCCAACATATCTTTCGCATCAATTAAGCAGCAATTCGTTAGTGGTTGAAAAGGATGATAATCTAAATCATGGAAATGTATATCTCCTGACAAATGTGCTTCGGCAACTTGTTTAGGAAGTAAATGTTCGAGTGCATAGGACTTTGATACAGTGCCTGCTGTTAAATCTCTCATTGTTGAGAATGTATTACTATCTTTATTTGCATTTTCATTTAATATAGTAGGATCTTTAGTAATTAATCGAGTTAACGATTGCTCTAATGTCGTCATTTTTATCACCTTTCTCTATATATAGTATCTATTTTTAAAATATAACACTATATATAGTATTACAATGAATAACCTAGTCGTTCACAGAAACGTCACAAAGAGTTTAACTTTTAGTGAACTATATGTATGACGAATAGATTGTTGCAGACAATTAAAAAATGTCCTAACAAATGACAATTAATTCAAGTGTTAGGACATTCATATTTGTTTAAATTATTTATTTTTATCTTCTATATTATGATTATGAGCAAATTTATCTTTAGCCTTATCAGCTTCATGATGTGTTTTGTCTTTAGTTTGATTTTCTAATGTCTCTGTTTCATCACCTGTATGCCCTTTTGCCATTTCAAGATTCTTCTCCGTATTCTTACGTTTTTCGGCTTTTGAACGTTTATCATAAGCACGTTCTTCATATACTGAACCTACCGTTAATATGAGTATGACAGCAATAGTAACAATAATAATTACTGCTAATATTATCCACATCCAAATATTAAATTCCATGCGATTTCACCATCCTCAACACTTTTTAGTTAGTTTAATGCTATTCTTAGTTGTGTTTTTCCCTTAAATAACGTGTTCAATCACATAAGGCTATGTATTGTTGATGGCTATTCCACTTTTCTAAAATAAATGCAAAAAAAGCCACGAACCTCTACCGATTCGTGACTTCAATATTAAATATATTTGTGGATACAAAATTATGAAATATAGTTATAAGCGCTTGCTTGGCTAGCTGAAATTGTACGTGTAGATACAACACCAGGTCCGCCGTTATAGTTCATTTCAGATACTTTTACAGAACCGTCGTTGTTTACGTTTTCAACATATGCAACATGACCGAAAGCACCTTGTGATGTTTGCATTACCGCACCTTGTTTAGGTTTGTTATTTACTGTGTAGCCGTCTTGTGCAGCTGCGTTAGCCCAGTTATTAGCGTTGCCCCATGTAGAACCGATTTTACCGCCTACTTTGTCAAATACATAATAAGTACATTGACCTGAAGTGTAAAGGTTTGAACCTGAAGATGTTTGACCTGAGAATGCAGCTGATGAATGGTTTGAAGATTGTTGTGTTGGTGCAGATTGTGTAGTAACTTTAACGTTTCTATCTGAAGTTGAATAGCTTGCACCTAAACCTCCGCCATTATTGTTTGATTGATATGATTGAGTTTGGTTGTTATTTGAACCATTGTAATTGTAGCTATAATAATTATTTGAATTATAGTTTTGAGTACCTTGGTTAGCATTTGAGTAGTTAGCGTTATTTCCTTGTTGAGCTTGATTAGGGCTCCAGTTACCTTGCCAATTGTAGTGATAATTACCTTGTTGATCAATTGTATAAGTGTAGCTGTATGAATAAGGATCATTAGGGTTATATCCGTTATTGTTATTTTCCGCTGCATCTGCATCATGTTGCATGAAACCGAATGTTGCAATACCTGCTGTTGCGATTGTAGCTGTAGCGATTTTTTTCATTTTTAATATCCTCCTAAATTTTGTAAATCTTTAACTATCTCGTGGCTACCTTCAATTTTCTATTTGCAATATCATTTTAATTTTTCTTCGTTAATTAACGACAAGACACACTCTAACAGACACACAACCATTTGTGGGCGATGTTAATGCTTTGTAAATGAATCATAATAATGTAACGCTTTCTTGTAAAAATGATGTTTGATTTTTACAGAATTAAATTTACTTTCATGACAGGAGTTATAGCATTTTATTCAACAATGTTGTACGAACTGTTGTAATTTATCTGATAATTTTACAACCTTATTTTTTCATAAAAAAGAGGTGAAACTTACGTTCCACCTCTTAAGAGTTAATCGTCTTTTTACTATACGTATGACTATAATACATTGCCTTCATGATTGTTCTTATTTACTTTTATCTTCTAGATATTTCACAAACACATCTTTATATAGATCAATATAGTTATGATATGTATCTTTTTCTAAATATTCATCTACTTGATGTGCTTCAAGTGGTACACCAGGTCCGAAAATTGCAAAATCAACATCATCTTCGCGATCTTTTAATAAATTAGAACCGTCTGTTGTACCGATTAATGCGCTGACAATCATTTTATCATCTACATAATCAGGACCAATGTTAGCGATACATTTGACTAACGCGTTGTCTTTATCACTTTTTACCAAACTATTATCGCTTGGCACTTCGAAAGTTAATCTATCCTCATCTACTTCTTTGATGACATCTTTAAATAACTTCTTCACAAATTCGTTATCATATTCCGGTACAGTTCTAACATTATATTCTATGTAGGCATGTCCAGGAACTGAATTAAACTGACTTCCACCATTAATAATGGAACCAACCATTGAAAATCCTGATACAATATTTTCTTGTTCCTCAGTTAACGAATCATCAAGAAGGCTATTAAACATTGGCGCTACATCTAATTCATGTTTTGTATCTTCTTTTTTAATATCTTGATACTTGTTTTTCATTTGATTCACGAAATCAACAAGCGTATCTATCGCACTATCACCTAAGAATGGCACTGAACTATGCGTTGTTTTACCTTTCGCTGAAACTTTACAATCCATTGAACCTTTGTGTGCGTAAAATATCATACTTTTTGTAGGCTCGGCGATGATGAGACCATCTACATCGTCCATGTACCCTTCTTTAGCAAATAATTTGGCACCTTCTTGCTCTTTTTCTTCTCCTGTTGTAGCTAATAAGCGTATTGTACCATCTTTTAAAGCATCTTCTTCTTTAAGCTCAATAAGTGAAATGACAAGTGCTGCAAGGCCACCTTTCATATCACTCGTTCCTCTACCATACAATTTCCCATCTTTTTCAGTGAGTTCGAATGGAGGATATGTCCATTCATTTTCATCTCCACTTGTCACAACATCCATATGACCACTTATTGCTAATACTGGAGAACCACTTCCAATTTCAGCTACGATATTTGCTCTTTTATCGTTTACTTTTAAAATATTTGAATCAATGTCATGCTTTGATAATAACTTTTGTAGATACTGGCACACTTCGATTTCATTATCATTTTCTGTTCGAATCTCTACCATATCTGCCAATATTTGTAGTTTTTCTTCTTCACTAAATGTACTCATTTCATCACTACCTTTTTTGTTCTTCATTTATTTCTTAACAAAATACAGCAATGTTAAACATTATATAATAAGATGAAAAAGTAGTATTAGTTTAAATAGCTCACTAGTGTATGCATGGCAATGTTTTCAATGGAAATCGATTCAAAACAATCATGCTAACTGAATGTTTCAACCTTTTAAATATATCGATGTGCTTTAAGATAATGGATGACGCGATCTACAGATTCTTCAATTGTTTCATTTTCCGTATCTAGAATAATTTCTGGATGTTCTGGAGCTTCGTAAGGTGCGCTAATTCCTGTAAATTCAGGTATTTCTCCATCACGTGCTTTCTTATATAATCCCTTAGGGTCACGTTTCTCACATTCTTCAACGCTACATTGTGTATAGACCTCAATAAACTCATCGTCTTCAAGAATTGCACGAACGTTATCACGATCTTCTTTATAAGGAGAAATAAATGCCGTAACAGTCAATGAACCGGCATCTACCATTAACTTGGCTACTTCACCAATACGACGGATATTTTCAGTACGGTCTTCAGGGCTAAAACCTAAATTTTTATTTAAACCATGACGTACATTATCCCCATCTAAACGGTATGTTTGTTTCCCTTCATTGAATAATGCTTTTTCAAGAGCGACGGATACGGTTGATTTACCAGACCCAGACAATCCAGTGAACCATATCACTGCGCTTTTATGGCCATTACGATTTTGTCTTTCTTCTTTCGTTACTTCTGAATCATGCCAAGTAATATGATTAGATTCACTCATGTTATCTTTCCCCTCTATTTATTATTTTTGTTGTAACCCTTTAATAAGCACTTCAGCAACTTCTGGTCTAGAGAATTCAGGAGGTAGTGATTCACCATTACGTAACTTTTCTCTTACCTTTGTACCACTTAGATGCAAATGTTGCGATGCATCATGAGGGCATGTTTTAGCGGTTGCCATATTGCCACACGTTTCGCAATAAAATGCATGTTCAAATTTTAATATTTGAACATCTAGTTCATCTTCAAATTGAGAAATGAGTTCTTGTGCCTCGTATGTGCCGTAATAATCACCTACACCCGCATGATCACGTCCTACAATGAAATGTGTACATCCGTAATTTTTACGTACTGTCGCATGAAGTATTGCTTCACGTGGCCCTGCATAACGCATAGCTGCTGGATAAATCACTAAACGCGCTCTATTTTCCGGGAAATAATTCTTAAGAATGGCTTGGTAACTTTCCATACGTACATCAGCAGGGATGTCATCAGATTTTGTTTCTCCAACTAGAGGGTTTAATAATAGACCATCCACGATTTCTAACGCTGATTTTTGAATATATTCATGGGCACGGTGAACAGGATTTCTTGTTTGGAACCCAACGACTGTTTTCCATCCTAAGTCATGAAATAACTGTCTTGTCTCAGTTGGATCTAAATGATAATCGGAAAATTCATCATGTTTAGGACGATTCAATAATTGTATAGGACCTGCTAAATAAACATTTCCTTTTTCATATACCTTTTTCACACCTGGATGTGCCGCTTCAGTTGTTCCGTATACAAGTTTCGCTTCTTTTTCTTTATCATATTTGTACTTTTCTTCTAATTTTAAAGTACCGTATAATTCTCCATCTTCACCGTATAAGGCAACATGCTCTCCAATTTCTAGCTGATCCGCTTCCTCTTCAGTTACTGGAAGTGTGATAGGAATACTCCAAACTAATCCATTTTCTAAATGTGTGTCTTCAACCACTGCCGTGTAATCCGCTTTGTTCATAAAACCTGTTAAGGGACTAAATCCACCTATACCGATCAACTCTAAATCTGATATACTCCATGGATTTAACGTGATTGACTTGTAGGATGAAGCTTCTTTGATTAAATGTTCTCTTTCTTCACCTTCGAGTACTCGATTAATTAATTCTCCACCATGTGGTTTGATTGTATAATTGATTACTTCTTCATTATTAGACATCGTTTCATAACCCCTTTATCCAATTAATTATATTTGTTTACTCGGCTTTTCTTGTAAGAAAAAGACAATAACTTGTTTCGAACCATCTGAACAATGAGTAGAACAATGATTGACGCAAGAATAATAAATCTAACTGTATTTGAAATTGTTGCATCTTTAACGAAATAACTTAATAATGCATTACTATTTGTGAATATAATTAAACCACCAACACAAATAGCTAAAATATTTATAGGTAAAATTTTAACTAAATAAGCAGAAATCGGAGCTGCAATCATTCCACCAACACTAAGCGCAATGACAGCAAACCAATTAATTTGCGTTAAACCTAAAAATATAATAAAGCTTAATGCAGCAGAAGACGTGACAAAAAATTCACTCGCTGAGACTGTACCAATCGCATAACGTGGTTGAATCTTCTTACTTGAGAGCAAAAGTGGCGTATTGACTGGTCCCCAGCCGCCACCACCTATAGCATCTAAAAACCCAGCGATCGCGCCTTGTGGAATAACTTTGAAACTACTTAAATCTCCAACATGTGTATGATGTTCATGTGTTCTTTTAAATAGGAACTGATATAAAATGTAGAACCCCATACTTAATAAAAATAATGCAATGAACGGTTTAATATAATCACCATGAATAAATGTTAAAACACCCGCTCCAATAAATGCGGAAATAGAACCAGGTATCGCAAGCTTTAACATCGTTGGCTTATGAACATTTTCGAATTTCCAGTGAGATGTTCCTGAAGCTGCAGTAGTTGCAATTTCTGAAAAATGAACCGTAGCAGAAACAACTGCTGGTGCGATGCCGTAAGTTAATAGTATAGATGACGACGATGCACCGAATCCCATGCCGAGTGACCCATCTACAAGTTGAGCTAAGAAGCCTGCAATTGCGAATATTAATACTTTGCGCATATATTATACGCCCCCATTCTTCATTTGACTTGTGATTTAAGCCATCGGATGAATTCATGTTGCTTAGTCTCATCTAAATATTTTTCTGATAAAATTTGTTCAAGTAACGCTTGTTTATCAGATGGCTCTATTCTGAGTGCTTTAATGTATTGTCTACTTTCATATAAAAATTGAACGTAATCCGCGTAATCTTCGGTGTATGTATGTTCTAAATTTTTGATAATACGTTGGCCTAATTTCGGGCTTGCCCCTTCAGTAGAAACGCCAATCGTTAATCGGTTTCTTTTAAAGATATTGGGAAACGTTACATTACCTAATTCGGCTTGTCCCGCATGATTAAATAATGCATGTCGAGGTAATGCGTGCATCACCTCTTCATTTATCTTCTGATCATTAGTGGCTGCTATCACAAAGTCTGCATCATCAATATCTTGTGGTTCAAAGCACTTATTCGAATATGTGATACATTTTGTTTTAACCAGTTGTTCAATGGTCTCAGTTAAGGTTGGACTTACCACGTGAATCAATGTCGTATAATCTAATAATGTTTGAACGCGTCTCGTGGCGATTTTACCCCCGCCCACAATTACGACTTTCTTATCTGTTAAATCCAACATTAATGGCATATTCACGTTAAAGCCCTCCTGAAAGTTTATAGTATTCATCTTACTATTTTTCTTCATTTTCTGAAAATTAATATTAAAACAACAAAGGATTGATTTAAATCACCATACGATTCAGATGTTACTTTGTCGATAAACTCAGTGACATTTCAGCTTGATCTGCTTGTTCTCTAAACCAATTAATCTTCTCTCTCATATGAACAACATCGCCAACTATAATGATAGCTGGATTTTTAATTTGGTGTGACTTCTCTACAATAGTACTTAATGTACCTGTAACTGTTATTTGTTGTTCTGATGTTCCCATATGAACAAGTGCTACAGGTGTATCAATTGAACGACCGTGTTTAATCAATAATTGACAGATTTCAGGAAGTCGTTTCACTCCCATATACACACATAAAGTTTCAGGTCCATTAGCTAGGTGTTCCCAATATTGTTCTTTAGTCATTCCTGTTTTATTCACTGCAGTTACGAACGCCACTGACGAACTAAAGTCACGATGCGTAACAGGAATGCCTGCATATGCAGGTGCTGCAATGCCAGAGGTAATGCCTGGCACAACTTCGAAAGGAATATTGTAATTTGCTAGCTCTTCTGCTTCCTCGCCGCCTCTGCCAAAGACAAAAGGATCGCCACCTTTTAAGCGTGTAACTGTATGCCCTTTTTTAGCTAAAGCGACCATCATTTTATTCGTCTCTTCTTGAGGTAAAGCATACCTGTTAGGGTCCTTACCACAGTAGAAGAATTTGGTCGAGGGTGACGCAAATTCTAAAATTTTCTTGTTAACAAGACGATCGTAAAGTATAACGTCAGCTTCTTTGATGGCTTTTAACCCTTTAATCGTTAATAAATCAGGATCACCAGGGCCTGCGCCAACTAGAAATACCTTGCCCATATCAATCACTCCCCCTTTTGATTAGCTATGGAAGTCTCGACCATCGTGAACTTTCGCTACGACACCTGAACGGATAACGAAGTCACCAAAGTGTTCGCCGTCTAAGCGCTCTTTTCCGTAACTTATCAATAATGGACGTAAACTATTTAGAATTTCATTTTCATCAATATTTTCTTTATACAATTTATTAAGACGTTCGCCTTTGAAGCCCCCGCCTAAATACATATTGTATTTACCTGGAGCTTTTCCGATAAATGCAACTTCTGCAAGCGCTGGACGCGCACAACCGTTTGGACAACCTGTCATACGGATTGTGATTTCATCGTCTTGTACACCCGCTTCGTCTAATAAGTCTTCTATCTTAGAAATAAGTGATGGTAAATATCTTTCAGATTCTGCCATCGCTAACCCACAAGTTGGGAAGGCTACACATGCCATAGAATTCCTACGTAATCCAGTATAGTTCTTGCCATCAGTCAAGCTATATTTATCAATAATGGCTTGAATTTCATCTTTTTTCTCTGGTGTTACATTGGCGATGACTAAGTTTTGGTTAGGTGATAGTCTGAAGTCTCCTGTATGAATTTCAGCTATTTCTCTTAATGCTGTTTTCAATTGATAATCTTCAGTATCTTTGACACGGCCATTTTGGATAAATAAAGTAAAATTCCAATTACCGTTCCCTTCAATCCAACCTAAACGGTCACCGTTATGTTCAAATTCAAAATCTCGTGCCTCTTCAATCTTCCATCCTAAACGACGATTCAATTCTTCTTTAACCCACTGTTCTCCTAATCGATCAACAGTATATTTGAAACGTGCGTTTTTACGATTTTCACGATTACCATAATCACGTTGAATCGTAAGTAATTTTTCGCAGACCTCTACAGCACTCTCTTTAGGAATAAAACCGATCAGTCGACCAAGTTGAGGGTATGTGTTTGTATTACCATGCGTCATACCCATGCCCCCACCAACAGTGACATTGAACCCAACTAATTCGCCATTATCCACGATAGCGATTAATCCAATATCTTGAGAATACACGTCGATATCATTTGAAGGTGGTACCGCAATACCGATTTTGAATTTACGTGGTAGATACGTACTGCCGTATATCGGTTCCTTTTCCACACTAGAATCTAAAACTTTCTCACCGTCTAGCCAAATTTCATGATACGCGCCCGTACGAGGTAATAGATGATTACTTATATGAGTGGCGTAATCATTCACTTCCTTATGCACTTGAGATTGATAGGGATTCGGATTACACATAGTATTACGATTCACATCACCACATGCAGCGATAGAATCTAGCACAGCGTTATTAATTTCTTTCATTGATTGTTTTAAATTACGTTTGAGAATGCCATGGAATTGGAATGCCTGTCTCGTCGTTAATTTAATCGTATGATTGGCATGGTTGTTTGAAATTTCATCCATTGCTATCCATTGATCTGGTGTCGCTTTACCCCCGGGAACGCGCACACGAATCATAAAACTATATGCTGGTTCTAATTTTTGTTTACGTCGTTCATCTCTTAAGTCTCTATCATCTTGCATGTAACTTCCGTGGAACTTTAATAGTTTCGCATCATCCTGTGAAATTGCGCCCGTAATAGGATTAGCAAGACTTTGTTCAATTGTGCCACGTAGAAAGTCACTATCGGCTTTTAAATATTCCATTTCATCAAGATTGTTACCAAGTTCTTCTGAAATTTGCTTATTTGTTTTAGCCATGTATCCCCCATCCTTTCAATTAATACACGTCTCGTTGATATCTCTTATCTCGTTTCAATTGTTTTAAATATTCTTCTGCATCTTCTTCAGATAAGTTTTGTTCTTTCATTAATACTTCTCTAATTGCTAAGTGAACATCTTTAGCCATTTTACTTTCATCACCACAAACGTAGATTGCACCGCCATTCTCAATCCATTGATTAAATTGTTCACTATTTTCAGCAATCTTATGTTGCACATACACTTTTTGGTCTGTATCTCTTGAAAATGCCACATCCAACTTAGATAGTGTTCCATCGTTTAACCATTCTTGCCATTCTGTTTGGTACAAGAAATCAGTTGTAAAGTGTTGTTCACCGAAGAATAACCATGTATTACCTTTAAATCCTAGTTCTTCACGTTCTTGCATGTAAGATCTAAAAGGTGCTACGCCTGTACCAGGACCAATCATAATAACTGGTGTTTCTTCATTTTGAGGGAATTTAAAGTTCGGATTACGTTTCAAGTAAATTGGCACTGTGTCTCCTTCTTGAATTCTCTCAGCAAATTGGACTGAGCATACCCCTGTACGATCTCGACCATGCGCATTGTATCTGACAGCTCCTACAGTAATGTGCACTTCATCAGGCGTTGCCTTATAACTACTAGATATTGAATATTCTCTAGGTGGTAACTTTCTCAATAATTGATACATATTTTCCGGCTGTAAATCCGTTGTAGCAAAGTCATTTAATAAATCGATTAAGTCGCGTCCTTCGATATAATTTTGAATCCACGCTTTATCTTGAACTTTCTCAGATAGTTCTTCATTGTCGAAGAAAGTGGTCGCATTCTCTATTAACGGTTTCGTTAATTTCGTAATTTCAAAGTGTGATGTTAATGCTTCTTCAAGATTAAGTGTGTCTCCATCATCATTGATTAATACTTGAGTATCTGGACTCCAACCTAATGTACTGATTAATAAATCAACAAGTGCTGGGTCGTTTTGAGGTAAGACCACCAGACAGTCGCCCGGTTCGTATTCTTCACCAAAATTATCAAGTAGTAATTCAACATGTCTTGTTTCTTTATTCGAACCTCGACCGTTTAAATTAATATTCGTCAAAACTTCAGCATCATAAGGATTGGACTTAGAGTATTTCTTCTCCTTTGCGGACTTTATTGATTCACTCACCACTTGTTCACTATCTGTATCAGCTGGCGTAGAATCTATGGCATTGATGACATTTGCCATCCACTTTTCAGCGTCTTCATCATAATCCACATCACAGTCGACGCGGTCATAAATTCTTTCCGCACCAAGTTCTGCAAGGCGATTATCGAAATCCTTACCTGTTTGACAGAAGAATTCATATGTCTGGTCACCTAAAGCTAACACTGAGAATCGCACACCATCTAATTTAGGCGCTTTACGACCATGAATATATTCATGTAGTTCAACTGCGTTATCTGGTGGATCACCTTCACCATGCGTTGCTGTAACGATAAATAGGTCTTCAACTTTTTTAAGATCTTTCGGTTTGAAATCATCCATAGACTTGAGCGTGACTTCGTTTCCAATATCTGATAAACGTTCTTCAAATATTTCTGCTAATCCTTGTGCATTACCTGTTTCAGATCCATAAAGAATGGTAATCGAACGTTTCTGTGGTATAACTTCAGGCTCTTTCTCTTGCAACATCTCTTCCGTTTTCTGTTCTACGGATGGTGTTGAAGAAGTTGTACCATTAAGAGAGGTTTCTCCATTTGCAACATTCGATTGTTGATTTGCTATAAGGTAGCCACTCAACCATACTTTTTGGTCTGGTGTTAAGGTTTGGAGTAATTCATTAATCTGTGATGCTTGCCCTTCAGTAAAGGGACTATTAGTGACACTTAAGTTCAATCATATACACCTCTTATCTATAATATCCCGATATTTTGTTTACTCTATATTTGAAAATGAATTTGCAATATCGTCAATTCTAGTATGTACCAAATATTCTCTACAGTAAAACAAAGAAAATAAAGCATTTTGTCGGACAATGAGTATACATGAGCCACCGAGAATGTTCTTCGTATATCATTTCAAACATCATACTCACATAGTCAAAATGCAACCTATTCTTTATACCTTATCGGAATACTAGGTTTTAATTGTAAAAAATTTTATTTACCTTTATGGTTTGTCAGCAACATGTAATCCGCATTCTGTTTTCTCGAAGTTAGACCATCTTCCAGCACGTGAATCATTCGAGTCAAATACAGGCGCAGTGCATGGAATACAGCCGATACTAGGATAATGCTGATCATGTAATTCATTGTAAGGTAAGTCATTACTCTTGATGTAGTCCCAAACCTCGTCTTCTGTCCAATAAATTAACGGACATACTTTAACTGATTTAAAACGTTCATCTTTATTAATAAAATCTGTGCTAGCACGTGTTGGTGATTGAGCACGTCTTAATCCAGAAACCCAAGCTACAGCTCCAGTTAATACCTCTTCAAGTGGCTTTATCTTTCTGATGTAACAGCATTGGTTTGGATTGTTCTTCCATAAGGCCGGATTATATTTTTCAGCTTGCTCTTCTAATGTAAGTTCTGGTTTCTTCATTTTAATGCGAAGTTGTGGATATTTGTCTCTCACTCTATCGATTAAATCATAGGTTTCTTGAAAATGTAGATCAGTATCTAGAAAAACGATTTGAGCATCTGGTTTAATTTGAGAAATTAAATCGATGAGTACCATACTCTCTGCACCGAAACTACAAGAATAAACAATGTCGTCACCATATGTTTTGTACGCCCAATTTAATATTTGATAAGCGCCCTTTGTTTCATCGTCAGTATTGATAGCGTTAATAAATGGATCGCCCGTAAAACTTTGATAAGTAATCTTATCGACTGAAATCAATTTATGGTACCCCCTTGTTCATAAATTTATTCAATTATGTTAATTCCTATCTGAATTGTCAGAATAATTATGTTTTATACTTTAACTACTTTTATATTGAAAGTCAAGATGAGAGTGTAAATATTCATGATTAATTTTTAGAAAATAAATAAAAAAATTTCCCTCAAAGCGTCATTCAATTTAGAACGACTTTGAAGGAAACTTATCATTAATCTTTGGATTCATTTAATAATTCTTTGATGTGTGCTTCCATTTCTTCTGGCTTATCAAATGGTAAATATTTTCCTACAACTTTACCATTTCTATCAATGATAAATTTAGTGAAATTCCATTTGATTGGTGAACCAAATAATCCTGGTTTTTCACGTTTCAATAAAGTATATAAAGGATGTTCATTTTCTCCATTCACATCAGTCTTTGAATGAATTGGAAATGTGATACCAAACTGTTGTCGATACGTGTCGTATATTTCCTCTATCGACCCCGGTTCTTGGTTGTCAAAGTTGTTGCATGGAAAGCTTAGAATGACTAAGCCCTCTTCTTTATAATGTTGATATAACGTTTCTAGTCCTTCAAATTGATCACTTAATGCGCAATTAGTTGCGGTATTTACAATAATTAGAACTTTTCCTTTATATTTTTCTAAAAAGTAGGTAGAACCATCATAATTTTCAACTTCTATATCATAAACATCCTTACTCATTGAGATACACCTCTACATCATTGCGAATTTTAATAAATCAATAACGCCACTAGATGCTCCAGGGAAAGCAAAAATATTTTGATTTAATTCTTGAGCTGTCATTTGTTTATTAATAATAAATACTAATAGATTGACTAAATCGTTTGCATCATTACTATAAATTTCTGCACCGACTAATCGTTGATGACGATCTAATACTATAGACATTTCTGCTTCAGTTTCATTTTTATATTCAAACACCATCTGTTTACCAAACGGAATATCTTTAACAGTATAGTCATCACTCTTTTGAGCCTCACTTACTGTGACACCAATTTGAGACAATCTTGGCAATGAATATAATACTGAAGGAATTGCTGGATATTGAATTGCATTCTGATCTAATCCAAGAATATGCGCAGCGATATAATTAGATTCAAATGTTGCAGTTGGAGTTAGTTTAGGAATCGTCTTGTCAATTACATCGCCACTTGCATATATGTTTTTCACATTTGTTCTTAAATAATCATCGACTTTTATACCTTTATCGCTAAATTCAATGTTTACATTTTCTAAACCAATCTCTTGCACGTTTGGTTTTCTTCCTGTCGCATCTAGTACGTACTCTGTTTCAATAGATAACCCAGATTCAGTCGTCACAACAAAATGTTGTCCGTCTTTTTTAACTGATTGAGTATTTTCATTGAAATAAAATTGTACGCCTTCTGATTTTAGTTTTTCAATTAATTTATTTACATGAGATGTGTTAAAGCCTTTTAAAGGTTCATTTGAATGATGAATCACATTAACTTCAACACCTGATTTAATCATGATAGATGCGAATTCTATACTTATGATACCCGCTCCAATAAAAGTTATACTTTGGGGTAGAGATTCCATTGATAAGAAATCACGACTATCATACGTGAGTTCTTTCCCATCAATATCTAATTTATTACTGTGCTGACCTGTAGCAACCACTATGAAATCTGCTTGGATTTGATTACCTTCTACATCGATGGTATATTCATCCACAATTTTACCTTTTCCCATAATGACATCAATGCCTTGTTGTTCAAACATTGATTTAAGGCTGCCTGACATCGGGTGAATCACTTCTTTTTTATAATCCATTAAATTTTGCCAATTCACGGCGAGGTTTTGAGTGTTAATGATATTTGAATATTGCTCCGCTTCTTCTAAGACTTCGTATGGCCCTTCAAGTAAAATTTTGGCATTACAGCCATAGTTAGTGCATGTTCCAGCAATTGTATCTTTCTCAACAATCGCAACAGATTTACCAAATTGTTTTAAAGTTAATGCGGCATGCCATGCTGCGTGTCCACTTCCTAGAAATACAACGTCATATTTTTTCATTTTCCTCATCCTTTACTTATTTTTGTATGAGTGCTTTGAGTGTGTGTTCTAGTTCGTCGAATACTCGTTTGGTTTCATCATATTCATCTATATTAAACTCTTTTGGTAAACAACGAGATATGGCTGCGAATACAGCATCTTGTTGTTGATGACCTTTGTGAGTAAGCGAGACAATTAATTGTCTTTTATCCTCTTGCGCGCGTTCTCTTTTAACCCATCCTGCTTGTTCGAGTCTTTTTAATAGTGGTGTCAACGTGTTACTAGATAAATCTAATTGTTGCCCAATGACATTCAGTGGTTGTTCATCATTTTCCCATAAAACTAATAACACGAGATATTGTGAATAGGTTAAACCGAACTGTTTAAGTTCTTTTTCGTAAAATTGTGCAAATAAGCGACTTACATTATATGCGGAAAAACATAGTTGATTCGCAAGTCCTCTGTATTGTTGATTCACACATTCACCTCTTTTCAATCGTACACGATTGATTGCATTCTATTACATTGTGTAATGCAAATCAAAAATTCTGCATAATTGTATGCCAAATAAAAAAAGAGTTGCTTTCGCAACTCTTTGCAACTTTTACTCTTCGAATGATACTGCTCCTCTCAGCCATCGCATCAATACTGATTAAAAGTTATATTTGATCAACATTTTCGATAACAGAGACTTTCCCATCTTTAGTGTTAACTAATACTGAGAAATCATTATCTTTATTACTGTCATAAATTAATTGGTTGGTTTTTCTTTCATCTGGTTCGTTGTATGTTTGGATAAATTGATCTTCCGACACATTACTTGGTGCTATACCAACTTGAACAACTTCATCATTTTCATAAGCCACTGCCAAGTTGCCATATGTTTCATAATTATAATTTGAACCCTCTACATTTCCATTAGATTTACCAAATTTATCTTCTACTTCTTTACGTGTCATACCTTTGTATATACCGTGATATCCACGTGTCGAAGCAGATTTCATATAATTTTTATCAAAATCGCTACTAAAGATATCAATGCGAGGACCTTTGGAAGTTGAATCACTTTTACTTTGCGAATCATTCGAATCCGTTTGAGTCGTTTGTGTTGATTCTGCTTCTGTATCATCATTCTTAACATAATGATTATAGGCGTAATACCCACCATACAGAACTGCGGCAATTAATAAAACAAAGATGATAGATAACAACACAATCCACACTGTGGGTTTCTTCTCTTCTTTCTGTTGATATAGTTGATAATTTCGATGATTACCATTCGATTGAGGTGAATGATTTTGATTCGATTGTTTAATATGCGTTCCACATTTATTACAGAATGATTGTCCCTCTTTCAATTGATTTCCGCAATTTGGACAATATTTCATTACGCTTCACTCTTTTCCGTTAAAAAATACGCTTCCCTAAGTTTATTTACTTGAGTTAAACCTGATTTCATTAAAATAAATACGAGTAACCAAGCAATAATAATTAATAAGATCATTTTAAGATTCATGCTTCCTAAAATGGTAATATCTGTATCCCAAATACAATGTAAAATTACTGAGGCAAAAAAGAAGAACAAGAAACGTTTATCTAATATATTGCTCCACTCAAATTGACGTTCTCCTTTAGCTATAACAACTGCAGCACCAACGATAGCAGCCCACACTAAGTGTCCCCCTAAAGATGACCATCCTCTTAAGACAATGACATCAGTCATCGCACTTAAACTATCTACAGATTGCAACCCTGAATTAAGTATGTAACCAGCTGTCTCAAACACTGCAAATCCCGCTCCTATAGAAGCGCCTACTAATAAACCATTTAAAATTTTATTTGTTTTTAAATAATTGATAAATAAAATTACTATAATAGCTTTCCCAATTTCTTCAATTAAACCAACTAAAAATGCGTCTCTAATCGTCATGATGCCATAAAATTGAAATTCGTCACTAAACGTAACAAAATTATACAATATAATTGTACTGATTAAAGAAAAGACTCCACCAATAAAGAACATTTTCATAACATCAAAAATGCTGATATTTTTAAATGCATTAGATTCAAAAAAGAAAATCAAACCGGAAATAGGAACTGTTAAAGCACCTATAAATATCATCCCTGGAATACTGTTCTCATTTCCAAGAACATTAGTTAACACCCATAACACACCGAAAGTAATAGCCAAAGCTATAAACACTCTAGAAAATACCCATGGCTTACTCCATTCTTCCGAAACTTCACTTATATGAGGCGTTGTGTTTCGTGTACCTGCAATGAATACTTCGTCTGAATCATGTTTATTGTGATGTTTAAAAACTTCAGAGAACATGTCTCTCAAGTTTAATTTTAAGCTTTCATCATTTCCAGCTAATTTCCCTATAGATTTCGTTGTACTATTAAATAAATTTTTAGCTTCCTCAGTAAAATTAATACTCTCGGTTGCTTCTTTCTCAATGTGATTATTTGTGTTTGAATAATTTGTTGCAACTATACTCGAATTTATTTGTGTTTCTGACTTTTCAATCGGACTACCACAATTCATGCAAAATTGATCATTCTCCCCGACAACTTCAGAACATGCTGGACACTTTCTTTCTAAATTATTTTCAGAATGATTCTCCCCATGCCCCTCAGTTTTACTTCCACAATGGGCACAAAATTTATCATCCTTTTGAATGACTCCTCCACAATTTGAACATTGCATAACCAACCCTACTTTCATTTTCTCTTTAAAATAAGTTGTTACACAATATTTTAAATTATTTTTTATAGAAAATCTATACTCTTAATAGTTTAAATTACTCTTATTTACCTTACTTCTCCTATTTAAATGTAAAAGTTATACTTCAATATCAGTCATTAAAATATTTATACATATAAAAATAACCACTCCAAACTTTTTTGGAGTGGTTATTTTTTCAAATTACTTCGTATTGTTTGATCATTACCGTGTCGTCTCAGCCAACATTTGTACCTCATCATTCGCATTCAGACCCTTTTTATCATACTTCAAATAAGTATGAAATTTTTTCTATTTATTTTTCATCATAATTATCTTCATAGCGAATGCGTTGTCGATAACCATAGGTACTTTCTTTAATTAATTGGTCATTTAAAAGACCTGCACCAATGGCACCTGCAACAGTTGAAATGGAAGCTGCAAACCAAGGAATACTTAGATAAAGGTCTGGACCAGCGGGACCTTTGAGACTTACTTGTTGACCGAGGAAATCAGCTGGTAGTAATACAAGTTCGGCAATTAAGAATAACAAGTAAAGAATAATATAGTAGATGATAATTGCGATGACTAGAGTCATGACTGTTGTTGCATTATATAGCCAAGTAATGCGTTTATTGTTGCTCTCTTTGATAGATTCCCATAAATTGTGTGACATCATAATCCAAATAAGCATGCCGATAATCGCTATAATTGAAATACCAAATAAACGCCACATTGAGAAACTATTTGCCATTTGCCACATTGTCGTAAACACTAAACCAAATGCGCCAGTTGTAAAGGCAATTGCTACGATATTACTTAAACTTGCCATCATGTTTAATGGATTGTTCGCGAAAGTCATCCCACTGACAAGTCTAAACATACCTCTAGAACGTGAATCAGATAAATATCTTAAATGGTAAGAGTCTGTCTCTTCTAAATATACTTTTGTTTTACTAATTTTCGAGAGAGGAAATTGTCTACTAACAGAAGTTTCAATATTGTTATTATCATCATAATTACGATCTACATTTTCCGCTTCGTGTAATTCTTGAATGATGCTTACTATTGCTTGTTTAAATCTTTTCTTCACAGGTCGCCATCCAAATGCAGGATATGAAAAGATAGCAGCGCCGTTGTACATATTAATATCCAATGCCATCACTTGATGTTCAGCAAACATCGGCAAATCTGTGATGGAAATAACGTAATCCCATTGACGTTTATCATGATAATCTGCAACTTTCTTGAAAATTTCATCTACAGATTCTGCGAAACCAGTTAATGGATCAGTGACTAAATCAATCGTCCATTCCTTCTTATTGTTGTACTGTTCGGAAAGTACGTCTGGTAGTTCTTGGATTAAACTTTCACCTAACCGTTCTGTGACACCAGGTGCTACAACAAGACCAATTGTTATTTTTTCTGTTTCTGTCATGACTCATCCTCCTCTCTGTGTCCTTGTTTTTTGCCTTCATATTGCTCATCTTTATTTTCATTACTAGATGCTTGTTGTTCCACTTTTTGATGAGAAACATCTTGAGATTCCTCTTGTTGCTCTTGTTCTTGTTCTGCTTCTTTATAACGATGATATTGTCGATAAGAGTACGTAATACGACGTATTTTTTCTTCATTTTCAACTGTGGAACCCATAGCACCTGCTAATAAACCTAATGATGCGACAAACCAAATCAATCGCAGATAATTCGTAAATGTGAACTGCGCTTTAGCGCTTGTCCAACTATTGAATAAATCGACGGGTACAAATAATGTAATACTAATCGCTAGTAAGATATATAAAATGAAATAATTGATAAGTGTAATCATACTTAAAGTGACGAGTGTCGTTGAATTATAAATATAACGGTACACACGTTGCGACTTTGCAGTCTTTCTCTCCAATAGCTGATGCGCATAGAAGAGCCAGCCTGCCATTCCTATTATGGCAATGACCATCAGTAATATTAATCTGAATGGTGAATAGATGACACTTAACTCCCATGGCATGGAGAAGATAGAAATATAAGTTCCTGTCGCAAACGCTACAGATATAATCTTCTTAAAGTTAAATATATTCTTCCACGGTTGATTTGCACGTGTCAAACCCGCAACGAGCTGTATCCAACTCATAATAAACAACGTATTAATATAGCGCTCTTTAGATGATTCATCTTCTTCAGGTTCAACTGCTTTCATACGTACAAATGGATGAGGCGCATTTTTACTTTTTGGTTTTTCATAATAAAGTTGTTCAATCAAAGAAGTTACCGTTTTGATCAATTTACGTTTTAAATCAATAACGCCAAGTGATGGCAAAGATAACATTGCCACTTGTTTCTCACTATTATAATCACTAATAACGACTTTATTATCAGAAATACTTGGTAAATCTGTTAAACAAATGACATAATCCCATTGATGTTGCTCTTTGAGTTTTGCAGCTTTATCAACACTTTCATGCACATCCTCCGCTGAACCAATCATCAAATCTACTTTAATATCAAAGTTCCAGTGATTGTCCCCGTCAATACGTTCAGTGAGTAGTTTCTTTACTCTTGGTATTATTTTCTTCGCATGTTCATGCGCAACACCGGGTGACGGTATGATGCCTACTGTATGCATATACCATTGACCCTCCTTTCGTTTTCATTTTCAGGAAAATTAAATTTAATATAACTAAAGTGTACGTCTACGCCGATTGATACGGGTTTCAACGCACACTTGTGTTCATTCATTTATCAAATTCCAAATGTAACATTTATTTCGCAAGTACGAGTGGTGAAAAGATAACATAACTTAATACAACGAGTAAAAGAATGATAGTACCTGCAATATAACGATATTTCCATGGTGTTGTATCAACAACTGCTTTACGTGACTTCAAGTCGTACTCACTTGACGGTTTAATCTTATTGAAAATTAATACAATAGCTAAATCTACAAAGAATAATACGCTAAACGTGTAGAGATAGTTGATTTGCGTAAATACGAGACTGACTATTGCATATAGTACAATGTGTGTTGCAAGTGCCACTTTAGCACCTAATTTTGAAGTTTGTTTAGAGAAAAAGGCTACTAAAATAAGTACTAAAACTGGCATACTGTATACACCATTAAATTGTTGTACAACTGCGTATAATCCACTTGGGAATAATGAAATGACAGGCGCAAGTCCTACTACAATTGCCCCAATGACAACAGTAGCAATATGACCTACACGTGCGATGTGTTTGTCGGATTTATTTTTCCCGAAAATAGGTTTATAGAAATCTAACGTCAATAACGTTGTTGTACTATTTAGAGAACCTACGAATGAACTTAAAATCGCACCGAAAATCACCGCACCAAATAAGCCGAACGCCCAATCAGGTAGAACGGAACTGACAAGTGCAGGATACGCGTTATCTGAAGTTTTGATACTACCATTGAAATAGTTATACGCTACCACACCTGGTAACACAGTAAATAAAGGACCGAATACCTTGAATAAACTTAAGTAAATTGCACCTTTTTGTGATTCTTTTAAGTTTTTAGCGGCGAGTGCTTTTTGTACAATCATTTGGTTAGCGCACCAAAAGAATAAGTTATTGAAGAACATACCAAAGAAAAGTGTTGGCCATGGCACGATATCGGAATCTATCTTACCGAAACCGTTCAATTTCTCAGGTGTGTTTTGGACCATTTTATCGAAACCGTGTAAGAAATTACCGTCACCTAGGTGGCCTAATCCAAGAATTGTAATCGCAAGACCGCCAACAATGAGCGCCATTCCATAAATTGAATCACTAAATGCACTCAATGATAAACCGCCAACGAAGAGATAGAGAATCCCTACGATACCGATAACTGAAGAAATAATAATGACTGCAGTAGTACTGCTCACACCTAAATATTTGTCGACGTTAAACATTTTGTTGAAAACGAGTGACCCTGAGTAAAGTACTACAGGTAAAAAGGAAACTACATACGTGAAGATAAATAAGATGGATACAAATCGTTTAGTGAATGTATCATATCTCAGTTCTAGGAATTCTGAAATTGTGCTTACACCATATTGTAGATATTTAGGTAGAAACACCCATGCAAGTAATACAACTGCGACAGCTGCAGTGACCTCCCAAGCCATTACTTCCATGCCTTGTGCATAACTTTGACCATTTTGTCCTACAATTTGTTCTGTAGATAAATTGGTCATAATAATCGTAGAAGCGACTGTAAATCCTGTGAGACTGTTACCTCCCATAAAGTAACCGTCCGAACTATCTGTTTTAACCTTTCTTGATTGCAGATAGGCATATAATGATATACCCCCTACAACTAGAATGAATAAGACTATCGATATCCAATTCATTCTTTAAACAACCTCCCTCAAATTTTAAGTTGAACTTTGCACGCAAGATATATATAGACGTAAATATTATTTTTAAAACTTCATTTTCATATACGCATTGAATTGTGCGCATTGAAGAATTCTAGACTAATTCATTAATATTTTCAATAGTTGTATGTAAATTTCATTTTCATATACAAATCAGTTTGAAAATTTATATTATATAATAGGAAGAAACTCGTTCGTAATGCATCTGAATTGCGTAAAAAATCGACCCAACTTGAGTGTCAGGTCGATATTGAACATTAATATTAAACTAGTATTTGTAGCTGTTTAATATTTAAAAGGATCTTCTTCTTTTTTATCTTTGCGAAGTTGTTCTTCTTTATCAATAAAATCGTTATCTTTATGCGTATTAGCGTTTAAGTCTTGATGATTGTTGTCTTGATGGTTGGCATGGTTGTCTCTATTCTCATTAACGTTTTGAGTGTCATTGTGGCTATCATTTGAATAGTGTTCTTTAATGTCTTGTTGTTCATTTTTCTTGTCTTCTTCAGATAAAATAAATGAATTGTTTTTCTCGTTTACTTGTTGATCGCCGTTTTCATAGCGTTCATGATTGTTGTTACTTTGATATTCGTTATTTGCATAGTCACCATTATGATTATAGATATCATCTTTAGGTTTACGTGCTAATAACATGATACCTGCAATAAGCCATAGAATTCCTGCGATAAAGCTTGTAAATATACCTATTATACCTGCAATGATGAGTAAAATACCTGCAACTTTAGGTTTTTTACTAATTAAAATCGTACCTATAATTGCAAGAATCAATAATGCAATTAAAAATATAATAAAACCTGTTCCCATACTTGATAACATACCATAATATTGGTTAAGTTGATCAGATGATACGTTTGGATTTGAACTTTGACTACTGTTAATCATTTCATCTTTAAAATCTTTATTGCCCATCATGGAAACCATTAAAACAATAAAACCTAAGTATAAAAGATGGAGAATATTTCCAATCCAGGATAGAACTTTTTCACCAGTACGTTTAATCATGTTTATTATTCCTCCTTTTTAAGTTATTTATTTTATACCCTCACAGATGAGATTTATTCCTGATAAATAAAAAATGGATACTAACTTTTTGATAATATCCATTTTAATTATAAATATTTAATTTGAAGTATTAAACAATTTAGCGTCTACTATTAACAATCATGTAATAAATACGCGAAGTAATCCAGTACATGAGAGAGTATATAGCAATAAATACTACAATTACTCCTAAGTAACTTGTCGCAAACATTCCAATGTCTTTAACTGTTACGAATCCAAGAAGATTAAAAATTATTTTAGATGCAACCAAGGTGTGAATCATTGCTACAATTACAGGTATTGAAAATATCCAGATGATTTGTTTGTTAATAATTTGTTTAATCAAACTTTGTTCTAATCCAATTTTCTTCATGACTTCGTATTCGTGTCGATCATCGTAACCCTCAGAAATTTGTTTATAATACATCATCAAGAATATCGCAATGAGTAAGACAAATGATACAACTGTGCCTACAAATATTAACCCTCCGTTAACTCCTATCCACTGCCTCTTAAACGTTGGTTTATCCTCTATGAATCCTTTAATCTTTTTATTAATTTTATTCATTTGAGCATGTGTCAGAGGTTTATCTTCCATATTATTAAACTCTATATGAGAACTTGAAGGATAAATTTTTTCTCGATTATCTTTATTTAAATAATTAAATATCTTTGTCTTTGTTTGATTATTCTTCGTTACGATATAGGCACCATCCATGACGTTATCTAAAGTATTGATATTCATTTTTTTGATATGCTTCACCTTATATACAGTTCCATTAATTTCTATTTTATTAGTCTTGCTTAATAAACTATTATCCGTGTTAACGGCAATTTCATTACTTTTAAGATTAAGATGGGAATGGTAATGATTATAATCGGCAAGTGTCATAAAAGTTATTGTAAAATAGTGAGGTACTTGTTTAGATAAATAGAATAATCTACCATCAAATTGATTTGAGCTCGGATTCAATGTTGAACCATTTTTGTTCATTTCTAATTCAGCATTGATTGTATCTAAGGTATACCTTTTAAATGTATCAGTTTTGACATGTTTTTTTATATAATCTTCTGTTTTTGTCATATCTTTTTTTACTTTTTTATCTTTATGAAAGTCGCCACTCATATCGACTTTATATTGATTCGCCCATATATTATCTAATCTTTCATTGAAACCTCTGTATGTTTGAATTGTCATACCTAAAGTGACTATAAGAAAAGTAGATAATAACGAAATGGTAGCCAAACTTACCGCATTGGATTTCAAACGACTTCTTAGGTTAGATACGGTAAAAAAGTTATTGGTCTTATAGTAGAATTTTGGTATTTTTTTCAAACAATCCAGTATTACAACGCTCAAAGATATAAAAAGAAAGTACGTGCCTAGAAATACGCAGAACATCGCCACAAATATAGACGCTAATGAACCCATTGCCGAATTATCTTGTAAGGCAATGCTATACCCAGTGCCTGTCGCAAGGATGCCCAATACCAATACAATATAAGTAAAAATTTTAGATGTTTTCCCTGACTTTTTTACGTTTTGATCGACTAGTTTAAGCGGACTTTGGAAAGTTACTTTTATAATATTAATCATATTGAGAACGCTTAAAACTACAATCAGCATCGTTAAAGTAATTAACATGGACTTAAAGTCAAATGGGTAATCAACTAAACTCGCATTTTTGCCTATCCATACCTTACTTATAAGCATAAAAAATAAAGAACCGAATAAGTATCCACCAATCATACTAATACAACTTATAATTATGAAATTAATATAAGATTCAATAATAAGTACAATTTTAAGATGTTTCTTCTCCATCCCTAAAATCATATACAATGCGAATTCTCGTTGCCTTCTCTTAATCACAAAGTTATTTGCATAAACAACAAAAATCAATGTCAACATAGACATTAGTACATTACCAAGTATGGCAAATAGTGGCAAAAAGCTATTATGCTTTTGAGTATAGGTGTTTTGTGTAATCGAGATTAATATGTACTCTATAGCAAACATAATACTTACAGCAATAATAAATGGGATGATAATATGACGTTGTGTAACGTAACTTCGTTTAACCATTTGCCAAAGCATCTTGAATGTCACACTAATCACCTCTCCCATTTAAGATGGCTAAACTGTCGGCAATTCGTTTCTGATATTCATCTCGAGATTCTTCACCGCGATAAATTTCGTGATATAATCTACCATCTTTGATAAAAATCACACGTTCGGCATAGGAGGCATCAATATTGGAGTGTGTGACCATTAATATCGTTTGATTATTTTGGTTAATTTCTCTAAAGAGTTTCATAAGGTTTTTAGAAGTTTTAGAATCAAGCGCGCCTGTTGGTTCATCGGCAAGGAGTAATTTAGGTTGAGCGATCAGTGCACGGGCTATGGCAACACGTTGCTTTTGACCACCTGAAATTTCGTATGGATATTTATCTAGTAGATCATGAATCCCTAATTGAGTACTTATCGATTTAAGACGTTCGTCCATCGTTTTAGGGCGTTCATTCGCAAGGACAAGTGGCATCAAAATATTATCTTTGTTGGACATAGTATTAAGTACGTTGAAGTCTTGAAAGACAAACCCTAATGTTTCCCTGCGAAAACGGGCAATTTCTTTATTTCGCAATTTATTAATCGCTGTACCATTCAATGTAATAAAGCCTTCAGTTAATTTATCGAAAGTAGCTATGAGATTGAGCAATGTAGATTTACCGGAGCCAGACTCCCCCATAATAGCTACAAATTCGCCTTCTTCTATTTCTAAGTTCATATTATTTAACGCAGTCGTTGAGTTAAGCCCTCTGCCATATACTTTTTTTACACTTTTCACTTCTAATAACATCATGAATGCCCCTTTCTCATTTCACTTATTATCATAAAATAAAAAAGCGCCAACAACATTCATAATTTCTTACAAATATCGTTGGCAAACTTACAGTTTTGAAAGTTTAGCTAATCTTCTCTCGGAAAATGGATTTTAAATGTTGTACCTTCATTAAGTTTTGAATCTACATCGACCTCATGATTCAGGTGATTAGAAATATGTTTAACAATAAATAAACCTATTCCACTTGATTCTTCATTGAGTCTGCCATTATAACCTGAATAGCCTTTATCAAATATTTTGGGAATATCTGCTTTACTGATACCTACGCCATTATCTTTGATTATAAGTGATTGTTCTGATGCATCGAATTCAATCCATATATCCTTTCCACGTGCATATTTCAAAGCATTGTTAAGAATTTGTTCAATCATTATTGAAACCCATTGCGCATCAGTTAAAACTTTATCTTCACATTTTTCATAATGAATTCGCGTATGTTGTTCAATAAACTGAATTCTATATTTCATAATAAGTGGACGAATGAGTTCGTTCATTTCAACTTCTGAAATTGTCATATCGGATTCTTCGTTGAGTAATTTCAAATAACTTAAAGCTAAGCTTGTATAGTTATCGATTTGTACGATTTCTTGTCTAACACGATTTACGACATTTTCTTCATTACGTTCAAGTAATAATTGAGAAGCTGTTATAGGCGTTTTAATTTGATGCACCCATGTTAGAAAATAACTTTCTACATCATTACGATATTCCACTTGTTGATTTTTCACTTCTGTTAATTCATTTTCCAAATTATCAATCGTCTCTTTAAGACGCTCATCCTTCTTAAATCCAAGATATTTAATCCACCAATGAATGGATATGACGAGTAAGACGATACCTAGCGCAAGACCGAAAGCACTGAATGGCAGTGTAAACAGGAAGAAAATAAGTGCAAATAATAAAAATATACATACTACGATTGAGATTTCATTACGAATTGATTTAATAAATGATAGTAACATAATTTTTAAACCCTATATCCGACATTTTTCTTTGTTTCTATAAAATGATCCACACCGATAGATGATAATTTTTTACGTAATCGTGTCATATTTACTGCTAATGTATTGTCATCGATGAAGTTTTCAGATTCCCAACATTTTTCAATTAAAGTTGTACGACTTACATATTTACCTTCATTTTGGAACAGCATTTTCAGAATTTGAAGTTCTGTTAGTGATAATTGAACCGCTTCGCCTTCCTTAATTAGTTTTGCTTCATCAAGGATAAGTTTACAGCCTTTCACATCCAATTCGTCATTAGATACTGATAGGTCGTATGTTCGTCGTAGCAAAGCTTGGATCTTTGCGATGGTTAACGATAAGTTGAACGGCTTCTCAATAAAATCATCGCCACCCATTTGAATTGCCATAATTTGATCCATATTATCCGTACGCGAACTTATAAACATAATAGGGACGTTGGATACTTTGCGCATTTCTTGACACCAATGAAAGCCATTAAGCGTGGGCAAATTAATGTCTAATAAGACAAGCTGCGGATCCATTTCATGAAAATCTTCCATGATTTTGTCAAAATTCTCAACCACTTTTACGTCGTAGTTCCATTTTGACAATTCATTCGCCAAGCTTTCAGCAATCACTAAGTCGTCTTCTACAATGAGAATCTTCATACCTGTTCACCTTTCAACCACATTGTGTAATTTATTTATCCTCTTCTGAATCATAAACTTTATTTTTATCTTTTTCAATTTGGTCTTTTTGTTCTTGAGCCTTTTTACTTCTTCGTCTTTCTTCAAATATACCTAAAGCAATAAATCCAATGATTAAAATTGGAGATAACATAACAAGTATCATCATTTCACCTACTTCAAAGAGTTAAAATTCCTATTATTAATTAAGATTCTGTTTATCCTCATTTTACATGTTTATGACTTAAAAAGACATTTTTAAATAAGTTATTCTATCACGATATTTTGACACTCAATAGCTGTTGGTGTTCGTAAGAAATGTAATTTTTGATTCACTTGCTCATGTGTTGAATTTAATTTTAAACAATTTATATTTAAATTATTTTTAGAATTATATCCATTTACAATTCATTTACTTAAAAATTACTTTTAGTCAAAATTCATATTCTATACTGAAATTGCAATACATAACTATACTTATTTAGGGGGTACCTTAATGATGAATTTTATAAATAAATTGAGTAAAACTACGATAGCAAGTTCAATGGTGGCTGCTTCAGTTTTAGGCGTTTCAAATATCTCGCATGCATCTGGAAGTGGCGCAGGTCCAGGAGAAAATGCACAAGGCCAACAAGGACAAGATGATGCCATCGCGTTTGGTAATACTAAGAATCCTAAAAATGTTATCTTCATGGTTGGTGACGGCATGGGGCCATCTTTCAACACAGCTTACCGTTATTATAAAAATCAACCTGGCGCTAAAAAAATGAACCCTACTGCGTTCGATAAATATTTAAAAGGAACAAATCGTACATATCCTAATGATCCTAAAGAAAATGTAACAGACTCAGCTGCTGGCGGTACTGCTTTCGCCACAGGACATAAAACATATAACGGCGCAATTAGCGTTGATAACAACAAAAAGCCTTTAAAATCAGTATTAGAACAAGCTAAAGAACAAGGTAAATCTACAGGTTTAGTAACGACTGCTGAACTTACAGACGCAACACCAGCTGTTTACGCCGCTCATGTTGATTCTCGTGATAAAAAAGACGAAATTGCTCAACAATTTTATAATGATAAAATCAATGGCCAACACAAAGTAGATGTAATGCTAGGTGGAGGTTCTAAATACTTCGGTAAAGAAAATGGTCACCTTGATAAGAAATTCAAAAAAGATGGTTACGATTTAGTTAACAATAAAACACAACTTCTAAATTCTCAAAGTGATAAAGTTTTAGGTACATTTTCTGAAAAAGATATGCCACTTCAAATCGATGCACCGTCAAAAAATCCTTTACTCGTTGATATGGAACAAAGTGCATTAAGTAAGTTAGATAAAAATAAAAAAGGATTCTTCCTAATGGTAGAAGGCGCTTCAATCGATAAGGCGGCTCACCCTAACGATGTTACTGGTGTCATGTCTGAGATGAGTGGTTTCGAAAAAGCATTCCAAAATTCAATCGATTATGCTAAAACAAATAAAGATACTTTAGTTATTGCAACAGCCGACCATTCTACAGGTGGTATGACTATCGCTAAAGGTAAAGATTATAAGTGGGATCCAGAAGCCATTCATAAAATGAAACACTCTGGTATGTATATGACTAAAGAGATTGCTTCAGGAAAAGATCCAGAAAAAGTGATTAACGAAGGGTACGGTATCAACTTCCCAAGTAAACAAATGGATAAAGTAAAACAAGCTGCGAAAGATTTACGCAAACTTCAAAAAGAAGGTAAAGACGAAAAAGATCCAAAAGTAGCTGCTGCTACAACTAAGTTACAAAATGCAATTCAAAAACCGATCAATGATGCATCACATACTGGTTGGACTACAAACGGACATACCGGTGAAGACGTGAATACTTACGCTTATGGTCCAGGATCAAGTAAATTCAAAGGTAACATGGAAAATACTCAAAGTGCTAAAAACATCTTTGATTTCTTTAAAAATGATGTAGCATCTAACCAAAATCAACAATAATAATAGTAGAGCGTTGTGAGGATATCGGCGTTTAGCCAAGTAACCCTTATATATTACAAAACCCAGTTAGAACCTTTCATCGTTCTAACTGGGTTTTAATTTATAAATCTAAATTGTCTTTATATTTTTTCATTACCTTGTTTAGATTGTTTTCATCTGGATAGAAGTACCACAAGTTGTCGTTCCCAATTTTATTCTCACCTTGGATTGTATCACGTTCAACGTTATCTTGGGCATCATTGTAATTTTGACGCATTTTATTTAACTGACCTAAACTTAAGTCTGTTTTAACATTATCTTCAGCTGCTTTAAAGATTCCATCAATTTTAGTTATTGATCCGATTTGTAAACCTTCTTTAGCCACTGCTTCTATGACTTGTTGTTGACGTAATTGACGGCCACTATCGCCACCAGCGCCCTCTTGTTCACGGCTTCTCATATAAGTTAAAGCTTTATCGCCATTCATATGGTATTTTTGACCTTTATTAAATTGATATCCATGGAATTTAAATGTAGCGTTACTTGTTACATCAACACCACCTAATTGGTCTACAACTGTTTTAACACCATCCATGTTAATTGCAGCATAATGGTCCACTGGCACGTTAGTTAATTTTTCTAAAGACTTTACTGCCATGGTTGGTCCACCATAAGCGTAGGCATGATTGATTTTTTCAGTCGTTCCTCTTCCCACAATTTTAGCTCTTGTATCACGTGGAATACTTACCATTACTGTTTTGTGATCTTTAGGATTAATAGACATCATGATTATAGAATCTGTTCTTTGACCTGAATTTTGTTGTTTACGTTCTGAATCTTCATCTATACCATAGATTACAATTGACACTGGATCTCCATCACCCACAGCCTTGTTTCTTAATTCAGATTTATCCCTATCTAATGGATTATGAATTGCGTTACTTAATGAATTTACTTTTGAAAAAATATAAATACCAAATACTATTGCTAATAGTATAAAGACTATTAAAATGATTACTAGAATTTTAAAGACTAAAGATTTCTTTTTCTTTTCTCTGGCCATGAGTTACCCCCTATTATGCATTTCCTTAATAATAATATTAATAACATGCTTTAATTGTTCATCAGTCATATCTGATCCTGAAGGTAAGCATACACCATTTTCGAATAAAAATGCACTATTATCTTTATCTTCTTTAAAAAATTCATAACCTTCATACAATGGTTGTAAATGCATAGGTTTCCAAACAGGTCTTGCTTCAATATTATGTTCTTGAAGTTTTTCAATAAGCTCTGTTGCAGTAAAACCTGTCTTCTCACAATCAATTGTTAAAGCAGTTAACCAACGATTGGCTTTTGAATCAGGAAGTTCTGGTTGGAAATTAAAACCACCCAATGGTGACAATTCTTTCTCATACGTACTAAATATCTCACGTCTACGATCGATGTGTTCATCTAATACTTCCATTTGACCTCTGCCTATACCTGCTGATATATTACTTAATCTGTAGTTAAAACCTAATTCACTGTGTTGATAATGTAGAGCCTTATCTCGTGCTTGAGTAGATAAAAACAATGCGTGTGCAATTGCTTTTTTATCATTTGAAATCAACATACCACCGCCACTAGTAGTGATGATTTTATTACCATTGAATGAGAAGATACCAAAATGGCCAAATGTTCCACTTTTCTGACCTTTATATATTGCTCCTAAAGATTCAGCCGCATCTTCAACTAATACAACATTGTACTCATCACAAATTTGTTTAATTTCATCTATTTTAGAAGATTGACCATAAAGGTTAACGGCTATTACTGCTTTAGGTTTAACTCCCTCTCTCTCAAATTTTTCAAATGCTTTACGTAATGCAACTGGTGACATATTCCATGAATCATTTTCAGAATCGATGAATACTGGTTTAGCTCCTTGATACATAATTGGGTTTGCAGATGCACAGAAAGTTAGAGAACTACAGAATACAATGTCATCTCTTTCTACGCCAGCTTCAATAAGCGCTAAATGTATAGCCGAAGTACCGCTACCAACAGCTAATGCTGCTTCACTACCTGTATAAGCCTTAACGCTATTTTCAAATTCTGTAACATTTTCTCCCAACGGGGCAATCCAGTTTTTCTCAAAAGCATCTTGAATATATTTTTGTTCACTTCCACCCATGTGAGGGCGTGATAAGTAAATTCTTTCTTCTTTCAATTTTTTCACTCCTTGTATTTTGCTGGCGTACCAATGACTGTTGATTCTGATTTAACATTTTTTATTACTGTGGCTCCTGCACCCACTACACAATGACTTCCAATTTCAACTAATGGCAATACTGTAGCATTAAGAGCTATATGAGATAAATTCCCTACTTTTACTCCTCCAGCTAATACTGCACTTGGGGAAATATGAACATAATCTCCAATTTGATTATCATGTTCAACAATCGCATTAGTATTAATAATGGTATGAATTCCGATTTTACTATCTGCATTTATAACAGCTTTAGGCATAACAACGGTACCATAACCAATTTTAGCACTTGGACTAATTATTGATGACGGGTGAATAAAAACTGGGAAACGTTCAATCGGAATATCATTTTTATTAAATATTTTTTCTCTCACTGTATTATTACCGATTGCTAAAACAAAATAATATTGTGATTTCAATCGATTGATGTCTTTTAGATTATCGTAAATTAATCCATCTTCTTCATAATAATCATTAATGACATCATCTAAGTAACCAGCTAAATGGTAATCAGTGCTACTTTCAATAATATCTCTCACTACTTTTGAATGACCGCCCATACCTATTAATAAAACTGGTTTGCTCATACGTGATTCCCCTTAAACTTTTCAGCTGTAACGTGATTCGGCGCGTTAATATCTTTTTTTGTAATGTATTAACAATCGTTTTATAGATAATATACATATCTAATTTAAATGATTGATTTTCCACATACCACACATCTAGTTTAAACTTAGCATCCCATGAAATTGCATTTCTACCATTTATTTGTGCCCATCCTGTAATTCCTGGTTTAACATTATGACGCTTTTTCTGTTCTTGATTATAGAGTGGTAAATATTCCATCAACAAAGGCCTAGGACCAACTAAACTAATATCTCCCTTTAACACATTGATAAGTTGAGGTAGTTCATCAATACTTGAATTTCTAATAAATCGACCTACAGGTGTCATACGCTGTTCATCTGGTAATAGTTCACCATTTTCATCTTTTGCATCAGTCATTGTACGAAATTTATAAATTTGAAATGGCTTACCATATTGACCTGGTCTTGTTTGTTTAAACAAAACGGGTTTCCCTAACTTTTTAGCTATTAATATCGATGCGCCTAAAATGATGGGGGATGATAAGATTAATCCGGAAGAACTCACTGCAACATCAAAAGCACGTTTAAGCATAGTCAACACACTCTCTTATAAATTTTTATTTCGGTAAATTGTTTCTAGATGTTTCCAAATAATTTTACTATCAAATTTATCGATAACTCGTTTTCTAGCGTTACGACCTAATTCGTATCTTAAAGTTTCATCAATGATTAAAGTTTCAGTTTTCTCAGCAATTTTTATATAATCACCTATTTCAACTATATATCCTGTATGCTTATCTTCAACTGTATCTTTAGCACCTGTAGCGTTACTAGTAATTACTGGGATCTCAAGTGCTTGCGCTTCAATACTCACATTGCCAAATCCTTCTCTATACGTAGGGAATAGTAATACATCCATATGATTATAGTAATTTACAGGTTGATCAACATGCCCCGTTAACACAATGTCTTTGTTGTTTGAAATAAAGTTATAGTATTCTTCACCTATTGAATCATCTTTTTCTAATGCGCCCACGATTAAGAGTTTTACTTTGTATCCTTTATCTTTAAGGATTTTAAAACTTTCTATTACTTCACGAATACCTTTATCTTTTACTATTCTTCCCACATAACCTAATACGAAGTGATTTTCTAATTGGTTTTCAATTGAAACTGGTATGTCGTTATACGATTTAGAGAATTTCTCCAAGTTAATTCCATTACTACTTCCGTAACCTAAAACTTGAATATTTCCTTGTTTTTCTAATCTTAAAGATACGATTTTATCTTTTAAACTTTCGGATATAGCTATAACATCCGTGGCACAAAACATTGCTAGTTTTTCCATAGCGTATAGTATTTTATATTTGAAACCATGCACTGTTTCTAGACGTAAACCTCTAACAGTGTAAATTCGCACTGGTCGTCGAGTGATAAATGCTGCTAATGTTCCGATTAGACCAGCTTTGGGTGTACCTGAATTAACAATGAGTGGTTTCTCTTTAAGAAATAATTTTGTCATTTTAAATAATGATATTAAATCTTGTTTTATAGAAATTTCTCTTTCCATGTTAATTGCATGTACAATATCTTTTGGATATGCGTTTTGTTCTTTACCAGCTGAGGATACGATGTGGACATCGAATCCTTTATTTCTTAAATACTCAATTTGGCCGTTCATTAAAGGAATACTTTTTGAAACTGTAACTAAATGAAATATTTTTTTCTTATCCAATCTTTTCCACCTACAGATCAATCATTATTATAAGCGCCATAATCCTTGTTTTGAGCTTACATCGTTATCGTCAATAACACCTTTTATATCAAAAACAATGCCATTTTCTTTAACTAAATTGATATACTCTTTTTTATTTTGAACATAATCTTTATGAGCTACTGCAAATACGACTGCATCTGCCTCTGGTAATTGATCCTTACTTTTTAAATCGATATTGTAAAATTTCTTTGCTTCATCTTTATCTGCTTCTACATCACTAACATGAACATCTAAACCATAGTCTATTAATTCTTCAATAATATGGATTACTTTTGTATTTCTTAAATCTGGGCAATTTTCCTTGAAAGTTAACCCTAGAACATTTACTGTAGCACCTTGTACTTCTAAACCTTGTTTTAATAAACCTTTTACAACGTTAGATGCTATGAATTTTGACATGTCATCATTAATTCGACGCCCTGCTAATATCACTTCTGGATGATGGCCTACTTCTTGAGCTTTATGAGTTAAATAGTATGGATCTACACCAATACAGTGTCCACCCACCAAGCCCGGTTTAAAGTTAAGGAAGTTCCATTTTGTGCCTGAAGCTTTTAACACTTCATTTGTGTCTATATTTAATTTATCAAAAATGAGTGCTAGTTCATTCATCAATGCAATATTCACGTCACGTTGCGTGTTCTCAATAACTTTAGCCGCTTCGGCAACTTTAATTGAAGATGCTTTATGAACGCCAGCTGTTACAACTGAACCATATACTTCTGCTACAATATCTAATACTTCAGATGTTTGTCCTGAAACTACTTTAGTAATTGTTTCAAATGTATGAACTTTATCTCCTGGGTTAATTCTCTCTGGAGAATAACCAACGAAGAAATCATCGCCACATTTAAGACCGGATTCTTTTTCTAAAATTGGTACACAATCCTCTTCAGTTGCACCTGGATAAACTGTTGATTCATAAACCACAATTGTATCTTTAGTTAACTCTTTACCTACTGTCTCACTTGCTTTTAGCAATGGTGTTAAGTCAGGTTTATTATTTTTATCAATTGGTGTAGGTACAGCTACAATGATAAAGTCGGCTGCTTTTAGATCTTCTGATTTCGAAGTGAAATTAATATTTGTCTCTTTTAAATCCTCTGTAGTTACTTCATTTGTTCTGTCATAATTTTCTTTTAACTCATTGATACGACGATCATTAATATCGAAACCAATGACTTCATGTTTTTTCCCAAAAGTAACTGCTACCGGTAAACCTACATATCCTAATCCAACTACTGCAATTTTTCTATTCATTCAATCATTTCCCCTTTATTTGTAATATTCTAAATACCAATCAATAAATTTGTTTACTCCATCTTGAATAGAGGTCTGTGGTTTGAAATTAATATCTCTATATAAATCATCTACGTTTGCATAAGTTTCAGGAACATCACCTGGCTGTAAATCCAAATAATTCTTTTTAGCTTTTTTATTCAATTTATTTTCAATGGCTTCGACAAATTCCATTAATCTCACCGGACTATTATTACCGATATTGTAAATTTTATACGGTGCATATGAAGAACTTGGATCAGGATTTGATCCAGACCAATTCGGATTAGGTTGGGCAGGTTTATTAATTAAGCGACTTATTGCTTCAACAATATCGTCTACATATGTGAAGTCTCGCATCATATTACCATGATTATAAACATCTATAGACTCATCATTTACAACTGCTTTTGTAAATTTAAATAGTGCCATATCTGGTCTTCCCCATGGCCCATACACAGTGAAGAATCTAAGTCCTGTCGTTGGTAAGTCATATAAATCACTATAAGTATGTGCCATTAATTCGTTAGACTTTTTAGTTGCTGCGTATAAACTTAATGGATGGTCAATATTATCTGAAGTTTTGAATGGTTTATTTGTGTTTGCTCCATAAACTGAACTTGATGACGCATAGATTAGATTCCCTACTTTATGGTGTCTACATCCCTCCAAAATATTTAAGAAACCTACTACATTTGAATCTATATATGCCCTAGGATTATCTATACTGTAGCGTACACCTGCTTGTGCAGCTAAGTTAACTACAACTTCAGGTTTCTCCTTGTCGAAAATTTGATCGATAGTTTCATTGTCTTCTAAATCTGTTTTGTAAAAAGTGAAATTTTCATTACCTATTGATTTCAATCTATCCTCTTTTAATTGAACTGAATAGTAATCATTTATGTTATCAATACCAACTACTTCGTATCCTTGATTGATAAGTTTCTTTGATAAATGAGAACCTATAAAACCTGCCACACCAGTAATTAATACCTTCATATTTAGACCTCCTTCATTCTTTTAGCGGGTATACCAACGTATAAACTATTTGGTTCAGTATTTTTAGTCAAAACTGCACCAGCTCCAATAATATTTCTTTCTCTAATGATATTACCTCCTAAAATTCTCACCCCTGAAGCTATCCATACATCCTTTTCAATAATGATTTTCTTAGGACAGATTGCGTTAAATTTAATAGGCATATTTCGATCATCCCATGTGTGTTCAGAGGAAATTAACGTACAATGATTGGCTATGGAAACATTATCCCCGATGAAAATTTCTCCATAAGCATCAATGTAGCTAAATGAATGGATGCTAACGTTTTTACCGATTGTTAACCTATCAATATTTTTTAAACAAACAAATTTACCGACATAAATATTTCTATCAATAAAACTGGCGTATTTCTTTAAATACATATATCTAGAAGTTACTGCTATTTTAGAATCACTTACTGTAAAAACATTCCATATCATATCGCTCAGAGCCTTAGGTAGTTTATTATATGGAATTTGCATTAAATCAATTAATCTATGGGTGAGTTTCATATCAATTTAACCACCCTTTCTTGGTAAATTTCCTCTTATAGTACAAATAGAGTATTAATGATGGTGGTAATACTATAATAGATTGAATTAACAATTCTAAATTTTTAAATCTATACTTAGGATTCAACTTAGTGTCTATCCAAGATACATCAAATAACATTAAGTTGATTATTTTATCTTTTAAATATGGCAATTGTTTATGAGCTAACTTTCGGTACTCACAATAATTTTCAGCTGATTTAAAATAATTCGATTTAACTTTACTACTAATCCCATCCTCTTGATATTCAACATACTTGGTGTTTTTATTAGCAAGGTAACAATCATATAACTCACTAAATTCAAACCATTGATAAGATGGTGGCATATGTCTGGACTTACCATATTGAGGAAACGTCATATTTCGAATAGCATTCGTTTTAAATACGTAACACTTGTCATGCCTTACTTTATATTTATAACGTAAGTCTACCCAATTCACTTTTGTTAGAGGAGGTAGTTTTTCACCAATCACTGTCCCATCTTCGTATGTGTCTAAAGTAATAAGTGCTTTCATACTTTTAAATTTATTAAATTGAGTATTAAAAAACTCTACAGCATCAGGATAAAACCAATCATCACTATCCAGAACAGTAAATAAATCGCCCTGTGCTGATTTCAAGCCAACATTTGTAGCGATATGTTTACCCCCGTTTTCTTGTTTAATATAGCGAATTTTAAAGTGCTCTTCGCTAAATGTTTTAACAATTTCTTCTGTGTCATCTTTTGATCCATCGTCTACAATTAACCATTCAAAGTTATGATCTGTTTGTTTGAGTAACGATTCATATAGTCTTGGTAGCGTATGTGCACGATTAAATGTAGGTGTAAAAATAGTTAACATTTAATTTCCCACCTTTTTAATAATATTCAAGAACTCTTGACCTTTATGCATTTGAATATCTGTACTCTGACTTAAATTCTGTTTAATACTATCTAATAAATTTTTATCATTGTTTAGAAGCTCAATTTTCGAAGCTATTTCTATTGGTTCCATTTCTACAATGAAACCATTTTTACCATCTTGAATTTGCTCAAAAACTGTTTCAAAATTTGTTGCGACAACAGGTGTTGTATAATATAAAGCTTCATCTATAGTGTTAGATTTCCCTTCAAATCTTGAAGGATGCACTAAAATATCAACTTTCTTCACTATACTCCCAGTATTAAACTTGAATCCTAAAGGTATGACTTCGTTAGTTAAGTTGTTGTCTTTTATTGCATCATTCAACCATTTTTTTAATTTTCCATTTCCAACCACGTACCATTTAAATTTAATGTTTCGTTTTTTAAGAATTTTAGCTGTATCAATCAACAAATCAAGACCCTTACCATTATCTAACCGACAAATCGTGGCAAGATTTAAAAAATTCTTATTAATTTCAAGATTTTCATCCGGAATATTTTCATAGAGTTTTATCGGTAAACTATTATAAAAAACATAAGGTTTAATATTAAAAATATTCTCAAAAATATCAGCACACATTTTAGAAACTGCTAACATTCCCGATATTCGGCTAAAATATTTTTGATCTATATCGTGATCTCTTTTTAACACTCTATAATCAGTGCGAATCCATCCTATCTTTTTATCAGCACTAATATAATCATGAATGAAATACACAGAATGGCCACCTGACACACCGATAGCGTAATCATAGTGGTTTTCATTGTATTGTGTTTTCCATTTATTTTTAATCCAAAATTTTTGTTTTGCTTTTGTATTATCTTGAAGGTTTAATTTACTGCGAAGGACAAATAAGAAAACTTTCATTACTAACTTCGGACTTTTCCAATTTTTTAAAGCTGAAGATACTAGATTACTTTTATTGAGCATTAGCAATGAAAACTTACTTGGTACTTTCTTTACATGAACATATTTAGGTAAATACTGAACTAATGCGTCTTGTTGATTTAATATCATTAAATCAACTTCTATCTTGGAATCTTCTAATTCATATAACAAATTTAATAAACTTTTTTGTGGCCCACCAAAGTTGAAATTATTTACAACAAATAAAACTTTCATAATTTACCCCCTGTGCAAACACTTACTAATTTGCTTGGAATTCTTTTCTATCATTTTTAATATCTTTAATTACATACACGATCCAATACCAATTATTGAAAGCTAATTGAATCAATAATAACGGTAGAATGAGCCAGATCAATTTTGAATTTAAAAATTGAAGAAGTATAACTTGTACAATAACAGTTACGATTGCCGACAATAAAAAGGATTTATGATGTGGTATGAGGTTCTTAGTTGATAAGAAATTCGTAAACAACATCTGATTATTATATAGAAATCTATAAAGCATGATAATAATCATAGGTACTAAACTAAATAAGTGATAGTCTGCTCCTAATATATCTAATACTAAGTTGCCCAAAACTAAGAATAATATGAAAGCAACAATAGTAAAGAAACAACTCGTCACTATTGCTTTTCTAAATAAATTAATTAATTCATTAAATCTATTTTTTACTCTAAGATAGTTAAATTTTGATAAGTATGTATTGTAATAAGAGTTAGAAAGCATAATAATTAATGTCACAATTTGATTTATAAATCCAAATTGACCTGAAACCTTTAATGACAAGTAATATGAGCTTAAGATAATCGGAAAATTGATAATCAAATAATTTGATAAAGAAAGCGAGCCTGTTCTTAACGTATTAGGTAAGATAGCCTGGAAAATTTCTTTATCGTATTTAACTTTAATTTTATGTTTGGTTTTTTTCGTTTCATGAGAATAATTATAATAACTGAATGATTGTAACAGACGATTTACTATCACTGAAATGAAATAAGCTACTGAAACACCTATCAAACCATAGCCTAGAAAAAGCAACACAACTGAAATGATAAGTTGAGTTAGTTTAGTTACTACTAAGATTTGATTATATGTTTTAATTGCTCCAATACCCTTTAAAATCGAATTCCAATAAGAAAAGCTAATATTAAGAACAATCGAAAACATATAAAAAATCCATGCTATTAACATCGTTTTAATATCTATTTGACCACTATTGATATTAAACATGTACCACGTCCCAAAAATGCTAAATAGAATAAATATAATTATTCCCATTGAAGTATAAATAAATTTCACTGTTGATAATACTTTTGAAAAATACGGTATGTTTAATGTTGAATTTTCACTTGTTGCTAGTTCAAACCCTTCACTTTTTACACTGTTAGCGCCTGACCATAAATAGCTTACATTACGAGATATGATGGTTTGAAAGCCAAAATCAATTAGCATTGCCAAACCATATAATGAAGTAAATGTATACCATAACCCTAGCTCAACCGTATTTAAGTAACGAATGATTACTGGAAGAAGGATAATATTTATACCCTGAACCATTAGTAAACTTAAATAGCTCCATGCAACATCTTTTCTCCCGATATTCATAAATTACTCCTTTTTATAACTTATTTTACTATTTAAATAAGCTATTAATAATAAAATCAATATAAAGTTCGTAAAGAATGATGTAAGTATTGTAGCGTTAGACATGAATAGCATTGAGAATTTCAGACAGAAATATGACAAGATATATAACGTAAATACTGACTTAGTTCGAAATACCATCTTATCTAAAAACATTACGACAATAAGTCCAATAACCGAAAAAATAGGAGCTAAGATTGTCCCAAAGTAAAGATAACCTTGGCCTAAGATGGGCACGATTTGGTCAGCAACACCTGTCGTTTTATAAAACATGTCATTAAATGCTATTAATGCACTTTGACTTTGATGGAAAAAATTGTTTATAAAGACAACTGAATGAGTTAAATCACTCATAATTAAATTAAAATCAAATGGTCTTATGACACTACTTGTTTCAATTGAGTGTCCCACATTGATTAAGCCAGAAAAATATAATTGAATATCAGTGTTAAAATTCTCTAAAGGACCTGCTGAGTGATAAAGCGATCTCGATCCTATAGTTACATTTGTTTGTTGCTTTAACAATGTAGATACCGAAATAACTAATAAGCTAAGTATCAAAGACGATCCTATAATTAATTTTCTGTACTTATTATAAAGAACTAACAAAGCAAATAATCCTGTTACTAAAGGAATGATTATACTCGATCTACTAGTCCCAGTTATAAATGAGGCAGAAGCTACAATAACTATAAATGATAAAAATAAGTAAATAATGCTATTTTTCTTTTCATAATATTTGTGAATAATATTAAGTATACTTACAGTGAAAACAATTTGAGCTAGCTGAATCAGTAATGCAAATAAAGTGACATTCTCATTAGCAGTATCAGTCTTTAATTTACTAGCCGACCAAATAAATGAATAATTTCCTAAAACTGAAGGTTGACTAATTATAATTAACAACGCAAAAGCTATGAATATCCATCCAAATATATTAGATTGAGATTTAACATTTCTAATTTTTGAATTGTTAGAGTAAAAGTACTTGTGTAATAACGCAAAAATTAGAAACATAGCAATCATTTCATATACCATAAGTAAAACCGCTTTGCTTTGAATATCGATGGATACAGTTGAACCCATTTGGATATCTGAACCATATAAAGCCATTAAAAAAGGTGAAACAACATATCTTAATAGCATAGTAAAGTTAATAATTGTAATTCCTAAGTTATTAAAAATATATCTACTAAATGAAGGAAACACTACAAATAAAAGTACGAATACAAATGGTAAAAGTACTAAATTATTTGGTATATGCTGTGTAGTGACCATATCTAATATGATTGTAATAATAGATGAAATAATTACGAATAATCTATAAAAAAGTGTCATTTTAAAACTTCCTGTTAGCTAATTTTAATAAAATATCTCTTATCTTTTCTTTATTAACAACTAATTCCTTAATTGTAGAATCTAACTCTTCTTTCGAAGCTACTGAAGTTTTACCGCGGTAAATTTTTTCATATACCTGTTCTGGATGAACTTCATTTTCATTCAATAATTCTTCATATAACTTTTCTCCAGGTCTTACACCAGAGAATTTAATTTCAATTTCATCTTCGCTTTTACCACTTAATCTAATTAAGTTACGTGCCAAATCAACAATTTTGACTGGTTCTCCCATATCTAATACGAATACTTCTCCACCTTGGGCTAAAGCTCCGGCTTGTAGAACTAACCTAGATGCTTCAGGAATAGTCATAAAGTATCTTGTCATATCTGGATGTGTAACTGTCACTGGTCCGCCTACTTCGATTTGTTTTTTAAATAAAGGAATAACAGAACCTCTAGAACCTAAAACATTACCGAATCTTACAGCAACAAAATCTGTATATCCGTTTTTATCATTTAAACTTTGAATAATCATTTCTGCTACACGTTTTGAGGCGCCCATTACATTAGGTGGATTAACAGCTTTATCAGTAGAAATCATTACGAATTTTCTTACTCGTGCTTTTTTTTGCCGCCACTGCTACATTACGTGTACCTATTACATTGTTGTTAAATGCCTCTTCAGGGTTATACTCCATTAAAGGCACGTGTTTATGTGCAGCAGCATGGTATATTGCGTATGGTTTATAAACATTTACAATTTGCTCAATACGTTCTTTGTTTTGAACATCTGCTATAACTGGTACAATTTCGATACTATCTCCATATGTGTTAGTAAGTTCTTGGTTAATTAGATAGATACTATTCTCACCGTGTCCTAATAGAATGATTCTCTCAGGTTGGAATTTACAAACTTGTCGACAAATTTCTGATCCTATTGATCCCCCAGCCCCAGTTACTAAAATTGTTTGATGTGTCAATTCCTTAGATATCATGGCCATATCTAGCTCTACTGGGTCTCGCCCTAACAAGTCTTCAACTTCAACTTTTTTTAGTTGATTAACTTCCAATTCCCCAGATAATACATCTTCTATGCTCGGCATTTTAAATAATTCAATTCCCGTACTTGTACAAATATCATTAATTTCTTTATATCTTGAAGCGCTGAGTGTAGGTATAGCAATGATAATTCGCTTTATTTTGAATTTATTAGTTAAATAAGGTATATCTTCAATCGTACCTTGTACCTTTACACTATCAGCAATAGTTAATTTACGTTTATCAGGGTCGTCATCAACTGCTAAAATAGGTTCAAGATCCATATCACTTCTTAGCATTTGTCTAATTAAAAGTGATCCGCCACGTCCCGCTCCTACTATTAAAGTAGGTTTTTTCTTAGGCTTATTCCCACCAGTTACATATTTTCTACTTACTCTCCAAAAGATTCTGGACCCACCAATAAGAATTAAATGCATCATCCATGTAATTAAATATAATCTTAAAAATGGTGGATGACCTGAAAAGATTGGCACAATTAAAATAGTAGTAAGTATGGAACATGTTACTGATTCAACTATAAGAAACAGCTCGTTGACACTCGCGTATTCCCAGGCTCTATGATATAAATTAAATAAGTATGCAAAAACATGATGAGAAAGTAGTAATACTATTGCAGATATAATCAAAATATCTGGTGAATAATTTTTAAAATAAGGTTCTAATATTTCATAACAAACAAATATTGAAAAGAAAACTATCAAAGAATCTATAATTAATAAAATAATCAGACGCTTTCTTGCATTTAATTTATCCACGTCTATATCTCCCTCCCATTCTCAAAAACACTAAAATAGACCGAAAAACTTTTTATTTTTGTAATTCTGAGTTGGTTGCTTCTTAGATACATCTAAGTTCTTAACTACAGATTCTGAATTCTTCATAAAATCTTCTAAATCTATTCCTAAGTCTTTTAATTTTTTATTTTCAAAAATACTTTTCATTTTAAAAGGTCGTACAGTTTCATGATGTGCATCTGAAGCAATAAAATGTGTTAAATGATTCTCTATCATTTGTATAGAAATCTTCTGTAATTTTTTACCATTACCCCCGGATAAAGAAGATGAAGTTAATTGACTTAATGCGCCTGCTTTAACAAGTTGATAAAGTTTGTCTAAATCTTGCACAATCCCTTTATTTCTCTCAGGATGGGCAATAATTGGCACGTACCCTTCAGATAACAATTCATAAAATAATCTTTCAGTGTAATGAGGAACACCATTCGAGGGAAGTTCAATCAATAAATACTTAGAATGATTTAAGCTCAAGATATTCCCTTTTTCTATTTCTGGCAGAATTTGATCAGTTATTCTAATTTCTTGTCCAGGATAGATTTTGATTCCTAATTGTTGTACCTCTTCCATGGATCTAAGTTCCTCAATTTTATTTAAAACTTTTTTACGCTCATTATTAAAAACCGGACTTAAGTGATGCGGTGTGGCAATGATCTCGTTCACACCTTCCGACTTTGCTTGTTTTAATAATTGAATTGCATCTTCTCTGTTCTTAGGTCCATCATCCACATCGATTAAAATATGATTGTGTATATCTATCATTGTTATTCCTCTTCTCCATAGTAAGAATAATAACTTGATGATTTGTCTCTTGGAGTTTTATTTAAAACTGCACCGATAATTTTTCCATCTGCTTTCTCAATAAGTGATTTAGCCTTTTTCACTTCATATTTATTGTTTTTTTCCGCATCAATAACAATAATTGCATCTTTAACATATTGTAAAAACACTTGCGCATCTGTCACTGTATTAACAGGTGGTGTATCAATTAATACAAAATCGTATCTTCTTAATAATTCATTGTAAATTTCATAGAATCTGTCAGAATCTATCAATTCTGAAGGATTAGGTGGTATCGGTCCTGATGTAAGTAAATCTAAATTTGGAACCCTAGTTGATCTGATAGCTTTGTCGTAATCCGATTTACCAATAATCAAATTTGATAATCCGTCATAATTTGCTTCTTCGAAAATATAATTTTGAGTTGGTTTACGCATATCACCATCAATAATTAAAGTCCTATACCCAGCTTGAGCATAAGTCGTTGCGATATTAGCTGAGACAATACTCTTACCCGCTGCCGGTTTTTCAGAGGTAACGATGATACTTACAATTTCATCTTTAGCTCTAGAAAACATAATATTAGAACGAATACCTCTAAATTTTTCACTAATAATTGATTTGGGTTTATCATTAACAAAAAGTGGTTGTTCAAGTTTTTTTCTTTTTTCAGCCATCATTATTCTCCTTATTTAATTTTTTGGATAGAACCTAGTACAGGAACACCAAGTTCTTTTTCAACATCTTCTTCAGTTCTAATACGCTTATCAAAGATTTCTCTTAAGGCTGCTATAATAATTGCTAAAACTAAACCTAAAATAAGTCCTGCAAATAAGTTCATTATTGTTCTAGGTGAAACTTTCTCTGCGGTACCATTAGCTTTAGAAAGTATAGAAACATTATCTACACTCATGATATCTGGCACATCTTTACTAAACACTTTAGCCACATCATTTGCAATTTTTTCAGATTCTTTTTCACTTTTGCTTCTAACTCCAACATTAAGTATTTGAGAGTCCGCTTCAGTATTGACGTCAATCATTTTAGATAACTTATCCGCTGAGTAGTCTTTATTTTCTTTGGCAACATCATCTAATATTCGTGGACTTTTAATAATTTCTGCATATGTATTAACTAACTGAATGTTACTTTGTACTTCTTGAGCCATCATTTTAGATTCTTTTTCTTTTTGGCTCACTAAAATTTGAGTAGATGCTTCATATTTAGGTTTAGCTAAAAAGAATGTAAAAATGGCACTTAAAATTAAAAAAATCAAAGGAATAATCACTAAAAGTTTCCAATTTTTCTTAATAATCTCCCAAACTCTCATTAAATCTAAAGTATTTTCCATATTAACCTCCAAACAATTTCCTTTTAAATGTTTGTTTAATTAAACCGCTATTCTGAAAATTTGGGATTTAATTAAACTAGCAATTACAAATGTAAGTTATTATCTTTATAAAAATGTTTTATTCTCGTAATCACCTTATTTCATTAATACTATACTTAAATTTCAAAGGAACTTTTAATTAATTGTAAATTTCATGTAAATTACATAATAAAACATGGCACCATACTTAAATTTAAGTTATAGATAAAAAAATGCCCAATTAATCCATTTTTGATTAATTGGGCTTATAGGTTACATTATATATTAATTAGTTAAGTTTTTGTATATTGCTATACACATTTATTTAATATTTTTAAACACTAAGAATAAAGTGGTTTTATACTATTTCTATAATTCTGCATTAGACATACTATGTTTCTCAATTTGATTGCGCTTAATCAGTTTAAAACCTGCAAATCCTCCAACTACTAGTGCGACTACTACTGAAACGCCAATAATAATATTTCTAGTCATGACTTATTCACCTAATCCTTTCTTAAATTCTGTCAATTTTGTAAAGCTATATTTCAGCTTTAATATATACATATATTTACCCTAAAATAAAAAAATGAGACAAATCTTGTTGGATTTTGCCTCATCTCTTAAATATTGTTATTAACTTTAAGGTTTAATTTTAGTATTCGATGTTTGGTGCTTGGTTTACGTGATTTTGATATTTTTTGAAACCGTAGTATGCTACGCCAGCTAATGCTAAAATGACTGCTAATTTTTTCATTAATAACACTCCTTTCTTAGTTGCATAGTATGAACATGTAAGCTGTTCAAGTCTTTAGTACTATTATACACATTTTAAAGTTAATTTTAAAAATTTCAAATTCATATGATATTAATTCTATGAGAATATATTTCATAGCCAACTCCATTTGAGTCAATAACAACTTTCTTATAGTCCATTAGGATGATTTTTCATCTACTATATTGTGTAATTATCTGAACTGAGTATAATAATTATATCAAACAAACAACATTTTAAGGAGAAGCAAAAAATGGCAAAATTATTATACATTACAGCTCATCCGTTAGATGAACTTGTATCAAACTCAATGGCAGCAGGTAAAGCTTTCATCGAATCTTATCAAGACAATCACTCAGATGATGAAGTTAAACATATCGACTTATTCACTGAAGATATCCCTTATATTGATAAAGATGTATTAACAGGTTGGGGTAAAGCAGCTAAAGGCGAAGAACTTACTTCAGAAGAAAGTAAAAAGGTAACTCGTCTTGGAGCAATTCTTGACGAATTCTTAGAAGCAGATAAATACGTTTTCGTAAGTCCAATGTGGAATCTATCCTTCCCACCTGTTTTAAAAGCATACATCGATGCTATTGCAGTGGCAGGTAAAACATTTAAATACACTGCTGAAGGCCCTCAAGGTCTATTAACTGATAAAAAAGTACTTCATATTCAATCTAGAGGCGGCTATTATAGTGAAGGCCCAACCGCAGAAGTTGAATCTGGAGATCGTTATTTAAGAAATATTATGACATTCTTAGGCGTTCCTTCTTATGAAACAGTGATTATTGAAGGTCATAACGCTGAACCTGAAAAAGCTGAAGAAATCAAATTAGCTGGTGTTGAAGAAGCTAAGAACTTAGGTAAAACATTCTAATATATTCATTAAAAAATTCTCAGGTGCGCACATGCGTATCTGAGAATTTTTAATTTTAGCAACATCACTATTCATTACCTATCTTCACCTGAGTCATCGACTTGTTGTACTGCTTTATCGATTGCATCTGAAAAGCGATACATGACAGGTGACCAGTTACTTCTTTTATTTCTAGAATTTGGTGAAAGTTTCTCGTTCACAAATAAGGATTTTCTTAAAGCCGTTGTTAATTCGAGTTGAACACCTTTACCCTTTATATTCTCATTAACAAAATTCTCTTTTAAATCGCCGCCTAAATAGGATGGTGCGATTTTTACGACAAAATGATGTTTAACTAATTGCTTTTTAATGGCTTCTTTTAATGGTGTATCTAATCCGCCTAAATAAATGACAGGTTGATTTCCCTTAGCACCATGAATCGACACAGTAAAGTCTTTAGATTTCACCATATTTAATAATGTTGGATCGTTGTAATGTGCCGATGTGACGTGTAAATCTTCTGCATGTTTTTTTCTCAAAACTGTAAATGAGTAATAATCATAGTGATTATCATTAGCGATTAACTTTGTTAATTCTGTAGTTCCCGCTTCTATATTTCCACCATGAGGCGCTATAACAAGAACGTTACTCCCCACTTTTCTAACTTCTTTCTTCCAATCCACACCTTTTTTCGTATGTTTAAATAATTGCGTCATAGAATTAAAATGATCTTTATGATGTACATCTTCTTGAGCTGGCTCAGAAGGTTCTAAATTTACTACTGACTCTCTTCCTTTTTCATCATCATGACCAGCAATCAGTGGTATGTGATGAAGTTTAGAATGATGCGCTGTTGAATGATTAGTCTCTTGCTTATTGGTGCATGCATATGTTAATCCTAAAACTAGAATAATTGTGCTAATAAGTATTAATATTTTCTTTTTTCTTAAGGTACTCAGTGATGTTCTCTTTTTCAAAATCAAATATTTCCCTTCATATATTTATAAATCTAAAAGTTTAAATTCTTGATATTAGAATATTACGCTTCTTCCATTTATAAATATAAAAAATAATAGAGCTAACGAAATCATCCTTTAGCCCTATTATGACAATATTGTTATATGATTGTTATGTTAAAATTTCAAAAATGAATTTATTCAAACCAAATTTATTTTTCCGGATAAATATTGTGAATACTTGTATATAATGCATCAACAAATGACTGCATCAACGGCGTCCAATTGTTCTCATTAGTACGATTCTTAGTATTTGTATCTCCATTATTGAAGAAAGCCTTTCTTAAAGCAGTCGTCAACTCTAATTGAACACCTGTAGTTCCATCTTGTCTATTAATAAAGTTTTTATCATTTTGACCACCAAGATACGCAGGTGGTACTAAAACTTTGAACCCGCGACTTTTTAATTGAGCTTCAATCTCATCTCTTAATGCGGAATCTGGTCCTCCTAGATATACAATCTGTTCAGTACCAGCTGCACCGTGAATTGAAATAGTGGCAGTACGGTTTTCTATCATTTGGTTGAGCGTTGCATCATCATAATGCGTAGAAGTCACATGTAAATCAGAATTATTTTTAGATCTCATCGCTTCAAATGAGAAATAGTCATAATCTCCTTTATTAGCCAATGCCTTCGTTACCTCAGTCGTACCCTGTTCTATATTTCCACCATGTGGTGCTACAATCAGTACTTTCGTTCCATTATCTCTTGTTTCTTTTTTCCAATCTACCCCTTCAACTGTCTGATTTTCAAGTTCCGTCATAGATTGATATTTATCTTTTTTACGTTCAACCGGTGCTGTACCAATTTCATCTTGTTTACTATCTATTGGAACTGTGGTTGTCGGCGGTGTCGTTGGTTTAGTATTTGTAGTAGATGGTGTATGAGTTGTAGATGTCTTAGGTTGTGTTGATGTTGACGTAGTTTTTGTTGTAGATTTTGTCGTCGTTGTTGATGTTGTGGGTTTGGTTGTTGAAGTCTTAGTTGTTGAAGTCTTAGTTGATGCTGATGTAGATGGCTTTGTTGTCGATGTGGTTGGCTTTTTGGTTGTACTCGTACCGGTTGTACTTGGATGTGTTGTAGTTGATTTACTAGGTACTTTTGTATGGCTTGTTGTTCCGCTCTTACTACTTGAAGTTGACTTAGATGTACTTTTCTTTGCAGTTGACGTCGTCGTAGGTTTCTTCGTCGTTGTTGAAGTTGATTTCTTAGTTGTAGAAGTTGATGCTTTTGTTGGTGTTGTAGTTTTAGCTTTTGATGTTGTAGACGAAGTTTTTGATGATTTCGTAGTAGTAGAACGTTTGGTTGTCGTAGATGTTTGAGTATGTGTGCCTGACTTAGAGGATTTCGTTCTGCTTGTAGAAGTCGTCGGTGCTTTAGTAGCAGTTGTATTCACTCTTTGGCTTGTAGATTGCTTTGTAGATGCTTTCGTTACAACTGGTTTAACATTTTTAGTGGTTTGTTTGGTAGGTGTAACTTTCTTTGTAGTTTGAACTTTACTTGTGTATTGAACAGGTTTAACTACTTTTGGTGTTAATTTTGTAGTTTTAGTTGTCGTACTTTTCCCACTTGTCGATGTACGATTTGGTTGTGAATAGCTCGAATGCGTACTTGCGTGTGCTTGAGTTCCCATTGCTCCAAACGCGCCTAATCCAAATAATGCAGTAACTGCCCCTAGTGACAGTTTTTTTATTGAAAAGGCACGTGTAAGCCCTATTATTTTCATTTACATTTCTCCTTAAATATTGATTAACATAAAACAATAATATACTAATTTTTTATAAAAGCAACAATTTTTATTTGGTTGCAATCGGCATTTAAAACATTCTATAAAATACTTTATTCTTCACATTAATCAACTTTCCTTACATTATTGAAAGATATCTCTAAAGGAATTGAATCCCTTCTATTACTTATATAACCTAGATACAGATGAGTAAACGAGGAGGGAATTAAATATGAGTGCAGGCGGTTTAGGCTGTATTTTGTTACTTATACTTTTAATACCAGTCGGTCTTATTGCATTAGTCATTCATCTTGTAAGAAAGCATATTCATTAATACCCATTTATATATTAAATGATTATAAAAGAAGCTGAGACGCTTCATTAATATGCTCTCTTAAATGTCTACTTTGTAGAGAGCACATCACACATTTAGTCTCAGCTTTCCTAGTCTTCTTTTAAATGTTCAATTGTTTTGAAACCTTCACGATAATTCGCTAATTCTTCCATAATTGCGTACCAATCATTTCCTACTTTCTGCTTTGTACGATGGAACAAGTCGTCTTGAGCTTTATTTAATTTACGAATCAATGCATCGCCCTTGTCCGTAGAATATAATTTCTTCACTCGTCTATCGATTTCAGATGTTTCTTCAATAATTAATCCTTCTTCTTTCAATTTGCGTAACGTACCATGCGACCCTTGTTTAGATATTTCTAGTGTGATTAATAATTCTTTAATGGTAATTCCGGGTAACTTATTTATGAAGAATAAAAAACGATGGTGTTGACGACTCATACCATATTCTTCAATAATTTCATCTGCTGTGGTGATAAAAGTTTTGTACGCAAAATAAAATAGCATGTGTTCATAATCATTTTTATTCATCGTCATCTTTACTCTTTCCCTTCCGTCCGTTACCGTTATTATAATAAATTTTGGATATTACGTCATCATTTATAAAAGGAGTTAATTTGAAATATAGGTCAAGTTAGTTGACGTTATTTTACAAAAGGTTTATCGTTTTAAGTGGAATAAAAATACAATACAAAGGTGGAATTGAATATGAAACAACGCGTAGGACAATATTTAATGGACGCAGTTTACGCAGCCGGAGTTGACAAAGTCTTTGGTGTGCCGGGAGATTTCAACCTAGCCTTTTTAGACGATATCATTTCTCATGATCATATAGAATGGATTGGTAATACAAATGAATTGAATGCAAGTTATGCAACAGATGGTTATGCACGCATTAACGGATTAGGTGCAATGGTGACAACATTTGGAGTTGGTGAACTTAGTGCAGTTAACGGCATTGCAGGTTCATACGCAGAACGTGTACCAGTCATTGCCATTACTGGAGCACCTACTCGCGCAGTAGAAGAAGCAGGTAAATTTGTCCACCATTCACTTGGTGAAGGTACATTTGATGATTATCGTAAAATGTTTGAACCTATTACAACTGCACAAGGTTATATCACACCTGAGAATGCTACTACTGAAATCCCAAGATTAATTAATGCAGCAATACAAGAACGTCGCCCAGTACATTTACACTTACCTATAGATGTAGCATTAGCTGAAATTGAAGTTTCAGAAACTTTCCAACCTGAAGCATTACCACAACAAGATGTTCAAAAATATGTAAACATGATTGAAGATAAACTCAAATCAGCATCACAACCACTTATTATTGCAGGTCATGAAATTAATAGTTTCAACTTGCATGAAGAATTAGAAGAAATTGTAGATCGTACGAATATACCTGTTGTTCAATTATCATTAGGTAAAGGCGCATTTAATGAAGAAAACCCTCATTATGTAGGAATATTCGATGGCGAAATTGCTGAAGATAAGATTAAAGAATATGTAAATAATAGTGATGCTATTTTAAATATTGGTGCTAAATTAACAGACTCAGCAACAGCTGGTTTCTCTTATCAATTCGATATTGATGATGTCGTAATGATTAATCACAAGAACTTCAAGATGAATGACACTGTTGCAAATGATGTCACATTACCTAGCTTAGTACATGCATTGAAGGGTCTTAATTTTAAAAATGAAAACGACTACCCTCAATACGAAAGACCACAAGCACACAATTATGAACTTAATAATCAACCGTTAACTCAAGAAACGTACTTCAACATGATGCAAGATTTCATACAACTGGATGATGTCTTAATTGCAGAACAAGGTACCTCATTCTTTGGTGCATATGATTTAGCATTGTATAAAGACAATACGTTCATCGGACAACCATTATGGGGTTCAATTGGTTATACATTACCTGCTACATTAGGTACACAAATTGCTAATCCACATCGTAGAAACGTCTTACTTATTGGTGATGGTTCTCTACAATTAACAGTACAATCACTATCTACAATGATTCGTCAAGACTTGAAACCAATTATCTTTGTCATCAACAATGATGGTTATACTGTTGAAAGAATGATTCACGGTATGAAAGAACCATACAATGACATTAAGATGTGGGATTATAAAGCATTACCTGCTGTATTCGGTGGAGACAATGTGGCAGTCCATGATGTAAACAATTCAGAAGAATTAATGCAAGCATTTGAAGATATTAAAGCGCATAATGATCGTATGCATTATGTCGAAGTGAAAATGGCTGTTGAAGATGCGCCTACTAAACTTAGCGAAATTGCCAAAGCGTTTGCATCTCAAAATAAATAACTCTTGTGAAAATTAAAACCTATAGAATGATTGCAAAATCAATGCCCTCCTATCAGTTCTTTGATAAGAGGGCATTTTATCTATATGATTTATTAAATTATTAAACTACTGAATTACTCAGTAAATTGTGTGATATCTTCTAAGATTTGTTCTGCAGCGATTAATCCACGATGTTTAGCCCATGTTTCACGGTTAACTTCATGAACTCTATTGTTTTTAACTGCATCTAATTGATTCCATGCATCAGACTCTTTAAAGTTGTTGAAATCTTTTTGATTATCTTCATCTACCATAACAATGAGTCGTTCTGGGTTTACATCTGCAACTTTGCTAATTGGTAATTTATGATAATCTGCACCCATGTATTCAGGTAAGTCATTTTCATTTTCTTTAGAAATGCCAGCTTTGAAACCAACATCTTCTAGTAATTGACCTACATATGATTTAGAAGCATGAATTACTAAGTCTTGATCTGTAACGACTGCTGCAATTGTAGCAACATCTTTATCTACACGTACTTTAGAACTTAAATCTTTAATTTCTTTTTCGTGGTTATCGATGATTGTTTTACCTTCTTCTTGTTTAGAAACGACTTTAGCAATATAATCGAAAGCTTCCTTACTTTCTTTATAATCTGCATCGAAACTTTTCACTAAAACTGTAGGAGCAATTGCATTTAAATCTTTGAAAATGGATTCATGTCTATCCACATCTGCAAAAATGACTTGTGGTTCAGCTTTTTTAATGTCATCTACGCTTGGCGTTTGACGATGTCCTACTGATTGATAGTTACCTACATTTTTACGTGTTTCTTCATCTAAATTGTCTTTATTATTATCGTCTGCAATACCAGTTACATTAACATCTAATTTCACTAATGCTTCGGCAAATGAATATTCTAAAGCTACTGCAGATTCAACTGTATCAGGGACTTGTACTGTACCAACATTTTGTTTAATTTCTTTAGCCATGCTTAACATTCCTCCCAAAAATTAATGATAAATTCTATAATGTCTAGTAAATAAGGTTACATATTTTTTATGTCCGTTTTAGACGTATTTAAACATTAAAAATTTTAAAGACGAAAAAAATTGATGACAACGCAAATGGTTTATTGTACAATTTATTGTACAATAATAGTGGTGAAGGAGGATGAGGACATGCCATCCATAAATTATTCCAATGCACGTCAAAATTTTAAAGAACTGATTTCTAAAGTAAACGAAGACAGTGTAACTTACACAATTACAACGAAAGAAGATAAGAATGCTGTCATTCTAGCTGAGAAAGATTACAATGCAATTCTAGAAACGATGTATCTTCAGTCAAATCCGGCTAATGTGTCTCACCTGAACAAATCCATTCAAGAATTAAACCAAAACGATACGATTACAGTTGAGATTGATGATAATGAGTAAACTTAATGTGACTTTTACAACTCAAGCATTTAAAGATTATCAATTTTGGCAACAACATAACTTAGGAAATTTTAAAAAAATTAACACTTTACTTAAAAGTATCGCACGAGATGGTTGCATCGAGGGTATCGGGAAACCGGAAGCGCTAAAAGTCAATTATGAAGGTTATTATAGTAGGAGAATCACGATTGAACATCGGTTAGTATACAAAATAAAGAATGATTCTATTTTTATAGTGTCTTGTAGATTTCATTACCTATAATTGCAATCGTTTCGCGTGAAACAGTCAGCTATTGATATTCAAATTTATAAATATTAATGAAACATGAGTGCTATATAGTCATTTACTTTAATAATTAAAATGTTTATATTTAAAGTAAATAAAAATAAAGGGGCTATAATACATATGAATTTGATTAATCAATCTAAAAATCCTTATGCATTTAAAGAAGTTTCTGATAATGAAACGACCATCGCTATGGTGATTTGGTTATTATCATTTTTCACTTCTTTTCTTGGACCGCTCATTATTTGGGCAATAAAAAGAGAAGATTCTGCATTTATTGATCAACAAGGTAAAAATTATCTTAATTTCTTAATTAGTTATCTCATATATACAGTGATTGCAGCTATTTTAGTTTTTCTACTCATTGGCGTCTTATTATTATTCATCCTTAGTATAGTTATAGTTGTCTATTCAATTATTGCAATCGTCTTTGTCTTAAAAGGACAAGATTATGTTGTCCCTTTCACAGTAGAAATCATTAAATAAATCAAAATCACGCTAGAACGTAAGCACGTTCTAGCGTGATTCTCTATTATCTATAAACTTTTATCATCTAAGAACTCTTTATCAATGACGTCTTTAGTTATTTCTTGCAATCTTTCTTTAGTCATATTTGCCCCATTCACATAGTGTAATCCATGTTTTTCGGCTAATTGATTCGTGTAATCATGTAAAGGATATACTTTGAAATCCTTCTTAGAGTTCTTGTCATATAAATTGGCTAATTCATAATGATTCACCATACTTCTCCATTTTACGTTTTTCACTTTAACGCCTTTAGGATTTTTCACTAATTTAAAATTGAGACGACCTAATAAATCATTACTTTCATTTCCTGTAGCTTGACCATTTAAGAAATTTCCCAGGGAATAAGCGACAAGTGTTTTATTTCCATCTTTACCTTCAACCCATTTAACTGGCTCTATCACATGTGGATGCATGCCTAACACAACATCTACACCAGCATCAGCGAAGACTTTAGCATATTTTTCCTGCGTTTTGTTTTGTTTATGTTGTCCTTCATTACCCCAGTGCGCAGATACAATCACTGCATCACTATGTTTTTTAGCCTCTTTAACATCCTTTTTAATTTGTTCCTCATCAAATGTTTTGATTGTATACGGATGTGGAGGTTTAATACCATTTGTACCAAACGTATAACTTAACATTGAAACTTTTATTCCATTAACTGTCTTCGTCGGAATGTTATCATGTGCCTCTTGAGAGTTAAAAATGCCAGTAAATAATACTTTATCTTTAAATTTCTTCCAAGTATGTATATTATTATTTACGCCCGATTCTCCTTGATCAATAGCATGGTTGTTAGAGCCATTTACAAAGTTAAAACCTGTATCGACTAGATCTTTAGCGATACTACTAGGCGTATTAAAACGTTTAAAACCATGATATGGCCGATCGTCCCCACCTAAAGGGGATTCTTGGTTTACATATGCTATATCTGCATCTTGAATATCTTTTTTTACAGGTTCATACATAGGTTTAAAGTTAAAACTATCTTGCCCTGTTTTAGCATCATTATACACTTCGGGATGTATTAAGTTATCTCCTACCGCAACGACAGAAGCCTCGGTATCTAAATCAGTCGCAAGTGCTAATCCACTTACGAATAAAAATGCCAGAAAGAATATAATTGTAGATATATAATATTTCAACAATAGTTATCGCTCCTATTGAAAAGATTTTATACTTAAAATTAATAAACTTAGCACTTTTATTTTATACTTTGCTAGATTTGAAAACAATATAATATAGTGTATTTTAACTTTTCTATCTATTTTTACATTAAATTAATATATCGAAAAACATAAAACGCTTTATTTGATAAAATAGTTATAGATTAAATTAACTTAAAAGGAGTGATTAAAATAGTTCTACTTTTCAAAAGCATAATCATGTTAGCAGTGACCTATTTATTCAAATTAACTCCCCCGACACAACGTAACAAAACGTATGGATTTCGAACTAGAAAAGCTTTACGTAATGATGAAAGTTGGGCAAAAGCTCAAAAATTATTCACCCTATATAGTTTCCAAATTTATAAGAAAGTGATACTCATTGCGTTACCTTGGACCATTCTTGATATTTACTTAATTATCAATTTAAGTCATTTAGAATATTGGCTGATTATTTCAATCATTGTAGAAACCATTGTTGTTTCAATTCTGTTGTATTGGTTAGTTTTCAAGGTAAATAGAAATATCTAAATTTAATCCCCCGTGTCGTTAGTTCAAAGACATGGGGGTATTGAATATATTTTAGATGCTATCTTTAGGTTTAAACTTCCACTAATTTACGAACCACTCTATCGCTGTTTTGATCGCTTTGTCCCAATATGCGTAATTATGTTCGCCAGGACTTTCTTCAAATGTATATGGAATTCCCTTTTCATCTAAATAATGAATAAACTCTAAATTATCCTGATATAAGAAATCTTCAGTTCCACACATAATAAGCAATTCAGGAATATCAGCATTCGACGCTATAGCTCGATTGAGGAGGTAATATGTATCTAATTCTGTTCCTGTAATATCGGTATTCTCTCCTGTGATAGATTTGGCGGAAAAGTCTATCCAATCTATATCAATAAGATGTTGTGCTTGAAATACTGCAGATAATGGTGCTGCTTTGGAAAACTTATGAGGTTGAGTCAGCGCGAACTTAATTGTACCGTACCCTCCCATAGAATGACCTGCAATAAAGTTATCTTCACGTTTCTTTGAAAGTGGTAAAATCTGATGCACGTAGTCGTATATTTCTAAAATATAATCATAATAACTATGGCCGTATACCATATTAGCGTATGCACTGTGATCTACATTCGGCATAATAATAGCGAGTTGATGTTCATTGGCATATCTTTCAATACTCGTATATCTAATATACGTCGTTTCATCACTCGACAAACCATGTAAAAGTATAAGTGTTTTAAGTAGTTTAGGAGAATTGGAGCTATCAAAGTATGTTGTGTCCTCCGGTAAGATGACTGTTAAATTTTGATGCATTCCTATTGTCGGTGAACTATAATTTAATGTTATTAAAGCCATATGCTTCACTCCTTAATTCATATTCTTCTTTATTTTACCTTACTTTTCTTTATTTCACAGAAAAACCCGAGCACTAAGGCCCGGGTCTAAATCAAATATTTAGTGTTCATCTTTTCGATTTCTACGTTTGTTTCCGAAGAAGAATAAAGAACCTAATAAGGCTAACAATCCTCCAAATAATGTAACGTTATGTGTACTATCATCATTACCAGTATCTGGTAAACCTTTCTCTTTAGCATGATGGCTGTGATGATTTGTTTCATGATGTGTTGGTGTTGAGTAATCTTGATGAGATGGTGTACCTGGTGTCTCATGGTGAGAGTCGGAATCACTGTCTGAATCGGAATCGCTGTCTGAATCAGAGTCACTATCTGAATCGGAATCACTGTCTGAATCAGAGTCACTGTCTGAGTCGGAATCACTATCTGAGTCGGAATCGCTATCTGAATCTGAGTCGCTATCTGAGTCGGAGTCGCTATCTGAATCAGAATCGCTGTCTGAATCGGAGTCGCTATCTGAATCAGAGTCGCTATCTGAGTCGGAATCGCTATCTGAATCTGAGTCACTATCTGAGTCCGAGTCGCTGTCTGAGTCTGAGTCGGAATCGCTATCTGAATCTGAGTCACTATCTGAGTCGGAATCACTATCTGAATCAGAGTCACTGTCGGAATCAGAATCGCTGTCTGAGTCGGAATCACTATCTGAGTCGGAATCACTATCTGAGTCGGAATCACTGTCTGAATCTGAATCACAATCTGAGTCTGAGCCACAATCTGAGTCGGAATCACTATCTGAGTCGGAATCACTGTCTGAATCTGAATCACAATCTGAGTCGGAGCCACAATCTGAGTCTGAACCGCAGTCGGAATCTGAATCACAGTCTGAGTCGGAGCCACAATCTGAGTCTGAACCACAATCGGAGTCGGAGCCACAATCTGAGTCTGAACCACAGTCGGAATCTGAATCACAGTCTGAGTCTGAGCCACAGTCTGAGTCTGAGCCACTATCCGAATCGGAGTCGCTATCTGAATCTGAGTCACTATCTGAATCCGAGTCGCTGTCTGAATCAGAATCACTATCTGAATCCGAGTCACTGTCTGAATCCGAGTCACTATCAGAGTCGGAGTCACTGTCTGAGTCAGAACCGCTGTCTGAATCGGAATCACTGTCTGAATCTGAGTCACTGTCTGAATCTGAGTCACTATCTGAGTCTGAGTCGCTGTCTGAATCGGAATCGCTATCAGAGTCTGAGTCGCTGTCTGAATCGGAATCGCTATCTGAATCTGAGTCACTATCTGAGTCTGAGTCGCTGTCTGAATCGGAATCGCTGT